>Ga0207427_100027_pt1 | contig 403999 bp, 363 predicted proteins | sample AraplaCL_Cvi_mMS_FD_184268 | JGI IMG/M metagenome (GOLD analysis project Ga0207427, IMG submission 184268) | Arabidopsis root microbial communities from the University of North Carolina, USA - plate scrape CL_Cvi_mMS (SPAdes) (version 2) | ecosystem: Host-associated > Plants > Roots >... | reverse complement strand
GAAGAGTCAAGAGATTATTCATTCGAACATTCTTCTTTTTCTCTTCCCGTCCGGGCGACTTGTCAGTCGTTGTTCCCGGTCAGTGGAGGCGCATTATAGGGAGTTCTCAGAAGGCCGCAACCCCTAATTTCACTTTTTTTACCAACCGTTCATTAATCCGTCAATTTCGTCCAAAATGGACAAATACCGGTCGTTTTTCGCTAAAAACACACCAGTTTCAAGCCAGAGGCTGGAGTAGACTCTCCGTCATAATTAAGAGAAAGACATTCAGGAATACCTTACATGCTACTTAATGCACATCAACAGGCGGCTCAACGTAACCTTTCTTACCTGCTGGCGGAGAAAATTGCACAACGCGTTTTGTCTGGGGAGTATCCGGAAGGGGCTATTCTTCCTGGCGAGAATGAGTTAGGAGAGATTTTTGGTGTCAGCCGGACGGCCGTACGTGAAGCAGTAAAAACGCTGGCGGCTAAGGGAATGCTTTTACCCCGTCCGCGTATTGGTACCCGGGTAATGCCACAATCAAGCTGGAACTTTCTCGATCAGGAATTACTGACCTGGTGGATGACCCGTGAAAACTTCGATCAGGTGATGGCGCATTTTATTGTTTTACGCAAAGCACTCGAACCTCAGGCTTGTGCGTTAGCCGCACTCGCTGCCAGTAAAGAGCAAAAGCATCAGCTCTCTCTATATATGTATGAAATGCGCCAGTTGCATAACAGCTTTGATCGGGAACACTGGATAACGGTAGATACGCAGTTTCACCAGCTAATCTATGAAGCGGGGAAAAATCCTTTTCTGACCTCTTTTGCGAATTTATTCAGTTCAGTGTATCAGAGCTATTTTCGGGCAATTACAGGCAATGAAGTGATTAAACTGGAACATCACCAGCGGCTGACGGATGCCATTCTGGCCGGTGATGCCAATGCCGCACTTCTGGAATGCCAGAGCCTGTTACTTGCTGATGAATGATCCCACAGACTGACGGACTACCAGCTCTGGGGTGAGCACTAAAATCTGAGGCTCTGAAGCCGGGTCTTGCAACCGATGCAGTAATGCATCAACCGCCAGTTCTCCCAGTGAGTCTTTAGGCTGATGGATTGTTGTCAGCGGCGGCATCATATATTGCGCCAGCTGGATATCATCGTACCCCATCACGGCTACATCATCGGGAACACGCAATCCACGCTGATAAAGTGCCTGATATACGCCAACAGCCATCGCATCGTTACTGGCGAAAACCGCATGCGGCGGTTCGGGCAGCGCCAGCAACTGCTGCATTGCGGCTAATCCGCCTTCAAATTCAAAATCACTACACACCTCATAACCAGGTAAAATCTTCAAACCGGCTTTTTCCATGGCCTGACGATATCCACTCAGCCGTTCCTGTGCGGTGTTTTTATCCAGCGGGCCGGTAATGCAGGCGATGCGATGATATCCCTGACGGATTAAAAACTCCGTCGCCATTTCGCCGCCCAGCAGTGCGTTATCCTGAATAATATCTATAGCGCCATCAAACGGTGACCAGTCCATCATCACAATCGGCAGTGACGGATAACGGCTGATAACGTCTTTCGAGGGTCGGTGGTTTTCGGTGCACATGATCAGCAGTCCGTCGACCCGCTTTTGCAACAGCGTTTCCAGGCTGCGATTCATACGTTCGGCGTCATTATCGGTATTACATAAAATGAGGCTGTAGCCGCGTTCATAACAACTACGCTCCACCCCACGCACCACTTCCGAATAGAAAGGGTTACTGCTGGCGGTCAGTAACATGCCGAGGGTGCGTGTCTGGTTCAGCTTAAGGCTGCGGGCCAAGGCGGAAGGCGCGTAATTGAGTTGTTCAACGGCAGCATTCACTTTCTCAGCGATGGATTCACTGACAAAACGATTCTTGTTGATCACATGGGAAACGGTAGAGGTTGAAACGCCCGCGAGGCGGGCGACATCTTTCATGGTGGCCAATCAGGCCTCCTGTTGTGCGAGGAAATCGTCTATTTCTTTGCGCCACGGGACGGAAGGTTGTGCGCCAGGACGCGTCACGGCAATCGCTGCGGCGGCGTGTGCGAATCGTACTGCGCTGTCCATCGGTTTGCCTTCCAGCAGGGCTGTGACTAACGCGCCGTTAAAGGTATCACCTGCTGCTATCGTATCGACGGCTTTTACACGGAACCCCGCCACTAACTTTCCTTCTCCGTTCTGGCTGAGCCAGACGCCTTTACTGCCCAGCGTAATGATGACAGTCGTGATGCCTTTGTCATGCAAAGCGTTTGCGGCGCGAGCGGCATCTTCATTACTGTCGACTTTAATTCCCGTCAGCTTTTCAGCTTCAGTTTCGTTCGGGGTGATTATATCCACCCGTGCCAGCAATTCATCGGGCAATTCACAGGCCGGAGCCGGATTAAGGATCACCTGCGTACCGTTGTCTTTAGCGATCTTCGATGCCGCGATCACCGTTTCAAGCGGAGATTCAAGTTGCATTAATAAAGCAGAAGCACCAATGACCTGCTGTTTATAGCGATCAAGATATTCAGGTGTAACAGCTTTATTTGCCCCCGCATCTATGCCAATAACATTCTCACCTTCCGCATTCACGAAAATCAGCGCTACGCCAGTGGTGGTGTCTTTAATGGCTTCGATGGGGTGCGTATCAATATGGTCACTGGCCAGCTGTTTGCGAACTCGCTCGCCAATATCGTCATCTCCCACACAGGCAATAAAAGAAATATCAGCGCCACTGCGACCGGCTGCAACAGCCTGATTCGCCCCTTTACCGCCAAAGGCTACGGTGTATTGCTTACCGATAACCGTTTCGCCCGGTTGCGGGAAGTGGTTGATATTCAGAATGTGGTCAGCGTTGATACTGCCGAGTACCACCAGTTTGCCGGTTTTCATGTGGAGATCCCTGAGTCAAATAGCGCCTCCATCAGGAGGCGCAGTTACAGCATCGATAAAAAGAGTATTACGGCTGAGCAACCAGTTTCAAATCAACAGGGATAACAGCCGGCACTTTCTCGCCTTTGAGTACTTTATCTGCAGTCTGAACGCCGATCACACCGATTTGTTCAGGACGCTGTGCCACAGTCGCGCCCATTTTGCCGCTGTTAACGGCTTTGATACCGTCGTCGGTGCCATCAAAGCCAACGACCAGCACATCCGTTTTACCGGCAGTCTGCAGGGCGCGCAATGCACCGAGCGCCATTTCGTCATTCTGAGCGAACACGGCCTGCACGTCCTGATGCGCAGTCAGCAGATTCTGCATGACGTTCAGGCCCTTGGTGCGGTCGAAGTCAGCAGGCTGGCTGGCGAGGATCTGGAAATGGTGTTTTTCAGCGGCCTGAGCGAAACCTTTACCGCGTTCACGGGCAACAGACGTCCCGGCGATACCTTCGAGTTCAATGACTTTAGCGTTTTCGCCCAGTTTTTTGGCGATGTAATCACCGGCCATTTTCCCCCCGAAGGCGTTATCAGACGCGACGTGGCTGGCGACAACACCCTTAGTAGCCTGACGGTCAAGGGTGATCACCGGAATTTTCGCCTGGTTTGCCATCGCAACGGCATTGCCTACCGCATCAGAATCCGTCGGGTTGATCAGCATCAGCTTGGTGCCACGAACCGTCAGGTCCTGTACGTTTGCCAGCTCTTTCGCCGGGTTGTTCTGAGAATCAAGAACCACCAGGTTATAACCCAGTTTGTCCGCTTCTTTTTGCGCGCCGTCTTTCATGGAGACGAAGAACGGATTGTTCAGCGTGGAAACGACCAGCGCAATGGTGTCTTTCGCCAGAACGTTAGCACTGAAAGAAGCGGTGATCGCTGCGGCGGAAACCCAGACAGCCAGTTTTTTCATATTCATGGTCATAAGTCCTGTAGGAGAGTTTATTTGTTGCTTTTGTTATCCACCAGAACCGCCAGCAGGATGACAACTGCTTTTACGATCATCTGGTAGTAGGAAGAAACACCTAATAAGTTCAAACCGTTATTCAGGAAGCCAAGGATCAATGCACCGATCAGCGTTCCAACAATGCGTCCTTTACCCCCGGACAGGCTGGTTCCCCCTAATACCACTGCGGCAATCGCATCCAGCTCATAACCCGTACCTGCGTTGGGCTGCGCAGAAGATAAGCGCGCCACTTCGATGATACTGGCCAGAGCGGCTAACAAACCACACAGGGAGTAGACGATAATTTTGACTTTATCGACGCTGATACCTGACAGACGCGTAGCGGATTCGTTACCGCCCAGCGCGTAGATATAACGCCCCAGCCGGGTGTGATGCAGCATGTACCATGCCGCAATAAACACCACAGCCATCAGCCAGACGGGTGTCGGGATACCCAGCGGGCGACCGATACCAAACCAGCCAAAAACATCAGCGACATCATTAAAGCCGGTACTGATCGGGCTGCCGTTGGTGTACACCATCGTAATACCACGCAGCAGCAACATCATGACCAGCGTAGCGATAAACGCCTGGACTTTCCCTTTGGCCACAATCATTCCGGTGACGCCACCCACAGCCGCACCTAACGCCAGCGCGGCGCCAACGGCAACAAACGCATTCACTTCCAGCCCGACAATCGAGGCGGCAACGGCGCCGGTCAGCGCCAGCAAAGAGCCGACGGATAAATCGATCCCGGACGTCAGGATCACCAGTGTCATGCCGACGGCCATAATGGCGTTAACGGACGTTTGCTGAAGGATGTTAAACAGGTTATTGACCGTAAAGAAATTCGGGCTCATGGAAGAGACCACGGCAATCAACACCAGCAGCGCAATCAGAGACTTTTGCTCCAACAACCACTCTTTACTGATCCAGCGCTTTTTGGCTGGCAATGTCTGAGAACTCATATCTGATTACTCCTGCGTCACGCCGTATTGCTTGCCGACAGCGGCAGCCATCAACACTTCCTGCGTAGCCTGTTCTATCGGGAATTCACCGCTTAAATGGCCTTCATGCATCACCAAAACCCGGTCACTCATACCGATCACTTCCGGCATTTCTGAGGAAACCAAAATGATACTCAGCCCTTCGCGCTTGAACTGGTTTATAAGCTGGTAAATCTCTTTCTTGGCACCAACGTCAACGCCGCGCGTCGGTTCATCGAGGATCAGGACTTTCGGCCGCGTCATTAATCCACGGGCAATTGCCACTTTTTGCTGATTACCGCCGGAAAGCAGGCCGATGGTCTGCATCATCGACGGCGTTTTGATATTGAAGAGGCGGATGAAATCGCCGACAGCCTGCTGTTCTTCCGCATGTTTAAGACGTCCGCCAGCGTGGCTGAAATAACGCAGCGCCGTCAGCGACATGTTTTCTTTCACTGACATGCCCAGAACTAAGCCATCGCGCTTGCGGTCTTCAGAGATATAAACAATGCCGTTTGCCAGCCCGTCCTGCGGTGAGTGTGTCACCACTTCGCGACCATCAAGCGCCACATAACCACTTTTACGCGGTAAGGCTCCGTAGAGAATTTTCATCAGTTCGGTACGGCCTGCGCCCATCAGACCGGAAATCCCCAGAATTTCGCCGCTGTACAGATCAAAGCTGACGTTATCCACGCCCGGCCCGCTGACATCGCGTACCTGCAAACGCAGCGCACCGCGTTCATGATTAATGCGCGGGTATTGCTCTTCGAGGCGACGGCCCACCATCATTTCAATCAGCGTGTCTTCTTCAAGCGAACTGACCGGCCGCTCTGCGATGAACTGCCCGTCACGGAACACCGTCACGTCGTCGCAGATTTCGAAAATTTCTTTCATGCGGTGGGAGATATACACCACACCGCAACCGGCGGCTTTCAGTTCCCGGATCACGTTAAATAAAGAAGCGGTTTCGGTATCGGTCAGGGCATCCGTCGGTTCATCCATAATGATGACTTTGGATTCAAAGCTCAGCACTTTGGCAATTTCGACCATCTGCTGGTCGCCGATGGATAAATCGCCTACCAGCCGGTCACTTTTGTAACGCAGATTCAGGCGCGCCAGCAGTTTATCGGCCTCGGCATACATCTTTTTCCAGTTGATGCGGCCAAAACCGTTCACAAACTCACGGCCCAGGAAGATATTTTCAGCAATCGTCAGTTGGGGGATCAGGTTCAATTCCTGATGAATGATACCAATCCCGGCTTCCTGAGAGGCTTTAGGGCCACTGAAAACCGCTTCCTTGCCAAGAAAATGCACTGAGCCGGCATCTTTCTGATAGATGCCGGTCAGCACTTTCATCATGGTGGACTTGCCCGCGCCGTTTTCTCCCACCAGCGCCATTACACGTCCCGGATAAACGCTGAGCGCCGCGCCGGAAAGTGCTTTTACGCCGGGAAAGGCTTTATCAATGCCTGTCAGTTGCAGCAAAGGTTGCATAAAGGCCTCAGAAGGTTACGCCAGCACACAGAATAACGTTCGCATAAGGCGAACATTCCCCGCTGCGGATCACAGCCCGACTTTTTTCGCTTTGTGCTTTGAATGACTCATGACTGACGTAATCCAAAGCAATGGTGTTTCCCTGGTGTTGTTCGAGTTGTGTCAATTGGGCGAGCAACGCTTCATGGAGTTGAGGATTTTTAGTGAGGATTTCCTCGGCGAGGATAGCCCGCTCAACCTGCATCTCATGTGTCACTACCTCTAAGACTTGTAAAAAGGTGGGAACTCCCTGGGTCAGGGCCAGATCGATGCGTTGGCAAGCTGCTGGCACAGGAAGTCCGGCATCGCCAATAACCAGCTGATCGGTGTGACCTAACCGGGCAATAACATGTGAGATTTCGGCATTTAACAGCGGTGACTTCTTCATTGTGAACTCCTACAGCGAAACGTTTCGCTCACCGATGAGTTTATAAAGATCCCCGGCCATCGCAACGGAGTTATGATGGAATTGTGATCAGCGTCGAAACGTTTCGCTGAATAATTAAGAAACCGCAGGGAAATTTGAGTTAGTCGTTTCAGAAAGGAGAACGCGAAAATAAAACAGGGCACCCGAAGGTGCCCTGCGAGCAGTAGAAATGAGGATCAGATTTCTACCTGCGTACCGAGTTCGATTACGCGGTTCGGCGGAATTTCAAACTGATCTGGCGCGCGTAAGGCGTTGCGGCTGAGCGCCATAAAGAGTTTGCCACGGAAGTAGAGATACCAGGGGCGCTTGGTCAGGATCAGTGATTCGTGCGACATAAAGAATGACGTTTCCATCATCCGGCACGGCAATCCTTCCAGACCGCAACGGTGGAACACTTCCTCCACGTTCGGCGTTTCTTTAAATCCGTAGCTGGCGACCACACGCCAGAACGTCGGCGAAAGCTGTTCGATGGTGACGCGCCGGACGTTATGTACATAAGGCGCATCTTCGGTGCGTAACGTCAGCAGTACCACACGCTCATGCAACACTTTGTTGTGTTTGAGATTGTGCAGCAACGCAAACGGAATGACGTTGATGGCGCGCGACATATACACAGCCGTACCCGGAACACGCACCGGCGGGGATTTCTCCAGAGAGGCGATCATCGCTTCCAGGGAATTCCCATGCTCGTTCATGCGGCGCATAAGGCGGAAGCGCTCGCTTTTCCAGGTCGTCATAACGATAAACATGCCCAAACCCAGCGTCAGCGGCAACCAACCGCCGGAGAACAGTTTAGTAGCGTTCGCCGCGAACAGCGGGATATCCATAAACAGCAGACCGATCAGCAAAAGCCCGACCAGGAAAGGTTTCCAGTGCCAGTTTTTGAGTGCCACCGTACAGGAAAGAATACTGGTCAGCACCATCGTACCGGTCACTGCGATACCGTATGCCGCTGCCAGATTGCTCGAATGCTCGAAGCTGGCGATAACGATAACCACCGCAAAGTACAGCAACCAGTTAATGGCCGGGATGTAAATCTGGCCTGCTTCCATTTCTGAAGTGTGGATGATGCGCATTGGCGGTAGATAGCCTAAACGCACAGCCTGACGCGTCAGGGAAAACACGCCGGAAATCACCGCCTGAGAGGCAATAATGGTCGCGAGTGTTGCCAGAACCAGTAACGGGATCAATGCCCAGTCAGGCGCCAGCAGAAAGAACGGGTTTTTAATCGACTCCGGGTCTTTCAGCAGCAATGCGCCCTGACCGAAGTAGTTCAGCACCAGAGAAGGCAGCACCACGGTGAACCAGGCCAGACGGATCGGGAATTTCCCGAAGTGGCCCATATCCGCATACAGCGCTTCCACACCGGTAATCGACAGAACGACCGCGCCAAGTGCCAGGAAGGAAAACGACTTATGCTCGATAAAGAAGTTAACCGCCCACATCGGGTTCATGGCGCGAAGTACTTCAGGGTTCTGCATGATGCTGTTCACGCCGAGAACAGCCAGCGTCAGGAACCACAACAACATCACCGGCGCAAACAGTTTGCCCACGATGCCGGTGCCGTGTTTCTGAATAATGAAAAGCAGCGTCAGGACAGTAATAGATAAGGGGACGATATAAGGATCGAGTGAAGGTGCTGCGATTTCCAAACCTTCCATCGCGGAAAGAACAGAAATAGCCGGAGTGATCACCACTTCACCATAGAAGAAACTTCCGCCGATCAGGCCGAGAATGACCAAAACGGCAGTGGTGCGTGCCGAGGTGTTTCTGCCCGCCAGAGACATCAGCGTCAGAATACCGCCTTCGCCTGCGTTGTCCGCCCGCATCACGTAAGTGAGGTACTTGAGCGAAACAATGAGGATTAACATCCAGAAAATCAGAGAGAGAAAACCAAAAACGACGCTGGGTTCAACGTTGAAACCATAGTGACCAGAAAAACACTCTCTTAAGGTGTAGAGAGGACTGGTACCAATGTCGCCATAGACCACACCAATGGCGGCCAGGGTTACTGCTGGGAGTGACCGTTTATGTTCAGTGCTCATATTTCGTTTCTTTTTTGCTCGAACATCCGTAAGCGATGAGTGCGCTCGATCTTATGATGCCCACTAAAAGGCGCACAGTATGCACGAATAAATTGGATTGCCTACCCTTAAATGTGCAGCTAAACCGGCGTTCATATGAACGGGGTCACATTTCTGATAATAGAAAATTTTTAGTAATCAACAAGCTATAACGACAAAAATAAACGTGGCATATCGCTATTAGCCAGTACACTATTCAACAACTCAATGGAAACCGGAAGAGACAGTATGGCGCAATCTCCCCTTCTGGCAGAACGGATCGCCCGTCTTGCTAACGCATTAGAACATGGCCTGTACGAGCGGCAGGATGCCATAAGACTTTGCCTGCTGGCAGCCCTGTGCGGCGAAAGCGTTTTTCTGCTCGGCCCGCCAGGTATTGCAAAAAGCCTGATTGCCCGGCGCCTGAAATTTGCGTTCCGACATGCGCGCGCTTTTGAATATCTTATGACGCGCTTTTCCACGCCGGAAGAAGTCTTTGGCCCGCTCTCGATTCAGGCCCTGAAAGATGAAGGCCGCTATCTGCGTCTGACCGAAGGTTACTTGCCGGAAGCTGAAATTGTCTTCCTTGATGAAATCTGGAAAGCAGGCCCGGCCATCCTCAATACATTGCTCACCGCCATCAATGAACGCCGCTTCCGTAATGGCGAACGAGAAGAACCTATTCCGATGCGTCTGCTGGTCAGTGCGTCCAACGAATTACCCGAAGCCGATGGTGGCCTCGAAGCGCTGTACGACCGCATGCTGATCCGTCTGTGGTTGGATAAAGTGCAGGATAAGCAAAATTTTCGCTCACTGCTGACCAGCCGGAACAATGAAAACGCCAATCCGGTGGCAGAGTCCCTGAGTATCAGCGATGAAGAATACCAACAATGGCAGCCGGAGATCGACAAAGTCAATCTTTCAGACAGCTGCTTTGAACTGATCTTCCAGCTGCGCCAGCGCCTTGATGCCCTGGATACGGCACCTTATGTCTCTGACCGTCGCTGGAAAAAAGCCCTGCGCCTGTTGCAGGCCTGCGCATTTTTCAGTGGCAGAAAAGCGATCACGCAGGTGGACCTGATCCTGCTGAAAGACTGTTTATGGCATGACCTTAATACTTATAACCTCCTGCAAACCCAGATTGAGCAACTGATCACCGAACAGGCTTATCAGCAGCAGACACTGCTGATGAAAATCCAGCAGCTGAATCAGCAATGGATGCAACATCAGCAGCAACAGAGTTCGCGTCAGTCAATCAAACTGAGCAAGAAAGCCGGCATTTTCAGCCGCAAGCCACAGTACAGCCTGCCTGAATCACTTAACACCACCAACCTGACCCTGTTATTGCAAACGCCTTTACACCTGCATGAAATAAAAGTCACACACCTGTTATTCGAACGCATCATCCTGGAAGAGTGGCTAAATAAAGGAGGCGTACTGAAAGCCAAACTCAACGGGATTGGTTTTGTACAAACCGTGGATCTGGAAATCGATGACAAACAACAACTTCTGGTGCTGGATGTCAGCCGTCAGAGCACGCCGCTGACGCTGCCGGGCCATGAGCATATTGCCGTTCCCGACGAAATGAAAAATACGCTGAGTGACCTGACCGCAAAACTGGCGCAGCAGAGACATGAATTCAGCCAGCAGCAAAACTGTCTGTTTGTTCCGGCAGAATGGATGGCAAAAATAGAAGCCAGCCTGCTTCAGGTGGCTGAACAGTTGCGTCATCAGCAACAGACATTCAGTGGTCACTGATCATGTTCAGTCTCGAGTCACTGGATCTTCTGCTGGCCATCAGCGAAGCCGAACTGATTGAAGAACTGCTCGTCGGCTTGCTGGCTGCGCCAGCGCTGACGGTGTTCTTCGAGAAATTTCCCCGTCTCAAGCGTGCCCTGACCAAAGATCTCCCAGAATGGAAATTGCGCCTTCGCCAGAGGATCCACGAAACGCCGGTTCCCCAAGAGCTGGCGAAAGAATTCTATCTTTATCAGCATTGCCAGCAGATCGACGCCACGGCTTTTCAGTCCGGACTGCCTTCCCTCATCGATGAACTGGAGCAACTCAGCTCTCCCTTTGCCACTGAAGCCCGCACCTTACAGGAGAATAATGAAACCTCACGGACGGCGAAAACCGGCAACAGCTTTCATACCTTGTTCCTCCAGCGCTGGCGCCTGAACCTGACCTTCCAAACGGTGAACGTTCATCATCAGTTACTCGAACAAGAACAGGAGCAGTTGCAGGAAGAATTGCTGCAACGACTGCAGCTCAGCAGCGAGCTCTCTCCTTTATTAGCGGAGAACGATACGGCAGCAGGCCGGTTGTGGGATATGAGTAAAGGGAAGCGTCTGCGGGGTGATATTCAGTCGCTGGCGCGTTTCGGCGCTTTTCTTCAGCAGCAGCCTGAGCTGATGCATCTGGCAGAACAACTGGGCCGCAGCCAGACGGTCAAAACCAGTCCGCATGAAGATGCAAAAATGGAAACTCACCGGCTGATGGTGCGCGAACCTGCAACGGTGCCGGAAGAAGTGAATGGCATTCATCAGAGCGATGATATTTTGCGCCTGATGCCGACGGAGCTGGTGACGCTGGGGCTGCCTGAGCTGGAATACGAATTTTACCGCCGTTTGCTGGAAAAGCGTCTGATGACATATCGCCTGCAAGGGGACGTCTGGCGCGAGAAAGTGGTCAAACGGCCTGTGGTCTATCAGCAACAGGAACCGCAACCGCGTGGACCTTTTGTCGTCTGCGTCGATACATCCGGTTCGATGGGGGGATTTAACGAACAGTGCGCCAAAGCGTTCTGTCTGGCGTTACTGAAAATCGCACTGGCTGATAACCGCCGATGTTACATCATGTTGTTTGCCAGTGAAGTGATCCATTATGAACTGACCTCCAACGGCGGCCTGGATCAGGCGCTGCGCTTTCTGGGGCAGCATTTTCGTGGTGGTACCGATCTGGCCGCCTGTCTGAATGCCACACTGGATAAACTCGCTTCTCCGCAGTGGGAGGATGCTGATGCAGTGGTGATCTCGGACTTTATCGCCCAGCGGTTGCCAGATGAAGTACAAAAGAAGGTCAGGGCGTTGCAACGGGAAAAACATCACCGCTTTCATGCCCTGGCAATGTCGCACTATGGCAAGCCCGGCATCCTGCGCATTTTCGATCATATCTGGCGCTTCGATACCGGTATGAAAAGCCGCGTACAGCGACGCTGGCAGAGAAATTAAGCCTAAAGAGAAAGATAATCATGACTGAAATTTATCAGCTCGACGAGCTGGATCGCGGGATCCTGAACGCCCTGATGGATAATGCCCGCACACCATATGCTGAACTGGCAAAAGTGTTCACCGTCAGCCCGGGGACGATCCACGTCCGCGTAGAAAAGATGAAACAAGCGGGCATCATTACCGGCGCGCATATTACCGTCAATCCTAAACAGCTGGGTTACGACGTATGCTGTTTTATTGGCATCATTTTGAAAAGTGCCAAGGATTATCCGTCGGCACTGAAAAAGCTCGAAAGTATAGAAGAAGTGGTCGAAGCCTATTACACCACCGGGCATTACAGCATTTTCATTAAGATCATGTGCCGCTCGATTGATTCCCTTCAGCACGTACTTATCAACAAGATCCAGACAATTGACGAGATCCAGTCGACCGAGACGCTGATCTCCCTGCAGAACCCCATCACACGTACCATCCAGCCCTGAACACTGATTTCTATACCCCTATTATCCACAGGTAGATCCCAGCTCATTCACAGCGTACAATAGCCTCCTTTTCCCGGGTGAGAGCATCATGTCTGACATTACCCTGATCAGTGGCAGTACGCTTGGCAGTGCCGAATATGTAGCAGAACACGTGGCTGAGAAACTGGAAGAAGCCGGTTTTTCCACTCAGATGTTCCATGGTCCGGAACTGTACGAAGTTCCGCAGGAAGGTATCTGGCTGATCGTGTGCTCGACACACGGTGCTGGTGAGCTGCCTGATAACCTGCAACCTTTTATGGAGCAGCTGGAAGATCAGCAACCCGATCTGTCAAAAGTACGCTTTGGCGCATTAGGTTTAGGCAGCAGTGAATATGACACCTTCTGTGGCGCGATCAGTTCTCTGGATCAAAAACTGACGTCATTAGGGGCAAAACGGATCGGTGATCGTCTTGAGATCGACGTGACTCAACACGAAATTCCTGAGGATCCGGCCGAGGTTTGGGTGATCAACTGGATTAATTTGATCAAATAAGTGTAAATTTCAGGCGATCAGATGTGGATAACTATGCTTAAAAGCAGGGTAAAACCCGTAGTTATCCCTCTAACAACTCCTGTACGCTTTTCATGCTGTGCATAACTCTCACTTCTGATCCCAGCTTATACTGTCCAGGATCACCGATCATTCACAGCATTCGATCCTTCTTAGCATACTGATCTTCATAAACAAAAAAGACTTATGCACAGAGGATCGCGATCCTAATAGAAGTATTAATAAGAGATCTTTAAATAAAAAAGATCTTCTTTTAATTAGTGAAGATCCCCGGGGACTTGTGGAAGCTCAAAACTTGAGTAGAATCCCTCCTCCCAACGCCATACAAAGAAAGTTCGCTTGAACGCCGAGGTGCAGTCGCATGTTTTATCCGGATCAATTTGACGTCATCATCATAGGTGGTGGTCATGCAGGTACTGAAGCCGCAATGGCTTCTGCACGCATGGGACGTCAGACCTTATTATTAACCCACAATATCGACACGCTGGGACAGATGTCGTGTAACCCGGCAATTGGCGGGATCGGGAAAGGACATCTGGTAAAAGAAGTCGACGCATTGGGCGGACTGATGGCTACGGCTATCGATCATGCGGGTATTCAGTTTAGGATACTAAACGCAAGCAAAGGCCCGGCAGTCAGGGCAACACGTGCTCAAGCTGACCGCGTTCTGTACCGTCAGGCCGTCCGTACCGCCCTGGAAAACCAGCCAAACCTGATGATCTTCCAGCAACCTGTTGAAGACCTGATCGTAGAAAACGATCGTGTGGTCGGTGCTGTGACCAAAATGGGGCTGAAATTCCGCGCTAAAGCGGTTGTACTGACTGTCGGCACCTTCCTGGACGGAAAGATCCACATAGGTCTGGAAAACTACAGCGGTGGCCGTGCAGGGGATCCTCCGGCGATCTCTTTGTCTCAGCGTTTGCGTGAATTGCCTTTACGCGTTAACCGTCTTAAAACCGGTACACCTCCACGTATTGATGCCCGGACCATTGATTTCAGTGTTCTGGCACAACAGCATGGTGATAATCCTGCACCGGTATTCTCGTTCATGGGCAACGTGTCGCAACATCCGCGCCAGATCCCGTGTTACATGACCTATACCAACGAAAAAACCCATGACGTGATCCGCAATAATCTGGATCGCAGCCCGATGTATGCCGGGATCATCGAAGGGATCGGCCCGCGTTACTGCCCGTCGATCGAAGATAAAGTCATGCGTTTTGCCGATCGCAATTCTCATCAGATCTTCCTTGAACCGGAAGGCCTGACCAGCAATGAAGTTTATCCAAACGGAATTTCCACCAGCCTGCCATTCGATGTGCAGATGCAGATCGTCCGGTCTATGCAGGGGATGGAAAATGCCGTTATCGTTCGTCCGGGTTATGCAATTGAATACGATTTCTTCGATCCGCGTGATTTGAAACCGACGCTGGAAAGTAAATTTATCGCCGGTCTGTTCTTTGCCGGACAAATCAACGGTACGACGGGTTACGAAGAAGCCGCTGCACAGGGCTTACTCGCCGGCATGAATGCTGCCCGTAGTGCCAGCGAAGAAGAGGGCTGGGCGCCACGTCGCGATCAAGCTTATCTCGGTGTGCTGGTTGATGACCTGTGTACGCTGGGCACCAAAGAACCGTACCGGATGTTTACATCACGCGCTGAATATCGACTGATGCTGCGCGAAGACAATGCCGATTTACGCCTGACAGAAAAAGGCCGTGAATTAGGTCTGGTTGACGATGCCCGCTGGGCGCGGTTCAACGAAAAACTGGAAATGATCGAACAGGAACGTCAGCGTCTGCGTGGTATCTGGGTGAACCCTCATCACGCGCAGGTTGAAGAGATTAATGCACATCTTTCTGCACCGCTTTCTAAAGAAGCCAGTGCAGAAGAACTGCTGCGTCGTCCTGAAATGACCTATGAGCTGATTACCCGTCTTTCTCCGTTCGCACCTTCTGTCCCGGATGTGCAGGCAGCAGAACAGGTTGAAATTCAGATCAAATATGAAGGCTATATCGCCCGTCAGCAGGAAGAGATCGAAAAACAGCAGCGTAATGAAAACACTGTGTTGCCAGTTGATCTTGATTACCGCCAGGTTAATGGTCTTTCCAATGAAGTGATCGCCAAGCTTAACGATCACAAGCCGACCTCCATTGGTCAGGCATCGCGGATCTCGGGTATTACGCCGGCAGCTATCTCGATCTTGCTGATCTGGCTTAAAAAACAAGGCTTACTGCGCCGTAGTGCATAACTCACCTCTCTTATGACCGCCCTTTGAAAACAAAGCGGCGGTCAGTTCTTACTTTTCCCATCTTTCTGAGTGTTTTATCATTTCTCAACCGGGCTGTTCCCGGAATATCGACTCTTTCTGAGGATTCACTGTGCAAAAGAAACTGGACTCGCTGCTTGCTGCGGCAGGAATAGCGTTACCCGATCAGCAAAAACAGCAACTGATTGGCTATGTGGAACTGCTGCATAAGTGGAACAAAGCCTATAACCTGACGTCTGTCCGTGACCCGATGCAGATGCTGGTACGCCATATCATGGACAGCATCGTAGTAAATGAGCATCTGCAGGGCAGCCGTTTCATCGACGTAGGCACAGGCCCTGGTTTACCGGGAATTCCTCTCGCCATCGTTCGCCCTGATTCACACTTTACGCTGCTGGACAGCCTGGGTAAGCGCGTACGCTTCCTGCGTCAGGTTCAGCATGAACTGGGGCTGAAAAATATCGAACCGGTACAAAGTCGTGTGGAAGAGTTTGAGCCAGACCCGTTGTTTGATGGGGTGATCAGCCGTGCTTTTGCGTCCCTGCAGGATATGCTTTCCTGGTGCCATCACCTGCCACAAAAAGGGCAGGGGCGTTTTTACGCCTTAAAAGGGGTGAGCCCTGATGATGAAATGGCGGTATTGCCGGAAGGTATCACTCTGGAATCGGTCATAAAACTGCAGGTACCAGAACTTGACGGGGAACGGCATCTCGTCATTCTTAGCTCAAACTAAAGTTGCGTTTTATCAAAAAATATTTAAAAAGCGCATGTGTTATTGCAGTTAAAATGAGCAGGCTAATTATATAGCGGTGACAAACACTCAATCACCGCTTTTTTACAGACTGATAGCATTTCAGAGATGTTTTTATTTTAATCCGGACTGTAATAGTCACTTTTGAAATTGAACGGTCATCAACCGGCTGATATTGAACTTGTAATGAAAATGTTGTTATTTGTTGGGTTGTTGTGTCAATAAATCGTGGTTATTTTTAAAGAAGATTGTTTAACGAACAGTGTTTTATTAACAAATTGATTTATAAAGATTTTAAAAGGCCTGATTAGCTAAAGACATTCAAACAGTGCAGGGTATATAAAGTGTCATGAGTTAATTATGTGATCCAGTGCACGCTTCTTTGTCGGGTGATGAAATAACCGTATCAAACCAAAAAGGGCAAATTCAGCTATAGTTTGGTTGTCAAAATAGTCGTGAAGGGGAAAATTTAAATAATTGTTCACCTTTTCGCTACTTATCCATTGAATTCGTCCCTGTGCCCCGTATAATTTGCTCGGTTTTTGCTGCTTGACTCAAAACAGTAAAGGCAGTGATATACGGCATTCAGTCTACCTCCAGCTAGGTACTTGATACGGAGAGAACAAACGTCATGTCTGTATCCGGTATTTTACACAGTACAAATAGTGTGAAGGTTGCCAGAAAGCTGTTGATACTGCAGTTATTGACCTTTGTTCTGCTCAGTGCAGTATTTGGTTTTAAAAGCCTGGAATGGACCACATCGGCTCTTATGGGTGGGTTGGCCGCCTGGGTGCCAAATGTACTGTTCATGCTGTTTGCATGGCGCCATCAGGCGCAAACAACGGTCTCTGGACGGGTTGCCTGGTCCTTTGCAATCGGAGAAGCGCTGAAGGTGCTGGTTACGGTGATCTTAATGGTTATCGCACTTGGCCTGTTTAAGGCGGCTTTTGCTCCGTTGGGGTTGGCCTATTTATCGGTGTTGATGACTCAGATTTTGGCACCGGCCGTCATTAACAGTTACCGTACTTAACTACTAAAGGGTAAGAGGCATCATGTCTGCATCAGGAGAAATCTCTACTCCACAAGAGTATATCGGTCACCATCTGACTCAGCTTCAGATTGGGACGGGATTCTGGTCGATTAACATCGATTCGATGTTTTTCTCCGTGTTCCTCGGAGTACTCTTTCTGGTTATTTTCCATCGCGTAGCCAAAAACGCCACCAGCGGTGTGCCGGGTAAACTGCAAACCGCAGTTGAACTGGTCGTTGGTTTCGTCGACAGCAGCGTGCGTGACATGTATCACGGCAAAAGCAAAGTGATTGCACCTCTCGCGCTGACCGTCTTCGTCTGGGTATTTATGATGAACCTGATGGATTTGCTGCCAATCGATTTGCTGCCGACTATCGGTGAAAAATTGCTTGGTCTGCCAGCGTTGCGTGTGGTTCCTACGGCTGACGTGAACATCACGTTGTCAATGGCACTTGGCGTATTCATTCTGATTCTTTTCTATAGCATTAAGATGAAAGGCTTTGGCGGTTTCATTAAAGAACTGACAATGCAGCCATTCAATCATCCGGTTTTCATTCCGATTAACCTGATTCTTGAAGGTGTCAGCCTGCTGTCTAAACCAGTTTCACTGGGTCTGCGACTGTTTGGCAATATGTATGCGGGTGAGTTGATCTTCATCCTTATTGCTGGCCTGTTGCCGTGGTGGTCACAGTGGATTCTAAATGTGCCTTGGGCCATTTTCCACATCCTGATCATTACGCTGCAAGCCTTTATTTTCATGGTTCTGACGATTGTCTATCTCTCGATGGCATCTGAAAAACACTGATTTTCTTTCAACACTACTGCGTTTTAACTGAAACAAACTGGAGACTGTCATGGAAAACCTGAGTATGGATCTGCTGTACATGGCTGCCGCTGTGATGATGGGCCTGGCGGCAATCGGTGCTGCAATCGGTATCGGCATCTTGGGTGGTAAATTCTTGGAAGGTGCTGCACGTCAGCCTGACCTGATCCCTCTGTTGCGTACACAGTTCTTTATCGTTATGGGTCTGGTCGATGCAATCCCAATGATTGCGGTTGGTCTGGGTCTGTACGTGATGTTTGCTGTCGCCTAACACTGAGCTTGCTCACTGTTAATCGAACTACATCAAATAATTCACTTTGAAAGAGGCATTGTGCTGTGAATCTTAACGCAACAATCCTCGGCCAGGCTATCGCGTTCGTCCTGTTTGTCTGGTTCTGCATGAAGTACGTATGGCCGCCAATTATGGCTGCCATCGAAAAACGTCAGAAAGAAATTTCTGAAGGTTTATCTTCCGCAGAACGTGCCAAAAAAGAGCTGGACTTAGCGCAAGCCGATGCGACCGACCAACTGAAGAAAGCCAAAGCTGAAGCTCAGGTAATCATCGATCAGGCGAACAAGCGTAAAGCTCAAATCGTCGACGAAGCAAAAGCTGAAGCCGAGCAGGAACGTAACAAGATCGTGTCGCAAGCCAAGGCAGAGATCGACGCCGAACGCCAACGCGCCCGTGAAGAGTTGCGTAAGCAAGTCGGAATTTTGGCCATTGCTGGCGCCGAGAAGATTATCGAACGTTCCGTGGATGAAGCTGCTAACAGCGACATCGTTGATAAACTGGTCGCTGAACTGTAAGGAGGGAGGGGCTGATGTCTGAATTTGTAACTGTAGCTCGCCCCTACGCCAAAGCAGCTTTTGACTTTGCCGTTGAGCACCAAAGCTTAGACCGCTGGCAGTCCATGTTAGCGTTCACGGCTGAAGTCACGCGCAATGAACAAATTGAAGAACTGCTTTCCGGTGCTAGCGCGCCTGAAACTTTGTCTAAAACGTTTATTGCCGTATGTGGTGACGAACTCGACGACGCAGGCCAAAACCTGATTAAGGTAATGGCTGAAAATGGACGTTTACGCGTTCTTCCGCAAGTGCTGGAGCAGTTTATTGAACTGCGCGCCTCTCTCGAGGCTGTTGCTGAAGTTGAAGTGACCTCAGCAAATCCGCTTTCGGAAGAACAGCAGGCAAAAATTGCTGCTGCGATGGAAAAACGTCTGTCTCGCAAAGTTAAGCTGAATTGCAAAATTGACAAGTCTGTTCTTGCCGGTGTCGTAATCCGTGCAGGTGATATGGTGATTGATGGCAGCGTTCGCAGTCGTCTAGAACGCCTGGCAGACGTCTTGCAGTCTTAAGGGGACTGGAGCATGCAACTGAATTCCACCGAAATCAGCGAACTGATCAAGCAGCGCATTGCTCAGTTCAATGTGGTGAGCGAAGCTCACAATGAAGGTACTATCGTTTCCGTCAGTGACGGGATCATCCGTGTGCACGGCTTAGCCGATGTCATGCAAGGCGAAATGATTGCGCTGCCGGGTAACCGCTACGCTATCGCCCTGAACCTGGAGCGTGACTCTGTAGGTGCCGTTGTAATGGGCCCTTACGCTGACCTCGCCGAAGGTATGAAAGTAAAATGTACTGGCCGTATCCTGGAAGTTCCAGTTGGCCGTGGCCTGCTGGGCCGCGTGGTTAACACCCTGGGTGCGCCAATTGATGGTAAAGGTCCGGTAGAGCACGACGGCTTCTCAGCTGTTGAAGCAATCGCACCTGGCGTTATCGAACGTCAGTCGGTAGATGAACCTGTGCAGACAGGTTATAAGTCCGTTGATGCCATGATCCCAATTGGTCGTGGTCAACGTGAACTGGTCATCGGCGACCGTCAAACCGGTAAAACAGCTCTGGCGATCGATGCGATCATCAACCAGCGCGATTCCGGCATCAAATGTATCTATGTGGCTATCGGCCAGAAAGCGTCCACCATTTCTAACGTGGTTCGTAAACTGGAAGAGCACGGCGCACTGGCAAACACCATCGTTGTTGTTGCAACTGCGTCAGAATCTGCTGCACTGCAATACCTGGCACCGTATTCCGGTTGCGCAATGGGTGAATACTTCCGTGACCGCGGTGAAGACGCACTGATCGTTTATGATGACCTGTCTAAACAGGCTGTTGCTTACCGTCAGATTTCCCTGCTGCTTCGTCGTCCACCTGGTCGTGAAGCTTACCCAGGCGACGTTTTCTATCTTCACTCCCGTCTGCTGGAACGTGCTGCGCGTGTTAACGCCGAGTATGTTGAAGCATTCACCAAAGGTGAAGTGAAAGGCAAAACCGGTTCCCTGACTGCGCTTCCAATTATCGAAACGCAAGCGGGTGACGTTTCCGCGTTCGTTCCGACCAACGTAATCTCGATTACCGATGGTCAGATCTTCCTGGAATCTAACCTGTTCAACGCCGGTATTCGTCCTGCGGTTAACCCGGGTATTTCGGTATCCCGTGTTGGTGGTGCTGCTCAGACTAAGATCATGAAGAAACTGTCCGGTGGTATTCGTACCGCTCTGGCACAGTATCGTGAGCTGGCTGCGTTCTCGCAGTTCGCTTCTGATCTGGATGAGGCAACCCGTAAACAGCTGAACCACGGTCAGAAAGTGACTGAGCTGCTGAAACAGAAACAATACGCTCCGATGTCAATCGTTGCGCAGTCTCTGATCATCTTCGCAGCAGAACGTGGTTATCTGGAAGACGTTGAGTTGTCTAAAGTCGGTAGCTTCGAAGCTGCACTGTTGGCTTACGCTGACCGTGAGCACGGCGAGCTTCTGCAGCAAATCAACCAAACTGGTGCGTATAACGATGAGATCGAGGGTAAATTCAAAAATATCCTCGATACCTTCAAAGCAACCCAGTCCTGGTAACACCTCGCGGCCTTGCTGCCCTGCCTCTGGCAGATAAGCAGCAGGCCGTTTGGTAATGAGGAGAAGCAGAGATGGCCGGCGGAAAAGAGATACGTAGTAAGATCAGCAGCGTGCAAAACACGCAAAAGATCACTAAAGCGATGGAAATGGTCGCCGCCTCCAAAATGCGTAAAACGCAGGATCGCATGGCGGCCAGCCGTCCTTATGCAGAAACCATTCGTGAAGTGATTGGTCACCTTGCGCTTGGTAATCTGGAATACAAGCACCCGTACCTGGATGAGCGTGAAATTAAGCGTGTCGGGTATCTGGTGGTGTCTACCGACCGTGGTCTTTGTGGTGGTCTGAACATTAACCTGTTCAAAAAACTGCTGTCAGAGATGAAAGGCTGGTCCGAAAAAGGTGTTGAAGTTGATCTCGCACTGATCGGTTCCAAAGCAGCCTCTTTCTTCGGCTCCGTTGGGGGCAACGTTGTTGCTCAGGTGACTGGCATGGGGGATAACCCTTCCCTGTCAGAACTGATCGGGCCGGTGAAAGTGATGTTGCAGGCTTTCGACGAAGGTCGCTTAGACAAGTTATGCGTTGTTAGCAATAAATTCGTCAATACCATGTCTCAGGAACCACGTATCGTTCAGTTGTTGCCTCTGCCACCAGCAGAAGACGGCGAACTGGCGAAAAAATCCTGGGATTACCTGTATGAGCCGGACCCTAAAGCACTGTTGGATACTCTCCTGCGTCGCTATGTGGAGTCCCAGGTTTATCAGGGCGTCGTAGAAAACCTGGCCAGCGAACAGGCCGCGCGAATGGTAGCGATGAAAGCCGCAACCGATAACGGCGGCAGCCTGATCAAAGAGCTGCAGTTGGTATACAACAAAGCTCGTCAGGCCAGCATCACTCAGGAACTCACCGAGATCGTCGGGGGAGCCTCCGCGGTTTAAGCTAGGTTTACGAATTACGTAGAGGATTCAAGATGGCTACTGGAAAGATTATCCAGGTAATCGGCGCCGTGGTGGACGTCGAGTTCCCTCAGGATGCAGTACCGAACGTGTACAATGCTCTTGAGGTAGAAAACGGTACCTCCAAACTGGTGCTGGAAGTACAGCAACAGTTAGGCGGCGGCGTTGTTCGTTGTATCGCAATGGGTACCTCAGACGGCCTGCGTCGCGGTCTGAAAGTGAACAACCTGGAACACCCAATTGAAGTACCGGTGGGTAAAGCGACTCTGGGTCGTATCATGAACGTATTGGGTGAACCAATCGACATGAAAGGTGCGATCGGCGAAGAAGAACGTCGTGCGATCCACCGCGCTGCGCCTTCTTATGAAGAGCTGGCAAACTCCCAGGAACTGCTGGAAACCGGTATCAAAGTTATGGACCTGATGTGTCCGTTCGCTAAGGGCGGTAAAGTCGGTCTGTTCGGTGGTGCGGGTGTTGGTAAGACTGTAAACATGATGGAGCTGATCCGTAACATCGCGATCGAGCACTCCGGTTATTCTGTGTTTGCAGGTGTGGGTGAACGTACTCGTGAGGGTAACGACTTCTATCACGAAATGACCGACTCCAACGTTATCGACAAAGTTTCCCTGGTGTATGGTCAGATGAATGAGCCACCAGGTAACCGTCTGCGCGTTGCACTGACCGGTCTGACCATGGCGGAGAAATTCCGTGACGAAGGTCGTGACGTACTGCTGTTCGTTGACAACATTTACCGTTACACCCTGGCCGGTACCGAAGTGTCCGCACTTCTGGGCCGTATGCCATCAGCGGTAGGTTATCAGCCAACGCTGGCGGAAGAGATGGGCGCTCTGCAAGAACGTATCACCTCGACCAAAAGTGGTTCAATCACCTCCGTACAGGCCGTTTACGTTCCTGCGGATGACTTGACTGACCCATCTCCAGCTACCACCTTCGCTCACTTAGATGCGACCGTGGTTCTGAGCCGTCAGATCGCGTCACTGGGTATTTACCCGGCGGTTGACCCACTGGATTCCACCAGCCGTCAGCTGGATCCACTGGTTGTTGGTCAGGAGCACTACGATGTGGCTCGTGGCGTGCAGTCTATTCTGCAACGTTACCAGGAACTGAAAGACATCATCGCGATCCTGGGTATGGACGAGTTGTCAGAAGATGACAAACTGGTTGTATCCCGTGCGCGTAAAATTCAGCGCTTCCTGTCCCAGCCATTCTTCGTGGCCGAAGTCTTCACCGGTTCTCCGGGCAAGTTCGTATCGCTGAAAGATACCATTCGTGGTTTCAAAGGCATTATGGACGGCGACTACGATCACCTGCCGGAACAAGCGTTCTACATGGTTGGCACCATTGATGAAGCAGTGGAAAAAGCCAAGAAACTGTAACGCTAGCTTGTTGTGAGAGAGGATGACATGGCTGAAAAAGCTTACCATCTGGATGTTGTTAGTGCGGAAAAACGTATGTTTACCGGCATGGTACAAAAGATCCAGGTGACGGGTAGCGAAGGCGAACTGGGTATTTTCCCGGGGCATGCTCCGCTGCTCACCGCCATCAAGCCTGGCATGGTGCGCATTGTTAAAGAACACGGTGAAGAAGAGTATATCTATCTTTCCGGTGGCATCCTTGAGGTGCAACCGAATGCAACGACCGTGTTGGCTGATACTGCAATCCGTGGGCAAGACCTCGACGAAGCGCGCGCGCTTGAAGCTAAGCGCAAAGCGGAAGAACACATTAGTGGTTCTCACGGCGACGTTGATTACGCTCAGGCGTCAGCGGAACTGGCTAAGGCGATCGCGAAACTTCGCGTTATCGAACTGACCAGAAAAGCGATGTAACAACATCAGTTAGAAAAGCGACCTTCGGGTCGCTTTTTTTTTGCTTTTAATAAAGTGCATTTTCAGTGTTTTTCCCAAGGCTAATTTTCGCTTTTAATGGAATACTTGGGTGATTAACCGACACTTTACCCTCAGTTTTTTTGGTGTAGTCTATACAGCATACAACCCTTGCAGGCTGCGGCCTGCGGGCGGTTTTTGAAGCGAAATATGTAGTAATCCGCGCACTGAACGGGTTACTTTTGTCACTCAAATTGGATTTGTCAGGTTACCTATGTCGAACAGCGCACTGAGTGTGGTGATCCTTGCCGCGGGCAAGGGGACACGCATGTACTCCAACCTTCCGAAAGTTCTTCACCCATTGGCTGGCAAGCCAATGGTTCAGCACGTCATTGATGCGGCCACGCAAGTGGGTGCCCGGAACGTGCATCTGGTCTATGGCCACGGTGGCGATTTACTGAAGAAAAATCTGGCAGGCAGTGATCTGAACTGGGTATTGCAGGCAGAGCAACTGGGGACCGGTCATGCGATGCAGCAGGCGGCGCCGTTCTTTGCCGATGATGAAGATGTGCTGATGCTGTACGGCGATGTTCCGCTGATTTCCGTCGACACCCTGAACGAATTACTCAAAGCCAAGCCCGATGGCGGCATTGGTTTACTGACCGTCGTGCTGGATGACCCGACCGGTTATGGCCGTATCGTTCGTGAGAATGGCATTGTTACCGGCATTATTGAGCAGAAAGATGCCAGCGAAGAACAGCTGAAAATTCAGGAAATTAACACCGGTATCCTGGTCGCTAACGGCGCGTCATTCAAACGCTGGCTCGGTCAACTGAATAACAACAACGCGCAGGGTGAATACTACATCACCGATATTATTGCGATGGCGCATGCGGAAGGACATCTGATCGCCACCGTTCATCCGGCGCGAAACAGCGAAGTGGATGGTGTGAATAACCGCCTGCAACTTTCCCGTCTTGAGCGCGTATATCAGAGTGAACAGGCAGAGCGTCTGTTGCTCGAAGGCGTGATGCTGATGGACCCAGCGCGGTTTGATCTGCGCGGTGAACTGTCTCACGGCATCGATGTACTGATCGACACCAATGTCATTATCGAAGGTCACGTGAAACTGGGTGACCGCGTCAAAATCGGTGCGGGCTGCGTGCTGAAAAATTGCGTGATTGGCGATGACTGTGAAGTCAGTCCTTACAGCGTGTTCGAAGATGCGGTGCTGGAAAGCGGTTGTACGGTCGGGCCTTTCGCCCGTCTGCGCCCCGGCGCTGAACTGGCTGAAGGCGCGCATGTCGGCAATTTCGTCGAAATCAAAAAAGCGCGTCTCGGCAAAGGCTCTAAAGCTGGTCATCTCTCCTACCTTGGTGATGCTGATATTGGGGATAACGTTAACATCGGCGCGGGTACCATCACCTGCAACTACGACGGCGTAAACAAGCATAAGACCATCATCGGTAACGATGTCTTTGTGGGGTCAGATTCTCAGCTGGTAGCGCCAGTCACTGTGGGTAATAACGTGACGATCGCCGCCGGTACAACGGTCACGCGCGACGTGCCGGACAATGGTTTACTGTTAAGCCGGGTGCCGCAGGTGCATAAACCTGACTGGCAGAAACCGGTGAAGAAAAAATAAGCTGTTCATAATAATCCCCAACTCTCTACAAGGCTCGGGGAACCGCAAGTACACCGGAAAACGGGGCTTGCGGATAAATCAGGTCAGGCATCAAAAAAGGTCCCGAAAAGACCTTCAATAGGAATAAAACTGATGTGTGGAATTGTAGGCGCAGTAGCGCAACGCGATATTGCTGAAATTCTGTTGGAAGGTTTACGCCGTCTCGAATACCGCGGTTATGACTCAGCCGGTCTGGCTGTCATTGATGCTGACGGGAAAATGGGGCGCTTGCGTCGTCTGGGTAAAGTCCAGATGCTGTCTGATGCACTCGATGAACATCCTTTGCATGGTGGCACCGGTATTGCTCACACGCGATGGGCAACCCATGGCGAACCTTCTGAAGCGAATGCTCACCCGCATGTGTCTGATTACATTGCTGTGGTGCATAACGGCATTATCGAAAACCACGAACCTCTGCGTGAATTGTTGATTGAACGCGGCTACCGTTTTGATTCTGAAACAGATACCGAAGTGATCGCGCATCTGGTGCATTGGGAACAACTCCAGGGCGGTACGCTGCTCGAAGTGGTCCAGCGCGTTATCCCGCAACTGCGGGGTGCCTACGGCACGGTGGTGATGGATCGCCGCGATCCGTCTGTTCTGGTCGCTGCCCGTTCCGGCAGCCCGCTGGTGATTGGTCGTGGTGTGGGTGAAAACTTCATTGCCTCCGATCAGCTGGCGCTGTTACCTGTGACCCGCCGCTTCCTGTTCCTGGAAGAAGGCGATGTTGCTGAAGTTAAGCGCCGTTCCGTCAGCGTATATGACAAAAATGGTCATGCCGTTGAGCGTGAAGAAATCGAATCCAAAGTGCAGTACGACGCCGGTGATAAAGGCGTTTACCGCCACTACATGCAAAAAGAAATCTACGAACAGCCGCTGGCCATTAAAAACACCCTGGAAGGCCGTTTCAGCCACGGCGAAGTGAATCTGAGCGAGCTGGGCGAAAAAGCGGACGAAATTCTGTCCCGTGTTCAGCACGTGCAGATTATCGCCTGCGGTACGTCATATAACTCCGGGATGGTGGCGCGTTACTGGTTTGAGTCACTGGCTGGCATGCCTTGTGATGTCGAGATCGCTTCGGAATTCCGCTATCGCAAATCTGCTGTTCGTCCGGGCAGCCTGATCATCACGCTGTCTCAGTCGGGTGAAACGGCTGATACGCTGGCAGCGCTGCGTCTGTCGAAAGAGCTGGGTTATCTCGGATCGCTTGCAGTATGCAACGTGGCTGGTTCTTCTCTGGTGCGTGAATCCGATCTGGCGCTGATGACCAAAGCGGGCACCGAAATCGGTGTGGCCTCAACCAAAGCTTTCACCACGCAGCTGACCGTTCTGCTGATGCTGGTGGCGCGTATGGGCCGCCTGAAAGGGATGAGTCCGCAAGTTGAGCACGACATTGTTCACGCGCTTCAGGCGTTGCCTGCGCGCATCGAACAAATGCTGTCGCTGGATAAGACTATCGAAACGCTGGCTGAAGGTTTCTCTGATAAACATCACGCCCTGTTCCTTGGCCGTGGCGATCAATATCCGATCGCGATGGAAGGTGCGCTGAAGCTGAAAGAGATTTCGTATATCCACGCTGAAGCCTATGCGGCAGGCGAGCTGAAACATGGCCCGCTGGCGCTGATTGATGCGGATATGCCGGTGATCGTGGTTGCGCCCAATAACGAATTGCTGGAAAAACTGAAGTCGAATATCGAAGAAGTGCGTGCACGTGGCGGTTTACTGTATGTCTTCGCCGATCAGGACGCGGGTTTTGTCGACAGTGACGGTATGAAGATTATTCAGCTGCCTCACGTTGAAGAAATCGTCGCTCCGATTTTCTACACCGTACCGCTCCAGTTGCTGTCCTACTACGTTGCGCTGATTAAAGGCACCGATGTTGACCAGCCACGTAATCTGGCGAAGTCTGTGACTGTCGAATAAGACTGTCCGGTTTCAGCCATGTTATCTCTAAGCGCCTCCCGGGGCGCTTTTCTCTTTCCAGAATGTTGTTCTCCGGCTCTCTCTTTGTCAGCAGCCGGTCACGATTCTCTTCTCTCAGGCTTCGTAACCCGCCCCGGATAAGGTATAGTTCGCGTTTTTCTGAAGGTACCCCGCTGAATGCTGACCAACTCCTCCATTCGTCTCAACAAATACATTAGCGAGAGCGGCATCTGCTCGCGCCGCGATGCTGATCGTTACATCGAACAGGGAAATGTTTTTATCAACGGCAGGCGTGCTGCGGTGGGTGCTCAGGTGTTTGCCGGCGATGTGGTGAAAGTGAATGGTCAGATTATTGAGCCGCGTGATGAAGAAGATCTGGTGCTTATTGCGCTGAACAAGCCCGTAGGCATTATCACCACGATGGAAGAGGGGGAGCGGGACAACATCCGCGATTTCGTTAACCACAGCAAACGCGTCTTCCCGATTGGCCGTCTGGACAAAGATTCGCAGGGCCTGATTTTACTGACCAATCACGGTGATCTGGTCAATAAAATCCTGCGTGCCGGTAACGACCACGAAAAAGAATATATCGTGACTGTCAATAAACCGATCACGGACGAGTTTATTGCCGGTATGGGCGCGGGTGTGCCGATGCTCGGTACCGTGACCAAGAAATGCAAAGTGAAGAAAGAAGCACCGATGGTGTTTCGCATTACGCTGGTGCAGGGACTTAACCGACAGATCCGCCGCATGACTAAGCATTTTGGTTTCGACGTCACTAAGCTTGAACGTGTGCGTATTATGAATATCAATCTGAAAGGATTACCGCTGGGCGAATGGCGTGATCTGACCGATGATGAACTGATCGAATTGTTTAAGCTGATTGAAAACTCTTCGTCTGAAGACAAACCGGCGAAAAAAGTGCCATCAAAACCTGCTCAGGCTAAAAAACCGGCTGTCACTAAAACGAAAAACAGTGAAAAACCTGAAGCGAATTCCGCATCCCGCAAGCGTTTTGCCCAGCCTGGCCGTAAGAAGAAGGGGCGTTAATTTACCTGCTTTTCATTATCCGCCGGTGTAATAACCGGCTTTTTCTGCTTAAAACTCCCGCATTTTGCCCGTATGGTTCGAATTGTGACCAGTGTCATAAAACTGTCATATAACGTACATTTTACTGTCACTAAACTGTCCTATTTTCCTCCTGTGCCAAACACTTTAATTAACGTCGACATCAGTCGGGAAGTTTAAAACCACCAGGAGTGGAACATGAAATTGATGCGTAACACCGTCGCCGGTCTTGTAGCAGCGACTTTCTCCCTCACAGCAATGTCTGCTTTCGCTGCCGCTAACCTGACTGGCGCTGGCGGTACCTTCCCAGCCCCTGTCTATGCTAAGTGGGCTGATGCATACCAGAAAGCAACCGGTACTCAGGTTAACTATCAGGGCATCGGTTCTTCCGGCGGCGTGAAACAAATCATCGCTAAAACCGTTGATTTCGGGGCATCTGATGCACCGATGAAAGAAGAAGATCTGAATAAAAACGGTCTGTTCCAGTTTCCTACTGTAATCGGCGGCGTGGTACTGGCTGTTAACATCCCGGGCATCAAATCCGGTCAGTTGACTCTGGATGGCGCAACGCTGGGTGATATTTACCTCGGTAAAATCAAAAAGTGGAACGATACGGCGATCACCAAGCTGAACCCGGGCGTGAAACTGCCAGACACTAACATCGCGGTGGTTCGCCGTGCTGACGGTTCCGGTACTTCCTTCGTATTCACCAGCTACCTGGCGAAAGTGAACAGCGAGTGGAAAGACAAAATCGGTGCAGGTTCTACTGTTAACTGGCCAACGGGTCTCGGCGGCAAGGGCAACGACGGCGTCGCAGCCTTCGTTCAGCGTCTGCCTGGTTCAATCGGTTACGTAGAATATGCTTATGCCAAGCAAAACAACCTGGCTTACACCAAGCTGGTAGATGCAGACGGCAAAGCCATCAGCCCGACAGAAGAATCCTTCAGTGCAGCCGCTAAAGGCGCAGACTGGAGCAAAACCTTCGCTCAGGACCTGACCAATCAGAAAGGTGATAATGCGTGGCCAATCAGCTCCACCACCTTCATCCTGATTTACAAAGACCAGCAAGATGCAGCGAAGGGCACCGAAGTGCTGAAGTTCTTCGACTGGGCTTACAAAAACGGTAACAAACTGACGACTGATTTGGATTACGCCGCACTGCCAGCTTCTGTTGTAGAACAGATCCGCGCAGCCTGGAAAACCAACATCAAAGACAGCAGCGGTAAAGCACTTTACTAGGATCTGACCTCGGGTCTGATATAGAGTACAAGTCTTCTGCTTCATTCCCTCTCCGGCCGGGGAGGGAATTAAATCTGAATTAAAAGAGAGTGGTATGGCTGAATACAAGCCGGCTATCAAGGCACCCAGCAAAAACGGTGACATCATCTTCGGCGCGCTGGTTAAACTGGCAGCGCTGATTGTGCTATTTATGTTGGGCGGCATTATCGTCTCGCTGTTTATTGCTTCCCTGCCGAGCATTGAAAAGTTCGGATTGTCCTTCCTGTGGACGAAAACCTGGGATGCACCGAACCAGCAATTTGGCGCACTGGTGCCGATTTACGGCACGGTCGTGACCTCCATTATTGCCCTGCTGATTGCTGTTCCCGTCAGCTTTGGTATCGCATTATTCCTTACCGAGCTGGCGCCGAACTGGATGAAACGCCCGCTGGGGATTGCTATTGAACTGCTGGCGGCGATCCCCAGTATTGTTTATGGCATGTGGGGGCTGTTCGTTTTCGCCCCGCTGTTTGCGCAGTATTTTCAGACGCCGTTGGGCGATGTACTTTCCGGTATCCCGATTGTTGGTGCCCTGTTCGCCGGTCCGGGTTTTGGTATCGGTATTCTGGCAGCAGGCGTCATCCTCGCCATTATGATCATCCCGTACATAGCTTCCGTCATGCGTGACGTGTTCGAGCAAACGCCGGTGATGATGAAAGAATCTGCTTACGGCATTGGTTGCACTACGTGGGAAGTGATCTGGCGCATCGTGCTGCCGTTCACCAAAAATGGTGTGATCGGCGGCGTGATGTTAGGTCTGGGGCGCGCACTTGGCGAAACCATGGCGGTGACCTTCATTATCGGTAACACCTACCAGCTCGATAGCGCATCGCTGTACGCGCCGGGCAACAGCATTACCTCTGCACTGGCGAACGAATTCGCCGAAGCGGAAGCCGGGCTGCATACGTCTGCACTGATGGAACTGGGTCTGATCCTGTTTGTCATCACCTTTATTGTTTTGGCGCTGTCGAAAATGATGATCCTGCGTCTGGCTAAGAAAGAGGGCCGTTAAGATGACGACACTCGAAATGCAAAGTAATACTGCATTACTGGAATCGCGTCGCAAACGTCAGGCGTGGCGCCGTCAGAAGAACCGTCTGGCGCTGATGGTCTCCATGCTGACCATGGCATTTGGTCTGTTCTGGCTGGTGTGGATCTTGTTCACCACGATCGTTAAAGGTGTTGACGGGATGTCGCTGGCGCTGTTCACAGAAAATACCCCGCCTCCGAATACGGCAGGCGGCGGTCTGGCTAACGCCATTGCAGGCAGCGGATTATTGATTCTGTGGGCAACGGTCATCGGTACGCCACTGGGCGTGATGGCGGGGATTTATCTGGCCGAATATGGACGTAAATCCTGGCTGGCTGAATTCATTCGTTTCATTAACGACATTCTGCTTTCCGCACCATCCATCGTTGTGGGCTTGTTTGTGTACACCATTATGGTGGCAAAAATGGGACACTTCTCCGGCTGGGCGGGCGTGCTTGCACTGGCATTGTTACAGATCCCGATTGTTATCCGTACCACGGAAAACATGCTGAAACTGGTGCCGGACAGCCTGCGTGAAGCGGCTTACGCACTGGGTACGCCGAAGTGGAAAATGATTTCGGCCATCACACTGAAAGCCTCAGTTTCCGGCATTATCACCGGGATCCTGCTGGCGATTGCCCGTATTGCCGGTGAAACCGCGCCGCTGTTGTTTACGTCGCTCTCCAACCAGTTCTGGAGCACCGACATGATGCAGCCGATTGCTAACCTGCCGGTCACCATCTTTAAGTTTGCGATGAGTCCGTTTGGCGAATGGCAACAACTGGCGTGGGCGGGTGTACTGCTGATTACCGTGTGTGTGCTGCTGCTGAACATTCTGGCGCGTGTGATTTTCGCCCCGAAAAAGCAATAAGCGAATTTATTATCGATGGCAGGTGATAGCGGCTGCCATCACTGTTTACCCGGCGTCGCCATGCGGCGCGCGAATAAGAGAGATGTCTGAGAATGACTGACGCATCCAACAGCAAAATTCAGGTTCGCGATCTGAACTTTTATTACGGCAAATTCCACGCGCTGAAAAATATTTCCCTGGATATTGCTAAGAACGAAGTCACGGCATTCATCGGCCCGTCAGGCTGTGGTAAATCCACGCTGCTGCGTACGTTTAACAAAATGTACCAGCTGTATCCGGAACAGCACGCTGAGGGTGAAATCCTGCTTGATGGCGAAAACATTCTGGTTGATAAGCAGGACATCGCGCTGCTGCGCGCCAAAGTCGGCATGGTCTTCCAGAAACCGACGCCATTCCCGATGTCGATTTACGACAACATCGCGTTTGGTGTCCGTCTGTTTGAAAAGCTGTCCCGCACGGATATGGACGAGCGTGTGCAATGGGCGCTGACCAAAGCTGCATTGTGGAATGAATCTAAAGACAAGTTGCACCAGAGTGGTTACAGCCTGTCCGGCGGCCAGCAACAGCGTTTGTGTATTGCACGTGGTATTGCGATCCGTCCTGACGTTCTGCTGCTCGATGAACCTTGCTCGGCGCTCGATCCGATTTCTACCGGCCGTATCGAAGAGCTGATCACCGAGTTAAAATCTGATTACACCGTGGTGATCGTGACCCACAACATGCAGCAGGCTGCGCGTTGTTCAGATCGCACTGCGTTTATGTATCTGGGCGAACTGATCGAATACAGCGACACTGACTCGCTGTTCACTTCACCAGCGCGCAAACAGACTGAAGATTACATTACTGGCCGCTACGGTTGAGGTACAAAGAATGGACAACCTGAACTTAAACAAACACATTTCTGGCCAGTTCAATGCTGAGCTTGAACATATCCGTACGCAGGTTCTGGCGATGGGCGGCCTGGTTGAGCAACAACTGACTGACGCCATCACGGCGATGCACAATCAGGATGCCGAACTGGCGCAACGCGTCATCAAAGGTGATGACAAAGTTAACCTGATGGAAGTGGCGATCGACGAAGCTTGTGTGCGCATCATTGCCAAGCGCCAGCCAACCGCCAGCGATTTACGTTTGGTGATGGCGATTATCAAAACCATTTCTGAACTCGAGCGTATCGGTGACGTGGCAGATAAAATCTGCCGCACGGCGCTGGAAAAATTCTCACATTTGCATCAGCCGTTGCTGGTCAGCCTGGAATCGCTGGGCCGCCATACCGTAGAGATGCTGCATGATGTGCTGGATGCGTTTGCGCGTATGGATCTTGACGAAGCGGTGCGTATTTACCGTGAAGATAAAAAAGTGGATCAGGAATATGAAGGCATTGTGCGCCAGCTGATGACCTACATGATGGAAGATCCACGCACGATTCCAAGCGTGCTGACCGCACTGTTCTGCGCCCGTTCTATCGAACGTATCGGTGACCGTTGCCAGAACATTTGCGAATTCATTTTCTACTTTGTGAAAGGTCAGGATTTCCGTCATGTGGGCGGCGATGCGCTGGATAAATTGCTGACAGACGGTAAAGATGTGCCGAAAGAATAAGGGTTTACTGACATCGCTCCACAAAAAAGGCCTCTGACGAGGCCTTTTTGCTTTCCGATCTATACCCGCGTCCGGTCAGCGCAATTATTTCATCACATAGCGCAGCGCGACCTGTACTGCCAACTGCCGGTAATGGGCGGTCTGTAAATCCACCTCATCCGGATTTTCAAACAAAGCGCCGAACGTATATTGGTTGGCGACCTGGTGCACACACAGGCTGCTGATGAGGCGGTGAACGTCGCGCGCCTGCGCATCTTCCTTAAACAGATGGCTTTGTTTGCCGCGTTCAAGGATATCTTCCAGCAGCGTTAATGCCGTTTTGTTGATCTCACGGATGCTGGTGGACTGGCGGATAAAGCGGCCGCGTAGCATGTTTTCTGTCGATACAATACGGATAAATTCCGGGTGTGAGACATGGAAATCGAAGCTGGCTTCTACCAGTTTGACGATCGCTTCCGCAGGTGGCAACGAAGATAAGTCCAGCTCCAGCTCGTGCTGGCGAATACCGCGATAAACGTGTTCCAGAACCAACATGTACAGGGCTTCTTTGGTCTTATAGTGGTAGACCACCATACGTTTCGTGGTGCTGGCATTGGAGGCGATATTTTCCATGCGCGCGCCCATCAGACCGGATTCAGCGAATTCAGCCAGAGCGCTGTCGAAAATGCGCTGCCTGAGTCCTATCGGATCATTTTTACGTCCCGGCGCCGGGGAACTTTGGCTGCTCAGCGTCTTATCCTCTTCATTAACCACATTCTCGCCACAGAGATTAACCATTGCTTAGCCCAGTTACAATCTGTGCGTTCATACAACTTCGCCGCACTTGACGAATGTGGCGTGAGGGTCCACTACTGTAAGTATCGAAGCCTGACTAAAAGGACACTATTTTGCCTGCAACCACCCGGTTACATTCTATTGCGACAGTTTCAGTACCAGGAACCTTGCCTGAAAAACTTACCGCCATTGCGGCTGCAGGATTTGATGGTGTGGAAATATTCGAAGACGATTTGCTTAAAAGTCCTGTCAAACCGGCGGCTGTCCGTAACCTCGCCGATTCTCTCGGCCTGCGTATTTTCCTGCTGCAACCTTTCCGTGATTTCGAAGGGGTTCCGGCAGAGAAGCGGGTTGAAAAACTCGCCAGCGCACGCCGCCAGTTCGACCTGATGAGCGAGCTGGGCTGCGATCATTTACTGGTGTGCAGCAACACCAATCCGGAAAGTTCACCGGAGCGGGAGGTGCAGATTGCCGATCTCGCCGCGCTGGCGGAAATGGCGGAGCTGTATGACATCCGTATCGGCTATGAAGCGCTGGCATGGGGTAAACACGTCAACCGTTACCGCCAGGCGTGGGATCGCGTACGCGAGGTGAACAGTCCGGCGCTGGGCATTGTGCTCGACAGCTTTCATATTCTCGCCGTGGGCGACAATCTTGACCGTCTGGATGAAGTGCCGCTGGAAAAAATCAGTTTCCTGCAACTGGCCGATGTACCGTTCAAAGACATGAACGTGCAGCAGTGGAGCCGTAGTTACCGCTGTTATCCGGGGCAGGGCGATTTACCGCTGGTGGATTTTGTCAGCACGCTGAACCGTAAAGGTTTCACCGGCCCCTGGTCACTGGAAATCTTCAATGATAAAACCCTGCCGCTGGCTGATGGCCTGCGATCTCTGACGGAGCTGGAAAAGCGGATGCAGGCTTACGAAAAATCACTCAGCGAGTGACCTGATACCCCATCTCCCGCCAGATCCCCGGCAGTTCGCGCATGTCGTGGAAAGTGGTCACCAGCGGGTGATCCAGCGGCGGGTTATGCGGATCGGCGCAGTAGTAAAACACCGGGATGCCTGCGGTGATCCCGGCCTGTGCGCCTGCCACGGAATCTTCTACCAGAATGCAGTTTTCCACCGGCACGTTCATGATGTCGGCTGCTTTGTACAAGACGGCAGGATCGGGTTTCCAGCGCTGTAAATCATAGCCGCTGAATAACTTATTACCCATAAAAGGCAGCAATCCGGTCAGGCCGAGAGAGTGCTGCATTTTGGTGACCGGTCCGTTTGAGACGACACACATCGGCACGGTGATTTGTTCCAGTAACTCGCGTGCGCCGTCAATAGGTTCAAGTTTGCTGTCGAAAAGACGGGCAACATGCTGGCGAAACACGACTTCCATTTCTTCTTTCGGCACGTCGATACCGTGCTCTTTATTGACGATCGCGACGATTTCGTAAAGTTTGACGCCTTTGTATTTCTTATACATTTCGTCGAAAGAAACCGTCACACCAAAATGCGCGAACATCTCGACGTAGGCTTCGCAGCACAACAATTCACTGTCCACCAGCGTACCGTCGCAATCAAAAAAGACACATTCAACCTGTGGCATACTTTCTCCCTGTGAGCGTTTCATCTATTGGCGTGCATTATGGCACTGTACCCGAACGATAGATTTAATCCCATACATCCAGTGCTGGCGCTTTCGGGCTAAAATCCTTAGGATACCCCCCGATTGTTTTTCCCCCATTTTGGAACTCACCAATGAGCACACCACAGAGCAATGCGACTGCGGGTAAAGGTCTGGCTGAACGTCTGTTTAAACTGACGCAGCACGGCACCACCGTACGCACCGAAACTATCGCCGGTTTAACTACCTTCCTGACCATGGTCTATATCGTTTTCGTGAACCCGCAGATCCTGGGTGTTGCGGGGATGGATAAACAGGCCGTGTTCGTGACCACCTGCCTGATTGCCGCGTTCGGCAGCATCCTGATGGGCGTGATCGCCAACCTGCCGGTCGCACTGGCACCGGCGATGGGCCTGAATGCGTTCTTCGCGTTTGTGGTCGTCGGCGCAATGGGCGTTTCCTGGCAGGTCGGTATGGGCGCGATTTTCTGGGGCGCTGTGGGTTTGCTGCTGCTGACTATTTTCCGCATCCGTTACTGGATGATTGCCAATATTCCGGTCAGTTTACGTGTGGGCATTACCGCCGGTATCGGGCTGTTTATCGGCATGATGGGGCTGAAAAACGCCGGCATTATTGTCCCGAACCCTGACACCATCGTGACCATCGGTAATCTGACCTCGCACAACGTGCTGCTCGGTGTGCTGGGGTTCTTCATTATTGCCGTTCTGGCGTCGCGTAACTTCCACGCCTCGGTGCTGGTGTCGATTATTGTGACGACCGTAATTGGCCTGATGATTGGTGATGTGCATTACACCGGTTTCTGGTCGATGCCGCCGAGCATCACCACGGTTGTCGGTCAGGTGGATTTGAAAGGCGCGCTGAATATCGGTCTGGCGGGCGTCATTTTCTCCTTCATGCTGGTGAACCTGTTTGACTCCTCCGGCACGCTGATTGGTGTGACCGACAAAGCCGGTCTGGCTGATGCGCAGGGCAAGTTCCCGCAGATGAAACAGGCGCTGTACGTTGACAGCGTGTCTTCCGTGGCGGGGGCATTTATCGGTACGTCTTCTGTGGGCGCTTATATTGAAAGCACCTCCGGCGTATCTGTCGGCGGCCGTACCGGTCTGACGGCGGTGGTGACCGGTTTACTGTTCCTGCTGGTGATCTTCATTTCCCCACTGGCGGGGATGGTGCCGGAATACGCGGCGGCCGGTGCGCTGATTTATGTCGGCGTGCTGATGACGTCCAGCCTCGCGCGCGTTTCATGGGATGACCTGACCGAAGCGGTTCCGGCGTTCGTGACCGCGGTAATGATGCCGTTCAGCTTCTCGATCACCGAAGGTATCGCGCTGGGCTTCATCTCTTACGTGGTGATGAAACTGGGCACCGGCCGCTGGAAAGAAATCAGCCCGTGTGTGGTGGTCGTAGCCCTGCTGTTTGTGCTGAAAATCGCGTTTGTCGACGGGCATTAATCCGCTGAAATCTGCTTAACGCCTGTAAAAAAACAGCCCGCATTGCGGGCTGTTTGCATTTCTGATGACCGGAATTATTGGCTGACGCGGCGCGTATAGTCGGCAAATGCCGTCAGCTGGCCGCGCAGGAAATCGAGCGTCCCCTGGTCGATGACTTCGCCGATTTGCTCATCCACTTTATTCTGGATCACACCACCCATAAATTCGGGTTTATTCATCACCATCGCATCCAGGAACACCAGAATCTGACGCAGATGATACTGACAACGTGCCCCGCCGACCGGACCCATTGAACTGGTCTGGATCAGCACGGGCTTACCGGCCAGTGGCTGATTCGGCAGGCGGGAAATCCAGTCGATCGCATTTTTCAGGCCGCCCGGAACGGAGTAGTTATACTCCGGCGTGACGATAATGACGCCATCCGCCTGACGGATTTGTTCCGCAATCGCTTCAACATCCGCCGGAAAGCCTTCTTCCTGCTGAATATCTGCATCATAGAGCGGCAGTGTACCGATGGAAGGCAACGCCTCAATGCTGATGCCCTCTGGTGCCACTTTTGGCAATGTGCGGGCGACCATTCCGTTGTAAGACGCTTTACGAAGACTGCCTAACAGTGTGACAAACTTCAGTGGTTGAGCTGACATGGGTAACTCCTGTTATGGATGACTTTGCGAAAGGAACTGCCTGTAACCATAAACGAAAAACGGCACGACGGGCGTAAACAAAAGTGAAGTTTTATTTAGCGGGTGGCAGGCTGATGAATTTCATGAAGTGTGGTGATTCAGATTGCTGGTCTGTGGCCAGGGTTTGTGTGCGGGTGAAGCCGTTTTCAGGTTCGTAACGCCAGCACTGCAAACGGATAATCGAGGGTGACTGCGCACATGACCAGATAATGGAACCTTCAATGTCGCTCATCACCTGGGCCTCGGGCGTTACGGTAGACCGTAAACGACCAGAAGCGGGATTCAGGCTGAGCGTAAGCGGACTCTGATCGTTCAGGCCGGACATTTTCAGCATGCTCTGGCGGATACACCACAGTTGCAGAGAGGATTCCACCGGATCGGATTGCATAGCAATCCAGGTTTTCTCCACCGCAGAAAGCTGTAATTGCTGTTGCTGATTCACCAGCGCACTGCGGGCATGAATGATTTCGAGATCGAGGCCGACTTTCCCTTCGCTGCTGATTAAAACACCGACGGTACTTCCTGCATACGCCAGACTGAAATCAGGCAAATCAGGAGATTCAAAACTCGGACGACCGCTAGGTAACGTGATGACGCTGGGAAGTTCCGCGATTCCATAGAGATAGAAAATCATTTCTGCCAGCAGAACGCGGCCGTTTAAGAAACGCTTGCGCTGTTTTTCGGAAAGGTGTTTTGCAAATAATACGATCTCTTGCGGCAACCGGTGTGTATCCGGTTCTGCATCCGTCATTGCCCATCTTGCAAAATGGCACGCCATTGTTCACTCCATGATTAATGGTTCGACCGCAGTTTCTCAATTGTTCTAAAGAATAACATTAAGAGAAATCATTAAAAACCGCTTAAACCCCGCAGTGCCACACACATTCTTCCCTTTTCATACAGTTTTTCATAAACATAAAGTGAAAGTAATCACAGTCTTAATCTCTTATTGGGAAAGAATCTCACTGGAATGATGTTCTGGATTTTTACTCATAAGATTCTTACACCAGATATATCTACTACAGCCACATAAAGAAACGCCAGAAAATGCCGTTACTAATTAAGCAGCGATCTCGCTGCTTTGCCTGCGAGTACCCAAAAATGTTAAAAACGACGCAATCCCGCTTTATCGCATTGATCAGCTTGTTTTTTATTGTGCTGATCATCGTTACGCTTATCGTGATCCAGGTGTATATCGCTCCCCAGCTGAAACAGACAGAAAGTAATCTGGTTGCTAATCAGGTGGATGATGTCGCGGTGGCAATTAATGACCGCCTGAATAAAGTTGAGTCACAGGTTCGCACCATTACCCAGACTGTTGCACAAATGGACAGCGACAGTATCGATCGTTTACTTCCGGCACTGGTTGATCAGTACGGTGACTCTGCCGTGTTTGGCGGCGGGATCTGGCCTCTGCCGAACCAACGCGATCCGGCCAAAATCAAATTCAGCACCTTCTTTGCCCGTAATAATAATAATCAACTGACGGTCAATACTTTCTGGAACAGCGCCGAATCCCCAAACTATTTCGATCAGTCGTGGTATCTGGCGGCATCAAAAGGTGAAAAGGGTCAGTGTGTCTGGGCGCCTGCTTATTTCGATGACGCCAGCACCCAGCCGCGGACTAACTGTGCGATGCCGATTTACAAAGATGATAAGCAATGGGGCGTCGCCACCATTGACGTCACACTGGGGTTCTTTAACCAGCTGGTGACAGAGATGGAGAAAAAGGTTCACGCCAGGATTTATATCGTGGAAAAAGACGGCACCATCGTCGGTACCAGTCATTCCACGGATGAAAAACTGCCGAAACTGGCCTCACTGGGCGAAACTTCTCCGCTGGCGATGCAGATCCGCAAAAGTCTGGATCAGATCAACGGGCAGGCGAGTCTGGTGGCTGACTACGATAATGACGGCACGTCGCATACCATGTTTATGAGCAACATTCAGGGGCCGTGGTTTATCGCCACCGACATGCCGACCAGTCAGTTACTGGCGCGCAGCCACAGCATTCTGACGAGTCTCGGACTGGTTCAAATCCCGATGGTCTTGCTGTTGCTGATCGTTCTGATCGCCGCGATTAAAATTTTCATGCGCCAGCTGGCGGCACTGAATAAAAATATCGCCCAGCTTTCTGCGGGCGGTGCCGACTTAACCCGGCGCTTACCGGAAAGCCGCAGCCCTGAGTTCAATCAGATCAACCAGAACTTCAACGGTTTCCTGTCTTTCCTGCAATCCATTCTGCGTCAGGTTGGCGACAGCAGTCTGGCTATCACCTCGGCTTCGCGCCAGATTGCCAGCGGTAACCTGGACCTGTCAGCACGAACCGAAGAACAGGCCAGCTCGATTGTCGAAACGGCAGCCTCAATGGAACAGCTGACCAGCACCGTGAAACAGAACGCTGCCAATGCGGAAGGGGCTAACCAGTTGGCCCGTGATGCCTCGGCTGTTGCCGGGAGGGGCTCGGACGTGGTGAAACAGGTGGTTGAGACCATGGGCTCGATCACCCGCTCTTCACATAAAATCGTCGATATCATCAGCGTGATCGACGGCATCGCTTTCCAGACCAACATTCTGGCGCTGAATGCGGCGGTTGAAGCGGCGCGTGCCGGTGAACAGGGACGCGGTTTCGCCGTTGTGGCATCCGAAGTGCGCAGTCTGGCACAGCGCTCAGCCACTTCCGCGCGTGAAATCAAAAAGCTGATCGAGGATTCTGTGGCGGATATCGCCACCGGCAGCGAACTGGTGGCGACCGCCGGAACGACGATGGACGAAGTCATGGGTGGCGTGAACAACGTGGCGACGCTGATGAACGAAATCATGTCTTCCAGTCAGGAGCAAAGTCTGGGCATCGAGCAGGTAAATGTGGCTATCACGCAGCTGGATAACGCCACGCAGCAGAACGCCGCGCTGGTGGAACAGGTTTCTGCCGCTGCGCAGGCGATGCAGGATCAGACCGTTCAGCTGGAAACCGTGGTAGCAGGCTTTAAGCTCTGATTTCGTCTGATTAAAAGTGTTCAAAACTGAGCGGTAAGTGAGCGATCACTTACCGTTTTTTATTTTGCGTAAGGCTCAGTAAAAGGCGTGTTCAGTCATGAAGTTAATCAGGCTGGTCAGTTTGGCGCGCGGCCTGAAATCGGGCAGATAAACCAGATGCACTGCCCGGGGTTTCGGGATAAAAGACTCAAGTACCGGGATCAGTTTTCCGCTGGCGATATCTTCGGCCAGTAACACTTTGGGTTGCAGCAACAAACCGGCGCCTTCCAGTGCGGCAGCGCGCAGCGCATGACCGTCGTTGGACACATAGCGGCTGTTAACCGGCCACGCTGACGTGGTGCGCTCTGCATTCGCCAGATGCCAGCCTTCACTCTGATTCCAGACGGTATGCACCAGGCACGGGTGCGTTTTCAGATCTTCCGGCGTCGCGGGCGTGCCGAACTGCTGCAAATAGCCCGGAGACGCGCAGATCACCATTTCATAAGGCTTCAGTGGTTTCGCCACCAGCCGGTCATCGCCAATTTCGCCAATACGGATCGCCGCGTCAAATCCTTCGCCGATCAAATCTACCCTGGCGTTGCTCAGTATCAGTTCCACGTTTACTTTCGGGTGTTTTTGCAGATAACGGGCCAGCATCGGCGCCACCACGCTGGAGCCGAGTGATACGGGTGCGCTGATCCGCAGCAGTCCGGTCGGCACGCTTTGCAGGCTTTCCATCGCGCTTTCGGTGAATTTCATCTGCTCCAGCACCCGTTTTCCGTTCTCGTAAAACACTTCACCGGCATCCGTCAGGCTTTGCTTGCGTGTGGTGCGTTGCAACAGGCGGGCATTCAAATACTTTTCCAGCTGCTGAATATGCTTGCCGACCATCACTGCTGAAATCCCCAGCTTTTCCGCTGCTGTACTGAAATTCCCGGTTTCTACCACGCTGATAAAGACCTCGATATTGCGCAACTTATCCACATTACAAACCCTGAGTTAGAACAGAATGAATAATACGATTCTATATCTAACCCGTAGTTTGGTGAAAGATGGTCCTGCAAACAACGTTGAGGAATATCTGATGAAAATTTTAGTGATTGGCGGGACAGGTACATTGGGTAAAGCCGTGATTCAGGAGCTTAGCGCAGACCATGAAATTGTCACCGCAGGCAAAACCCGCGGCGATTTTCAGGTCGATATTACCGATGAAAACAGCGTAAAAGCGCTTTTCCAGAGTACGGGAAAAGTTGATGCGATTATTGCTACTACCGGCAGCCTGCACTTTGGCCCGCTGGTGGAGATGACCGCAGCACAGTTCAATATTGGTTTGCAGAATAAACTGCTTGGCCAGGTGCGCCTTGCGCTGATCGGTCAGTCATTCCTTAACGATGGCGGTTCCATCACGCTGACCAGCGGGATCATTGCTGATGAACCTATCCGTCAGGGGGCGAACGCCACCACGGTAAATGCCGCCGTCGAAGGCTTTGTCCGGGGCGCGGCGATTGAACTGTCACGGGGTATTCGCATCAATGTGGTCAGCCCGACCGTAGTAGAAGAGTCGCTGAAAGCTTATGGCCCGTTCTTCCCGGGCTTTGAGGCTGCACCGGCAGCGCGCGTGGCGAAAGCGTATCGTCGCAGCGTGGAAGGGGCGCAGACCGGACGCATTTATAAAGTCTGGTAAGGCGTAATCCTTTGAATAAAATAAAAAACCCACATTCTTCAATGTGGGTTTTGTTTGCTGCGAACAGCGGCTTATTTACCGATACAGAAACTCGAGAAGATACGCCCCAGTAAATCATCCGAGGTAAATTCACCGGTGATTTCGCTCAGCGATTGCTGGGCCAGACGCAATTCTTCCGCCAGCAGTTCACCCGCCCATGCGCCAAGCAGTTGATCTTTACCCTGAACCAGATGCTGTGCGGCCTGTTCCAGCGCCTGCAGGTGACGGCGACGGGCAAGGAATCCGCCTTCCATATTGTGATTGAAGCCCATCACCTGTTTCAGATGATCGCGCAGCAGATCAACGCCATCGCCGGTGCGGGCAGAAAGGCGAATAAGTGAGTGACCATTCACTTCCGTTTGTCCCAGCGCTTCGCCGGTGATATCCGCTTTGTTGCGTACAACGACAATAGGTAAACTCGCGGGCAGGCGGGCCATAAATTCGGGCCAGATGTCCGCAGGCTCGGTTGCTTCCGTTGTTGTACCGTCGACCATAAACAGCACTAAGTCAGCCTGTTCGATCTCATTCCATGCACGTTCGATACCAATGCGCTCAACTTCATCGCTGGCTTCACGTAACCCGGCGGTGTCAATGATGTGCAACGGCATGCCATCAAGGTGGATATGTTCGCGTAAAACGTCACGCGTAGTGCCCGCGATATCGGTAACGATCGCCGCTTCACGACCAGCCAGCGCGTTCAGCAGGCTGGATTTACCGGCGTTCGGACGCCCGGCAATCACCACTTTCATCCCTTCACGCAGCAGGCTGCCCTGACGTGCTTCGGCCCGCACGGCATCGAGATCACCCATCACCGTATTGAGTTTGGCTTCGATTTTACCGTCGGACAGGAAGTCGATTTCCTCATCGGGGAAGTCGATAGCCGCTTCGACAAAGATCCGCAGGTGAGTGAGTGCTTCCACCAGATGATGAATACGGTTCGAGAAAGCGCCCTGTAAGGAGTTAACCGCTGAACGTGCGGCCTGCTCGGAGCTGGCGTCGATAAGATCAGCAATCGCTTCAGCCTGCGCCAGGTCGAGTTTATCGTTGAGGAAAGCCCGTTCAGAGAATTCGCCAGGACGCGCAATTCGCACGTTTTCCAGCGCGATAATGCGTTTAAGCAGCAAATCCAGGATCACCGGCCCGCCGTGGCCTTGCAGCTCAAGCACGTCTTCGCCGGTAAAGGAGTTCGGGCCGGGGAACCACAACGCGATGCCCTGATCCAGCGTGCTGCCATCAGCATCCTGAAACGGCAGATAATCGGCATAACGCGGCTTGGGCAGTTTACCTAAGACAGCCTGTGCCACATCACGCGCCGCACGGCCGGAAATGCGCAAAATGCCCACACCACCGCGGCCGGGTGGGGTTGCCTGGGCAATAATGGTATCTGAGGTGCTCATAGCAATGATCTCTGTTGGTCTTTTTACGGATATGCAAAAGGCGATCAAATGATCGCCTTTCTTTTTTATCATCAAGTTTAGCGGTCAGGACGAAAGCCGTCCTGACATTCACTTATGACTTTTTCTTGTCGCGGCTGTGCAGGCCACGTTTTTCCAGCCCGCGATAAATCAGCTGCTGCTGGAGAATGGTGACCAGGTTACTGACGATGTAGTACACCACCAGGCCAGACGGGAACCACAGGAAGAACACGGTGAAGATGACCGGCATGAAGGTCATGATCTTCTGCTGCATCGGGTCAGTGACGGTGGTCGGCGACATCTTCTGGATGAAGAACATCGTGATACCCATCAGAACCGGCAGAATGTAGTACGGGTCTTGTGCTGACAAGTCATGGATCCACAGGATGAATGGCGCGTGGCGCAGTTCAATGGAACCAGACAGCATGTAATACAGTGCCAGGAAGATTGGCATCTGAATAACCAGCGGCAGACAGCCACCCAGCGGGTTCACTTTCTCAGACTTATACAGCGCCATCATTTCCTGACTCATGCGCTGTTTGTCATCACCGATACGTTCACGCATGGCGGCCAGTTTCGGCTGCAACATACGCATTTTCGCCATCGACGTGTACTGTGCGCGGGTCAGTGGATACATGATACCGCGAACAATAAAGGTGATAACGATGATCGAGAAGCCCCAGTTACCGACAAACCCTTGAATGAATTTCAACAGTTTGAACAGTGGCTGAGAGATGAACCATAACCAACCGTAGTCAACCGTCAGGTCAAGGTGTGGCGCGATAGCGGCCATCTTGTCCTGAATTTCCGGACCAACCCACAGGATAGAAGCAACTTGTTGCTGTGCACCTGGTGCAACGGTAAACGGTGTGCCTTTAAAGCCAATCGTTGAAATACCGTTATTGGTGGTGGTGAAGAAGGTGTTGGTGTCTTTCGCTGATGGGATCCACGCCGTTGCAAAGTACTGCTGCAACATCGCAACCCAACCACCCTGAGTCGTGACATTCAGTGCTTCGCTCTTATCGAACGCATACTTCTGATATTTGTCATCACTTGAGGAATATGCCGCGCCGCGGAACGTGTGCAGAGCAAAGTTATTGCTGCCGGTATCACGGTGCTTAGGTAATTCGGTGGTTTGTTTCAGCTGACCGAACATAGTCAGTTCAAGCGGGGCAGGCGTGGTGTTGTTGATGTTGTATTCAACGTTTACCGCGTAAGAACCACGTTTGATCACGAAGGTTTTGGTGTAAATCGCACCGTTCGCCGCCGTGTAAGTCATCGGAATGCGCAGTTCAGACTGGCCTTCAGCCATTGTGAAGGTATCGGAGCTCGCCTTGAACAGAGGGCGTTCACCGTTAGCCGGATTGTCTGGACCGTTTTTACCTGTCAGACCACTTTGTGCCTGATAGAGGAAATTAGGAGTAGTTTCCAGTAACTGGAAAGGCTGGTCAGAGCCCAAAGTCGTTGGGTAAGCCTTCAGCAGAGCCTGCTCAATGTCGCCACCACGGGTGTTGATCGTTAATGACAGCACATCACTGTTAACTGTAATTAATTTGCCCTGTCCGCTATCAGGAACAGCCTGATTAGTAGCATCACCGTTTGCAGTGTTCGCAGTCTGTTGCGTGGTCTGGTTGGCCGGTTGCGGAGCGTGGTCCGTTTGCCATGCCTGCCAGATCATGAAAGACACGAACAGCAGAGCGATGAGGAAAAGATTGCGTTGCGAATCCATCGTTAGTGTTCTCTGTTATTGTCGGTTTTCGGCGGTACGGGGTCATCACCACCTGGGTTCAAAGGATGGCATTTTAATACGCGTTTCAAAGTCAACCAACTGCCTTTTAACATGCCAAAACGACCAATTGCTTCAATACTGTATTGAGAGCAGGTTGGTCGAAAGCGGCAATGCGGCCCGAGCAACGGACTGATGAATAGCTGATAACCACGTATCAGCTTTATCAGGATGCGGGAGCCTGTCGGCAATGTCGACGCCATAATTTCTCCAACGCTTCCGTCAGCGCGCGATTATCTAAATCGGCGACACCCTTTTTGGCTACTACCACAAAATCCATCGACGGCAGCGTATGCTGATTCAACCGGAAACTTTCGCGGGTAAGGCGTTTGATCCGATTGCGTTCATGTGCGCGTTTGACGTGTTTTTTTGCGACGGTGAGACCGATGCGGGGATGCCCCAGCTCGTTCAGGCGGCCGAGTATAGTGATTTGCGGCGTGCCAGCCCGTTGTGGCTGCTGGAAGACGAAAGTGAAATGACGGGGAGTTAACAAACGTAACTCCCTGGGAAAAGCGAGCTTAACCACTAAATAGGTTAGCTTTTATTACTTAGAAGCTGACAGACGGGTACGGCCTTTCGCACGACGGCGAGCCAGAACCTGACGACCATTTTTGGTGGCCATACGAGCACGGAAGCCGTGGCTACGGTTGCGCTTCAATACGGACGGTTGGAAAGTGCGTTTCATGGCGATTTCTACCTAAACTTAAATTATTACTGATCAGTAAACGCGAAGACATTTCGGCGAAAAAACGACCGGTGCCTTTGTCGCAACATATAAAGAAGCGGGATTGTAATAACTGTACAGTCCTGAGTCAATTTACATTGCCAGAAATGGTTCAAGTGTTTACCAGAATTGCCCGTGGTCACACCGCAATATCCATCTGGTTATGACCATCAGGAACACAGGCTTCACACGTAGGGCTGAAGATTATACGGACTCTGCCGCAAATCGCAAGGATCCTCGCCTGATCCTTATCCACAGGCGTGCGATCTTTCTCGCAGTATGATGAAATTTAACTCAGCGGACTCCTATTTTTTCACCAGAGTGATGATTACATCGCCTAATTTTAAAAGGATCGGCTAAGCTTACCCACTTGCCGATTGCTGCCTGTGGATAAAAAGGATCTAATCTGTCAGGAAGGGGAGGATCTCTGGGCCGGATTGCGTTATGATCCGCCATTCCGATCGCGATCCCGGCTGGGATGCTATCGACAAAAACCGCAAAAAGCGGTTCGCACGTGACTTTACGCCACTGACAGGGTGGTGAGAGAAATTTTCCCCCATTAGCGGGCGGAACGTGTGCCAAAAATCATGATTTAAAAAATATCCTGATCCTTTTCTTTTTTGATACTTGTTCGAGTGGAGTCCGCCGTGTCACTTTCGCTTTGGCAGCAATGTCTTGCCCGTTTGCAGGATGAACTACCTGCCACAGAATTCAGTATGTGGATACGCCCCCTGCAGGCGGAACTCAACGACAATACGCTGGCGCTGTATGCCCCGAATCGTTTTGTTCTGGATTGGGTTCGTGACAAATACCTAAATAATATTAACGGCTTGCTTAACGATTTCTGTGGCACGGATGCACCGTTGCTGCGTTTTGAAGTCGGCAGCAAGCCGGTGATCCAACGCGTCAGCCAGCCTGTTGCGGCCAGCGTCAGTTCACAGGCTGCGCCTGCCATTCCGCGTCTGGCGCCTTCCCGTCCAAGCTGGGACAGCTCACCGGCTCAGCCTGAGCTGTCTTATCGCTCTAACGTCAACCCGAAACATACCTTTGATAACTTCGTAGAAGGTAAATCTAACCAACTGGCTCGCGCGGCGGCGCGTCAGGTGGCGGATAATCCGGGTGGCGCGTACAACCCGCTTTTCCTCTATGGTGGCACTGGCCTGGGTAAAACCCACTTATTGCACGCCGTCGGTAACGGCATCATGGCGCGTAAAGCCAATGCCAAAGTGGTGTACATGCACTCCGAGCGTTTTGTACAGGACATGGTCAAAGCCCTGCAAAACAACGCCATCGAAGAATTCAAACGTTACTACCGTTCTGTTGATGCGTTGCTCATCGATGACATTCAATTTTTTGCTAATAAAGAACGTTCGCAGGAAGAGTTCTTCCACACCTTTAATGCCCTGCTGGAAGGTAATCAGCAGATCATCCTGACCTCGGATCGTTATCCAAAAGAGATCAACGGTGTTGAAGATCGTCTGAAATCGCGTTTCGGCTGGGGTCTGACGGTGGCTATCGAGCCGCCTGAATTAGAAACCCGCGTGGCGATCCTGATGAAAAAGGCGGACGAAAACGATATTCGTCTGCCGGGCGAAGTTGCCTTCTTTATTGCTAAACGTCTGCGATCGAATGTGCGTGAGCTTGAAGGCGCACTGAACCGTGTGATTGCCAACGCCAACTTTACCGGCCGTGCGATCACTATCGACTTCGTTCGTGAAGCGTTGCGCGATTTGTTAGCGCTTCAGGAGAAGCTGGTCACTATCGATAATATTCAGAAAACAGTGGCCGAATATTATAAAATCAAGGTCGCTGACCTGCTTTCCAAACGGCGCTCCCGTTCGGTAGCCCGCCCACGCCAGATGGCGATGGCGCTGGCGAAAGAGCTGACCAACCACAGCCTGCCAGAAATCGGCGATGCGTTCGGTGGTCGGGACCATACCACGGTGTTGCACGCCTGCCGTAAAATCGAGCAGTTGCGTGAAGAAAGTCACGACATCAAAGAAGATTTCTCCAACTTAATCAGAACATTATCTTCCTAGCGCTATGAAATTTATTGTTGAACGTGAGCATTTGCTGAAACCACTGCAACAGGTCAGTAGTCCGCTGGGTGGACGACCAACGTTGCCTATTCTGGGTAACCTGTTATTACAGGTGACGGATGGCGCGCTGTCGCTGACCGGGACGGATTTGGAAATGGAGATGGTGGCGAAAGTCGCGCTGTCTCAGCCACATGAAGCGGGTGCCACCACGGTGCCGGCGCGTAAATTCTTTGATATCTGCCGTGGATTGCCGGAAGGCGCGGAAATTTCCGTCGCGCTCGACGGCGACCGCATGCTGGTAAAATCAGGCCGCAGCCGTTTCTCGCTGTCGACCTTACCGGCGACAGATTTCCCTAATCTCGACGACTGGCAAAGCGAAGTAGAATTCACCCTGCCGCAGGCCACGTTGAAACGTCTGATCGAAGCCACGCAGTTTTCTATGGCCCATCAGGACGTTCGTTATTATTTAAACGGTATGCTGTTCGAAACCGAAGGTGAAGAACTGCGTACTGTCGCGACCGACGGTCACCGTCTGGCCGTATGTTCTATGCCAATCGGCCAGTCTCTGCCGTCGCATTCGGTGATCGTGCCGCGTAAAGGCGTGATGGAACTGGTGCGTCTGCTTGATGGCGGTGACACCACATTGCAGCTGCAAATCGGCAGCAACAATATCCGTGCTCACGTCGGCGACTTCATCTTTACCTCTAAACTGGTTGACGGTCGTTTCCCTGACTATCGCCGCGTATTGCCGAAAAATCCGGACAAAACGCTGCAGGCAGGCTGCGATTTGCTCAAGCAGGCGTTTGCCCGTGCCGCGATCCTGTCCAATGAAAAATTCCGCGGCGTGCGTTTGTATGTCAGCCATAACCAGCTGAAAATCACCGCGAATAACCCGGAACAGGAAGAAGCAGAAGAAATTCTGGATGTCGGTTACGAAGGCACTGAAATGGAAATCGGTTTCAACGTCAGTTACGTACTGGATGTGCTCAATGCACTCAAGTGCGAAGACGTTAATCTGTTGCTGACGGACTCTGTTTCCAGCGTGCAGATCGAAGACGCAGCCAGTCAGTCGGCGGCGTATGTCGTTATGCCAATGCGGCTGTAATCGGGCTATCTGACTTGTCATTTTGCGAGCGGGCAGTGTTCGCAATGCCCACGCACCTGAGTATGCTCCGCTTACTGTAGCTGCACGCAAACTGACTGCGACGATGATGCCCTGGAATGGATAGTAGATGGCCTTAACGCGCTTACTGATAAAAGATTTCCGCAACATCGAGGCGGCAGATTTAGATCCGTCGCCCGGTTTTAACTTTCTGGTCGGTCCCAATGGCAGCGGTAAAACCAGTGTGCTCGAAGCGGTCTATACGCTGGGGCATGGCCGCGCTTTTCGCAGTTTGCAGGCCGGACGCGTGATTCGTCACGATCAGCCGGAGTTTGTTCTCCATGCGCGTGTGGATGACGGCGGTGAACGTGAATTGTCGATTGGTCTGAGCAAAAGCCGTCAGGGCGACAGTAAAGTACGCATTGATGGCAGTGATGGCCACAAAGTGTCTGAACTGGCACAGATGCTGCCGATGCAACTGATCACACCCGAAGGCTTCACCCTGCTCAACGGCGGGCCGAAGTACCGGCGGGCATTTATTGACTGGGGTTGTTTTCATCACGACCCCGGTTTTTTTATCGCCTGGAGCAACCTGCGACGGTTACTCAAGCAGCGCAACGCCGCGCTGCGACAGGTGAGTCGTTATGCGCAAATTCGTGCCTGGGATCAGGAACTGATCCCGTTAGCCGGGCGTATTAGCGAATGGCGGGCAGCTTACAGCGACGCGATCGCGGCTGATATCAGCGCGACCTGCGCGCAATTCCTGCCCGAATTCGCCCTCAGTTTTTCTTTCCAGCGTGGATGGGATAAGGAGACTGAGTACGGCGAGTTGCTGGAGCGTAATTTTGAACGCGACAGAGCCTTAACCTATACCGCATCAGGCCCGCATAAAGCGGATTTCCGCATTCGTGCCGACGGCACGCCGGTGGAAGATTTACTGTCCCGTGGGCAGTTGAAGTTACTGATGTGTGCGCTGAGACTGGCGCAGGGTGAGTTTCTCACCCGACAGAGCGGGCGGCGTTGCCTGTATCTTCTTGACGATTTTGCCTCTGAGCTGGACGCCGACCGACGTCGGTTGCTGGCTGATCGCCTGAAAGCCACCCAGGCACAGGTTTTTGTCAGTGCAATAAGCGCTGAGCAAGTGACCGATATGATGGGTGAAAAGGGCAAGATGTTCCGCGTGGAACAAGGTAAAATAGCCGTTCTATCACAGGACTAAAAATGAGCGAGAAACGTTGATGTCGAATTCTTATGACTCCTCAAGTATCAAGGTATTAAAAGGGCTGGACGCGGTGCGTAAGCGCCCCGGCATGTATATCGGCGATACCGATGACGGCACTGGTCTGCACCACATGGTATTCGAGGTTGTGGACAACGCTATCGACGAAGCCCTCGCGGGCCACTGTAAAGAGATTCAGGTCACGATCCATGCGGATAACTCTGTTTCCGTACAGGATGATGGCCGTGGTATTCCGACCGGCATTCATGAAGAAGAGGGCGTTTCTGCTGCTCAGGTCATTATGACCGTTCTTCATGCTGGTGGTAAATTCGACGATAACTCGTATAAAGTCTCCGGCGGTCTGCATGGCGTAGGTGTTTCCGTCGTAAATGCCTTGTCGGAAAAACTGGAACTGGTTATCCGCCGTGAAGGCAAAGTGCACACTCAGACTTACGTGCACGGCGAGCCGCAGGATCCGCTGAAAGTGATTGGCGATACTGACGTAACCGGTACCACGGTACGTTTCTGGCCGAGCTTCAACACCTTCACCAATCACACAGAATTCGAGTATGAGATTCTGGCGAAACGCCTGCGTGAACTGTCATTCCTGAACTCCGGCGTGGCAATCCGTCTGCTGGATAAACGTGATGGTAAGAATGATCACTTCCATTATGAAGGCGGTATCAAAGCCTTCGTGGAATACCTGAACAAAAACAAAACCCCAATCCATCCGACCGTATTCTATTTCTCTACGATGAAGGACGATATTGGTGTTGAGGTTGCGTTGCAGTGGAATGATGGTTTCCAGGAAAACATTTACTGCTTCACCAACAATATTCCACAGCGCGATGGCGGGACTCACTTAGCCGGTTTCCGTTCGGCGATGACCCGTACCCTGAACGCTTACATGGATAAAGAAGGTTACAGCAAGAAATCCAAAATCAGCGCCACCGGTGACGATGCCCGTGAAGGTTTGATTGCTGTGGTGTCTGTGAAGGTACCGGATCCTAAGTTCTCTTCACAAACCAAAGACAAACTGGTTTCTTCTGAAGTGAAAACGGCCGTTGAAACGCTGATGAACGAGAAGCTGGTGGATTACCTGATGGAAAATCCGTCAGACGCCAAAATCGTTGTGGGGAAAATCATCGACGCTGCGCGCGCCCGTGAAGCAGCCCGTAAAGCCCGTGAAATGACCCGCCGTAAAGGTGCGCTGGACCTGGCTGGCTTGCCAGGCAAACTGGCGGACTGTCAGGAACGTGACCCGGCTCATTCCGAACTGTACTTAGTGGAAGGGGACTCAGCGGGCGGCTCAGCAAAACAAGGCCGTAACCGTAAGAACCAGGCGATTCTGCCGTTGAAAGGTAAAATCCTCAACGTAGAAAAAGCGCGCTTCGACAAAATGCTTTCTTCTCAGGAAGTGGCAACACTGATTACTGCGCTCGGTTGCGGCATTGGCCGTGACGAGTACAACCCGGACAAACTGCGCTATCACAGCATCATCATCATGACCGATGCCGACGTCGATGGTTCACACATCCGTACCCTGTTGCTGACGTTCTTCTACCGTCAGATGCCTGAAATTGTCGAGCGTGGCCACGTGTTTATCGCACAGCCGCCGTTGTACAAAGTGAAAAAAGGTAAGCAGGAACAGTACATTAAAGATGATGAAGCGATGGATCAGTATCAGATTTCCATTGCGATGGACGGGGCAACGTTACACGCCAACGCCCATGCACCAGCCCTGGCGGGTGAACCGCTGGAGAAACTGGTGGCTGAACATCACAGCGTGCAGAAAATGATTGGCCGCATGGAGCGTCGTTATCCGCGTGCGCTGCTGAATAACCTGATCTATCAGCCGACCCTGCCGGGGTCAGATCTGACCGATCAGGCGAAAGTTCAGACCTGGATAGAATCGCTGGTTGCGCGTCTCAATGAGAAAGAGCAGCACGGCAGTTCTTACAGCGCGATCGTGCGTGAAAACCGTGAACATCAGCTTTTCGAACCGGTTCTGCGTATCCGTACACACGGTGTTGATACGGATTACGATCTCGATGCAGACTTCATTCAGGGTGGCGAATACCGCAAAATCTGTGCGCTGGGCGAACAGCTGCGCGGCCTGATCGAAGAAGATGCCTTCATCGAACGTGGCGAACGCCGTCAGCCAGTGACCAGCTTCGAGCAGGCGCTGGAATGGCTGGTGAAAGAGTCCCGTCGTGGTCTGTCGATTCAGCGATACAAAGGTCTGGGCGAAATGAACCCTGATCAGCTGTGGGAAACCACCATGGATCCTGAACAACGTCGCATGTTACGTGTGACCGTGAAAGATGCCATCGCTGCTGACCAGTTGTTCACTACGCTGATGGGCGATGCGGTTGAACCGCGTCGCGCCTTCATCGAAGAGAATGCCCTGAAAGCGGCCAATATCGATATCTGATAATGGCGTGAGCTGATAAAGAGTCCGAAACGGGAAACCGCTTCGGACTTTTTTTTTCGTCTGACGCGACCCGCATTCCGGCTGGCTTTACAGCGGGTAATCGCGTTAGCATTGCGCAAGATTTCTTAAACTCTGAGGATGCTATGGCTATTGAATTAATTGCAATTGATATGGACGGGACATTGCTCAATCCGCAGCATGAAGTGACCCCTGCCGTTAAAAAAGCGTTGTCAGAAGCACGGGCGAAAGGTGTGCAAATCGTTCTGGCGACCGGCCGTCCGTTCGTCGGTGTGCAGCGTTATCTGATGGAACTGGATTTACAGCAGGACGGTTGTTACTGCATCACCAACAATGGCGCGCTTGTGCACAATGCGAAAGATGGCAGCGTAATTGCCGAAGTAGCCCTCAAAATTGAAGATTATCACTACTTTGAACAGCTGGCGCGTGACCTTGGTGTGCATTTCCATGCACTGACCCAAACCGACCTGTTTACCGCCAACCGCCATATCAGCAAATACAGCGTACATGAATCCTTCACCACCGGCATTCCGTTGCAGTTCTGCCCGGCAGAGGAAATGGATCCGGCACTGACCTTCCCGAAAGTCATGATGATTGACGATCCGGACTTGCTGGATCGCGCCATCAGTCAGCTTCCTGCTGAAGCAAAAGAACGCTACACCATAATGAAAAGCTCACCGTATTTCCTCGAGATCCTCGATAAGCGCGTGAATAAAGGTGAAGGCGTGAAAGTACTGGCGGAAAAACTGGGTATCGCGCGGGAGAGCGTGATGACGCTCGGTGATCAGGAGAACGACATTGCGATGCTGGAATACGCCGGAATTGGTGTCGCGATGGGGAATGCGCTGGACAGCGTAAAAGCCGTCAGCCAGTTCGTTACCAAAACAAACACGGAAGACGGCGTGGCGTTTGCGGTCGAGAAATTTGTTCTGAACGTCTGAGCTTGTACCGAAGGAACCTTGCAGCCATGGAAAAACAATTAACTTCTGATGCCCGCGGGCATCAGCTCACCAACATTAATGTCTGGACGCCGGACAGCCAGTGGCTGGTGTATGACGTCCGTCCGCATGGCGGTTCTTTTAGCGGTTCAACCATTGAGCGCGTGAATGTCGAAACCGGTGAGACGGAAGTCCTTTATCAGGCAAAAGACGGCGCGCATGTGGGAGTGGTGACCGTCAGCCCGGATCTTCCTGTCCGTTATGCGTTTATTCATGGCCCTGAAAATCCTGATGCCAGCTGGCAGTATGATTTTCATCACCGTCGCGGAGTTATTGTCACTGAGCCCGCGCGCGAAAAGGCCGTCACGCTGGATGCGATGGACATTACCGCCCCCTTTACCGCCGGAGCCCTGCGCGGTGGCACACATGTTCACGTCTTCAGCCCGGATGGTTCGCGTCTGAGCTTTACCTATAACGACCATGTGTTTCATGAACGCGATCCGGCGCTCGATCTGCGCAACGTCGGCGTGGCGATTTCAGGATATCCCGTTATTCCGCCAAAGCATCATCCCCGTGAATACGATGGAAGCCATTTCAGCATGCTGGTCAGCGAAACCACGCCCTGTCCTCACCCCGGCAGCGATGAAATCAACCGGGCTTACGAAGAAGGCTGGATTGGCCGTGAAGGCTATCTGAAACCGGATGGCAGCCGTCAGCGGTGGGCGTTGGCTTTTATCGGCGACACGCTTTCCGCTCGTGGTGAAAAGCACCCGGAAATCTTTGTGGTGGATTTGCCGCGCAATGATGAGGATTACCGTCAGGCGGGTGATAAACCTTTGCAGGGCACGCCGGAAATGCTGCCTGCGTCACCCGCGGGCGTGAAACAGAGACGGATTACTTTTACTGAAAATGGTATTGCCCTGCAACCGCGTCACTGGTTGCGCGTATCGCCGGATGGCGCAAAGATTGCGTTTCTGATGCAAGATGAAACCGGAGTGGTTCAGGTCTGGACGGTGTCACCTAACGGCGGCGCGCCGGCGCAAATCAGCCATTCTGAAAGCGGAATTCAATCAGCCTTCAGCTGGAGCCAGGACGGAAAATCACTGGCGCTGGTATGCGATAACAGCGTGATGCGGCTGGACATGGAAAGCGGAAAGATGCAGCGGTTAACGCAACGATCAGAAAACGCACCCTGTGCCGATGCCGTAGTGTATTCTCCCGATGGCAGCAAAGTGGCGTTTATGCGCCAGTGTAACGGCTATGCGCAGATTTGCGTGGCCGATAGCGATTAGCGAACGATGTAAACCGGTCGGAACAGGCCGGTTTTATTGTGACTACTTCTTATGTGTCGACGATTTTTGCTGACGCGGCGTGGTCGTCATGGGCGGGATGTGATCGATATCCACACCGTTACTCAGCGCAATATTGTGTTCTTCACTGGCTTTGACGCGATCGCGCGTCGTCACTTTTCCGCTGCGAAAATAATCATAAGGCAGCAATACCGTATCCAGCACGGCGCTGAACGGCAAATCAATCAACAGCAGCGGCGTCATCGCCCAACTGGTGTCATCGCTTTTTATCATATTCACATCAGCACGTGCGCCTGAATAATATCCGGTGTCACCACCTGTATGGCTCATTACGCTGGAGCAACCGCTCGTCGCTAAAAAAACACATCCTGTCATCAGCGGCGTTAATGCAAATTTCGTCATGTTAGAACTCATCTTATGCTGTCAGGCTGAGCTTATACGTCAATGTGACTTATACCACTCAGCCCAAAAAATTAACAAAGCAAGCTGTAGCTCTGTGGCTGCGATCCCATTAAGTGTAATTACTATTTGAAATCTTGCAGGAATTCGCCTGCTCTCCCTGGATTTTAGCCCTGTCCCGCCATGTATTTTGGCTGTCATCATATAAACAACAGCCAAATTTTTTGTTTTTTCAGGCTTGAAATATGCCCTTTTGTCTCCATTTTAACTGTACGACGCAGGAGGAGAAACGCCGGAAGGGTTCTTCTGTCATCACTGTGACGCTGGTCTGTCCGCCTGGAAGGCTATTTAAAAAACTCGCTGAATATCAGGAGAAGTAGCAATGCGTAATTTTGATTTATCCCCGCTCTACCGTTCTGCCATTGGTTTTGACCGTTTATTTAATCTTATCGAATCGGGTCAGAATCAGGGCGGCGGCTACCCCCCTTATAATGTCGAGTTGGTTGACGAAAATCATTACCGGATTGCTATCGCGGTCGCAGGTTTTGCCGAATCTGAGCTGGACATCACTGCGCATGACAACATGCTGCTGGTCAAAGGCGCGCATGCACCTGGCGATACTGAGCGAACCTATTTATATCAGGGCATCGCGGAACGTAATTTCGAGCGCAAATTCCAGCTGGCTGAACATATTCAGATAAAAGCGGCCAATTTGTCGAACGGTTTGCTGTATATCGATCTGGAACGCGTCGTTCCTGAGTCGTCCAAACCACGGCGTATCGAGATCCGTTAATTCAGCGACCATCATCGTTGTTGACCGCCACGAAATGAAAAAGTTTAGGCTCGCCGTCAGGGAGCTGTACTGTCACATCCAAAAAGGGTGACGACATTAATCATCTCGCTTCAAAGAAGGAGTTACATTATGCGTAATTATGATATTTCCCCATTACTGCGTCAGTGGATTGGTTTCGATAAATTAGCCAGTTCAATGCAAGGCGCCGATCAGGCTTTTCCTCCTTACAATATTGAAAAGTCTGATGACAACCATTACCGCATTTCACTGGCGCTGGCCGGTTTCCAGCAAAGCGAACTGAATATTGAAGTCGAAGGGCCGCGATTAACGGTCAGCGGCACACCGGCTCAGCCGGAAACTAAAGTGGAATATTTGCATCAGGGGCTGGTGATTAAGCCTTTCACCCTGAGCTTCACGCTGGCAGAGCATATGCACGTCTCGGCGGCTGAATTTACGCATGGCTTGCTGCATATCAATCTGGTTCGTGATGTACCGGAAGCATTGCAACCGCAAAAAATTGCGATTGGTACTGAAAAACCGGCGCTGGAAAATCAGTCCGAATAAACGTGATCTGTTTATGTTCCCCCGATGCGGGGGAACATAAAGCAGGATGTGATGAGGTATATATTATCTTAATCAGTAAGTAAAACGAGGTGTATTTATTTTGTTCAAGTCTTTCAAAGCGTTTTCCGTAATTGAAGCTCTTAGTGATGAGGTAAGCATGTATTTAGAGTGATGTAACTTAACGATAATATTCGTCTACTGTGATTCGGTTGTAGTTCTTGTAACACCCATCAAATACTATACAAAGTGCTTCCACAAAATGCATGATCTGTTTTGTGTTGTAGTCGTAAGATATTTCACCTATATTTGCATCAAAGAGTTTAATCATGTTCCCATCTGTTCTGATAGCGATGGAATGGCCTCCCTTGCAACCCTCATAAATACCTATTTCATATAAGCTGTCTTGCCTTAACGATTTTACCAGCCCTTCGATTCTTGCAGCGGTAGTACTGGCCTGCGGCAGAGTTGACGTTTTTAAGCAGATCAACCTCCCCTCATTCTTCATTATCAGATGGTATGCGTCTTGAGTACGCATGTAGTTTACCTTGGGGGAATGCTCTTTGCGGTGAAAATTATCAAATAAACTTTTTTGTGCTTTTAATTTAGCTTGTTTATATGCCAACGCAGAGTTCTGTTCCTGAATATTCATTATTCCTAATATCAATCGATGCGATGCGGAGGTATTGATGAAACATTTGAAACTACTCCAATCTCTACCAGTAATTAAATATGCCGCAGAGAGGCCATAACAGGCTCCACGTAATCCGTACTGAATTTGTTTACTTTCTGAGTCTCTATGACTTCCTAACCATGCTCCACCAAGATTTCGGGGGTTGTTAGCTACCCATTTGTTTTGCTGTATGTACGTCACCTGATTAAAAAAACTGTATGTACCGTTTGTTTTATTAATATATTGACGTAATCTGTTAATCATTTTCTCACCTATTTTTTAAATCAAAAAATACATATTGCATAAAAATACGCCAGTGATAATAAAATCCCCATTTAATTGATTATGTAAAATACTAAAACTCTTGACTGGGTTTTTATTTCTTTGATAAATAATGTTATTTTTTTTGTTTAACTGTAAAAAATATAAAGTGATGTATATCTATATATAAAATGAATTGATTTTTTTGAATGAATGTGTATCTGGATGCGTTGAGGGAGATATAAATAACTTTATGATGTCATTGAGAATAAGATTGTTTTCTACTCATGAGTAAGGGTCCTTAGATTGATAAAGTGACCCGAAAGAATATCATTCCTCCTGGTCACTTTATTGTGAAAAATCAGCCTTCAGCGTGGGCTTTTTCTACTTCTTCTGCCAGAATTTTCACGCCGCGCTCGATCTGTTCCGCATCAGGCACGTAATTCATCCGCATGCACTGATGGGTGTGTGGCCACGGATGCTCGAGACCCGGGAAGAAGTAATCGCCCGGTACCATAAGTACCCCACGTTGTTTCAGGCGCTGATACAGCACTTCGGTGGTGATCGGTAAATCCCTGAACCACAGCCACAGGAAAATCGCCCCTTCCGGTTTGTGGATCAGGCAACGTTCTTCCGGCAGATAACGGCGCAGCGTGGCGATAGTTTCCTGCACGCGCTGGAAATAGAACGGTTTGATCACTTCTTCGGAAAGGCGCAGCAAATCGCCACGGACAATCATTTCATGGGCAATCGCAGGGCCGACACTGCCCGGCGACAGACTGATAATCCCGTTCATATTACTGATCGCTTTGATGATTTTTTCATCAGCAATCACGATGCCACAGCGGGAACCCGGCAGGCCGAGTTTCGACAAGCTCATGCACAGGATAATATTCGGATTCCACAGTGGTGTGGCGTCAGTGAATACGATGCCCGGGAACGGCACGCCATAGGCGTTATCGATTAATAACGGAATATCTTTCTGCTGTGCCAGCGCATCGAGGCGGATCAGTTCTTCGTCAGTAATGACGTTACCGGTCGGGTTGGTCGGGCGTGACACGCAGATCAGGCCGATATCATCGGTGATATTCAGATGATCGAAATCGACGTGATATTTGAACTGGCCTTCCGGCAGTAATTCGATGTTCGGCTTGGCTGAAACAAACAGATTTTCGTCCAGACCGGCATCGGCATAACCGAGATATTCCGGTGCCAGCGGGAATAATACTTTTGACATACTACCGTCGGCACGGCGTCCGGCGAACAGGTTGAACAAATAGAAGAAGGCGCTCTGGCTGCCGTTGGTCAGTGCGATGTTTTGCGCGTCAAGCTGCCAGCCGAGTTCTTTCTGTAACATGTCTGCCAGCGCATGACGCAACACATCTTTGCCCTGCGGCCCGTCGTAATTGCACAGCGCTTCGGTCAGCTTGCCTGCGGCGAGCATTTCCGCCAGCAGCGTCTGGAAATAATCCTGCATCTCAGGAATTTGCGCCGGATTACCGCCGCCGAGCATCACCGCGCTAGGCGTGCGTAAACCGTCATTCATGTCGCCCATCAGGCGTGTGATGCCTGAAAAACGGGTAAATTTGTCACCGAAAGCAGAAAACGTCATAGAAAGCTTTGTATGTTATCGAAATGTGATACCCACCATAACGCCTGCAGCAAGGCAGTGCAATCGGACCAGCGGGTTTTGGCGTGGAGAAGTATTAAAAAAGATGAATACGGAAAATCATTCAATGTATTTTTCGAATATCCCTGAACGGAACCCTTTATGCTTAATGGCAGAGTAATAAAAAACGGCTTATGATATTTTTTCTTTCTTGGCATAATTATGTTTAAGAATATATATATCAGGTTGATAAAATGAAAAGAAGCATACTTATACTGAATATTTTCACGGCAGGCGGAGGAGACCATGCGCTGGGACAGAAAATAAAAGACATCGCGCGGAGCACCCAGGCTGAGGGGGCATTAATTACGGTGAATGCCAAAGCAAGACATATTAATATGCAGGGAAAGGAAGTGTTCAGCCCGGGTAAAAAATTGGATTATGATGACCCGGTAATTATTGTGACGCCCTACAGTCTCCTGTCTCCCGATGTATTATCGACAGTGCTGGCTGATTTTTTCTATCAGCTGGACATAATCACATGCAACACCGTTATTCTCATTGATGAAATGGATGTCACCCGAGGTGCGGCTTCATCTGATCGTGATTATAAAGCTGCCCTGTTGAGTCTGTGCTTCGAAAACATCATTGTCCAGAGCCTTGGATTCGCTAAGAAATCGATAGGTTATTTACCCATGCCTGAGCAGGAAGTTATCAATATACAAAAATCAGCAAAACAGGAAATCATTAAATTACTGGACGGTTATAACTTATCGATGCCGGCAAATTGTAGCTTATATCTTGCCTATTTAAGTTCTGATACCGTGACAACCTGTGCTCAGATTTTTATTATTAATTCATTGATAGAAGACAGTGGCTTGCTGAATAATTCAGCTTATGTCCTGGTGTGCAGGGAAAAAGGGAGTATTGAACGATTACTGAAAAACCTCAAAGGTTCCTTATCAGGGTCAATTTATAATGATTTGTTTTCTGAATGTCACTATTCAACCATGCAAGACGAAAATATATTCCAGTGCCACGGCTTCTCCCGCGGTACGGGAAAGAAAAAAGTACATATCGTTATTACCCAAACCATTCCCGGCACGACGTTTAAAAATCTGACCAGTATCAGCAAGACTGGCATGATGTCGGGCGATCAAAGCCTTTCCGATTATTTGTCACTGAAAAAGCGGTTACCTTATTACGACAAGCAAACCTGGAAAGACCCTCTTATTAAAGGATTGAAGACCCGTGCCCGTGAACTGGGGGGCGAAGAATTGCTCAACAAATTTAAGTCGATGGTCGCCGGAAGAAAAGCCTTTACTGGCAGCCTTTCCTTTAAGCTTCTGGCACCCGACGATGCCCCGACGCTGGCGCTGAAAAGCAGTCTTCATGCGTTTAACAAGGAAATATATGCAAGAAAAGCTGACGGGAAAATCAGAGAGATATTAATGAAATACCTCTGACCCTTCGAAAATAATCGGGAGACCGGCCGCAGGATTGCGCCCGGACCGGTCTCGCCCATTCTTTATCTTACTTCTTCAGAACTTCCGGGTTCACGCAGAACTGTTTCACGTCACCCTTGAGTGCGGCGATCAGGTTATCCACTGCGCAGGCCGCCATATCGTAGCGGGTTTCATGCGTTGCGGAACCGATATGCGGCAGTGCCACCACGTTTGGCAGGCTCAGCAGCGGAGAATCTTTTGGCAGCGGCTCAGTCTCGAACACGTCCATACCAGCACCATAAATCGTACCGGCTTTCAGCGCTTCGATCAGGGCTGGTTCATCGATAACCGGCCCGCGACCTGCGCTGATCAAAATCGCGCTGGATTTCATTTTCGCCAGCTCTTCCTTACCGATCAGATGGAAGGTTTGTTCGGTCATTGGCAGCAAGATACAGACGAAATCAGACTCTTTCAGCAGCTCATCCAGCTCGCATTTACGCGCGCCAAACTTCTCTTCCGCTTCTTTATGCTGGCTGCGTGCATTGTACAAAATCGGCATGTCGAAACCGAAATGCGCACGTTGCGCCAGCGCCAGACCGATACGGCCCATGCCGACGATGCCCATGGTTTTATGGTGAACATCAATGCCGAACCAGTCTTCGCCAATGTTTTCATTCCATTCACCGGCTTTTACGCGCTCGGCCACATTTACCACGCGGCGGGCGGTAGAGAGCACCAGTGCCATCACCGTGTCAGCGACGGTATCGGTCAGCGCCGTCGGAGTATGCATCATCGGGATTTCGCGGCGGGTCAGTTCTGCCACATCGAAATTATCATAACCGACGGAAATGGTAGAAACCGCACGCAGGCGCGGTGCATGGTCGAAAAGTTCTTTATCAATTTTCCCGCCGGAACCCAGTAACCCTTCGGCGTTTTGTAGCGCATCAAACACCTGAGCACGGTTCTTATCCGTAATGCCATCAAATTCAGTGATGGTGAAATGCTCTTCAAGACGCTGATGCAGGTCGGCGGGTAATTTTTTATATAAAACGATAGACGGCTTCATGACTTACTCCCTTGGGTTAAGGAAACTTCTTTCGGCTGAATGTTGGCCTTTCGCGGTCTCACCAGCAGGGTTAAACCTGCGGAAACCAGTAACGACACGGCCATGAAAATAAATGAGGCTGCCGGACTGCCCGTATTGCCGTTGAGATAGCCGACAAACCAGGAGCCAAAGAATGAGCCCAGTGCGCCGAGGCTGTTAATCAAAGCCATCGCGCCACCGGACACATTTTTGGGCAGCATTTCAGGAATAATGGCGAAGAACGGCCCGTACGGGGCATACATTGCCGCAGCCGCAACCACCAGTAAACTGTACGAAAGCCAGAAATTGTTTGTGCCAGCGGCCCATGAACCAAAGAACGCCAGCGCGGCCACCAGCAATAACGGCCAGACAAACAACTTACGGTTTTGCATTTTGTCCGATGCCCAGGACACCAGGATCATGGCGATAGTGGCGGCCAGATAAGGGGCGGAAGATAACCAGCCCGCTTCGACCATGCCCATTGATTTGCCGTCGCGCAAAATCGACGGCAGCCAGAGCACAAAGCCATACACGCCAATGCTCCAGAAGAAATATTGCAGGCAAAGCAGCACCACATTGCGCGAGCGGAAGGCTTCCCGGTAACCGCCCACCGCCTGAATGTCTTTCTGCTCTTTTTCCAGTTGTGCGGCCAGCGCCTGTTTCTCCTGGTCGCTCAGCCAGCTGACTTGTTCAGGTTTATCTTTGACGGTAAACCACCAGATAACCGCCCAGATCACCGCCGGAATGCCTTCGAAGATAAACATCTCGCGCCAGCCAAAGGATTTGATCAGATAGCCGGAAAGCACCGACATCCACAACACTGTCACCGGATTGCCGAGGATCAGAAAGGTGTTAGCACGGGAACGCTCGGATTTGGTGAACCAGTTGCTGATATACACCAGCATGGCGGGCATCACGGCAGCTTCCACCACGCCGAGGGCGAAGCGGATCACTGCCAGCATCGGAATGTTGGTTACCACGCCGGTTAAAGAGGCGAATCCCCCCCAAAGCAATAAACACCAGAAAATCAGTTTCTTAACACTGCGGCGTTCGGCGTAAATCGTGCCGGGGATCTGGAAGAAGAAATAGCCCAAAAAAAACAGTGCACCCAACAGGGACGACATCCCTTTGGTAATGCCCAAATCGTTGTTGATACCGGCCGCTGAGGCAAAACTGAAGTTCGAGCGGTCGACATACGCCAGACTGTAAGTGATGAACACGATCGGCATGATGTACCACCAGCGGCGGGTGGCGATCCTGGACTGGTTCATAACTGTTTCTCCTGATAGTGCATCAGCACGGTCCCGACGGCGCTTACTGACGTAACAGTTCTACGTAATGGCGCGTCACCGCGGTCAGATCATCACCCTCAAGCGGGAATTCGATACCGCGTGGCACATCCTGAGGCAGGCTTTTCAATAAAGGTTCCCAACTGCCATCGCTGTCATCGAGCGCGACGGCATGCCATTTTCCGCTACGTTTTTGTGCAGCTTTGACATGCACATAACCCACATGACGCGCCAGACGCTCAGCGGCCACGGCCGGATCCTGTCCGACCCACAGCCAGTTGGCCATGTCGAACGTCATGCTTAACGGCAGATGCAGCGACTCAGCAGCAAACATAAAAGCGTTAATGCGTGAAAGAATGCCGCAATCCGGCGACTGGTCATTCTCAACCACCAGCTTCACCGGGCTTGACGCCAGCACAACCTTCAGCGGGGTCAGATCCTGGCCCGGCATAAATTCGCCGAGAGAAAACTTAATGGTGCGGGCATTGAGAATGCGCGCCTCTTCAAAATATTGTGATGCATCAGAATTAAGCTTGCCACCGGCTGAAAACAGCGGAAACGGCACGGAATACACCGCAAACAATCCATGACTTTTAATTTTTTCTGCCAGCGCTGGCAACGAATCCAGTTCTCCGGCAGTGAACAATTCGCGACGAATTTCCACACCGTCGGCCTTAGCATCAGCAATCACTGAAAGCAGCTCCGCCTGGCCGCCGCGGGCTTTTACCACGCTGTTGCCGTAGGCTGCGGTAACAATGACGATTTCTCTTTTCATGAATACTTATCCTGTGAAAGCGCCCTGTAATCTGGCGCAGGCAATCATTTCCGAAACCTTATTTTAGTGGAACAAATGACAGGTCGAGCCGTTGTTAACGTTTTGTTTCGTTTTATACAACCTAATTGGAACCGGTTCCAATCGACAGGACAAAAGCGCAAAAATATGATCCCGCTCACGAAGAACGGGCAGGTTCAGGGGGAAGAAGAGGGATCAGCGCGCTGCTGTAGAACCGCGCGCAATGAGTTCGCCGGAAAACTCCAGGTCTTTAACTGGCTCAGTATTGCCCTGAATGCGGGTCACCAGTTGTCTGAGCGCCGCCACGCCCATGTCGTAAGTCGGCTGCTTCAGCGTCGTAATGCCGACGCCCGCCAGTTCTGCCCACACCAGTTCGTCAAAGCCGGATAAACCGATGTCCGGCCCCCAGCGCAGATTCAGCCGCTGCATAGCGCGTGCAACCTGTAGCGTCAGTGCGCCGTTCACACACATCACCGCTTTGTGTTTATCCGCGTGCCGTGCCACAAAGTCCTTCAGCAGATTATCCAGCCCTCCGGTATTACTCAGCTCAATTTCACCCTGTTCGGCAATATACTGCGGAGATTGCTGCATGCATTTCAGAAAGGTGTGTAAGCGGTCAAAGCGGGTGTTTATATTGGCGGGTTCGCTGATGAAAAGCAGGGCTTCAAAACCCTGCTCCAGAAGATGACCGGTCATCATCTGAGTGGCTTCCACGTTGTTAAGTCCGATCACGTCGCAGGCGAAATTCGCCACTTTACGGTCAATCAGCACCATGGGTAAATTGGCCTGTTGCAGCGTAGAAATCGCCGCCTCGCGCATCCCGACGGCATTCACCACAATGCCATCGACGCGATAACTGCTGAGTAATTGCAGGTAATGCTTTTCCTGATCCAGCTCGTTATTGGTGTTACACACCAGCAGCGTCAGCCCTTCCTGACGGCAGGCGGCTTCAACGCCACGCATCACATCGACAGAATACGGGTTGGTGATATCAGCGAGGATCAGCCCGATTAGCCGCGTTTGCCCGCTTTTCAGGCTACGTGCCATCTGGCTGGGCTGATAATCGAGCAGGGAGATCGCCCGTCCGATGCGCTCTTTCAGCGAATCGGACAGCAGGTGTTGTTCACCGTTGAGATAACGTGAAACGCTGGTTTTACCGGTTTTGGCGGCACTGGCGACGTCACGTATCGTGGCGCGAACCGCAGCGCCCGGTTCCTGTTTTTTGCTCACAGCCTTTCTCCCTTCTTGCTCATCCCACGGAGACTAGCACAGAGTGCTGAAAGACTGCATCCGCAAGTCAGCGCAAACCTTCTGCCGTTTGCACCCCGGAAACCGCTTCAGGCTTCGGCCTGCTGCTCAGGGTAAACGCGGAAATGATCGTCACGCCAAAGGCAATACCGCCGAGGATCAGATAAGTATCACTGAATCCGATACGGTCATACAAACTGCCCGCGAAGGCCGAAAGGAAAATCGCCGCCAGTTGTTTGGCAAAGTTAAACCCGATCAGATAAATGGTCGCCGAGAACCGGACATCAAAAATCTGCGTGATGTACTTGAACACGCCAACCAGCAGGAACGGTACTTCCAGCGCGTGCAGCATCTTCAGCAAAATCACTTCAACCGCCGTGGTGGCAAATGACGAACCGACAATGCGGATCGACATAATCGTGCCTGCCAGCAGCAAGGTGTTTTTCGCGCCGATGCGGTTAATGATCCACGGAGAACAGAACATAATCAGTGCGTTACACAACTCACCGGCGGTGGTGACGTAGCCGAACATTTCCGTGCCCTGCTGTGGCGACGCGAAGAAAGTTTTGAAGAACGTCGCGAACTGCTGATCGAACACGTCATACACACAGGCCACGCCGATGACATACAAAATCAGCATCCACAGTTTGCGCTCTTTCAGTAATAAAGCCGCCGTTTTCAGCGAGAATTGCGGCTGATTGGCACCGAGTTTATCCAAAACCTGTGCGTTTTTGTTTTCCTGTGGACGGGCAATCAGCAGCAAAATCATCAAAATGATTGCGGCCCCGGAACCCATCCAGAACACGATATCCGGGTTGATATTAAACAGCACACCCGCCGTCGAGGCGCAAATCCCCCAGCCGAAACAGCCGAACATCCGCGCCTTACCGTATTCAAACGAACTGTTGCGGCTCACTCTTTCGATATACGCCTCAGTCGCGCCCGAACCGCCCGCGAAGACGAAACCGATATAGGCGCCGCCGAGAATGGCACCGAGCACAATATTCAGTTTTAACAACGGCGCGAAGACGTAAATGAAGAACGGCGCAAACAGGAACAGCAGCACGGCGATGACCCACAGAAGATGCTTCTTCAGGCCGAGCTTGTCTGAAATGATGCCGAAAATCGGCTGAAACAGAATGGCAAACAACGACATGCTGGAGAACACGATACCGGTTTCCGTCTTACTCAGGCCGATCACGTCAGAAAGCCAGATCGGTAAAAACGGATAACAGGTCGCCATGATGAAGAAATACAGGAAGAAATAGCTGCCAAATATCCAGAAATTAGTATTGTTTTTGTAGAAGCAACGATCTGAGGTTTGTGTAGAGTTCATAGTGATTTCCTTGCCGAAACCATGAAAACCGGCACTCACGTACCGGCGTTTTTTGTTGTTATCTGATTTCTTCGAAGCCCAGCAGCAGGGCACTTTCCGGATCCAACACCGGCAGTGCCAGCCCGGCATTTGCCAGCCATTCGCCGCTCAATACCGGAGATTCATGCAGCCACGCCGGTTGTACGCGCATGGTGTGACCGCTGCCGCCACCCGCCAGCAATGGCGGTTCATCCAGCACCGTCACGCGATAACGCGCATCAGATCTTAGCCCCGGCACCCGCAACACACCGGGTAACGACCAGGTGGGCATCGCCAGTTGGCTGACCAGGAATACCGCGCGATCGGCGCTTTCACTGACCACGCCATTGATCAGCACCGTCTCGTCGTGTGTATCCACGCGGTAAACGTCGCCGCTGTGTAATAACGGGCGAAGTTGTTGATGAAGGCGGGTGTATTTCGCAAAACCGGCGCGTTCGGTATCGCCTTCTTTCACCGGATCCAGCTCAATCCCCATGTGACCGAACAGCGCCGTCAGGCCGCGAAATTCAATGCTGTGCTGGCGTGAGGTGGCATGGCACAGCTTGTTGCCGATGTGCGACCCCATCACTTCCGGCGGGAAGAAATAGCTCATGCCGCGCTGAATTTTCTGCCGCTCCAGCGCGTCGTTATTGTCGGATGTCCAGAAACGGTGGCTGCGTTTGAGCACCTCGAAGTCAATGCGACCCCCGCCGGACGCGCAGGATTCAAACTCAATCTGCGGGAACCGTTCGCCCAGCGCGTCGAGCAGGCGGTAAAACTGCTGCGTTTGTGACGTCAGTGCCGCGCGGCCTTCATGGCCGGGCTGGACAATTTCACGGTTCATGTCCCATTTCACATAATCGACGTCGTGCTCGCCAAGCAGCCAGCTCATGCGTTCCAGCAGATAATCAAAGACCTGCGGATTGTTCAGATCGAGCACGAACTGGTGACGTCCGCTCGGTTGCTGATAGCCCGGCAACGCCAGCAGCCAGTCAGGGTGGGCGCGGTATAAATCGGAATCCGGGTTAATCATTTCCGGCTCGACCCAGATGCCAAATTCCATACCGAGTTTTTTTACATGGTCGATCACCGGTTTCAGGCCGTTCGGGTATTTCTTCTCGTCGAGATACCAGTCACCGAGTGCGGCGCGGTCATGGTCGCGGCCACGGAACCAGCCGTCGTCGATAATGAAGCGTTCCACGCCTAACGCGGCGGATTCGGTCGCCATCTGCATGATGTAGTCAGGATCGTGATCGAAATAAATCCCTTCCCAGGTATTGAGATGTACCGGACGCGGTTTCTCAGCCGGGAAGCGCAAAATCTGTTCACGCACAAACTGGTGGAATTGCTGACTCATGCGGTTCAGGCCGCTGGCGGAATAACTGGCATACAGCCAGGGCGTTTCCAGAGTTTCGCCTTGCCCGAGTCGTTGCTCACCGGGGAGATACAACGCTTCGGCTTGCATCAGACGGCGGCCGTCGATTTTGATGTCGGCGCGCAGCCTGTGGTTGCCGCTCCACCCCAGATGCATTCCCCAGACTTCGCCCTGTTCTTCGCTGAAACCCGGATGACCGATCATCATCGCCGGAAAATATTCGGAAGAGGTTTTGCCGCGACGGTTTTCCTGAATGATGCCGCCGTGATCCAGCCGTGTGCGGTGCGGCTGGAATTCTTTGATCCAGCGGCCATGAAAGGCCATCACTTCGGCGGCACGTTCCGGCAGCGGCAGCGTCACGGCCAGTCGCGTCACCTGATACGTGCCGGGTTTGAGGTTGGTCAGGCTGTTACGTGCCTGTAAAACGCCGATGTCATCGAGGCGTAACTCGCTGCGAAATTGCAGTCCGGCGATCGGGTCTTCGGTGGTAATGGTGAGCTGGTTTTCATCATGCTTTACCTGCGTGGTATTGAATACCGGCGACCAGTCCAGCCCGTCGCGATGGCCTTCCATGCCCGGTGTGCCGAATGAACCGCGCCCTGAGTCGGCACTGACATTCACCGGCGCTTCGACATCAATCCGGCCATTGGGCACCGCGCGGCTCAGCGAAATAATGTCATTCGCTGAAAACTGGCTGAGGCGGTTTCCCCAGTAAAGAATTTCGGCGTAAGGCATGCAACGCACGATCAGGCTGGTATTCCCGCCGGTTAAATGAACAATCTGGTTTTCCATATAGTCGCTGCTCCAAACAAAGATTTGCGCTGATAAGACGCGATCAGGTGGAGTAACTATTGATCCGAAACGTTTCGGATGGGAAATGTAAATCGTCAGATTTGTGATATAGGGTGGAAAAATAACCGAAAGGGGAAGTATCAGCGTGGTGGATGTGCGGTAACGCCCGCCTGCAGTTCAGGCTGCCAGAGAACCTGTAAATCTTTCAGTGGCTCGTTGCGGATCAGCGACATTGTCATGGTGGCGATTTGCAAACCGACCGCTTCGCGGGTGCCCTGGCGGACGGCGGTCACCGCCACATCCGGCACGCTGTCACGGGGTAATCCGTCAAAAATGATGAGTGATATACCGCCACTGAGCAGTAAACCGGCTTCATGTAACGCCAGTGCTGCGCCTTCGCCGTGCATATTGCAGTCGCAGACAATCGCCGTTGGCGGTACCGGTAGCGCCAGCAATGCCTGCGTGGTCTGATAACCGGCGCGACGGCTTGGGCTGATTTTATGCATGTAGTCCGGGTTTTCCGGCAGGGCGTTGACCTGCAACCCGTCGAGATACCCCTGATAACGCTGTCCGATAAACGATTGCTGATTATTTTCGCCAAGAAACGCGATGCGCTGATGGCCGAGTGCGGCGAGATGATCGACCGCCATCTGCATACCGGCGCGGTTATCGAAATCAAACCAGGCGTAGTCCTGCGTCAGGCAACCGCTGCGGCCCAGTGCCAGGAACGGGAAATTGCGTTGCTGCAAATCCAGCAGGCGAGGGTCGTTATCAAGCGTATGCGCCACCAGCATGGCATCGACGCGTTTGCTTTCAATCAGACGCCGCCACGAAAAGGTGCCCAGTTCATCCGGCACCAGTAACAGGTCGATTTCATGTTTGGCCAGTTCACGGGTGATACAACCGACCATTTCGATAAAAGCAGAATTACTTAAAGGGTGGGAAGTGAAGGGAAAAATGAGGCCAACGGCGTCGATCTTGCCCATTTTCAACCGGCGGGCGAGGGTGTTGGGGCGGTAACCGCGCACATTTGCCGCCGCCTGAACACGGGCTTTGGTCTCTGCTGAAACGTCATCGTAACCGTTCAGCGCGCGGCTGACGGTGGTCACGGAAATACCGAGATCTTTCGCGATAGCTTTCAGAGACATACTGACACCCGTAACGCCGTTGAGGAGACACATTGCGGGAGAATATCACATGCCAGACAAAACGGGGCCATAAGGCCCCGTGATGAATAAGGATATTCAGAGTTTACTGCAACGGACTTAGCGTGATTTCTACACGACGGTTTTGCGCTTTCCCGGCTTCGGTGCTGTTGCTGGCAATCGGATTATCCGGGCCGGCGCCGGTGGTGTGTACGCGGCTGCCTTCAACACCTTGTGTAATCAGCGCACTGCCCACGCCGTCAGCACGTTGCTGCGACAGTTTCATGTTGAGCGCGCGGGTGCCGGTGCTGTCGGTGTAACCGATCACGTTGACGGCGGTTTTCGGATACTCTTTCAGTACCATCGCCACGCCGGTCAGCGTGTTAGCGCCTGCCGGTTTCAGCGTACTGCTGTTGGTGTCGAAGGTGACGTTGTTCGGCATATTCAGCACGATGTTATCGCCCTGACGGGTCACGCTGACGCCGGTACCTTTCATTTTGTCGCGCAGTTTAGCTTCCTGCACATCCATGTAATAACCTGCACCGCCGCCCAGTGCGGCACCGGCTGCGGCACCGATCAGCGCGCCTTTGCCGCGGTCGTGTTTAGAAGAAGACAGCATACCGACGCCTGCGCCGAGCGCGGCCCCAAGACCTGCGCCAATGCCGGATTTCCCTGCTTCTGATTCGCCGGTGTAAGGGTTAGTGGTACAGGCCGACAGGCCCAGGGTGGCGCAAAGTACGCCCGCAACCACAACTAATCTTTTGCTCATCTTATTTCCTTCAGGATGTTTATTATTCAGAACTTCATCGCTGCATTATGACTTCGCGCTTTCTGACAAGTTGCACAGAAAAAGGTGTCAAAACATAAACAAATGCAACGGGAGGACATCAGTCCTGCGGCGTTCTGGCGCTCTTTATGCGCAATTTCGGCACGTTAAGCAGTAGGAGAATTCCGGATATCCGTTTTTGTATTTTTACGGATTTTTGGAACTTATTCAGAAAGGGGATGATGCCAGCGCAGAATGTACGTTGGCATATCCGTGCCGGGATGGCGGGTGTTCGCGGTTATCTCAAAATTTTCCTTGCGATAGAACGAGACGGCGCGATCATTTTGTTGGTAAACCTCCAGCAGCAGCACCGGATATTCCTCCTTTGCCGCCGCCATCAGACGCTGCGCGGTGCCATCGCCGTAGTGTGAGGCTTCTACAAACAGCGCACCGATAAACTGCTGATTCATCACGCTGATAAATCCGCAAACCTGATCATCTTCGTCGCAATCGACCCAGGTTCTGGCTTTGGGCAGAAAATCTTCTCTGACCATTTGCAGGCTTTCAATCCAGTAGGATTCGGCGATGAACGCATGTGAAAGCAAAGAACTGCGCAGCCAGAGCATCAGAATGGCTTCGGTGTCGGCGGGCCGCGCTGCACGGATCATGACGGCTGATTCGACGGATGGCAGAAGCAATATGACTGATGATCGTTCACCAGCCCGGCTGCCTGCATAAAGGCATAACAAATTGTCGAACCGGTAAACTTAAAGCCTTTCTTTTTCAGCGCCTTGGACATGGCATCGGATACTGCGGTGGTCGCCGGAACCCCTTCCGGACCAAGCGGATTATTGATGACCGGTTGGCCGCCAACAAAATTCCAGATGAATTCAGAGAAGTCTTCGCCACCGGCCTGCATCGCCAGATACGCCTGTGCGTTGCCGATAATGGCTTTGATTTTGCCACGATGGCGGATGATCCCGGCGTCGAGCACCAGCCGCTCCACGTCGTCATCGGTCATTTTCGCAATGCGCACCGGGTCGAAGTGATGAAAATTCTGGCGATAGTTTTCGCGTTTTCTCAGCACGGTGATCCACGACAGACCGGCCTGCTGGCCTTCCAGACACAACATTTCAAACAATTCGCGGCCATCTTTAACCGGCACGCCCCATTCTTTATCGTGATACTCGAGGTAAATCGGTTCTTTCGAAACCCAGTTGCATCGGGTAGTCGCCATTCTGTCGTCCTTATAAGAGGCTTAAATGCGTGGTGTCAGTGTGTGGCTTCTCGGATAACTCTGCAACGTCGCAATTTCTAAATCCCCGCCTTGACGCTGGTCGGATCTGAACAATATTTAAAGCCAATCATTACGTAATCCTTACGTTTAATCCTTGCGTTGAGCGTCATTATTGAGGGAAATCACCGTTATGGCAGGCAAGAATTCGTCGATTTTACGACTCTCTCAGGGAGCATTTGCCGTGGCACTGTGCCTCGGTTTACAGGCTCCCGCGAAGGCTTTTGACCAGCTTTATGTGTTCGGCGACAGCCTGAGCGACACCGGTAACATTGGTCGCTGGACCTTCGACAGCAGCACGCATCCGCTTTATGACGAGATCCTGGCGAACAACATCGGCACAACCTTAGCTCCTTCTTCAAAAGGCGGCCTGAACTATGCCGAAGGTGGCGGTGTGGCGGTGCCGGGGCTGGATTCTGATTACACCACGCAGGATCAGGTTAAAAGCTATCTGACGTCGACCGGCGGCAAAGCCGATCCGAACGGGCTGTATGTTCACTGGATTGGCGGCAACGATCTGGCCGCTGCGGCGCTGAGCCTGAATCCGGTTACGGCGGTCGAAATCGCCACCAACAGCGCCACGCAGGCGGCCTCACAGGTGAACGATTTACTGAAAGCCGGTGCTGGCACGGTTGTGGTGCCGACGGTGCCGAATATCGGTCTGACACCGGTGCTGATGGAAGGCGTGATCCAGGTCGGATTGCTGCCGGTGCAGCAACAGGCGCTGGCAGCGGCGTATCAGTATTTGAATGCACAAAATACGCCGGATGCCGATGCCCGCACCGAGGCCATTCACAATGCGCTGGCGGCCGCTGCGGCGGAAGGCTCGGGCATTCCGCTGGTACAGGACGTGATCGCCAAAGGGCTGGCGGCCGCGTATGACGCGCTGAAAGACGTGGCGGGCGGCCTGACCGACACCTACAACACCACCGAAGATATCGCGCTGGCGAAAACCGGCGGCAATATTGCGCGCGTGGATATCAACGGGCTGTTCAACGAAGTGGTTGCCGATCCGGCGCGGTACGGTTTTGCCAATACTGCCGGTACGGCCTGTCCGGTCGGGACATCCGCCTCGGAATGTACTTCGAATCTGCCGGGTTTCGACAGCAGCAAAGCTTTCCTGTTTTCTGACCATTTCCACCCGACGCCTCAGGCGCACGCGCTGATTGCGCAATATATGCAGTCGGTGCTCGACGGCCCGCTGGAAGCTTCTGCGCTGAGTCAGGGTTCACTGGCGCTGGCGCGAAATACACAAGGCTTGCTCGACAGCCGTTATCAGCAGTTGCGTACGCAGGATAACGATGCGGGAACCTTCGGCATGTTTGGCGGTTATGCCGGGCAAAGTGCGGACAGCAAATTCAGCCCGTCGATGGGGCTGGGTGATGGCGACCTGACGGCTAACTCGCTGAATATCGGCATGGATTATCAGATGACCGATCGCTGGATGATGGGGCTTATGCTTTCCGGCTCCGATGATAAAGACGATCCGACAGATCATTACAGCTACCGTACGCGCGGCTGGATGGCGACCGCCTTCACCGGCATTAAAATCGCCGAAAATGGCTGGATCAACGGCGATGTGCACTACGGCTCGCTCAATTATGACGATATCAAACGCCGCATTACGCTCGGGCCTACCACCCGGACGGAGCGCGGTGAAACGGACGGCAAACAGATCGGCGGACGCGTCACCGCAGGCTGGGACTTCCCGGTTCTGCCGGTGCTGAAAACCGGGCCGGTGGCGCAATACAGCTGGGATTACAGCAGTGTTGAAGGTTACAGCGAGAAGGGGAACAACAGTACCTCGATGCGTTTTGGCGATCAGACTTCTCATTCACAAATCGGTGCGCTCGGCTGGCGGGTGAATGCCGAACTCGGCATCGTCAATCCGTATGCGCAGGTCACCTATGACCGCCAGTTTGGCGATAAAACCTACACCACCACCGGCGCGATCAAATCCACCCGCACGCGGTTCAGCCGCACCACCGGCGAACAGGACGACGACTGGGTGGATATGACCGCAGGCTTAAACGTGCAAATCACCCACAGCATTTCAGCATTTGCGGCTATTTCACAAACCACCGGACTGGATTCCGGCGAACAAACCTCCTACAACGCCGGGCTGAGTGCGCGGTTTTAAAAGATATTATTAAGAGTGCTTTAAATGATGTCTTTAAAAGCTATACTGACGGCATAGTATGAAAAAAGGAGAAAAACTATGCCGTTTGAAATACTCACTTCCTCAGCCGCCAGTATTACTGAACTAAAACGCGACCCGATGGGAACATTTAGTGCAGGCGAAGGCGAAGCGGTGGCGATACTCAATCGTAACGAGCCCGCTTTTTATTGCGTTCCGCCCGATGTTTACGCCTATTTTCTGAGTCTTGCAGAAGACGTTGAATTGAACCGCATAATGGATGCGCGGCAGGGTGAAGAAAGGATAAGGCTGACACTGGATGACTTATAAACTCAATTTTTTCAAATCAGCTTTAAAAGAATGGAAAGCACTTGCCCCAACGATCAAGGAGCAATTTAAAAAGAAACTGGCCGAGCGGCTGGAGAATCCTCACGTGGTTTCTGCCCGCTTATGTGGCCCCAAAAATAACCGCTATAAAATCAAATTAAAGAGTCTTGGTTATCGCCTGGTGTATCAGGTAGAAGATCAGGAAATCATCGTGACCGTTGTCGCGGTGGGTAAACGCGAAGGCAACGAAGCGTATAAACTGGCTGAGAAGCGCTAAATACTGGCGTCCCGAAAGCAAATCCGGCTGAACTGATGTGTCATTCTGGCTGATTATCTTCCGTGCAGCGGGTATACTGTCGCACTCTCTTTACACCCACTTTCTCGCGTGCGAATCCAACATGCAAAAGTTTGATACCAAGACATTTCAGGGCCTGATCCTGACACTGCAAGATTATTGGGCGCAGCAGGGCTGCACCATTGTTCAACCGCTGGATATGGAAGTCGGCGCGGGGACCTCGCACCCGATGACCAGTCTGCGCGCACTCGGCCCTGAGCCTTTTGCGGCAGCCTATGTTCAGCCATCACGCCGTCCGACCGACGGCCGCTACGGCGAGAACCCGAACCGTCTGCAGCACTATTATCAGTTTCAGGTGATGATCAAACCGTCACCGGAAAACATTCAGGAGCTGTACCTCGGCTCACTGAAAGAGCTGGGTCTTGATCCGCTGATCCACGATATCCGCTTCGTTGAAGACAACTGGGAAAACCCGACGCTCGGCGCCTGGGGTCTTGGCTGGGAAGTGTGGCTGAACGGCATGGAAGTGACGCAGTTCACTTACTTCCAGCAGGTTGGCGGTCTGGAATGTAAACCCGTGACCGGTGAAATCACCTACGGTCTGGAACGTCTGGCGATGTACATTCAGGGCGTGGACAGCGTTTACGATCTGGTGTGGAGCAACGGTCCGCTGGGCAAAACTACCTACGGCGACGTGTTCCATCAGAACGAAGTGGAACAATCGACGTATAACTTTGAATACGCCGATGTCGATTTCCTGTTCACCTGTTTTGAACAGCACGAGAAAGAAGCGCAAACCCTGCTGGCACTCGAAAATCCACTGGCCTTGCCTGCTTACGAGCGCATCCTGAAAGCGGCCCATTGCTTCAACCTGCTCGACGCGCGTAAAGCGATTTCTGTGACTGAACGTCAGCGCTACATTCTGCGCATCCGTACCCTGACTAAAGCGGTAGCTGAGGCGTATTACGCTTCCCGCGAAGTGCTGGGCTTCCCGATGTGCAAAAAGAACGAGAAGTGAGATAAGTCAATGACTGAAAAAACATTTCTGGTGGAAATCGGCACGGAAGAACTGCCACCGAAGGCTCTGCGCAGCCTTGCTGAATCTTTTGCCGCTAACCTGACTGCGGAGCTGGATGCGGCGAATCTGCCACACGGCGACGTAAAATGGTTTGCCGCACCGCGCCGTCTGGCGCTGAAAGTCTCTGGTCTGCATGAATCCCAGGCTGACCGCGAAGTTGAAAAACGCGGCCCGGCTGTGGCGCAGGCATTTGATGCCGAAGGCAAACCGAGCAAAGCCGCTGAAGGCTGGGCTCGCGGTTGCGGTATCACCGTTGATCAGGCCGATCGTCTGGTCACTGACAAAGGCGAATGGCTGGTTTACCGTGCGCACGTCAAAGGCGAAAGCGCGCAACAACTGCTGCCTGCGATGATCGCCACGTCACTGTCTAAACTGCCAATTCCTAAACTGATGCGCTGGGGCGATTCCGACGTGCAGTTCGTGCGTCCGGTGCATACCGTCACCCTGCTGTTAGGCGATGAGCTGATCCCGGCGAAAATTCTCGGTATCGATTCTGCCCGCACTCTTCGCGGTCACCGCTTCATGGGCGAGCCTGAATTCACGATTGATAATGCCGATCAGTATCCGCAAATTCTGCTGGAACGCGGCAAAGTCATTGCCGATTACGAGCAGCGTAAAGCGCTGATCAAACGTGACGCGGAAAAAGCGGCAAAAGAAATTGGCGGTATCGCTGATCTGAGTGAAAGTCTGCTGGAAGAAGTCGCGTCTCTGGTTGAATGGCCGGTGGTGCTGACCGCGAAATTCGAAGAGAAATTCCTGGCTGTTCCGGCTGAAGCGCTGGTTTACACCATGAAAGGCGACCAGAAGTATTTCCCGGTGTACGACGCCGCAGGCAAACTTCTGCCGAACTTCATCTTTGTCGCCAACATCGAATCGAAAGATCCGCAGCAAATCATTTCCGGTAACGAGAAAGTGGTGCGTCCGCGTCTGGCCGATGCCGAATTCTTCTTCAATACCGACCGCAAGAAACGTCTCGAAGATAACCTGCCGCGTCTGGAAACCGTATTGTTCCAGAAGCAACTGGGTACGCTGCGCGACAAAACCGACCGTATTCAGGCGCTGTCTGGCTGGATCGCTGAGAAAATCGGTGCCAACGTTGAGAACGCAAAACGCGCCGGTCTGCTGTCTAAATGTGACCTGATGACCAACATGGTCTTCGAGTTCACCGACACGCAGGGCGTGATGGGCATGCATTATGCACGTCACGACGGCGAGCAGGAAGAAGTCGCGGTTGCGCTGAACGAGCAATATCAGCCACGCTTTGCGGGCGACGAGTTACCGGCTTCGCTGGTAGCGTGCGCGCTGGCAATCGCTGACAAGATGGACACCCTGGCCGGTATTTTCGGCATCGGTCAACATCCGAAAGGCGATAAAGACCCGTTCGCATTGCGTCGTGCCGCGCTGGGTGTTCTGCGTATCATCGTTGAGAAAAACCTGCCGCTTGATCTGCAAACCCTGACCGAAGAAGCAGTGCGCCTGTACGGCGACAAGCTGACTAACGCCAAGGTTGTCGATGAAGTGGTTGATTTCATGCTCGGTCGTTTCCGCGCGTGGTATCAGGAAGAAGGTCACGCAGTCGATACCATTCAGGCTGTGCTGGCACGTCGTCCGACCAAACCGGCTGATTTCGATGCGCGCGTGAAAGCGGTGAGCTACTTCCGTACGCTGGATGAAGCGGCCACGCTGGCGGCGGCCAACAAGCGTGTGTCCAACATTCTGGCGAAATCCACGGATGTTCTGCTGGATCACGTCCACGCGTCCGTACTGAAAGAACCTGCTGAGCTGAAACTGGCGACGCATCTGGTGGTTCTGCGCGACAAGCTGGAACCGCTGTTTGCCGCCGGTCAGTACAAAGAAGCGCTGGTGGAACTGGCTGCATTGCGTGAAACCGTCGATACGTTCTTTGATACCGTGATGGTGATGGATGAGAACGAAGCGGTGCGTATCAACCGCCTGACGCTGCTCTCCAAACTGCGGGAGTTGTTCCTGCAGGTGGCGGATATTTCGCTGCTTCAGTAAATTTAGCTTTTGCGCCCTCCCCTGCGAAGGGGAGGGTTGGGGTGGGGTATTACAGCAACATCAAAAAGTTGAAGTATGCGTTGACCCTTGTTTTGTCTTTAATACCCCCTCCCAGCCTCCCCCTTCGCAGGGGAAGGAGCAAGGCACCTTATCGGATGCCAATTTCTACGCTTTTTTAAAAAGCGTTCTCCCCCCAATTGTTCTATCCTATAACCCGCATGGAATGCACAGCATCGGCAGGGAACTGGCCGGAAGAAGAACATTGAAATCAGGAGTCAGGACTCATGGCTGTAGGGATCAGAAGCGGTGCATTTTCTCGCTGGCTGGCGCCGTTTATCGCACTGCTGGTGGTGTTTCAGCTCACTGCATGCGGCGATAAAGAACCGGAGCAACGCAAAGCCTTTATCGATTATTTGCAAAATACCGTGATGCGTAGCGGGCAAAATCTGCCGTCGCTGAGTGAAGATCAGAAACAACGTTTTGGTAATTACGCGAATGACTACGGCATCATTCTGTCATTCTCCCGCCAGATGAAAGGTGCCGTTGAAGGTAGCCTGGTGCCGGTGGTGAGCGCGATTGGTCAGGTGCGTACACCGCAGGATTACATGACTCAGCGCAGCGCGTTGCAACAGGCGGCCAGCACGCTGAGCTTGCTGAATGCGCAGTTGCGTGACTCAAAAGTGAAAGCCGACACCGCGATGGCGGCATTGAAACAACCGGACGATCTGAAAGCGGTTTATAGCCAGGTATACAACAGCGTGGTGACCCAGCCTGCTAACGTGCTGACACCACTGGTGCCTGCGCTGCAAAGCTTCACGCAGGATATCGCGTCTGTGGGTGATTTCCTGCAACAGCAGGGCACGCAGGTTGCTTTCGCCAACGGCGGCGTGCAGTTCCCGACGCAGCAACAGGCCACGCAGTACAACACCATGATGTCGAATCTGGTGGGTAAACAGCAGACATTGCTTCAGGCGCAAAAAGTCGCACAGGGCGATTTTAGCAACTAAGCCTGACTGATATCAGCAACGAAGCCACGTCATCTTGTACGTGGCTTTTTTATTGACTGAGATCCTGTCCGCCTGTTTATAAAAAATGACAATTTTTTGCCTGCAAATCCGGCTGAGTTCCTCTACTTTTGAAGGTAACTGTCAGTTTTTTCCCGTCTTTCACTTTAAGGATTTTTGATGAAACGTCAGATGATGACTCTGTTGGCTTCTCTGGTGCTGGCGCCGACGCTGGCTTTTGCTGCCGACAGCGCAACCGCAGATTTCACCCCGGCGCAACAGGAAGCCATTGGTAAAATTGCGGCGGATTACATGTTGCAGCACCCGGAAATTCTGGTGCAGGTCAGCCAGAAATTGCAGGCACAGCAGGCTGATCAGCAACAACAGCAAACCCTGAGCGCGGTGTTGGCAAATTCTAAAGCTCTGCTGAACGACCCTGCGACCCCAAGCTACGGCCCGAAAGATGCAAAAGTCGCGTTCGTGGAATTCTTCGATTACCAGTGCCTGTATTGCAGCCACATGGCGCCGGTTGTTGAGCAGACCGTGAAAGCCAATCCGAACGTACGTTTCGTCTTCAAAGAATGGCCAATCTTTGGTGACCGCTGGAAAGCGTCCATCACTGCGGCTGAAACCGGTATGGCTATCTGGAAAGAAAAAGGCGCTCAGGCGTACTTTGATTACCACAACAGCATTTACCGCACCGGTCATGACGAAGGTAAGCTTACGGATGCCGATATCGCCGGTGCAGTGAAAGCCGCGAAAGCGACAGCGCCAACCGATGCACAGCGTAAAGCGACGCACGAAGCCATCGCCGCTAACGATGAGCTGGCCCGTACGCTGGGCTTCAGCGGTACGCCAGGGTTCGTGGTGATGCCAACCAGCGGCGCGACCGCTGAAAACACCAGCGTTCTGCCTGGTGCTGTGTCTGCTGAAGAACTGCAGGCAGCCATTATGAAGGCGCAGGGCGGGAAGTAATTTTTGTTTCAATCCGGCAGCCTGTGCTGTCGGATTTTCTTCTCAGGTATAGTTTGGAAAGCACTTCTCAGTATCGAATGTAACGGCTGAAACTGAGTAAATTTTTACTCACTTCGTGGGTTTTGACGTGGTAACCTTCTTTTCTTCATGGATATTCATCCAATGAAACAATCTCTGATTCTGGGATCTGCCAGCAGAGTTTACTCAATTTTTTACTGATTACATGGATAGCTTATGATTGTTCAATTCGCTGATTATGCTGCGTTGAAAACGGATGAACAGCATTCCGAATTCTCAGCAGTGGAGAGCACGGGATCAGAGCACGTTATTGATCTTTCGGCCCGGCGTCAGTCTGCTGCATATAAAAAGGCCATGGCTCAGGTTTTGGAAGAAGCAGCCAAGCTAGACTGGTAACATTCAGGCTGTCCAGTCATTGGAGTGTCTATGGCTGAACCGGCAAAAAAAATCATTTCATTACCTGCATCAAATCAATCATTCGGCAACAATAACAGCATTGATGATATTCGTGAGCGCCGCTCACAAGAACTGGTCATCGGACTTTGTGGGGCGAGTGGATCAGGGGTTAAAACCCTTAAAGAAAAAATCATCACTAAACTTAAAGCCTGTAATTATCATGTTGTGCATATAAGAATTAGCGATTTAATGGCAGACACCCTGTCAGCTGCTGAAGCGGCAGAGTTAAAGAAACTTGAAGGTTATGAGCATTTTATCCAGTTGCAAAATCTCGGTAATACTCTGCGTGAAAAACATGGCAATATCATTAACTCCGAATTGGTTATCCGGAAAATAAAAGTTATCAGGACGGCAAATTTAAATACGGGAGATTTTAAAGGAGCATCAGGAAAATCAACCAGTAAAATAGCTTACATTGTCGATCAATTAAAACATCCTGAAGAAGTTGATCTCTTTCGTGAGGTGTATCGTAATAATTTTTATCTGATCGGCTTAGTGAGAACGATTAATGAAAGAGTTATTAATTTGAAAAAGGATTTTCTTAACGATCATCAGATTGCCGAAATAATCAGGCGCGACAGGCGTTCCGAGTACCCTTATGGTCAACATGTCGAGGACACATTGCAGTGTGCCGATTATTTTATCAGGAACATAAATAATGATCAGATTAAAAAATCGATAGCCCGATTTATCGACCTTGTACATGGCGCAAATAATGTGAGTCCCAGCCAGGATGAAACCGGCATGTTCACCGCGAATTCAGCCGCATTACGCTCTGCCTGTTTATCGCGTCAGGTGGGGGCTGCTATTACGGATGATAATTGCAATATCCTCTCCACTGGCTGCAACGATGTACCTGCTGCAGGTGGTGGGCTCTATTCCTGTGAAAGCAAGAGCGATAAACGCTGTTATAACAACGATGGCTGCCATAGTGATATGCACAAGGATTTAGTCAGGCGTGAGGTCGAAGCAGTGATCGCCCGTAGTGATCCGTCACGGGCGAATGAACTTGCAATACAGATTATGAAAACCCCAAAAATAAAGTCCCTGATTGAATACTCGCGTGCTATTCATGCCGAAATGGATGCAATTACTACGATGGCGCGTCTTGCGAATGCAAGTACTTGTGATAAGACACTTTATTGCACAACTTATCCTTGCCACAACTGTGCACGACATATTGTTGCCGCTGGATTGAAGAGGGTGGTTTATATCGAACCTTATGCCAAGAGTCTGGCTGAAGACCTTCACGGTGATTCGATAGCTCATGCCGACAGTACGGATAAAACTAAAAAGGTTATTTTCGAGAATTTTGAGGGAACGGCACCGAGACGGTATACAAAATTTTTCGGTTATAGCCGTCCGAGAAAAGATGACAGAGGCAAGCCAATTTCTTATGAAATCCCTGCTTCCCATCACGTTGATCCACAATATCTGGATAGTTATGGTGATTCTGAATCAAAAGTGATTTTGAATGTTACTCATAAGCTTCGTGATGAACCTGTCCCCGATTAAAGAAGAAGCGGGTATTCCGGATACCCGCTCCCCCTGTAATTTTCTTTCAACATCTCTCCCGTAAACTCAGTTTTCCTTTCCTCAGACACGTCTGAATGCTTTTTAAGCGAAATACACAAGTCCGGCGAAAAATACTTTGTGATCAATATCACGTTTTAATGATAAAGACTCGTTAACAAAAAGTGACTTAAGTCACATATTTGGCAGGGTCACGCTCAAATAATCGTCAGTGTAGCTCGGTTACAGGCTGTTTTTGTGATGATGATCACCAAAATGCAGGGGGTGAAGGCTGTATACGTGTGATCTGCGTCACGGGCTGTCGGGTGGCTACGCGAGGCCTATAATCACGTGGTAGAGTCCGCCTCGCAGACAGCAATTCGACGGACGGATTTTTAAAGCAGTGGCACAAAAACCGAAACAACCGTCACCGATAATTAACTGATATCACGCGCTCTATTGTCAGCGCGTATCAATAGGGGTGCGTTTTATGTTTTCACCAGACGTTAAGATCAAAGTTCAAAACTTTGGTCGCTTCCTGAGTAACATGGTAATGCCCAACATCGGCGCGTTTATCGCCTGGGGTATCATTACTGCTCTGTTCATTCCTACCGGCTGGATCCCTAATGAAACATTAGCGAAACTGGTTGGCCCGATGATCACTTATCTTCTGCCATTGCTCATCGGTTATACCGGTGGTCGTCTGGTCGGTGGTGATCGCGGTGGTGTGGTCGGCGCAATCACCGTAATGGGTGTTATCGTTGGTGCGGATATGCCAATGTTCCTCGGCGCAATGATTGTAGGTCCGCTGGGCGGCTGGTGCATCAAGCGTTTCGACCGCTGGGTTGACGGTAAAATCAAAAGTGGCTTCGAGATGCTGGTCAACAACTTCTCGGCCGGTATTATCGGTATGCTGTTGGCCATTCTGGCCTTCCTGGCAATCGGTCCGCTGGTAGAAGCACTGTCTAAAGTGCTGGCTGCAGGCGTGCACATCATGGTTATTCATAACCTGTTGCCGCTGGCGTCTATCTTTGTTGAACCGGCGAAAATCCTGTTCCTCAACAACGCTATCAACCACGGTATCTTCTCTCCGCTGGGTATCCAGCAGGCGACTGAAACCGGTAAATCTATCTTCTTCCTGATCGAAGCGAACCCGGGTCCGGGTATGGGCGTCCTGATGGCGTACATGTTCTTCGGTCGTGGCAGTGCTAAACAATCAGCTGGCGGTGCGGCAATCATCCACTTCCTGGGTGGTATCCACGAAATTTATTTCCCATATGTTCTGATGAACCCACGTCTGCTGCTGGCAGTCATTCTGGGCGGTATGACTGGCGTGTTCACCCTGACTGTGCTGAACGGCGGTCTGGTGTCTCCGGCTTCTCCGGGTTCCATCCTGGCGGTTCTGGCGATGACACCAAAAGGTGCGTACTTCGCTAACATCGCGGCTATCGTGGCAGCCTTTGCGGTGTCCTTCGTTATCTCTTCTTTCCTGCTGAAAACCACCAAAGCGAAAGACGGCGACGATCTGGACGAAGCAACACGCCGTATGCAGGATATGAAAGCCCAGTCTAAAGGCGGCAAACCTGCTGTTGCAGGCGTGGCGGGCGACCTGTCTACCGTACGTAAAATCATCGTTGCCTGTGACGCCGGTATGGGTTCCAGCGCAATGGGTGCCGGTGTGCTGCGCAAAAAAGTGCAGGATGCCGGGCTGACCAACATCAGCGTCACCAACAGCGCGATCAACAACCTGCCTGATGATGTGGATCTGGTGATTACTCATCGTGACCTGACTGAACGCGCCATGCGCCAGGTGCCACACGCACAGCACATTTCGCTGACCAACTTCCTCGATAGCGGCCTGTACACGGACCTGACTTCACGTCTGGTTGAAGTGAACAAAGCCAGCCAGTACAAAGAGAAAGTGACCACCACGCTGGGCGACAGCATCGTGACTGACAATGAAAACGAAAACCTGTTCCGCATTAGCGAAAGCAACATCTTCCTCGGCCTGAACGCGGCGACCAAAGAAGACGCGATTCGTTTTGCCGGTGAACAACTGGTGAAAGGCGGGTATGTTCAGGCAGAATATGTCGACGCGATGCTGGCTCGTGAGCAGCTGACCTCGACGTATCTGGGCGAATCCATCGCTGTGCCGCACGGTACCATCGAAGCGAAAGATCGCGTGCTGAAAACCGGTATCGTGTTCTGCCAGTATCCGGCGGGTATCCGCTGGGGCGATGATGAAGATGACCGTGCACGCCTGGTCGTCGGTATCGCAGCGCGCAATAATGAGCACATCAACGTGATCACCAAACTGACCACGGCGCTGGACGAAGAAGGTGTTATCGAACGTCTGGCGAACACCACCAGCGTTGAAGAAGTTCTGACTATTCTTCGCGGCTAAGGTTGAGTAATCAGTAGAGCGTTACTAAGCGGGTCTTGATAAAAGACCCGCTTGTTGATTCGGAGCCGGGCGGCTCCCAGCTTTACCCAAAGCTTTTTACCATAAAGTATGGCCCCCGATTTGAAGGAAATATTATGAAAGCATTACATTTTGGTGCAGGTAACATTGGTCGCGGTTTTATCGGTAAATTACTTGCTGATGCCGGGATTGAGTTGACGTTTGCGGATGTCAGCCCTGCCTTACTGGATGCGCTGAACAGCCGTAAAGGTTACGACGTGCACGTGGTCGGTGAACAGGCCACCGTTGAGCCTGTCAGTAATGTGAATGCCGTGAACAGCGCCGGTCAGGAGGCAATCAACCTGATCGCTGAAGTCGATCTGGTGACCACCGCCGTCGGTCCGACCGTGCTGGAAAAAATCGCGCCGAACGTCGCTAAAGGTCTGGTGCTGCGTCATCAGCAAGGCAACGAAAAGCCGCTGAACATTATCGCCTGCGAAAACATGGTGCGCGGTACCAGCCAGTTTAAACAGCACGTATTCAACGCCCTGCCGGAAGATGAAAAAGCCTGGGTTGAAGCGCACGTCGGTTTTGTCGATTCCGCCGTAGACCGCATCGTTCCCCCTGCGGCAGCGGGCACCACCGATCCGCTGGAAGTCACCGTTGAAACCTTCAGCGAATGGATTGTGGATAAAACCCAGTTCAAAGGAGAATTGCCGGAAATCGCAGGCATGGAACTGACGGATAACCTGATGGCGTTTGTTGAACGTAAACTGTTCACCCTCAACACCGGTCATGCCATCACCGCCTATCTCGGCCAGCAGGCAGGCCACGCGACAATTCGTGATGCGATCCTCGACGAGAAAGTGCGTCTGGTGGTTCGCGGTGCCATGGAAGAAAGCGGGGAAGTGCTGATCCGCCGTTACGGTTTTGACCCGGAAAAACATTTCGCTTACATCGAAAAAATCCTGACCCGTTTCGAAAACCCGTACCTGCATGACGATGTTGAGCGCGTTGGCCGTCAGCCACTGCGTAAACTGAGTGCGGGTGATCGTCTGATCAAACCCTTGCTGGGCACGCAGGAATATCGCCTGCCGAACGACAATCTGGTGAGAGGGATTGCGGCCGCGATGCATTATCGCAGCGAGCAAGATCCGCAAGCTAAAGAACTGGTAGAATTGCTGGAGAAAGTCGGGCCAAAAGCCGCCCTTGCCCAGATTTCAGGTCTGCCAGAAGATGGCGAAGTTGTGGCGAAAGCCGTCGCTCTCTACGAATCGATGCACTGATACTGCGTTTATTTTGATTTCGCCAACACCAGGCAAAGAAAGCCCTGTCGGGCGGGATGTTTCTGCCCGACATGCGCGCATCATGGATGACGCCAGGGGCGCTGTCAGCATCGGCTCTTTAATGCAAGTAAGCCCTATGGAAAAAGCTCAGGCGTTTGAAAACCGTGTACTTGAAAAGCTTAATGCGGGTAAAACCGTGCGCAGCTTTTTAATGACCGCTGTGGAGTTACTGGCCGAAGCGCTGGATATTCTGGTGGTGCAGGTTTTCCGTAAAGATGATTATGCGGTGAAATATGCAGTCGAACCGTTACTGACCGGCACCGGACCGCTCGGTGATTTGTCTGTACGTCTCAAACTGATTTATGCGCTGGGCGTGATCAGCCGTCATGAATACGAAGATGCAGAATTACTGATGGCGCTGCGTGAAGAGCTGAATTACGACGGCGAAGAGTATCGTTTTACCGATGATGAAATTCTCGGCCCGTTCGGTGAATTGCATTGCGTGACAGAACTGCCGCCAGCGCCCACTTTCCTGAAACCGGGCGAAGCCGACGAGTCGCTGATCGCCATGCAACGTCAGCGCTATCAACAAATCGTTCGCTCCACCATGGTCCTTTCCGTGACAGGGCTGATCGCCCACATCAGTAATCAGCAGCCTTCCAGGCTTTCTCCGGTGCAAAAATAAATCCCCGTCATACTTCGAGCCACAGATGCGTTGGCTGCGTTCAGTCACCCGAATCACTTACATGAGTAAGCTCATCGGGACTCCATCACTTGCCGCCTTCCTGCAACCCGAACTATTTTGGGGATTTGTTTTAGTTAAGCGCATGGCGCACTTCGCCGACCAGCAACCACAGCGCGGTTAATGCCATCATGCCGCCCATGATTGTGTTAAACATTTTCAGCTTCCATTCCACACGTAGCGCCTGACGTAATCTGTCACCCATCACGACCCACACCAGAATGCAGGGCAGATTGATCAGCGCGAAGCCGACACAAATCAGCAGCGTGTGATGCAGCATGTTGCCATCCGGCGGGGTAAACAGAATCGCCACGTTGGTCGCCATCAGCCACGCTTTCGGGTTCACTGCCTGAAATAACGCGCCATTAATCATGTTCATCGGTTGCTGTTTTGCGCCTTCTTTCGGCGAGCCGGAACGGTAAATTTTCCACGACAGCCAGAACAGATACGCACAGCCCACTGCCGCCATTGGCAGACGCACAACAGTCATCCAGCTCAGCAGAATCGCCAGCATGGAGGTCATCAGCGCACACTGCACCACGCAGCCCAGCGTAATTCCCAGCATCATCGGCACGCTGCGGCGTAGCCCGAAATTCACCCCGGAAGCCGCCAGCAACAGATTGTTCGGGCCGGGTGTAATTGACATCACGGTGACGTAACTGACAAAAGCGGTATCGATCATTTTGTTTTCCTGCATCCCCTGTTTTCCAGATAACCAGAGTAAACACTGCACAGGAAAGGTAACAGAACCAGAAATACGCTATTGTTATGGTTACAGATAGCATAACTAAAAACTGTACCCATGACTTTTCACGGAACTGACACCATGACTGATACAGCGGATTTCAGCGACACGCGATATAACCAACTGGCGGAACAACTGGCGGACGCTATCCGCCGTGGCACACTCGCACCGGGCAGTCGTTTGCCGTCCGTGCGACGCAGCGCACAAACCTGGTCAGTCAGTATCAACACCGTGGTAGCTGCTTACCGGCGGCTGGAAGATCGCGGCTTTATCGAGGCACGTCCGCAGTCCGGTTTTTATGTGCGTGCCGCGTTGCCCGCGCTGGACCATCAGCCGCAGGAACAGCCGCAGACGCCAGCGGCAGAACCGGCAGATGAAGTGCTGGATCTGATCGACAAAGTGTTCGCCTCGCAAATTGACCCCACCTACACCAACTTATCGCTGGCCTGTCCGCAGTCGAACGATTTTTACCCGACCGGAAAACTGGGGCGGATTATGTCGTCACTGCTGCGTCGTCAGCCCAATCTGATCGGGCAATACGCGCTGCCGCCGGGCAGCCCGGCGTTACGCCAGCAAATTGCGCGCCGTGCACTCACGCTCGGCATGATTTTAGAGCCTGCGGATATCACGATTACGCACGGTTGTATGGAGGCGTTACAGCTGGCATTGCGCGTTACCACCAAACCCGGCGACAGTATCGGGCTGGAAACGCCGACCTATTTTTATCTGCTGCCGATGCTGGCGAGTCTCGGACTGAAAGCAGTGGAAATCCCCACCGATCCGCAAACCGGCCTGTCGCTGGATGTGCTGGAAATGCTGCTGACCGAGAAACGGCTGAATGCAGTGATCGCTATGCCGACGGCGCAAAATCCGCTGGGCTTTACCATGCCACTGGCGGCGAAAAAACGGCTGGCGCGGCTGATGAACGATCACCAGGTCCCCCTGATTGAAGACGGGCTTTACGCAGAAATTCAGTTTGGCGCGACGCTGTCTCCGGCGGTAAAAGCCTTTGACCGTGACGGCTGGATCCTGTTTTGCACCAGCTTTACCAAAACGCTGGCACCTGATTTTCGCATCGGCTGGGTGGACGGCGGGCGCTTTGCCGATAAGCTGCATAAACTGAAAGCGGTATCGTCAATGGCAGAGTCCGCCTTGCTTTCCCAAACGCTGACGTTGTTTCTGGAATCGGGCGGTTACGATCATCATCTGCGGGTTTTACGCAAACGCTACGCGTCGCAGGTGGAACAGGCGCGCGCGTTGATCGCCCGTCACTTCCCGCAGGGCACCCGCGCCACGCAACCGGCAGGCGGCTTTGTTATCTGGGTGGATTTCCCGCCGGGCGTCGATTGCGTCACGCTGTTCCGCCAGTTACTGAAAGATAAAATCTGCATGACGCCGGGACAACTGTATTCACCGAGCGGTCGCTACGCCAATGGCCTGCGTTTATCGTGCTGTTATGTTTTCGATACCCGCTATATTTCGGCGATGATCCGCATCGGCGAGCGGGCGTGTGAGATGTGTGGTTTGCCGCCGGGGCTGGCAGAAACGCAGGAGCAAGCTGAAGAATCGCACACTTCCTGATACACTGACGTTTATTATTCCCAATTTACAGTCGTGCCCGCTGCGGCATGAACGGATCTGAAACCATGAAAGAAGTCGAAAAAGCCGAGATTAAACGCCTCAGCGACATGCTGGATGCACTTAATCACAAAGATGCGACCGTGATTCAGGCAGGTAATGCTGAGTTAATCGCCAAGCACGAAGAAGAGAAAGAAAAACTGGCTGCCGAGATCGCGCGTTTGAAAGAAGTGCGTGAGAAAAAACTCAGCACCGAAGCGCAGAAGCTGGAAAAGCTGTTCAGCCGTGAAATCACCAAGAAAGAACAGGCTGATATGGGCACGCTGAAGAAAACCGTTCGCGGTATCGTGGTGGTTCACCCGATGACTGCGCTGGGCCGCGAAATGGGCCTGAAAGCGGTGACCGGTTTCGCTAAGAAAGAATTCTGAACTAACACGCCCTCCCCTGCGAAGGGGAGGGTTGGGGTGGGGTATTAAAGCAGAATCAAAGAGTTGAAGTGTGCTTTGACTCGGGTTTTGTCTTTATAACCCCCTCCCAGCCTCCCCCTTCGCAGGGGGAGGAGCAAAGAAAAACCCCTCCAGCCATACCCGTTCTGTTTCTTACTTCCCAAACAATCTCCGCCCAAAATCCTCGATCTTGCGATTTACCAGCCGCATCTGCATGGTTTTACTCCAGCTGGCAGAAATCCCTGCAGCAGACATCAGACGGCGATACTGTTCCTCATCAAACGGCATGTTGAAGGCGATAGAAATCGCTTCTGCGACGGACACCTCACTGTTGCGCGTCAGCAGTTCCAGCGGCCGGTCGCCACTGACATTCCCCGTACTGACCACCCGATATAACCAGCCGCAGCGGCCGCTTTGTTGTAACAGCGGCGACAGGTTTTTGCAGTCGAGAAAATGGTTCAGTTTGTAGCAGGGCGCACGGGGTTGCGTGACCTGAATCAGCGCGTCGCCCCAGCGGAAAATATCACCGATATACACGTTATCTTCGGTCATGCCGAGTGTCGAAAGGTTTTCCCCAAACGCAGGCGGATGAAAACGGTCCTCTTCTTCGGGAAACTGCTGGCGCAACCAGGCGTAATGCTCGCGGGGAAAATGACACAGCGCGCGGTCAGCGCCACCGTGATAAGACTTCTCGGCCTGCTGATCGTTCTCCAGCCCGAGAGGCGTCAGAGCGACAGCGCCATCAACCTGACGTTTGGCAATCGCACTGGGTGAAAAGTCGGGATAATGCTCGATGGTACCGATGTACACGTCGGGATAATGCATAAGCTCTCCGCTGCTGAAATGTCACTCGCTCAAGCATAACCTGCATTCGGCAGCGGGAGTAGAAGGAATACCTGCGCACATGCGGGGTGCGCAGGTTCATCAGTCAGAACGTTTCCCAGTTATCCTGACTGGTTTTGCCTTGAACTGGCAGCGGCAGGGCCGGACGGCGCAGCGCGGCGGATGCCGGTGCGGCCAGCATATCGCCGTTATCGGCCAGGCGGAATACCGAGACTGCCTGCGTCAGCGTCGCGGCCTGATCTTCGAGTGAATCGGCGGCAGCGGATGACTGCTCAACCAGCGCGGCGTTCTGCTGTGTCGTGCTGTCCATTTCGACAATCGCCTGCGAAATCTGGCTGATACCACGGCTTTGCTCGTCAGAAGCAGAGGCGATTTCACCCATGATATCGCGCACATGCGAGACGGATTTCACGATATCCTGCATGGTGCGTCCGGTATTTTCCACCAGCTTCGCGCCGGTGTTAACACGTTCAACCGACTCGGCAATCAGCCCTTCGATCTCTTTCGCTGCCTGCGCACTGCGCTGTGCCAGTATGCGGACTTCCGAGGCGACGACTGAGAATCCGCGACCCTGTTCACCGGCACGCGCGGCTTCAACCGCAGCGTTCAGCGCCAGGATATTGGTCTGGAACGCGATGCTGTTGATGACGGACGTAATTTCGGCGATACGTTTTGAGCTGCCGGAAATCTGCTGCATGGTGTCGACCACTTCGCCGACTTGTTTGCCGCCGAGCGTTGCGGTGCCCGAAGCCTCGCTGGCCAGTTTGCTGGCGTGATGGGCGTTATCGGCGTTCTGTTTCACCGTCGCGCTCAGTTCTTCCATGCTGGCGGCGGTTTCTTCAACCGCTGCGGCCTGCTGTTCGGTGCGTGAGGAAAGATCGGTATTCCCGGCGGCGATTTCAGCCGCCGCGTGAGAAACCTGTGAAACGCCGGAGCGGATTTCATAAATCATCGTACTGAGATTCTGGCTCATCGCGGACACCGCGTTCATCAGCATACCCAGCTCATCGCGACGTGTGGTTGGATGCGCGACAGTCAGATCGCCCCGCGCAATCGCCTCCGCCGTTTTCAGCGTATCGCGCAGCGGCTGGGCAATCTGGCGGGTGATTCGCCATGCAATGATAATCCCCACCAGCATTACGATCAGCGTAATCACCATCATGATCATCTGCGCATTAGTGATGTCTTTATGCGTGTTATCCAGTTCATTTTTGAATATTTTTGCGACCAGTGTGTTCATCTCAGCGGCTTTTACTGTCAGCAGCTGCGAGTTCTTTTGTTCATCTTCGTAAGCCGGCATGTAGGCCATAACGTGATCTTTATAGGTCGCCAGCGCACTCATCAGCGGGGCGAGTGTGGCCTGCTGATCCGGCAACAGTAATGCGTTCAGCTTTTTAGCATTGGCCTGCGTATCATCAATTGACTTTAACAGCCTGGCTTCCGATTCCTTGTTGATGTTGAGCAACAGGCCGCGCACGTCATAACGCACGTTGATCAGTTTTTGAATGACTTCGGCCAGTGAAAGACGAATGGAAGGATCGGCATCTTCCACACGCAGCTGATCTTGTAAACGTTTCACAACGGCTTCGGTTTCGGAAAGATTCCAGCTGGCGCGTACCGCATCTTTGCGGTCGACGGCTTCTTTAAACGCGGCTTGTGCCTGCTGATATTCATGAATTTTTACCGGCACCTGCTCCAGTTCTGCCTGGCCAGCGGCATCCCATTTCAGCTTGTCTTTCGACTGCTCAATCAGTTGCGACAGCGCGTCTATGTTGTCCTGATTTTGTTTGAGATATGCCGGATTGTAATTGAGCTGATAAAGCGTACGGCTGAGGCGGGCATCATTGAGTAATGCGTTCATCTGATTACTGAAATCGACTTTTTCCGCACGCTGACTGATGTCGTTAAATTTAATCATTCCCGCAGTGGTAATGACGGCCGCGATCAAAAGCACCAGCCCGAAACCCAGACCCAGTTTGGTGCCGACCTTGAGATTGTTCATCCACTGCGAAAGACCCGATCCGTTACTCATAATCATTCTCCGTCAAACATCCCTTTTAAATAGACATGCGTTTTTGTGACGCCTTTGTGAACAATCTATCGGTAGGTTGTTTAATAAACTTTATAGGATCTGTGGCGTATTTTTGATTAATGCGAGCGGGGTCTAATAATGGTGGGAAACGGAAGAATAATTCGCTGTAAAACAGTGATCATGCATACAAATTCAGGACATAAAAAAGGCGGGTCACTGACCCGCCATTGGCGAAAACATCATCATGCCCGCGAAGGGCGGCAGGGCGAAATTACTTCGCTTCAGCCAGACGTTTTGCTGCTTCGTCCCAGTTTACAACAGCCCAGAAGGCTTTGATGTAATCAGGGCGTTTGTTCTGATATTTCAGGTAGTAAGCGTGTTCCCACACGTCCAGGCCCAGCAGCGGGTAACCGGAAGCGCCGGAAATGGCTTCGCCCATCAGCGGGCTGTCCTGGTTAGCAGTAGAAACAACCGCCAGTTTGCCGTCTTTCAGCACCAGCCATGCCCAGCCTGAACCGAAACGAGTGGTCGCTGCTTTCTCAAAAGTTTCTTTGAAAGCGTCAACGCTGCCGAAATCGCGTTCGATCGCAGATTTCAGTTCGCCCTGCAGGGTGGTGCCGGTTTTCAGGCCTTTCCAGAACAGGCTGTGGTTAGCGTGGCCGCCTGCGTTGTTACGCAGTGCAACTTTCTTGTCTGCAGGAACCTGATCCAGTTTGGTGATCAGTTCTTCAACCGGCAGTGCAGCCAGTTCCGGCAAGCTTTCCAGCGCAGCGTTAGCGTTGTTCACGTAAGCCTGGTGATGTTTAGTGTGATGGATTTCCATCGTTTCTTTGTCGAAATGCGGTTCGAGTGCGTCGTATGCGTAAGGCAGTGATGGCAGTGAATAACTCATGTTCATCGTCTCCATAGTGTAGGGCGGCACCGTCATTGTGAGCACCGCGTAATCAGTCGGATCATTATAGTTAATTAAATGATATTGAAAATGATTATCTATGCTCCATGCTTTGTGCGGGTACTCGTAAGCGCCTGTTATACGGGGCTTAGAACCAGATAACCGCAAACAATCCTAAATTGTCTAAAGGCACGCGGTGCTTAGAGAGAGTTAACGTAACCGCTGCGGATGCGTATACACCGTTGCCCGTCCCGGTTTACTGAAACCGACCAGCGTCAGATTGCATTTTTCGGCAACGTCGACTGCGAGCGTGGTGGCGGCGGAGACGGCAAACAGGATTTCGATGCCGCACATCGCGGCTTTCTGCACCATTTCATAGCTGGCGCGGCTTGATACCAGCGCGGCGCCGGATATCCAGTCGTTTTGTCTGGCACGCATACCGAGCATTTTATCGAGAGCTACATGACGGCCCACATCTTCGCAGCCACCCAGTAATTCACCCTGCGATGTGATCCACGCGGCGGCGTGGGTACAGCCGGTAAGCTGGCCGATTTCCTGCACGGATTTCAGCTGGTGCAGCGCGTTGTCCAGATTCGCCAGATCAAAGGTTTGACTGAACGGCAGCGGCGCGAGCGGGCGGAATAAATCGCCTAACTGTTCGATGCCGCAGACGCCGCACCCGGTACGGCCCGCCATGGCGCGGCGGCGTTCTTTCAGCCCGGCGAAACGGCGGCTCGATAATTCGATGTTAACCTCAATCCCGTTACAGTTTGGTGTCACCTCCATCCCGTAAATATCACTGACCGATTCAATAATCCCTTCTGACAGCGAAAAGCCCAGCGCAAAGGCGTGCAGATCTTTCGGTGAAGCCATCATGACCACATGCGAAATGCCGTTATAAACCAGCGCAACGGGCACTTCCTGAGCAATCCAGTCATCTTCCGGCTCATTGAGATGTGCGCGCTGCATCACCGTTTTTTGGCTGGCTCCGATGATCTGAGTCACTTTTTTGTCATCTTTTTCGCCCAGTTCGTTTACTTGATGGACATCCATTAGCAATAACCTTATAAACATTCCGGCTACATAAGCCGTACAAAAACTATGGGTACTTGGCTTTAATTTTAACGCTTCCGCATCAGCTGCGGAAAGCGCCAATTTGAAAAGCAATGTGTTAACAGATGATGGGAAGGAGTCTTTCATGCAAGTCAGCAGAAGACAATTATTCAAAATATGTGCGGGTGGTATGGCCGGCACCACGGCGGCATTATTAGGATTTACTCCTACCATGGCGCTGGCGGAAACCCGCCAATACAAACTGCTTCGCTCCCGTGAAACCCGCAACAACTGCACTTACTGTTCCGTAGGTTGCGGAATACTGATTTACAGCCAGGGCGATGGCGCGAAAAACGTCACTGAAAATATCTTCCACGTAGAGGGTGACGCCGATCATCCGGTCAGTCGTGGCTCGTTGTGCCCGAAAGGCGCAGGCGTGCTGGATTACATCCACAGCGAAGGCCGTCTCAGATATCCGGAATACCGCGCTCCCGGTTCCGATAAATGGCAGCGCATCACGTGGGACGAGGCGATTTCCCGTATCGCCCGCCTGATGAAAGATGACCGCGACGCCAACTTCGTCGAGAAAAATGAAAACAACGTGACGGTCAACCGCTGGCTGACCACCGGCATGCTGTGTTCTTCTGCGGCCAGTAATGAAACCGGTCTGCTGGATCAGAAATTCACCCGCGCGCTGGGTATGGTGGCGATCGACTGTCAGGCCCGTCTGTGTCATGGCCCGACCGTGGCGGCATTAGCGCCAACCTTTGGTCGCGGTGCGATGACGAACAACTGGGTCGACATCAAAAACGCCAATGTGATTTTAATTATGGGCGGAAATGCGGCGGAAGCGCACCCTGTCGGATTCAAATGGGTGATTGAGGCCAAAACCAAAAATAACGCCAAAGTCATCGTCGTCGATCCGCGCTTTAACCGCAGTGCTGCGGTGGCCGATATCTACGCGCCGATTCGCGCTGGTTCTGACACGGCCTTCCTGCTCGGCATGATCAATTATCTGATCACCCACAATAAAATTCAGACCGAATACGTCCTGGAATACACCAATGCCAGTCTGCTGGTACGTGAGGATTATGAATTCAACGACGGTCTTTTCAGCGGTTTTAACGCGGCGAAAAAATCCTATAACAAAGAAAGCTGGCACTATCAGCTGGATGAAAAAGGCTTCGCGAAACAGGATAAAACGTTGCAGGACCCGCGCTGTGTCTGGAACTTGCTGAAAGAGCATGTTTCCCGTTACACGCCGGAACTGGTGGAATGTCTGTGCGGTACCTCGAAAGAAGATTTCCTGCTGATCAGCTCCATTCTGGCGGAAACCTGCGCACGCGATAAAACCTCGACCATTTTGTATGCGCTGGGCTGGACGCACCATACCGGCGGCGCACAAACCATCCGCTGTGCGGCGATGATCCAGTTGCTGCTTGGTAACATTGGTATGCCGGGCGGCGGCGTGAATGCCCTGCGTGGTCACTCCAATATTCAGGGCTATACCGACCTCGGTTTGCTGTCGCTGAACCTGCCGGGTTACATGCCTTTGCCGTCGGAAAAACAGACTAATTTCACTGATTATCTGCATCAGATTACGCCCGCACCGCTGGTGGATGGACAGGTCAATTTCTGGAAAAACACGCCGAACTTTTTCGTCAGTATGATGAAAAGCTTCTGGGGCGATCACGCCACGGCGGAAAATGACTGGGGCTTTGACTGGCTGCCGAAATGGGACAAAAGCTACGACGTGCTGCAACAGGCCGAGCTGATGACCGAAGGCAAGCTGAACGGGTATATCGTGCAGGGCTTCAACCCGCTGGCGGCCTTCCCGGACAAAAACAAATCCTCGCGTGCACTCTCAAAACTCAAATACATGGTGGTGATCGACCCGCTGGTGACTGAGTCCTCAAACTTCTGGCAAAACCACGGTGCAATGAACGACGTGCAGACCGCCGATATTCAGACCGAGGTATTCCGTCTGCCGTCTTCCTGTTTTGCAGAAGAAAACGGTTCGATTGTGAACTCCGGTCGCTGGCTGCAATGGCACTTCCAGGCCTCTGAGCCACCGGGTGAAGCGCTGCACGACGGCAAAATTATCGCCCGTCTGTTTATGAAACTGCGTGAGCTGTACCAGAAAGAGGGCGGTGCCAATCCGCTGCCGGTAATGAATATGGCGTGGGATTATCAGGATCCGCTCGACCCGCTGCCGGAAGAAATCGCCCGCGAAGCCAACGGCAAAGCGCTGGCTGATATTCATGATGACCAGGGCAATCTGCTGGCGAAAAAAGGCCAGCAACTTTCGACGTTTGCCCATCTGAAAAATGACGGCAGCACCGCCAGTTTCTGCTGGATTTACACGGGAAGCTGGACGGAAGCCGGTAACCAGATGGCGCGCCGCGATAATGCCGATCCTTCCGGTCTGGGCTGTACGTCCGGCTGGGCGTGGTGCTGGCCGCTCAACCGCCGCATTCTGTATAACCGTGCGTCCGCTGATCCGCAGGGCCAGCCGTGGGATCCGAAACGCGAAATCATCCGCTGGGATGGCGCGAAGTGGATTGGTTTTGATGTCCCGGATTACAGCGCCGCCGCGCCGGGGTCCGGTGTCGGGCCGTTCATCATGCAACAGGAAGGCGTCGGCCGTTTATTCGCCACTGACAAAATGGCCGACGGCCCGTTCCCTGAGCATTACGAACCGATCGAATCGCCGATTGGCACCAACCCGTTGCATCCGGCTGTGATTTCCAATCCGGTCGCGCGCATTTTTGCCAGCGATTTGCCGAATATGGGCACCGCCAAAGACTTCCCGTATGTGGCGACCACCTATTCGATCACCGAATTGTTCCGCCACTGGACCAAACACGCGTTGCTGAACGCCATTGCGCAGCCAGAACAGTTTATCGAGATCGGCGAAGGTCTGGCCGCCTCGAAGGGCATTGCGCAGGGCGATGAAGTGAAAGTGTCTTCGAAGCGCGGATTCATCGTGGCGAAAGCCGTGGTGACCAAACGCATCCGGCCACTGACCATCGACGGTAAGCACGTTGATACCATTGGCATCCCTTGCCACTGGGGTTTTGAAGGCGCAACGCGTAAAGGTTATTTAGCCAACACGCTGACGCCGTCAGTCGGTGACGCTAACTCGCAAACGCCGGAGTTTAAGGCGTTCCTGGTTAACGTGGAAAAGGTCTAACGGAGGCGAATTATGGCAATGCAATCACAGGACATACTTCGTAAGTCCGCAACCAACGGGTTCACGCCAGCGCCGCGTGCCCGTGATCATCAGCAGGAAGTGGCGAAACTCATCGATGTCACCACCTGCATCGGCTGTAAAGGCTGTCAGGTCGCCTGTTCCGAATGGAACGACCTGCGCGATGACGTCGGGTTTAATACCGGCGTTTACGATAACCCGATGGATCTCAGTGCGAAATCCTGGACGGTGATGCGTTTCTCCGAAGTGGAACAAAACGGCAAGCTGGAATGGCTGATCCGCAAAGATGGCTGCATGCACTGCGCCGATCCGGGCTGCCTGAAAGCCTGTCCGGCGGAAGGCGCGATTTTGCAGTACGCCAACGGCATCGTCGATTTTCAGTCAGAACATTGCATCGGCTGCGGTTACTGCATCGCCGGTTGCCCGTTCAACATTCCGCGCATCAACCAACAGGATAACCGTGCCTACAAATGCACGCTGTGCGTTGACCGTGTGAGCGTCGGCCAGGAACCGGCCTGTGTGAAAACCTGCCCGACAGGTGCGATTCATTTTGGCACTAAAACCGCGATGCAGGATTTGGCTGCAGAACGCGTCAGCGAGCTGAAAGGCCGCGGGTTTGAACATGCCGGTTTATACGATCCGCAGGGCGTTGGCGGCACGCACGTGATGTACGTGCTGCATCACGCCGACAATCCTGAGCTGTATCACGGCCTGCCAAAAGATCCGGCCATCAGCGCGGCGGTTACCTTGTGGAAAGGTGTCTGGAAACCGCTGGCCGCCGTCGGCTTTGCAGTGACCTTCGCCGCGGCGGCATTCCACTTCCTCGGCGTGGGGCCGAATTACGTGAAAGAGGAAGAGCATACGGAAGGGGAAGATAAACATGACGATGAGGAGAAACGCTCATGAAAAAAGAGAAGTTAATCCAGCGCTATAACCTGGTGGAACGTCTCAATCACTGGATCGTGGCGTTTTGTTTTGTGACGCTCGCGCTCAGCGGCATCGGCTTCTTTTTCCCGTCGTTTAACTGGCTGATGAACGTTTACGGCACCCCGCAACTGGCGCGTATCCTGCACCCGTTTTTCGGCGTGGTGATGTTCGTCTCTTTCCTCGGTATGTTCTTCCGCTACTGGAAGCACAACCTGCCGGAAAAAGATGACATTGTGTGGGCGAAAAATATCGGCAAAGTGCTGACCAATCATGAAGTCGGCGACACAGGCCGCTATAACTTCGGCCAGAAATGCGTGTTCTGGGCGGCGATCAGTTGCCTTGTGCTGCTGATGGTGAGCGGCGTCATGATCTGGCGTCCGTGGTTTGCTGGTTACTTCCCGATCCCGCTGATCCGTCTGGCGCTGCTGGTGCATTCACTGGCCGGTATTGGCCTGATTCTGGTGATCATCATGCACGTCTACGCGGCGACCTGGGCGAAAGGGTCGATTTCGGCCATGACCGGCGGCAAAGTGCCCGCGTCATGGGCGAAGTATCACCATCCGCGCTGGTATCGTCAGGTGCGTGCTGAAGAGCTGAAAAAAGAACAAGATAAGAGGAAAGCCGGATGAGCATCCAGATTGTTCAACAGGACGAACTGACAGACGATAAAACCACGGCGGGGAACATCCCGCCGGTACTGTTCGCCAACCTGAAAACACGGTATCAGCGCCGCGCTGATCGTCTGCGCGCGCTGGCTGAAAACAGCCCGCTCGACGGATATCTGAACTTTGCTGCGGCGATTTGCGACGCCCAGCAGCGCGTGCTGAAAGAGTTTCCGCTCAGTATCGACCTGAGTGGCGAATTAGAAAAAGCGGCCGGTAAACCGCCACTCGACTGCCGTCTGTTTCCGCGCACGCCGCACTGGCTGACCTTGCTGGATGCGCTGATCCTGGTGCTCAAACATGGCGCATCAGAGCCGGTGTCCGGCGTACTTGAGCGCCTCGAACATTCCCCGAGCCTGCAGCGGGAAATGATGGCGACGCAGTTGCTGAATCAGGATTTCAAACACGTTCCGGCCGATGAAGCCCCGTTTATCTGGGCCGCATTGTCGCTTTACTGGGCGCAGATGGCGGCGCAGTTGCGGGGTGTCGGGCGGGCGGATTATGGCGAAAATCGTCAGTTCTGCCCGGTATGCGGCAGTATTCCTGTGTCTGCGGTGATCAATGCCGGTGGCCTGCGCTATCTGCACTGCAATCTGTGTGAAAGCCAGTGGCATGTGGTGCGCGCCAAATGTAGCAACTGTGATGAAATGGAGCATCTGAACCTTTGGTCTATCGACGATGAGCAGGCGACGGTGAAAGCCGAAGCCTGTGACGATTGCGGCGCGTACCTGAAAGTGATTTATCAGGATAAAGATCCGCAGGCAGACGCCGTGGCGGACGACCTCGCCACGCTGCTGCTCGATGACCGGATGGAAGATAAAGGATTTTCCGGCAGCGGCATCAACCCGTTCCTGTTTCCCGCCGGGTAACCTGTAAATCTGGCAGCCGTGACTGGTAAACCCCGGCATGGCTGCTAGCTTTAAAAGAGGTTCCGGCGAAAACGAGGAGGGTCTGATGAAATTGATCGGCAGTTATACCAGCCCGTATGTACGCAAAATTTCGGTGATGTTGCTGGAAAAAGGCATCCCGTTTGATTTCATTAATGACACCCCCCACGAACCTGGCTGCAAAATCACGCAGTACAATCCTCTCGGGAAAGTCCCCGCGCTGGTCGCCGATGATGGCGAAATTTTCTATGATTCCCCGATCATTGTGCAGTTCATCGAACTGATGAATGTCGCGCCCACGCTGTTGCCGTGGCAGCCGCTGGAAGCGTTACGCGTGAAGCAAATTGAAGCGCTGGCCGACGGCGTCACTGATGCTGCCGTGGCGCTGGTGCTGGAAGGCCGCCGCGATGCGGATAAACGTAACGAAGCCTGGGTTTTGCGCCAGCGGGAAAAACTGCTGCGCGGGCTGGATGCGCTGGAAAAGCATGCGGCAAACGGTACATTGCTCAATTCTGAAAGCCTCAACGTGGCCGATATTGCCGTCGCCTGTTGTCTGGGCTATCTCAACTTCCGGCGTATTGCGCCGGGCTGGTGTGTCGAGCATCCCGAACTGGTAAAACTGGTTGAACGCCTGTTCCAGCGCGAGAGTTTTGCGCGCACCACACCCCCCGGAAGTGGTAACGCCAGCTTTGCAGCGAAAAAGGTGTGAGGCCGCTCGAAGACTTCTCTTTACAATCTGCCGGTGAGATTTTTAAAGCCTAAGCTTTGTGCAGCGCTCTGCTAATCCCTGTTGCATAAAGGAGTTCCATCATGGCCTATGATAAAAATCCTCATGCCGTCAAACCGGAAGAATACGGTTTCCCGCTGAAACTCAAAAAACAATACGACAACTTTATTGGCGGTGAATGGGTCGCGCCGGTAAAAAAAGAGTATTACGACAACCTGACGCCGGTTACCGGCGAAGTGCTGTGTAAAGTGGCCAGTTCCAGCACCGATGACGTCGATCTGGCGCTGGATGCCGCCCATCAAGCCAAAGACGCATGGGGAAAAATGCCGGTGCAGCAGCGTGCAAACTTACTGCTGAAAGTCGCCGATCGCATGGAACAAAATCTTGAACTGCTGGCAAATGCCGAAACCTGGGATAACGGCAAACCGATCCGCGAAACCAGTGGCGCAGACGTGCCGTTAGCCATCGACCATTTCCGTTATTTCGCCTCCTGCGTACGCGCACAGGAAGGCGGGATCAGCGAAATCGACAGCGAAACCGTGGCCTATCATTTCCACGAACCGCTGGGCGTGGTGGCACAAATTATCCCGTGGAATTTCCCGCTGCTGATGGCGTGCTGGAAAATGGCACCGGCGCTGGCGGCAGGTAACTGCATCGTACTCAAACCGGCCAAACTGACGCCGCTGTCGGTTCTGTTGCTGATGGAACTGGTGCAGGACATTCTGCCTGCTGGCGTCATTAACGTGGTCAACGGCGCGGGCGGGGAAATCGGCGAATATCTGGCGACCTCCAAACGTATCGCCAAAGTCGCTTTCACCGGTTCGACGGAAGTCGGCCAGCGGATCGCCGGCTATGCTGCACAAAACCTGATCCCGGCTACGCTGGAACTGGGCGGTAAATCGCCGAATATTTTCTTCGCCGACGTGATGGATAAAGAGGACGAATTCTTCGACAAAGCGCTGGAAGGGTTCGCGCTGTTTGCCTTCAATCAGGGCGAAGTCTGTACCTGTCCGAGCCGTGCGCTGGTGCAGGAGTCCATCTACGAACGCTTTATGGAACGGGCAATCAAACGCGTGGAAGCGATCAAAACCGGTAACCCGCTGGATATGGAAACCCAGATGGGCGCGCAGGTGTCTGCCGGACAGATGAAAACCATTCTGGATTACATCGAAATCGGTAAAAATGAGGGCGCGGAAGTCCTGACCGGCGGTGCGAAGAAGAAACTTGAAGGTTCGCTGAACGAGGGTTATTACCTGCAACCGACCATCTTGCTGGGTAAAAACAACATGCGCGTCTTCCAGGAAGAAATTTTCGGACCGGTGCTGGCGGTAACGACATTCAAAGATATGGATGAGGCGTTACAAATCGCCAACGATACGGCTTACGGGCTGGGGGCGGGTGTCTGGAGCCGTGACGGCAACGTGGCGTATCATATGGGGCGCAACATTCAGGCTGGCCGTGTCTGGACCAACTGCTATCACGCCTATCCGGCACATGCGGCGTTCGGCGGTTACAAACAATCCGGTATCGGGCGAGAAACCCATAAGATGATGCTGGATCACTATCAGCAAACGAAATGTTTACTGGTGAGTTATTCGAGTAAACCGATGGGGCTTTTCTGATTCTGAGTTGCCATTAATACCCCACCCCAGCCCTCCCCTTCGCAGGGGAGGGAGCAGGTCGGCGTTTTTACTCCTCCCCCTGCGAAGGGGGAGGCGGGGAGGGGGGTTTGCAGGCGACTCAGATCGAAATCACACCACGCTGTTCGGCGGCAGCACCACCTGACGGCTGCGCAGGAAAACCACCACCAGCGCCAGCCAGGCGAGACCGCTTATCAGGTTGAACATGTTAAACATCCCCGCACCACCTTCGACGTAAGCCACTTTTGCCAGCTCAATCCCAACCGTGAAAATCATCATGCTGATAACGCCCATGGCGGCGGAGACAGTCCCTTTGCTCATGTCGCTGGAGAACAGCGTCAGGCGGTACAAACCGGCATTCGCCACACCAATTCCGAACGCATACAGGCTCAGACCGGCGGTCATCCACAGATAGGCATGCGCAGAAAACATCGTAGCCACCGCGGCGATCAGCAAACCGACCACCATCGGGCCTGCGCCCAGTTTAATCAGATATTCGACGGTACGTTTGCCCGTCAGGCGCGCCAGCGTAACGTTACCGATAATCAGTGCGCCGAAAATCGGCACCTGTAACAGGCCATAATCGTAAGCGGCTAAGCCTTCGCCGCTGATTAAAATCACCGGCGACTGTGCAATCCATGTCAGCAACGGCAGGCTGGCAAAACCAATCGCCAGCGCGCCGCATACGAACTGACGGTTCTTCAGCACGTGCTTGTAATCGCGCAGCAGGCTTGGCATCGAGAACGGTTCGCCAAGGCGGGAAGCTGTTTCCGGCATCGATTTCCACAATCCCCATAGCGCGATAGCGGCGAGCACGGCGAAAATTACAAACATCGACTGCCACGGGGCAATGTGGATCAGCGCCGCACCGGCCAGCGGCCCGAGCAGCGGCGCAATCAGCGCGACATTCGCCATCATGGCCGTGATTTTAATACACACCGATTCTTCGAAGGATTCCTGTATCGCGGCGTAGCCGACCGCGCCGATAAAGCACAGGCTGATGCCTTGCAGGAAACGCATCACCATAAACTGTTCAATGTTTTGTACGAACAAAATGGCCAGACAGGTGATGATGAAAAAGCTCACGCCCGCCAGCATGACCGGACGACGCCCGCGCCTGTCTGACAGTGGCCCGAGCAGCCATTGCAGGAACATGCCGCCAGCCAGATAAGCGGTCATGGATGTTGGCACCCATTCTTCCCCGGCATTAAAATTAGCCACGACGGCCAGCATGCCCGGTTGGATCATATCGTTACCGATATAAGTCGCGAATTCGAACAGCACCAGGCACAGAGGGAACAAAAGCGCCTGCCGACCCAGAAGGGACGCAGTATTTGGAGAATTATGCATTTTAGTTATTCACAGACGTAAGGCTAATCGGTTGAAAATTAGCAGAAAATAAGAGACTGTCCGGGCGGGTTTCGCAAGCGAGGCAGTAATGCTGGCTATTTTGCCGATTATTTGAGCGCAACGCAATCTTCAGATTCACGTTCAGCACAATCTGAGAACGGCACTTTTACCTTGTTAGCCCTCCAAAAGCTGGCTACGCTGCCAACAACCATCGGTAAGAAGGAAATTGCAGGGAATGAGCCAAAAAATCAGCTGGATAGATAATCTGCGTGCGCTCGCCTGCATGATGGTGGTGATGATCCACGCCAGCACCTCGCTGGTGGTCAATTTCGCTGCGGTCCATACCGCTGAATGGACAGTGGCAAACCTGCTCAATTCCGCCTCGCGCGTCTGTGTGCCGCTGTTCTTTATGATTTCCGGTGCGCTATTTTTGGGTGAAAAAAGTGCGCAAAAACGGCATTTTTGGCGCGTCACATTATGTTTGCTGTTCTACAGCGCCGTCTCGCTGATGTATATCCTCACGATGACAAAAATAGGATTTTGGCCGTCATTGCGTCTGATTGTGGAAAAACCGGTGTTTTACCATCTTTGGTTTTTCTACGCCATTATCGTGATTTACCTGATTTCCCCGCTGATTAACGTTAAAGCCGTCTCCGGCAGATACCTGCTGATCGCCGGAACGTTGCTTGGCGTCCTGGCGAATCCGCAACTGCCTGCCGTGACATGGCAGAAAATCCATCTTTTGCCGCTGGATTTATACATCAGTGGCGATACCTTCTATTACGTGCTTTACGCCCTGATGGGCCGCGCCATCAGCCAGCTCAATACTGAAAAAATGGTAATCACGCTTACCGCCAGCGCCCTGTTTATCCTCAGCACGCTGGCGATTGCCACGGGTACGTACCGGCAGATGCAAATTAACCAGAATTTCGCCGACACTTTTTACGTCTACAGCGGCCCGCTGGTGTTTATCTCCGCCATCGCGCTGTTCGTGGTGTTCAAAAACGCGCTGACACACCGCATGCTGCCGGGATTTGCCCTGATCTCCCGTCATTCCCTGGCCATCTACGGCTTTCATGCACTGATCATCATTGGCCTGCGCAGCCAGCATCTCGACTTTCCGCAATATCCGCTGCTGAACATCGCCTTTTTGTTTATCTGCGGACTGGGTGGCGGATTATTACTGGCGATGGGGTTGGGGAAAATAGACCGGCGGAATTGGGTGAGCTGAAAACAATATTGATTATTTATACACATCATGAATGGTTGTGCATGATATTATCAATTTATTTCCCCTTATTTTATTAAATCGGCACGTCACGATTAATCTCTTTCATTATCTTTGTCATTTTGTTCCGGATATTATTTCGCTTCACTTATCCAGGCAAATTATCATGACATTCTGGCCGCCCTTTCAAATAAATGGTGTGATTTATACGCTTGATCATCTTCGGGCATCGACAATTGTTGCTGTCAGGCCAGCCAGTGACGATTTTCCAACCCGTAAGTTACGGATTTTTGTGGTCTACACTGATCATTGTTTCACGGCGCATCAGGCAGAATCTGAGTTGTGGGTTTATCCTCATGCTCCCGGAAAGCATCAGCGATATTTTTGTCCGCAACGTCATTCATATTCATTCCGCTTACCCGAGCTTATAAATAAACTCATTAATGAAAATGCGTTATTAGGCCGGACGTTGCATCAGCATCAGGAAACATTTTATTATCTGGAAACACATTATATGGGTGTGGATTATTGTTTGTTTTTTGAAATAACAAAAAATAAACATCCGGTGGGTGACATACGATTAAAAGTGATGACAAGTTACCCGAGAGAGAAATGGGCTGGCCCGGTGGGCGTAAATGGATGGTTCAGTTTTTGGCATATTTTTGATGCGAGGATGAAAGGTCTTAAATTACCAACAAGGCGCAGATAACAAAAAAGCGACACGGGGTCGCTTTTTTGTTTTTACAGCTTCAGGCGGAGGTCTTTGGATTTTCATCTTATCGCGGCACGGCCAGCGGCCTTTACAGGCAGACACCGACGTACTGTTTAGCGTAGCCATTCAGTCCCACAAATCGTCAGCGGATAAAATTTTACTCAATTAATGCTCAACTTGCAATCAGCCTTGCGTTTAACGCCACCGCTCCTGCGCACGGCGCAATTGTCTTGCGGATGAAAATCCGGCGGCGAGGGCGGCTTTTTCGATGCCTGATCCCTGCTGAAGGCGCTGTTGCGCCACGGCGATACGCAGTTGCTCGTGGTAGTCACGCACGCTGATACCCAGATGCTGGCGGAACAAACGGGTGAGGTGGCGTGCGCTGATGTGCGCTCTGGCAGCGACCTCTTCCACCTGCCAGGCGGATTCCGGTTCGGCGGCCATCAGATTTTGTGCGCGGTGAACGGCGGGGTGCAGATGATTACGGTAACGCAGCCACGGAGAGAGTTGCGGATCATCACCGCCACGACGAAAATAGACCACCATTTCGCGGGCGACATCCAGCGCCGCCTGTGGCCCCAGATGCGTGGCGATCAGGTGCAGTGCCAGATCGATACCGGCGCTGATGCCCGCGCTGGTCAGCACGGAACGGTCTTCAACAAATATCCGGTTATCTTTTACCTGTGCGGCGGGGACCTGCTGGCGCAACTGCCCGATCACGTCGTGATGTGTCGTGCACTGATAGCCGTCGAGCAGCCCGGCTTTTCCGGCCAGCAGGCTGCCGGAGCAGATACACACCAGCGTTAAATTCCCCGCTTCAATGGCGCTTTTCTGCTGATGCAGCCAGTCGCAGGTCGTCTGCGCCACCATTGAGCTGAAGTTTTCAGCGGATTCCGCCACGCCCGGCATGATCAGAATGCTGCCCTCTGGCAGGCTTTGCGGCAGTGGCTGTAAATGGCTGACCATCAGGCCGGTAGACATCATGACTTCCGGCTGCGGCCCGATGTAGTGCAGCCGGAATTGCCCGCTCAGGCGCAGCGCTTCCGCCGGGCCGGTGAGATCTAACGACATCACGCCGGGGAGCGTCACAAAGTAGACATTTCGCTGCATAGTGCTTCATCCGTCCGCAGGGGAAAACGCTATCTTCACACAACGCGGTCAAGTTCCGCCAGCGCACCGGTCACGTCGGTGAGGGTGGCAAAGCGGTCGTCGAGCACCAGTTCGGTACGCAATTTGATCTCCTGCGCGCTCAGCGTGAGTCCGCTGGCGTGGGTCATCGGGAACGTCAGTGTTGCTTCGGTGACAAAAGTCACTGAATAGCCGAGATCGGACGCCACGCGGGCCGTGGTTTCGCAGCACTGCTCGGTACGCATACCGGCGATAATCAGATGCGTGATGCCTTTATCGCGCAGCCAGCCGTCGAGGCCGGATTCCGTCAGGGCATTGTGGACGTGTTTATGGACGACATGTTGCGGCTGGTGTGTGAGGAACGTCATCGGCGTGACCAGACCGGAAGCCAGCGAAAAGTCGCCATCAGGATTGACGTGAAACACGTCGATAACCGGCACGTTGCGGGCCTGACAACCATCAATCAGGCGGGTTAAGGCTGCGCTGAAAGCCGGTAAATCATCCTGCTGCCAGAAGTCTTTATGTTCGAAGGAACGTTGAACGTCGATATTTAACAGGGCGCTTTGGGTCATTTCCGGACTCCATCTGGTGAGTGTGAAGCCAGTGTGCGCCTGAATTGAAATGAGAAGAATGCCAAAAACGGACATGATGCTGACCAGGGCGGACGACCTGCGCCATCCGCCGTCGGTTCAGAATTTTTTGATCAAAGCTTCTGATCGGCGCGCCAGTGGTGATAGTCGATATGGTCGGCCTGGAAATTGGTCGTTTCAGCATCGCCGGTCAGGCGGTACGCAAGCTGAAACGCAAAATCAAACGCCAGCCCTAATCCTTTGCCGCTGAGTAAGTTGCCGTCTTCTACAAACGACTGATTGAGGTAAACGCCGTCTTTCACGTCTTTGTATAAATCGCCGGAACAGACATAGCGACGACCTTTCAGCAGCCCGTTTCCGCCCAGTACGCGCGCGGCAGCGGAGCACAGCGGGCAAATCAGTTTCCCGGCGTCGTCATGACGGCGGACAAATTCCACCACCTCTTTACTGGCCGCCAGCGCCACTGAACCTTCCGGCCCGCCGGGCATTACCACGGCATCGAATAAACGATCACCCTGCGCGGACAGCAGTTCGTTGGCCTGCATCTGAATACCGTGATAGGTGCGCAGCGTCAGGCTTTTCTGGCAGGCTAATGTGGTGACCTGAATCTCCAGCCGCTCGAGAATATCGAGCACAATTACCGCTTCACCTTCTTCAAATCCGTCGGCCAGCAGCAGAGCGACCTGCTTTTTCGCGTTGTCCTTTACCATAATGCAAATGTCCTCTGAGGATAAAAATCAGAGGACATAATAAAATGAAACGGTGTTTTGATATTGTGACTGGTATTGCAGACCCGGTTAGAAAACCAGTTGCACTTTCGAGGCTTTGGATTTATCCAGGGCGTATTCCAGCGCTTCCACCAGGCTTTCCTGCGGGAATTCCGCCGACAGCAGCGGCATCGGATCGACCGTTTTATTCGCCAGCCATTCGACCGCCGTGTTGAATTCTTCGGTGAAGCGGAAGCTGCCGACCCAGTTAATTTCTTTGGCAATGAGCATCATCAGCGGGAATTCATTCACCACCGGTCCCATGCCGACCTGAACCAGCGTGCCGCGCGCGCGGGTCACTTCCAGACAACGGCGGATGGAAGACGGATGGCCGGAGGCATCAAAGGAGACATCGAAAAAGCCTTTCTCCGCCTGATATTCACTGAAATCACCCTGTGCGGCGTCCAGCGCTTTACCTGCACCCACCGCCAGTGCCAGCGTGCGGCAACGTTCGCTCGGGTCCGTCACCACGATTTGCGCGGCGCCTTTGGCTTTCGCCGCCAGCACGATCAGGCAACCGATCGGACCGACGCCGGAAACAAACACCGTTTTGCCATGAATATCGCCTGCCTGATTGACGGCATGAATGGCGACGGCCAGCGGCTCGGCGAACACCATCAGACGGTCACTGACCTGATTGTCGTAAGGAATGCACTGGTCGCTGTCGACGATCTTATACTGCGTAAACGCGCCATTGATGTGCGGGAAATACATCGCGCTGCCGAAGAATTTCATGGTGGTGCACTGATTTTCGTCGCCGGAAAGACAGTATTTGCAGGCTTTGCACGGCTTACTCGGGTTCAGCGCCACTTTCTGACCAGGCTGCAAACGCGGGTTATCCGATTTCTCCACCACACCCACCACTTCGTGGCCGAGTACCATCGCCTCGCGCACTTTGAAATCACCCACCGCGCCGTGTTCATAATAATGCAGATCCGAGCCGCAGATGCCGCCGCGGGTGATTTTCACCAGCGTACCTGCTCCGGTGTAGTCGAGGGTCTGGTTGATCACCGAAACGTCTTTTTTCCCGGTTACGACGCAGGATTGTGTGGCAATAGTCATGGAATTCTCGCTCTTTAAAGGGCCTGATTGCGCCCAGTAAAGAGGGTTTGCCGGTCATAAAATGTGATCGTCGTCACTTTGCGCCGTGTTACGAAAACCTGTTACCCATAACTTGAACGGACTCAACTTTTCCCGGCAGATTTATCACGATTGCGCGCCGGAATGCTGAGGATCAGATGGGTTATCACACCACCGGCCAGCCCCCAGAATGCCGAACCGACTCCCAGCAGCGTGACGCCGGAAGCAGTGATCAGAAACGTAATGATTGCCGCGTCGCGCTGACGTTCATTTTCCAGCGCGCGGTACAGGCTGCCAGCAATGGTGCCGAGCAAAGCCAGCCCGGCGATGGTGTGGATCAGCGCCTCCGGTAACGCAGTAAAGATCATGCCGATGGAACCGCCAAACACGCCCGCAATCAGATAGAAAACGCCTGCCGAGACGGCCGCCATATAGCGCTTTTTGGGATCAGGATGAATATCCTCACCCATACAAATTGCGGCGGTAATGGCGGCGATACAGATGGTAAAACCGCCGAACGGCGCTAAAACTAACGCAGTCAGCGCCGTCCAGGAAATCAGTGGCGAAACGGGCAGATGATAGCCGTGCGCTTTCAGTGTGGCGATGCCCGGCGCATTCTGTGAGGCCATAGTCACCACAAAAAACGGAATGCCAATGCCGATAATGGTGGAAAGTGTGAAATGCGGCATCACAAACGCCGGTGCGGCGAAGGTCAGCGTCTGACCGTGCAGGGCAATATCCCCCTGTAATGCGGCGACGATCAGCCCGGCAACCAGCGCCATTACCACCGCATAGCGCGGCAGGGCGCGTTTTGCCAGCAGATACACCAGACACATGGTCCCTGCGAGGGCAAAATTGCTTTGCAGTGAGGTAAAGGCGTTCAGCCCGAAACGCAACAGAATACCGCCGAGCATCGCCGCTGACAGCGCCTGAGGAATGTAATGCATCAGTCTGGCGAATAAGCCGGTCACGCCACACAGCAGGATCAGCCCGGTGGCAAACACAAATACGCCAATGGCTTCGTTAAGCGAAGTGCCGGGCAGGCTGGTCACCAGCAGCGCCGCACCGGGCGTTGACCAGGCCGTCACCACTGGCGTGCGGTAATACAACGATAGCCCGATGCTGGTAACACCCATGCCCAGCCCGAGCATACTCAGCCAGCCGCCAATCTGCGCTACGCTGGCGCCCGCCGCTTCCGCCGCCTGAAAGATAATCGCCGCGGAGCTGGTATACCCGACTAAAACCGCGACAAATCCGGCGATTACCGCCGAAAACGTTAAATTCTGCAAACTGAGACGCGAGGCCATGGGCGAAATTCCTTCTGGTTAGCGGACGCTGGCGGTATGCTGTTGTGCGTTATAGCGCACATCTGCTGCGCTCAAGATATCACTGTGCGTTATAACGCACAATCGCGATCGGTAAAAACGATTGCCAGAGGAGTCAGGATGCAGGAACTCACCCACCATATTGGCAGCCAGCTGAAAGCCGTGCGCAGCGAACGCGGCTGGAGTCTCAGCCAGACGGCAGAACATACCGGCGTCAGTAAGGCGATGCTCGGGCAAATCGAGCGCGGCGAATCCAGCCCGACCGTCGCGACGCTGTGGAAAATCGCCAGCGGCCTGAATGTTTCGTTCTCGGAATTTCTCGAAACGCCGCCCGCGCAGTCAGCGGCGTTGCATCGCCACGGCTTACTGACTACGTTCAACAGTGACACTTCGGGCATGCGCGTGGTGCCGCTGTTTCCGTTCGATACCACGCTGCGTATGGACATGTTTGTTATCGATCTCGAGCCGGGCGGATGCAGCGAATCCACACCACACGAAGCCGGAGTGATTGAGCATGTGATTGTTATCGAAGGTGAACTGACGCTGACGGTTGACGGCGTGACGCGTGTGCTCAGCGCCGGTGAAGCTTTGCGTTTTGTTGCCGATTGTCCGCACGCTTACCGCAATGAAAGCGGTCATTCCGTGCGTTTCCACGACCTGATACATTATCCGCAGTCACGCCCGTAACGTTTTCATTTCCTGAGGAGAATGCCCGATGAGCCAGCCGCACGATGTGATGATCCGTCTGTTAACCCCCGCAGACCGCGAAGGTTGGGAAGCGTTATGGCGTGATTATCTGGATTTTTACCAGTCGGAGCTCGATCCGGCGCAATTTGATTACACTTTCCAGCGTTTATCACAGCCTGATTACGCCAGCATGTTTGGCTATGTGGCGGAGTACGAGGGAAAACTGGTCGGGCTGGTGAACTGTATCAATCACGATCATGGCTGGCACATGCAGCAGGTGGTGTATTTGCAGGATTTGTACGTTGACGACCGCGCCCGCAAACTGGGGATCGGGCAAAAACTGATTGAAGCGGTTTATGCTTACGCCGACGAAAACAATAAAGCCAACGTCTACTGGACTACCCAGACCTCAAATCATACTGCCCGCAAACTGTATGATCGTATTGGTACGCTGACCGAATTTATTAAATATTCCCGTTAAGTGGTTTACGCATATTCATTTTCGTTGTGACGTAACCGAGGCTGGCGTACAGCGCCTGCGCACCGGGATTGCTGGCAAAGACATTCAGTTCAATTGCCACACAACCCTGTTCCTGCAGGCGTTCTTCCATCAATCTGAACGCTGCCGCTGCATGACCCTGACGGCGAAATTGCGGATACACCGTCAGTTCGTACACGAACGCGCTGCGCACGCCATAACGTTCCACATTGGAAAACCATAAATAGCCCGCTGTTTCGCCGTTCTCTTTGGTTTTAATCTCAAAAAGATACTGATCCGGCGTATCAATACCTTGCGGCAGTGCACTTTGCGTAGAACTGCGAGCCCGTTCCAGCGCGGTATCCGCCTGCCAAAGACCGGCTGTTACGTTCTCTTCTGCATAATCTTTTGCCAGCTGTTCTGCGAAACCTTGGTAAAACGCAGCACTCATCGGCGCTAAAATAGTCATCCTTTCCCTCTGATTTATTTGTTGTTTTCCGGCTTCTTATAAGGCGTGACGTAGCATTCGCTGATGGTGGTGGAATGACTTTCCATCTGCGTGATGATGTAGCCTTTATCGGTCAGCGCCACTGAACTGTAGGGCGTTTCATTATTTTTATCTGAAATCACGTCTTCAAAAGACTGAATGATTTTGGCTTTTTCACTGGCGCGCGTCGGATCATCCATCCCGTCGACCCGGATCATCGCCTGTTTAAACTGATTACGGAATCCTGTTTCCCCCGCCTTGCTTTCAATCACGGCCTTGATGTTCACCGTGATGTCATTACCGAGCAGAAATAAGGTGTTGCTCTGATAAACCAGCACATTCTTACGCTTCGAAACCACGAAGCCGTTCTCGATAACTTTCATTTTGCTGTTGTTGGCGTAAGTCACATCATCCAGGCAAATGGTTTTATCGCCGACCTTAAACTGGCTGAACCGCGCTTTGATTTCTTTCGGCGTAGATGCCGCCTGAGAGCAGAGCGGTGCAAGCAGCAAAAGAGGTAAGAGCCATGACTTCATAGGAGTTTCCTGAACAGGTGCTGAATCAGCCGACATAACAGCAGTATAGGGAGACGTGCGCAGGATGCGAACGTTTATCTTTGGCGGACCTCATACTTATTCATTGCTACAATGAATAAGTATGAGGTGGGTTGGAGGCGTAAAAATGCCGACTTTATATGTCGTTTTTGGATTTCCGAAGCAGAGATGGAGGCTGTAGTGGGTTGTCGCCGATCTATTAGGCGGTTATGCGTTCATTCCAGATATCTTTATAAATGATATTCCCGTTTACATACTTCCATGTAATGCTTTCATAGCGTAGCTGGATAGTTTCAAAATGTGTCCCAGTCTGGTTGCCTGGGTATAAATTGGGTGCAATGGATGTAACTTTTACATTTTCCAAAATGATATTGAAGTATTCGGCTTCTATTCCCGCCTCAAGAATATGATACATTTTGATTGTAGCAGACTTCAGCGTTTGTCCTTCACTCAGTGCTCGATACAAAAGCGGCGTTGTCCTATCGAATTCTTTTTGCAAGGTGATCGGAGAATGTATTCGTGTCCCTGTTAGTTTACCCGTGTTTCTGTCGGCTGGGATATGCATATTATGAGTCACTGATTTTAACTCTATCGCCCCTTCTCTGCCTGAAACCAACGAACCACCAACAATGGGTGAACCATCTACTCCGGTTAGAAATAAATATGCCGGATTTGACATGAAATATCCTTATTTTTAATGTTTAGTTATCTTGTGGGTAATATTTATCGACTAGTTTACCAATAATCCATATGACAAATACCATAGCTGAAATGGCGAGCAATCTCTCCAGCCAGGTATCAAAATAAAATACAAAGAATAACGAAAACCAGACTGATGCACCGCCAAGGATAGCGCCTATTTGACCTACTGCAGCATTTGCAGCTTTCTTCATAAAACTGGGTTTCTTATCCACTTATCCACGGCCTCCAACTTTTGAATCTACAATTTTTAGGATCTTATCAAACGCGGGAGAGCCTTGTTGGTGTCGAACATACAGGGCGTCAACAAAAGGTGACAGGGCAGGCTCGAACAGGAAATAAAGCAGATCATAATCTTTTAACCGCAAAATAGCGTAGAGTTCAGGCACTTCCACGCTCAGCTTTTCTGATGCCCGAATGCAGCGTTCTTTCATTCCTCCGACTAATAATATGTTTCCAATGACCCCGCCTCTTACTTTCACAAAAAAGCTTGTTCCTTGAGCTATCGCGATAGCAACTTTCCCGGCAATAACTGTATTAGTTGCAGTTCTGCCGACAACTGAGAAAACAGAGCGGCTGTATGTTTTGTTTTGTTCGCTTTCTGAAACGTATTTATTGAAATCGTTAAGTATAGTTTGTATCGCGTCCGTAATCCGATCATGTTCCAGTATTCCACGTTTAATCGCTTCTATTATTCTTATTGTTTCTGTTTCATGCGCGTGGTATGAATCTGTATCAAAAAAACCATAGGCAAGATATCCAAGATCAACTGGCACGGAAAGTATTCCATGTACCAAACCAATAGCTGAATCAGGGGAAATAATTATGTCGGCAATGCGCTGTGCTATCTCTTCTGAATTATCCATAATGCGCCCTTTGAAGTCCGTTTGTTTGGCGGTTTTTTAGAGGATATATTGACTTAAGCCAAATGGCAATGGTTAAAAAACGTGCGAAAGTTTGGTGCGGAAAATATCTTGTTTAATCAGTTTCTCAAAATTAGCTTAATGTATAAGATGATGTACGCATTCTTTAGAATGAGAAAATTTGCCCGTATCCCAACAACTCCACTCGGGTTTATCATCTGAATGAGTTTTTAACGACACCTCCCTCTTTCTGCGCTATGTTTTTCTTCCTTTGTTTTATTTCTTTCAGGAGTTTGCCATGAGCCAGCCTTCGCTGATTTTGTATTCCGATGCCAATTTTTTCAGCCCATACGTGATGTCTGCTTTTGTCGCGCTGACCGAAAAAGGCATTCCCTTTGAACTGGAAAAGGTAGATCTGGCTAACGCGGAAAACCTGAAGGAAAATTATTCGGCGATTTCCGTCACCCGCCGCGTACCGACATTAACCAATGGCACGTTTGTGTTATCCGAGTCTTCTGCGATTGATGAATATGTCGAAGAGTTGTTCCCTGCGCCCACGTTCCCGGCCATTTACCCGGCTGACCCTGAAAACCGCGCCAAGGCCCGTGAAGTACAGGCATGGCTGCGCAGCGATCTGATGCCTATTCGCGAAGAGCGTTCAACGGAAGTGGTGTTTGCCGGTGCGAAACGTCCGGCGCTCAGTGCAAGCGGACAGCAGGCGGCTGAAAAATTGTATGCCGCCGCAGCGTTTTTACTGGGCGACAAAGAATATTTATTTGGCGAATGGTGTATTGCGGACGTGGATCTGGCGCTGATGCTTAATCGTCTGCATCTGAACGGCGATCCGCTGCCGGAGAAACTGGCCGCTTACGCAGAGGCGCAATGGCAGCGGCCATCGGTGAAGGAATGGCTGGCGCTTTCAGCTTAACGTTTTTGTCAGAAAGAACCGCGTATGCGTCGAGGGCGCATCGTCCGGCGCGCGGGAATCAGGGAGGTAATCCTCCAGCGCCATTTGCATGCTATAGCCCATACGTTCGTAGAAAGGCCGCGCCTGGAAACTGAACGTATCAACCAGCGAGTAACGGCAACCCCGTGCTTTGGCTTCCTCTTCCGCTTCCCTGATGAGCTGCGTGCCGACATCTTTGCCGCGCAGCGTTTCATCGACCCACAGCATCTTTATGTACATCCAGTAGCCGACGGTTTCAGCCACGATACCGGCCAGTTTCTTGCCATTCTCATCTTCCACGAAAATGCCTAACTCGCGGAAGGTCGGTTTCGGGATAAAGTTTCTGTTGAAATCCCGCAGTGCCGTTTTGATCTCCTCGAGATCGCTTTCGGTCGGGGCATGGGTGAGACGAGTCTTCATGACATTTTTCCTTTTTCCGTTAACGTTTTGTCGTAGCGAGGCGAACTGCAAAAGCGATAAACACGGTGCCGGTGAGCCGGTCCAGCGTTCTGACCACTGCCGGACGGCGCAACCAGCGCGACAGCGGGCGGGTGGCCGAAATCATGGTGACCGACCATAACGTCCCGATCACCGCATGCATGGCCGCGAGGCCGAAAATGTACGGCCCGACCGGATAGCCGGTGGCGACGAACTGCGGCAGGAAAGAGACATAAAACACACCGACTTTCGGGTTAAGCACGTTGCCAAAAAGGCCTTTAACGAACGGCGAGTTCCCGATGCGTAAGGCGGTGCGGCGGCTTTGCGGCGCATCCATGTTCATTTCGTTGCGGGGTTTGAACAACATCTGCAGGCCGAGCCAGGCCAGATACGCGGCACCGATCCATTTCAAGACATTGAAGGCGATTTCAGAGGCAGCGAGCACGGCGCCAAGGCCAAGTGCTACCATCGCGCCCCAGACCAGACAACCGGTGCTGATGCCAAAAGCGGTGGACAGCGCCTTTTTACTGCCCTGACTGGCGGCAGTGCGCAGCACCAGTGCGGTATCGAGACCGGGGGTGAGGGTTAAAATGCCAGCGGCAAGCGCGTAAGAAAGCAGGGATTCGGTAACGGTCATTGGCTTTTCCTGATGAGCGAAAAAACCAGAATAGTGAAGCGGACGGCAGAGATGCAATCGCGAATTTAAATGAAATTCGGCATAAAAATACTGGCAAATAAAAAAGCCTGTGGAAGTCGGGCTTCCACAGGCTTTTCAGAGGGTTTTCGCGCAGACGATTATTTGTAGATTTCAGCGTCAGCGTGCAGTTTGTTGTTCCCGGTCACGGAGATGATGCGGTAAGAAGAGGCACCGGCATCTTTCGCTTGTTGTGAAAGTTTCGCTTCCAGGCCACTGATAGAGGTGGAGTTGGCGGCGGAAATCACCCCAATTTTCTGCATGTCACTTGATGGCTGAGTAATCTGCTGAGCCGCGAAGCTGCCGAAAGAAATCAGGGAAAGGGTTGCAGCTACAGCAAAAATTTTGACGTTTTTCATGATGATTTATCCATTCAGGTTATGAGAGTGAAAGGTGGTTGCCTTTCGATGAATGTATAATAGGCGTGATACCCGGAGATGAAAAACGGATTGATTTGAGTATCTTGTTCAAAATATTTGGTCTACTTTTTACGCAATTTTACGTGCGAATGCGGGTAGCTGACGAAACCGCATTCGTGCTGACACAGCCTGAAACTGCCTTAGGTTTCTCTGCATTTCTTCCCTTCCTGCTGATTTTGGGCGGTTTTGTAGAAAGGGTGCTAGACTTTATCTGCAGTTCAAGAAGAGGGCGTTCGTGCAAAACACACGTTCTGCTCGCAGAGCCTGAAACGTTCTGCTCTTGTTTGGCTAATTTGGCTGAACAATATTCACGGTAACGGAAATTTATTCGGAGGAGTCGAAAATGGGAATTTTATCCTGGATTATCTTTGGTCTGATTGCAGGTATTCTGGCGAAATGGATCATGCCGGGCAAAGATGGCGGCGGATTCATTCTGACCGTAGTCCTGGGTGTTGTAGGTGCCGTTGTGGGTGGTTATATCAGTACTTTCTTCGGTTTTGGTCGCGTAGACGGATTCAACTTCGGCAGCTTCGTGGTCGCCGTGATTGGTGCGATCGTCGTACTGTTTATCTACCGTAAAGTCAGAAGCTAAGGTGTCGACCTTAGGTTGAGATGTGAAAAGCCGCGCAAGTCGCGGCTTTTTTGTGTCTGTTAATCACTCCACCGGCGACGTCGGCAACCGTACGATGTCCTGATTATCATTACCCATCCAGTAAACGCCTTCCTTCGCCCAGAACGGTCCTTCGATAAAGTCGAGCAGGTCGGAATACTCTTCGTAAAATTGTTTGCCGTCGCGGTTGTAGACACGCATATAGCCGGAATAATGCCCGCCGTCGCCCGGCATGGTCATGCGCGGAATAAATTCGAAAGTTTTATACTCGCGCACCACATACTGTTTGTTCGGACTCCATTGCTCGGAGACGAGTTTCCCTTGTTTCCACCACTGATGGCCTGCGGCGATCACCGCCAACAGCACCGCCAGCATGATCCAGCGCTTGCGCTGACGCATCAGAGCTTCCTGACTTTTGATTTTGGGCATTAACGTAACTCTGTATTTTTACGCGGACGTCCGCCTTTTTTACCATTTTCCCGGCTGGCACTGGCTTTAACGGCGCTGCGCATGGCACCGTTAATTGAGGCAACAATTTTCTGTAAGTCGCTGGCATCAAAAAGAATTTTTGCAAGTAATCCCGGCAGGTAAATATCCACATTACAGGCCGGAATACGCAGTGCTTTGCTGAAACCATCGACTGCTGCGGTGTTCAGTTGTTCCTGCGTCGCGTGCTGAAGTTCTTCAATCAAATCAATGTTAATAAGATACCCGACGCCGTTGCCGTGCATGATCATAAAGGCATGTTGTTCAGGACGGTATTCGACCGAAACAGGGCGGGAAGGGTCATTAGCCGTTTGCTCCCCGCGCTTTAACGCCGCATCAAATCGTGTCATTGGTGCCATGGATCTTCTCCCATTCAGCATTGAGCGTGACGATATTTGCTTCTAAGTAACGAAACAAAGCTTTGATCTCCGCGTCGTAAATGAACATGGCGCGGCAGGTGATCATGGCTGTAAACCATAATCAACCATCCTGAAAAGCGGAGAATTGTGGGCATGAGTTTATCCATAAACCTAGCAGTTAGGTTTATGGTAGACCTGAAGGGATGAATTAGCGAGCGTTACTTTATCAGGGACTAAATCGCCACCAGCCCGCGCACGCCTTCCGCCTCCATTTCTGTCCCGCGCCCGCGTTTCACAATGCTGCCGCGCGACATCACCAGATAGCTGTCGGCCAGTTCGGCGGCGAAATCGTAGAATTGTTCGACCAGCAGGATTGCCATGTCACCGCGGGCGGCGAGCTGTTTGATCACCGCACCGATTTCCTTAATCACCGACGGCTGAATGCCTTCGGTCGGTTCGTCGAGGATCAGGAGATTCGGTTTGCAGGCCAGCGCACGGCCAATCGCCAGTTGTTGCTGCTGGCCGCCGGACAAATCCCCGCCGCGGCGATGCTTCATTTCCAGCAAGATCGGGAACAGATGGTAGATTTCATCCGGCACCTGTTTAGCATTGCTGCCGGAAAAACGCGACAGCCCCATCAGCAGATTTTCTTCCACGGTCAGACGCGGAAAAATTTCGCGTCCCTGCGGGACATAGGCAATGCCCGCCTGTACACGCTGGTGCGGTTTTCGGGAATTGATCACCTGATCCTGCCAGGTGATGGTGCCGGATTTCGCCGGTATCAGCCCCATCAGGCATTTGAGCAGCGTGGTTTTTCCGACGCCATTACGCCCGAGCAGGCACGTCACTTCGCCGATTTTTGCCTCAAAAGACAGGCCGCGCAGAATGTGGCTGCCGCCGTAAAACTGATTCAGTTCATTTACCTGCAACATAATGCGACTCCTCAGCGCCCTAAATACACGTCGATAACCTGCTCGTTGGCCTGCACTTCACGCAGCGAGCCTTCAGCCAGCACCTGACCCTGATGCAGTACGGTGACGTGGTCAGCGATGGTTTCCACAAACCCCATATCGTGCTCGACCACCATCAGCGAATGCCTGCCAGCCAGTTGTTTGAACAGCTCTGCGGTGTATTCGGTTTCGGCATCGGTCATGCCTGCCGCCGGTTCATCGAGCAGTAACAGATGCGGTTCCTGCACCAGCAACATACCGATTTCCAGAAACTGTTTCTGACCGTGCGAAAGCAGGCCCGCCGGTCGGTGGCGCTCAGCGGCGAGGCGCAGCGTGCCAAGCATTTCATCGATGCGGTCACGCTGCTCGCTGTTCATTTTTGCGCGCAGACACGCCCATACTGATTTATTGGTTTTCTGCGCGATTTCCAGATTTTCGAATACCGTCAGCGCTTCAAACACCGTCGGTTTCTGGAATTTCCGCCCGATGCCTGACTGCGCAATCTGCACCGGATCCAGTTTCGTCAGATCGGTACGCTGGTCGTAAAAAACACGGCCACTTTGCGGTCGGGTTTTGCCGGTGATCACGTCCATCAGCGTGGTTTTCCCCGCGCCGTTCGGGCCTATCACGCAGCGTAATTCGCCGACGCCGATGTTCAGCGACAAATTGGTCAGCGCCTTAAACCCGTCAAAGCTGACATTGATGTTTTCCAGTTGCAAAATCGGGTCAGTTTGTTCGCGGTGCCGGTCCGCCCGCTGCGGCTGGGTAAACAGGTCTTCGGTCATGGTCATCAGGATTTCCTCTTGCGCAGCAGGCCAATCACGCCTTGCGGCAGGAACAGTGTCACCAGAATAAACATGCCGCCGAGCACAAATTGCCAGTATTCGGGAATGGCGACGGTGAACCAGCTTTTCGCGCCGTTGACGATGCCTGCGCCAATAACCGGGCCTATCAGCGTGCCGCGTCCGCCGAGTGCTACCCAGATGGCGGCTTCGATAGAGTTGGTCGGCGACATTTCGCCCGGGTTGATAATGCCGACCTGCGGCACGTACAGCGCACCCGCCAGACCGCACAGCATGGCGGAAATCGTCCAGACGAACAGCTTGAAACCTTTCGGATCGTAACCGCAGAAAATCAGCCGGTTCTCAGCGTCACGCACTGCCGTCAGCACGCGGCCATATTTACTTCTCGCCAGCGCAAAGCCCAGCGCCAGACTGGCGACCAGCACCAGAACCGTGGCTAAAAATAATCCCACGCGGGTGCCGGTGGCGGTGACCGGAAAGCCGAGCAGGGTGGTAAAACCGGTGAAACCGTTATTGCCGCCAAAACCGGTTTCATTGCGGAAAAACAGCAACATACCGGCGTACGTCAGCGCCTGCGTCATGATCGAAAAATAGACGCCTTTGATTTTTGAACGGAAGGCGAAATAGCCGAACACAAACGCCAGCGCGCCGGGCACCAGCACAATCAGGCACAGCGCCCAGGCGAAATGCTGCGTACCTGCCCAGAACCACGGCAACTCGGTCCACGACAGAAACGACATAAAATCCGGCAATCCGCTGCCTGCGGCCTGCCGCATTAAATACATGCCCATCGCATAACCGCCGAGGGCGAAAAACAGCCCGTGGCCGAGCGACAGCAAACCGGCATAACCCCACACCAGATCGAGCGCGATCGCCACGATCGCATAACAGAGGATCTTGCCGATCAGCGTCAGCGTGTACGTGGAGATCGCCAGCGGATTACTGGCGGGCAACAGCGCCAGAAACGGCATCACAATCAGGAAGATGAGCACCAGCGTGCCCACCGAAATCGCAATCTTAGGCGCTTTTTGTACGCCGGTAATCGTCAGAGGCTGGCTCATCAGTCAATCACCCTGCCTTTGAAGGCGAAGAGTCCCTGAGGACGTTTCTGAATAAACAGGATAATCAGCGCAAGGATCAGGATTTTCCCCAGTACTGCGCCGATTTCCGGCTCAAGAATTTTGTTCACGATGCCCAGACCAAAGGCCGCCACCACGGTGCCCGCCAGTTGTCCGACACCGCCAAGCACCACGACTAAGAAGGAGTCGATGATGTAGCCCTGACCGAGTTCCGGGCCGACGTTACTGAGCTGCGATAATGCCACGCCGCCTAAACCGGCAATGCCGGAACCGAGGCCGAACGCCAGCATATCGACGCGTCCGGTGGGCACCCCACAGCAGGCCGCCATGGCGCGGTTCTGGGTGACGGCGCGTACGTTCATGCCCAGCCGGGTTTTATTGAGCAGCAGCCAGGTCAGGCCGAGCACCAGCAACACGAAGATGATCACCGCGATGCGGTTGTACGGCAGCACCAGATTCGGCAGCAACTGAATACCGCCGGAGAGCCAGCCGGGATTCGCCACTTCGACGTTCTGCGCACCAAACAGCATACGTACGCCCTGAATAAGGATCAGGCTGATGCCCCAGGTCGCCAGCAGCGTTTCCAGCGGACGACCGTATAAATGGCGGATGACCGTGCGCTCCAGTGCCATGCCAATCCCCGCCGTAATGAAAAAGGCTACCGGCAGCGCCACCAGCGGATACAGCGCCAGCAGGCCAGGGGCATAGTGCTGAAACAGCGACTGCACCATGTAAGTCGAGTAAGAGCCGAGCATTAACATCTCGCCGTGTGCCATGTTAATTACACCCAGCAAACCGTATGTGATCGCCAGTCCGAGTGCGGCCAGCAGCAGAATCGAGCCGAGCGATAAGCCGGTAAACGCCTGACCCAGTAAATCGCCAATCATCAGGCGATGCTGCACCGCTTTCAGGCTGGCGAGCGCGGCATTACGCACCGTGGCATCAGGCTCGGTTTTCGGATCCGTCAGGCTTTGCAGGCGGCCCTGAGTATCCGGATCGCCCGACGTGCCGAGCAGTTCAACGGCTTTCAGGCGCACCTGCGGACTGGCATCAGCCAGTTGTAAATTTGCCAGCGCGATGGAAAGGGCGTCGTGAACGGTGCTGTCTTTTTCCTGTTCAAGACGACGGGTCAGCAGCGGCAACTGATCGGCCTGCGCTTCGCGCTGTAAGGCTTTGGCAGCCTGTAAACGGACCGCGCTGTCGGTGCTCACCAGACGGTGTGCGGAAAGCGCATTGGCAATCAGAATACGCAGGCGGTTGTTCAGCCAGACTTTTTTGGTGTCACCCTGCGGTTTAACGTCGCCTTCCAGCGGCGTCAGCTGATCGCCATTTTGTGCAAATGCATGTTTCGCTTCGTCGATGACGACGTTTTCCTGCTTCAGTGCCTCGAGCAGTGGCAGCCTTTCCGGCTGCGGGTCTGCCGCCCATTGCTGTAATAACGTGGCCTGCTGGCTGCGGCTGGCGGCAGCAAAGTCATTCGCCGCACCCGCCTCTGCCAGCAACGGAAGGCAACAAAGCAGGAAAAGCAGTGATCGGATGAGGATTCTCATAATGTTCTCGCCGCATAAAGTTGATGCTGGTTTGCTCCTCCCCCTGCGAAGGGGGAGGCGGGGAGGGGGTTTTGCAAACAACACAGTTGCCATTAATACCCCACCCCAGCCCTCCCCTTCGCAAGAAGGAGCTAAAACAATCAGTTAGTCGTTTTTACCGGGGTATCTGGCTTTTTATCGTTACCCGCGATGTACGGGCTCCACGGCTGGGCGCGGATTGGTTTGTCGGTCTGCCAGACCACGTTGAACTGACCGTTGGATTCGATTTCGCCGATCATTACCGGTTTGTGCAGGTGATGATTGGTTTTATCCATGGTCAGCGTGAAGCCGGACGGCGCCGCGAAGGTCTGTCCGGCCATCGCGGCGCGGACTTTATCCACATCCGTCGTACCGGCTTTTTCCACCGCCTGCGCCCACATATGGATGCCGACATAGGTCGCCTCCATCGGGTCGTTGGTCACCGCGTTATCGGCGTTTGGCAGTTTGTGCGCCTTCGCGTAAGCCTTCCATTCAGCCACGAATTTCTTGTTGGTCGGGTTATCAACCGACTGGAAGTAGTTCCACGCCGCAAGGTCACCGACCAGCGGTTTGGTGTCGATACCGCGCAGTTCTTCTTCACCGACCGAGAACGCCACCACCGGCACATCCGTCGCTTTCACGCCCTGATTCGCCAGCTCTTTGTAGAACGGCACGTTGGAATCGCCGTTGATGGTGGAGATCACCGCAGTTTTGCCGCCAGCGGAGAATTTCTTAATGTTGGAAACGATGGTCTGATAATCGCTGTAACCGAACGGCGTATAGACTTCTTCGATGTCGCTGTCTTTCACGCCTTTGGAATGCAGGAAGGCGCGCAGAATTTTGTTGGTGGTACGCGGATAGACATAATCGGTGCCGAGCAGGAAGAAGCGTTTGGCCGCACCGCCGTCTTCACTCATCAGGTATTCCACCGCCGGGATCGCCTGTTGGTTAGGCGCGGCACCGGTGTAGAACACGTTTGGCGACATTTCTTCGCCTTCGTACTGCACCGGGTAGAACAGCAGGCCGTTCAGTTCTTCAAACACCGGCAGCACAGATTTACGCGACACCGACGTCCAGCAACCAAACACCACCGCGACTTTATCCTGCGTCAGCAACTGGCGGGCTTTCTCAGCGAACAGCGGCCAGTTGGAGGCCGGATCGACCACCACCGGCTCGAGCTTTTTGCCGAGCACGCCACCTTTGGCGTTGATGTCGTCAATGGTCATCAGCGCGATGTCTTTCAGCGGAGTTTCTGAAATGGCCATGGTGCCGGAAAGCGAATGCATAATACCGACTTTGATGGTCTCGGCTGCCTGCGCGCTCCAGGCTAAGCCCATGCTGACTACGGTAGCGGAAAGAGCAAAGGCTTTAATAAAACGTCGACGTTGCATAGATGTACCCTCTGAAGAAAAGTTAAGAGAACGCTGGTATGTAGAAAGTCGAAAAAACATTTAAAAAAGTCATGACGGGTTGCCCTCGTCACTCTCCGCCCTGGCCCGGTGCAACATGTGCAGAGTAATTTTGCGTACCTCGGCCTTACTGACGGCAATATGATCGTGTAACTGGCGCTGTGCCTCCTCGGTTTGTTGTTGGATGATGGCGAGCAAAATGCTCGCGTGTTCTTTATAGGTGGCGTTAACCCGCTCACCTTTGGTGAAATCCAGCCGCCGGATGATGCGGATTTTCTCCGTCAGCTCGCGGTGGATTCGCGCCATTTCGGCATTACCCGCCGCGGCCACCAGCGTCATGTGAAACTCCTCGTCATAACGCGAGACCACCTGACCATCTTGCAGTTGCGGCTGATCGATCCAGAACGCTTTCAGTTCAGCCAGTTGTAAGGGCTGAGCGGCTGGCGGCAACGCACACAGACGTTTCACCGCTTCCAGTTCCAGCACGATACGCAGATCGTACAACTGCTCGAAAAAGTCGAAATCGAACGGGCGAACCTGCCAGCCACTGCGGAAAAACACTTCGACATAGCCTTCATGTTCCAGCCAGAACAGCGCCTGACGTACCGGTGTGCGGCTGACTTCCATGCGGTCAGCGATGTCGTTTTCGCTGAACCGGTCACCGGGCAGCAGGCGGAAGCTGAAAATGTCGTCTTTCAGCTGCTGATAAATGCGTTCCGCCAGCCCTTCCGGGCGGCTTTTACTGCGTGAAGATTTAGGTCCCGTGAGTTGCATGAAATATTCCCTGTTGTTCCCGATAGTTTTAAACGGCTGTGTCCAGCCACAACAACGCATCACCTGGCCCGACCGGACGGCCTTGCTGGCAACTGATTTTCAGGACGGTACCGGCGCACGGCGCGTTCACCGACAGTTCCATTTTCATGGCTTCGACGACGATCAGCGGCTGGCCTTCTTCGACCTGCTGGCCCGGCTGTACCAAGATTTTCCAGACGTTGCCGTTAAGGTCAGCGCTGACTAAATGGCCGTCCTGATCCGCGTCGTCTTCCTCTAACTGCACGGCATTGGCTGCTGCTTCCACCGCGGCGCTTTCAGCCTCATGCCAGTGCGCCACTTCGCGGGTAAAAGCGTCGGTTTGCCGGGTGCGGAAATCAGCAATGTCGGCGGCGTTGTCGGCGAGAAATTGCGTATAGTGCGCAAAATCAAATTCCGTCTCTTCGATGCGGATTTGCGCCCGTCCTTCGCGGAAGGCTTCGCGCTGAATGTCCAGCTCGGCTTCGGTGACTTCATAGAACCGCACCTGATCGAAGAAGTGCAGCAGCCACGGCTCGCCGTTTTTGAACTGCTCGTTTTTCAGGAACTTGTTCCAGATCGGCAGCGTGCGCCCGACCAGCTGATAGCCGCCCGGCGAATCCATGCCATAAATGCACATGTACATGCCGCCGATACCGACCGTGCCTTCGGCGGTAAACGTGCGCGCCGGGTTGTATTTGGAGCTCAGCAGGCGATGGCGCGGATCGACCGGCACCGCGCACGGTGCGCCGAGATACACATCCCCCAGCCCGAGGATCAGATAGCTGGCGTCGAAAATGATGTTTTTCACGTCTTCACGGCTCGCCAGCCCGTTGGTGCGCTGGATGAAATCGACGTTATTCGGCAGCCACGGTGCTTCTGCGCGCACGGTTTGCTGATAGCGTTCGACCGCGCCGAGCGTGGCGGAATCTTCAAACGCCATCGGCATGTGCACGATACGGGTCGGGATTTTGAGCTGGCTGATATCGGCCAGGCTGTTTTCCAGCGTCAGTAAATGTTGCAGCAGCGCCGTCTGATGCAGCACGCGGCTGTCGTAGCGGATTTGCAGCGAACGCACGCCCGGTGACAGTTCCTCAATGCCCTGCTGACCGGCGGCTTTGATGGCATTCATCAGCAGATAAATGCGCATGCGTAACGCCAGATCCAGCACGTTGTCGCCGTACTCAATCAGCACGTAGCCGTCGCCCGCCTGACGGTATTCCACCGAAGGGCGTTCTGCCGTGGCCGGTAATGCCGCAAGAATGGTGGCGGATGCGGTGGTGTCCGGCAGCAGGGATGGCACCGGCAGCGCCATCGCGTTGACTGGCATCAGCGAATCGAGCGTGCCTTGTTGCGCCCGTTCCAGCGCCTGCGCCTGTTCAAAACTGATCGGATGGAAACGGATTTTATCGCCCGGTTTCACCTGTCCGACTTTCCACAGTTCGGCTTTGGCGATGGTTACCGGGCAGACGAAACCGCCGAGGCTTGGCCCGTCGCGGGTCAGAATCACCGGGAAATCGCCGGTGAAATTAATCGCGCCGATGGCGTATTCGCAGTCATGCACATTCGACGGATGCAGACCGGCTTCGCCGCCGTCCTGCCGCGCCCATTGCGGTTTCGGACCGACCAGCCGCACGCCGAGACGGTTGGAGTTGTAGTGCACCTGCCATTCTGCGGCGAAGAACGTATCGATGGCGTCTTTGGTGAAGAAATCCGGCGCACCGTGCGGCCCGTAAAGCACGCCGATATTCCAGATGTCGCCGTAAGGCGGCACGATATTTTCGGCTGCCTGCGGTAAACCGACCGGCGCGGGCGTGGTGCAGGCCGCGAGTTCCGGCTGTGAAACAGTCAGCATATCGGCGACGCGTAACGTGCGACCGGCGTGCCCGCCAAACTGCCCGAGTGCAAAGGTCGACCGGCTGCCGAGATACACCGGCACGTCGAAACCGTTACGCACGGCGAGATAGGTGCGGCAACCCTGTGTGGCGCGGCCAAGTGTCAGTGTCTGACCGGCTTTCACATCCACCGGCTGCCAGTAAGAAACAGCTTCGTCATCAAGCGTTGCCGGGCAGCGTGCGCCGGTCAGTGCGATAACGGCGTCGCAATGGAAACGCAGTGTGGGTCCCTGCAACGTGAATTCCAGACCGGCGGCATCCGGATGATTGCCGACAATGCGGTTGGCGAGACGGAAGGCAAAATCGTCCATCGGGCCGGACGGCGGCACGCCGATATCCCAGTAACCGAGACGTCCCGGATAATCCTGCACACTGCTGTAAGTGCCGGGCGCGATCACTTCGATGGCGTTGGGCGAGTAGTCAAAACTGTCGAGCATGCGCGTCCACATTTTGGCGTCGCGGAACACCGGCGTGGCGACGACCTGACGCAGATAATCAATGTTGGTAGCGATACCGTGCAGGCGGGTGGCGGCCAGCGCGACGGACATTTTCGCCAGTGCGTCCTGCCGGTCGGTGCCATGCACAATCAGCTTGGCGATCATCGGGTCGTAAAACGCCGACACTTCACTGCCGGTAGACACCCAGCCATCGACGCGGACGTCTTCGGGGAAAAACACTTCGGTCAGCACGCCGGGGCTTGGCTGGAAATTCTTCAGCGGATCTTCTGCGTAAATACGCACTTCCATCGATGCGCCCTGCGGGGCTTTTTCCATTGCTGGCCAGTCCGGCGATTCACCGGCGGCGACGTTCAGCATGCATTCGATCAAGTCCAGACCGGTGACCATTTCGGTGACCGGATGCTCAACCTGCAAACGGGTGTTTACTTCGAGAAAATAAAATTCGTCGCGCGCGGCGTCATAGATAAATTCAACCGTACCGGCGCTGCGGTAGTTCACCGATTTGCCGAGCTGCACGGCGGCGCGATGCAATGCTTCGCGGCTGGCCTGCGGCAGATCCGGCGCAGGGGTTTCTTCCACCACTTTCTGATTGCGGCGTTGCAACGAACAGTCACGCTCGCCGAGGGCCACCACGCGGCCTTTACCGTCGCCGAAAATCTGCACTTCAACGTGGCGGGCGCGATCGACAAAGCGTTCCAGAAACACACCGGCATCACGGAAAAACTGCTCGCCGAGACGTTTCACGCTATCCCATGCGGCACGCAATGCCTCTTCGTTATCACAGCGCGTCAGACCAATGCCCCCGCCGCCTGCGGTGCTTTTCAGCATGATGGGATAACCAATTTCGGCGGCAGCTTTCACCGCGTCATCAATGCTGTCGAGCAAACCGGTGCCCGGCGTCATCGGCACATTCGCGGCACCGGCTAATTCGCGGGCGCGGTGCTTGAGGCCAAACTCGCGGATTTGTCCGGCGGTCGGGCCGATAAACGCAATGCCCGCTGCTTCGCAGGCATCGGCGAACTCTGTGCTTTCGGATAAAAAGCCGTACCCCGGATAAATTGCCTGCGCGCCGGTTTCTTTTGCGGCGGCCAGAATTTTGTCGATCATCAGGTAGCTTTCGCTGGCCTTTTCGCCGCCCAGCGCGATGGCGATATCCGCCTGTGTGACGTGCGGGGCATTGCGGTCAGCGTCGGAATATACCGCGACGCTGGTGACGCCCAGACGTTTCAGCGTGCGGATCGCACGGCAGGCGATTTCGCCACGGTTAGCAATTAAAACGGTGGTAAACATGTGCGTTCCTCAGCTTTTTACCGGTGATGAATTCAGACTCTGGATGTAACTTCTCCAGCCGCCAAACGCGGTGATATCCGTGGCTCCGCCAGTCGCCCATGGCTCGCAGATAAAGCCTTTCACGATGCGGCCATCGGCCAGTTCGAGAGAACCGATCCCCAGCGGTGCCGGGATTTCAGCGACGAATTCCCCAAAGCGCGCCAGCGGGATATCCCACAATTCGACGATAATTGCGCTGCCGCTCTCAGCCCGCACCAGCCCCGGCTTCGGCGGTTTAGTGTTGGCGAGGGCGAAGAGTTTGTAGGTGGCAGCAGTGGTGGTTTGTTCGACGCGTACCGCGTGGCGGCTGGTGAGCTGGAAATTCAGCGGCATGCCGGTCAGATGAGCGCCGACCACGGCAACGCGCACGCTGGCGGCACTGACCGGCGCGGATGTCATGAATTCTTCAGGTTTCATCGTAAGCCCGGTCGCGCCAAGCGGCAGGCTCAGGCTGCGCTGCCACTGACGCCCAAAACTGGCCAGTGCGTCGTCATGCCAGGCCGGAGCGATCAGCGTGATCCCGGCGGGCAGGCCGTCGGCGCGCAGGCTGCAAGGCAGCGCCAGCGCCGACAAATCCGCCAGATTAGTGAAGTTGGTGTAAATACCGAACTGCGAGTTGTAGAGCACCGGTTCCCGAACCAGCTCTTCCTGGGTGCGGATGGTCGGCGACGTCGGCACTACCAGCGCGTCAAACCCTTCCAGTGCCAGATTAATTTTGCGTGCCAGCTCCGCCCGTAAGTATTCAGCGCGCCAGGCATCGCAGGCGGTGTAGTTCAGGCCATTGGCGACAATCCCGCGTACGACCGGATCCATTGCTTCCGGGCTTTCTTCAAAAATTTCGCCGACCGCCACGGTGCGTTCTGCCACCCAAGCGCCGTAATACAACTGCTCAGCCAGTTCGCGGAACGGCGTGAAATCAATCGTTTCCAGCGTGGCACCATGGTGGCGCAGGCGATCCAGCGCCTCACTGAAAGCGGCCTGTGCCAGATCGTCCCCAAAAAATTCCAGACGGTCAGGCATGGCGATGCGCGGCTGTGCGGAAAAAGCCACCGGCGCGGTATGCGGATTTTTACGCGAATAGGCATCGGCGGCGTCATATCCGCCTGCGGCATGGGCCACGGTTTGGGCATCGGCGACGGTCAGGGCGAAAATCGAGACGGCATCGTTGAGGCGACAGGCCGGAACCACACCGGTATTCGACAGCCAGCCTTTGGTCGGTTTCAGCCCGACAACATTGTTAAAGCCCGCCGGAACGCGACCGGAACCGGCGGTGTCGGTGCCCAGCGAAAACGCCACCAGACCGCGGGCCAGAACGGAAGCCGAACCCGAGCTTGAGCCGCCACTGACGTAATCAGGATTGAACGTATTGCGCACCGCGCCGTACGGCGAGCGGGTGCCGACCAGGCCGGTGGCGAACTGATCGAGATTAGTTTTGCCAATCACCACCGCGCCTTTGGCTTTCAGATTGGCGATGACGGTGGCATCCGCTTCTGCGGTATAAGCAAACGCAGGGCAGGCCGCCGTGGTCGGCCAGCCAGCGATATCCATATTGTCTTTGACGGCGAACGGCACGCCAAACAGCGGCAGGGCGCTCAGGGAGCCTTCAGCCTGATCGCGCAGGGTTTCAAGACGGGTGATTTGTGCTTCAAGCTGTTCTGCCGTGGCGAGATAAATCCAGGCATTGTCTGTGTCACTCAGGCTCCCCAACACCAGGGAAAGCGTAGTGCGCAGGCTGTCGGGCGCACTGCGGTAATGCTGCTGCCATTCCCGCAAGGTAAAACCGCGAAAAGGTGATGCGACTGTTTCTGAAGCTGAAGCCATATTGTGAATCCCATCTGGTATACAAGATTGAATTCATCTAAGCAAAGCCTGTGCCACATCATTATCTATTGATATTGTTGGGTTTATGTTTTGTTGTATGACCGGTCTGTATATTTGTTGCACCACGGACGGAATGCAACTGAACAAAAATGGGGCGAAAATTTGCGCGATGGCTCGCATCAAAAAGATAAATCTGGCTCAGTAGAGATATCGGTATATAGTTGTATGAACCGATGATTTATTATTATTTGCAGAAAGGCTGGCAGGGATATGTCTAAAGAAACTATCGACCATTCAACATTAATTTGTCTGGCAGAAGCTGGCGCGGTCAGCCAGCTCAGCGTGGTCGCACAACAGGGAGGATGGATAATAATGATCAGATACGGCGAACATCAGCGGACCCTTATCGCACAACGTAGCGGTAAAGTGCGGGTTTTCAAGCGTTTCGACACGCTGGCGGCTTATTTAAAAGACATGGGCATAAACCAGTTCGAAGTGGATATTACCGACTATGATCCTGTAGGGAGCGGTAAAGGAACTCGCCCCGACCGGTCGGCAGCGCTAAAAAGGGCGCATGAAGCTGCCGCGATGGATGAAGCCACCTATGATCTGTGGTTCAGGAAACGGGTTCAGGAATCACTGGATGATCCGCGCCCCGTCATTCCTCACGAACAAGTGAAGGCTGAGTTTGCAGCCCGGAAAGCCGCGTTACTTAAGGAACAGGAAAAGTAACGAATGACCAAAATGCTGGTATGGAAACCACACGCGCAGGATGATCGCGAGCATATATTCAGTTATGTCGCGGGTGAGAATCCTCATGCCGCTATTGAGCTGGATGATGATTTTGATGCCGCAGCAGAGCGCATTTTACTAAGTCCCGACATGTATGCAGCAGGACGCGTTACCGGAACCAGAGAATGTATTATCCGTAAGCATTTCAGGATGGTATATCGCGTGACTGACACCGAAATTCAAATCATCAGGCTGGTGCATAGCGCTCAGCATTGGCCAGAGGAAACCCCTATTTAATGCAACTTCGTCATCTCTCTGAACGCCTGAAAAAGCTGTTACTGGCGCTGGTTCTGGTGATTATCACGCTTTTGGCTGTGCGTACTTATGACGCCTTACAAGGGCCGCCGCTTGAACCGTGGCACAAACTGGTGCCGGACGAACTGAGTACGGAGCAACTGGATAAGAGCGACTGGCCGGCGTATCTGCGCGCGGAGCAGCAGGCGTTTGTTGAAGTGAAGCAGCAGGTGACGGACAAACTCGACAGAGAAGATCGTATTCCGCTTAACCGCTATTACGATCGGAGCCCGATTTATCCCGAGCATTTTGCACAGGACTGGAACCGCTCTTATGAGCTGATGCCCGACGGTAAGCCAGCCGGTGCAGTGGTGCTGTTACACGGTCTGACCGATTCCCCTTACAGCCTGCGGCATATTGCGCAGGATTATCGTCGCCGCGGATTTGTGGTTGTCGGTATCCGCCTGCCCGGTCATGGCACCGTGCCCGGCGGCCTGACGCGGGTGGACTGGGAACAGTGGCTGGCGGCAACGCGGCTGGCGGTACGTGAGGCGCGTCGCGCAGCCGGGACAGATGTACCGCTGCAACTGGTGGGTTTCTCCAACGGCGGGGCGCTGGCGATGAAATACACGCTGGATTCCCTTGATGACCCTGCGCTGGCGAAGCCTTCGCGTGTGGTGCTGATTTCCCCGATGATTGGCGTGACCAGTTTTGCGCGCTTTGCCGGATATGCGGGCTGGCCGGCAATTTTCCCGGCCTTTGCCAAAACCGCCTGGCTGAACCTGATGCCGGAATTTAATCCGTTTAAATACAATTCTTTTCCGGTGAAAGCCGCCCGTCAGTCCTATCTGCTCACCCATGTTTTGCAGCAGCAGATCAGCAAGGATGCGCAATCCGGCAAGCTGGCGCAGTTGCCACCGCTGCTGGCGTTTCAGTCGGTTGTTGACTCCACCGTCAGTTCCCGTGCCGTGGTGACGGCGTTGTTTAATCAGCTTCCCGCCAATGGCAGCCAGCTGGTTCTGTTTGATATCAACCGCAGTGCCTATGTCGGCCCGCTGCTGCGTCCTTCCTCTGAAACAGCAGCAGAGCGCCTGTTGCCTGAGCCCCCGCGCGCTTATCAGACGACGGTTATCACCAATGCCTCGCCGGACGATGCCGCCGCTGTCGCGAAAACCACTGCGGCGGGGCAAAACAGCACGTCAGTTACGCCACTCGGCCTGAATTATCCGTCGGAATTCTATTCGCTGTCGCATGTTTCGCTGCCTTTTCCGACGGACGATTCGCTGTACGGGCGCAATCCGCAAGGTCCGGCGCAGTTTGGCATCCGGCTGGGAACACTGGCTGCCCGTGGAGAAAATGGCGCGCTGGTGGTGAGCATGGATCAACTGATGCGGGTTTCATCCAATCCGTTTTATCCGTATATGTTGCAGCGAATTGAAGGTTTCTGATTTCTGCTGATTTTTTTCACGGAAATAGCTTGCGATAATATCGCGCACTATATATATTGGCGGCATGAACATGAAAACAGACAGCGACCCAACACAACACCGCATGCTGCATCTGGATCAACAGATGTGTTTCGCGCTTTACTCTGCGAATCTGGCACTGCATAAAGTTTACCGTAAGTTACTCGGGGAACTCGGGCTCACTTATCCGCAATATCTGGTGATGCTGGTGCTGTGGCAACGTGATGAAGTCACGGTGTCTGAAATCGGCGAAAAACTGTTTCTGGATTCGGCGACCTTAACGCCGCTGTTAAAGCGTCTTGAAGCGGCAGGTTTACTGGTGCGTCAGCGCGCCAAAGCAGATGAACGCCAGGTGATTATTTCCCTGACTGATGCGGGTAAGGCACTACGTGAAAAAGCACAGGACATTCCCGAAGCCATTGTGTGTGCGACGGAATGTGATATCGGCGAACTCGTGGCGCTGAAACAGCAGCTCGAAGTATTACGGGCTAAACTTCAGGATAAAGCGTAGCGCTGATTGTCTTAAGAGTGTTAACCAGACGAGTCCGAAGGTGCTTCTGCGGGTCGTTAGGTAAAGTTAATTAAGTAGTGTGCGATTAAATCGTTTGAAACTAATAAGTATTTATCACAGATAAGGAACGAAATATGTCTATTGAAAAAGTTGTGTATCGTGCTCATGCATCCGCTACCGGTGGCCGTGATGGCCGTGCGACTTCCGATGACGGCGTTCTTGACGTCAAACTGGGCGTACCAAAAGAGATGGGCGGTATGGGTGGCGGTACCAACCCTGAGCAACTGTTTGCCGCCGGTTATTCCGCGTGTTTCCTCGGCGCACTGAAAGCCGTGGCCGCGCAGGAAAAAATTAAGATCCCTGCTGACGCTAAAATCGAAGGTGCGGTAGGCATTGGTGCTATCCCGGGCGGCTATGGCATCGAAGTACAGCTGGATATTACCCTGCCGGGCTTTGAACGCAGCGAAGCCGAAGCGCTGGTGGCAAAAGCGCATCAGGTTTGCCCGTACTCCAACGCGACCCGTGGCAATATCGACGTCACGCTGAACGTTAAATAATGTTCTGATACACAACGCCTTCACCAGGGGAATGTTGTGATGTATAAAAGCAAAAAATCTCAGGAGGCTTCGGCCTCCTTTTTGCATTGCCAGCGCGTATCCACAGACCAACAGAAAATATTCGGAAAGAAAATACGACGTCGCTGCGCATGCGGAATAATCCAGAAAGCTGCATAAAACCGCATTCTCAGCATAATCTGTGAACCAGTCCGCCATAAACATGTCACAATGATTCCAAATCTTTCAAAATACGTTAGGAAAGTCACTTTTCATGAATAGAGTGAAGACTCTATCGCAGCAAAATATCTCTTTATTGTTAGCGATTTACATTGGCATTTTTCTGAATGTCTCTGTGTTCCAGCGCCGCTTTGCTGCATTGGTCAATCATTTCACGTCGGCTGAACTGGTTCAGGCCGTCACCGAAGTCTGTGCCATCGTCTTATTTACCTTCTTTGTTCTGCGCTTGCTCTCGCTGGGCGGGCGGCTGTTCTTCCGCATTATCGCCAGTTTGCTGGTGCTGATTTCCGTTGCCGCCAGTTATTACATGGTGATGTTCAACGTGGTGATCGGCTACGGCATCGTGGTGTCGGTGATGACCACCGATATCGATCTGAGCAAAGAGATCGTTGGTTATCACCTGTTTATCTGGATGGCGCTGGTCAGCGCGGTACCGCTGTTCCTCATCTGGAAAAATAATCTGCGTCTGACGTTGATCGAACAAATGAAAACGCCGGGGCAGCGTGTGCTGCCTTTAGCGGTGCTGCTGGCGGCGGCATTGCTGGTGTGGTTGCCGCTGCGTTCCCTGGATCACGCGCAGAGTGTGAATGAGAAGAAAACTAACGTCGATTTGCCAAGCTACGGCGGTGTTGTCGCGCACTCCTATCTGCCGTCTAACTGGCTGGCTGCACTGGGTTTGTATGCCTATACGCAGGTGGATGAAAGTCAGGATGCCGGTAATTACTTTGATCCGGCGAAGAACTTCACTTACGTTGCACCTGCTGACATCGACGATACCTACGTGGTGTTTATCATCGGTGAAACCACCCGCTGGGATCATATGGGGATTTTGGGCTACGAGCGGGATACCACACCGCGCCTGTCCAAAGAGAAGAACCTGGTGGCGTTTCGCGGGACATCCTGCGATACGGCCACCAAGTTGTCACTGCGTTGTATGTTCGTGCGTGAAGGCGGCACGGCGGATAATCCGCAGCGTACGCTGAAAGAACAGAATATTTTTGCGGTGATGAAATCACTGGGCTTCACCTCAGAGCTGTTCGCGATGCAAAGCGAGCTGTGGTTCTACAATAATGCTGACACCAATAATTTCTCCTTCCGTGAAATTATCGCCTCGGAAAAACGCAACGATGGCAAGCCGGTCGATGACATGTTGCTGGTCAATGAGTTAGAGCAATCACTGAAAACACATCCGAAAGGCAAGCATCTGGTGATCCTGCATACCAAAGGCTCGCACTATCTGTATTCCCAGCGTTATCCGCGCAGTTATGCCCGCTATACCCCGGAATGTAAGAGCAACACCTGCACCAAAGCGGAACTGATTAATGCCTTCGATAACAGCGTGTTGTACACCGATACTTTTATTGACAGCGTAATTGATCAACTGCGTGATAAGAAAGCGCTGGTGTTTTACGCTTCCGATCACGGCGAATCTATCGATGAGAACTCGCATCTGCACGGTACGCCGCGCGAGATGGCACCACCGGAGCAGTTCCGCGTGCCGATGATGGTGTGGGCTTCTGACAGTTTCCTCGAACAACCGGATCACAAGCTGGCGTTTGAGCAGTTGCAGGCGCAGCAGCGGGTCGGTGCGAAGAAACGTCACGTTGAGTTATTCGATTCGATTTTAGGCTGTCTGGGTTATACGTCGCCGGACGGTGGTATTAATCCGGCGAATAACTGGTGTGCAAAACCGCAGACAGAACAGAAGCTGTAGGTTATTTTGGCGGCGTATCGGATAATTTATGGGCAGTCAGTTCGGATGTTATAAAAAGCCGTTGACGCTCTGAGGGGGTCGCAGTAAGATGCGCCCCATTCGGCGAGTAGCGCAGCTTGGTAGCGCAACTGGTTTGGGACCAGTGGGTCGGAGGTTCGAATCCTCTCTCGCCGACCATATTTGAAAAACCTGCTTTTTAAAGCAGGTTTTTTTTCGTCTGTAAAAAGCCCGCGGCCTTCTGGTTGCGGGCTTTTTGCTTTGTGGCGTGTATGAGGGAGACTAAGGTAATTCTTCCGCCGCTACCTTCCCTGACGCCTCGCAAAGTGCCTGCCAGTTGTCTGGCGGTTCACCGCTTTTCAACATCTTGCGAAACATCCGGTATGCGTCTGTTTTGCTTTCGTAGGCGCGTAATTCTTTATCATCATTCACCCAGGCGTAAATAATGATCCGGCTTTTCAGATTGTAGCGGAAAAACAAACGGTACTGCTGGAAGAATTTTGCCCTGAACCAGTGTGAGAATTCCCCGCCTAACGTATCGCCCTGACGGAATTCAACACGCGCCGGATCCTGCGGGATAACGTCAAACATCAGCTTATTGATCGCAGCCAGCCGTTTGGTGGCGTTCTTACTTTTATAGCCTGCCGGATCTTTGCGGCGCAGTAAAACAACCTGATCAGTGAGTGCCTGTATTTGTTGCAGGATCAGAGGATGAGCGAGAAGGGTCCATCCGTTAATCTCCATGGCCTGATTGTGCATAATCCTTTACTCGTCATCGTCAGAAAGCGGGCTCTCAAGATCGATAGCCATCCCGGCGGTCAGTACATTGATTTTTTCATGCAGGGATAATGTTACCGGCTGCATATTTTCCGGGTTATTGAGCATATCTTTTGCCACAAAACCGAGAAAGGCACTGATAACAGGGTCTTCCGCTTCTTCGAGTTGCCTCGAAATAACCACCTGCCCGTCTGGCAAAATCTTGTACTGGATCCGATCATTTTCGGTGAGATTTAATGCCTTACGGATAGTGGCCGGAATGGTGGTCTGGAAGCGGCGGGTGACTTTGGATTCGGCTTCGAATTTTATTCCCCATAGTGCCGAGGCTGACATAATGAGACTCCATAATGATGCTTATTTGAGCAATTTTGTCAGCGTAATGCATTTGCATTGCCAATGCAAATGCATTGCTTTTTACTTCATCATCTTCAAATCGCCTTTGCGGTGATTTTTATGATCCTGATAGAAATTCTCATGCGAATCCAGGCTCAGAAGATACAGTTCAATTTTTTCTTCACGCCAGCAATAACCCAGCAAAGCCTGCTGCTTTTCCAGCGGAAATTTATGCACCCTCAGGTAACTGAGATCGCCTTTCTTAAGTTCCCCCGAGCCGCGAGAATAGGCGTTGCCTCACACGTAAGAAAGGGGCATTTTCGCGGGATTTTCATTCCTGCGAGGCATCACGTAAAAATGTCCGGCACGCCGTTTTCCTGCAATCAACCCTGCGCACCGTCCCGCAAAGATTCACCCAACAACGGGGCTAAAAAACCTAAATCCTCCTGCTCCTCAAGCCGGTTGAGCTGACGAAAAAGGTCGCTGGCGTTGCTCATCGTGGTGCAACAATCAGTGAATTTTCGCAGTCTGTCGGCGTCACTGAACGGCTCGCTGTTGCTGCCTTTCGCCAGTTTGCGGGCTGCCTGTAACGTGCGGCCATCGCGCAGGGTAAGCGTTACTTCATGTGTCAGGCGATCGCCCGGCGGTGTTTCTGCTTCCTGTTCCGGCGTATAGCAGCGCAGGGATATGCGCGCCAGACGTGCCGGTTCAGTGAGTTCTGCGACCCGCGCTGGCGTGAAATCAGCGACGCTCAGCGAGCCGTTGCGCAGCCAGGTATCGACGCAGTATTGCATCGAAAAGCGCGCCTGCATTTCATTGACCGGCAGCGGATACGCCAGATTGCGCAGATTGGCGATGCCAACCAGCGTATCAACGGTCAGCACGTCATCATCACTGAAATCATGCTGCGCACGCAGGTCGTCCAGGGCGTCGATAATCATGTGCGTCGAGCCGCAGCACGGGTGACGTTTGGGCATCACGCCGGTGGTTTCTATGACGTGAAAATGGGTGCCCAAAATAGCCGGAATATTCCAGCCCGGCGGCGTCAGGCCGCCAAACATTTCCAGAAAGCCCTGCGGCGCGTCCAGAATATCAATGCGTCCCTGCATGTGTTGCCGGGCAAAATTCGCCGCGTCAACTGCATTACGGGCAGCCCATCCTGCGTGCAGCGGTTTGATCGGCGTGCCGAACTGACCTTTGGTGCCGGAGGCAAAACTGACGGCATTGCTTAACGCTCTGGCGATACCTGCCTGATCTAATCCCATCAGCCAGGCGACACCTGCCGCGCTGCCGATGCAGCCGACGGTCGAGGTGCCGTGCCAGCCGGCGGTGTAATGTGATGGTGCGACGCCGGAACCGACAAACGCCTGCGCCTGCAAACCGATCAGATAGGCTTTCACCAGTTGTTCGCCACTGGCATGGATATCATCAGCGACCGCCAGCAGCGCCGGAACCAGCACCGCAGACGCATGGCTCATGCCCGGCGCGAAGTTGTCGTCATAATCGATGGCGTGCGCGGCCGTGCCGTTGACCATCGCGGCGATGGCCGCAGGTGCGCGTCCGCCACCGGCTAAACGGCAACGGGCTTGCGGGGTAAAATAGCTTTCGCTGGCGGCACGCACGGCACGACTGGAGAAATCATCCTGTCCGGCGTACAGGCAGGCCAGCGTATCGGTGATCGCTTCCCGGGCTTTGCGGCGCGCGGTGGTGCTGAAATCAGGCTGGCTGCAACACCAGCGGGCAATGGCTTCAATCACATTCATGATGTTTCCTTCAACGGCTTCAGTGGCGGCTGGCAGCAAGAAATTGTTGGGTATACGGCTCGCGGGCCGCGCCGCTGCGGATTTCGGCGGCGGTCAGTTCTTCCAGCAGTTTTCCCTGATGCATGATGGCGACGCGGTCGCACAGGTGCGCGACCACCGCCAGATCATGCGTCACCATCAGATAGGTCAGGTTGCGTTCGCGGCGCAGTTTTTTCAGCAGATTGAGGATTTCCGCCTGCACTGACACATCCAGTGCGGACGTAGGTTCGTCGAGCAGCAGCACCTGCGGTTCAATGATCAGCGCCCGTGCCAGTGCCACACGCTGGCGCTGACCGCCCGAAAGCTGATGCGGATAGCGGTAACGAAAGGCATCGCTCAGGCCAAGCGCATTCAGCACGTCGCTGATGCGTGCCTCCCGCCGGTCCATGCCGTGGATCACCAGCGGTTCCAGCAGCGTGTGGTAGACCATTTTGCGCGGATGCAGCGAGGCATACGGATCCTGAAACACCATTTGTACCTGCCGGTAATAGTCTTTATTGCGCACCGGATGTTGTTCGCGGTTCTGATACAAAATCGCGCCGCTGTAACGGGTGTTCTGGCCGGTCAGCGTGCGCAGAATGGTCGATTTTCCGCAGCCGGACTCGCCAATCAGCCCGTAACTTTCGCCTCTGGCGATGTGCATTGTGACGCTATCGACCACGGTTTTGCTGTGAGTGCCTTTGCCGAAAGCGATGCTCAGATCGACGGTTTCGAGCATCCGGTCAGCGGTCAGCGGCGGCGTGGGATTCATGAAAGTGGTCATCAGCAGGCTTCTCCGTAGCGGTATACCGGGCCGGTCAGCCACGCCGGGTCGCGTGCCGGAATAGCGAGCATGTCCACCGGATGCTGTAAATCCGGCTGACTGGCGAGCAGGGCGCGGGTGTAAGGATGTCTGGCGTTATGCAGCTGATCTGCCGAAATTTCTTCGAGAATACGTCCGGCGTACATCACCAGTGCGCGGTCGCAGAAACTCGACACCAGCCCGAGATCGTGAGTAATAAACAGCAGGCCGGTTTTGCGCCGTGCCAGCAACGCGTCCAGTACGCTCAGCACCTGCTGACGCACCGTGACGTCCAGCGCCGACGTGGGTTCGTCGGCGATAATCAAATCGGGTTCAGGGATCAGCATCATGGCGATCATGATGCGCTGCCCCATGCCGCCGGAAATCTCGTGCGGATACAGGTCAAACACCCGTTCCGGATCGCGGATATTCACCGCTTCCAGCATCGCCAGTGCTTTCACGCGGGCTTCTTTTTCACTGACATGAAAGTGAATGCGGTATGCCTCATTAATCTGATGACCGACGCGCATCAGCGGATTCAGCGAGAATTTCGGGTCCTGCATAATCATGGAAATCCGTTTGCCGCGGATTTTGCGCATCTGGCGCTCGCCGGTACTGAGCAGGTCGATATCGCCAAACTGCATGCGGTCGGCGCTGACGCTGGCACCCTGCGGCGTCAGTTTCAGCAGTGAACGGCCGGTGAGCGATTTACCGGAACCGGATTCGCCGACAATCGCCACTTTTTCACGGCCAACTGAGAAGGAGATACCGCGCACCGCGTGGTTTTCCTGCCGGTGGCCTTTGAACGTAATGTTCAGGTTTTGCACATCAAGCAATGTTTCAGTCATGGCGCAGATCCAGTACGTCGCGCAGGCCGTCACCGAACAGGTTGAACGCCAGGCTGGTGAAAAGAATCGACAGGCCGGGAATGGCGGCAATCGTCCAGTGAGTCATCATGAACTGGCGGCCGGAAGAGAGCATCGCGCCCCATTCCGGACTGGGTGCCTGTGCCCCGAGGCCGAGAAATCCGAGGCCGGAGGCGGTCAGGATAATCCCCGCCATATTCAGCGTCAGGCGCACCACCACCGAAGGCAGACACATCGGAATGATGTGGCGCAGGATGATGCGCATCTGCGATGCACCCTGCAAACGCACGGCGGCGACGTAATCCATTTTGCGGATAGACAAGGCTTCGGCGCGTGCCAGACGGGCAATCGGCGGCCAGGCAGAAAGTGAAATCGCGATAATCGCATTCTCGATACCCGGGCCGAGTGCGGCGACAAAACCCAGCGCCAGAATCAGGCTCGGGAACGCCAGAAAGATATCGACGATGCGCATCAGAATGGTGTCCGTCCAGCCGCCAACGGTGCCCGCCAGCGTGCCGACCAGTAATCCGAGCGGACCGACAATCAGCGCCGTCAGGCCGGTGATGTAGAGCGTGATACGCGCGCCATAAATCAGGCGGCTGTAAATATCGCGTCCGAGTTCGTCGGTCCCCAGCCAGTATTCCCGGTCCGGCGGTGCCAGCCGCAGGTGCAGGTTTTGCGCGTAAATATCGTGTGTCGCCAGCCACGGCGCGAAAATCGCCACTGTGACGATAAACAGGATGACGATCAGCCCGAACAGCGCCGACGTATTCCGGCGAAAGCGCCGCCACTGATTCAGGCTTTGCTGCACACGCGCCTGCCACGGTGTGGCCGGAACCGGCGCGTCGAGCCATGCCCGCAGGGAAAACGCCGGGCGCGCAGTGAGATGAGGTTTAGCGGAGTCGGTCATGATTGCTCCTGACGGGTTCGCGGATCAAAGATGCGGTAAAGCAGGTCGCAGATAAGGTTCAGCGCCACAAAAATCACGCCGATCAGTAACGAGCAACCCACCACGGCGTTCATGTCGCCCGCCAGCATGGCGTTGGTGAGATAGCGGCCAAAACCCGGCCAGGCGAATACCGTTTCGGTCAGCACCGCGCCTTCGAGTAAAAAGGCGTAAGACAGCGCGACGACCGTCACCACCTGCACCGCCACATTACGAAAGGCGTGGATCCACACACTGCGTGCCCATGACAACCCTTTCACCCGGGCGGTGATCACATATTCCTGTCCGAGTTGTTCAATCATAAAGCTGCGGGTCATGCGGCTGATGTACGACAGCCCGCTGAGGCCAAGAATCGATGCCGGTAAAATCAGGTGGCTGAAAACGTTGCGAAACGCCTCCCAGTTTCCGGTCAGTGCGGTGTCGATGAGATAAAATCCGGTGACTTTCTGCACGTCGAATTCATACATAAAGTCGATACGCCCCGGCCCGCCGATCCAGCCGAGTCCGGCGTAAAACAATACCAGCCCCATCAGACCCAGCCAGAAATTCGGCGCAGAATGGCCGAGCAGGCCGATAAAGCGGATGCAGTGATCAAACCAGGTATTGCGGTACATTGCCGATAACACGCCTGCCGGAATGCCCAGACAGGTGGCGATCAGTGCCGCCAGCGTCGCCAGTTCCAGCGTGGCCGGAAACACGCGGGCAATGTCGGTGGTGACCGGATTGCCGGTGGTCAGTGCGTTACCGAAATCCAGCATCGCGACGTTTTTCAGGTAGATCAGAAACTGTTCCCACAGCGGTTTGTCCAGCCCGAGCAGGTGATACATCTTCTGATAGGCTTCCTGACTGGCGTTATCGCCGAGCACTGATACCACAGGGTCAATCGGCAGCAAGCGCCCGATAAAAAAGGTCAGCGCCGCCAGCCCCAGTAACGTGCAGAACACGGAAACCAGCAATTTACTCAGCCGGGCGGCGCTTTCGCGCAGCCGCAGCCAGAGAGGTTCAGCATGCGCTATGCCTGCTGTGGTCGAATCGAGGTGCGACATCGGGCGCTCCTTGGTTTTTTATGGAAGGCTTATTTGGATGCCAGTGCGTAATAAACGCGGAAGCCGTTCCACGTCCAGTCTTTGACCTGTCTGGTCAGCCCGGCGGTGTTGTACATCTGGAACATGATCGCCATCGGGCCTTGCTGCATCTGCTCTTCCTGCAAGGTGTGATAGAGGGCAATACGTTTTTGCTCATCGGGTTCGAGCAGCGCTTCGGTGACTTTTTTATTCATCGCCGGATCGAAATACGAAGCACGCCAGCTCGGATACTGGGTTTTCTTGGCTTCTTTGCTGTTGTCCGGGTTGTAGACCAGACGCGAGGCGTTACCGTGCGCATCCGGCACCGAGGTCTGCCATGCCATCATGGCGCTCTGGAATTCACGCCCGCGCACGCGGCTGAATAACTGGGCATTGGCCATGCTTTCGATGGAGAGTTTTACGCCGATTTTCGAGGCATTTTCCTGCGTGCTCTGGGCGATAGGCGCCGAGTGCGGCAGGGTGCCGATGATCAGTTTGGCGGAGAAACCGTCGGGATAACCGGCTTCGGTCAGCAACTGTTTGGCTTTCGCCAGATCCAGTTTGAACGGCTGTCCGGCATCTTTATCCAGCGCACCAAAGGCGCCGAGCTGGGCGAAACTGGCGCGCGGCACACCGAGATACGGCATCACGGTGGAAGCCAGCCCCTGATAATCAATCAGATAACGCATCGCGAGGCGCACTTTCGGGTTTTTGAAAATCGGGTCTTCGCTGTTAAAGGTCCAGAAGAACAATTGCGGCTTGAGGACTTTCTCCACCTTCACCTGACCGCCTTTGTCCAGATCACGTAAATCGTCCGGCGCCAGGTCACGGGCGATATCCACATCCCCCTGTGTCAGCAACAGGCGCTGCGTGCCGGTTTCCGCAACGTGGCGGATCAGGATGCGTTGCAGTTTCGGTTTCTCGCCCCAGTAATCTTTATTCGCCTGCAACACCACGCCTTCACCGGCATTCCAGCGCATCAGCTGATAGGCACCGACGCAGGCGGTGTGCGTGGTCAGGTATTTGTTGCCCATGTCGTCGCCAACGGCATTTTTCTCCACCAGCGCCTGATCCAGCGTGGTCGACACGTTATTGGCGGCGATAGCCTGTAAGACCAGATTGGTCGGGTACGGCTGGTCGAATTTCATCACCAGCGTGTTGTCGTCGGGCGCGGTAATGCGTTCTTTGACGTTATCTTTGGTAAAGCCATATTCAGTCAGGGTGGCGGAATTGCCGAAACCGAGCAGCACCACGCGCTGCAACGACCAGGCGACGTCTTTCGCTGTGGCTTTATTGCCGGACGGGAACGTCATGCCGGTATTGAGATGGAAGGTGATTTGTTTGCGATCAGGCGCGATATCCCAGCTTTTTGCCAGGCGCGGAATAACGCGGGATTCGTCTTTCGGATCGAAATCCACCAGCGTGTCGCAGGTGTTTTTGATGATTTCATTAGTGACCACTTCGCCAATCTGCGCCGGGTCAAAGGTGCTGATTGCGTCAATATTCCATGCCATCACCAGCGAATCCGCAGGCGTCGCGGCCTGTGCAGCCGTACTTCCCCATGTGAGACCAATCATTGTGGCGAGGATTTTTGTTCTGGTGTTGAGCATAAATCGGGTTCCTTTGATTAAAAAAAACGAGCGTAAAATAGTGAATCTCTGTCAGCCCCTTTCGCAGAAAGAGAAGGCGTATTCGGTCAACTCCCTCCCCTGCGAAGGGGAGGGTTGGGGTGGGGTATTAATGGCGTCGCCGGAGTTGCCTGCTAAACCCCCTCCCGGCCTCCCCCTTCGCAGGGGGAGGAGCAAAGACTCGATCGGCTCCCTCCCCTGCGAAGGGGAGGGTTGGGGTGGGGTATTAATGGCATCACCGGAGTTGCCTGCTAAACCCCCTCCCGGCCTCCCCCTTCGCAGGGGGAGGAGCAGACCCACTCCCTGTCATCAGAGAGGGTGCTTCAAACTTTTATTCAGGACGTGGCTGAACCGGCGGTTTGACTTCCGGCGGGATCGGGCACACATAAGGGGTTTCAGCGGTCAGTTCCTGATGCGCCTGTTTGGCGGCTGCCATCAGTGCGCTGTCGGTCAGGGTGTCGATGGCGGTGGCGGCCATGATTTTGGCGACGTAAGCCAGCCCTTTATGCGCGGCAGGCATTTTCCCCTGCGCAGTGAGCTGCCACGAATGGCCCGGTGTCCCGATGGCGTAAGTCGGGACATGCGCCTGCACGGTCGGCATTTTCCAGCTGATATCACCGACGTCCGTTGAACCCAGCATCAGTTCGCCGGAGGTTTCCAGCGGGACAATGAATTCGCATAACGGTGAGGCGTCCTGCGGTTTTTTGAGGCCGATGCGGCGGTAGGCGCTTTGCAAATCCTGCGGGCTGAGCGTGGCCTGAATTTCAGCGGCAAAGGCTTTGTCAGCCGCGTCGAATTCCAGCGGACCGAGCAGTTCGAAGTTACGCTGCATGGCTTCTTCCAGCGGGCGGTTGCCCAGCAGGTTGGCCACGGCGCTCATGATGCTGATATCGACGGTGGTTTCGGTCATCAGCGCCGCGCCCTGTGCGACTTTTTTCACGCGCTCGTTGAGTTCAAACATGGCATGTACGTCGCGTGAACGGATGGCATAACGCACGGCGGCACGCGCCTGCACCACGTTCGGCGCGATGCCGCCGGAATCGAGCATCGCATAGTGAATGCGGGAATCCTGCGGTACGTGTTCGCGCAGGTAGTTAACGCCGACGTTCATCAGTTCAACGGCGTCCAGCGCACTGCGTCCAAGATGCGGCGAGGCGGCGGCGTGCGAGGAGCGGCCGTGGAAGACGAAATCCATGCGGGTATTGGCCAGCGATTCGGCGCGGGCAACTTCAGTAAAGGCATTCGGGTGCCAGGTGATGGCGACGTCCACGCCGTCAAACGCCCCGGCGCGCGCCATAAAGGATTTGGCGGCGCCACCTTCTTCCGCCGGACAGCCGTAATAGCGCACGCGCCCCGGCGTGCCGGTTTGTGCCAGCCAGTCTTTCAGCACCGTAGCTGCCAGCATGGCGGCAGAACCCAGCAGATTGTGCCCGCAGCCATGCCCCTGACCGTTGCCCGGCAGCGGCTCAGGACGGGCAATCCCGGCCACCTGACTCAGCCCCGGCAGCGCATCGTATTCGCCGAGAATCGCAATGATCGGACCGCCTTCACCGGCTTCGCCCATCACGGCCGTCGGAATATCGGCGACATTTTCAGTGACGCGAAAACCCTGTTCTTTCAGCATCGCCGTGTGTTCGGCAACGGAACGGTATTCGGTATAGCAAATTTCCGGCATGCCCCAGACGCGATCGCTCAGGGCGGTGAACAGGGCTTTTTTGGCGTCGACCAGGCTCCAGACGGTTTCTTTATTCTGCGCAGATGCGTTATTCAACGGAGACTCCTTGTGCCAGTGGCTACGGTTTTATGAGGTCAGTGTGTCGGAGGAACCTGTTCAGAATGTGTGCAGAAAAGGCAAAGATCCAATGAGTCTTTCAGCTGACCCATTCCAAAACCGCATAGATATTTTGAGATATGCGAAAACAGAATAGTCAGCGTGACTCTCTGAATAGAAAGGAGAAATTACAGGTTGCGGGGAGCCTCACGCGGGAGCCTGGCGTGGAAAGGGAACATTTTTATCGCCGGAACCGGTCAGGCGACGGCGCGGGTCTGGTGCAACTGGCTGGCTTTATTCCACAGCCGTTCAGCCTGTGGTGTACGAAATTTTTCCAGCCGGTAAAGACGGATGCTGGCCTGAATATCCCAGCTTCGTTCTCCGGCGCGGATAAGCGAGCCGTTCGCCAGTTCCTCGCAGATCAGGCTGGTGGGCAACCACGACACGCCGCAGCCGGAAATGGTCATCGCTTTCAGGCCGCTGCACATCGGATTTTCATACACCGGCTTCAGCGGCAGCGGGCGCGACGCAAACAGGGCACTCAGCGCGTGGGCAAAAAAGGACCGATTGCCGTAACTGAGATAAGGAAGCTGGACGCGGGTGCCGCCAAAGGGGCTTAGCGGGAACAGGGGTTTGCCGTCATCGTCTGGTGCACAGACGGCCAGCGCATTCTCTTTTCCCAGTTCGATATAGGGAAAGCGTTCGAGCTGTTTCATCAGCGGAACGGAATCATGGGCGTAGGTCAGCAGAAAATCCGTTTCGCCATCCAGCAGCAGGGAAATATTGCCGCTGAATGACGGCTGCTGATCGCACAAACGAATGTAGCCGTACTGATGCGACGGGTCGATCTGGTTGATCCAGTCGGGGAAAAAGGTCAGGGAGAGCGTATTGAGCGCGGCAAAATGCACGATGGCGTGCTTCTGCGCATGGCGCTCACGCAGGTCGCTGCGCAGTTGTGTCATGGAAAACACCAGATCTGCCGCAGTATGCAGGAAGTCCTGGCCTTCCGGCGTCAGGCGTATCGGGTAGGTTTTTCGGTCAAAAAGCGGCACGCCAAGCCATTCTTCCAGTTGCTTAATTCGTCGGCTCAGCGCGGACTGGGTGATGTTTCTTTCACTGGCGGCTCGCGTAAAGCTATAGCACTGAGACACACTGAGAAAATCTTCAAACCACTTCAGTTCCATCAGAAAACCTCTGGCGGGTAATAAGCCCGTAATAACAAGCAATAAATGCGCCAGAGTTTAAAAACTGCTTAACATATTGGTTTCAATCCATGTCCGCCCGCAACCCGGCTTATGCCGGAAAAACAGACAACATCAGTACGCTAAATCACCTGCACCACCAGCGTGCAATTGCGCTATTTTGGGGTATTTTGCGGGTGCCAGCGCAAACGCTTTCGCTGATGAGTCGACGCCGTTTGCTACACTTGTCAGCATTTTCCGCTGGTTTCCACCCCTATCTCAAAAATAACCGTTCATATATTCATCATTTAGCCAGAAATTTTTAGGGATTTAAAATGGGCGAAACCCCCAGGAATATTCTTTTACAAAGGGGATTGTCTGGTTATTCACTGCGCAAACTGAACATTCATCCTGATTTGGTTAACAAAATGTTTTTTTATGTTTGTTTGTTGTAACTCACAGTCTGTGTAAATGCCTGATGGTTATATTGACGTCAAGGAAAGGAGTTGCCAAATTGATAGCCCCAAGGAAGACCAGTGATTATTTCCGGTAAGATTTTGTAAAGACAGCTTTACAGATCGAAGGAAAAAAATGGCAGTTCACCATGCTCTGGTTGGACTTATTGCAGCACACGAGCAAACACAGTCACCCGCAAATAAAAATAAAGGGTGACGTGAGCTGTATACACAACACACACATCCACATCACCATTAATCGATGGAGCAGAAGCGATGACAATCTCTTTAGGTAAGTCGGGGCTACTGAAATTCAGTATGGGCCTGATTGCGCTGACCGTTGCGGCCAGTGTCCAGGCAAAAACGTTAGTGTATTGCTCTGAAGGTTCACCTGAAGGCTTCAACCCTCAGTTGTTCACCTCTGGCACCACGTATGACGCAAGCTCCGTGCCTATCTACAACCGTCTGGTTGAATTCAAGATCGGGACCACTGAAATCCAGCCGGGTCTGGCTGAGAAGTGGGACGTGTCTGCTGATGGCAAAACCTACACTTTCCATCTGCGCAAAGGCGTGAAGTGGCAGGACAACAAGGAATTCAAACCGACCCGTGATTTCAACGCGGACGACGTAATTTATTCCTTCGAACGTCAGCTGGACAAAAATAACCCTTACCACGGCGTTTCCGGCGGCAGCTACGAATACTTCGAAGGCATGGGCATGGGCGATCTGATTAACAAGATCGTGAAAGTGGACGACAACACCGTGCAGTTCGTACTGAACCGCCCGGAGTCTCCGTTCCTGGCTGACCTCGCGATGGACTTCGCTTCCATCCTGTCTGCGGAATACGCTGACAACATGCTGAAAGCGAAAACCCCTGAGAAAGTCGACCTGGATCCGATCGGTACCGGTCCGTTCCAGCTTCTGCAATACCAGAAAGATTCACGCATTCTCTACAAAGCCTTCCCGGGCTACTGGGGCACCAAGCCGCAGATCGACCGTTTAGTCTTCTCCATCACGCCTGACGCTTCCGTGCGTTACGCGAAACTGCAGAAAAACGAATGCCAGGTGATGCCATACCCGAACCCGGCTGACATCGCGGCAATGAAGAAAGATAAATCCATCAACCTGATGCAACAGCCTGGCCTGAACGTAGGTTATCTGTCCTTCAACGTTGAGAAGAAACCACTGGATGAAGTGAAAGTGCGTCAGGCACTGACCATGGCTGTGAACAAAAAAGCCATCATCGATGCGGTTTATCAGGGTGCTGGCCAGCCGGCTAAAAACCTGATCCCACCAACCATGTGGGGCTACAACAAAGACGTTGTGGATTACGAATACAATCCTGAGAAAGCCAAAGAGCTGCTGAAAGAAGCCGGTCACGCAGACGGTTTCGCTATCGACCTGTGGGCGATGCCGGTACAGCGTCCGTACAACCCGAACGCACGCCGTATGGCTGAAATGATCCAGGCTGACTGGGCAAAAATTGGCGTGAAAGCCAACATCGTGACTTACGAGTGGGGCGAATACCTCAAGCGTGCTAAGAACGGTGAGCACCAGTCTGTGATGATGGGCTGGACCGGCGACAATGGGGATCCGGATAACTTCTTCGCTACCCTGTTCAGCTGTGCAGCGGCGAAAGACGGTTCCAACTACTCCCGCTGGTGCTACAAGCCGTTTGAAGATTTGATCCAGCCAGCCCGTGCTGAATCTGATCACGCCAAACGTGCCGCGCTGTATCAGCAGGCTCAGGTTGTGATGCATGAGCAGGCACCTGCGCTGATCATCGCTCACTCCACCGTATACGAACCTGTTCGCAAAGAAGTCAAAGGGTATGTCGTCGATCCGCTCGGCAAACACCACTTCGAAAACGTCTCAATGGAGTAATTGACTACTGAGCGCACAGGGAGCTGCGTTGTGCGGTGCTCGCAATTTTCGCCTACCTAATGGTATGTCTCAATTGCTCTGCTCCTCCGCCTTGCTCGCTGAGCGCTCACTACGTCTTTTAGTTCAGCGATATAAAGTTTTGTGAGCTATCAATAAGCCCGGCGAGCTACGGTTCGCCGGGCATTTTATACAGAGAGTACGGGATATGTTGCAGTTCATACTCCGACGTCTGGGGTTAGTTATCCCAACGTTTATCGGCATTACTTTGCTGACTTTTGCCTTCGTACACATGATACCAGGCGACCCGGTCACCATCATGGCAGGCGAACGCGGTGTTTCCCCCGAACGTCACGCCCAGCTGATGGCAGATATGGGGCTCGACAAGCCTCTTTACCAACAATATTTCCACTACGTGAACGGTGTGCTGCACGGCGACCTGGGCACGTCCTTAAAAAGCCGCACCCCTGTCTGGCAGGAATTCGTACCGCGCTTCAAAGCGACACTGGAACTGGGCATCTGCGCGATGATCTTCGCGATCATTGTCGGTATTCCGGTGGGTGTGCTGGCGGCGGTAAAACGGGGATCGATATTCGACCACACGGCTGTGGGGATCTCGCTGACCGGCTATTCGATGCCGATATTCTGGTGGGGGATCATGCTGGTGATGCTGGTCTCGGTGCAGCTCAATCTGACGCCCGTATCGGGGCGAATAAGCGATACCGTCTTCCTGGATGACAGCCTGCCGCTGACCGGCTTTATGCTGATCGACACGCTGTTCTGGGGCGAACCGGGTGATTTCGTGGATGCCGTGATGCACATGATTTTACCGGCCATCGTACTGGGCACCATTCCGCTGGCGGTGATTGTGCGTATGACCCGTTCTTCCATGCTGGAAGTGCTGGGCGAAGACTACATCCGTACCGCGCGCGCCAAAGGCGTCAGCCGTATGCGGGTGATCGTCATTCATGCACTGCGCAATGCGCTGTTGCCGGTGGTGACCATCATTGGTTTGCAGGTCGGTACGCTGCTCGGCGGTGCCATCCTGACCGAAACCATCTTCTCCTGGCCGGGACTCGGCCGGTGGCTGATTGACGCACTCCAGCGCCGCGACTATCCGGTCGTGCAGGGCGGGGTGTTGCTGGTCGCTACTCTGATCATCGTGGTTAACCTGCTGGTAGATGTGCTCTACGGCGTGGTCAACCCGCGTATTCGCCACAAGAAATAAGGGGCGCACAATGTCTCAAACCACTGAGCCGGTCGCTAACGAGTTAGTGACGGCTGCGCCAGTGCCGATGCCGCCTTTGCGCGAATTCTGGCATTACTTCAAGCGTAACAAAGGGGCCGTTGTCGGCCTGGCTTACATCATTATCATGCTGGTCATTGCGATTGGTGCGAACGTGATTGCACCACATCTGCCTGCCGAACAGTTCCGTGACGCGCTGTTGCGCCCGCCGGTCTGGATGGAAGGCGGGAGCTGGAAATTCCTGCTGGGCACCGACGACGTCGGCCGCGATATTCTGTCGCGTCTGATGTACGGCGCGCGTTTATCGCTGCTGGTCGGTTGCCTGGTCGTCGTACTGTCGCTGATCCTCGGCGTGGTGTTCGGTCTGTTTGCCGGTTACTACGGCGGTGTGGTTGACGCCATCATCATGCGTGTGGTCGATATCATGCTGGCCCTGCCAAGCCTGTTGCTGGCACTGGTGCTGGTGGCAATTTTTGGCCCATCGATTGTTAACGCCTCGCTGGCGCTGACCTTCGTGGCCTTACCGCACTATGTCCGCTTAACCCGTGCTGCGGTGCTGGTGGAAGTGAACCGCGACTACGTCACTGCGTCGCGCGTGGCCGGTGCCGGTTCTGCCCGTCAGATGTTCATCAATATTTTACCTAACTGCTTAGCGCCGCTGATCGTTCAGGCATCGCTCGGCTTCTCCAACGCCATCCTTGATATGGCAGCGTTGGGCTTCCTCGGTATGGGCGCACAGCCGCCAACGCCGGAGTGGGGCACCATGCTGTCGGACGTCTTACAGTTTGCTCAAAGTGCCTGGTGGGTCGTGACCTTCCCCGGCGTGATCATTCTGCTGACGGTGCTGGCATTTAACCTGATGGGTGATGGCCTGCGTGATGCCCTCGACCCTAAACTTAAGCAGTAAGGGGTTGGAGATGGAAACAACATTAACGAATGATGTTCAGGTCGGCAAAACGTTGCTGACCGTGGATAAACTCTCCGTTCACTTTGGTGACGAAGGGACGCCGTTCCGCGCCGTAGACCGTATCAGTTACAGCGTGAAACAGGGCGAAGTGGTCGGGATTGTCGGTGAATCCGGCTCCGGTAAATCAGTCAGTTCACTGGCGCTGATGGGGCTGATCGACTTCCCCGGTAAAGTGATGGCTGAAAAACTCGAGTTTGGTGGCCGTAATCTGCAGGGCATCAGCGAAAAAGAACGCCGCCAGATTGTCGGTGCCGAAGTCGCGATGATTTTCCAGGATCCGATGACCAGCCTGAACCCGTGTTACACCGTCGGTTTCCAGATTATGGAAGCCATCAAGGTGCATCAGGGCGGCAACAAAAAGACCCGTCGTCAGCGCACCATCGATTTGCTGAATCTGGTGGGTATTCCGGATCCGGCTTCGCGTCTCGATGTCTATCCGCATCAGCTTTCCGGCGGGATGAGTCAGCGCGTGATGATCGCAATGGCGATTGCCTGTCGCCCGAAATTACTGATCGCCGATGAGCCAACCACCGCGCTCGACGTGACCATTCAGGCGCAGATTATTGAACTGCTGCTCGATCTGCAACAACGCGAAAACATGGCGCTGATGCTGATCACCCATGACCTGGCACTGGTGGCCGAAGCCGCGCAGCACATTATTGTGATGTATGCCGGACAGGTAGTGGAATCGGCAAAAGCCACGGAAATCTTCCGTGCGCCACGCCATCCGTATACGCAGGCGCTGCTGCGCTCACTGCCGGAATTCGCCGCAGATAAAGCGCGTCTGCAATCCTTGCCGGGTGTGGTGCCGGGTAAATATGACCGTCCTAACGGCTGTCTGCTGAATCCGCGTTGCCCGTATGCAACCGATCTTTGCCGTAAAGAAGAACCTGCGCTGCGTGACCTCGCGAACGGGCGTCAGTCGAAGTGCCATTATCCGCTGGATGATGCCGGGAGACCTACTTATGAGTCCTGATAACACCCAACCGCAGCCGCTGTTGCACGCGATTGACCTGAAAAAACATTACCCGGTGAAGAAGGGCATCTTCGGCCAGGAACGCACGGTGAAAGCGCTTGACGGCGTGTCGTTTACCCTCGAACGCGGTAAAACGCTGGCGGTGGTCGGGGAGTCCGGTTGTGGTAAATCCACGCTGGGCCGCCTGCTGACCATGATTGAAGTGCCGACCGGCGGTGAGCTGTATTACCGTGGTCAGGATTTGCTGAAACCTGACGCAACCGCTGAAAAGCTGCGCCGTCAGAAGATCCAAATCGTGTTCCAGAATCCTTACGGATCGCTCAACCCGCGTAAGAAAGTCGGGCAGATCCTCGAAGAGCCCTTGCTGATCAACACCAAACTTAGCCGCGAAGAACGTCGCGAAAAAGCCCTGGCGATGATGGCGAAAGTCGGCCTGAAAACCGAGCATTACGACCGCTATCCGCACATGTTCTCCGGCGGCCAGCGTCAGCGTATTGCTATCGCCCGCGGTCTGATGCTGGATCCGGACGTGGTGATCGCCGATGAACCGGTCTCCGCACTGGACGTTTCCGTGCGTGCGCAGGTACTGAACCTGATGATGGATTTGCAGCAGGATTTAGGGCTGTCGTACGTCTTCATCTCCCACGACTTGTCGGTGGTTGAACACATTGCTGACGAAGTGATGGTGATGTATCTGGGACGCTGCGTGGAGAAGGGGCCGAAAGACGCCATCTTCAGCAATCCGCGCCATCCATACACGCAGGCGCTGTTGTCCGCGACGCCGCGTCTGAACCCGGACGAACGCCGTGAACGCATCAAACTGACCGGCGAGCTGCCAAGCCCGCTGAATCCGCCAGCCGGTTGCGCGTTCAACGCCCGCTGCCGCCGTGCGTTCGGCACCTGCAAACAGTTCCAGCCGCAGTTGAAACAGTACGGCGATCAGCTCGTCGCCTGCTTCGCTGTCGATCAGGATGAAACCGGTACGACGCAGACGGTCGCCGTAAATCAGTAATCCCCCGCCGTTATAACGAAGCCCGCGAAAGCGGGCTTTTTTCTGGGTAATATTTAGTCAGAAGCAAATCTGATAAGGCGCCTATAATCGCCATTGTCGGCTTCTCTCAGAGCGAGAATGTATTCAGCGCGATGTGCATCTGGTGAAACGAGTTCGCCTGCTGATATCCCCCAGGGAAAGAACCCCCTTCCAAGCGCGCGACGAAGCACGTCGCAAAATATCCGGGAATGCCTTCCATTCCCATTGGGAAAAGGGTGGATCCATACAATGTCTCTGTGAAGTCTCAGGCAGATTTCATCGGGTGGGTAAGTTTCGTTTTCAATCCAGAAAATTGCATTATCGAGAGTATCTCTGACACGCATTGAGATCATATAAGGCGGCGTATTCCCGATGTTTACTTCTCTGCGTCTGAGTTGCCCCGCCCATTCCCACGTTTTATTGAACATGTTGCGGTGTAATCGAAGACAGAAATCGACAGTTAAGATCTCTGTGTAAATCAGCTTCTGACGGCTGAGATGCGCTAATGCCTGCTGTATGTTCGTTTTTTCAAATTGATTCAGGTCTTCCCGGGTAAAGATGTAGTCGGGAATTAAACCGGCCAGATCGTCAGGGCTAAGTTCCGTTGCCCCTTCAGGAAGGCCATTATTGATGGTTTCGCTCATTTTTCATCCCAGAAATCCCGAGGCCATTTTTGTAATAGGTCGCTTTTAAGCTTGTCTTGTGTCGATTCTTGGAACGCTGATGATGTGGATTGCTGTTCCAGTGACATATGAATTTCAGTGTACTGATTAAGGAATTTCGCTTTTTTCCCGGCCTGCTGCTCTCTTAGTTCTTGCAGCGTTCGCCCTTGCTTTGGCTGCAAAAAGTATACAAGCTCACAATCCAAGCCCTCAGCGATTTTTTCCAGTGTATTCAGCGTTAGCGACCCTTCAATTTCACCTTTTTCTATCAGCGAGATGCGCGACTGACTTAAACCACATCGTTCGGCAAGGGAGCGGGTGCTCATACCCAGCGCGCTTCTGAGAAGTTGTATCCATCCTTTTTTTGGGCGCTTGGCTTTGCGTCGAGGTTTCATTTCATTGAGAAGGTTGTCTACCTGTTTGATCTTTAATTCTTTATCCCACATAGAGAAACCTTTTAATTGCATATTTACAATAGATTTATTGATTTTCAATATTAAATATACAATCAAATTTGGATAAATCAATTGTATATATACAATCATTTTAGAATTAATCGATTGTATATATGCAATCGATTACAACAAAAAAGGCCAGTCAGCATCCACTGACTGGCCTTACTATTTCAGAGTACGCTTATCCTTTATGACTTGCCCACCAGCTCAGCAGTTGCAGGGTGGAAGAGTAGTAATCGTCTTTCGGTGCCAGGTTCGGGCTGATGGCGCCAGCGTTGGCCATGGTGAAATCGCGCACGGCTAATAATCCCGGTGACATGTTGTAGCCCGCTTTGGTGCCGGTCATGACATCAATCCAGGCGGGTGTGGCGTCGCGTGGGGATTTTTGCCACCACAGAATAAACGGTGCCAGTTGCGGGCTGCCGGGATGCGCCCAGCCGAGATACAGCGGGATACGCACGGCATCGTAACTGAAACGCGTTGGCCAGCGGCTGGCCGGTTTCAGGGTGCCATCGGCCTGCATATCCACCCAGTCCGTCGGTAAGCGGAAATCGCCAAACGCCATTTTACTGAGCATCGCGGTGCTGCTTTCATCCAGATCTTTCCAGACTTTCAAATGGCTGTGCGCATAAAATGCCTGCCAGGCCGGGAAGATGAAATAGGACGGATTGACGGTTACGTTGCTGGTCTGATTGAAACCCTTCACGCCCGGCAGCATCACTTTGTAACCGGCGTAATCAATCACATTGTATTTGATCAGCGCCGTCTGCAATTTTTCAGAGGCTTTGGTGTAACGGCTGTCGTTCCACTTATCACCCGCCAGCAACAGCGCCCAGGCCATCAGCGTATCGCCATCAGAGGCGTTGTTGATATCTGCCACATGCGGAGTGCTGTTCGGGTCATACCGCCATGAATACAGGCCGATATCTTTGCGATAGAGCGTCGTGTTTGCCCACTGCCACAGCTTGTCGAACGTCGCCTGATCGTCATTGAACACCGCGAGCAGCATACTGAAACCCTGACCTTCGGTGTGACTGACGTTTTTATTGGCGGTATCAATGATTCGTCCATCTGGCATCAGAAAGCGACTTTTATACGCAGACCAGCCAGCATCCTGAGCCATTACAGCGGAACTGAAAAACGCGAAAATAAGGCCGAACCACAGCACCAGGCTGTAGCGCCGAAATAACGACATAGAGATTCCTTACAAACCATTTTGATAACGAAAAACGAATGCGCCTTCCGGTGTGCTTTCCTGCCAGCGCAGCGGAACATAGGGTTGCCCGCCTTGTGATAACAACCACTCAGCATACAGTCCTTCAAACAGGGCGATGAGCGCAATAGGCCACAACGCATCATCCTGCCCTTGCGGTGATGCCGGCCAGGCAATGTGCACCAGCGCCAGTTGTTGCGAAGTCGCTTCCAGCTTCACGACACCCCAGTCAAAACGGCTGAGAATATGATTGATATTGTCTTCCAGTTCGCCAAGGGTCGCAGAGGCGGGAAGCGGATGCTGGCGTGCCAGGTTATTGCCCATCAGGGTCAGAAAGCGGCGGCCATCTTCGTCATCGGCGGACGCCAGAATACCTGAAAATAGCACCTGCACCAGGCTTTGCCAGCCGGGTGTGGTGTGGCGCTGGCGGTAATATTCCTGCGCGACCTGGGTATAGTTATGTTCTTGCATGGTTTTATTTCACCGCGATTAATTTTGGCCCATCAGATAACGGAAGTAGACCTGCGCTTTACTTTCGTTGTAATCGCCGAAAGTATCGTAGCCAACCTGTCCGCCAATCTGCATGCTTTTGTTCAGATGATAGTTGCCGCCGACGCCCGCATTCCAGCCGATGCCATTTTGCGTTTTACCGCTGTAATAAGCTTCTGTGCCGTAGCCCTCAGCCACCAGATCTTCCAGTTGTTTCTGCAGGTCCGGGTTATTCGGGAAGTAGGCGCTCTTATCCTGCGAATAAGACTGATAGCCCACCGCGCCGGACAGTTTCAGATCCCAGTCGTCATATTTCTGGGTGTATTCCACCGGGAAGGAGACGCTGACATAGTTTTGCGGGCTGAAGTAACCGCCCTGACCGAAGCTGTAATAGCTGAGGTTTTTGTCGAAATCCATGTAACCGACGTTGATGCCGGTTTTCAGTTCACGATCGTCATAACGGAACGGACGTACATACAGACCGGCATTGGCGTTCACCGATTTGTTGCTCTTCACGTTGTTACCCAGATAGCTGTAATAACCCGCTTCGGCGTAAAAACCAGCGTCGCCATCGTCGTACGACAGATTGACGCTGCCGCCGTTTTTAGTGACCTGACCCCATTCCTTGCCGCTGTAATTATCTTTGGTGCCGACGTAGGACAGAATACTGTCAGTGACAGCACGACGCTCAGCCGTCACGCGCAGGGTGGTGAAGTCAGTCAGTTTCGGTGCCCATTGCACGCCACCGACCAGCGAGTTCAGATCCTGCCCGAGCGGCGTACTGCCGATATCGGCTTTATAGCTGTCACCGGTCAGCGCAGCGTTCACTTCTACGCCGGTTGCGCTTTGATTGCCTGCGGCTGGCGCTGCGTAAGTCGTTGGATCCGTACCCGTAATGGTGTTGTAGGCCACGCATTGATCGGAGGTTGCGTTAGCTGACGTACAGTTGGTGCTGGAATTCGCCGCTGCAGCCGCCTGCAATTTCGCAAAGGTGCTGTAGCTGGCGATATCCAGACCGGCCGCTGCGGCTGCGGCAGCCACATCTTTCTGCGCCGACTGTGCTGCAGCCAGTGCGCCCTGACCGAAGCGGGAATTGCCGGTACCGGACGGGCTGCCTGCGCTGAGAGAAACCGGCGTGACGCCAATACTCAGACGGGACGTATCAAACGGCACGAAGGCAAAGGTCATCGGTGCTTTAGCTTCGGTCAGCTGGCTGAGACCGCTTTCGCCGTCACGGCCACGGATCGACATATCACCCTGCGCCCAGGTCGCGGTCTTGCCCTGCAACTCGTCGAGCATGTCGTCGATCTGTTTTTCCGTGGCATTACGCTGTGTGACCGCTGTCGGTTCGGTCGTTGCCGCCGGAATATTTCCCGGCGTGGAAACCTGATCTGATACCTGCCACGGCAATACGGCACCGTAAGAAGATTGTGTCGCCGGTCGTGAGGCGGAGGTGCGTGTTGAGCGGTTGATGAACGGGTTGTCGCTGATCTGCAATCCGGCCACCTGCGCCTGACTGTCTGTGCCTTCCAGCCCGATCATCTTGCCCTTCGCAGAACGCAGTAACGCCAGCGCCTGCTGATGATCGCCCTGTGCTTCGGCGACGCGCGCTTCGAGTAACAGACGGTCCGGCGTACGCGGTCCGCGCAGGCCTTCCATCAGCGTTTTAGCACGCTGGTTATCGCCTTCGCCCAGCGCAACGTTAATCGCACCGACGCGTGCATCCTGTGTCGGTGTGTCGTTGCTCATCAGGTAGTTATAGACCTGACCGGCTTGCTTATTGAGTTTTCCGGACTGATACAGGCGCGCCATCGCCAGCATCAGGTCGCGGTTTTGCGGATCAGCCTGCAACGCGACGACCAGTTTGTCGTAGGCCGCTGCGTACTGACCCTGTTCGCGCAACTGGTCAGCCTGGGTGATCACGAAACCGTTACGCAGGCTCGCCAGCGCTGTCGGTGACGTGCCGGACTGGATTTGTGGATTTTGCAGGAAGGCTTGCGCCTCATTGCTCAGACCGGCCTGATTCAGCACGCTGACCTGATCGGCGTAATCCCCGGCATTGCCGTTGACGCCCTGACGCATATTCTGGCGAACCAGTTGCACCGCCAGCGGAAGCTGACCGGCCGCCGCCAGGTTTTTCGCCAGCGCGCCGACATCCGCAGGCGCGGCTGGCGGATTCTGTGCCAGCGCACGCAAGGTGTTAGACGCAGCGGCGGCATTGCCCTGTTGCAGATAGCTTTCGGCATCGGCCATTTGCGCATTGAAGTTGGCGCGCTGCGCCAGTTCACGCATCCCCTGATTCTGACTGCTGCGCGGAATACGCGAGAGCAGGGCGTTGGCGGTTGACCAGTTTTTGGTTTCTGACGCGAACAGGGCCGCGGCGTACAGATCGGCAGAAGAGGCACCCGGACGCGCAGACGGCGCCATGATTGACTGTGCCTGCGCGGTTTGCCCCTGCGATTGCAGGATGCGCGCCATATCCAGTTTCACCCAGACATTTGACGGCTGACGTTCCCGTGCCTGCTGAAGAATATTCAGTGCGCGCTGCGGATCGTTGTTCGCTACGGCCTGGGCGGCCTGACGGCGCATTGGCTCGATAACATCCGCTACGGTCGGCGGGTTCATTTTGGCCTGAATCCCGGCTGGCAGCGTTTTCAGCACCTGACTGGCTTCGGCGGTTTTGTTCTGCTGACGCAGCACGTAATACAACCCGGCGCGGGCATCGGCATTATCGCCCAGCGCGCTGTATTGTTGCTCAGCCCCGGCCAGATCGCCTTTGCGGCGCAGAATATCCGCACGCAACAGGCTGGCTGACTGACCTTTCTCACCACCGACCTGCGTCAGCGGAGTGACGGCAGCCAGTGCGGCGTCGTAACTGCCGGAGCCGGCGGCGTCTTTGGCTTTCGCCAGTTGGGCGTAAAACGCGGAATCCTGTGCCTGATTGCTCAACTGGGCGCTGTTCGGGCCGCCCTGTGCGGCAGCTTTGCTCAGATACTGTGACGCCTGCTCAAAGTTACCGCTGCGCTGCGCGATATAACCGAGACCGGCCAGTGCATCGGCGTCATTCGGGTTATCGGCCAGCACGCTTTCAAACTTAGCTTTCGCGCTGTTGACGTCGCCGCTGTTCAGTGCCGTGAAGCCCTGACCTTTCGCCGCGCCGCCGATGTTTTTCTGGAAGTATGTCATCACGCCGGTGTCGTTCGGGTGACGCGCCTGATAGCCCTGATAAAAATCACGGTCAGCTTCCTGCGGCGTCATCCACAATAATGCCTGACGTAATGAGCGGTCGGCTTCGGTGCTGGAACCGGCCATCGTGCTCAGTAATTTTATACCGTCGCGGCGGGTGGATTCCTGATACGTCAGCACCTTACCCAGACCAAGGCGCGCCTGTGTGTCGTCAGGACGCGAGGCGACACGCTGTTGTAACCCGGCAATGGCCTGCGGCTGGAGCGACTTGTCGCCCGCCATCGTCAGATAGTATTCGGTCGCCAGGCTGTCGAGTGGCTGGTTGCCGTTAAAGATCGTGCGGTACGCCGAAAGCGCACCGCTGACGTTGCCCTGCGCGGCCATCTGGCGGGCAGAAGCCAGCTGAGCCGGCGGGATTGACTGCATGGCTTTGGCGCTGTTGAGCGATGTCAGACGCGGATCGTCCGGCGAGGCAGCGGCCAGTTTTTCGCGCCACTGACTGGCTGCGGTTTTATCGCCACTTTGCATGGAATACAGCGACATCAGGTACAGCGCCTGCGCATTGTCTGGCTCAACCAGCAGCACTTTCTGTAAGGCGTCTTTCGCCAGGTCGTCATGGGCGCGTTCATGCCAGTAAGCGGCCTGATCAAACAACGCCTTCATGGCAGGATTGGTGGTATCCGCTGCCAAGGTGGCGGCACTAAAACTCGCTACTCCGGCGATCCCTACCAGATAAATAGCCCTGATCACCGCCAGGGACAGTTTATGTTTCTTCATTTTCCAGCTCCGGTAATCGCCAGAGAGTCGCCGCCCGAAATCGGGGCGATCTTCATTGTTTTTGTTTTAAAGCCGATGCTTTTCATTTCTGACCCAGACGTTTGGCCGCGTGACGACGCAGGACAACGAACAGGCTCAGGCCAACCACCAGCGAAAGCAGGGTCGCAATCAACGACAGGATCACGATGTGTTTGCTGGCATACCAGAGCACCATCATGTACCACGGCATTTGCCCGGTCGGGAATTGCTGACCCACTGAGAAGCTGCGGATGCCATTTTCATCGGTAATAATCGCCAGATCGCCGCGCACGTTGGCGTTGATTTTGGGTGATTTCAAATCGTTATGGATTTTCAGCAACTGCTGATCGTCTGTACCGGTTGCCAGCACGACCACATGGTCGGCAGACCAGCGCGAACGGTAGCTGACGAAGCCACGCCATGCGCCGGTTGAGGACAGATAACGGTCTGCATCGACCGGCTGGCGGTACCAGTCACCGGTCAGCCAGGCGACAACGCGCTGCATTTCGGTCGGCGTTTTTACGCCCATTGAGCCACCGTTGATGCTGAAAGGAGAATCCGCGAGTAACTGCTGGTTGAATGGCGTGTCGCCCAGCGTGGTGACGGCCAGAATATCGCGGTCAAACAGCGGGTTATTTTGTTCATCACCGTTCAGGCCGAAGGCCACCTGCACATGATTCACCGGCATGCCTGTGGCTTTACCGGCGCGTGAGGCCAGGTTCAGCAGGGTGTGGATTTCATCCGCCGTCGGCGTTTGCGGCAACAGCATCAGGGTGTCGGAGAAATCAGCCAGTTTGGAGTACGGATAAGACGCGCCGACGAAATACGACAGATTCGGCAACTGAGCGAAGTGGTAGCTTCCGCTCAGATCGATGAAAGATTTTGGATCGATACGGCTCTTAATATTGTCGCTGGTCAGAATGCTGCACGGCGCATCTTTTTTCGGCTTGATGTCGAAATAGAATTGCAACTGGTTGTCGCCGTAAATCAGGTAGGGCGCGAGTTGCAGCGTGTAGCGTTCCTGACGGCTGTCACCGCCCAGGCGACGCCAGATATTTTCCACCAGACCCACTTTGTTGACGGTCAGGCTGCGCAGGAAGTTGCTGTTGATGGAGACGTTGAGTCTTGAACTGTCTTCATCAATCCAGTTTTCGGTGGGGAAACGGTAATCAATGCGCACCGGAATATTGTGTCCGTCCCACATGAACAGATCTGGCGCAGCGCGGAAGGCGACCTGAATGCCGTCGTGATAAATGCCGTTTGAAATCAGCGAATCTTGATCTTTACCCGCCAGTTCACCCAGCGTCACCGGCCGTGAGGTGTCAATCCAGCGCGGCGCGTCATACGGTTTGCTGGACGGAATGGTTTGCTGGGCCACATCCAGATGGTCGGTGTTGTTCGGCATCCCGCCACTGATCAGGCGATACGCAGCCTGACGCAGTTGGTTATCGTCATTACCGAGTACCAGCAGCAGCTTGTAAACCGGATTGATCGGGTTATCGATAATCTGAATCGATGCGCCGTTGCTCGCCGGCAACGTCAGTGAACCGATTTTATCCCCCGGCTTGCCGAACAGAATGCCATTCTGATCCGGCAAATCATTCAGGATGACCGGGAAATCGACGCTGCGATAATCGGACAACATGCCGAGATAAGAAGAGACCATCGCCGCAGCGCTGATATCGCCCGGTTTCATGGCAGCAGAGAAGCCCATGGTGATTTTGGACTCCTGCATCTGCAGGCCATCAAAGAACGGACGCGGGAAGTTACCCAGATTACGGCCAATATTCAGTTGCTGACCTTCCAGCCCGATGCTGGTGGTGGGCAAAATAGTGACCCAATATTTATCCGACTGATCTTTCTCGCAGGTCATGGTGTTGCTGTCATGCACGCGGAAGCTCAGGTTGTTGTTGGATACCACCATGGCTGCCGGAATATCGAGATCGTAAACATCGCCGCCGTTGCTGCTCTGATTCAGCGGCAGGTTACCCAGCGGCTGGCCGTTGAGCATCAGTTCGAGTGTGGTATCGCGGGCAATCAGCGCCGGAGAAATTTTCAGTGCCAGCGACAGGTGCGCGTTGGTCACTACTTCATCGGCAGGCAGGGTGAAAATGATACCGGACTGCAACTGGCCGCCGCTGAGCGTCAGCCCGTTCGGCTGGCCCATTTCGGCAACGGTGACGTTGCTGGTCACCGGCTGAACCAGCGGCATTACCGGCGCAGGGGCAGCGGAAGGATCGGCAGTTACATCAGGCATCGCCGGGCTGTTATTCACCGGCGTGGTATCCGTCTGTGGTGCATCTGCGGCCGGGGCTGGCGTTGTGTCACCGGCTGGCGCCGTTTCACCCGGCATCGGCATGACCGGCGGTAGCCATGACGGCGCGGCTGGCAGGCTGGTTGCCGGATCAACGGCTGGTGCCGGCGCGTCTTCCGCCTGTGACAACGGCAGACTGCTGAACGTCAGCAACAAACCGGTGGTGATTTTTCTGAACAGGGATGCGCCCCGTGCAGCCAATAAACGGCGCTTACTCATGAGGTTATAAGGTCGGTTCATGCTGCTTCACTCTTGCTGGTGGCGTCAGCGGGTTTATTTTTAGCACGGCGTTCCTTCCACGTGTTATAGAACAACTCGAACACGCAACGGATGATGCTTACCAGCGATCTGAACGGGTTATCCGGCGGGTATTCTTCGCCAATCCAGGCATCAGCACGGCATAAGACCACGCGAACCAGCTCGCGGCGTTTCGATAACGGCAGGTTTTCAAATTGCAGACGCAACCGCTCTTTGTCTCCGCTGATTTGCGTCACCGGGAAACTTTCCGCGCCGGAAGACAACTGAATTTCTACTTCTTCAATTTCTTCATCCAGATAGCGCACGTCCGGCGTCACCAGTTGCACACCGCCCATCGACATATCGATAGTGGTGGTGCGCAGTGAAATACCATTGGCGTAATGAATAATCGCCGGGATGGCCACATCGATACGGATAGTTTTACGTACCTGACGGGTTTCTTTCGCTACTGCAATCGCTGCCAGCAAAATCAGCACACTGAAACTGCCCCACGCGATATTCAGCGCAATAACGTTTGGGTCGATGGCAAAGTAATTGTGGAAGATGGCGCGCACGATGCCGTAACCGATGCCGATAATCATCAGGATGGCGACAATCAGGTGAGGTTTGACGATGTTGAAGTCGAAGAAACCGACGTCCAGCAAACCGCCTTTATCCGTCACGTTAAACTTGCCGCGTTTTGGTGCGAACATCGTCACCAGCGTGGGCAGGATCAGGTGGAAGGCCATCACGGTCTCGTAAATCTCACCCCAGAAGGTGTAGCGGAAACGCCCGTTCATGCGGGAGTTGATGTACAACGACATCACCAGGTGCGGCAGCGCGTAAGCAAAAATCAGGCTGGCGGACGAGGAAATAATGTTCAGGTTGAACAGCAGAAACGCCAGCGGTGCGGTCAGGAACACCACACGCGGCAGACCAAACTGGAAGTGCAGCATGGCGTTCAGGTAGCACAGGCGTTGCTGCCATTTCAGGCCACGGCCGAGCAGCGGATTATCCACACGGAAAATCTGCGTCATGCCGCGCGCCCAGCGGGTACGCTGAATGACGTGCAGACCCAGACGTTCGGTCGCCAGACCGGCGGCCAGCGGGATATCCAGAAACGCGGTATTCCAGCCACGACGCTGCATTTTCAGCGCGGAGTGTGCATCTTCGGTAACCGTTTCAACCGCAAAACCCCCCACTTCTTCCAGGGCCACACGGCGGATAACCGCACAGGAGCCGCAGAAGAACGTCGCATTCCAGTTGTCGTTACCTTGCTGAACCGGGCCGTAGAACAGGGCACCTTCGTTGGGCATGGTGCGGCCCGCAGACAAGTTACGTTCAAACGGGTCAGGTGAATAGAAGTAGTGCGGTGTCTGGATCAGCGCCAGACGCGGGTCTTTCAGGAAGCTGCCGACCGTCGCCTGCAGGAACGCGCGGGTGGCCACGTGGTCACAGTCGAATACGCAAATCAGCTCGCCTTTGGTGAGTTTCATTGCATGGTTCAGGTTGCCGGCTTTGGCATGGGAGTTGTCGTTACGGGTGATATATCCCACGCCGGCGTCAGCGGAGAACACCGCAAATTCGTCCCGTTTACCGTCATCCAGAACATAAATTTTGATTTTGTCTTTCGGATAATCGATGCACTGCGCCGCCAGCACGGTGTCACGTACTACGTCGAGACTTTCGTTATAAGACGGAATATACACATCGACGGTTGGCCACAGCGTGGTGTCATCCGGCAAAGGTTCGATGGTGCGTTTTAATGGCCAGGTGGTTTGCAGATAGCCCAGCAACAAAATTAGCCAGACATACAGTTCGGCAAGGAATAAGCCGATCCCTAAAATAGCTTCTATTGTTGAATTAAAATGCAGCGTTTCCGTCGCACGCCAGTAAATATAACGCGTCGACATCATGACGGACATGATGACCATCACCACGCTAATCCGTCGGCTTTTACTGATGCCAAGCAGGAATAACAGACCGATGCTGATCAGGCCAAAAATGTACTGCTTCTGGCTGTCCATCGGGGTAATGATGATGACTGCTGCCACCGGCAGCAGCAGAAGTACAAGGAGAGAAAACAGGAATTTATTCATCGCTTTTGGGGTCGCTGTTAACAGTGATAGCTAATAACTGCCAGATTTAGGCGCGGCGTGTAATTCACCATCACCGACTTTAATCCCTAAAATGGCGGCGACTTTTTTGCTGATCAGTTCAATATCAAATGCCGAAGCCGATACCGGACTGAAATCAATAATAGAGCGCTGCGAGGCATTGGCCTCTGGCACACATTCATCCCTGTGGATTGTGCCTAATAATCTTTCATTTAAACGCTGTTCGAAAAATTGGGTGACGTCGCGGCTTAATGTCCGGCGGGTGTCACTTTGGTTAACAACATAATATTCACCCAACTTGTTATTCAAAGGGGTGCCAATTAATTTGTTTTTTTCCATTAAGGGTAATAAAGATAATGATGCGGTGTCGGCCAGCATCACCACCACATGTAAATCAGCAATGGCCTGAACGGCTTTTAATGCCGGACTCGGGCCGGGAGGGAAATCCGCGATAATAATTAATCCCGGATAATTCAGGACGGTATTTAATCCGCGCTGTAAAAAATGCTGATCGCTGGCAAGCTGATGTTCGAATTCCAGCCGCTGATCTTCCGTCACTTCGCCATAAGGTAAGACAAACGTATTGGAACCCGCTTTCAGGATGAACTGGCTCCAGTCGGATTCATTACCCGAACCGGCGACAAAACCGCGGGTATCGGCAATAGGCACACCGAAATGAAGGCGAAGGGCGTTCTGCACATCAAAATCGATGACCAGCACTTTGCTGCCACTGCGGGCAAGCGAATAGGCCAGGTTGGAGGCCACCGTGGTTTTTCCTACCCCACCTTTCGGTGAACAAACGCAAACTAACGGCATGAGGCAATCATCTCTAACAGGGGTTGAAGCGGTGTGTCGCGATGTAAATAAGCGCTGGCAGGCTGCGGCGCTCGCTGTTTAAACATTTGTTTAAAGCGCTGGTTAACCTCAGCAGACGCCGGGGATGCGGGCACCACTGGCGCTGGATTTTGTACCGGCGGCTGGTGGTAAACCGGCGCGGCGGGGTGTTGTTCTGGCTGAGGCGTCTGAACCGGCGCAGGTGCAGGCTTTGAAGGCGCTTCGGGCATTGCTTTACGCAATGAATCGAGTAAACCTGAGCCGCTGTCAGGAATGACTGACTGGGCGTGCAATGTCGGTGCTGTGTGAACAGGCTGATGTTGCGCGGGCTGCACGGACACGGGGGCTGGCTGAACGGGTGCGGACGGCAGCGTTTCGCGCAGGGCATCAAGCAGACCAAAACCGGCTGGCGGAGGAGTAACCTCCGAAGACATCGGCGTGGCTGGTGTGTGCATAACAGGCTGTGCGGCAGAAGCATGCGGTTTCTGCTGCTCATTGACAGACTGAGAAGCAGAAAGCGAAAACTCGTCCGCAGAAATGGATTGTGGCGTTGGCTGCGTGGTACGCCCGTTATCAAGTGGACCGGCAGGCTCTTCGCTGGCTGAGACTTGTTTAATCAACGTCCACTGATTCATTGAACCTGTTATGGATTCTCCCGTTGATTTTTCATTAAGCTCTTTATAATCAAGATTTTCCAACTTCGTCTTATCCATAAAACGTTTAATGTCATCATATTTATTCATAAATCCCGCCCGATAGGATTATATATTTCGGTGTTTTCTGGACGTCAAAACGACTGTGATTGGCCGTTAACAAAGAGTGTAAAAAGATGAATATTTTTAAAGTTTTATGTGGGAATAGGACTCGTCTTAATATATCAGTTCTTTTACAGCATAGAGCAGTTTTTACAAAAAATAGGATTAACCCGCATAAAAAACAACACGGGCATAACTGGCTGGCGCAAAAGGTTTTTGATGTTGTTTTGCGATGCGTTTTTGTTAAATTAGTATAATGTTTGGTTTTTTATGTGATGAATAGCACATAATATTCATCAGGTGCGCCGGGCTCAGGATGTTCTTATGCTGTGAATTATTCGATTAACCTGAGTAATGTATGTTTTCTCTAAGTTGAACAACATAAAGAATATTCATTGTAGGTGTGTACCGGCAAACATGTTGTTTTTTATAGCCAAAACTTCGTCTTTAACCTCGAAATAACACGTTATAAGGTATACTGCGCACAAGTACCGTTTATGCCCGGATGGGCGCGGAAAATCATGTCGGTGGTAGATGGAGAATTAAGTTGCGGGTCAGGCGTTCATTAACGATTAAACAGATGGCGGCCGTGTCGAGCATTGCGGCCATCACCATTTGTATTTTTATCGTCATCCAGCTGTTCCACTTTGTACAGCAACGGAGGGACGATTACGCCCAGCAACTTGAGAATATTGCGCATTCTGTTCGGGTTCCGCTCTCGCAAGCCGTGCTGGATGTTGATCTGGAAGAAACGCAGGACATTCTGAATACGCTGCAACCGGTGGGCATTCTGAGCCGTGCCGACGTCGTGTTACCCAATCAGATCGCCGCACTGCATACGCATTTCCCACCTGGCCGCCCGGTGCCGCAATGGGTGACCCGCGGTTTCAATCTGCCGGTGACGATCTCCGTACCTCTCTATTCTGCGGCTGCCAGCCCTAAAGCCCCCAAACCCCTGGCTTATCTGGTCCTTCAGGCTGATTCCTACCGCATGTATCAGTTCATCATCAGCGCGCTCTCGACCATGCTGACGACATATCTGTTGCTGGCGCTGATCCTGACCATTTCCGTGAGCTGGGTTATCAACCGTTTGATCGTGAAACCGCTTCGCGCGATTGCCAGCGATCTGGAATCCCTGCCGGAAAGCGAGGTGCCAGGCCATCAGTTGACCCTGCCGCAACGCCACGAAGACGATGAGATCGGCATGCTGGTGCGCAGCTACAACCGCAATCAGCAACAGCGGGAGAAGCCGCAATGCACTGCCCGTGAAGCACTGCTGCCTTCTCAAACCATGCTAAATAATGAAGAACAGTTTATGCAGCATCTGGAACACCGCCTGCATTGCGCTGAACCGCAAAAAAGTTTCCACCTGCTGTTAATCGGCATTGAAAGCCTGCGCGATGATGGCCATGTGGATTGCCCGCTGATCTCTTCCATCATGAATGTGTTGCCTGAGAACTGCCTGCTGGCGCGCCTGAGTTATAACGAATTTGCTCTGCTGGCGGCGGATATTCCGCGGCCCTTTATGGCGATGCGTCTGGCGCGGCAAATCATGGAGCGCATCAATGCGCCGCAGGAAAGTCATGCTGGCAATATGTCTCTGCATCCGACCGGCAGCATCGGCATCGTGCAATACACCGGCGAATTCCCGGTGAGTGCGCAGCAACTGATGGTGAATGGTCGTGCGGCCAGAGTCTCGGCCTATCAGCAGGGGAAAAACCAAATCCTGTTCTTCGAGCCGGAACTGACCGAAAAAATTCAGAAACGCTTACTGCAGGAAAACGAAATCCTGCATGCGATGGAACAGAATGATTTCACGCTGTTTATCCAGCCGCAGGTGAATATGGCAACCGACACGGTGGTCGGGGCGGAAGCCCTGCTGCGTCGTAAAATGGCCGATGGAAGTTACGGCCTGGAAAGCGATTTTATTGTGCTGGCCGAAGAAATCGGCGTCATGAGTCAGCTGGGTTACAAAATTCTTGAGCTGGGCTGTCAGATCCTGGCGGACTGGCAGCAACGAGGCATTCCCCTGCCGCTGTCAGTCAATCTCTCCGGCGCGCAGGTACAGCAGCGTAACTTCCTGCCGGAACTGCGCAGCCTGCTGAGCCGTTACAAAATTAATCCGGGACAACTGGTGCTGGAAATCACGGAAACGGCCCGCATTGATGATCTCGATCGCGCGCTGCTGTTGCTCAGCGAACTTCGCGCCGTGGGTGTTTCCATCGAGCTTGATGATTTTGGTCTGGGTTACTCCGGGCTGGAATACCTCAACCGGCTGCGCACATTGCCTATTGATGTCATCAAAATTGACCGCAGCTTCGTCAGCGTGCTGCCGCAGGATGAAGTGATGGTGAATATTGTGGCCTCGATTGGTCGCGCCATGAATATTCAGCTGGTAGCCGAAGGCGTAGAAACTGAGGAACAACGTCAGTGGCTGCTTAAGGAAAATATTCAGATCGGACAAGGCTATTTATTTTCCGCGCCGCTTTCCAAAACTGACTTCGAACGGAAATTCTGCCAGCCTTCCTGACCTGTACCACGGACAGGAAAACCTCTTCTTGTCCGGCATTTCCCCCTCCTGACGCTTTTTTTACTTACATTACTTCCTGCTGAATCCTTTCCGCTCCGGTTTTTCATGACTCGTGATTGCGGAGGGAAACGAAATATTTCCATCATGTTGTGCTTGTGTTATTTACCTGCTGCCACTCATTACCTTTGACCTTACAAAAAATAGAAGTCGGCGCAATCACTTCAGGATGGGTATTCATGAAAAAATCACTCTTCAGAAGCCTGTATTTTCAGGTGCTTTTGGCTATTACCGTCGGTGTTCTTCTGGGGCATTTCTACCCTGAGATTGGCGCTCAAATGAAACCACTTGGTGATGGTTTTGTTAAATTAATCAAGATGATCATCGCGCCGGTGATCTTCTGTACTGTCGTCACCGGTATTGCGGGTATGGAAAGCATGAAAGCGGTCGGCCGCACCGGTGCGATTGCGCTGCTGTACTTTGAAATTGTCAGTACACTGGCGCTGATCATCGGGCTGGTGATCGTCAATATTGTACAGCCGGGAGCCGGGATGAACGTGGATCCTGCCGCGCTGGATGCCAAAGCGGTAGCGGTTTACGCCGAGCAGGCGCAAAGCCAGGGCATCATTCCGTTCCTTCTGGACGTGATCCCCTCCAGCGTGATTGGGGCATTCGCCAGCGGGAACATTCTTCAGGTGCTGCTATTTGCTGTGTTGTTTGGCTTTGCGTTGCACCGTCTGGGCCACAAAGGCCAGCTGATTTTCAATGTGATCGAAAGCTTCTCTCAGGTCATTTTCGGCATCATCAATATGATCATGCGCCTCGCACCGATTGGCGCATTTGGGGCCATGGCGTTTACCATCGGCAAATACGGCGTCGGTTCGCTGGTGCAACTGGGACAACTGATCCTGTGCTTCTACCTGACCTGTATTTTGTTCGTGGTGGTGGTGCTCGGGCTTATTGCGCGCTTCACCGGTTTCAGCATCTTCAAGTTTGTGAATTACATTAAAGAAGAGCTGCTGATCGTGCTGGGCACGTCATCTTCTGAATCAGCGCTGCCGCGCATGCTGGATAAAATGGAGCGTCTGGGTTGTAAGAAATCGGTGGTCGGGCTGGTCATTCCGACCGGCTATTCCTTCAATCTGGACGGCACCTCGATTTATCTGACGATGGCAGCAGTCTTCATCGCGCAGGCGACCAATACCCATATGGATATCTGGCATCAGATCACCCTGATTGTGGTGCTGCTGTTGTCTTCAAAAGGGGCGGCAGGCGTAACGGGCAGCGGATTCATCGTGCTGGCGGCAACGTTGTCTGCTGTGGGCCATTTACCGGTTGCAGGACTGGCACTGATTCTGGGCATTGACCGTTTCATGTCCGAAGCGCGTGCGCTGACCAATCTGGTCGGTAACGGCGTCGCCACCATCGTGGTCGCAAAATGGTGTGATCAGCTGGACGAAGGGCAGTTAAAAGCGACCTTAAACGGCCAGAAGGGTCTGACAGAAGCCGAAAAGTCCGCCTGAAATTTCTGAAAAATGGTGGCTGAATGGATGAAAATATTGAGAAAGGTTTCTAAAAACGCATTTATTTAGCCCCAAACCCACCTAATATCCACCGGTTACTTGATGCAACCGGTGGATTATCTTCATAATATGTCCCTCAAATGCCTCATCTGGCGTTCGTTCCCATAATATTTTTGCGGGCTGCGTGACATTGCGAAAAATGCGCGGTCTAACGAAGGGCTGTATTTTCCGTCCTTAAACTTACGCATTCAATTCCTGTGGGCCAGTCGACCGACACCGGCAGGACAGCATATTGAAAATTGGATTGTCATTACGTAGGGGTTCACATGCAGGGCACCAAAATCCGTTTACTCATTGGTGGATTGCTGCTGGCAGCAGCCGCAAGTCATGTGCAAGCTGAAGCATTACAACCAGATCCGGCCTGGCAGCAGGGGAAACTGGACAATGGATTTACCTGGCAGTTGCTGACCACGCCGCAACGCCCGAGCGATCGCATTGAATTACGCCTGGTGGTTCGCACCGGCTCGCTGGCGGAATCAGCCCAGCAAACGGGCTATGCCCATTTCCTTCCCCGCCTTGCGCTGATGCACAGCGAAGGCTTCAGCACGGCTCAGCTCCAGTCTCTGTGGCAGCAAAGTATCAATCCGCAGCGGCCCTTGCCGCCAGCGGTCAGTTCTTATGATTTCACGATGTACAACCTGAGCCTGCCCAATAACCGTCCTGAGCTTCTGAAAGATGCTCTGAACTGGCTGGCAAATACGGCGGGCAAAGTGTCTGTCACCCCGGCGCTGGTGAGTGCAGCCCGTCAGGAATCTCAGGATCCGGTAGGTTCTCTGCCTCAAAATACGCAGGATGCCTGGTGGCGTGCGCGGATGGCCGGTTCGACGCTGGTTGGTCACAATCCAAACCATTTACCCACCAAACCTGTCAACATCGACGCATTAATCAAATTTTATCATCAGTGGTATACGCCTGATGCGATGACGTTATTTGTCGTCGGTAATGTCGACAGCCGTGGCCTGAGTGAACAAATCAATCGCACGTTCTCGTCACTCAAAGGCAGCCGCCAGACGCCGCAGACGTTGCCCACGCTGTCTGAAGTGACGACAAAATCCATGACCGTCATGGATGAAAATCTGACTCAGGATCGCGTCTCATTAATGTGGGATAACGCCTGGCAGCCCATTCAGGATTCACAGGCACTTGCCGCATACTGGCGCAGTGATCTAGCCCGCGAAGCGTTGTTCTGGCATTTGCAGCAACAACTGAAAAGTGCGTTTGAAACCAAAAAAGACACCCCGGCACCTGGCCCGGGGCTGGGTTTCGACTGTAATGTGCAATATCAGCGCGCGCAGTGTGCAATCCGCATTGAAGCACCGCAGGCTAAGCTGACCGAGCTGTTTAAACGTTTGTCAGAAGAACTCCTGGCTGTTCGCGATAAAGGCATTTCTCAGGCTGAATTTGACGCACTGATTGCGCAGAAAAACGATCAGCTGAGCAAACTGTTCGCGACTTACGCCCGTACCGATACCGATGTGCTGATGAGCCAGCGTTTGCGTTCCCAGCAAAACGGTGTGGTAGATATCGCCCCAGAACAGTATCAGCAATTGCGTCAGCAGTTCCTTTCCACGCTGACCCTGCCGGTGCTGAATCAGGAACTGAAGCAACAGCTTTCCCGCGCTCCTGCGTTATTAGTGGCGCAGCCAAAAGGGGAACCTGAGGTGAATGCCGCAGAGCTGCGGGCGGTTTATGACAAGATAATGGCACCGGTGGAAACCGCGCCTGCGGTTGATGCCCCTGCGGGGGATGTGCCAGCGGCATCGGCGACGACTGCGCAATAAGTAGATCGTTGAGTAAGAATTCGGTCGGCTCCCTCCCCTGCGAAGGGGAGGGTTGGGGTGGGGTATTAAGGTCTAAATCAAAAAGTTTAAGTGTGCTTTAGCAAAGAGTTAGTCATTAAAACCCCCTCCCAGCCTCCCCCTTCGCAGGGGGAGGAGTAAAGAAAAACTCCCCTTATGCCCGCCCCGGCATAAACTCCATCGGAATGATTGCCCCGCGATGCTGGATAACCGTACTCGCTGTTTCATGTCCACGCACTGCGGCTTCCACCGCGCTGCCACCGGTGAGCCTCACCGCCAGATAACCGGCGCTGAAGGAATCTCCTGCTGCCGTCGTATCAATGACTTTCTCTTTCGGCAATTTCACCGCAGGGACATCATGCAACTCGCCTTCAGCGCTGGAGACGATGCAACTGTCGGCTCCGCGTTTGACGACCACTTCGCTGACGCCCAGCGCATGGGTGCGCGCAATCACGTCGTCGTACGGCTTCTGGCCCCACAACATATCTTCGTCATCGAGGGTCAGGAAGGCGATGTCGGTGCAGGAAAGCATGGCGTTATACGCGGCCTGCGTCTGTTCTTTGCTGGCCCACAGACGCGGACGGTAATTGTTATCGAAAATCACTTTGCCACCGCGTGAACGGCAGGCTTTCAGCAAGGTCATCAGACGGTCACGGCTTGCGTCGCTGAGGATCGCCAGACTGATACCGCTCAGATACAGATAATCAAATTCTGCCAGTTTCCGGCAAATCTCTTCGGATTGCGGACTGTCGAGCCAGTAGCGCGCGGCAGCATCATTGCGCCAGTAATAGAAGGTGCGCTCGCCGGTGCTGTCCGTTTCAATCACATACAAACCGGGTAACTTGTTTTCAAGGCGCTGGGTCAGATCCGTGTGAACCCCTTCCTGCTGCCAGGCCTGCAACATTTCATTGCTGAAACTGTCATTGCCGAGCGCGGTGACGTAATGCACGTTCAGCGCATCAGGGGAAACCTGGCGGGAGATATAAACAGACGTGTTCAGCGTGTCGCCACCAAAACCGCGGTGGAGCGCATCGCCTTTCTGAGATAATTCGATCATGCATTCGCCGATAACGGCAATGTTTTTGCTGGTCATGGTACCTGGCCTATGTCTGAAGCATTAAAACGAAAGGAAAGAAAAGACCGTCATTATTGCGCTCTAGTCTCTTCATAAGAATGCGGTCAGTCAAATAAATTAAAACAAGGTTTTATTTTTGTAGGCAGCAGGCAAAAAAAAGAAGAAAAAACGAGGGGAAAAGTGGAAGCGTCAGCACTTCCACCTGAGGCAGTTACTTATTTTCCTGACGCAGTTCGGTCACCGGACGGCCACCCACTCCCCAGTTATCGGTGTCGACCTCGTCAATGACGACCACGGTCGTCGCCGGATTTTTGCCCAGCGTGTCCACCAGTAATTGTGTCACCCCGGCGATCAGCGCTTTCTTCTGTTCAGCTGTCGCGCCTTCGCGGGTGATTTTGATATTAACGTAAGGCATTTTTTTCTCCGGCTTGTGAATGAGGCGTCAATAAAATATTCAGTGCTTCCACTGTAGAGCCTGTGTAAAAGAACTTCCAGCCCGGCTTTTTGGCTGATTTAGGCGCACAGATTGTAAGGTTATATCGAGTGATTAAAGTTTCCCCGCGCAGCGCCGATAGATAACTCTACTAAAGAAAGCCAGGAAACCGGGCTACTTTGCCTCCATGAAACACAGTGTTCTGCGAACACACGCTGTTGACATGAATCACATTGTAGTCACGCGACACATGTTGCCGCATGTCCCCCTGATTATCTGATTCTTATTCATGACGGCAGAAAAATATGATAACTAAGATGATGTTAGGGCTGATTACGCCTTCTTTTACCGCCATAGAGCGCGTAAAAGCACAGTCTTACTGGCGTCAGTGTCAGAGAGTGTACCGTTTTCAGCCTATTTATCGCACCACAGGAAAGCTGTTGGGAATTGAATTGCTGACAGGGATTTTTCACCCTGCGAGCCCGCACAAATTCATTTCGCCGGAAGAATATTTTGTCGCGATCGCTGTGGGCAAACGTTTGCAAATCGTGCAGGAGCAGCTCGACCTGTTGCAGCGCTGGCAGCATCTGTTCATTGAAAACGAATTACTGGCGTCGATTAACGTAGATGGTCAGGTACTGGAAATGCTGCAATCTGATTCGGCGCTGCGCGCGCAAATCAGCGCGATGCCGTATGTCCGTTTTGAACTGGTTGAAAGCGCCGAAAATGCGCTGAGTATCCCGCTGTCGCAAATCGAGCAATCTGACCGGTTGTGGCTCGATGACTTTGGTCAGGGTATCGCTAACTTCTCTTCCTTCACCACCTGGCATTACGAATACATCAAAATCGCCCGCGATCTGTTTATTTTGCTTGGCCAGAGTGAAGAGGGGTCGCGGCTGTTTTACACGCTGGTGACGCTGATGAACCGCTATAGCAAAGGCGTGATTATTGAAGGCGTTGAAACGGCCTCTGAATGGGCGATGGTCTGCAATTCTGATGCGCTGGCGGCACAAGGCTATTATCTGGCGCGCCCCACCATTTTCGACAATCTGGATAATCTGCCCATACATTTCAAAGGATAATGGATCACGCCTGACCTGCTGAGGCAAACTCTCAAAGTTGCTGGTGACTCGTTGTGGTGTGATGCATTTTCATTTCACTGATTTAAAAAGCATTACCTTCCGACTTCCTGCCTGATATGCCCCCTTCATGAATGCCCCTTTCTGCAAGCTGTTGAGAATTCTACTATGGTTAAAACTTGGGATTGGTTAACTGTCTGAAAGGAACAGATTTATGACGCGCACAGGTAAAGTGATTTCCTGGGTTGTGGGTGTGATTATCATTGCGTTGATTGCTGTCGTGATTTTCATTGCGACATTCGACTGGAACCGCCTCAAACCGACCATCAATCAAAAAGTCAGCACCGAACTGAACCGCGCATTCGCGATCCGCGGTGATTTAGGCGTGGACTGGTCGCGTCAGAAAGACGAAGCGGGGTGGCGCGCGTGGGTGCCGTGGCCGCATATTCATGCTGAAGATATCGTGCTCGGTAACCCTTCCGATGTGCAAACCGGCGAAAAAGACGCGCAGATGGTGAAACTCGCCCGCGTTGACGCCAGCATTGCGCCACTCGCCTTACTGCATAAAGAAGTGCTGATCCCGCGTATATGGCTGAAACAGCCTGATGCCTCATTGCTGCGTCTGGATAATGGCAAAAATAACTGGACGTTCAATCTCGCCAACAGCGATACACAGGATCCGGCGCAGCCGCCGTCTGCCTGGTCATTTACGCTCAATGATATCGTGTTTGATCGCGGGCAGATTGACTATAAAGACGCGAAACTGAAAGCTGATTTCCGCGCCGTGATTGACCCGCTGGGCAAACCGCTGCCGTTCACGGAAGTGGTCGGTGATAAGAAAGATGCACCGAAAACCAAAACCCCGCCTTATGTGTTTGGCTGGAAAGTTGACGGTAAATACAACGGTGAATCGCTTTCCGGCAGCGGCAAAATCGGTGGCATGCTGGCGCTGAAAGACCCGGATGTGCTGTTCCCGTTACAGGCAGATGTCCGTTCCGGGAATACGCGGGTGGCCGTCGCGGGGACATTGCAGGATCCGATGAATCTCGGGGGGCTGGATTTACGTCTGAAATTCTCCGGCCAGACGCTGTCTGACTTGTATGGCCTGACCGGCGTGCTGCTGCCGCAAACGCCACCGTATTCCACCGACGGGCATTTATCGGCGACGTTGCATGATAAAGACGGCGCAATTTACCGTTATCAGAACTTTAACGGTGAAATCGGCGACAGCGATATTCACGGCTCACTGACTTATCAGGCCGTTAAACCGCGACCTAAACTGACCGGTGAGGTAGTTTCAAAACAGCTGCGCTTTGCTGATCTGGCTCCGCTGATTGGTGCCGATTCTAACCAGGACAAAGCCAAACGTGGTGAAACTACCCGGCAGCCTGCCGACAAAGTATTGCCGGTGGAGAAATTCGATACCAAAAGCTGGCGGGTAATGGACGCTGATGTGAAATTCAGCGCCAAACGTATCGAGCATGGTAAATCCCTGCCGCTGAGCGATTTGAGTACTCACCTGAAACTGACCGACGGCGAGATCCTGCTCGACCCGCTGCGTTTCGGTCTGGCTGGCGGTAATCTGAATTCCACCATCCGCCTCGAAGGTGACAAATCGCCGATGCAGGCGCGCGCCGATATCCATGCCCGTAAACTGAAGCTCAAACAATTGCTGCCAAACGTACAGTCAATGGAGCGCAGTCTGGGCGACCTGAACGGTGACGCCACGCTGACCGGCACCGGGAATTCGGTCGCAGCGCTGCTCGGTACCAGCAACGGTGATATGAAAATCCTTATTAACGATGGCGTGATCAGCCGTGGCCTGATGGAACTGGCGGGGCTGAATGTCGGTAATTACGTGGTGAGTAAACTGTTCGGCGATGATGAAGTGGCGATCAACTGCGCGGCCGCCAACGTCAATGTGAAGAACGGACTGGTCACGCCACGGCTGTTTGTGTTCGATACTGAGAATGCGGTGATTAACATTACCGGCAACACCAATATGGCAACCGAACGGTTGGATCTGTCGATCAACCCTGAAAGCAAGGGCGTGCGTATCCTGACCTTACGTTCACCGCTGTATGTTCGTGGCACCTATAAAAATCCGGATGCCGGCGTGAAACCAGGGCCGCTGATTGCCCGCGGTGCCGCAGCCGTCGCGCTTGGCGCTGTCGTTGCCCCGGCTGCCGCGCTGCTGGCGTTGATCTCTCCAAGTGATAATGAAGAAAACCAGTGCGGCCCGATCTTGCAGCAGATGAAACAGAAGTAATCCTATTGGATTAACGCCTCCCCTGCGAAGGGGAGGCCGGAAGGGGGCTTTAAGGCTGAGGCACCGGATCCAGTACCGCACATTTGTGGTCCTGGATTTCTTCGGTGGAGGCGTTATTGAGTTTGAGTAAGTCACGCTCGCTGGCGAGCAGCAGGAAATCGCCGCCCGGCAGGCTGACCATCGCCATGCCGAAATGTCCCATCTTTTTATCGGCTTCAGGCACACCTTCGGCCAGAAGCCGGAAAGCGCCTTTCTCATTCAGCTCAGCCTGCGTCACTTTACGCGCCAGATAGGTGTGTCCGAGCAGCTTATCCGGCAGTTCCTGCCAGTTATATCCCATCTGCCCGCCATCTTTGCTCAGCGTGGTTTTTACCTGTGGCAAAAGACAGGAGATGTGGATATGCAGCTGATTCTGCGACCGTCCGTATTGCGAGTTAATCGCCAGCGAGACATTGCTGTCATCAATCGGTTTACCGTATTTATCCGCCATAAAATGCCGCGCATTCCATGCCTGGCTGAAAAAGTTTGGCGTTGACGGTTCCAGCAACGCAGGGCTTTCCATACCGGTGATCCGCGCGGTCGGCATCAGCAAATATTGCAGCGGGCCGTTCAGATCTTTCAGCACCACAAAACCCTGTTGTTCATCGACTTGCGCGCAGGGCTCAGGTTTGCCCGTGCTTTGCTGATTCGGCACGCATTTTTTGCTGATGATGTTCCACAGAGCGTTGGGATTGGAGGTGTGTGGCCAGAAATACCAAAAGGCCGCAGTAATAAGGATAAGCAGGATCAGAACAGGCAGGATAAATCGACGCAAGCGCATAAGAGACCTTCGCAGAAGGCACCGTGCCGGGCGCAAACCGGGCACGGTATCCGGGTCAGTTACAATGACTGATGGGCGGTTTCTTTGGACAGCAGCAGCGCGATCAGCGTCAGCGTTGCCATTGAAGCCAGATAAACGCCCACATAGAACAACCCGTAATGGGTTGCCAGCCAGGTGGCGATGTACGGCGCGACAGATGCGCCCAGTATCGAAGACACATTATAGGAGAAGGACGCGCCGGTATAGCGAACTTCTGTCGGGAACAGCTCCGGCAGCAGCGCACCCATCGGACCGAAAGTCAGCCCCATCACCATGAAACCACACAGCAGGAATACCATCACCAGCGCCTGTGAACCGGCACCCAGAATGGTCGGGAAGCACAGGGCGAAGACGATCATCAGCAGCGTAATACAAATCATGGTTTTGCGACGGCCAAACTTATCCGCCAGCTGACCGGCAACCGGCACCATCACGCCGAAACCGACCACGCCGATCATCAGCATCAGCAGGAATTCATTGCGCGGAATGCCCAACCCGACCGGCTTTGCGGCTGTGCCGTAACCCAGTGAATACACGGTCATGATGTAGAACAGCGTGTAAGTCGCAACCATGATAAAGGTGCCGAGAATCGTCGCCTTTTTATATTTAGTGAACAGCGTGCCAATTGGCACTTTCACCTGTTTACCGGCTTTGGCAATTTTGGCAAATACCGGTGTTTCGTGCAGGGAAACGCGCACATACAGACCGACGATCACCAGTACCGCAGAAAGCAGGAACGGCACACGCCAGCCCCAGGAAATAAACTGTTCGTCGGTCAGCAGCCACGACAGCAGCAGGAACATGCCGTTCGCGAAGAAGAAGCCAATCGGTGCGCCAAGCTGCGGGAAAGAACCGTACAGGGCGCGTTTCTTCGCCGGTGCGTTCTCGGTGGCGAGCAGCGCCGCGCCACCCCATTCACCGCCCAGTCCCAGACCCTGACCAAAGCGTGCCAGCGCCAGCAGCATCGGTGCGAAAACGCCAATGGTTGCGTAGGTCGGCAGCAGGCCGATCACCACGGTAGACACGCCCATCGTCAGCAAAGAGGCCACCAGCGTGACTTTACGTCCGACGCGGTCGCCGAAGTGGCCGAACAGCGCGGAGCCGATCGGCCTGGCGACAAAGGCGATGGCAAAGGTCGCGAGAGACTGTAGCGTGGCCGCCGTCGGGTCACCCTGCGGGAAGAAAATGTGCGGGAAAACAATCACCGCAGCAGTGGCATAGATATAAAAGTCGAAGAATTCAATGGCCGTACCGATAAGCGATGCCACGATGACTTTGCTGCGGGAGTTCTGACTCACCAATTGCGCGTCAGCTTCTAATTCTGGAGTGATAGTGGCTTGCATAAGTGTTTCTTATTTGTAATGAGTGGGAGGGATCTAATGTAAATAAATGTATATCGAAAAGGCATCTTATGCAGAGCGCGGCGGTATTTCAACGCAGCGGAAGCCGCGAAAAAAGGCGTTTAAAGCCGGATCGGGGGATTATTTTATCAGGGCAGGATTTCGCCAGTCATAAGTTTGGCGAATGGGTAAAAGGCAGAGCAACTGACTGCAAAACCGCAAAATAAAAGTACGGCTCTCAGTCAGTTATTCTGGTTTTCACGGCGGCGCCATGCCTGACTTAGCATTATTCACTGCTTTTTAACTTCATCTTCAGCATTAACTGTGGATATATGCATTTCGTCTGGCACGATGAGGTTGTCCGGCGTGTATTCACTGTCGTTTTCCGTGGCATTTTTCGCGTGTTTGGCGGCTTTTTGCTTCGGATCCGGCATCGGCGGGTCATCTTTGTATTTCGCCGTCGCTATCCACGCGGCGACAAACAACGTCAGGCGGGCGAAGAAATAGAAGAAAGCCATCAGGCCGATCACTGAACCAAAGGCTGCGCCGGAAGGTGAGGTCGCCAGCTTCGGCAGTGTCATGGTCATCACGAATTTAATCACCTCAAAACCCATCGCCGCCAGCAACGTCCCGCGCAGCAGCGCTTTTTTGCGTGGCTTGTGGCGCGGCAACATCCAGAAAATCCACAGGAACAGCAAATAGTTAGCGGCAATGGAAATCACCAGCGTGATACTGGTCATCACCGGGCGGAGCCAGTCAATGCCACCCAGACCCAGCGCATCGACAATGGTTTTTTGCGCCGCACCGGCAATCGACGTCAGCGACAGCGTGATAATCAGCGCCAGCACCAGCCCGGTCAGGGAAATAAAATCGCGAATATAGCGGCGGTAAATTTTCTCCTGATCCTGCGGATTACGCTCCCAGACATCGCGCGACTGGGCACGGATCGCCTCGCGCAAATTCCCCATCCAGCTCACGCCGGAGTAAAGCGCAATCAGCAAACCGGATAACCCCACGGCAGTACGCTGCTGGATGGCAGTATTTACAGTGCTTTTCAGCGTATTCGCCAGATTCGGGTCGCTGATGCTGTTGACGATTCGGTTGATCAGTTCTGCCAGCAAATCAGGATTTGAGGCCAGCACAAAACCGACCGCAGCGAAGGACACCATCAGAATCGGGATCAGCGACAGAAAGGAGAAATAGGTGATGGCCGCGCCAAACTGGCTGCCAAGGCGATCGTTAAAGCGTTCCGTGGCACGCAGCAAATGTGCCACCCAGCCCCAGGACTGCACGTATTCCACGAGTCGTGAAAATCTGCCGATGTTTTTATCCACCGTCTGATTGCCGGTTTTGATGTTGATCAGCGGGGTCGGTTTTTCCTGTGTGGCCGGTTCTTGTTTTGAAATGATGGGCATTGATCCATGTTGTCCTTAAAAATTCATCCGGCCTTAAGTATAGACGCCTGAGCGGTGAGGGCTAAGCCAGAGGCGTCTGAAAGCTCAGGCAATGAACGTTTGGGTGATATCGGTCAGCCAGTCCATAAACACTTTAACGCGGCGTGACAGATTCAGACGATGCGGATAAACCAGCGTCACCGGCATTGGCGGTGCACGGAACTGCGGCAAAACACTGATCAGCTGACCACCCGCCAGCGCGTCGCGCACACCAATCAGCGGAACCTGAATGATGCCGAGGCCGTTGATACAGGCGCTGACGTAGGTTTCGGTGCTGTTAACCGTCACCGCGCCGCCGCTTTTGACCGTTTTCACCTGTTTGCCGTCGAGATATTCAAAGGCCGACGTATGGCTGCCGAGGATTTGTTCATAATGCACCATGGCGTGTTGTGCCAGCTGGTCAGGGTGATCCGGCGTGCCGTAGCGGCGCAGATAACCGGGGCTGGCGCAGTTAATCATGCTGAGATGCCCCAGCGGACGCGCAATCAGCCCGGAATCTTTAAGGGTGCCGGAGCGGATCACACAGTCAAACCCTTCCCGCACCACATCCACGCGGTGATCGGTGCAGCTCAGTTCAATTTCCAGCGCCGGATAACGGTTAAGAAACTCCGCCAGACGCGGTAACACCAGATGCGTCGCCATACCGGTGGTCATATCAACCCGCAAACGTCCGCTGACACTGGCCGGATTCGACTGAAACATCGATTCCAGTTCATCCATGCTGGCCAGCAACTCTTTGCAGCGCTGATAAAACACCTGTCCGTCCTGTGTCAGTTGTACGCGGCGCGTTGAGCGGTGCAGCAAACGTGCCGACATCCGCGTTTCCAGTTGCTGCACCAGCCGCGACACACTGCCTTTGGGCAATCCCAGGCTTTCAGCCGCGCGGGTAAAATTACTCAGTTCAGCGACGCGCACAAACACCTGCATTGATTGAATTTTATCCACAATTTGCCTGATTGTTGTTGAGAATGAGACAGTGAAAATCATTATGGCTCATTTATCACTCTGCGGTAATCCAATAGGCTGTGTTTCATCCGATGCAGAAGGTACAAAAAGCCAATGAGGTCAGATATGAACCGTAAAATCGCAATAGTGACCGGCGGAAGCCGTGGTTTAGGTAAGAATGCCATTGAAAAGCTGGCAAAAAAGGGCGTTGACGTGATTCTGACTTACCACAATCAGGCCGCTGCGGCACAGGAAGTGGTGATTTCTGTCGAAGCACAGGGTGGAAAGGCCGTTGCGTTGCAGCTCAATACCGGTGAGTCCGGCAGTTTTGATGGCTTTGTTGTGCAGGTAAAAGCGCAACTGCAACAGGTCTGGCAGCGCGATACTTTTGATTTTCTGATCAACAATGCCGGGGTAGGTTTACATGAGTCTTTTGCCGATACCACCGAGGAACAGTTTGATCTGATGATGAATGTCCATCTGAAAGGGCCGTTCTTCCTGACGCAAAAACTGTTACCGCTGATGGCCGACGGTGGCCGCATCCTGAATATCTCCAGCGGGCTGGCGCGTTTTGCTCTGCCGGGCTCATCGGCTTACGCCATGATGAAAGGGGCCATCGAAGTGCTGACCCGCTATCAGGCGAAAGAACTCGGCGCACGCGGGATTACCGCCAACGTGCTGGCTCCTGGCGCAATTGAAACGGATTTCAGTGGGGGTATGGTGCGCGATAATCCGGATGTGAACAGACTGGTTGCCAGCAATACTGCGCTGGGCCGCGCCGGTTTGCCGGATGATATCGGTGATATGGTGGCGCTGATGCTCAGTGATGAAGCGGGCTGGATGACCGCCCAGCGCGTTGAGGCCTCAGGCGGTATGTTTATCTAAACGTTAATCGTGCTGGAAACGCTTCGCTTTCATATGCTGCTGTTTTTCCAGCTCAAAAATCGCCCGTTGCAGGTCGCGTTCCTGCGCGGGTGATAAATTCGGAAACTTAAAACTCAGCCGCTGCGACGTCACGGTTTCGCCTTTATTGCTCACCGATTTACGCACCATCGCGCCGAGATACTGCAGATCTAATGTAAAGGTTCCCAGCTCCGCTAGCTGAATCAGCGAATCTTTCAGCATTGACCCGCTGGTGATTTCCGGCGGTGTAGCCCCTTCAATCTCCAGCCCCAGCCCGCCAAGTGAGATATCACGCACGCGATAAGCAAACTCAGAGGAATCAGGCAATATTCCGCTGCAACGGAAATCCGACATCCGCGGTACACTCACGCGGAAATACTCACGGCGCTGAATGAAATACAACACGGGCGGAAGATCGCAGGTAAATGTCGGCAAACCTTCATAGCTGACCTGGCGGACTCTGCTGCAGGAAAACTCAACCTTGGCACCGGCCGGTTCCGCAACAAACGTCAGTGTGCCGGCTTCAGCGGCCAGAGTGTTCTCGTAATCTGAACTGCCCAGATCGAACAGGAACTGATGGTTGTCAGCATCAACGTCCAGAATTTTACTGATAAATTGTCCGCGGGAATGGCTGACCATGACCAGGGTCTGGTTCTTCTTTAAGTCTCGCAGAACGGACAAAATTGCCAGCGTGTTCCGCTTCGCAAACGACTCTTTCGATACTTCGCTCACCTGCCACACCTCATAAGAAATAAATGCAAAATTATGGCGCAGCCGTTGACGTATAAGGCGCCCAATACGGATTATCGGCCACTCAGAGCAAAACTTTATCGCGCAATAACGTCTATTTTGACCCGCAAAAAGGGACAATCCGGGCGCGCAGGGCGCTGTTTGCGCGTCTCTGATTTATATATAGGCTATCTTTTCGCGTTCTGATGCCTATTTTCTCCTCAATTTTTTCATTTAAAACCTCACCGGAGAAAATTATTTCCCTTCACGGCGAATAAAAATCGCTGCTCAGGTGTTTACCTTTATATCGAACACTGACGGGCACGGTTTTTATGCAAACTTCATCTTCTGTTCTTCGCAGCCGTTACGACGGCCTGACTATTTTGCTGCACTGGCTGACGGCGCTGGCCGTCATCTTCCTGTTTGCCAGCGCGCATATCTGGGAAGTGCTGGAGCGCGGCACGCCGCTGCGCAAAGGGCTGCAATCGGTGCATATCTCGGTGGGGATCCTGCTGGCGGCGATTATTATCGGGCGTCTTTTATGGCGTTTGTTTACCGTCAGCACCGGTCGCAGTAAACAGCAACCGGTCGCCATGCCGACGCTGATGAAAGCCGCCGCGCACCTGACCCATCTGGCGCTCTATTTATTGCTGGTCGCGCAAATCATTCTGGGCTTTTTATTCCGCTGGTCGCAGGCCGAACCGTTCTACTTCTTCGGTTTGTTCCCCATTCCTGACGTGTTCAATTTCGACAGTGTGATGACCAGAACTTTCGGTTCGTTGCACAACAACGTCGCCTGGGCGCTGATCATTATTGCGGGTATACATGCGCTGGCGGCACTGTTCCACCATTACGTTCTCCGCGACGGCATTTTGCGCCGCATGTTACCGGGCAGCACAAGCCGCCCGTAAGTCATCAGTTAATTCCCTACAGGACATCATTATGAAGACAAAAACGGTAATACAGGCGCTGTCGGTTGTGTGTCTGGCGGGCAATCTGCTGTTTTTCAGCGCCGCCGCTAACGCGATGGGTGATGATTCCGACGCTAAAAAAACGCCGGACTGCCCGAAGGGGCAAATCTACGACAGCAAAACTAAGAGCTGCATGGTGGATAAAGGCAGCATGATTTCCGATCAGGATAAAACGCAGTACGCTTATCATCTGGCGAAAACCGGCCGTTATCAGGAAGCGCTGACGGTGCTGAATACGCTGAAAGATCAGAACACCAAAGAAGCCTGGAACTATCGCGGCTATGCCACCCGTAAACTCGGGCGCACCGACGAAGGTATCAGCTATTATCAGAAGTCGATTGCGATTGACGCGAAGTATGCCAAAGTCCGGGAATATCTCGGCGAGGCTTATATGATTAAAGGGCGTCCTGATCTCGCCAAAGCCCAGTTAGCGACCATCAAAGGCTTGTGCGGCACCGGCTGCGAAGAATACCGCGACCTGAGCGCCGCCATCGACGGTCATCCGGAATCCTGATCACGGAGAATCGATAAATCTCACCGGCAGACTTACGTTCTGAACTGAGCCAGTGCCTGTCACGTCTGTGGCGCTACGCGATGGTACTGTCGCGCAAGCATGATGTGGCGGACGATCTGGTGCAATCCACCTGCGTGCGGGCGCTGGAACGCTGCGCGCAGATTAAGGACAGCACCGGTGTGGACCGCTGGCTCTTTTCTATCCTGCACTCCATATGGGTTAACGAACTCAGGGCGCAGTACGTCCGTCAGGGGCAGGGTTTTGCTGATGTTGATGAAACGCAGGCGCCCGCCGATACGCTGTCTTTCGAGGAGCGTCACTGGCATACGCAGGTTATGCAGCGGGTGAACCGGCTGCCGGAAGCCCAGCGCAACGCAGTGTTTCTGGTGTATGTCGAAGGTTTCACCTATCAGGAGGCGGCGATGACGCTTTCCGTCCCCATCGGTACCATCATGAGCCGTCTGGCGACCGCCCGGCTGACGCTGGCAAAAGACGCCGGTACCGCCACACAACCGCAGCAGGGAGAGAAAAAATGACCCGTGAAATCCCGGCTGCGCCTTACGCCGATGAAGTTCTGGTGGCATACCTCGATAACCAGCTAAGCGAATCTCAGCGTGCAAAATTTGATGCACAACTGGCGCAGGACGACGTGCTGGCGCAGCGGCTGGCGCAGATGTCACGCAGCAATTTACCGTTCCACGACGCCTTTGGCGCGCTGTTGCAGGAAGCGCCGGTCGGGAAATTACAGGCTGCGCTCGACGCTATCCCTGATGCACGGATTGCCGGTTCGTCCGGATTCAGCCGTCGCGCACTGCTCGCCGCGTCGTTAAGCTTTCTGGCCGTCGGGCTGCTGGGTGGACGTTATTCCACGCTTTTTGCTTCTGACGATAACTGGCGTGCGCGCGTGGCGGATTACATGTCGCTGTATACCGCGCAGACGCTGGCGGATGTGGATGATTCTGCCGGACAGCAGAAAATCCAGCTCGCGCGGGTGCAAAACACCTTAGGCATTGCACTGAGCCCGGCGGCGCTGGCGGTGCAGGGCGCGGATCTGAAAGATGCCCGTATGTTGCATTATGACGAATATGACATCGCGCAAATTACCTATCTTGACGCGCGGTACGGCCCGATGGCGCTGTGTATTACGCGCAGCGAGCACAGCGACAATACGGCATTGCAGCGAGAAATCCGCCGTGGAATGAACGTGGTTTACTGGCGCAATGCCGGTTACAACTTCATGCTGATTGGCCAAAGTCCGGCACCGGCTCTGGCCGCGCATGCCGCGGCTTTACAGGCGAATCTGGCCTGAATGATTTCGTCACGTCACTAACTTATGTAATTATTTAAAGTATTAAACTATTTTTAATACACGTAACGATAATGTTAAATTGTTTACGAAATCTCGATAATATGAGTATTCGGTAACATTTGTGTGGTTGATTTGTCGTTCTTCGCCGCGGTTTTCGTTGCTCCCCATTATTGTCCTTTCATACTCTGTGGAAATAATCGCTTATTTCCCACCGCACCGCCGGGTTGTTGATTTCGTTTATCCAAAGGAAATCTGGATAGCTTTCACCTGCAAAACTAAAACTAAACATTCAGAGAAACAGACGTCATGAGAAAGATACTCGCCATGATCCTCTGCCTTAACGTGGTTGCTTTCAGCCAGTCAGCGTTGGCAGAAGATGAAAAGCCCGTTGATGTGTTACTGATCGGCGGCGGCATTATGAGCGCGACGCTGGGGACATACCTTCAGGAATTAGAACCAGACTGGTCAATCGACATGGTTGAGCGTCTCGACGGCGTGGCGCTGGAAAGCTCCAACGGCTGGAATAACGCCGGTACCGGCCACTCTGCGCTGGCGGAAATGAACTACACACCGGAAAAAGCCGACGGCAGTATCGATATCTCCAAAGCGGTTGAAATCAACGAATCCTTCCAGATTTCCCGTCAGTTCTGGACCTATCAGGTTGAGAACGGCGTGCTGCACAACCCGCGTTCCTTCATCAACAGCACGCCGCACATGAGTTTTGTGTGGGGTGATGACAACATCAATTTCCTGCGTAAACGTTTTGCGGCATTGCAGCAAAGCACGCTGTTCCGTGGCATGGAATATTCAGAAGACCCGGCGCAAATCAAACAGTGGATCCCGCTGGTGATGGAAGGGCGTGATCCGGCGCAGAAAATCGCTGCGACCCGCATTCCGATTGGTACCGACGTAAACTTCGGCGAAATCACCCGTCAGCTGGTGGCCTCGTTGCAGAAGAAGCCTAACTTCTCCCTGAGCCTCGGTCATGAAGTGCGCGACATTAAACGTAACCCGGATAACACCTGGGACGTGACCGTTGCCGACCTGAAAAACGACGGCAAAGAAAGCGTTATCAAAGCGAAATTCGTGTTTATCGGTGCAGGCGGCGCGTCCCTGACGCTGCTGCAAAAATCCGGTATTCCTGAAGCGGATAACTACGGCGGCTTCCCGGTGGGGGGCGAGTTCCTGGTGACTGAAAACCCGGACGTGGTGAAACGTCATCTGGCGAAAGTGTACGGGAAAGCGTCTGTCGGCTCACCGCCGATGTCCGTTCCGCACCTCGATACCCGTATTCTGGATGGCAAACAGGTTCTGCTGTTCGGGCCGTTCGCCACCTTCTCCAGCAAGTTCCTGAAAAACGGTTCCCTGTGGGATCTGTTCGGCAGCGTGAATTTCTCCAACATCATGCCGATGACCCACGTGGGCATCGACAACTTTGATCTGGTGAAATATCTGGTCAGCCAGGTGATGCTCTCCGACGACGACCGTTTCGATGCATTACGTGAATACTTCCCGGATGCGAAGAAAGAAGACTGGCGTCTGTGGGAAGCGGGCCAGCGTGTGCAGATCATCAAAAAAGATGAGAAAGAAGGCGGCGTTCTGCGTCTCGGCACCGAAGTGGTCAGCTCGAAAGACGGCAGCATTACCGCGCTGCTGGGCGCTTCTCCGGGCGCATCCACTGCGGCTCCGATCATGCTGCACCTGATGGAAAAAGTGTTTAAAGACAAAGTCGCCACACCGGAGTGGCAGGCCAAACTGAAGGAAATCATCCCTTCATACGGCACTGAACTGAACGGCAACGTGGCGGCAACCGAGAAAGAACTGGGCGACACCAGCCGCGTTCTGATGCTCGACAACCCGCAACCGAAAGCGGCGGAACCGGCTCCGGCGGCGGACAATTCTTCAGCTCCTAAAAAGGGCGAAGAGCAGAAACAAGTGGCAGACGTCGCGTTGTAATCTGATTCCGTAAAAAGTGATCGTAAAGGCGCGGGCAACTGCGCCTTTTTAACATCTCGCTTTCACCACAAAATCCGATTTAGCACGAATAGCTCGTTCTTTGACCGCCCCCAGGCCCTCTAAAACGCCTTTGCAAAACCCTTCAAATCCAGCGGTGACGCGGCCTGAAGCGCTGTCCGGTATCCCGTTTGCCTGTTTTTTTGAAACGTTAAATCCTTTTTTAATTTTTGTAGTGATAATGTTATATTCGTAGCCATCATTTGAAAAAATGAAGTTTCAGTAACGATCCCGCGTGTTTTTTTGCTAATTTCTTGTTCGATAGTCACAACAACGATTCATAACAGAACAGAACTGAACATTTAGAGAAACAGACGTCATGAGAAAGATACTTGGTATGCTTCTCAACCGTGACTCACTGGGTGCCAGCGAGCCTGCGGCCGCAGAAGACGAAAAATCCGTTGATGTATTGCTGGTCGGCGGCGGAATTATGAGTGCTACCCTGGGGACCTATTTCCAGGAACTCGAGCCGGACTGGTCAGTCCATATGATTGAACGCATGGACGGCGTGGCGCAGGAAAGTTCCAACGGCTGGAATAACGCCGGTACCGGCCATTCCGCGCTGGCAGAAATGAACTATACCCCGCTGATGCCCGACGGTTCTGTCGATATCACCAAGGCCGTGGCGATCAACGAAGCCTTCCAGGTTTCCCGTCAGTTTATGGCGTATCAGGTGCAGAAAGGCGTGCTGAATAACCCGCGCTCGTTCATCAACAGCGTGCCGCACATGAGCTTTGTCTGGGGCGATGAGAATATCGATTTCCTGCGCAAACGTTTTGCTGCGTTGCAGGAAAGCACGTTGTTCCGCGGGATGGAATATTCGGAAGACCCGGAACAAATCAGACAATGGATCCCGGCAGTCATGGATGGCCGTGATCCGAAGCAAAAAGTTGCCGCGACCCGCACCACCGCAGGTACGGACGTGAACTTCGGCGAAGTGACCCGACAGCTTGTCGAGGCGTTGCAGAAAAAATCCAATTTCACGCTGGCAAACGGTCAGGAAGTGCGCGATATCCAGCGCAATCCGGATAAAAGCTGGCGCGTGACGATTACCGATCTCAAACACAGCCACAAACATCGCGTGGTGAATGCGAAATTCGTGTTCATCGGTGCGGGCGGTGCGTCCCTGACGCTGCTGCAAAAATCCGGCATTCCTGAAGCGCGTGAATACGGCGGTTTCCCGGTCGGCGGTGAATTCCTGGTGACAGAAAATCAGGATGTGGTGAAACGCCATCTGGCGAAGGTTTACGGCAAAGCGGCCGTGGGCGCGCCACCGATGTCCGTTCCGCATCTCGACACCCGCATTATTGATGGCAAACAGGTTCTGCTGTTCGGGCCGTTCGCCACTTTCTCCAGTAAGTTCCTGAAAAACGGTTCCCTGTGGGATTTGTTTGGCAGTGTGAACAGTTCCAACCTGTTGCCGATGACACATGTCGGCATGGGTAACTTCGATCTGGTGAAATATCTGGTCGGGCAGGTGATGCTCAGCGATGAAGACCGTCACGCCGCGCTGAAGGAATTTTTCCCCGAAGCCGAGCAAAAAGACTGGAAACGCTGGGTGGCCGGACAACGTGTGCAGGTCATCAAAAAAGATGGCAAACACGGCGGCGTATTGCGTCTGGGCACTGAAGTGGTGAGCGCAAAAGATGGCAGTATTGCGGCGTTGCTGGGTGCATCACCGGGTGCGTCAACCGCAGCGCCGATCATGATGAAACTGCTGGAAACGGTCTTCAAAGAGAAAGCCGCGAGCCCGGAATGGCAGGCCAAATTCCGTGAAATCATCCCGTCTTACGGCACCAAACTGAATGGCAATATCGAAGCGACCGAGAAAGAGCTGCTGGAAACCAGCCGTATTCTGCAACTGGAAACGCCGTCGATGATCACCACGCCGGTCGCCGACGTGGTTCAGCTACGACCGCTGGATGTTCAGGCCAAACAAGAGCCAAAACAGCCTGCGGATATCGCTTTGTAAGTTCTGCGCTGTAAGTTCTGGTGCAGAAAAATAAAAACCGCCTCTTCAGGCGGTTTTTTTATGTCCTTATTTTCGCTTTGCAGGGCGCAGTCTTACGCCCCGGAAAGTGACTTTGCCATATTCTCTTTCTTCACCCGCGCTGTTTCATTCTGCGATTCCAGCACAATTCTCGCCAGCGGCGTGTCTTCGTGATAACGGGTTTTATCGTCCAGTCCTTTGGAATATTTATTGTATTTCCACCAGGCATAGCCGAGGAACAACACCAGTCCGCCGACGTTATAGAACACAATCGTGATAATACTGGCACCGGTCGGGAAGGTTGAGGCGATGAACCCGACGGTGAAAATCACAATCAGTGTACCGACGATAGTGATCCCCTGCATTCTGGAGCCCATCTTAAAATCGCGCTCGACGCTGTCGTATTTCAGACGCAGATTCAGGTACGCCAGCATAATAAACAGCGGCGGCAGCATCGACGCGGCAGCGGTCATGTTAATCAGCGTATTCATTAAATCTTGCACGCTGTCTGAGCCTAATGTCGGAATTAACATCAGCGGGATAACGATAAGGAACTGGATCCACGCCGCGCGGGTCGGAACACCGTGTTTATTCAGACGAATAGTTTTCTCGCCAAAAATCCCCTTAGGAATCTCAGTAAAGAAGATTTTTACCGGCGCTGCCGTCCACATCAGTAATGAGCCAAACATGGCGGTGAAGGAAACCACGCCGACAAAGCGGTTCATCAGCACCGCCGGTAATCCAAAGTGTGCGGATAACCCTTCAAATACCTGCACCGTGCCGCCGGTAAAATGCAGCGCGGATTTGGCCACAAACACGTTAATCAGCAGCGAGGCGATGGAATACAGCACGCCGATCACCAGCCCGGAAATAATGATGACTTTCACGAACGCGCGGCTGCCGCCTTTGACGTCATTCACGTATACCGCGACCGATTCTGCGCCGCCTGCTGCCTGGAATATCCACGCAATAATGCCTAAGAATGCCCAGTTAAAATGCGGCGTCATCGCCTGAACATTAATCGGATCCGCCGGTTCTGCGCCGCCCATCAGCGCAGCGCCCGCCAGCACGATATAAGAGAACGTCAGCAGCAGCATTAATGTCGAGGTGACGGAGGTCATCGGCCCGAGTAGTTTCGCACCGCTGTTGGAAATCATCGTGGAAAAGGCAAACAGACAGATGCTGATAATCGCAGTCGTGAAGGGCGTGAAAATATAATCGTGCCCTAAAAAGGCGTAAGACGCATAAGCGATAACGCGGGGAAGCAGCGCCGTGAAGAAAAACAAATTCACGAACCAGTAAGTATAGGCGGTCATAAACGCCCAGCGGCCGCCGAGGGCACTTTTCACCCAGGCATACACACCGGCTTCCGAACTCTTATTCAATGAGACAAATTCGGCGATGATCAGACAAAACGGAATAAAGTAGATGATGGTCGCCACCAGAAATACCGGTGCCGAGGCGATGCCTAACTGGATGTTATTGTTGATGACGTTATTGAAGCTAAAAACGGCGGCAAATGTCATGGATAACAATCCAAATTTGCCTATGGTATTTCGACTGGACCCGGCCATAAATACTCTCCAACTGCGATGTTTATAGGGTAAGTGGTTCTTGTTTTTTTATTATTTATTAACGAAATAACTCTCTTCGACGGTCACTTTTAAAATGACTTTTCTGACGTCTTTTTCCGGTCTGAACCGGTACGCTTCGTGGTTTTCAAAAATGATCACGCGGCCTTTAGGTACCTTTATCGTTTCACCCTGACCGGTAAAAAATTCGCGATCCGTTTCATCGTCATAAGGCGACACGCGGTGCAGGGCAGATTTCGCAGAAAACTCGATTTCCTCCGTGCCTTCAAGGTAGTAATGCACATCGAAATAACGGCGGTGACCCTCGAATTCCGCCCGCTGTTTTTCGCTGCCGCTGGCGAGCCGGTAAACCAGCGAATCGCCGACGGAATGGAAAACGCCGGGACGAATATTGTCCAGGTTATTAATGGCTTCCATGCAGCGCTGCCATTTTTTTCCGCTACGGTAGAGCCGCTGAAATTCGGTTAAACAGTCGAGAATAATCATCAGTTTTCCTCCGCGGGATGAAAGGTGAATTCCGCAAGCTGCTGGCTGTTGGTGTCATGCTGGCTGAACGGCACCATCGTGAAGCCGTAGCGGAATGCCGAGAAATAGACGCGATAAGAATCGAGCACTTCGGAACCCCAGGAATTGGAGCCCAGACCGGAAATTTTGTGATCGAGATTGAGGGTCAGGCAGCCGTCCGGCGTCAGTTCATCAATATGCTGCGCCTGTTGCAGCATCTGCGCACTGTATGGCCACAGGCTGAAATTGAGCGGCTGGCGCGGCTGAATGAAAATCCCTTTTCCAGCGTCATCGCACAGACTCAGCCAGCGCATATCCTGCCGGTTACCGTTGTCCTGCGGCATCGGGTAATTTTCAAATAAACGGCTCACCGGCTGCTGATAATGGCCGATGAGATTGGCCTGACAGCTGTCCTGATAGTTTTCATCCGGCCCGCGCCCGTAATATTCCACCTGCGTGAAACGACGGCTGACGCCAAAATCGAGGCCGATCTTCGGGATAATTGAATCGAAATTACCGTAAGGCGAGCCGGATAAATCGAGGGTGACGACGCCCTGAGGCGATATCTGCCAGCGATAAGTGCAGCGCATACCGAAATCGAAAACAGGCGGCGCAATGATGCTTTGCACTTCAATGACGACGTCGTCCTGCTGGCGCGCCCAGTGTATCTGCCGGAAATGCTGTTGCATGATATGCAGATGATGGGGCTGCCAGAGGCCTTCGAACTCCTGTTTATGGTTGTCGATGACCGGCTTAAAGAAATTGAGTTTCGGCGCACGGCCTGTGATCTCTTCGTCATCCACTTGCCAGCTTTTCAGTTCGCCGTCCAGACGGGAAAATGCCAGCCGGAAGCCCTCGCCGCTGACGATAAGCTGATGTTTTTGCTCATCACATAACAGCGTTGCGGCCTTTTGCGGCGCAGGTTTCATGGCTGACGGGCGGGCTGCCTGCAACAGCATCTGATACTGTCCGAGCGGATGTTGCGCTTCGCTGTACACCGTCGGGCTGTTTTTGCGAATGCCAACATTCAGGAAAACTTCCTGACCGCTGGCGGGAAATTCTGGCAGCGCCAGCGTTTCGCCTTCGCCGGGTTGCAGGTGCGGCAGGGAAATTTCGCGGGTTTCGAGGCCGCGTCCGGCGACCTGAACGGTCAGCGACAGCGTGATGTCTTCCAGTGAGCTGAACCAGTAACGATTTTTGATGTGCAGCGCGCCGCCGCGGAGACTGACGCCGACCGGGCACAGCACCTGTTTATATTCGCGCAGGCCGGGGCCGGGCGTCTGGTCGGGGTAAATCAGCCCGTCCATGCAGAAGTTGTAATTGTTTGGATAATCGCCGTAATCGCCGCCGTAGGTATAACGCATCTGGCCGTTTTCACCGGTTTCCAGCAATCCGTGATCGCACCATTCCCAGATGTAATGCCCCTGAAGGCTGTCATGGCGATTCAGAACGGCCTGATATTCGGCTAATCCGCCGGGACCGTTGCCCATTGCATGCGCGTATTCGCAGATGATGCGCGGTTTGGCGTGCGGGTATTCGCCGAACGCATTCATCATCTGTACGCGGGAATACATGGTGCTGATGACGTCGGTCACTTCGGCGTCGCGATCTTCTTCGTAGTGAACAAGACGCGTCGGATCGAGGGCTTTACAGTGTTTCGCCATGGCGCGGATATTGCAGCCATAACCGGATTCGTTGCCAAGCGACCACATAATGATCGACGGGTGGTTTTTTTGCGCCATGACGTGACGCCCGATACGCTCCACATAGGCGTGTTCCCAGTGCGGATCGTCGGAGATGCGGCTCAGATCGCCGACGTTCGCGAAACCGTGACTTTCCAGATCCGTTTCGGCCATCACGAATAATCCGTAGATATCGCACAACTCGTAAAAGCGAGGATCATTCGGGTAATGCGCGGTGCGCACCGCGTTAATATTGTGCTGTTTCATCAGGATGATATCGCGTTCCACCCGCGCCATATCGACCGCACGCCCTTTGCGGTGATCGTGGTCGTGGCGGTTTACGCCGTGCAGCTTGAGATAACGTCCGTTGACGTAAAACAGCCCGTCGCGTACGCGGATGTCACGAAAGCCAACGCGCTGAGGTACCACCGAAATCATCTGTCCCGTGTCGTCATACAGCGTCAGCAACAGCTGATATAACTCAGGATGTTCCGCGTTCCACTGGCGCGGATGACTGACCGGAATGTCCAGGCGACAGCGCGTTTCATCGCCGATATTCAGGTTATCTGCTGATAACTGTGCCACGCAGACGCCATCGTCGAATAACTGCGCGTGCAGACGATAACCGCTGACGGGTTGGAGTAAATTACGCAGCACGGCATCAATATTGAGCACGGCGTCGCAGTAGTTTTCATCGAATGTGGTGACTACGGTGAAATCGTTAAGATGAACCGGATCCTGACCGATGAGATACACATCGCGGAAAATTCCCGCCATCCACCACATATCCTGATCTTCGATATATGTTGAATCCGCCCACTGTAAAACACGCACCGACAGCAGGTTTTCACCCGGTTTCACGCTGGCGCTGATATCGAACTCTGCGCACAGGCGGCTGCCTTTGCTGAATCCGACGTAGTGCCCGTTCACATACACCTCGAAATAGGTTTCCACGCCGTCAAATTTGATCAGCGTTTGTTTGCCTGTCCAGGCTGCATCGAGGGTAAAACGCTGCTGATAGGCGCCGGTCGGGTTATTAGTGGGAACGTAAGGAACGTCGATCGGGAAGGGGAAACCTTCATCGGTATATTGCAGCTGGCCGTGGCCTTCCATCTGCCACATGCCAGGGACGGTGATGTGACCCCATGCAGTCATCGGCTGATTGTAGAATTCATCCGGGACTAACGCCGGGTGCTCGAAAAAGCGGAACTGCCAGCGGCCGCTGAGCAACTGAAAGCAGTGACTGGCTGCGCGATCGAAACGCAGCGCCGCCTGTGGATTTTCATAGCTGAAAAAGGAGGCGCGTGGCGGTAAACGGTTCTCCGACTGCTTCTCGATATTTTCCCAATTATTCACGTGATCTCTCCTGAGACGTGTTTCTATGGGAGAGAAGATAGTAAATATTTAGTAAAAATAACTAAAAAGTTTTACTGGTTGTCAGGGCGATCACAAAAAATAAAAAATCGGTTTGAGGATCATGCAGTTAAATTTTACCGGCGGGTAGTGTCCCGGAGTTGCAGCGATCCTGGCACAAATACCGACAGCGGCACGGTGCGTTCATCGCGCAGACGCTCGGTCAGCAGGTTGACCGCCTGTGCGCCCATGGTTTCGGAATGGATGCGAACGGTCGATAAAGAAGGGAACACAAAGCGGGCTGTCGGAATGTCATTAACGCTGATCAGCGCGATTTGCTCGGGGATTTTAACGCCGTGTTCCAGTAGCGCACGGGTCACGCCCAGCGCAATGGTATCGGTGGCAATCAGCAACGCCGGGGGATAAGGCGCATTTTGCTGCAACATTTTCCTGGCGCACTGATAGCCGGACTGGCTGGTGAAATTGCCGTACCAGATATCGTCCGGCTGGACGACGTTTTTCAGACGGCCATATTCCACAAAGGCCTGCTCGCGCTGATCCGGGAATTCAGGGTGATCGCGGCCGCCGATAAAGCCGATGCGCGAATAGCCCTGACCGATAAAGAAGTCGATGACCTTCTGGCTGATCTTAAATAAATCCACATTAACGCAGTCAGATTGCGGGTCTTCCATTACGCCATCAATGAAAACGACCGGCGTGGATTGTTGCGCGAGCTGCGTATGCAGTGCGGCCTGAGGTTGTCCGATAACCAGAAAACCGTCCGCCGGAGGCAGCGCTTTTTCGCCGGTAAAGTCATAGCCGGAAATCAGGGTGATACCCAGTTTTTCGCATTGTGTTTCAATGCCATAGCGCATGGAAAGATAATAAGGATCGTCTATTTCCAGCCCCTGCCGGTAAGTAAACAATGCGGCAAACGTCATGCGTTGCGTGGCATTGCGGCGGGAAGGCGAGACTTTGTATTCCAGGCGTTCCGCCGTTTCTAAAATCTTCTGGCGGGTCTGCGCTTTTACGCTCAGGCTCGGATCGTCATTGAGCACACGTGAAACCGTCGCAACGGATACGTTCGCGGCCTCAGCGATTTCCTTCAAAGTAGCCATCAGCGTCTCATCATCAGGTAAACCAAAGCCGTAGCTTAATGTGATCAGTGCCTTATGTACACCGCTCACCGGCCTTCCGGCCCGCAAAATCTCACTGTGACAGAGTTAACGCTTTACCTAATTTTAAGTATATTTTAGTAAAATATTTACTAGTATGCGTTTTACTTCTGCTTTCCTGTTCATAATAACCAAACAAAGAAGCGCATACCGATGAAGAACACATCATTAAATAAAATATTAGTACTTTTATTATTTTCCTTATCAATGAATTTGCGGGCGCAGGAACCGGTTGTCCCCGCCGAACATAATGAATCAGCACCACCGGAAATAACGCCGGTCAGCCGCGACGCCACTGCTTATCGCTTTTATGGCGAAATGGGCGGCGGCGGCAGCGTGTATTTAAATGGCAAAGATCAGCACAAATACAGCGACGGAACCTATATCGAAGGTGGTCTGGAAATAAAACACGGTAACTGGTTCGGGCTTATTTACGGCGAAGGCTGGACGGTACAGGCCGATCATCACGGAAACGCCTGGGTGCCTGATCACCGCTGGGGCGGATTCGAAGGCGGCTTAAACCGTTTTTACGGTGGTTATCGTACTGATCGGGGCACCGAATTTATCCTCAGTATGCGCAACGATTCCTCGCTGGATGACCTGCAATGGTGGGGCGATTTCACGCCGGAATACGGCTACGTGATTCCTAATACCCGCGATTTAACGCAGGCAGTGAAGGTGCAAAACCTGACCGGCAAGTTTCGTTACAGCCTGACCGCCGCACCGCAAAGCCGTGTTAATGAAAGTACTGCATTGCTCCATTTCGGAAAATACGACCGTTATTCAGATAAATACACCTATCAGGCGATGGTCAACGGCTACACGCAATATGATCTGATGGAAGGGCTGACGCTGCTCAACGGTCTGGAACTGACCGATGGCACCGGGCAGCTATTCCTCGCGGGTTTGCAGGGTAAAAATCTGGCAGGGCGCGTCTGGCATCACACCGGCAAAGGCGACAGCAGCCATTCCGGCCACGAATCAGGAATGATGGTCAGCGCCATGGTTGAAGCGGTCACCGGACTGTATTTATCCACCGCGTACAGTTATGCCGAACATTCGCGGGATACTACTTTCGATACCACCACGTCTTACGCACAGGCCGGTATCTGGTACGAATATTACGGCGGCCGGTTCGCGACCGCATTAGACAGCAAATTCTATATGAGCAATGACAATACCGGCGCCAGCAACTCGGTATTTCTTATGCAATATTTCTACTGGGGAAGATCATAATGAAAAAAATTAATCCGCACCGGCCGCTCAGTTTAATTATCTGCGCTGCTTTATTTATTTCTGCACACGCACAGGCAGAAAACGCCGAGACTTTGCGGGCTGATTCGTTTAAAAACGTTATTAACCGTACCGGCGCGCCGCAATATATGCTCGATTATGATTTCGACGAGCATCAGCGTTTTAATCCTTTATTTGATGAGGGTGCCTGGCACGGGCATTTACTGCCGTCTGGCCCGCAAGGTATGGGCGGATTCCCTGGACCGGCGCTGCTGACCGAAGAATATATCAACTTTATGGCCGATAACTTTGACCGGCTGACGGTGCATAAAGCCGGACAAAAAGTCGCGCTGAGCATGACCGCTTACAGCATTCCCGGAGCGCTTGTTCAGACGCTGACCGCGCCCGGCATCCGCATCGACATGACCCTGCGTTTCGTGACGTCCCGCACTTCTTTGCTGGAAACTAAAATCACCACGGATTCCCCGCTGGAACTGGTCTGGGACGGCGAACTGCTGGAAAAGCTCCGCGCTCAGGAAGGAAAACCGCCATCGGATAAAACCATCGGGCAGGAATATCCGGGGTATACGCGCCAGATCCTGCCGGTTGCTGACGGCCTGCGCGTGATTTTCGGCAAAGTGCGCGAGGCCTCGAGCCTGATGACCTCCGGCGAGTCCGAATATCAGATCCACAAATCCCTGCCGATGCAGATGACGGTTACAGGCCATCAGTTTACCGGCAAAGCCAAAATCGCCGGTTCCACCACGTTTTACACCACTTATTCGCATCTGCTGACGGCCGCTGAGGTTCAGAAAGAGCAGCCGAAAATCCAGGATATTCTGGCGCATCCCCAGCCTTATCTGGATGCCTCGCAAAAACGCTGGGAAGGCTACCTGAATGCCGGTCTGACAAACCCGAAAGCAACCAAAGATCAGGAACGTGTGGCGGTGAAAGCCATCGAAACATTAACCGCTAACTGGCGCGGGGCGGCAGGTGCGATGAAGTTTGATTCGGTGACGCCATCGGTGACTGGCCGCTGGTTCTCCGGCAATCAGACCTGGCCGTGGGACACCTGGAAACAAGCGTATGCGATGGCGCATTTCAATCCCGAGGTGGCGAAAAACAATATCCGCGCCGTGTTTGCCTTTCAGATCCCGCCCGGTGATCCGGTTCGTCCGTGGGATGCCGGTTTTGTACCTGATCTGATTGCCTATAACCCGGGTCCGGAACGTGGCGGCGATGGCACCAACTGGAATGAGCGCAACACGAAACCGAGTCTGGCGGCGTGGTCGGTGATGGAAATCTACAAAACGACCGGTGATAAACAATGGCTGGCGGAGATGTACCCTAAACTGGTCGCTTATCACGACTGGTGGCTGCGTAACCGTGATCATAACCATAACGGCGTGCCGGAATATGGCGCCACGCGCGATAAAGCGCATAACACCGCTGACGGCAAGATGTTGTTTACCGTCAGGGAAGGGCAGAAAGAACAGACCGAATCCGGGCTGAAAAACTACGACCGCGTGGTGAAATCCGGTCAGTACGACAGCATCGAAATCCCGGCGCAGGTGGCGGCTTCGTGGGAATCGGGGCGGGATGATGCGGCGGCCTTCGGTTTTATCGATGCCGATCAGCTGGCGAAATACATCAAAAATGGCGGTAAAAAACAGGACTGGCAGGTCAAATTCGCCGAAAACCGTTCGGATGACGGAACGTTGCTGGGGTATTCGCTGTTACAGGAATCCGTCGATGAAGCCAGCTATATGTACAGCGACAACAAATACATGGCCGAAATCGCCGACATTTTGGGCAAGAAAATAGCCGCCGCAGATTTCCGTGCGAAAGCCGTCAAACTGGCCGGATACATCAACACCTGCATGTTCGACAGCCGCAGCGGCTTCTTCTATGACATCCGGATTGAAGACAAACCGCTGGCCAACGGCTGCGCGGGCAAACCAATCGTCGAACGCGGCAAAGGCCCGGAAGGCTGGTCACCGTTGTTTAACGGCACAGCGACGCAGGCGCATGCCGACGCCGTGGTGAAAGTGATGAAAGATGTGCGCGAATTTAACACCTATGTGCCGCTGGGCACCGCCGCACTGACCAATCCGGCGTTCGGTGCAGACATTTACTGGCGCGGCAGGGTCTGGGTCGATCAGTTATATTTCGGCCTGAAAGGCATGGAGCAATACGGTTACCGCGAAGATGCTGTGAAAATGGCACAGGCCTTCTTTGATCACGCCGATGGTCTGATTTCGGATGCGCCTATCCGGGAAAACTACAATCCGCTCAACGGCCAGCAGCAGGGCGCACCAAACTTCTCATGGAGTGCGGCGCATCTTTACATGCTGTACAACGACTTTTTCGGCCAGGGGAAATGAGACGGTAAGGGCTGAATTTCAGGCACAAAAAAACCGCTTCAGAGAGCGGTTTTTTTGTTGGGTGATTCAGTTAGCGCTAAATCAACCCAGTTTCACGCTTTAATAATAAGCGGGATCAGGCAACCCAAACGCCACTAACTTACACCAGGGGTGGGAAGGCAGCAAGTTTAAATTCTATACACATATCCTTATTGTTTTTATGGTCTTGGTGGTAGCATCTGCGCGGGGCTAGTTTGCCCGTTTAGCGACGGGTCACCGGGCTTGAAATTAGCACTTGAGTACCGCGCGGACAGGCAACCCAAACACTGCTTGTCCTTCTCCAGTCGGTCCCGGTGCTTATTGGTGAAACGCGGTTGTAAAAGGCCGCATCAATGAATAAGTGTATTTATGCACTGATCGTTGTACTGGGTTCTTTGATGACAACTGCTGGTGATGGATGGAACGTTAATGTTTCTCATATCAACATCAATGTCAGCACGGGCCCGGGTTTGTAGCAGTAGAGAAACCGCCCTTCGGGGCGGTTTTTTATCTCAGGCTTTACGCCCTAATCCCCAGCACACCAGCCCCGCCACCAGCAGCGACGGAATTGTCGCGCCGATATCCGGCAGCAGATTTGCCATCAGATGATAAACCACAATGCCGGTAATCCAGGCTGCGAGGGAACGTATATTCAGGTCTTTTTGTGTCTGCCTGCGCAGAACAAAATGATGCGTCAGCACCACACCAAACAGCGGCGCAAACACGGAGCCAATCAGCAGCAGGAAGTTTTCGTATTGCGTCAGCGGAACGGCCCATGCGATCAGCGTACACAGCAGGCCGATACCCAGCGTCAGTTTACCCACGCTGACCGGCAGGGAAGTCCCCGCCGACACCGCCGCTGAGTGAATATCCGCAAAGGCATTTTCATGCTCATCCACCAGAATCAGTAACAGCGGAATACCCAGTGCGATCCCGGAAAGCGCCAGCAGCAGCGCATTGGCATCGGTCGAGGTGCTGACAAACGCCAGCGTATACGCCACGCCGAGCGCCATCATCCACACGCTGCCGAGGAAATATCCGCAGGCCGTTCCCCAGAAGTTTTGCCGCGCAGATTTGCCGAAACGGGTGTAATCCGACACCAGTGGCAGCCACGAAAATGCCATCGACACCACAATATCGCAGGCCAGCGCGAACGGCATCGAACCGTCCCCGGCTTTATGCCACAGTGTGGATAAATCGGCGTGCAGGAACAGATAACCGGTCAGCCACGCACAGCTCGCCAGCAACAGCCAGATCCCCCAGCGGCGCAGTACCAGGCGGATAAACGCCAGCGGCCCGCTGGCCGCCAGCAAGGTGGCAACGACGCCGAAAATAAACGTCCAGAGGGTCGGATTCGCCCAAAAACTGCCGTCGCCCCAGGCGCGTTTTGCCAGCAGACTGGCCGCATCGCGCATCACCACAATTTCGAACGCGCCCCAGCCGATCAACTGGATCAGATTGAACAGCACCGGCAGTGCCACGCCGCGTTTGCCGAGGCTGAGCCTCAGCGACGCCATCGACGACATGCCCGTCTGCCCGCCGATCACCCCGACCAGTGCCAGCAGCGCAACGCCGACGGCAGACCCCAACACAATGGCTGCCAGCGAGCCCGCCAGCCCGAGGCCCGGAGCCAGAATGGCACCGGCCTGCAATACCATCAGACCCATACCGAGCGAGAACCACAGCGAGAATAAATCAGACCAGCCCAGCACCCGTGATTTTTCCGGCACAGACGCCTGAGGCGAATAAATACTATTATCTTTCATGAGGTTAATTTCGTGGCTAAAGCGAAGGTCTGTTATAGCATATTGCGGTGAGATTCTGATGAAGGGCGGAGGGGAAGCGCACTTTCCGGCGGGCAGCCTGGGGATTTCAGGCACAAAAAAGCCGCTTCAGAGAGCGGTTTTTTATATCGTATCCTCTCACTTCGAATGGATCACAATCATCCCCAATTTTTCCAGCAAATGACTCTGCTGCCAGTCGTCGATTTTCACGCCATCGAGATCGACTTTACGGATATTCAGCTCACCCAGATCGGAGTTCGTCAGGTCGCAATGGGTAATGTTGACGTTATTCCAGTCGAACTCGGTGAATTCGCCGCCGGAAAGGTCGGAGCCGCTGAAGTTTGCGCCCTGCACGTTCGCGCCGGTCCAGCGGTTTTCCCATAACTCGCATTTCTCCAGAATGACTTTGCTGAAGTTCGCGTAGCTGAAGTTATTTTTGGTCATGAAGGCGCTGCAAAACCAGGTGCGCGAGGTGATCATATTCATAAAACTCGCGCCGCTGAAATCTGCGCCAGTGGCTTTGCATTCACGGATTTCACAACCCAGTGCCTGAATGTTTTTGAAATCAGCCATCGTCAGATCACAGCGTTTAAAGCTGGCATCCTGCAATTTTGCATGCTGGAAAGAGCAGCCTTTTTGTTCCCCATCATCGTAAAACAGACAATCGACGAACGCCGTTTCTGACAGATCGGTGCTGTCAAAACGGCAGCGGTAAAAGCGGCAGTTCTCCAGTGTCTCGCCGGTAAACTGCTTCACGCTAAAACGCTGGTCACTGAACGTCTGGTCTTTGATCATCGGAACCTCTGTCATCTTTTATGCCCTGCTAAGGCCGGTATCCTGACAGAAAAGTTTTATCGAAAATATGGAATCCGCCTCGTAATAACACGATTTACCTACGTTTGCCTTTTGCCGGATCGCTGAGTGAGGTCTATTCTCAATGACTTAACGGAGCACTTCTCTCACTCAGATAAGGAAGACTGGAATGCGTTTGTCATCTCTCTTTTTGGCAACCAGCCTGGCTGTCAGCCAGTTTGCAGGGGCTGCGGAAACCGCACAGCCCGCCACTCAGGAGCACGTCATGAATCACGCTATTAATGCCGATAACCCATTTCTGAAACCCAGCACGCTGGAATACCAGGCGCCGCAATTTAATCTCTATAAAGACAGCGATTATGAACCGGCGATCCTCGAAGGCATCCGCCAGAAACTGGCTGAAGTCGATAAAATCGCCAGCGACAGCGCGCCGCCAACCTTTGAAAATACTTATGTGGCCCTGGAAAAATCCGGCGTCATGCTGCAACGCGTGCAAAACGTTTTTGGCGCGATGACCGGCGCGAATACCAACGATACGCTGCAAAAAATTGACGAAGATACCTCGCCAAAACTGGCGGCGATGGATGACAGCATTCATCTCAACAGCAAGCTGTTTGCGCGGCTGAAAGCGGTCTATGACCAGCGCAGCAGCCTGAAAATTTCCCCCGAATCACAGCGCCTGATTGAGGTGACTTTTAAGGATTTCGAGCTGTCAGGTGCCAATCTTTCGGATGCGGATAAAGACAAACTCAAAGCGCTGAATCAACAGGCGGCAACGCTCAGCACGCAGTTCACTAATAAATTGCTGGCCGCCACCAAAGCGGGCGGGCTGACGGTGAAAGATAAAGCGCAGCTTGCCGGGCTGAGTGACGCCGAATTATCGGCAGCCGCGCAGGCCGCCAAAGACCGCAAGCTGGATAATGCCTGGCTTCTGGTTTTGCAAAACACCACGCAGCAGCCGTTGTTACAGTCACTGGATGACCGCGACACGCGCCAGGCACTGTATGAGGCCTCAATCAATCGCGCTGAAAAAGGCGATGCCAACGACACCCGTGAGCTGATTGCGAAGCTGGCAAAGGTCCGCGCGCAGCAGGCTCAGGTGCTGGGTTTCCCGAGTTATGCCGCGTGGAAACTGGAAGATCAGATGGCGAAAACGCCGCAGGCTGCACTGGATTTCATGCACAAAATTGTGCCAGCCGCGACCGCCCGCGCGCAGCGTGAAGCGCAGGATATTCAGGCAGAAATCGATAAACAGAAGGGCGGCTTCAAAGTGACTGCCTGGGACTGGCAGCACTACGCCCAGCAGGTTCGCAAAGAGAAATATGATCTGGACGACGCGCAGATCAAACCCTATTTCGAGCTGAATAATGTGCTGGAAAACGGCGTGTTTTATGCCGCTAACTTGCTGTATGGCATCACCTTTAAAGAACGCAAAGACCTGCCGGTTTACAATCCTGATGTGCGGGTTTTTGAGGTGTTCGATAAAGACGGTAAATCGATGGCGCTGTTCTACGCCGATTATTATCAGCGCGATAATAAAGGCGGCGGCGCATGGATGAGCAACTACGTCGATCAGTCGAAATTGCTGGGTACGAAACCGGTGATTTACAACGTGGCGAATTTCCAGAAACCGGCGGCGGGGCAACCGGCGCTGCTGTCGTGGGACGACGTTATCACTATGTTCCACGAATTTGGTCACACGCTGCATGGCCTGTTTGCCGATCAGGAATATCCGGGTCTTTCCGGTACTGCGACGCCGCGTGATTTTGTCGAATTCCCGTCGCAGTTTAACGAGCACTGGGCGAGTGATACGAAAGTGTTTACTCACTTCGCCAAACATTATCAGACCGGTGAAGTGATGCCGCAGGCCTTGCAGGACAAAATCGAGAAGGCCAGTAAGTTCAACAAAGGCTATGACATGACCGAACTGCTGGCGGCTGCGTTACTGGATATGCACTGGCACAGCCTGAGCGCGGACGCACCGCAGCAGGATGTTGATAAGTTTGAAGCGGAGTCGCTGGCGAAAGATAAAGTGAATCTGGCGTATGTGCCGCCGCGCTACCGTTCCAGCTATTTCCAGCACATCTGGGGTAACGGCTATGCCGCCGGGTATTACGCCTATCTGTGGACCGAAATGCTGGCCGATGATGCCTTTGCCGGTATCACTGAGCAGGGTGGGCTGACGCGGGAGAACGGTCAGAAATTCCGTGATCAGATCCTCTCACGCGGTAACAGCGAAGATCTGGAAAAACTCTACGAAACCTGGCGTGGCAAGGCTCCGTCAATTGAGCCGATGCTGAAAAACCGCGGACTGGAGGAGTAAAAATAGCCGTGCCCGGTATCACGCCGGGCACGGACACTCTTGCTGTGAATATTTAAAATCAACGCCCGAAAAACGTCGCTTCTCCCGCTGAAATTCCCCTATGCTTTTCCCCATGTTTCCGGTCTGCGAGTGAAATCATGCTGTTCGATTTACCTGACGATGATGTGCTTTATGCTGCGCTGATTGCCCGTGATCCGGCCTATGACGGCTTTGCTTTTGTCGGCGTCAAAAGCACCGGTATTTTTTGCCGCCTGACCTGCCCGGCACGAAAACCGAAGCGCGAGAACTCGGTATTTTATCCGTCGATGGTCAGCGCGATGGAAGCCGGATTCCGGCCCTGTAAACGCTGCCGGCCGCTGATGCAGGGCGGAGAAAAAGACCCGCTGGTGCTGAAATTGCTGGCCGCGCTGGAAAACGAGCCAGGCAAAAAGTGGAGCGAGGGCGATGTGCAGGCGATGAACGTTGATCCTTCCACCGTCCGCCGCGCCTTTAAACGACAGTTTGGCATCACTTTTCTGGAAATGGCGCGCTTACGCAGAATCGGCAAGGGTGTCGATGCGCTGGCCGGAGGAGAGCCGGTAATTGATGCCCAACTGGATGCAAGTTTTGAATCCGGCAGCGGATTTCGAGCGGCGATCACCCGTCAAATCGGGCTGAACCCGAGCCAGGCCAGAAAGCATCAGTTTCTGAAGGCTGACTGGCTGGATACGCCGATCGGTTCCATGCTGGCGATCGCCAGCCACGACGCACTGTATCTGCTGGAGTTTATTGATCGTCCGGCATTACCTAATGAAATTGAGCGGCTGAAACAACTGACGTCCTCTGAAATTATTTTTGGACGAACGCCGCTGATTGATCAGCTCGAACTGGAACTGGCGGCGTATTTCGCGGGTGAAAAGCACACATTTATCACGCCACTGGCGGAATTCGGTTCATTGTTTACCCGTAAAGTCTGGGATGCGCTCAGGGCTATTCCGGCGGGTGAACTGCGCAGTTACTCCGCGCTGGCGGCGGATATCGGGCAGGCCACGGCTTCCCGCGCAGTCGCCCGTGCCAACGGGGCTAACCAGATTTCAATCCTGATCCCTTGTCATCGCGTCATTGGTGCTGATGGTTCGCTGACCGGTTACGGCGGCGGATTATGGCGCAAGCGGTGGCTGATTGAACACGAACGAAGAATGGCGTTGAGCCGCTAAACGAGGAGCAGGGTATGAATCAGCAAAGTCGGGCACTGGCATTTTCACAACTTCACCAGAAGCACAATCCGGTCATTTTATACAACATCTGGGATGCGGGCAGCGCGCTGGCGGTGGCGCAGTCGGGGGCAAAAGCCATCGCTACCGGAAGCTGGTCGTGTGCGGCGGCGCAGGGGTATCAGGATGGCGAAGCCATGCCTTTTTCCAGCCTGTTACGGACGGTGCAACGCATTGCCTCTGTGATCAGTCTGCCGCTCACGGTGGATTTCGAGACCGGTTATGGTGCGGATCGCCGCGACAACCTGAGCGCACTTTTGCAGGCGGGTGTCGTGGGTATTAATGTTGAGGATCAGCAAATCGGATTATCCGCGCTGAACGGCGTCCGTGAACAATGCGAGATTCTGAACTCGCTTCGTCAGGTGGCGGAAAATCAGAGAATGGCGTTATTTATCAATGCGCGCACCGATGTCTTTTTACAGGAACCCGACGCCACGCGGCATCCGGTGCTGATGGCGGAAGCTAAAAAGCGGCTGACTGCCTATAAGGATGCGGGAGCCAGCGGTTTTTTTGCCCCCGGTTTGAGTGACCTGACACTGATTGCCGAACTCTGTGAGGTATCAGCGCTGCCGGTGAACATTATGGCCAGCAATCTGACACCACCGCTGGCTGATCTCACTGCGGCGGGTGTCAGCCGGATAAGCTATGGCCCGCATCCTTATATCGGGCTGATGGAAACCCTTAAACAGCACGCGGCTGTGCTGTATTAGCCGCCAGACGGTGCCCCATCCAGAAGAACAGCAGACCGCCAACCGAGGCGGCAATCAGCGCGATAAACATCACCGGCGGGGCGGTGTAACTGAGCAGAAAACCACACATGACCGGGTTTATCGCGCCACCCAGATTGCTCAGGTTCTGCATGCCGTAATAGCTGCCCTTCATATTTTCCGGCGCGATAAAGTCGATAAACATGTATTCCACCGGGATAACAATCAGTTCGCCAAAGCTGAAAATCGCCATCGCGATCACCCAAAGCAACACTGATTGTCCGGCGGTCATAAAGCCGATCAGGCCGATGATGAAGAAAATCGTGCCGAGAAGCAGCCATTTCAGCAGGCTGTTTTGTTTCATCCGGCTGCTTAATACGTACTGGAAGGTGATAACAATCACGGCGTTGGTGATCATCACCGCGCCGATGATTTTGTACGCAAAAGCGGCGTTTGAGACCAGAATCAGGTACTGGGAGAGATAACCGGCGAATTGCCCGAACACCACCGAACCCAGCGTGCTGCCCAGTGTGAAGTAAATCAGACGACGGTCATGGGCCAGAATGCTCAGTGTCTGACGAAGGTTCGGTTTTGGCAGGGGTTTCTGTTCCTGTTCTGTTTGCGGCGGTTTATGCGGGATATTGCGCAATCCCCAGGTCAGGGAAATCACGGTACCGAGCGCCAGTACGCCGGAAATCACGAACGGCAGCAGCGGGCTGAAACCCGCCAGCCACACGCCCAGCGACGAGCCCACTGCCCAGCCGACATTCACCAGCGTGTAATTCATCGAAAATGCCTTCACCCTTTTTTCTACCGGCAACCAGCTGGCGATACAGGCTTTGAGCGTGATGCTGAGCAGGGCGTAAGCGGCATTGAGCAGCGCCAGTACCAGCAGCACGCCGGTCACATTCGGCAGAAACGGCAACAGTAAAAAGCTCAGCCCGAACAGGCTGATGGAGACGGTAATCAGCGTCCGGTGATTGAATTTATCCACCAGATAGCCGCCGTAAAGACTACTGAGAATCCCGATTGCCAGGCTGGCACCGAGAATGATCCCGACGCTTTTGGGCAGCAGATGATAGTGCTCAGTCAGATAAATAGTGATAAACGGCAGTGTGACGCCACGTCCGATAGTGAGTACTAACGAACTGGCTAACAGCGCAAGAATTAATGGCGGCATTCCCTTCATGTTGAATGGCATTCCCTGATTAACAGCAACATTTTCGTTACATCATAAAGGAGTCTGCACAGTATTTTTCATTACAAAAAAGAGGGATTTAAGAGAGTTGCACGGGATAACCCGCGCAGGTCGTGGCCCGGCTTATAACTTCTGCGGCGCAACGCCGTGGAACAGCAAAAGGGCGACGTGTTTACGCAACATATCGGGGGAAATGGGCGACGCGCCTTCCTGTCTCATTTTCATTGAGGCCATCGGGAACAGCGTCAGACCGAACAGGGAAATGAACAGCAATGCCGGATTGAGATCCGGATTCAGTTTTCCTTCGGCCTGCCAGCGGGTAATGCATTCCTGTACGATTTTGCGGTTTTTGTCGCCGTTACGTTCTTCCATGCGTTTTTTCAGCATACCGCTTTCGCTGATGACTTCCCGCACCCACAGCGGTGCCACCCACGGGTATTTTTCTGCCGCATCAATCATGCACTGCGCCATATTAGTGATCGCCAGAAGCGGATCGTCGGCATGTGTTTGGAAAATATCAGTAAATCCGGCACGGACTGGCTGAAAACGTTCGTCGATCATCACGTCCAGCAGTTGTTCGCGGGTCTTGAAATAGTAATGCAGCATGGCAGTAGTGACGCCTGCTTCTTTGGCGATCATGCTCAGCGGCGTTTCGGCGATGCCGTATTGGGCAAACAGTTTCAGGGCGGCGTCCAGCAGCAGTTCACGCTTATCCGCTCCGGATTTTGCACTGCGCGGACGACCCGGACGACGCACGGGCGTGTTGGCTTCGTTTTGATCCTTTTGTGCGGATCCTGGCGTTTCTGAGATTTTTCTGTCTGCCATAAGGAGGGCGATCCATTGACCAGATGAATTTGATGCTTCAATATTAATTATACAGTTAATTAATTACAAGTCAGGATGTCATTCATGACGACAATAAATTCGGCACAGAGCGAGGTGGCGGAACAGAAGCCTTCGATAAAGCTGCTGTTCTCCGCGCTGATGCTGGTGATGCTGCTGGCCGCACTCGACCAGACGATTGTGTCCACCGCGCTGCCGACTATCGTCAGCGAGCTCGGTGGCCTGGATCAGCTTTCGTGGGTGGTGACCTCTTATCTGCTGGCCTCCACCATTGTGGTGCCGCTGTACGGTAAGTTTGGTGATCTGCTCGGTCGCAAAATCGTGCTGCAAACGGCGATTATCGTGTTCCTGCTCGGTTCGGTATTGTGCGGGCTGGCGCAGAACATGACTCAGCTGATTCTGATGCGCGCCCTGCAGGGGCTGGGCGGCGGCGGGCTGATGGTGGTCAGTATGGCGGCGGTCGGCGATGTCATTCCGCCGTCCGAGCGTGGGAAATATCAGGGGCTGTTCGGCGGGGTATTTGGTCTGGCGACGGTTATCGGGCCGCTGATCGGTGGTTTTCTGGTTGAGCATATTTCCTGGCGCTGGATTTTCTACATCAATCTGCCGCTGGGGATTTTCGCCCTGCTGGTGATTGGCGTGGCGCTGAAATCGCAGACTGCACGCATCCGCCATGAAATCGATTTTCTCGGCGCGGGTTATCTCGCGGCGGCGCTGACCTGCATCATCTTGTTCACCAGCGAAGGTGGCACGGTGTATCAGTGGTCGGATCCGCAACTGTGGTGCATTCTGGCGTTCGGGCTGGTGACCCTTGGTGGCTTTATTTATGAAGAAACGCTGGCGGCCGAGCCGATCATTCCGCTGGGTCTGTTCCGCGACCGCACCTTCCTGCTCAGTTGCGCAATCAGTTTTATTATCGGCATGTCACTGATGGGGTCGATGACCTTCCTGCCGCTGTATTTGCAGGTGGTGAAAAGCTCGTCGCCGTCAGAAGCGGGGATGCAACTGCTGCCGCTGATGGGCGCATTGCTGTTCAGTTCGATCGTCAGCGGGCGTCTGATCAGCCGTATTGGCCGTTATCGTATTTTTCCGATTATCGGCACCTTACTGAGTTTCGCCGGTATGGTGCTGCTGGGTTTTCTGAAAGTCAGCACGCCGGTACATATGCTGTATCTCTACATCGGCGTGCTCGGTTTCGGCCTGGGGATGGTGATGCAGGTGCTGGTGCTGGCGGTACAAAACTCGGTATCGATGAAACAAATGGGCGTGGCGACCTCCGGTGTGACACTGTTCCGCTCGATTGGGGGTTCCATCGGCGTGGCAATGTTTGGGGCGATTTTCACCCACGTTCTGCGTGATCAACTGGTGGCGCTGATCCCCGAAGGCACGGTGCTTCCCCGCTCACTCAGCGCGCAGGCGGTGCAGGAATTACCGGACGCCATCCGCGCTGATTATTTGCAGGCATTTGGTTCGGCGCTGCACTCGGTGTATCTGATTGCCGCGTGCGTGATGGTGCTGGCGTTTGTCCTGTCGCTGCTGCAAAAAGATGCGGTGCTGAAGAAATAACCGGCCGCAATCCCGGCGATTTGCACTAAGCTTTCCCCTTTACGGCGTTGAAATGGCATGGAAACCAGCAACGCCGGCAGGGATATCATAAAGGGGATCGCTATGCTGTTTCGCCGTTTCGAGCGAATGATCGACATCTTCCGTGAGGCACCGGCTGCTGAACCGCCGGATCAGGTTCTGCCTTTCTATCTTTATTATCTGCGTCAGGTCTGGCCGAGTTTCGCCGTTTTACTGGTGGTGGGGCTGATCGGTGCGCTGATTGAGGTTTCGCTGTTCAGCTATCTCAGCCAGATTATCGACCTGACCAAAGACACACCGCCGGGCAGTTTTTTCACCGACCATATGGGCGAGCTTTTATGGATGGCGGCGGTGGCGATGATCCTGCGGCCGGTGTTTATCGGGTTGCATGATTTGCTGGTTCACCAGGCTATCAGCCCCGGCATGACCAGCATGATCCGCTGGCAGAATCATAAGTATGTCCTCAAACAGAGCCTGAACTTTTTCCAGAGCGATTTCGCCGGGCGCATTGCCCAGCGCATTATGCAGACCGGTAACTCGTTGCGCGATTCGGCGGTGCAGGCGGTGGACGCCATCTGGCATGTGGTGATTTACGCCGCCAGTGCGCTGTTCCTGTTTGCCGAGGCGGACTGGCGGCTGATGATCCCGCTGATTATCTGGATCTTCGGTTACGGCGTTTGCCTGCGTTATTTCGTGCCGCGTGTGAAACAACGCTCGGTGCAGTCATCGGAAGCGCGCTCAAAACTGATGGGCTGCATCGTCGATGGTTACACCAACATCACGACGCTGAAACTGTTTGCGCATACCGATCTCGAGCAAAAATACGCGCGCGAAGCGATTAGCGAACAGACCGAGAAAACCCAACTGGCAGGGCGTCTGGTCACCGGCATGGACGTGTCGGTCACCACGCTGAACGGGTTGCTGATTGTCAGCACCACCGGTCTTGCCTTGTGGTTGTGGACCCAGTCGCTGATAAGCGTCGGGGCTATCGCGCTGGCGACGGGTCTGGTTATTCGTATTGTGAATATGTCCGGCTGGATCATGTGGGTGGTGAACGGTATTTTCGAAAATATCGGCATGGTGCAGGACGGCCTGCACACCATTGCGCGGCCATTGACGGTAACGGATATCCCGCAGGCGAAAGCGCTGAAAGTCGATCAGGGGGCGATCCACTTTGATCACATTCAGTTTAATTACGGCAAAGAGAATTCCGGAGAAGGCGGCAGGGTGATCCCCAATCTGGATCTGGCAATCCGTCCCGGCGAGAAGATCGGCCTGATCGGGCCTTCCGGCGCGGGGAAATCCACGCTGGTGAATCTGCTGCTGCGTCTGTATGACATCGACAGCGGTCGCATTCTGATTGATCAGCAAAATATTGCCGACGTCACGCAGGAAAGCCTGCGCGCGCAAATCGGTATGATTACCCAGGACACCTCGCTGCTGCATCGTTCCATCCGCGACAACCTGCTGTACGGCAGGCCGGGCGCGACGGAAGAGGAGTTGCAACTGGCAATTCGTCAGGCGCGTGCCGATGAATTCATTCCGCAACTTTATGATTCGCTGGGCCGTACCGGGCTGGATGCGCATGTCGGTGAGCGCGGCGTCAAACTTTCCGGCGGCCAGCGTCAGCGTATTGCGATTGCCCGCGTATTACTGAAAAACGCACCGATCCTGATCATGGATGAAGCCACGTCGGCGCTGGATTCCGAAGTGGAAGCGGCGATTCAGGAAAGTCTGGAAACGCTGATGGGCGGTAAAACGGTGATTGCCATTGCGCACCGCTTATCGACGATTGCCAAAATGGACCGTCTGGTGGTGCTGGAAAAAGGGCAAATTGTTGAGACGGGCAATCACGCCGAGCTGCTGGCGCACGGCGGGCTTTATGCGCGCTTGTGGCAACACCAGACCGGTGGATTTGTCGGCATGGATTAGGGCCCGAACTTAACAGACGTCGTGCCGGTAGGGCAGCACTTCGCGGGCTTCGTCCGCCCAGCGCTGCACGGCGGCACGCTCTTCCACTAAAAAATCTTCCACGGCGTCACGCAAACCCGGATGCCGTAAATAGTGCCATGAGTCGGTGATCACCGGCTCAAAGCCGCGCAGCAGTTTGTGTTCGCCCTGTGCGCCCGCATCAAACCGTTTGAGGCCGCTGGCAATCGCGTATTCCATTCCCTGATAAAAACAGGTTTCAAAATGCAGCCGGTCGAATTCCGCCACGCATCCCCAGTAGCGGCCATAAAACGTATCACCGCTGATTAAACTGAACGCCATGGCGACATCACGGCCATTTTGCTGCGCGAATACCACGCGGATCGCCTCCGGCATTCTTTCCGCCAGCAGGCTGAAAAATGTGCGGGTCAGATACGGTGACTGGCCGCGTACCGCATAGGTATTGCTGTAGCAGGCATAAACGAAATCCCATTGTGCTTCAGTCACCTGCGCGCCTTTCAGCCAGACAAAATCAATGCCCTGCGCGGCCACCTGTTCGCGCTCTTTGCGAAACTGTTTGCGCTTGCGTGAGGTGAGTGCGTCGAGGTAATCCTGAAAATCGCGATAACCGCGGTTCTGCCAGTGATATTGCAGGCCCTGCCGGTGCTGCCAGACCGCTTCACCGCCGATCAGCCGGTTAGCGCGCTCATCGGTAAAATTGATGTGTGCGCCGGTCAGGCCATTTTCTTGCAGAAAATCCGGCAGTGCCTGCAACAGACTGATCGCAGCAGATTCATCGCCCAGCAGCCGTGCGCCGGTCACCGGGCTGAACGGCACCGCACCCAGCCATTTCGGGTAATAGGCAATACCTGAACGCTGGCAGGCATCCGCCCAGCCCTGATCAAACACGTATTCGCCGTAAGAATGGCGTTTGCGATAGCCGGGAATGGCGGCGCGGATTTCCCCGTTTTCCTGCCAGAGAAGATGCTGCGGATGCCAGCCGGAATGCGGCCCGAGGCTGCCGCTGTCTTCCAGCGCGGATAAAAATGCATAGCTGAGGAAAGGCTGCTGCGCAGGCACCAGCGCATCCCACTGTGCGGCTGGCAAATCAGCCAGACGGTTTAACGTGATAACAGGCATCAATTATTCTCGCTGTAGCGTAAAAGAGAAATCAGTTAACTGTCGTGCAGGCAGGGGGATATTACGGCAGAGGTTAAGATAACAATATAATAAGTCTTAAGTCGCTGATTTATCATCCGGAACATTATTTAAAAATGTTCCGGATGTTTTATTTAACGGGTAATTAACTGGCGCGTACTTCCGGGTTATCGGACAGCGAAATAAAGGCTCCGCTTTTCGCATCAAAGGCTTCGATGCAACCCGATTCAATATCATACACCCAGCCGTGCAAGGTAATTTCCCCTTTCGCCAGGGCGACCGCTACGCAAGGATGCGTGCGCAGGTTACTCAGCTGGGCCACGACGTTCTGGTGCACCATACCGTTGACGCGTGCCTCAGGGTTTTCGTGTTCGACGGATTCATTGATGGCTTTTGCGGCATCGGAATAACGCAGCCAGTGTGCGACCGCTGGCATGTGATCCAGACAGGTGCAGTTGGCAATCGCGCTCATTGCACCGCAGTTGGAGTGCCCGCAGATGACGATATCTTTTACGCCCAGCGCCATGACGGCGTACTCCACCGTGGCGGAAACGCCGCCCGGTTCCGGCCCGAATGGCGGCACAATATTACCGGCATTACGGATAACAAACAGTTCGCCCGGTTCACGCTGCGTGACTAATTCCGGCACTAACCGGCTGTCAGAACAGGATATAAACAAGGTCTTAGGATTTTGGTTTAACGCCAGTTCTTTGAATAACTTAGAACGCTGTGGAAACGCCTCTTTCTGGAATCTGAGGAAACCTTCAATGACATCTTTCATAGGGGAATTCCATGTATTTCAATGCCAGTGAGTCTGCCACGAAAAAAAAGTCAGATCAATCAGACACAATATCAACACTATTTACAGGGAAATAAGCAGGCACAAAATAATATCATTTACCGGCGATAAGAATTTCACATTCTGTTTTTTTAATGCCATACCTTTATCTCAGCATTATTCGTCCCCATATTTCCTCTACCCCCTCAGTGAAGGAGTCTGTATGACAATCGAATACGCTATTTTCGGTGGCGGCTGTTTCTGGTGTACAGAAGCGGTGTTCAAAGACGTCATTGGCGTGGAGTCGGTGGAAAGTGTCTACACCGGCGGGCGTCGCCCGAACCCAAATTATGAGCAGGTCTGTACCGGCACGACCGGTCATGCGGAAGCCATCCGCGTGGGGTTTGACCCGGAAAAACTGACTTACGGCGATTTGCTGGATATTCACTTTGTGACGCACGATCCGACCCAGCTTAACCGCCAGGGAAATGACGTCGGCACGCAATACCGTTCGGCGATTTTCCCGGCCAATGAACAGCAAAAAGCAGAGGCGGAGGCGGCGATACTGCGCGCGCAGCACGATCACAGTGATCCGATTGTGACCAGCATCGAACCACTCGGCGAAGTGTATGTGGCCGAAGGCTATCACCAGAACTACTGGGATGGTGCGGGGCAGCAGAACCGTTATTGCATGGCGGTGATCCCGCCGAAACTGCAAAAGTTGCGCAAGAGTTTTGCGCAGCGGACGAAATCGTTACAGCAGTAAAAACATCCTTATCCGTTGCTCAGCCAGCACATTAATGCGTGCTGGCTGACGACGATTCATCTCCGCCTGTTATTCTTCCGGCAACACTCCCCCTTTTGCCCAATGTGATTTCGGTATTTCAGTGATCACCACATCCACACTTTCAGGTTTACATTTCAGGGTTTCTGCTGCCAGGCGGGTCACTTCGCGGACAAAGTCACGTTTTTGTTCGGGGGTACGGCCAGGAAACATTTCCAGACGGATCATCGGCATAGTAAATCCTTAGTGATTAGGCCCTCACGGCGGGGGCAGCCTCTATTCTACGTAAGGATTGGGAAGAATAAAGACGTGCAAAACAAAAGCCAGAACCTCTGTTCTGGCTTTTAATTGCTTCAGAATCCGTAGCGGATTGCATCCTTACTTTGCTGCATCAGTGCATCGATTTTTTCGGAAAATCGCTCCAGCCCTTTGCCGTCACCGGCTTCAGAGCACTGCCGCCGTCGCGCATTGTAGGCTTTCATCAGCTGTGCCTGTGCAAAACCCGGCTTGCCGTAACAGGCCATGCTTTGCTCCCAGCAGGCAATGGCCGCGTCCAGATCCTGCTGTTCCTGATACTGTTTTCCCAGCTCATTCAGCGCTTTCGCCGACTCCTGCGGCGGCAGTTGCTGCGCCAGAATTTGCTCAATGCGTGTGTCCATAACCATGACCTCCGGCTTGCTTAGTGGAAGAAGTTGAGAATATGGCCGAATACCAGCCCGACGCTGATCACGTCTGAGTCACTGAACGTCACGTTCGAGAAGCCGAACTTGCCCAGCAGCGGCAGCAACAGCGCAGGCAGCAGGGTGATAAACAGGCCGTGGAAGATACCGCCGATAATCGCGCCGCGTCGTCCGCCGACTGCATTGCCGAAGATTCCCGCCGTGCCGCCCGCGAAGAAGTTGGTCAGCATGCCCGGTAAAATCATCGCCAGCCCGAGACTCGGGAACAGGAACATACCGATGATGGAGCCAATGGTGGTAGAGATGAAACCGATAATGACGGCGTTCGGTGCGTACGGGAAAAGCACCGGACAATCGAGTGCCGGAATGGCATTCGGGACGATGCGCAGGGCGATGCCGCGAAATGCCGGTACGATTTCCGCCAGCAACAGGCGCACACCCGACAGCAGAACGTAAACACCGACCACAAACTGAATGGATTGCAGGAACGAATAGACCAGATAATTAACGCTGTTGGCGTAAGGCGCGACGACTTCCGGGCCTGCGGCAATCGCCGGGATCAGGTAAATCGGGATCATCACCACCATCATCGACAGGTAGGTGTCCTGCAGGAACGAGAAAGATTGCGGCAGTTCGAAATCTTCGGTGCTTTTACTGACATCGCCGGTGATTTTCGCCACGCCTGCCTGCACGATATAGCCGATGGTGCAAAAATGGCCGAGTGCAATATCATCAGACCCGGTGATTTTACGCACAATCGGCTGAGCCAGCACCGGCATCCCGACGGCCATGACGCCCGCAATAATGCCGCCAGTCAGGATCAGTTCCGTGCCGCGCAAGCCGCCCATATAACCGATAACGGAACACACCGTGGCCATCCACAGCGATGCTTGTCCGGTGAGAAAGATATATTTGAAACGGGTCAGGCGGGCAATCAGGATATTAACGATAAACGCCAGGACCATAATTAATGCGGTTTCACGGCCGAGAGTTTGTTGTGCGATACCGGCAATAGAACCGACGTCGGTAACAATCCCGCGCATATGAAACCCTTTCTGGAATATTTCACCGAGAAAGGTCAGGGCATTAACAATAATGCTGGCCCCGGAAAGCAGAACCAGAAAACCCAGCAGCGTTTTTAATGTACCGGTAATGATCTGGCCGGTGCTTTTCTTTAATGCGATCAGACCAATCATGGCGATCAGTGAGATTAAAATTGATGCCTGGCCTAATACATCATTGACAATAAAGTGAAGGAAAGACATAAGCGTCCCCTGTAGAGTTCACGGTAATTGTTTTATCGATTTATAAGTATTGTGAATTGAGTGGGTCTGTTATTAAGTGGCCAGGTGACCCATCTCCTGAAGAATAGGCGTCAGCTTGCTCTTTATTTCATTTTTATCGACCAGTCTTTTCAGGTAAATAATATTGGCGTTGATGGTGTAATGCTGGAATTGCGATCTGAAATTTTCGCCGGTCATAATAATGTCGGCTCTTGAAGACGTGGCGCTTGAAATATCACAATGTGATAAATCGGCTTCCACACCCAGATCCTTCAGTGCCGCTTCGATACTCATTTCACAGGCAAAACTGCTGCCCAGACCCGCACCGCATACCGCCAGGATTGATAGCTTTTTCATCATTTTTCCTTACGTTCTTTGTAGGTGTTCATAAAGGGTTATGTTTATCTTTTTCACTTCACGTCTAAAACTGTCGGATAATCTCTAATGCTTCCTGCTTGTTTTTACTGCGTTTTAATCGTTCCGCTGCCTCGTCATCGCAGAACAGATGGGAAAGGCTGGCAATCATTTCGATGTGTGAATGGCTGTCCACTGCGGCCAGCGCGAAGATAACGTAAACCGGATCATTATCTTCACTGCCAAACTCAACGCCTTCTGAAACAATGACCAAAGACAGTGCCGTTCGGTTAACCCCTTCTTCCGGCCGGGCGTGCGGCATCGCAATACCTTCGCCCAAAACATAATAAGGCCCGATTTCCCGGTGCATATCATATATAGCCTGAAGATAACGACTTTCCGCTGCGCCCGAATCAATTAATGGTTGCACGGCAAATGCCACGGCACTTTTCCAGTCATCTATTTTGCTAATGATTTGCGTGTTATTTTCATTAATCCAGTCGCTTAACATAATACCTCTTCATATGAATAGGGTCTTTTCTCAGTATGATATTTAATTAAAATAAAAACTGTGATCTATCCAATCCTATTAGCCATCAATGAAAGATAATAATTTCAAAAGACCTGAAAGAATGAATGATAGTAGAGGTTTAACAAGGTCCTGATATCAGAATTAACTTACTTTTTCAGTAAATGAATATTTCCTCCGGTCAGTATTTATTGAATTTGCGTATTGAATGAATTGATTATCCACGCATGAATATCAACAATATTTACAGGCTTATTTTGGCCGATAACATTCTGGTCAACAGAATAAACTGGTCCCGGGGTTATTGGTCGTGCTTTTCCTGCGAGAATTTTTAATTCGGGAATATATTCTGCCCCGACATGTCCCGGTAAACGCTCGCCCAGCCGTGAAGAAAATCGTTCGGCCGCCAGTTCAGCATCAATCTGGCACCAGATTTCCACAACCTGCGATATGCCCGCCCGTTGCAGATAATCCTGCAACACCTCTTTGGGCTGAAAACCAAACCAGGCATCGACAATAAAGGTGCTGCCTTCGGGCGCGCCGCCGATGATGTCCCAGATAACCTGATAACTTGCCAGCCCGAGTACGCGGTTAAAAGGGCGGTCAACATTCTCTAATCGCTGAAGAAACGGATTTTTAATGCCATCAAGCGACAGTTGCAGCCAGCCGCTGTATGCAGAAAGCTCAACGGCGAGCCGGCTTTTACCTGACGCCGGGATCCCGTTCACCAGGATGACGCGTTTGCCGGTTGAGCCATTTCGTGAGGCATTTCTGTTTTCAGACATGTTCCACCTGTTGTGTCTGGTTGTGTGACGGTGCATGGAAATACTGTTCAATGACGGCCTGAAGTTCGTTCAGACGCGGTACCGCCAGCGATTCAAGACGGGATTTCGTCGCGTTGCGGTCCAGTGAGATGCAGTCTTTCCACAATGAACGACCTGCGATAACGCCTGATGCGCCTTCGCTCATGGCATCTGCCACTTGTTTGAGGAAGGTGGAATGGTCAACCCCGGCAGAAAGTACGGCCCACGGCACGTCGCCAGCGAGTTTTGTGATGTCAGCACAGGCTTGTTTTGAGCCAGGATAAGGCAGTTTCAGCACCTTCGCGCCGCATTCCAGACAAATCTTGGTGCCGCCATAAATCAGAGACGGGACTTTTTCTTTATATTCTTCCTCGGTTTCGTTGTCGAGTTTATAGGTCAGAAACTCCACCACCAGCAGCAGGTCTTCGCGGGCGAAATCCTCAATGCTCTGGCGCAGAATATCAATGTTATGACGGTTTGCTGCTTCCTGGTCTGAACGCAGATACACCATGATTTTGCCGCCGGTCGCACCGAGTTCACGCACACGACGTGCATCGACATTCTCCACCAGCCGTGACAGGCGGTAGCCTTCCGGCGAGCTGTCCCAGCCCGACGCATCCAGGCCAATCAGCAGCGCGGTGTCGCGGGCAATAATGCCGTTGTCCACCAGTTGCGGAACGGCACAGACCGGATCGACCAGTACGCAGGAGGCTTTGCTGGCAAGATATTGCGTGATGTCGGCTTTAATCAGCCCGAGTTCGTGTTCTGAAATGGCAGATTGCTGTTGCGGGTCGCTGGCGAGCAGGCTGCGCATGGCACCGCGCTGATCACAGGCGATCACCAGCATCGCGCCATTTTTACCGCAAATCTGCTGGTAGCTGCGTAATTCTGAGGTAGACATCTTTGACATGGAACTCTCCTTTGCGTGAAATTTATTACAGATTAAAAAATCTCGATTACACTGGACGTTCTGTCTTTCCCCCCTGAAAAAACGGGGCGGAAAATCGCGTAACATGCCGTATTACAAGGGTTGAAGCCCGATCCGGCACATTGCATTTTTACAGGTGTTGCGCAATAATCCCTCAATCGACGATTTGAGTGTAATTCATTACTGAAAGGAATTTCAAGCTGAAAGAGCCAATTTTGCAAGATATTGCAGCAACGCGTGCCATGATGCATCTGGTGGCGAAGCTGCATTACGAGTCTGATATGTCTCAGGTGGAGATTGCACGCAAGCTGGATGTGTCGACGGCAACCATTTCCCGGTTGTTGAATAAAGCCCGCGCGGCGGGGATTGTGCGCATCGAAGTGGTGGGATTATCGTCACCGGAAGACATGACGGCAGACCTGATAAAACGTCTCGGGCTGAAACATGCGTATGTTGTGGATGCACCGCCGGGCAATGTGCTCGGCGCGCTGGCGACGCCGCTGGCTTCTCTTTTACAGGAAGCCGGTTTAGGCGCGGGATCGGTGCTCGGTATTGGCTGGGGAAGAGCAGTGCGCGAAGTCACGCTGGCCGGTATGCCCCGTTTACCGGGGATCATGACCGTGGCGCTCAACGGCGGGATGCAACAATCTGCGCCGCATTTTCAGATAACCGAGTTCGTGCGCCGTGCGGCGGAACAGATGGAAGGCACACCGTATTTTCTTCATGCCCCTTATCTTTCTTCGGCGGAACTGCGTGATGCGTTTCTCTCGGACCCGAGCGTGCAGGAAATCATTTCACTGTGGGACAAACTCGATGCGGCGATTGTCGGTGTGGGTCTGACGCATACCCCGAAACCGAGTGAATCCACTACCGCGACGCCCGGTGAGCAGGCATTGAGCGATGCCGCAGGCGATGTGCTGCGCCATTACTTCACGGGAACCGGAGAGTTATTGCACTGGGAAGGCGAGGAGCGAATGATTGCGGCCTCGGTTGAACAGCTACGCAATACGCCGCTGACTATCGGCGTGGCGGCAACGCCGGAAAAAGCGGCAGGGATTATCGGTGCCGTGCGTTCAGGCATGATTAATTCATTAGTGACAGACGTGAATACCGCACAGGCGATTCTGGATAAACTGCCGGTGGTCTGACGCCTGCTTGCTTAAAAAAGCAGTGCTTAAAAAATATGCAGAAAAGAAAAAGGCATTCCTTTGCGGGAATGCCTTTTCGTTTCTGCATCTATGCTATCACACCGCACCGTCGGAAATGCCGTGCCCTGATGAGCACTGCAGTTTCCCCGTAGTATGATTGATTTTCTTGTTGAACGTTTGGATGCAGGGAAGGTGGTTTGAAAATTAAAGCTACCAATAATCCTAATCGTGATTGAGGAGCATTCCGTTTTATCCAGAAATGTTAATTGATATTTGAGGATCTCGCGGGATTTCTGAAAAATAAATAATGATATATGTCAATTTTCACAAATTATTTATCCATTAAGACATCGTTACAACGACGAATTATTTTCTTTTACGCATAAAAAAGAAAGGTTTTTTCATTTTTATTAATTTAACTTATTGATTTTATTTTGTTTTTATTTGATGTGGTGTTTGCTAAATGATCATTTCAGTAAAAGTGGGTGTTCCACGGGGTACTTTGCTGGGAAAATAATGTGTTCTAGCAGTAAAACCCTACAGGATAATCCCCATGAATAAGCCTTGCTTAATGTCTTTGACTCTCATTGCGTTAATCGCATTGACTGCTTGTAGCACTAAAAATAATGTGGCTACGATAAAAGAGGTATCAGTAAATAAAAGCTCGAATAATACGTGCGTTAATGAATTCAAAGCATTACAACGTCTCTCTCCTCACGATTTTGATCTATATCAGAAGCAGTTTAATCAACTGACAAAATCTTATGATATCTATAAAACCAATAAAGGTTTGATAAATAAAGATGCTCAGGAGATCCTGAACATAGAGCTGGATTCTAAATTAAAACTTATCTGCGCAAGAGTTAAAGGGGCGGCCTTTAAGAGCATGGACGAGCGCTCTCAGGAAGTGAATAAAATATGATGGCGCGAGTGAAGTCTTTCTTCTTAATTCTGCTCCTGATCAATATACAGGGAGCCCATGCTGAAGAACCGGTGGATGCTAACCTGGGTCTTTTGGATCAGTTGCAGAGTGAAAATTTAATTTCTGCTCCAGAACCGTCTGTTTTTGCGGAAAAAGATAAGACTTCCTCTCCGCTGATCCAGCCTCCAAAAAATATCGTCGTGCCGAAAGCCCTTGTTGAAAAACCGGTAGCGCAAAAACCGCGACCTAAACCGACGCCAGCGCCCGTCAGGAAAGCCCCTAAAGCGCTTCAGCCTGCGAGCACTCAGTCTGCACCTGCGGTGCCTGCTACTGCGAATGTCAGCGACACCCAGAAAAAGGCCAATGAGCAGCTCAAAAAATCCCTTGAGACAGCAAAATCCACGGCAGAAAAATCCCGTGATCAATACGCGGCTTTGCAAAAATCTTATGCGGATACACAAAAAGAAAATCAACAACTCCAAACGCAGATCGCGGCGTTAAAAGCCAAACCTGTGGTCATCCCGCCGTCGGCAGATCAAAAACTTGCGCAGAAAAAAACGCAGGATGAACTGAAAAAACTGCAAAATTCGCTGAAAAATACACAACAAGAAAACCAGCAGATTACCACTCAGTTGCAGAAGCTAAAGAGCAGCCAGAAACATGCTGAAAGTCTGACGGAAAAACTTTCCGTGTCGCAGACGGCGACAAAAAAATACCAGGACGAAGTGGCAGATATTCAGCAATCTTTGAAAAAGACTATGGGTGAAAATGCCCGGTTGAAAGCACAGTTAACCGCATTCAAAACCAGTCAGGACGGCTCAGTCAAAAAATCCTCCGAACAGGTAGCTGCCTCTCAATTGGCGACTAAAAAAGCCCAGAAAGAATTCGCTGCTCTGGAGGCGAGCTTTAAAAAATTAAGCAGTGAGAATACACAGCTCAAAACGCAACTCGATACCGTGAAAAAGCAATCCTCGGCACGCATCGAACAACTGGTCTCATCCGAACACGCTAACGGTAAATCTCTGGCAGAATTCGCAGTGCTGAATGCGACATTACAGCAGGCGACAGAAGAAAATCATAAGCTTAAAACGCAGTTTGAGACACTACAAAAGCAGTCGACTGCACAGGCCGATAAATTGCAGGCTTTACAAAGCACGGGCAATAAATCTCAGGCTAATGTGGTTGAGTTGCAGACGACGGCAAAACAAGCTGCTGCTGAAAATGTTCAACTGAAAACGCAGCTGGCCAGCCTGCAAAAGCAAGGCGCCAGCCAGAATGAAAAAATAGCGTTCGCTGTCGAGGCCAATAACAAATCCCTCAATGAAAATCAGCTACTGCAAAAGTCCCTTAAACAGGCCACTGATGAGAATGCGCAATTGAAATCGCAGCTTGCAGACTTGCAGAAACAGGATGCTGTACGTAATGACAAACTGTCAGTTTCAGATGCTGTGAATAAGAAATCTCAGGCTGACTACGTGGCTCTGCAGAAAACCCTCAAACAGGCGACCGATGAAAATGCCGGGTTGAAAAACCAACTGGCGGCATCGCAAAAAGAAACTGCTGCGCAGACCGGAAAATTGTCAGTGTCAGAGACGGCGGTTAAAAAATCTCAGGCCGACTATGTCGCTCTGCAGAAAATCCTGAAACAGGCCGCTGATGAGAATGCGCAAATGAAAACTCAATTGGCAGACTTGCAAAAACAGGGCACCGCACAGAATGGCAAACTGTCCGTGTATGAGGCGACCATCAAAAAGTCACAGGCTGACTATCTGGTCTTGCAGAAAAGCGTGAAACAGGCCGCTGATGAGAATGCGCAAATGAAAACCCAACTGGCAGAGTTGCAGAAACAAGGCGCGGCACAAAATGAAAAGTTGTCCGTTTCACAAGCCGCCAATAAGAAATCTCAGGCGGATTATCTGGCTTTGCAGAAAACCCTGAAACAAGCCACGGATGATAAAGCGCAACTGAGTATTCAACTGGCAGATTTGCAGAAACAGAGCGCAGCGCAGGCGGAAAAACTGGTGGCGTCTGAGGCCGCGAACAAAAAGTCGCAAAGTGATTATCAGGCGTCACAAACGGCATTATCAAAATCTTCTGAGGATGTGAAACGTCTGACAGCCCAGCTCAGCGAGAGTCAGCTGGCGGCGACCAAAGTCACTGAAGAAAAAAATAAGCTGACAGCGGAACTGGATAAAACGAAGAAAGACCTCGCCTCACACAGTATTGCTGCCGTGACGCAATCTGGCGGAGAGTTGATCAGTGATGCAGAACTTAAAACGTTGCAGGCGAAAGAAAGCAAGAAAACCGGGCGTTCTTATTCTGTCGGGTATTTGCTGGGGCAGGCCGCGAATTCAAAAATCGAGCAGGTGGTATCCGCCGGTGAGAAAATTGATCGCAATGTGATTGTTAAAGGCTTTGTTGACCGGATGAATGAGCTGTCCAGCATGTCGACTGAAGACATGCGGGAGTCGCTGAACAGTCTGGACAGTGATATCCGCTCTCGTCAGGAAAAGCAAAAAACGTCAAATGTAGAGAATAACCAGAAAATCCTCGATAAAGCGGGCAAGGCTAAAGGCGCGGTGAAAGCCAAATCTGGCTTTATTTACCAGATTACTAAGCCAGGTTCTGCACCTAAAGTGACGATGGATAAGGGCATTCGTTTGCAGATTATTGAGACGTTGGGCGACGGTAAAGTCATTGCCAGCGAAAAAGACAATAATGTGATCAGCGCGTCCGTAACGGAAATCCCTGCAGTGCTTCAGGAAGTCGTGCTGAAGCTGGGTTTGCAAGGCGAAGCGACACTGTATATTCCACCTGAACTGGCGTATGGCAAAGACGGCATTCCGGGTAAAATTCCGCCGAATTCACTTTCCATCATGAATATCAAAATATTAGGTATAAAAGACAAGTAAGAGTGGCCGCATAAAAAAAGGCAGGCGATCGTCAGATCACCTGCCTGTTTTATTTCTGCGGCCTGATTTATTTTCCGCTCAGGAATGCCAGCAAATCGTCGTTCAGTTGATCCTGATGCGTGACGGCAAAACCGTGCGGTGCGCCTTCATAGATTTTCAGTTCTGCATTTTTAATCATTTCTGCCGCCAGCTTGCCGGTGGCTTCGAACGGCACTATCTGATCCGCGCTGCCGTGAATAACCAGCGTCGGCACGGTAATTTTCGCCATATCCGGGCGGAAATCTGTTTCAGAGAAGGCCGTGACACAATCGACGGTGCCTTTCAGCGACGCCATCAGCGCGATGTTCAGCGTCTGGGTCATCACGCCGTCGGAAACGGTCATCCCCTGGTTAGTGCCGTAGAACGGCGTCGCAAAGTCGCTGATGAACTGTGCGCGGTCTTTCAGTAAACCGGCCCGGATGCCGTCAAATACTGATTTATCCACGCCCTGCGGATGATCATCCGTTTTAATAAACAGCGGGGTGACCGCGCCGAGCAATACCAGGCTGGTGACGCGTTCTGAACCGTAACGGCTAATGTAGCGGGTGACGTCGCCGCCGCCCATCGAGAAGCCGACCAGCGTAACGTCGTGCAGGTCGAGATGTTCAATCAGATCGTTGATGTCAGAGGCGAAAGTGTCGTAGTTGTAACCTTCCCATGGCTGCTCTGAACGGCCAAAACCACGACGGTCAAAAGCGATAACGCGGTAGCCGCGATCGGCCAGGAAATTCATCTGGCTGTCCCACATATCGGCATCCAGCGGCCAGCCGTGGCTGAATAACACCGGCTTACCTTTGCCCCAGTCTTTAAAATAAATTTGAGTGCCGTCTTGGGTATTGAATGTGCTCATTTTTATATTTCCTCAGCGGTTATTTGCAGGTTTTAAACAGGTTGTGTGTTGTGTTGCAAACAACATTAGGCATGGCAGGGAAATATTGATAATGGGTTATTTTTGACAAGTCGTTAAAAGATTTTGTTGCTTCTATCAGTCTGAAAGTAATAGGGATTTAAGACGGTATAGAGAGGGGAATGCCTGTCAAAAAAATCTGAACAAGTTGCCAAATTCTTTCCGCTATCCGCTTTTGATGTCCTGACCTATTGTTAATTCCAGCAGCACAACAACACAACGTGAAATACAAACACACAACCCAACAATGCACTCTGAGAGGAAATGAAAATGTCTAAATTCGATCTGCTGGACCCACAGAACTCCACCCTGATTTTCATCGACCATCAGCCACAAATGTCATTCGGCGTTGCGAATATCGATCGCCAGCAGCTTAAAAATAATACGGTCGCTCTCGCTAAAGCGGGCAAAGTTTTTAACGTGCCGGTGATTTACACCTCGGTTGAAACGGAAAGCTTCAGCGGCTATATCTGGCCGGAATTACTGGCGGTACATCCGGATGTGAAACCGATTGAGCGTACCTCAATGAACTCCTGGGAAGACGCGGCATTCGTGAAAGCCGTTGAAGCCACAGGCCGTAAGAAACTGATTATCTCGGCCCTGTGGACTGAAGTGTGTCTGACATTCCCGGCACTGATGGCGCTGAAAGAAGGGTATGAAGTGTATGTGGTGACCGACACTTCCGGCGGCACCAGCGTGGATGCACACGAACGTTCCATTGACCGTATGGTGCAGGCCGGTGCGGTGCCGGTGACCTGGCAGCAGGTTCTGCTCGAATACCAGCGCGACTGGTCACGCAAAGAGACTTACGACGATGTGATGAATCTGGTTCGCGAGCACAGCGGTGCGTACGGTATGGGCGTCGATTATGCCTATACCATGGTGCACAAAGCCCCTCAGCGCAAAGCGTAACCTTCTTCATTTATCCATTAAGCCGGAACCGTGCTCAGGCGGGTTCCGGCAGGAGAGACATCATGCGTCATGCCCCTGTTTCCCGCCTGTCGGCACCTGTTATCCCTTTCGCGGTTATCCGCTGGTTGGCCCTGCTGGCCTTGTGTGCCGCGTATCTGCAGGGCGGTATCGTCAAACTGTTCGATTTTCCTGGCGCGATTGCCGAGATGCAGCATTTCGGCTTATCGCCCGCCGCGCCCATGGCTGCGGCCGTGATTGTGCTGGAACTGGGCGCTTCAGCGCTGATTCTTTCCGGGCGCTTTCGCTGGGCTGGCGCGCTGGCGCTGGCACTGTTCACTTTCAGCGCCAACTTTATGGCGAATGCGTACTGGCAGGTTTCCGGCCATGAACGCGCCATGATGATGAACGGTTTCTTCGAGCACATCGGGCTGGTCGGCGCTTTTATCTATGTCGCCTGGAATGACCTTAAGGAGCGGGCATGAGCCAGAATAATGTTGCGGCCGGCGGCGCTTTTTCGCCGCTCAAACAGGGGCTGTTTGCCACGATTTGGGTGGCAACCATTCTCGGCAATACCGGCAGTTTTATGCGTGATGTGGCCAGCTCATGGTTAGTCACCGGGCTTTCATCAAACCCTGCGGCGGTGGCGCTGATGCAAACCGCAGCAACGTTGCCGATTTTTTTGCTGGCGATCCCCGCGGGTGTGCTGTCCGATATTCTTGACCGTCGCCGCCTGCTGATTTTTGTTCAGTTGTTACTGGCGGGCGTCAGCGGAACCTTGCTTCTGTTGTCGCACAATAATTTGCTGACCGTGGAATATCTGGTCGCGCTGACCTTTATCGGCGGTATCGGTGCGGCGCTGATGGGGCCAGCCTGGCAGGCGATTGTGCCGGAACTGGTGCCCCGTTCTGATTTGCGAAATGCCGTTGCCCTGAACTCGCTTGGGATTAATATTGCCCGCGCAGTAGGGCCTGCGGGCGGTGGCTTACTGTTAGCCAGTCTCGGTGCCGGTGCGGCTTATGGCGCAGATGTCATGAGCTATGTTTTTGTGATTGGCGCATTACTGTGGTGGAAGCGTCCGGTCAAAGCGAAAAATGAGTTATCAGAACACTTTCTTGGCGCGTTCCGTGCCGGGCTGCGATATGTCAAAGCCAGCCGGGAACTTCATCGTGTGCTGCTGCGTGCCGCGATTTACTTCGCTTTCGCCAGTGCGATCTGGGCGATGTTGCCGCTGATTGCCCGCAATATGCTGCACGGTACCGCCGGATTTTACGGCATTCTGCTCGGCGCGGTGGGCGTCGGTGCGATTTGCGGTGCACTGTTGCTGCCCCGTTTACGTCAGAAACTGAGTGTTGACGGGCTGGTGTTGCTTTCCGCCTTACTGTCCGCCGCCGTGATGTTGCTGCTGGCGACGTCACCGGCAAAATGGCTGGCCGTGGTGCTGATGGTGGTATTAGGGATTGGCTGGATTATCGCGCTGACATCCATGAACGGCGTGGCGCAGGCGGTGCTGCCTGACTGGGTACGTGGCCGCGGGCTGGCGGTGTACCTGATGGTATTTAACGGCGCTATGGCGGCGGGCAGCCTGTTCTGGGGGTTAATCGCACAGGAAACCGGTCTGGTCGGGGCGTTATTACTCGCCGGTACCGGCCTGGTTATCGCCGCGCTGGTATGCTGGCGGCTGAAACTGCCCGCAGGCGAGGCGGATTTACAGCCTGCCGGTCACTGGGAAAATCCGGTCGTCGAAGGCGATGTGCAGGGCGACCGCGGTCCGGTGATGATCCAGATTGAATACATGATTGCACAAGAAGATCGCCCGGCGTTTCTGGCGGAAATTCGGAAACTTTCGCTGGCGCGTCGCCGTGACGGTGCTTATGCGTGGGGGATCACCGAACACAGCGATGACCCGTCGCGTCTGGTGGAATGGTTCCTGGTGGAGTCCTGGCATGAGCATTTGCGTCAGCATCAGCGTGTGTCACATGCCGATGCCGATTTACAAAGCGAAGTGACGCGTTATCACCGTGGCGAAAATAAACCTCAGGTGCATCATTATCTGTCGGTGCGTTAGTCGCCGTAAAAAGCCGCATTGTGCGGCTTTTTGTTTTTCAGGCCTGGCTGTACACCGCCGCAATGCCCTCGAAATCCTGTAAATTTTCGCGCCACCACATGGCAGCGTTGCCGGTCGCGTTTTCGTTCCAGGCCATAAAAGCCTGATCGCGGCGGGTTTCGGTATCCAGACGGCGTTCAACCAGCGCACCGCTTTCGAGATGGGGGGCGGCCAGATAACGCGGCAGATAGCCACAACCCAGCCCGGCAATTTGTGCGTGAACTTTGGCGTTAAAATCATGAACGCTGAGCATTTTCTGCTCATCGAGCACGCGCAAATCCGCACCTGTGCCATGGCGGGACGTGTCGTGAACCACCACGGCGCGATACTGACGGATTTGCTCACGCACCAGCGGTTCCGGCAGCGAGGCGAGCGGGTGATGCGGCGCGACGGCAAACACATATTCCAGCCAGCCGATCGGACGGTATTCAATGCCGCTGCGCGTCACCGGTTCCTGCACGGCACCAAATACGATGTCGGCTTCGCCATAACTCAGCGCTTCCCAGCAACCGGCCAGTACATCGTGGCGGAACAATAACTGCGTGTGCTGATGTTCTGCGTAAAAACGGTCAATCAGCGGCGCAAGCAGCGCGAAGGGGACGGAAGCATCCACGCTGATGGTCAGTTTGCTTTCCCAGCCGCTTTCGACGTACTGCGCTTGTTGTTCCAGCTCACTGACGGCACGCAGCAGCACACGGCCTTTTTCCAGCATCAGACGGCCTGTTGGTGTGAATGTCGCACGGTGGCCTGAGCGGTCCAGAAGTTTAATGTTCAGGTCACTTTCCATTTTCTGCACGGTATAACTCAGTGCAGAAGCGGTTTTAAACAGTCTGGCGGCCGCTGCGGCAAAAGTGCCGTGTCTGTCCAGCGCATCCAGGATCAGCAGCGCTTCAAGGCTTAATCGCATTATTTTCCCCACCCCAAAAATTGTTTAACAACAACCCAAAATATTTCCGTTATGAATGGCCGTGTTGATTTCGTATCGTTCATGAATATAACGCAACATTCAGTTAACCAGAACAACGGTTAATCAGAAGGAACATCCTGTGACTTATCCTCATCAACCTGACCACATTACTCTGGTGATCACCCACGGCGTACAGCGGGATAAGCTGACGGAATATGAACGCTGGCTGGAACAGCTGAAGACCGATGCGGCCCGGTTTCCAGGTTATCAGAATGTAAATATCCTGCGCCCGGTGCATGGCGAAACTATCTATACCGTGCTGGTGCGGTTTGATAACCTCGATAATTTGTATCTCTGGATACAATCCGATCAGCGCGAAATCCGTGAGGCGGCATTAGCCAACTTACTGAGCGGACAGGAATATATTGAGCTGCGTACGCAGGCGTAAATCCTGACGTCCAACATTTACACCCGATTTTTTCCATAAAGGTTGAAGGCTGTATAAATCGCCAGTATTATTCGTCTGTTTTCTATACGACGTTTATCCGGTTAAAGCAGGTCAGTTATTTTGTGGAATCCCGAAAAAGAGTTTTTTACCGAGCTTTATCAGTACCCTGAACATCTTCGCCATACCTTAGAAAACTTACCCAACGGCAGCGGCGTCTATATTTTTTACGGCGACGATAATGCCTTTCCGCTGTATATCGGTAAAAGCGTGAATATCCGCAGCCGCGTGATGTCGCATTTCCGCAATCCTGCCGAAGCCAAACTTCTGCATATGACCCGCGATATTGAATTCATCGAGACGATCGGTGAAGTGGGGGCGTTACTGCTGGAATCGGATCTGATTAAAACCCGACGACCGCTGTTTAATAAGCGGCTGCGCACCGCCCGCAAGCTGTGTTCGATCCGGCTTCAGGGGCTGACGGCCAGTATTGTGTTCAGCGATGACGTGGATTTTTCTCACAGCGAAGATTTATTTGGCCTGTTTAAAACTAAAATGTCGGCAGTCGAAAAAATCCGGGATATCGCCGATCAGGAAAAGCTGTGTTACGGCGCGCTGGGGCTGGAAAAACTGGCAAAAAATCGTGCGTGTTTCCGCTTTTCACTCGGCAAATGTGCCGGTGTCTGTTGCGGTAAAGAGACGCCCGACGTCCATCAGGCGCGCCTCAGAAATGCACTCAGCACCCTGAGAATCCGCAGCTGGCCGTATCCGGGGCGCATTGCCATCGCCGAAGAAGCCAACGGGCTGACCGATTATCACGTCATCAATCACTGGTTCTATCTGGGAACGGTCAAAACGCTGGAAGACGCCAAAGCCTTCGATATCGCTGTGCCGCACTTTGACCGCGACAGTTATAAAATACTCTGTAAGCCGCTATTCGAGACGGAGAGTTCGAAAGTGATTTTGCTGGACTGAGAAAGTACAATGAAAACGAGTGAGCAGTTCGCTCACTCGTGAGAGGAGGCTATGAATCGCCTCTTTTATTCGCTTTTGTCGTATTACTTAGTTGCCAAACCGCTAAACCAGCTTGGGTGGTTTGCAAGCGCTGCGTCGAGTTCGGACCATCTGACATTCTTTGCAGTGTCACCATTTTTCAGTTTATCGATGATAATATTTCTTAACTCATCAACGTTATCCTGACTTCTGGAATACTCATTACGCCCCAACCAATCTTTTAACTCATATTCTTGAGATTTATCCAGATTAATAAATTCATTATCATTTTTAGCCATTTCATTAATTCCTTCTAATGCCAGCACAGGAATTGCGCTGTCTTTTTCTAAGATGAGATTTTGAAACGCCGTTTTAATTAGTTAAATAACTATTTAAGTTAAGTTTTTTTTGGTTTTCTATATATCAACATGAATTCAAAAGGTTTTAATTTTAAGTTTTTTACCTTTCTTAGAAATTCATATTGAATTTCCCTGAGCTCAATGTCGAAAAGCAAAAAGGCCTGAGATCAGAAAATCTCAGGCCTTTATTTTTTACCGACTGGCGAATTAACGCATAGTCACAAACTCTTCCGCACCGGTCGGGTGGATGGCGACGGTGTTGTCGAAGTCTTTCTTGGTCGCGCCCATTTTCAGTGCGACCGCAAAGCCCTGCAACATTTCATCCATACCGTAGCCGATACCGTGGATACCGACGATTTTCTCTTCAGCACCGACGCACACCAGTTTCATGCGGCACGGCTGGCGGTGTTGAGTGACGGCAGTGTACATGGCGGTGAAAGCAGATTTGTAGACTTTCACGTTTTCTTCGCCGAACTGCTCTTTCGCCTGCGGTTCAGTCAGACCGACCGTACCGATTGGCGGGTGACTGAACACCACGGTCGCAATGTTGCTGTAATCCAGATGTTCGTCAGGTTTGTTGTTAAACAGACGCTCAGACAGACGACGACCCGCAGCAACGGCAACCGGAGTCAGTTCAACGGCACCGGTATTATCGCCAACGGCGTAAATCCCGTTTACGCTGGTGTTCTGGAACTTATCGACGACGATGTAACCTTTTTCGTTGGTTTTCACGCCGGTCGCTTTCAGATTGAAGTTGTCAGTTTCCGGTTCGCGGCCAATCGCCCAGACCAGACTGTCGACTTCAAATTCCTGACCGTTTTCCAGCTTAAGCGTCAGGCTGCCGTCGGCATTTTTCACCACTTCTTTCGGAATGGATTCTTTATGCAGCGCCGGGCCTTCGGTTTCCATCACTTCCACCAGCGTTTCAACGATCAGCGGATCGAAAGTCCGCAGCGGCGCGTGTTTACGCACGAACAGGTGAGTTTCAGCACCCAGCGCGTTCATCACACCGGCGATTTCTACCGCGATATAACCTGCGCCAACCACCGCAACGCGTTTTGGCATTTCGGTCAGATCGAAGAAACCGTCTGAATCAATGCCGTATTCTGCACCCGGAATATCCGGATGGCTCGGGCGTCCGCCGGTAGCGATCAGGATGTGATCTGCCGTGATCTTCTCACCGTTCACTTCCACAGTATGATCGTCAACGAAACGGGCGAAGCCTTTGATCACATCAACGTTATTTTTGCCCAGCACGTTATCGTACGAGGTATGGATACGGTCGATGTAGGCGGTACGGTTGGCGACCAGCGTTTTCCAGTTGAAGCTGTTCACGGTGGTATCAAAGCCGTAATCCGGGCCGTAGTTGCGGATCGCTTCAGCGATTTGCGCGGCATGCCACATCACTTTTTTCGGGACACAACCCACGTTGACGCACGTGCCGCCCAGCTCTTTAGCTTCGATCAGCGCACATTTTTTCCCATACATGGCTGCACGGTTGATTGATGCGATACCGCCGCTGCCGCCGCCAATTGCCAGATAGTCATAATGTTTGGTCATCGGATTTTCCATGAGTTGTCAAAAATGAAGAACGCCATACCGGCGTCGCTAATCTTAAAAATTGCTTGTGAGTTTAGCGCGTGAATGCGTTTTGTCGCAAAGTTTGGATCGATGGCTGCAATAGGTTTGATAGCTGAGACCTTAGAAAAAGGCCTCAGCGAAGGGAAATTCTTTACTTACTCAGGCACTACCCAGTTCACCGTGGTGTGACCGGTACCGGAAGGCACCAGCACTTTGAGCAGCCACGGCAGCACGTTGTTCATCTGCTGCTCGAGTTTCCACGGCGGGTTAATCACGATCATGCCGGAAGCGGTCATGCCGCGCTGATCGCTGTCCGGACGCACGCCCAGTTCGATTTGCAGAATACGGCGGATGCCGGTCGCTTCGAGATCACGCAGCATTTTCTTAATTTGCTGGCGCATCACCACCGGATACCACAACGCGTAAGTGCCGGTGGCAAAACGTTTGTAGCCTTCCTGAATGCCTTTTACCACATCCTGATAATCGGTTTTCATTTCGTACGGCGGGTCCATCAGGATCAGCCCGCGACGTGAAGGCGGTGGCAACTGGGCTTTCAACTGCTGATAACCGTCGGCACGCGCAACGCGGGTACGGTCATCTTTCTGGAATTCACTGCGCAGCAGCGGGAAATCGCTCGGGTGCAGTTCGGTCAGGTGCAGCTTGTCGTCTTCGCGCAGCAACTGACGGGCAATCAGCGGCGAACCCGGGTAATAACGCAGGTTCTCGTTGCGGTTGAAGTGGTTAACGACGGACATATACGCCGCCAGTTCTTCAGGAATATCGTCCCGCTGCCAGATGCGCGCGATGCCTTCCAGATATTCGCCAGTACGTTCGGCATGTTCACCGCTCAGCTGATAACGCCCGGCACCCGCGTGGGTGTCGAGATAAAGGAAGGGCTTTTCTTTTTCTTTCAGAGATTCAATGATCAGGCTCTGAACGGTGTGTTTCAGTACGTCGGCATGGTTGCCGGCGTGAAAACTGTGGCGGTAACTCAACATGTGCGGCTTCTCCTGCGGCTTCGCGGCATTATCCATTAAAGACTATCCCGCCGCCACCCATTGATTTCCCCGTAACTTGACCGCATGTTAGAAGTTACGTCATCTTTAAGACGACCCGAATTCACGGCGTGGTGCGCCACAGGCGCATCAGCCCCAAACGCTATTACGAAGGACTGGCCCTATGACTGAACAGCAAAACGCGTCGAATCCGCTCTTAAAACCGTTCTCCCTGCCTCCTTTCTCTGCGATCAAGCCTGAACATATTGTCCCTGCGATGAAATCCGCTATCGAAGAAAGCCGTCAGACGATCGAACGTGTTGTCGCGCAGGGCGCGCCTTATACCTGGGAAAATCTGTGTCAACCGCTGGCCGAAAGTGATGACCGCCTGAGCCGTATCTGGTCGCCAGTGGGGCATCTTAATGCCGTAAAAAACAGCCCGGAACTGCGTGAAGCTTACGAGCAGTGCCTGCCGATTCTGTCTGAATTCAGCACCTGGACCGGGCAGCATGCCGGTTTGTATCAGGCCTACCGCGATTTAAAAGACAGCGAACATTTCAGCACGCTGTCCGTGGCACAGAAAAAAGCCATTGATAACGCGCTGCGTGATTTTGAGCTGTCCGGCATTGGTTTGCCGATGGAAAAACAAAAGCGCTATGGCGAAATTTCCGCGCGTCTGTCTGAGCTGGGTTCGACCTACAGCAACAACGTGCTCGACGCCACGATGGGCTGGAGCAAACTCATCACTGATGAGAATGACCTGAAAGGTCTGCCGGAAAGTGCGCTGGCCGCCGCGAAAGCGCTGGCAGAATCGAAAGAGCAGGAAGGCTGGCTGTTGACGCTGGATATCCCGAGCTATCTGCCGGTGATCACCTATGGCGAAAACCGTGAACTGCGTGAAGAGATGTACCGCGCATTTGCTACCCGCGCCTCCGATCAGGGTCCGAATGCCGGTAAGTGGGACAACAGTGAAGTCATGGCCGAAGAACTGGCGCTGCGTCACGAACTGGCTCAGTTGTTAGGTTTTGATTCTTTCGCGGATATGTCTCTCGCCACCAAAATGGCCGAAAGCCCGAAACAGGTGATCGACTTCCTGAGCGGTCTGGCAACCCGTGCGCGTCCGCAGGGCGAGCAGGAACTGGCCCAACTGCGTGCTTTCGCCAAAGAACATTTCGGTGTGGACGAAATGGAAGCCTGGGATTTGCCGTTCTACGGCGAAAAACAGAAACAGCATCTGTTCTCCATCAACGACGAACAGTTACGTCCTTACTTCCCTGAGCAGCGTGCGCTGGAAGGGCTGTTTGAAGTGGTGAAACGCATTTACGGCATCACCGCCAAAGAACGTAAAGACGTAGAAACCTGGCATAAAGACGTGCGTTTCTTCGACCTGTTCGATGAAACCGGCGACCTGCGCGGCAGCTTCTATCTCGACCTGTATGCCCGCGAACACAAACGCGGTGGCGCATGGATGAACGACTGCGTTGGCAGCATGCGTAAAGCCGACGGCGAACTGCAAAAACCGGTCGCGTACCTGACCTGTAACTTTAACGGTCCGGTCGGCAACAAACCGGCGCTGTTTACCCATAACGAAGTCACGACGCTGTTCCATGAATTCGGTCACGGCCTGCATCATATGCTGACCCGCATCGACACGCCGGGAGTCGCCGGTATTGCCGGTGTGCCGTGGGATGCCGTCGAGCTGCCAAGCCAGTTTATGGAAAACTGGTGCTGGGAGCCGGACGCACTGGCGTTCATCTCCGGTCATTTCGAAACCGGCGAACCGTTGCCGAAAGAGATGCTGGATAAAATGCTGGCGGCGAAAAACTATCAGGCGGCGTTGTTTATCCTGCGTCAGCTGGAATTCGGCCTGTTCGATTTCCGTATGCATGCGGAATACGACCCGGCTAAAGGCGCGCAAATCCTGCAAACGCTGGCTGAAATCAAGAAACAGGTTGCCGTGGTGCCGTCACCTTCATGGGGCCGGTTCCCGCATGCCTTCAGCCACATCTTTGCAGGCGGTTATGCGGCCGGTTACTACAGCTATCTGTGGGCGGAAGTGCTGTCTGCAGATGCCTATTCCCGCTTTGAAGAAGAAGGGATTTTCAACCGCGAAACCGGTCAGTCGTTCCTGGATAACATTCTGTCGCGCGGCGGTTCCGAAGAGCCTATGGAGCTGTTCAAACGCTTCCGCGGGCGTGAGCCGCAGCTGGATGCTATGCTGCGCCACTACGGAATCAAAGGATAACCTCTGCCTGTGAGTGTGTGTTTACTGTGTGAAGAAGGCGCCGATGAAGGCGCCTTATCTGTTCTGGCGCAGCGCTGGAATCTGACGTCTGACCCGGATGCTGTGATGGCACTGGTGCTGACGCCTGAACGTCTGGAATTACGTAAACGTGATGAGCCAAAACTCGGCGCGATTTATGTCGATTTTGTCGGCGGCACGATGGCGCATCGTCGCAAATTTGGCGGCGGGCGCGGTGAAGCGGTGGCCAAAGCTGTCGGCATCAAGGGGCGCTATCTGCCGGATGTCGTCGACGCGACCGCCGGGCTGGGCCGCGATGCGTTTGTGCTGGCTTCTCTGGGTTGCAAAGTGCGGATGCTGGAACGTAATCCGGTGGTGGCGGCACTGCTTGATGACGGGCTGGCGCGGGGTTATCGCGATGCAGAAATTGGCCCGTGGCTGCGCGAGCGTATGACGCTGCTGCACGCCTCAAGCCTGACGGCGCTTGCTGAGCTTTCGCCAAAGCCGGAAGTGGTGTATCTCGACCCGATGTATCCGCACAAACAGAAAAGTGCGCTGGTGAAGAAAGAGATGCGCGTGTTTCAGGGACTGGTCGGCCCGGACGAAGATGCCGATGGCTTGCTGGAACCGGCACGCCGTTTAGCGACCAAACGTATTGTGGTGAAACGCCCGGACTATGCGCCGCCGATGGCCGACATCCCCGCACAGGCCGCCGTGGTGACCAAGAGCCACCGGTTTGATATCTATACGCCGTTATAGAAAGCCGCTGCTGTAACGTCTTTCCACTACTGTCATAAAAAAAAGCCCGCAGGTGAAAACCTGCGGGCTTTTTTAAATTAACAACAACGCCTCTTATTCTTCTTCTTCCTCATCGCGCAACGGCACGATCAGCATGTCGATATGAACGGTGTTGATTAGCTGGCGTGCGGAGGACATCAGTTTGCTCCAGAAATCCTGGTGATGGCCGCACAGTACTAAGTCCATGCCATATTTGTTGATGGCATCCACCAGCACCTGCGCTAAATCACCGCTGCCGCTCAGGGTTTCTGAAATCGGATAGCCGGCATTTTGCGACAGTTCGTTCAACGCGTGATGCGTTTCTTCGGAAATACGTTTCTGCATGTCACCCAGATTAACGTCGATCAGACCGGTATACAGGTCGGAATAGTTTACATCAACGTGGATCAGGGACACTTTGGCGTTATACGGACGCGCCATGGAAACGGCTTTCTCGACCAGAACTTTGCTCTCCGGTGACAAGTCCACAGCAATAAGTATGTGTTTGTAAGCCATAAGAAAACTCCTTCCATAAGTCGGTTAATAGCAATATCAGCATCATGCAAAACTCATGACTTCAGTATAGCGCCAAAAGGGTTAAATAAATCAAGCATACAGATCCCATTTCCGTTTCCGGCTATGTATAGATATAAATAATATGAACAGTTACGGATTCGTTTCCTACACTGAATAATGCAGGCGTCTCCTGTTTTGGCAATCTTCTGTGATAGGGCAAGAGGGCGGGCGAACGTAGCCCGGGGGTGTGAAATTGCGGAAAGGCAGGGCGAAACGCCGGGTGTGTGCCAGCACGACGGGCGCATTGCGCGGTGTCAGTTCGCCTTGAGGGGGAATCATGATCAGTCCCGTTGCGCTGTTTTGGGCTTTATGTTTTGTGTGTGTAGTGAATATGCTGCGCTATTACTCTTCTTTGCGCGCATTGCTGGTGGTTCTGCGAGGGTGTGATCCGCTGCTGTATCAGTACGTTGATGGAGGAGGATTTTTTACGTCTCACGGTCAGCCCAGCAAGCAAATAAGGTTGGTACGCTATATTTATGCTCAGCGCTACGTTGAACATCACGATCCTGAGTTTATCCGCCGTTGTGAACGGGTTCGCGGTCAGTTTATCCTGACAACAGCATTGGTCGGTTTAATATTAATCAGTATGTTAGCCATGCTGATTTGGTATTAGAAACGGAAAGAAACGCGAGGGAGGATGCGTGAAAAAGGAAACAAAAAAGGCGACCTGCTGAGCAAGGTCGCCTTTTTATTTCATGCCGGTCAGACAATCATCAGATCAGCTTCAGTGCAATCCAGTACAGGACACCGGAGAGCACAATCGACACAGGCAGGGTTAAGACCCACGCCATCGCGATGTTTTTCACGGTTTTCGACTGCACACCGCCACCATCGACAATCATGGTTCCTGCGACCGCAGAAGACAGCACGTGCGTGGTGGATACCGGCATGCCGGTATAGCTGGCTACGCCGATGGAGACCGCCGCCGTGAGCTGTGCAGACAGACCCTGTGCGTAAGTCATGCCTTTCTTACCAATCTTCTCACCGATAGTGGTTGCGACACGTTTCCAGCCAATCATCGTACCCAGCGCCAGTGCCAGTGCCACAGCGATAATGATCCAGATAGGCGCGTATTCAACGGTTTGCAGAATGTCTGTTTTCAGCTCGCCGAGGAAGCGTTTGTCTGCAGGAGAGGTTTCCGGCAGCTTGGCCACTTTATCCGCAGTATCAGAAACACACATCAGCAGGCGACGCATATGGCTGCGTTCTTCCGGTGCCAGGTCGCTGTAAGACTGAAGATTGGTCAGCAGGGTTTGCGCGCGGCCGATAGCGTCAAGTGCGTGGCTGCTGTCGCAGTGGAACACTTTAGGCTCATCGGTCGGTGCGATATTGACGTCCGGTGCCGGCACTATTGGCGTCTGTGCAACCACGTGCGGCACGGCATCAACATGTTGCTGATAATACTGGCCGAGGTGTGTCACGGCGTCGCGGGTACGGGTAATGTCGTAACCGGTCGCGTTCATATTCACCACAAAACCGGCTGGCGCCACGCCAATCAGCACCAGCATGATCAGACCGATACCCTTCTGACCATCGTTAGCGCCGTGAGAGAAACTCACGCCGATAGCCGACAGAATCAGACCTGTACGTGTCCAGAATGGCGGTTTTTTCTTGCCGTCTTTCTTCTCACGTTCCGCCGGTGTCAGGTGGATACGGGCATGTTTCTTATTGCCACTCCAGTAACGGCGCAGCAGGAAAATCATGGTACCGGCGATAATCATCCCGACCAGCGGAGAGATAATCAGCGAAGCAAAAATACCAATCATTTTAGGGATGTTTAACGCATCGACCACGGAAGTGTGAGTCATTAATGCATTGGTCAGCCCTACGCCAATGATGGCGCCGATAAGGGTGTGGGAGCTGGACGCCGGCAGGCCGAAATACCAGGTACCGAGGTTCCAGATGATCGCCGCCAGTAACATAGAGAACACCATGGCAAGGCCATGAGCAGAACCCACATTGAGCAGCAAATCGGTTGGCAGTAAATGAACGATGGCATAGGCCACACTCAAACCACCGAGCAGGACGCCAAAGAAGTTAAATACCCCTGCCATCACGACCGCTAATTGCGAACGCATTGCCCGGGTATAGATGACGGTTGCCACTGCGTTGGCCGTATCATGAAAACCGTTAATGGCTTCATAGAACAGAACAAACAGTAACGCGAGAATCAATAACGAACCGGTATGAATATCCAATCCGGCAAATAGATGCAGCATAATTGTTACGCCAGTTAGTGGTCATGAACGCCGCGCATTATCTGCGAGAACAGGGGGACGGGAAAAGGAAAATATGACATTTTTTTGACTAAAAACAGTTCAATGTTTGGCTTTATTTCAATTAAGTATTTATCTATCAATATGTTATTCCTCCTTTGAACGCAGAAACATTTACTTACGACGTCCGGCAAGCAGTCTGTCTGGCTGGTTTAACAGCCCTCCGTCCCTTACAATCCGCGACTCAAAGCCCCGGTTAACAGGGCAAACCTTATCTAAAACGTAGTTGAATTTCCGGAAAAGAGAGGCCAAAAGTGGAACAGGTTGATGTGGTAGTCATTGGTGCAGGTGCGGCAGGCATGTTCTGCGCAGCACAGGCCGGACAGGGTGGCTGCCGTGTTCTGCTGCTGGATAACGGCAAAAAAACCGGGCGAAAAATTCTGATGTCAGGCGGCGGACGCTGCAATTTCACCAACCTTTATGCCGAACCCGCTGCCTATCTTTCCGAAAACCCGCATTTCTGTAAATCCGCGCTGGCGCGTTACACCCAGTGGGATTTCATCGATATGGTCAACCGTTACGGCATCGCCTGGCACGAGAAAACGCTCGGGCAGCTATTCTGCGACGACTCGGCGCAGCAAATCGTCACCATGCTCGATAAAGAATGCGAGCAGGGCAATGTCGATGTGCGCTTGCGCAGCGAGATTTCCGACGTGCAGAAAACCGAAAATGGCTTTGTTATCAAAGTGAATGGCTCAACTGTAAGCACTCACTCACTTGTTATTGCCAGCGGCGGGCTTTCCATGCCAGGGCTGGGCGCGACACCCTTCGGTTACCGTCTGGCGGAACAGTTTGGCCTGAAAGTACTGCCGACCCGCGCCGGTCTGGTGCCATTTACCCTGCACAAGCCGCTGCTCGATCACTTGCAGACGCTTTCCGGGGTGTCAGTCCCGGCGGTGCTCACTGCTGAAGACGGCACTGTCTTCCGTGAAAGCATTCTTTTTACCCATCGTGGCATGTCCGGCCCGGCCGTTTTACAGCTTTCCAGTTACTGGCAGCCTGGCGAGTTTGTGAGCGTTAACTTACTTCCTGATGTCGATCTGGCGGCGTTTCTGAATGCACAGCGTCAGGAACACCCAAATCAGAGTCTGAAAAACACGCTGGCAATGCAACTGCCGAAGCGTCTGGTCGAATGTCTGCAAACGCTGGGGCAATTGCCGGACGTGACGCTGAAACAGCTGAACGTGCCGCAGCAGGCCGAACTGGTTGAGCAACTGCAAAACTGGCAGGTACAGCCGAACGGCACCGAAGGTTACCGCACGGCGGAAGTCACACTCGGCGGCGTCGATACCAAAGAATTATCTTCAAAAACGATGGCGGCAGCGAAAGTCCCCGGCCTGTATTTCATCGGCGAAGTGGTGGATGTGACCGGCTGGCTGGGCGGATACAATTTCCAGTGGGCATGGAGCTCGGCGTGGGCATGTGCGCAGGATCTGGTGGCTGTTCGTGGCAGTTAACACTCTTCATCCCGTACCCGCCATCAGGACGTGCTGTTTGCGCGGTGAATTAAAAATCCCCCTGAAGGAGCAAGTGATCCTTCAGGGGAAAGATTAAAAAATACCCCGTGCCGCGTTACCGTATCCCCGGTAACACATTCTCAGGACAAAAAACCTTTCAAATTTTCCAGCATGTTGGTCATCATGCCGAAGGCCATATTTACGCTGTGAATGCTGTAATACAGCGTAATATCATTGCGCATCAGGTATGTTTCAAAACGCTTATCTGCCAGCACCGCCTGAACTTCCAGACTGCGATCGCGAAAATGGCGGCAGTTATTAATGTACAAATCCAGCGACCGGTATTCTCCCGTAGCAAGCTGATTCACCAGCGCCGCCATCTGTTCGAAGCTCTCTACCAGCGCCCTGTGTTTTTCCAGATGGCCGGTATGCTCCTGAAGATTTTCCATAATGACGTTCTCCCGGTAATAAGACGACGGTAAAAGCCTGATCAGAAGCTTTGCCAGTCGGCCTCATTGGCTGAGAGTGCCCCCGGCTTTTCCTTGCGTGGAAGGGCACCAAGTGCTTGCGCCGGTTTTGCCAGGGACTGATGCTGAGCCGTGGCGTTGCTGAGGTGGAATTCGCCGACCAGTCTCGCCAGGCCATCCGCCTGATCCTGCAACGAGCGCGAGGCTGAAGAGGCTTCTTCAACCAGCGCGGCGTTCTGCTGGGTCACGTCATCCATCTGATTGACCGCCTGATGCACCTGAGAAATTCCCTGACTCTGTTCTGTTGCCGCTGCGGCAATCTCGTTGACCAAATCAGTCACCTGACGGATGGCATTACCCATGGAGTTCATGTTCTCGCCGACATCGCCCGCCTGATGGGCACCGGCTTCGATCAGGCTGTAGGAAAGGTCGATCAGTTCTTTTATCTCACGCGCGGCGTTGGTCGAACGTTGTGAAAGATTTCTGACTTCACCGGCAACAACAGCAAAGCCTTTACCGTGCTCACCGGCTCGTGCCGCTTCTACGGCAGCATTTAACGCCAGAATATTGGTCTGGAAGGCGATGCCTTCGATAAGCGTGATGATCTCAGTGACTTTGCGCGAACTGCTGCGGATATCACCCATCGTACCCAGCATCGTCTCAAGTGATGATGCACTTTTCTCCGACAGCGCATTCATGTTACCCGCCAGCTGGCTGGCCTGGCGCGTGTTGTCAGCCGTCTGGCGAACCGTCTCACTGAGCTCGGTCATGCTGGCGGCCGTTTGTTCCAGAGAGGCCGCTTGCTGCTCGGTGCGCGAGGAGAGATCTTCGTTACCGGCCGCGATTTGTGCCGAGGCGCTGCTGACGGACTGGGAAGCCGCGCTCACAGACAGCAGCGCTCCGGATACGCGTTGCATCAGGTTGTTGAACGCGCGGGCCATGTTGCCCACTTCATCATGACGGCTGTCATCGGCGCTCACTGTCAGATCAAGCCGCTCGCTGGCAACGGCCATAATCCCCCCGATGTCCAGCAGGCTTTTTCGTACCCGACGGATGGTGGCCAGTGCAAGGGCTCCCAACAGCAGGATAATGATCGTTACGCTGCCGCCCATTCCCCACAGTGTGGTGCTGAAAATGCTGTGGTTGGTGGCCCGCAGCTCCTCACCAATGTTGATATTTAAGGTAAGCTGCTTTCGGTAATCGGAGATGAGCTGACGGATAGCCCCGCCGATACTGTCATCGCCCTCAATCATTGCCAGAGTGACCTCGTCCTGATGCGCCCGTGAAGAGGTCAGAAAGGCGGGAAGCGCCTCCTCCACTTTACGAATATTGTCGAAAGCCACGTGCGTCAGCCTTTCATCTTCAGCATCTGAGATGTCGTGCTGCAGATAATAATCTGTCAGCGTTTTTAACCCGGTAATCTGATGCTGAATGCGGGTTTCTACTTCAGGCATTTTGCTGTTATCAGTCTGGCTCTGATGTTTATAGAGGGTGAGAGAAAGCTTATTGCTTTGATCAATAAGATTATTGAGATCCTTAATTGAAGGGATCGTATTGACCTGAACATATTCAAACCGGTTCTGGAAACCCGAAATCAACATGATCGCGACGATGCCCATTGTGATAAGGGCCGCAGAAAGCAGCGAGAACGTCAGTAAAAGACGCTGTGTGATGTTCATATTTTCCCCTGATTTTAAAAGTCCCGCCTTCAGGAAAGCGGCAGGATGTGAATCAAGGTTATCGGCAAATGTTGCATCAACATTAATTAAACTGATCTAATTCAATAATTTACGTTAATTCAATGTTCGTGATGTGAATGTTTAAAGTGATTTTTTATGCATTTAAAGAAATTTTTCATTCTCATTGAGTCGGTTTTTGAATTATTCCCGAAGGGGCAGGAAGGTTTGTTGAAAAGAACATCAGGAACACAGCAATTTCTCATTGAAAAGCGCGAAGAAATAACCCAGTCTGCGGCCTGCACTGCGCCATCCGGCATGTCTCTTTCTCTGTCACAAGGTCATCTGATGTTTACCCATAATTGTTACCGTGCTATTGCGCTGTATAAATCAATGAAATGAAAAGAATGACGGGACGATTTACCGGTTTAAGCATCATGCTTCCTCTGCTTCTGACGTCATGCGGTACACTTTCTGAAATGCAGGTGGAGGAAAATCCTCATGAAGTGAAGCAGCTTGCCTGTAGCCAAAATCTTGACGACATGGTGGATACCGTCGCGCAGCGATATCTGCACAGAGAAAAATCCAGCGGCATGGCGGTCGGGATCATCAGAAATAACGGCGCGGCCAGAACCTGGGGTTATGGCTATACCAACGCGGTGAACGGCTACAAAATTGATGGCGAAACGCTGTTTGCGCTTGGTTCGGTCAGTAAAGGCGTGACGGGAGAAGTGGTGGCGGGGCTGGTCGACAAAGGGCAGCTAAAGTGGGATGACAAACTGGCAGATTTACTGCCAAAAAATATTCCGCTGAGCGAAGACGCTAAAAATATCACTCTGCTGCAACTGGCGACGCATACTTCGGGATTGCCCCGTCAGAAAATGACCAAAGATATGCTGGAAAGTTTTCTCAGGTATTTATATACCGGCGACAACTTCTATCATGAACTGGACAGCGACGCCGTTGTGGATAATCTGTCGTCATTTAAAAAGCCATTATTGCTTGTGCCGCAATATTCTAATTTAGGGTATGCACTGCTCGGTTATATTCTGAAATTGAAAACCGGTGAAGATATCCAGCAATTATCTTATGCCTTTATTTTTAATGCCTTAAAAATGGATAACACCAGTTTTTATGCCAGCCAGTTAAAAGCCTATCCGTATCGTGCGATTGGACATGCGGGAGATCAGCCTAAACTTATCCGCCGTGGCGAGGTCGTCCCCGACTGGCATTTCTCGAATAATATGGTAGCGGCGGCCAGCCTTTACAGTAATGCTGATGACTTGCTGAAATATCTGCGGGCGCATATTGATGATTCACAACCAGGCGATCTCAGTGACGCCATTCAGGTGACGGAAAAAGTCTATTTCCAGCGAAAAATAGAAGCGGCCAATATTGCCTGGGTCACGGATTATAAAGATGGCCAGATTATTACTTACCAGGTCGGTTATATCGGCGGCTATTCCAGTTATATTGGTTTTGATAAGAAGCATAAAAATGCGGTAGTGGTTTTACAGAATACCTTCAACTGGAGCAATTACATTGGTCATGATTTACTGCTGAAAATGGCAATGGCGGATGACTATAAGGCAACCTGCGGGAAAGAGACGTTTTTCTCCTCCCCCGTTAAAGAGGGAGAAGCCCGGTGATCTATTCTGCCTGATGCACTGCAATATACCGCTCAAACTTCGCCGGTTTTAACTGGCTGAGATCCACCAGCACTAACCCGTCGATGCAGTTGTTGAATTCAGGGTCGCTGCCGAAATCAATAAACTGCACACCACCGGTTTCGCAAAGCTCGGAATATTGTTTATACAACGCCGGAATGCTGCACCCGAGATTCGCCAGCAGGCGTTTCAGGCGCTGCAAGTCTTCCTGATAATCATCGCCGCAAAACTGTGCTAACACATCGGGCAGCGAAGCCGGATACGGACGTCGTGATGTCGCCAGCGGTAATGCCGGGGAGAAATACAGGCGGTAAAACGCCACCAGTAAATCACGGGCGGGCAGCGGCATTCCGCCGGAAATCGACACCGGACCAAACAGATAACGGGTCTGCGGATATTTCGCCAGATACGCGCCGATGCCGAGCCACAGATAATCCAGCCCGCGTTTGCCCCAGTAAGCGGGCTGAATAAAGCTGCGCCCGAGTTCGATACCCTGCGCCAGAATCGGGTCCATCTGATGGCCATAGTGGAACAGGCTCTGGCTGTAGATCCCGTTCAGCCCTTTGCTGGCGACTTGTTCTGCGGTCGGGATGAACCGGTAAGCACCGACAATTTCCAGCGCCTGCGGATCCCATAAAACCAGGTGATAATAATCATCATCATAGCCGTCGAGATCACGGCGGCGACCACTGCCTTCGCCCACGGCGCGGAACGCGATTTCGCGCAAACGCCCCAGCTCGCGCAAAATCGGCACAGTGTCTTCACCGTGACGACGATAGAGGTAAATCATTTTGCCGTCCGGCGTGTTGCCCAGCACTTCGCTGGCTTCCAGCGCGTGTTTTAGTACCGCACGGTTTTCCGCACGGGCAATCGACGTTTCGGTGTGGAACAAACCCGGCTTGCCAGCGCCGAGGCGGTAAAGGTGTTTACGAAAACGCGCTGCCAGATCGCCCGCCTGCATTTGTCCATCGTGCCAGCTGGTATACGGAATGCGCGCACCGATTTTAAGCGTCAGGCTGTTGCCGCGCTGGCCGAACATTTCATGTACCAGTAAAAGCGTACTGAGCGGGCGGTAAATCATAGAACTGAGATAAAACAGCGCGCTGTTGCTGCCACTGATATGCACCGGCACCACCGGTGCACGGGCTTTGGCGGCGAGGCGGATAAATCCGGTGTGCCATTTTCCGTCGCGCACGCCTTTCGAACTCATGCGGGATACTTCACCTGCGGGGAACACAATCAGCACGCCCTGATTCTCCAGATGTTCCTGCATCTGTGTGACCTGATTGCGCCGCGTGCGGTTGCCCATATTATCCACCGGGATCATCAGGCTGCCGAGCGAAGACACCAGCGACAGCAACTGATTCGCCACCACTTTGACATCCGGACGTACCGACGCCACCGCATGTAATATCGCCAGTCCGTCCAGCGTGCCAATCGGATGATTCGCTACGATAACTACCGGGCCGTAGCTCGGGATCTGCTCCCGGTCGCGCTCGGTCAGTTCACAGCGGATATTAAAATGTTCAAGTACCTGCTCGGCCATATCAATGCCTTTCAGGTGCGGATACTGATCGGCGAAACGGTGAAACTCTTTTTCGCGGAACAGGATTTTTAACAGTTTGCGTTGCCAGGAAGGGGTTTTCTGCTGCGGGTCGAGATCCTGAAACAGGGTATCCATGCTGAACATAGGATGTCCTCCGGTTGAAGTCTCCCGACCATAATCAGCGCGCATGACAGTGATGTGTCACTTTGATGGCAGTACGGGGAAGCCTGAGTAAAACAACGGTTCAATTTGTTGCGAAAGCAAGCTATTGCTAATAAAGTCAAACACTCATTTACGGCTTCGTAACATGCCAGAACCCTTTTTTGTGAGACGCGACTTTCCATGCCTGACGCTGCTTCGCCCGACCTGACTGCCACCAGTCCGTCAAAGACCACGCTGCGAATTCTCTCGATTCTGGTGTTCAATTTTGCCAACTATCTGACCATCGGCCTGCCACTGGCGATCCTGCCGGGTTATGTACATGAGCATCTCGGCTACAGTGCTTTCTGGGCGGGACTGGTCATCAGCCTGCAATATTTCGCGACGCTGCTGAGCCGCCCTTATGCCGGGCGTTATGCGGATAAAGTCGGGCCAAAAAGGGTGGTGATATTCGGGCTGAGCGGCTGCCTGCTCAGCGGTGTGTTCTATCTGCTGGCACTGGGATTTGACGCCACACCGGCGGTCAGTCTGGCGTTGTTATGTCTCGGGCGCGTGATGCTTGGTGCCGGGCAAAGTTTTGCCGGAACCGGTTCGACGCTGTGGGGCATCAGCGTGGTCGGCTCCCTGCATATCGGCAAAGTGATTTCATGGAGCGGGGTGGTAACTTACGGTGCGATGGCGATCGGTGCGCCACTCGGTGTGCTGATTTTCAGTTTCGGCGGCCTGACGCTGTTGTCGGTGTGCATCATTTTGGTGGCGCTGACGGCGCTCATCACCGCGTGGCGCAAGCCGCCGGTGGTCACAAAAGCCCCGGCGCAAATCCCGTTCCGCCAGGTGCTGGGGAAAATATTGCCTTACGGCATGATGCTGGCGCTGGCGTCCACCGGCTTTGGGGTGATTGCCACCTTCATCACCCTGTTTTATGCCGCGAAGGGCTGGCCGGGCGCGGCATTTTCCCTGACATTCTTCAGTGTGGCCTTTGTCGGCATGCGGCTGTTATTGCCCAACAGCATCAACCGTTTTGGCGGATTGCGTGTGGCGCTGGCCTGTTTTGTGGTGGAGATTGCCGGGCTGATTATGGTGTTTTTCGCCCCGACGGCGTGGGCAGCAATGGCCGGTGCTTTCATTACCGGTGTGGGTTTCTCGCTGGTCTATCCGGCGCTGGGCGTGGTGGCAGTCAAAAAGTTGCCGCAGGAAAATCAGGGCAGCGCGCTGGCGACCTATTCGGCATTTCTTGATTTATCTCTGGGGATTACCGGCCCGCTGGCCGGTGTGCTGATGGCGCAGGCTGGCATTGATGCGATTTATCTTGGCTCGGCGCTGCTGGTGCTGATGGCGCTGGCGCTGGTCGTCCGGTTGCTGTTACGTCAGCCTCCGGCTGAAACCAGCGCCTCTGTCAGTGCTGATTAAACCGGTTGCCGTACGCCACGGATGCGTCCCATATGCAGCGTATCCACCAGCTCGCCGTCGCGCATTGCGTAGCTCGGGCTGAGGCCTTCAACGCTGAAACCGAACTTTTTGTACAGCCCGATTGCGGCATCATTATCGGCATAAACCGTCAGCTCGACGCGGATCACGTGCAACCATTTGTCACATAACTCAAGGGCAGCAGCGATCAGCTTACTGCCGACGCCTCTTCCCTGAAATTGCGTATCCACACCAATGCCGAAAGTCGCCACATGACGGCGTCGCCACGGCTGCTCAACCATCAGGGTGAGATTGCCCACCAGTTTGCCGTCGATACACGCAACCAGCGCGAACCGGCCGGGTGCGGCATTGGCAAGGCGGTCTTCCCATAGCGTGGCGGGTGGATAAGGGAGTTGCAGGGTGTCGCTGTAAACAGGAACCTGAGCGTATAGGTGTTGAAGCGCCTCTGCATCTGCGGCTTCAGCGTGACGAATGACTATTTCGCTCATGGCGACACTCCTCTTTTTGTGGTTACTGTTTGAATATCCTCTACATTTATCAGGAATAGGAAAACTGTCAATCGAATGTTTGGTGAAAAAAACGCTTTACAAGTGCGAATGATAATGATTATTATTGCCATGCGTTCCGGGGATGGCCTCACACCAAGGTCAAACGGGTCCCCATGAATGCACGACATTGCTCACATTGCTTCCAGTATTACTTAGCCAGCCGGGTGCTGGCTTTTTTTTCTTCATATTTTGAGCTGTGGATGCGTTGGCTGCGCTCGCTCACCCCGGTCACATACTTGTGTATGCTCCCGGGGATTCGCTTGCTGGCCGCCTGCCCACAACTCAAACTATTTCGAAAAACTCCTTTATATCTTCTCCACAACTCAAACTATTTCTAAAAACACGTTAATTAGAAGAATCCCGCGTCAGGCAAGAATCATATTCTGCTGCCATATCACCCGATCTCCGGCGGGTGGCTGGGCGATGACGGTGCTGCCGGATAAACGGTTATTAAGGAACATCAGTGAACTGGCGGGTTGTGCGGCGACGTCGGTGAAGTCGAACGTTGCCTGCGTCAGGGTTGAGGAAAGAATATCGATTTGCTTTGGCGCAGTGCCGGAAAGCGTGAAGCCGACCTGATTAAACTGCGATGCCTGAACCGACAGTGTGGAAGATTTCAGCGTGAGCGGTGCAAATTCGGTGGTGGCATTAAACGTACAGCGGACAAAATTCACCGGCGCCGTGCTGTCAAATGAATGCCCGTTGATGTCATTAAATACCGTATCGGTAAAGGTGATGGCGGCAGTGACGTTGCTTTGTACTACCGGCGCGCCGTCCTCCTGCAGGGAAAACTGACACTGACGAATAACGTTCGGGCGCGCAGCGCGTTGCGATGCCTGGCTGATAATCAGGGTGCGGTCAGCGGTACAGCCGGTCATCTGCAAACCGTCGGCATTCACCCACAACATCCCGGACTGCGGGATAGTCTCGTTGGTGATCACCACCAGATCTTCCAGCGTCAGTTCACTCACGCCGGAGCGGGCGACAAACCACGGACAGACGTGCTTACGTACATTGATACGTTTGGCGCTGCCTCCCCAGGTGGCACCGGAATTGGCAAAGGTCATCAGGCCGGAATTGCCGGTATAGGTGAGATCATGTTCGTACTGACCGTGAGTCACGAACGGGCCTTTTTCCGCGCTCTGTCCGCTGGCGTGACAATTCTCGACCAGGCAATATGCCGACGCCGTGAAATCATTTAAATGCCGCGCGTTCGCCACGCTGCAATCACTGACATGACCATACAGACAATAGATTTGCTGTGTCAGATATCCGGCACCGCCAAAGGCGGTATTCGGCGGATTAATAAGAGAGCACTGCTGCGTCAGATAATGGGTATTCCAGCGGCGCATCACCACCGGCCAGAAAGAACCTGTCGAATGGATCCCTTCGACATTGGTGTAAACACCGTATTCAAACGCCACCGGATGGCTACCGGTGATCTGATCAGCCCCCGCCCCGAAGAACTGCATATTTTTGATGGTGACGAATGCGACCGGTTCGACTTTCTGCCAGCTGATCACCCTGCCGGCCAGCAGTTCCCAGCCGTTGTAATAGCCAATCTGAATATGCGTGCTGTCAGGAATCGCGATGATTTCCACCAGCTTTTGCAGCTCGCGTTCCGCCGCGCCTTTCACCGGTGCAACCTGCACTGCATACCAGTCGCCCACGCTGAACAGTGACGAATCCGCGACCGGGAAAATATCCGTTTGCTCCTGCAACGTTTCAGTCAGCGTGAAGGAGACGGGGGTGCCGGTCACCGTGCCCCGGAAGAACAGTACGGCGGCAAACGGGTCATTGACCGGTGCGCTGGCAATGCCGGTGGTGAAAACCCGGTTGTTCTGGAAATCCAGGGTGATGTCTGAGCGTGAGAAGCGATGGCGGCGCTGAAAAAGCAAATCTGAAAAAGCGAAGATCTGGCTGATGGCCGGGTCATTGACTAATGCATCAAGCGCATCGTCGGCGGGTTGATCAGCATTGAGAATACCGAAAGTGCGGAAATCGCCCACGCCCTGATGGATAAGCAGCCAGCGTCCGGTGTCCGAGTGGTCAGAAGGGATGACTGTGCCGTTATTGGCGGGCAGAACGCAGTTTTTGTCCCAGTGATAATGACCGCCGCCGCCGTCACCGGCCTGAAAATAACCATTAACGAAGACATTATGATCCATACGTATTTTATGATTCTTCAGCGCGGATACAGAATTGAACGTTTTCATGGTGAATCCTTTTAAGGCTCAGAGGTGAGCCACTTTATTTTGTTATATCTCCGTATTTTCAACCACAATATGCGGCCCTGTACTGGCTGGCACAACGGATCGGGTATTTATCATGATATTGTTCTGTTCAATAAAATAAGACGGTCGGGAAAATGCCTTATCTGTGAATAACCGCTTACCGTGCGTGAATGTCACGTGATGCGCCTGATAATGATTAATGCCGGCGGTAATGTGAATATGAAGCTGATCGTCACCGGTCACTTCAGTTTGCATTGGGCCTAATCGCCAGGTCACAGGATGTTCGCCGGTCCGTGAAAGTAAAGGCCGGGAGGCCTGATCACTGGACAGTGTGGAATCACCATTAATAACGATTTTCTGAGGTTCATCCGCCGTTAAAATAAGGGACACATTTTCAAGACGGCAGGCGTTAAAGTTAACTTCTTTATTTTTAATTAACAGCGAAACATCTTTGTCCGTTCCTTTAAACTGGCAATGGGAAAAATACAGCAGCGAACGGCCATTAATGGAATTCCGGGCTTCGGCAGCAGGATGAGAAACAATAAACGGGTCATCCGGCGCCAGGTTACTGATAGTGGAATCATGGCGAGGATCCAGTACGAACCCGCAGTTTTCGAATACGTTCATTTTGATACTGCGCTGACTGTTTTGCAGTAATGTCAGTTCTCCGCTGAGGCTGCAGTTTTGCACCGTCAGTCCGTCGCAATTCAGGCGCAATATGCCGAGATTATCCTGTTCCACACTCCGGTAAATGTGCACATCCGTTAAGGTCAGATCAGTAACGTGCGTGTCGGCTGTCAGCATAGAACAATGGTGCTGGTTGATGACAATACGTGCCGCCGACTGTCCCCAGGGTTTGCCGGAATTGGCCAGTGTCAGGATGCCGGAGTTGGCCGTAAAATGCAGATCATGTTCATACTGACCGTGCGTGACGAAAGCACCGGAACTGTCACCGTTGCTGTGACAGTGCTTTACCACGCAGGAAGAGCTGGCGGTGAAATCGTTAAGATGCCGGGCATTGGATGCCGTACAGTCCGTAATCACGCCATACTGACAGTAAATTTGCTGAGTCAGATAGCCTGCGCCGCCCCAGGAAACCGAAGGTGGATTAGTCAGCGAGCATTGTTCGGTGCGAAAGAAGGTATTCCAGCGACGGAAAATGACTGACCAGAATGTCCCCTGAGCATGAACATTCAGAACATCGCAATAAATGGCATATTCGAAGGCGACCGGCTGGGAACTGCTATTAGCCAGCTGCCCCTCTGCGAAATAATGCATGTTTTGAATACAGACATTTTCAACCGGCGTGACTTTGCGCCAGTGCAGTTGGCTTTGGGCGTCCAGCGCCCAGCCGCTTCTGTAATTGAGCCGGATATGCGTTTCATCAATCTGTTCTGTCACCTGCACCAGTCGTTGTATTTTGCGTTCCCAGTGGCCGGAGACTTTGTCCGATTCCAGGCAATACCACTGGCCGACAGGATATAAGCTGCTGTCATCTACCGGATAGATTTCTGACAATAAAGGCAAAGGATCCCTGAGAAGGGATATTGATGTTTTTTCTTCTGCTATTCCCCTGAAAAAGAAAATAGCGGAGAGGTAATTATTTTTGGCATCTGCCAGGGTTTCCAGTCCTGTCGCGGTCACTGTCTGGCCATTAAAATCGAGGGTGATATTCGAACGGTTAAAGCGATGGCGCGACATGAAATTCAGCGAGGTATGTGCTTCAATCCGGTGAATAAGCGGATCACTGATCCTCGCCTTCAGTGCCGCATCTGCAGCATTTTGTCGGTTAACTATACCAAACTGACGAAAATCCATGACGCCGTTATGTAATTGCAACCAGCGGCCTTTAGCGGATTTTAACGAGGAAATAACGGTGCCCTGATTGGCCTCTTTCTCACTGTTCGCATCCCAGTAAACCAGTTTTGGCGCACCATCTCCGGCAAAGTAATATCCCAAAACCATCGCGCAGGTCCGGTCAGCAGGCGCAGGGAGGTTTCTTAACGCCATAATGTTGCTCGCGCTAATCATTTTATCCGGATTAATTTCAACGGCTTTAAATAATCCCGCCGACACTACACCACCGGTTATTCCCGCGATCAACTCGCGGCGGTTAATCATGATAATTACCGGAAACAGATGTCACATTAATTTACCTTAAGGAGTTTCTTCTTTGAGTATTGTACCGATGGGTAATTAAGCAACCTGCATAAGAACAATTTACCTCAACCTTCCTCAAATCCTTTGGATTGAGTCACCTGCATTTGTTCATATTTTTTGAACAGAGGGGTGAAGTTTTTACGCTTTCTTATTCTCAGGCGTTGACTAGACTAGAGAAAACATTGAGGAGAGTTGAACATGATCTATTTACGTCAGGCACAAGAACGCGGTCACGCCAGCCACGGCTGGCTGGAAAGCTGGCACACCTTCTCTTTCGCCGATTATTACGATGCACAATTCATGGGATTCTCCGCACTGCGGGTGATCAATGAAGACTTTATCGATGAAGGACAGGGTTTTGGTAAGCATCCGCATAAAGACATGGAAATTCTGACCTATGTGCTGGAAGGCACCGTGGAACATCAGGACAGCATGGGCAATAAAGAACAGATCCAGGCGGGGGAATTCCAGATTATGAGCGCCGGGACCGGGGTGACACACTCTGAATACAACGGTAACAGCGACCGTAAACTGCACCTTTATCAGATCTGGATTATCCCGAATCAAAAAGGGCTGGAACCGCGTTACGAACAGCGTATGTTCGATGCGCCGCAGGGGCGCCAGTTAGTGCTTTCACCGGATGCCCGCGACGGTTCGCTGAAAGTGTTCCAGGATATGGAGTTGTCCCGCTGGGCGCTGAAAAAAGATGAACAGTCGGTTTATCAGATTCAGGCTGACCGCCGCGTGTGGATCCAGGTGGTAAAAGGCACCGTGTCCATCAACGGTAAGAAAGCCGGGCAGAGTGATGCGCTGGCGATCTGGGATGAAACGGCATTGTCCGTTCACGCAGAGGAAGACAGCGAAATTCTGCTGTTTGACCTGCCGCCAGTCTGATCATGGTGAAGTCAAAAGCAAAAGGCGGTGCTCCGGCATCGCCTTTTTTTGCATCATTCATTCGTCATTTGAAGCTGACATTAATACCGATATTGCCCCGGTAACCTTCCTGTTTTCCGTCAAAGCCACGCTGATAATTCGCGCTGGTGTAAAACGATGCATTTTTACTCAATGGCGCCGTGATCCCGCCACCTGCTTTCCAGGCGCTTTGCGAGAAATCAGGTGAAATCTCAGTGCTGCCGATGGTGACGGCGGGCGCATCGCTGAGCGTCGATACCGCGTCGATATTCAGGTATGGCGTAATGTTGGGCTGATCTACCTGAGGCTGATGAGAAAGCCGCAAACCGCCGCGTGCCTGTACGCTGTTGTCGGCGGTTTTCGCTACCGCGGCAATACCGTCATTGAACCCTCTCATATGCAGATACTGATAAATCACCTGCGCCTGGGGTTCGAGCCTCCAGCTTTGGGTTATTGCAAAGGGAATGCCGCTTTCCGCTGAAAGCGCCACGCCGTAGCCGTCCTGTTTAGCTTCCGTTTCACTCTGGAATTCGGTGTGGTAATCGGTGACTTGCCCGACGAAATCCAGATACGCGCCGCTGTCGGTCTTCACGGTGTAATAGCCGCCAATGCCGTAAGCATCGGTAGACACATCTCCGGTATCGGTGGATTCACCGACCAGCCCGCGGGCGCTGTCCGAGCTGCTGGTTTTCTGATCCCCCAGCGAAATCATCACCCCGGCATGCACATTATTCCCGCGCGGTGTCTCATCCTGATACAAATCCTTGCCGATCTGGATATAACGAATGTCGCTGTCAAAACTGAAGCGACCTACATCATAATTATCATGCGATCCGCCGACGCGTGCCCATGTGCCATCCTGAGCACGTTTGACGCTATCGCCGGTACGTTCGTGATAAGACCCCATTGAGCTAAAGCCGTACTGCCGGTTAAGGAAGGGCGCGGCAATGTAACCCACGACATCCGTCCGGTAAGCGATCACCGGTTTAGGTGTGGGTGCAGGTTGCGGTGTGGGCTCCGGTGTCGGGTTAGGGGTCGGGTCAGGATCAGGCACTGGTTCCGGCGGCGGCACCGGCTCGAGCCAGGTGCGCAGATACCAGTCTTTTGGCGACGTACTGCCGCCTTTATAGAGATAATAATCGTATGCCCCCGCACTGACTTTTCTCAGCAATTTCAGCGACGATGTGTCATCGCCATCCACCTGCACCAGACGGATCCCGTCGCCTGTCGTCAGCGCACCATTGCCCCCGGCATTGCGCACCAGCACCCCAAAATTGCCGCTGGCGTTACCCTGAACATGCAGTAAATCGGTGGGGGAATTATCGCTGCCCAGTTGCGTGTTGAAATTCAGGGCACCGTTGCCGGAAAGCGTGCTGGCGGTAAGTGTGTGGAATGCCCCCTGCTGCGGTTGGGTGAAGTTCATCAGGCTGTTATCGAGCGATAAATCCCCGAGCACGGAATCTGCCGTAATATTCCACGCGGACTGATTATTCAGCGCCAGTGAATTGAGGTTTTGCACCGAGCCGGTCAGCACGGAGGCATCCAGTGTGACATCGGTTTTCGCCGTCGTCGCATTGATAATATTGCCGATAATCTGGCTTTTGCCGCTGACATTCACCGTACTGATGCCGTTATCGGCAAAGGTCATGGCCGCGTTAATACCGACAATGCGAGCGGCGTTTTCGATGATCACTTGCGCATTACCGTTGTAAATCTTGCTGATGCCGATATTGCCGCTGTTTATGGTCGCGTTATCAATGCGAACGTTTTGCCACTGATCGTCTGTCATGGGGGCGCCGCTCAGTGACAGGCCGACGGAGGCATTGCCCGGTGTGGAAATAAGCAGTTCATTTTCCAGAATCAGGTTGTTAGCGCCGAGGAATGTTATGCCGTTAGTGGACGTCGCCTTCGTGGTAATGGATCCGCCGTTGATCCGTACATTGCTGTCGTTTTCCAGCATCACGCCGTTGCCATATTGCCCGGAGGTGTGGATGTCGACATTCTTCATTTGTAAATTACCGAATGACAATATCACGGCATTGCTCTGATCTTTCTCTGTGATGATGGTTCCGCGATCATAAGTGACATTTGAGAAGCGGTCAGCGGACCCGTCGATACTTATCCCCTGGCGAACCTGAGATAAAATTGACGTATTCAGTAATGTGGCATCGGCATTGTTGATGGCTATTGCCGAACTGCTGGACATTCCCGAAAGATGATTAACAGTCAGCCCGGTGGCATTCAGCGTGGCGCCATTATTCACCTCAACGGCATTATCCGCATTATTGGCGTTAATTGTGGTATTAATCATATTCGCGGTGGCGTTATTATTAATCACCACTGCCGCACTGTTAGAATTAAGGGTCGCGTCGTTGATATTTAAAACACTGCCTGCATCTTGTATCGTCACCGCATGGGAAATTTCCCCGGATTGACTGTTGTGATTAATCACGGAATCTTTCCCGATATTAATGACACCGCCATTTTGCGCGACAAGCGAGGAGCCAAGCTGGCTGCCGGAAGCGTTGAACGTGTTAGCCAGGAACGTCAGTTCTGCGCCGTTATTGACCATAATGCCATATTTTATCAACGGGTTATCGGCGACAATATTTTCGTTATCCTTGGTGGATAAGGTCAGCTTTTGATTGTTCGTCAGCAGCAGTGGCAGGGTGTAATTTGCCGCACTGGCGCTCATGACGGCAATATTGGGCAGGCAACACGCCAGCAGAATACATCGTGTAATTTTACAGGTGTTAAACGCCGGCATCAGGCATTCCTTAAAGATAATAAGCGGTGAATGCCGGACAATGTATTGATTAATTTCCCACCGACAAAATCATTCCATATCAATTTTTAACATCACATAGTGCGTGATATTAATCAGGTTTTATTTTGATTTTTGACGGTTTTAAATATCCTGCTGATGAGTAATTTAATCCCTCCGTGATAATTGTTATCTGGTTTTTCCTGTAGCGTGAGTTTCTTACTGCGCGAATGAAAAATGCGCAAAATGTGAAACGTTTCACATTGCCGGACAATCACCGTGAAATTTTATGAACAGGTTCGCACATTTTCCCTGAAGCCATGGAAACCGGTTTCCATAAAGCCTCAAATACCCTCAACAGGCTAAAAAGGGCAGAACATTAATCATCTCGGAGTGAAGCAAAATGAAAAGAATCATGCTTTGTTGTTCGGCGGGGATGTCGACCAGTTTGTTGGTGCGCAAGATGAAAGAAGTGGCGGCGGAACGCGGAGAAGAGGTGCAGATTGATGCATTCGGTGCCAGCGAGTTTGATGAAAAATTCCGTGATTATCAGGTGGTACTGCTCGGACCGCAGGTGCGTTACATGCAGGCTGATTTATCTGCCAGAGCGGCAGAATTCAACATTCCGGTCGAAACCATCAACATGATGGATTACGGCATGCAGCGCGGCGATAACGTGCTCGACTTCGCTTACGGCCTGATCGCACAGGAAGGAAGCCGCGTATGAGTGGCCTTTATCAGGCGATGGTTAACGTCATCGAAAAACACATCACGCCCCTGGCGGGCAGCGTTGGCCAGCAGCGGCATGTGATCGCCATCCGCGACGGCTTTATCGCTGCGCTGCCTTTTATGATTATCGGTTCGTTCATGCTGGTCTTTATTTTCCCGCCATTCTCGCCGGATACCACCATGGGATTTGCGCGCGGGTGGCTGGATCTGTCGCTGAAATACCGCGAGCAGCTGATGTTGCCGTGGTATCTGAGCATGGGCGTGATGACGTTTTTTATTTCGGTAGGCATTGGCGCAAGCCTCGGCAAACACTACAAGCTTGATCCGATCATGACCGGTTTACTGGCGTTTATGGCGTTTCTGCTGGTGGCTGCGCCGTATCATGACAAACAAATCTCGACGCAGTATTTCTCCGGCGAAGGCATTTTCACCGCGATCCTGACGGCGATTTATGCCGCCGAAGTGTATGCGCTGCTCAAACGCCGCAATATCACCATCCGCCTGCCGAAAGAAGTGCCGACCGGCGTGGCGCGCTCGTTTGAAATTCTGATCCCGGTGGTGGCGATTGTCGCCACGCTGCACCCGCTGAACCTGTTTATTCAGTCCACCACCGGCATGATTATTCCGGAAGCCATCATGCATTTGCTGGCACCGCTGGTTTCTGCGTCGGATTCCCTGCCAGCGATTTTGATTTCAGTGTTTATCTGTCAGGTACTGTGGTTTGCGGGGATTCATGGCGCGCTGATTGTCACCGGCATCATGAACCCGTTCTGGATGACCAATCTGGCACTCAACCAGACGGCGTTGCAGGCCGGTGCGCCATTGCCACACATTTATCTGCAAGGATTCTGGGATCACTATCTGTTAATTGGCGGCGTGGGGTCGACCTTACCGCTGGCGATTTTATTGCTGTGCAGCAAGGCCGTGCACCTGCGCACCATTGGCCGGATGGGGGTGGTGCCGAGCTTCTTTAACATCAATGAACCGATCCTGTTTGGCACGCCAATTATCATGAATCCGGTATTCTTCCTGCCGTTTACGCTGGTGCCGATGCTGAACGCTATTTTTGCTTACACCGCCACCAAACTCGGCTGGGTCGCGCAGGTGGTCTCGCTCACACCCTGGACAACGCCTGCGCCAATCGGTGCGTCATGGGCCGCAAACTGGGCATTCAGCCCGGTAATTATGTGCCTGTTCTGTATGGTGTTATCAGCCGTTATGTACTATCCGTTCCTGAAAGCCTATGAACGTACGTTGCTGAAACAGGAAGCGGAAAAAGCCCTGGCACAGACGGCGGGCAATGCCGTGCCGGCAAACAGCTAAACAGTCAAATAATTCAGTTAAAAACGTAAAGCTAACGGACAGCGAGGATGACGATGAAATACGCATTTCCAAAAGAATTCTGGTGGGGCAGTGCCAGTTCAGCGCCGCAGACGGAAGGTGAAACCCTGAGCCACGGAAAAAGCGCGACGGTGTGGGATCACTGGTATTCACAACAGCCGACGCGCTTTCACAATGACGTCGGTCCGCAGGATACCTCGACGTTTTACAAAAACTGGCGCGAAGATATCGCGCTGCTGAAACAGCTCAATCACAACACCTTCCGCACCTCGATTTCCTGGGCGCGTTTGATCCCCAACGGGCGTGGTGAAGTGAATCAGGAAGCGGTCACGTTTTATAACCAGGTGATCGACGAAATGCTGGCGCAGGGCGTACAGCCGTTTATCAATCTGTTCCACTTTGATATGCCGATGGCGATGCAGGAACTCGGCGGCTGGGAAAACCGGGACGTCGTGCAGGCTTACGCAAAATACGCCGATACCTGTTTCGAGCTGTTCGGTGACCGCGTGAAGCATTGGTTTACGTTCAACGAACCGGTGGTGCCGGTGGAAGGCGGCTATTTGTATGATTTCCATTACCCGAACGTGGTGGATTTCAAACGGGCTGCCACCGTGGCGTATCACACTATGCTGGCCCATTCGCTGGCAGTGAAGGCCTATCGCGCCCGCAATTCTGGCGGTGAAATCGGCATTATTCTTAACCTTACGCCGTCTTATCCGCGGTCACAGAATCCGGCTGACCTGAAAGCCGCTAACATTGCGGACCTGATGTTTAACCGCAGCTTCCTCGATCCGGCGCTGCGCGGTGAATATCCGCAGGAACTGGTGGAATTGCTGAACAAATACGATCAGCTTCCGGCCTGCCAGCAGGGCGATAAAGCACTGCTGCAACAGGGTGTGGTGGATTTACTCGGCATCAACTATTACCAGCCGCGCCGTATTCAGTGCCGCGACAGTATGGTTAATCCGGAAAGTCCGTTTATGCCGGAATGGTTCTTCGATAACTATGTCATGCCGGGACGTAAAATGAACCCGCACCGTGGCTGGGAAATCTACGAGCAGGGCATTTACGATATTCTGACCAATCTGCGTGAAAACTACGGTAATCCGCGCTGTTTCATTTCCGAAAACGGCATGGGTGTGGAAAATGAACTGCGCTTTGAACAGGCGGGACGGATTGATGATGATTACCGCATCGAGTTTGTCAGCGGGCACCTGAAATGGTTGCACCGCGCCTTGCAGGAAGGCAGTGGTTGTCTGGGTTATCACATGTGGACATTTATTGATTGCTGGTCATGGATGAATGCCTATAAAAACCGGTATGGTTTCATCCAGCTGGATCTGGAAACGCAGAAGCGTACGGTGAAGAAAAGCGGCGAATGGTTCGCGGCGGTGTCTAAAAATAACGGTTTCGATTAACACAAGGAAAGACATGGCAAACATTAACGACGTTTCGCGGCTGGCGAAGGTGTCGAAAGCGACGGTGTCCCGTGTCCTGAGTGGCAGCCGCGGTGTCAAAGAAGAAAGCCGCCTGGCTGTGATGCAGGCGGTGGAAACACTGCAATATAAACCGAGCGTGATTGCGCAGTCGCTGTCCACGCAGTCTACCGGTTGTATCGGCGTGATTTGTGCGACCGAAAACATCAATCAGTCCACCGGTTATCTCCACGCGCTGGAAAAAGAGTTGCGGCTGAATCAGAAGTATCTGCTGCTGCGCTTTGCCACCGACGCAGCGAGCCTGACGCATTCCGTAGCTGAAATTGGCCGCGGTCTGTGCGATGCGATGATTGTGATCGGTGCGCGTTTTCCGCTGCCGGCATTGCCGGAAAACGTGATCACCATTGATTGTCTGGATGCGGATTCAGCACGCAGCATTCACTTTGACCGCAGCTTTGCCGCCGAAACTGCCTGCCAGTATGTGCTCAAACAAGGGCGCCGGCAGATTGCCCTGATCAACGCGGAAAACAGCGAAACCGCCGGACAAATCTTGCAGGGATATCATCTGGCACTGGAGAAATTCCTGCTGCCTTACGACCGGCGGCTGGAGCACAGCGGCGCAGATGCGCTGACGAAACTGCTGGCACAGAACGTGCCGTTCAATGCGCTGCTGGTGCCGGACGATGCCACCGCGCAGGATGCACTCCGTCAGCTCGCCCTGCACGGGCGCGCTGTGCCTGAAAATGTGATGGTGTTCAGTCTCGACAGTACGCTGCCACCGGGCGTTTCTGCTGTTCCGGCGATTGCCTATCCGCTGGAAACCCTGGCACAACGCGCGATGGCGCTGCTGACCGGCCAGCTCTCAGCGAACCTCAGCGCACCGGTTCGCGGGCAGCTTTCCCTGCCTTCCTGATAAACCTCTCATGTCGCGCAGCAACGGATATCCGCCTGCGCGATTGTTTGCTAACATCACGCTCTGATCCCTTAACCTTTTCAGCGGCCCATCTCTTTGATGAATATGAAGAAAAAAAGACCCGTACTCCAGGATGTTGCCGACAAGGTGGGCGTCACCAAAATGACGGTCAGCCGTTATTTGCGTAACCCTGAACAGGTTTCCGGCGCGTTGCAGGAAAAAATCTCTGCGGCGCTCGACGAGCTGGGCTACATCCCCAACCGCGCACCGGATATTCTCTCTAACGCTAAAAGCCGCGCCATCGGTGTGCTGCTGCCGTCGCTGACCAACCAGGTGTTTGCGGAAGTGCTGCGCGGCATCGAAAGCGTGACTGATATCCACGGTTATCAGACCATGTTGGCGCACTACGGCTACAGCCAGGAGCGCGAAGAACAGCGTCTGACTTCACTGCTTTCCTACAATATCGACGGACTGATTTTGTCCGAACGCCATCACACCGCGCGTACGCTGAAGATGATTGAAGTGGCCGGTATTCCGGTGGTGGAGATGATGGACTGTGTATCGCCGTGTGTGGATCTGGCGGTCGGCTTCAACAACTTCGAAGCCGCGCGGCAGATGACGCAACAAATTATCGCGCGCGGCCATCGTCATGTGGTGTATTTCGGCGCTCGTCAGGATGAGCGAACCATTATCAAACAGCAGGGTTACGAACAGGCGATGCGTGAATCCGGTCTGGAGCCTTACAGTGTGATGACCAGCCGTTCTTCCAGTTACAGTGGCGGCGCGGAATTACTGCGTCAGGCGCAAAAAGACTGGCCACAAATCGACAGTATTTTCTGTACCAACGATGACCTCGCGGCGGGCGCATTTTTTGAATGTCAGCGCCAGGGGCTGAAAATCCCTTCACAAATGGCGATTGCCGGTTTTCATGGGCACAACATGGGGCAGGCGATGGAGCCACCACTCGCCAGCGTGCTGACACCGCGCGAAAGAATGGGGCAAATCTCCGCCGAACGTCTGCTGGCGAGACTTCGCGGCGAAGAAGTGGTGCCGAGAATGGTGGATGTCGGGTTTACGATTTCTGCGGGTGGAAGTATCTGATTTCTTTGCTCCTTCCCCTCTCACGAGGGGAAGGCCGGGATGGGGTGTTGGTTTTGCGGATGACAGCTCAGCCATTAAAACCCCCTCCCCACCTCCCCCTTCGCAGGGGGAGGAGAAAGTCTTACTTCTGAATTGTTTTGAGGGCTGCAACGCAGCGATCTACCACACCTTCAAACTTGTGATCGATATTCACGCGCAACACATCCGGTTCGTCTTCGCCCGGTTCTTCGAGCGCATCGAACTGGCTGCGCAGTAAATCGGTCGGCATGAAATGTCCGGCACGCGCTTTAAGGCGCTCGGCGATCACTTCAAAACTGCCTTTCATGTAGATGAACACCATGCCTTCGTTGTCTTTACGCAGGGCGTCACGGTAGCGACGCTTCAGTGCAGAACAGACAATGATGCCGGTTTCATTTTTATGGCGCAGGCTGTAAGCCGCGTCGTTGAGACGCAATAACCACGGCGCGCGGTCATCGTCGTTCAGTGGCGTGCCGCTGGCCATCTTTTGAATATTGGCGCGGGGATGAAGATCATCGCCGTCGATAAATTTCGCGTTAATTTCACGGGCCAGTGCCGCGCCGACGGTGGATTTACCGCTGCCTGACACGCCCATCAGAATGATGCTTTGTCCTGCCATAAGTATGATCTCTATCCCAAAATGAACATTTTGACTGCGTAGTGAGTCCTAATATTACCATGTTACCGGTATCATGATACCGGTAACAAATGGAGATGTGACTAATATCACAAAGGAATGCACTGCTGTTTTAGCGGTCGCGGTCTGTACCCGTAGCACTGTTAATTCCTACAACATCTTGAAAATTAAAAACAATGCTTCACCCGGTTTTTAGTCATACCCGGGTGACAGCGTGAGGGGAAGAATATGCCATTAGTTATTGTAGCGGTGGGTGTTGCACTGCTGTTGTTACTTATGATCCGATTTAAGCTTAATGGCTTCATTGCACTGATTCTTGTCGCGCTGGCGGTGGGGATTATGCAGGGAATGCCGGTCGATAAAGTTATCACCTCGATCAAAAACGGGGTGGGTGGGACGCTTGGCAGTCTTGCGCTGATCATGGGCTTCGGTGCCATGCTCGGTAAAATGCTGGCGGATTGCGGTGGCGCACAACGTATCGCGACCACCCTTATCGAAAAGTTTGGCCGTGAGCACATTCAGTGGGCGATCGTGCTGACAGGTTTCATCGTCGGGTTTGCCCTGTTCTATGAAGTCGGTTTCGTGCTGATGTTGCCACTGGTCTTCACTGTGGCCGCGGCGGCGCGTTTGCCATTGCTGTATGTCGGGGTTCCGATGGCGGCTGCGTTATCCGTCACACACGGGTTCCTGCCTCCGCACCCTGGTCCGACGGCGATTGCGACGATTTTCCATGCGGATATGGGTAAAACACTGCTGTTTGGTTCACTGCTGGCGGTGCCGACGGTGATTCTGGCAGGGCCGGTGTATGCGCGCTTCCTGAAAGGTATCGACAAACCGGTGCCTGAAGGTCTGTTTAACCCGAAAACCTTCACGGAAGAAGAGATGCCGGGCTTTGGCGTCAGCGTCGCGACTTCACTGGTGCCGGTTATTCTGATGGCATTCCGCGCACTTTGCGAAATGATCCTGCCGAAAGGGCATCCGGTGCTGGCGTATGCTGAATTCTTCGGCGACCCGGTGATGGCAACGCTGATTGCGGTGCTGATCGCTATCTTCACTTTCGGTCTGAACCGTGGCCGTAAGATGGAAGATGTGATGGCAACTGTGACCGATTCCATCAAAATTATCGCGATGATGTTGTTAATCATCGGCGGTGGCGGTGCGTTTAAACAGGTGCTGGTGGACAGCGGTATTGAAAAATACATTGCAGCTCTGATGGACGGCAGCACGCTCTCGCCAATCCTGCTGGCCTGGTCCATTGCGGCGGTTCTTCGTATCGCATTGGGGTCTGCTACCGTGGCAGCGATTACTGCGGGCGGTATTGCCGCGCCACTGATCGCCACCACGGGCGTCAGCCCTGAACTGATGGTGATCGCCGTCGGTTCCGGCAGCGTGATTTTCTCGCACGTCAACGATCCGGGCTTCTGGTTGTTCAAGGAATATTTCAACCTGAGCATTGTCGAAACCTTCAAATCCTGGTCTGTGCTGGAAACCATCATTTCCCTGTGCGGTCTGGCGGGATGTCTGCTGTTGTCGATGGTCGTCTGACGACAAATTGTTAGCATATAAAAGGCGAGCCGCGTGGCTCGCCTTTTTCGTTTCTGACGAGAAAAACCTCGCGTTGAACTCTTACCCTGTGAGAGTATTATTCAGCCATCTTGAGTCATGGAATGAGTCATATGGAATATCTGGAGTTTATCGAAACCCCGACCTTTAGCCGCAAATGCAAAGAGCTGCTGACTGAGGAGGAATATCGCCAGTTTCAGGAATACCTCACCCATTATCCCGACGCAGGGGCTTTGATTGTCGGCACCGGTGGATGCAGAAAAATCCGCTGGGGTCATCAAAGGCGTGGAAAAAGTGCGGGTGTGCGGGCGATTTATTATTACCTGTGCGCTGACGGTCAGATTTTCATGCTGCTGGTTTATCCGAAGAGTGAGAAAGATTCACTGACGGAAAGCGAAAAATTGATTTTGAAAAACATTGTACGAAGTCTGTCATGACACAGGAGATAGACCATGACGAAAGAATTCTTTGAAGAATTGCGACAATCCGCTGAAGAGATGGTCGCTATCCATAAAGGCGAAATGACACCTGCGCATATCACGCGTGTTGCCATGCCCGAAGTAAAACAAATCCGTACAAAGGCGGGAATTAAGCAGGATGAATTTGCCCGACTGCTCGGTGTATCTCCTTCGCTGGTGCAGGCGTGGGAACAACAAAAGCGTTTGCCGAATGGCGCTGCGCTGAAATTATTGAAAATGCTCGAACTGAATCCGCAAATTATCCAGACGCTTAAAACGATTTAAAACAGATGTAAAAAAGGCGAGACGCGTGGCTCGCCTTTTTCGTTTTTTCTGCCGCTAAATCTTCAGATACGCCCTGATCCCATCAAGGAACATCTGTGTTGAGAGCATCACCAGAATCAGGCCCATCAGGCGTTCGAGGGCGCTGACGCCTTTGTCGCCGAGCAGGCGCAGGAACAGGTTCGACAGCAGAAGGATCGCCATCGACATGCCCCAGGCGATAAACAGCGCCAGCGTGAGATGACTCATCTGATTCGGATACTGGTGCGAAAGCAGCATCAGCGTGGCGAGAATCGACGGGCCAGCAACCAGCGGGATGGCCATCGGTACGAGGAAGGGTTCTTCACCGGCTGGCAGGCCGCTGCTGCTTTTCTCTTCTGACGGGAAAATCATTTTGATAGCAATCAGGAACAAAATAATACCGCCGGAAATCGACACGGTTTCGGTACGTAAATTCAGGAACGACAGGATTTTTTCCCCGGCGAACAGGAAGATCAGCATCAGGATCAGTGCGATCAGCATTTCGCGGATTAACACGACCCGGCGACGTTTCGGGTCGAGATGTTTTAAAACCGACATAAAAATCGGTAAGTTGCCCAGCGGATCCATAATTAAAAACAGCAAAATGGTTGCTGAAATCATTTCGGTCATGACTACCTCAGAAAAAATGCCTGTTATAAGTTGCGCTGCTATTAAAAGCTGCACTATTGATTAAATTCACTTGCCACTTCTACTACATTTTGTAAGGTGGTAGACCAGCGCGTTAACGGGGCACAGTGCATCAAAACAGGCACTAACTTAGTGCAAACGCGCGTTCAAGCCGTTTTAAGCAGTTATCACCCTCAGGGCAGGACAGATATTATGAAAAATGTAGGTTTCGTTGGCTGGCGCGGGATGGTCGGTTCTGTACTCATGCAACGCATGATTGAAGAACGCGATTTCGACGCTATCCGTCCGGTATTCTTCTCCACCTCTCAGCACGGTCAGGCCGCGCCTTCTTTCACGGGTCAGTCCGGAACCTTGCAGGATGCCTATGATCTGGACGCTCTGAGCGCGCTGGACATTATCATCACCTGTCAGGGCGGCGATTATACCAATGAAATCTATCCTAAGCTGCGTGAAATCGGTTGGTCTGGCTACTGGATTGACGCAGCATCCTCTCTGAGAATGGAAGATGACGCGATAATCATCCTTGACCCGGTGAACAGCGCAGTGATCCATCAGGGCATCGACAAAGGCATTAAAACCTTTGTGGGCGGTAACTGTACCGTCAGCCTGATGCTGATGTCGCTCGGCGGCCTGTTTGCGAATGACCTGATCGAGTGGGCGTCTGTCGCCACGTACCAGGCAGCCTCCGGCGGCGGTGCGCGTCACATGCGTGAACTGCTGACCCAGATGGGTATGCTGCATAGCAGCGTGGCGAAAGAGCTGGAAAACCCGGCGTCCGCCATTCTGGACATCGAACGTAAAGTGACCGCGCTGACCCGCAGCGGTACGTTGCCAACCGATAACTTCGGTGTTCCGCTGGCGGGCGGTCTGATCCCGTGGATCGACAAACAGCTCGATAACGGCCAGACCAAAGAAGAATGGAAAGGTCAGGCGGAAACCAACAAAATTCTCGGCACTTCCAGCATTATTCCGGTGGATGGCTTGTGTGTTCGTATCGGCGCGCTGCGTTGTCACAGCCAGGCTTTCACGCTGAAATTGAAACAAGACGTGTCAATTCCGGAAATCGAACAGATGCTGGCTTCGCATAATGACTGGGTTCGCGTGATCCCAAATGACCGCGAACTGTCGATGCGTGAACTGACGCCAGCGGCTGTCACCGGCACCATGAACACACCGGTCGGCCGTCTGCGTAAACTGAATATGGGCCCGCAATATCTGTCTGCATTCACCGTGGGTGATCAGCTGCTGTGGGGCGCGGCAGAGCCTTTACGCCGCATGCTGCGTATTCTTCTCTAACGCGATGCAATATTGAAAACTGCCCTGTTTTCTTTGTAAAGATTTCCCTGCGGGACACCAGCACGGTGTCCCGTTTTTGATTCTGTCATCAATCACTTCACCGTTTATCCGCCTTTTTCCAGCGCAACTCTCTGTATTTCATTTTGCGAAAAATTCATCGGTTTCTTCCCGCTGATTTTTCGAACCTTTGTCTATGCTTAGTAGAAGAGCTATGCCTCTTTGAGAAGCTGAAATAAGCACTTATTTGGAAATTGTGAGCGTAAGCGTCATCGCGCACTTTTTGGCAAAACCGAAACACAGCCGGATCACAAAGCGGCGATAAAAAGGGGAGCACACTGGGATCACGTTTCGTATTGAATACCTGAATGATTTTATTGGATTTATTGATTTAATTAATCATAGGACGAAATACATGTCTGTACTTCCCGATCAGCACGTCATTAACCAAATTATATCTGGCCACTACGCTGATCCTTTTTCTCTTTTGGGTATGCATTCTGTGGCCGCCGGGCTGGAAGTGCGTGCCCTGTTGCCGGATGCGGATCAGGTCTGGGTTATTGATGTAGAAAAAGGTAAACAGGTGGCGGAACTGCGTCGTTACGATGATCGCGGTTTCTTTGTCGGCCTGATCCCGCGGCGTAAAAATGCCTTTCGTTACAAGCTGGAAGTCCGCTGGGGCGAGAATCTGCATGTGATTGACGATCCGTACCGGTTCGGCACATTGTTGCAGGAACTGGATATCTGGTTGCTGGCAGAAGGCACGCACCTGCGGCCATACGAAAAACTCGGCGCACATCTGCAAACGCTGGATGACGTCGAGGGTGTCAGTTTTGCCGTCTGGGCACCGAACGCCACGCGGGTTTCCGTCGTGGGTGAATTCAACTTCTGGGACGGCCGCCGACACCCGATGCGCCAGCGCCGTGAAAATGGTATCTGGGAACTCTTCATTCCCGCCGTCCGCGAAGGTCAACTGTATAAATTCGAAATTATCGACTGCCGCGGGCATGTCAGCCTGCGCGCCGACCCTTATGCTTTTGAGGCGCAGATGCGTCCGGATACTGCCTCGTGCGTGCGTAAATTACCGGATGTTGTGCCGCATTCAGAAAGCCGAAAGAAAGCCAATGCGCTGAATCAGCCGGTTTCCGTGTATGAAGTGCACCTGGGTTCCTGGCGCCGTCATACCGATGATAATTTCTGGCTCAGCTATGGTGAACTGGCCGAGCAATTAGTCTCATATGCCAAATGGATGGGTTTTACGCACATCGAACTGATGCCGGTCAACGAACATCCGTTCGACGGGAGCTGGGGTTATCAGCCGCTTGGCATGTATGCGCCGACCCGTCGTTTCGGCACGCCGATGGAATTCAAAGCCTTTGTCGATGCCGCGCATAACGCCGGGCTGAACGTCATTCTCGACTGGGTGCCGGGACATTTTCCGAGCGACACCTATGGTTTAGCGCAGTTTGACGGCACCGCGCTGTACGAATATGCCGATCCCCGTGAAGGTTATCATCAGGACTGGAACACGCTGATTTATAACTATGGCCGCCATGAAGTGCGTAACTATCTGGCAGGAAATGGTTTTTACTGGATTGAACGGTTTGGCATTGACGGCCTGCGTGTCGATGCGGTGGCTTCCATGATTTACCGCGATTACAGCCGTAAAGCCGGGGAGTGGATCCCGAATTATTACGGTGGCCGCGAAAACCTCGAAGCCATTTCCTTCCTGAAATACACCAACCAGACCATTGGTCGTGAACTCGGCGGTGCGGTGACGCTGGCGGAAGAATCGACCGATTATCCCGGCGTCACCATGCCGCCGGATGCTAACGGGCTGGGTTTCCATTACAAGTGGAATATGGGCTGGATGCACGATTCCCTGACCTATATGCAGCTTGATCCGGTTCACCGCAAATATCATCACAACCTCATGACATTCGGCGTGCTTTACGCTTACAGCGAGAACTTCATATTGCCGCTGTCCCACGATGAAGTGGTACACGGTAAAAAATCTTTACTGGATAAAATGCCCGGCGATGTGTGGCAGAAGTTCGCCAACCTGCGCGCCTACTACGGCTTTATGTGGGCACATCCGGGCAAGAAATTGCTGTTTATGGGCAATGAATTTGCGCAGGGGCGTGAGTGGAATTTTGACGCCAGCCTCGACTGGCATCTGCTTGACGATCCAAGCGGCTGGCACAGCGGCGTACAACATCTGGTACGCGACCTGAACCAGACCTATCAGGCCAATGCGCCGTTGTATGAGCTCGATTACAACCCGCGCGGTTTCGAATGGCTGGTGGTCGACGATCACGAAAACTCGATTTTCGCCTTTGCCCGCCGTGACGAAAATGGCGGTGAAGTGATCGTCATCAGTAACTTTACGCCGGTTCCGCGTGAGCATTATCGCATAGGCATCAGTCAGCCTGGGCGTTATCACGAAATCCTCAATACCGATTCGCATTTCTACCGTGGCAGTAATGTCGGCAACGGCTGCGATATTTACAGTGAAAATATTGGCCATCATCAGCGTGACCATTCGATCAGCGTGACTATTCCGCCGCTGGCGACGGTTTATTTGCGAAGGGAGGCGTAATGAAACAGCTCGGTCCCGGTCTGCCCGCACCTTTTGGTGCGCATCTCAGAGATAGTGGCGTCAATTTTTGCCTGTACTCTGCACATGCGGAAAAAGTGGAACTCTGTCTTTTTGATGAGACCGGCAGCGAGCAACATTTGCCTTTGACCGGGCGCACCGGCCATCTCTGGCATGGATTTGTGCCGGGGCTGAAAGCCGGACAACGCTACGGCTACCGGGTTTACGGACCGTTCGACCCGAAAAAGGGTCACCGGTTTAACCCGAAGAAAGTGCTGATCGACCCGAGCGCACGTGCGATTGACGGCGTACTGCTCGACAACGCACGGTTCACCGGCGGCACCGATGCGCCCGACGATAAAGACAGCGCCGTGGTTGCGCCGAAATCCGTGGTGGTCGCCGGAAATTTCGACTGGGGTGATGATCAACCGCCCGCGAAACCCTGGGGTGAAACGGTGATTTACGAGGCGCATGTGCGCGGCCTCACTCGCCAGCATCCCCATATTCCGGCAGCCCTTCGCGGCACCTATGCCGGGCTGGCGCATCCGGTGATGCTTGAATATTTGCAGCATCTGGGCGTCACCGCGATAGAACTTTTGCCGGTGCAGCATCATGCCGACGAACCACGCCTGCAACACCTTGGACTGAGTAATTACTGGGGCTACAACGTGCTGGCACCGTGCGCGGTTGAACCGCGTTACGCCAGCGGGCTGGGCGGTGTATCGGCGCTGAATGAATTTAAATCGGCGGTTAAAGCGCTGCATCAGGCGGGTATTGAAGTGATCCTCGATGTGGTGTTCAACCACAGCGCTGAGCTGGATATCGACGGGCCGTTTATTTCGTTTCGTGGCATTGATAACGCCAGCGGGTACTGGCTTAACGACGACGGTTCCGACAACAACATGACCGGCTGCGGCAACACGATACGGCTGATGGACGAGGACATGATCGCCTGGACCCTCGATTGCCTGCATTACTGGGTACGTGAATGTCATGTTGATGGCTTCCGTTTTGATTTAGCGACAGTTCTCGGCAGAACACCGGAATTCACCGCACAATCGCCGTTGTTCCTGGCCATTAAAAACGATGACATCCTCTCGAAAATCAAACTGATTGCCGAGCCGTGGGATATCGGGGCCGGGGGCTATCAGCTCGGAAATTTCCCGGCACCCTTTGCCGAATGGAGTGATGTGTGGCGCGACGATATGCGCCAGTTCTGGCTGCATGGCGATCTTTCTCTGGGGCAGTTTGCCGGGCGTTTTGCCGCCTCCGCCGACAAGTTCAATCCCGCGCAGCGTGAGCCTTACGCCTGCATCAACATGCTGACGGCGCACGACGGCTTCACGTTGCGCGATCTCGTCAGTTTTAACCAGAAACATAACCAGGCCAACGGTGAAGAAAATCGCGACGGCCATAACGAAAATTTCAGCCAAAACCACGGTGAAGAAGGGCTTGCGGCGTCTGAAGGCGTATTACAGCAGCGCCGTCTCAGCCAGCGTGCCTTGCTGGCGACGCTCTGTTTGTCACAGGGCACGCCGATGTTGCTGGCCGGTGATGAACTCGGCAACAGCCAGTCGGGCAACAACAATGCCTACTGTCAGGACAATCCGCTGACCTGGCTTGACTGGGAGAACGCCGATGAAAGCCTGACAGCCTATACCTGCGCGCTGATTGCGCTGCGCCGGAAAATTCCGGCACTGACGCAAAACCGCTGGTGGCAGGAAGGCAGCGATGACGTGCAATGGCTGAATCAACAGGGGCAACCGATGAGCCCCGGCGACTGGGAGCAGGGGCCGCAGCAGTGGCTGCAAATCTGCCTGTCACAGCGCTGGTTGGTTATCGTTAATGCCTCGCTGCACGAGGTGGATTTGCACCTGCCGCCGGGAAACTGGCAGCCAGTGGCACCGTTCAACAGCGTGCTTTTTGATGAGGAACCCCGGCGTGTCATGGAAGGCTCGCAATGGCGGGCAGCAGCAAAAACCCTCTATGTCCTACAAGATTTCACTTCACAGAGCCGGTCATTATAAAAACAAAGGAGTCAGATATGGCGACATTAGATAACCGGGACCCGGTCATGCTGGCAAGGCAGTTGCCGCTGAAATCCGTGGCATTAATCCTTGCCGGGGGCCGTGGTTCGAGACTGAAAGATTTAACCGCAACCCGGGCAAAACCCGCCGTTCACTTTGGCGGAAAATTCCGCATCATTGATTTCGCCCTGTCAAATTGCCTGAACTCCGGCATTCGTCGCATCGGCGTGATTACACAATATCAGTCACACACGCTGGTTCAGCATATCCAGCGCGGCTGGTCTTTCCTTAACGAAGAAATGAACGAATTCGTGGATTTACTTCCGGCGCAGCAACGCCACAGCACCGAGCACTGGTACAAAGGTACCGCCGATGCGGTTTATCAGAATCTGGATATCATCCGCCGCTATAACGCCGAGTTTGTGGTGATCCTGGCGGGTGATCATATCTACAAGATGGACTACTCGCGGATGCTGATCGACCACGTGCAGAAGGGCGGTGAATGTACCGTCGCCTGCCTGGAAGTGCCGCGCACCGAGGCCAGTGAATTCGGTGTTATCGGCGTCACTGAGGATTATCACATCACCAGTTTCGTCGAAAAACCCAAAGACCCGCCGCCGATGCCCGGCAATCCCGATATGGCGCTGGCGAGCATGGGCATCTACATTTTTAATGCAGACTATCTGTTTCGCATGCTCGAAGAAGACATGGCGAGTGAAGAGTCGAGCCACGATTTCGGCAAAGACCTGATCCCGAAACTGACCCGTCAGGGCGTTGCCCGCGCGCATCCGTTTGGTCTTTCCTGCGTCACGCAAAACGATGAAGCGCCGCCGTACTGGCGTGATGTCGGCACGCTCGATGCCTACTGGCGCGCTAATCTGGATCTGGCTTCTGTCACGCCGGAACTGGATATGTACGACCGCGACTGGCCGATCCGTACCCACATGGAGCCGCTGCCGCCCGCCAAATTTGTACAGGATCGCTCAGGCAGCCACGGCATGACCATGAATTCGCTGGTGGCCGGTGGCGTGATTGTTTCCGGTTCGGTGGTGGTGCATTCCGTGCTGTTCCCGCGGGTACGCGTCAACTCTTTCTGCAATATCGATTCGGCCATCATCCTGCCGGATGTGAATGTGGGGCGTTCATGCCGTCTGCGCAAATGCGTCATTGACCGCGCTTGTCAGATCCCTGAAGGCATGGTGATTGGTGAGAATGCCGATGAAGACAGCCGCCGTTTCTACCGTTCGGAAGGTGGCGTGGTGCTGGTGACCCGCGCAATGCTGGCGAAACTATAAACAGACGATAGAAGTACGACTTTTCGTCATCCCGGTGAACGCCGGGATGACCGGGATAATCAGGAGCGCGAATGCAGGTTTTACATGTTTGTTCTGAGCTGTTTCCGCTGTTAAAAACGGGCGGCCTTGCGGATGTCGCCGGTGCATTACCCGCCGCTCAGATTGCGGAAGGCGCGGATGTCCGCGTGCTCATTCCGGCTTTCCCTGACGTCAAAAAAGGACTGGGGGAAACACAGGTGATTGGCACGCTGGCAACTTTTGCCGGGCATGTCACCCTTTCACTGGGTTACTTTGATGGCGTGGGTATTTATCTGATTGATGTGCCGGGATTGTATGACCGTCCCGGCAGCCCGTATCACGATCAATCGTCGTTTGCCTATCCGGATAACCATCTGCGCTTTGCGTTGCTGAGCTGGATGGCCTGCGAACTGGCACTGAATTTCGATCCGCACTGGCAACCCGATATCGTCCACTCTCATGACTGGCACGCCGGTCTATGTTCCGCGTATATCCGCGCCCGTAATGCGCCGGTACGGACGGTTTTCACCGTACATAATCTGGCGTTTCAGGGATTGTTTGGCGCGCATCATCTCGATGAGCTGTATATCCCGCGCGAGTTCTTTCAGATGCACGGGCTGGAATTCTACGGCCAGATATCTTTCCTGAAAGCCGGTCTGTTCTATTCCGACCACGTGACCACCGTCAGCCCAACGTACGCGAAAGAAATCACCCGTCCGGAATTTGGCTATGGCATGGAATCGCTGCTGCTGGAACGTGAAATGCAAGGGCGGCTGACGGGGATCCTTAACGGCGTCGATGACGCTATCTGGCAGCCGCGTGATGACGTGCTGCTGTCAGCGCGTTACGACGCGGAGGATTTACGCTCGAAAGCGGTCAATAAAGCCTATCTGCAACGGGCGATGGGGCTGGATGTGGATGATTCGCGGCTGGTATTTGCTGTCGTCAGTCGCCTGACCAGCCAGAAAGGGCTGGATCTGGTGCTGGAAGCCTTGCCGGATTTACTCGAACGCGGCGGTCAGCTGGCGCTGCTGGGCGCGGGTGACGCGGTGCTGCAACAGGCATTTCTGGCAGCCGCGGCGGACAATCCTGGCCAGGTCGGCGTGCAGCTCGGCTATCACGAAGCGTTTTCCCATCGCATTATCGGCGGGGCGGATGTCATTATGGTGCCGAGCCGTTTTGAGCCTTGCGGATTAACCCAATTATATGGCCTCAAATACGGTACGTTGCCGCTGGTGCGCCGCACCGGCGGGCTGGCCGACACGGTGGTCGATTGTGCACTGGAAAATCTGGCCGACGGAACAGCCAGTGGTTTTGTCTTTGAAGAAGCAACGGGGAAATCGCTGGGAAATGCGATCCGCCGGGCATTTGTTTTGTGGAGCCGACCGAAACACTGGCGACACGTCCAACAACACGCCATGGGTATTGATTTTGGCTGGAAGGTGGCTGCGCAGGAATATATCACCCTGTATAACCGCCTGCTGTCCTGACCCTGAACGTAGCTAACTTGATCGGGAATGTAACGCTATGACTTCACCGTTTAATTACAACTCACCGACAGTCAGTGTCGAAGCGCTTAAGCATTCTATTGCCTATAAACTGATGTTTATCATCGGCAAGGATCCGTCTATTGCGACACAACACGACTGGCTGAACGCCACATTGTTTGCGGTGCGCGATCGCATGGTGGAACGCTGGTTGCGTTCTAACCGGGCGCAAACCTCACAGGACGTCCGGCAGGTTTATTACCTGTCGATGGAGTTTCTGATTGGACGGACGCTTTCCAATGCGTTGCTGGCGATGGGTATTTACGACGACCTGAAAAGCGCGCTTGATGAAATGGGCTTTGATCTCGAAGAACTGATCGGTGAAGAAAATGACCCTGGTTTAGGCAACGGCGGACTCGGACGACTGGCGGCCTGTTTCCTTGATTCGCTGGCGACGCTGGCGCTGCCGGGGCGCGGTTACGGCATCCGGTATGAATACGGTATGTTTGCGCAAAGCATCATCAACGGTGAGCAAAAAGAAGCGCCGGATTACTGGCTGGAATACGGTAACCCGTGGGAATTCCAGCGTTACAATACCCGTTATAAAGTGCGTTTCGGCGGACGGGTGCAGCATGAAGGCATCAAAACCCGCTGGCTGGAAACCGAGGAGGTCATCGCCTGCGCCTATGATCAGGTCATTCCCGGCTACGACACCGACGCGACCAACACGCTGCGCTTGTGGGGCGCGCAGGCCAGTAACGAAATCAATCTGGGGAAATTTAATCAGGGCGATTACTTCGCGGCGGTGGAAGATAAAAACCATTCTGAGAACGTGTCCCGCGTGTTGTATCCCGATGACTCAACTTATTCTGGCCGCGAGCTGCGGTTGCGTCAGGAATATTTTCTGGTGTCGGCGACCGTGCAGGATATTCTCAACCGGCATTACACCACGCACCATACTTACGACAATCTGGCCGATAAAATCGCCATCCACCTCAACGACACGCACCCGGTATTGTCGATCCCTGAGCTGATGCGCCTGTTAATCGACGAGCATAAATTCGAGTGGCAAGCCGCGTGGCAAACCGTATGCAGCGTGTTCTCTTACACCAACCACACGCTGATGAGCGAAGCGCTGGAAACCTGGCCGGTAGACATGATCGGCAAAATCCTGCCGCGTCATCTGGAGATTATTTTCCAGATTAACGATCACTTCCTCAAAGAAGTGGCGGAGAAAATACCCAACGATAACGGCCTGCTGTCACGCGTTTCGATTATCGATGAAGGCAATGGCCGCAAAGTGCGGATGGCATGGCTTGCGGTCATCGCCAGCCACAAAGTTAACGGTGTGTCTGAGCTGCATTCCGAGCTGATGGTGCAGTCGTTGTTTGCTGATTTCGCCCGTATTTATCCGGACCGTTTCTGTAATAAAACCAACGGCGTGACGCCGCGCCGCTGGCTGGCACTGGCCAACAAACCGCTGTCAGCGGTAATTGACGATGCCATCGGCCAGACCTGGCGTTCTGATCTCAGCCAGCTGGCGGAACTGAAACAGAATCTGGATTACCTGAGCTTCCTGCAGGCAATCCGCAAGGCCAAGCTGGACAACAAAAAGCGGCTGGCGCTGTATATCGCCCAGAAGCTGAATATTGTGGTGGATCCGAAAAGCCTGTTCGACGTGCAGATTAAGCGTATCCACGAATATAAACGTCAGCTAATGAATGTGCTGCACGTCATCACCCGTTATAACCGCATTCTCGAAGAGCCAGATGCCGAATGGGTGCCACGCACAGTGATTTTCGCCGGCAAAGCGGCCTCGGCGTATTATGCGGCGAAGCAGATCATCCGGCTGATCAACGATGTGGCGGCGGTGATCAACAACGATCCGCGTATTGGCAACAAGCTGAAGATCGTTTTCATTCCGAACTACAGTGTCAGCCTGGCGCAACTGATCATTCCGGCGGCGGATCTTTCCGAGCAAATCTCTCTGGCCGGTACCGAAGCCTCCGGCACCAGTAACATGAAATTTGCTCTCAATGGCGCGCTGACTATCGGTACGCTTGACGGTGCCAACGTCGAAATGCTCGAACACGTGGGCGAGGAGAATATCTTTATCTTTGGCAATACCACGCCGCAGGTCGAGGAATTACGCCGCAAAGGCTACAACCCGCATACTTACTTCGAGCAGGACGCCGAGCTGCATCAGGTGCTGACGCAAATCGCCACCGGGGGCTTCAGCCCAGGCGAGCCGAAGCGCTACACCAACCTGTTCGATACGCTGGTCAATCTCGGCGATCACTATCAGGTGCTGGCGGATTACCGCAGTTATGTCGATACGCAGGATAAAGTCGATGAGCTGTATAAACTGCCGGAAGAATGGACGCGCCGCACGCTGCATAACATCGCCAACATGGGCTATTTCTCCTCGGACCGTACCATTCAGGAATACGCCGATGAGATCTGGAACATTAAGCCGGTGAAGTTGTAGAGGAGTCGCTCCCTCCCCTGCGAAGGGGAGGGTTGGGGTGGGGTATTAAGGTCAAAAACAAGATGTTAAGTGTGCATAAGCACTTGTTTTGTCTGTTAAACCCCCTCCCGGCCTCCCCCTTCGCAGGGGGAGGAGCTAACTAAATCAAGACGCCAGCGACAGATGTTTCTTCTGCTGTTTGTGCGTTTCCAGCCACTCGGCGACGCGTTGTTGCTGGGTTTTATCCAGCCACATACCGAGTTTGGTACGACGCCAGATGGCATCATCAAGCTGTGAAACCCACTCTTTTTCCACCAGATAACGCAGTTCAGCTTCGTAGAATCCGTGACCGAAATCTTCGCCCAGCGATTCAAGACTGGTCGCGTCATTCAGGAATAACTCTGTCTGGCTGCCGTACGTACGCGCATAACGGCGTGCCAGTGATTCCGGTAACCATTTGAAGCGGGAACGCAGATTGGCGCTGTAGGTATCACGGTCTCCGTTCAGTTTCCCGCCAGGCAGCACGGCCGTTTTGGTCCACGCCGGGCCAGCTTTCGGATAGTACTTCACCAGTTTTTCCAGCGCATGTTCCGCCAGTTTACGGTAGGTGGTCAGCTTGCCGCCGAATACAGAAAGCAGCGGCGCTTTGCCATCCTGATCGTGAACGTCGAGCGTGTAATCGCGGGTCACCGCCTGTGGTGAATCTGATTCGTCATCGCACAGCGGGCGCACGCCGGAATAAGTCCAGACGATGTCTTCGGTGGTCAGCTGTTTCTTAAAGTGGTCGTTATACACTTTCAGCAGATAACCGATTTCTTTATCATCGATTTTCACGTCTTTCGGATCGCCGTGATATTCCACGTCGGTGGTGCCGATGATGGAGAATTCATCCATCCACGGGATCACGAAAACAATGCGGTGATCTTCGTTTTGCAGAATGTAGGCCTGCGGCTGATTGTGTGCACGGGGCACCACAATATGGCTGCCTTTGATCAGACGGATGCCGTATGGCGATTTCAGCTTCAGGCCGTCGTCGAAGAAATGTTTTACCCACGGACCGGTAGCGTTCACCAGACCTTTGGCGCGCCAGGTGAAGGTTTTGCCGGTGTCGATATCTTCGGCTTCAACCATCCACATGCCGTCCTCACGCCATGCGCGGGTCACGCGGGTGCGGGTACGAACTTCGCCGCCACGTTCTTCCACTTCCTGTGCATTGACGACCACTAAACGCGCATCGTCGACCCAGCAATCCGAGTATTCAAAACCTTTGGTCAGTTCTGGTTTCAGCACGGACTCGCTGCCGAATTTCAGACCTTTACTGGCCGGCAGGCTGGTGCGTTTGCCCAGATGGTCGTACAGGAACAAACCGGCGCGGATCATCCAGGCCGGGCGCAAATGCGGCTGATGCGGTAAACGGAAACGCATCGGGAAAGCAATATGCGGTGCCATTTTCAACAGCACTTCACGTTCAGCCAGCGCTTCGCTGACCAGACGGAATTCGTAATGTTCCAGATAGCGCAGGCCACCGTGGATCAGTTTTGAACTGGCCGAAGAGGTCGCGCAGGCCAAGTCTTGCGCTTCAAGCAGCAGAACAGACAGCCCGCGGCCAGCTGCGTCGACTGCGATGCCGGTACCATTAATACCGCCACCAATTACGATCAAGTCTTTGGTTTCCACGTCATCTTCCTCCAGATGTTCGCAATAGCTCTTTTATGTTCGTTTTCGCTCACGATTGTAATCGAGAATCGACAAACAAGCCAAGCGTTAACCAAATAAAAACAATTATGCGTGATGAAGGTAACATTTTTGTGTCGGTTTCGAGCAAAATAGCAAGGCGGGGACGAAACCGAACGCCGCTACGCGTGGAATTTTTCGAAATTGTTCGTTTTGCCGGGCAGGGCGAAGGGAGGAAAAACAGGAGCGCCAGCCGCAGCGCTCCTTAAATGCAGGCAAATCAGCACAGTTCGAGATGCACGTCGTACTTGTCGATGATTTGCTTCACGCTGTCCGGCGGCTGTTTATCAGTGAACAGATAATGAATCAGATCCATTTTGCCGAGGTTGACCATCGCGTTTCGGCCAAATTTGGAATGGTCCGTCACCAGCATCACGCAGCGGGAGTTTTCGATAATCGCGCGTTTGGTACGGGCTTCGTGATAGTCGAATTCGAGCAGCGAACCGTCCATATCGATGCCGCTGATGCCGAGAATGCCGTAATCAAGGCGGAACTGAGAGATGAAATCGAGCGTTGCCTCGCCCATGATGCCGCCGTCGCGGGCGCGCACTTCACCGCCTGCGAGGAACAAACGAAAATCCTCTTTGGCTGTCAGCAGCGTCGCGACGTTCAGGTTGTTGGTCACGATGCGCAGATTTTTATGGTTAAGCAGCGCATGCGCCACGGCTTCCGGCGTGGTGCCGATATCAATAAACAGCGTTGAACCGTCAGGGATCTGGCTGGCGACTCGTTCGGCGATACGCGCTTTCGCTTCCGACCACATCACTTTACGGTCGTTGTATGCCGCATTCACCGAACTGGACGGCAAGGCTGCACCGCCATGGTGACGGTGAATTTTATTCTGTTCCGCCAGATCATTCAGATCACGGCGGATAGTTTGCGGGCTGACTGCAAAATGCTCCACCAGCTCTTCGGTGCTGACATACCCCTGCTGGCGGACTAAATCGATAATCGCATCATGGCGTTGTGTTTGTTTCACCCGAATCCCCTACTTATTTTTTTTGTTGCGCGGAGTGCGCGTGTCAACAAATGCCATGATCAGGCCGAGGCCCAGACCAAACGCATGCGCGGCATTCGACACGGCCGCGCCGCCCGTAGCATAGCCAATGAACATAAAAATCAGCGAAATGACCAGTAATCCGCCGGGCACATACAGACGACTTTCCGGTTTCAGCTGGCCGGTCAGCCAGGCGTAACCCATCAGCGCGTACACCACACCGGATAATCCGCCGAACCACGAACCGCTGACCATCGACTGGCCCCAGCCGCTGATCAGGGCCGAAATGAGTGTCACGGTGAACAGTTTGCCGCTGCCCAGATGCATCTCAATCTGGCTGGCGAGATACCACCACCATGCCAGATTAATCAGCAAGGCAATAAAGGAGAAATTCATCAGGGCCGGGGTGAACCAGCGCCATAACTGGAAAACGCGCGAACTGTCCGGCCAGGCGAGCCAGCTCATCACCAGTTCGTCGCCGACCATCTGTTGCAGGATAAACACCGCCAGACTCAGCACAATCATGCCTATCGTCAGCGGCCCGGCGCGGCTGCGCAGGGTTTTCAGGAAGGGTGTGTGCGACATCTTTAAATGTGGCTGTGCCTTGCCGGTTTTCCAGCTTGCTTCCTGATAGCGTGGATGCAGGGGATCGCGCACAAACAGCGCCACCTGCTTCTCGGCCTCTTCCAGACGGGATTCATCTTCCAGCCAGAGCTGCACTTCCTGACTTTCGTGTTTCATCGTCAGCGTAAAACCCTGGGTTGCCATGTAATCGACAAAAGCCTGAGCCAGGCGGGGGTTGTTCAGGTTAAGAATGCGCACCATAGCGTTTAGCGGTTTCCCTAATTGTTTGACTGCGGTAATTCATTGTTATGTAGACAGGCGATAATGGTATCGCCTGATTATCTGTCAGCAGGCTTCTGGTTAACAGGGTCATGCTAACCTAAATGCTGATGACATCGCATTTTGCTCGCGTACAGAGAGGCCAATTTTGCTGGCAATCGTTGGCCACTGTCTGACGATTTGCTGGCAGCGACGGATGATATCCAGCGCATCGCTGTTTGAAATCCTAAACACCGGCGCGACAGAAAGCGCTAAATCGAGATCCATCGCATTATCGGATTCGCTGATATTCAGTTTTAGTCCTGTGCTTTGCGCCACCGGATTCATGTCATAGGCGGGTGAAAGACGCCATCCTTTTCCCGGTTCCAGTAGAAAACCGTGATTGCGCAGATGATCGTCGGTATTGGATACCAGCAAATTGAACACGATACGCGACCAGAGTTCGCGTAAATCCTGATTTGGCTGCGCGCCCTGATTAATAATTACCGCCGCCAGCTCAAGGTAGCTGATACCTGAAGAGGCGTCGTCGCCATCCTGATGGCCGGTCAGCGTCATCGCCGAGGCAAAGTGTTTACGCTGACCCTCTGTCGTCCGGTCAAAACGCTTCACTAAAAAACAATGATGAGGATTGGCGTAGCGGCGGGCAAGGCTTTCAGGCACATTCAGACCACAGGCTTTTGCCAGCGTATTGACGACCAGCTCCCATGCACCGATATCATATTCGTCATTAATGCTGGGAAATTTTGCTATCCACAGATGACCATCTGGTGCGCTGACGCTGGCTTTTGGGCGGGCGCCGCCAAGCGATCCGCCTGGTGCAATCAGTAAACGTAACCATTCATCTCCTGCGGCATCCTGATTTTCACGGTCCTTTTCCAGCGCCCGGCTGGCGGCTTCGAGTTCACGAATTTGAATGAAAGGAGGAGCAGCGACATCATGACGGTCATCCAGAAAATTGCCTTCATCATTGAGCCGAAACCGCAGCGCGCCGATACGAAAACTGTCATGCACGCCCAGCAGGTAATCAGATTCATAAAGACGCTGGCTTGCAGAGGCCACACCTGCCCGTTTTTCACGTTCCAGCCGTCTTTTCATCAACAACCGTCCCCAGCGATCCGGACTGGTATCCGCAAAGGCACCAAAAATATCCTGCCTTTGTGCCGGATATTGGGGGCCAGTGAATAACCCTATTCGTGGATCAAGCTGAAGATGGGCAAAATCAGGATGTTCCAGCGCAGCCTGATCATATTCAAAGGCAAAAATTTCGCGACCTGCAGCCTGATGCACATTGAGATAACCGATGCGCAAAGGCGATGGGAGGGGCGCCCAGTCGGCATACACGGCAATCCTTACCGTCATTTCTTCGTCCTTTTATGGGTTTTTTTACCGGTATTTTCACCACCTTGAAGCAGTGACGCTAATGAACCCGCACTTAAAAAATCATCCTTAGCCCAGTCACTTTCTGTATCCGGTTCATCTTGTTTTAAAAGAGTATTATCTGAGGACACGGAGGAAGGCGTCCGTTTTGAACGGGAGTTGCGTGAGGTGGGTTTACGGGGAATTAATGTAGCGTCCTGCAACTGGCGGCCGAACGGATCATCTTTGAGCAACAAATTGAGATCTTGTTCTACGCCCAGAACCTGCATTACCGCCAGACAGGCACCGAGAGTGACGCCTGTGTTGCCGCGTTCAAGATTGCGCAATGTCATGGGAACCATACCTGCCCGTTCTGCGACCTGTGCTGCCGTCAGTTTGCGGCGCAACCTCGCCAGACGAAGACGATCGCCAAACTCAGTTAATAGCGATTCAGTTGCCGGAAGCAAGGGCGATGTTTTTCGGGGCATGGTAGCAGCCAATTTGAAGTGTAAACTGAAAGTATTATGGCGATATATGCTCTATATCGCCATAATAATTACACTTTAGCATGCAGGAGATGTGATGCTGAGCGTGATTTCAGATCCGCTTAAAGCCCTTCCAGCGCCTGTTGCAGATCAGCAATCAGGTCTTCGGTATCTTCGATACCGATGCTGATGCGCACCAGTCCGTCGGTGATACCGCTCTGGCGGCGAACTTCCGGCGCGACGGCGCTGTGCGTTGTCGATGCCGGATGGCAGGCCAGCGAATCGGTGTCGCCGAGCGATACCGCCTGCGTGATGATGCTCAGCTTATCGAGGAACGTCCGTGCGGCGTTGAGGCCGCCTTTCAGCTCAATGGCCATAATCCCGCCAAACAGTTTCATTTGTTTTGAGGCGGTGGCATGTCCCGGATGCTGCTTCAGCCCCGGATAGAACACGGTGTCTACCGCGCTGTGGCCGTCGAGGAATTCCGCCACCGCCTGTGCGCTCAGCGAACTGGCTTCGACGCGCAGCGGCAGAGTTTTCAGGCCGCGGATCAGCAAACTGGCTTCGAACGGGCTCAGGTTGCCGCCGAACTGCTTCAGACTCAGGGTGCGGATTGGCGTGATTAATGCCGCCGAACCGGCCACTACGCCACCGGTCGCATCGCCGTGGCCGCTGATGTATTTGGTCGCAGAATGCAGAACGATATCAATGCCCAGTTCCAGCGGGCGCGTCAGGTACGGTGTGGCAAAGGTATTATCCGCCACACTGACTGCACCGGCGGCTTTCGACAGACGGGCGACTTCAGCCAGATCGGCGATATCCAGTCCCGGGTTAGCCGGGGTTTCCACCAGCACCACTTTGGTGTTTTTTGTGAATGCCGCTTCCAGTTCGCTCACATGGGTAACGTGAACCGGTTTGATGCCATAACGTGGCAGCAGGTTACGCACCACGCCTTCAGTGCCGCCATACAGCGTGCCGATATGAATGATTTCATCGCCGGGAACCAGCAGGGCAAACAACGTGGCGCTGATCGCTGCCATGCCACTCGCGCAGGCAACGGCGGTTTCTGCACCTTCGAGCGCCGCCAGTTTCTGTTCAAAAACGGCCACCGTCGGATTGGCGAAACGGCTGTAAATATAACCCGGTTCTTCACCACTGAAACGGCGTGCGCCGCTGTCAAAATCCGGGTATGAAAATGCCGATGCGGCGGTGATAGGTGTTGCAATCGCGCCGGTCAGGGCATCGGGCTGCTGTCCGCCATGAACGGCGAGCGTACGCATCCCTAAAGAACGTGAAGTGTTCAGTTTTTTCATCTTGGAATCCTGTCGATAGTAGGCAGAAATTATATCAACACTGGAGAAAGGTAGCTTTTTCAGCTTAAGAACATTTTCGGCGCAAACCCGATAGCCTGGTTATAAAGACTATAGCGTGCGCCGGCGTCAATAAAGGGGGATCAGGCTTCGATATCTTGCGGGAAGGTTTGCGACCAGGCTTCGAAACCGCCGTCAACGCTGTAGACCGATTCGAAACCCTGAGAAATCAAAAATTGCGCGGCACCGCGGCTGCTGATGCCGTGATAACACATCACCAGTACCGGTGTTTTGGCATCGGCATGCTGGATAAACGCAGGCAGGCTGTCGTTGCTCAGGTGATAAGCGCCAGGTGCATGTGCTGCGCCGAAGCTTTGCGGGTCACGAATATCGACCATCACGGCTTCGCCTGAGGTCAGGCGGGAATGTGCTTGTTCAACGCTGATTGCTTCAAATTGTTCCATTCTGGTCTTGCCTCATAAAAGGTTATGCCGCCATTCTACCCAATAATTGCACAACTAAGACCAGACGAAATACAGGGATAAAGGCTAAACCAGGATCACCTGCACGCCTTTCTGACGTAATTGCCCGATGATTTCATCATTCGCTTCTTTGCCGGTGATCAGCACATCGATTTGTTCGGTGCGGCTGAACAGCATGCCCGCGCGCTGGCCGATTTTGCTGCTGTCGACCAGTACCGCCAAATTCCCAACATAATTCAACATCTTCTGCTCGGCCATCGCGGTCAGCATATCGGTTTTGTACAGGCCATCGGCGGTCAGCCCCGCGCCGCTGGTGAACATCCAGTGCCCGGCATACAGGCTGGCATCGCCGTCTTGTGGTGCCAGCGTAATTGACTGACTTTTATTGTACTGACCGCCCATGATCACCACGCTGTCGTGCTCCTGTTCAATCAGATAATTGGCCAGCGGCAGATAATTGGTAATGACCTGAATATCTTTTCCGCACATTTCACGGCCGAGCAGAAACGCCGTCGAACCGCAGTTAATCACCACGCTTTCACCCGGCTGGCACAGTTCGGATGCCGCTTTGGCGATACGCATTTTCTCGTTGAGATTGTGCGTCTGATGGATATTCAGCGGTGTCCAGTTCTGGCGTGGCTGATTCACGGCTTCAGCGCCATTGCGCACTTTCCGCAATTTGCCCAGTTCGTTGAGCTTGGTGATGTCACGACGCGCCGTAGCGGGTGAAATATCAAACTGATCAATCACATCAGCGACGGAAATCTGCCCCTGACGTTGCAGCAGATCGAGAATAGCATTGTGGCGTTGTGGCTCAGTCATGGTGGCTCCGCAGGTAAATAGGTGATTACCGCGTGATTATAAACGAGCAGTAATGGCAATTACATGGTTTATAAAAAAGCGGAGTCTGTTGCCTCCGCCTGTTCATAACATACTTTATAAGAAAGACTTGAATGGCAGATCAGTCTCGGTAGTAAAGCAGTCGTCAAAGCCACGCGGATAGTGATACTCGAAGTTATCCTTATCATCCGGATACGTGAATTTACCGCCGACCTGCCAGATAAACGGCTTGAAGCCGTATTTCAGGCGATCTTTTTTCATCTCCCACAGCACGCGGATTTCCTGCGGATCGGCCTGGAAATTCGACCAGATATCATGGTGGAACGGAATAACGACTTTGGTGTTGAGGGATTCCGCCATGCGCAGCATATCGACGCTGGTCATTTTGTCGGTCACACCACGCGGGTTTTCGCCATAAGAGCCGAGCGCCACGTCTATCTGATATTCGTTACCGTGTTTGGCGTAGTAGTTGGAATAGTGCGAATCGCCGCTGTGATACAGGTTACCGCCCGGCGTTTTGAACAAATAATTCACCGCGCGCTGCTCCATCATATCCGGCAATACCCCTGCGGCTTTCTGGTCTGCGGGCAGGGTGATCAGCACCGTGCGGTCGAAAGAATCCAGTGCGTGAATTTCCACGTCTTTGATCCTCACCACTTTGCCCGGCGTCATCACGATGCAACGACTGGCGGGCACGCCCCAGCTCATCCACAAATCCACACAGGTTTGCGGGCCGATAAAGGGCACGTCAGCAGCACAGTTTTGCATGACCGCGGCGGCCACGTTCACATCGATATGATCGTTATGATCGTGGGTGGATAACACCGCGTCGATCTCCCTGATCGCAAAGGGATCGAGCACAAACGGTGTGGTGCGCAGATTCGGCTGGAGCTTCTTTACACCGGCCATGCGCTGCATCTGGTGGCCGGTTTTCATCAGCGGGCTGCTGTGATTTTGCTTGCCGACGCCACACCAGAAATCGACACAAATATTCGCGCCGCCCTCAGACTTCAGCCAGATCCCCGTACAGCCCAGCCACCACATGGCAAAGGTGCCCGGCGCGACCTTTTCCTGTTCGATCTCTTCGTTTAACCAGGTGCCCCATTCCGGGAAAGTGCTGAGGATCCAGGATTCGCGGCTGATTGTTTCTACTTTGCTCATAGTATTCCCTCATCTGAGTTGGCTTTGAAATAGAGTCACAATAAATCATTTAATGATTACATATGATTTATTTGTGAGAATTTATCATCGAAAATTCATAATGACAATGATTATAAACGAGCGATTTTTAGCATTAAGCAGGGGATGACAAAGGAGGATGGGAGGATTTCAGGCGGTTTTCACATGCCTTTTTTTGTAGTATATGGCTGATATTTATCATAAAAACAGAGTGATTTAGTTTGTTAGCTCATTCTGCCGATGACGATATCTTGCGAGACTGCTCACAAATAATCATTGCGAATCTTTATTTGATTCGATGTGAGCATTAGAGTGCGTTTGTCCCTCACTTTTTAGCGCAGCGGTTATGTTCAAGTGCGTTGAAGAGATCAAACAAGGTCAGACGGAGAGTCTTATGGAATTCCTCTACACCATCTTCACCGTATTTTTTAATCAGGTAATGACTAACGCGCCGTTGCTGCTGGGTATTGTGACCATGCTCGGTTACATCCTGCTCAGGAAGAGCGCGACGGTGATTATCAAGGGCACCATCAAAACCATTATCGGCTTTATGTTACTGCAGGCGGGGTCCGGCATTCTGACCGGTACCTTCAAACCGGTGGTGGCAAAACTTTCAGAAGTGTATGGCATTAACGGTGCAATATCAGATACCTATGCCTCAATGATGGCCACGGTGGAGCGCATGGGCGAGGCCTATAGCTGGGTCGGTTACGCGGTGCTGATCGCCCTGGCGCTGAATATCCTGATGGTGGTATTTCGCCGCATTACCGGCATTCGCACCATCATGCTGACCGGCCATATCATGTTCCAGCAGGCGGGGCTGATTGCGGTGTTCTTCTTCATCATGGGCTATCCGATGTGGACCACCATCTGGTCAACCGCAATTCTGGTATCCCTGTACTGGGGCATTACCTCGAACATGATGTACAAACCGACGCAGGCCGTGACCGAAAACAGCGGCTTCTCGATTGGTCACCAGCAGCAATTTGCCTCGTGGATCGCTTATAAAATCGCGCCGTATCTCGGCAAGAAAGAAGACAGTGTTGAAGATCTCAAACTGCCGGGCTGGCTGAATATTTTCCATGACAATATCGTGTCTACCGCCATCGTGATGACCGTGTTCTTCGGCATCATTCTGTGTTCCTTCGGCCTCGACACCCTGCAGCAAATGGCCGGAAAAACCCACTGGACGATTTACATCCTGCAAACCGGTCTGATGTTTGCGGTGGCGATTTTCATCATTATTCAGGGCGTGCGTATGTTCGTTGCTGAACTGACCGAAGCCTTTAACGGCATCTCCCAACGCCTGATCCCGGGTGCCGTGCTGGCCATCGACTGCGCGGCTATTTACAGCTTTGCGCCGAACGCCGTGGTCTGGGGCTTTATGTGGGGCACCATCGGCCAGCTGATTGCTGTCGCCATTCTGTTTGGCATGGGCTCTTCCATCATGATCATCCCCGGCTTTATCCCGATGTTCTTCTCTAACGCCACCATCGGCGTGTTTGCCAATCACTTCGGCGGCTGGCGCGCGGCGCTGAAAATCTGTCTGGTGATGGGGATGATCGAAATCTTCGGCTGCGTCTGGGCCATCAAACTCACCGGCCTGAGCGCCTGGATGGGCATGGCAGACTGGTCGATTCTGGCACCGCCAATGATGCAGGGCTTCTTCAGCATCGGTATGGCCTTTATGGGCGTCATTGCGGTGATTGTGCTGCTCTACATGTTCTTCGCGGGTCGCGCATTGCGGGCCGAGGAAGATGCTGAAAAACAGGCGCTTAATCAGTCCGTTTCTCACTAATGACCGTTCAAAAATGACTTCTCACAAATAACTTCTCACAAAATAAAGAGGTTCCCATGACAGTACGAATTCTGGCGGTATGCGGTTGCGGGCAAGGCAGTTCGATGATCATGAAGATGAAAATCGGCCAGTTTCTGACGCAGGAAGGCGTGGATCACACCATGAATAGCTGCGCGGTGGGGGAATACAAATCCGAGCTGAGCGGGGCTGACATTATTGTCGCCTCCACGCACGTGGCGGATGAAATCACCGTCAGCGGCAACAAATACGTGGTCGGCGTGCGCAACATGCTGTCGGCGGCGGACTTCGGTCCGAAAGTGATGGAAGTGATTAACGCGCACTTTTCCGCAGACCTGAAAAAGTAAGGAGCGATGTATGAAACTGCGAGATTCGCTGGCTGAAAACAACTCGATTCGCCTCAACGCAGAAGCAGAAACCTGGCAGGACGCAGTGAAAATTGGCGTCGATATGCTGGTAGAAGCCGGAGTGGTAGAGCCGCGTTATTACCAGGCGATTCTGGACGGCGTCGAACGTTTCGGGCCGTATTTCGTGATCGCACCCGGGCTTGCCATGCCGCATGGCCGTCCGGAAGAAGGTGTGCTGAAAACCGGTTTTGCGCTGGTGACGCTGAAAAAACCACTGGTGTTCAATCATGAAGATAACGATCCGGTGGACATTCTCATCACGCTGGCGGCGGTGGATGCCAATGCGCATCAGGAAATCGGCATCATGCAGGTGGTGAACCTGTTTGATGATGAAGCCAATTTTGACCGCCTGCGTGCCTGCACCACGGCGCAACAGGTGCTGGATCTGATCGACCTGACCTCCGCCACGGCGGTTCACTAATTCGTTAGCAGAGAAGGAATATATTATGTCTCATTCATTACCGATGTTGCAGGTGGCGCTGGATAACCAGTCGATGGACGACGCTTATAAAACCACGCGTCTGATCGCCAGCGAAGTCGACATTATCGAAGTCGGCACTATTTTGTGTGTCGCAGAAGGTGTGCGCGCGGTGCGTGACCTCAAGGCGCTGTATCCGGAAAAAATTGTGCTGGCCGATGCCAAAATCGCCGATGCCGGAAAAATCCTCTCGCGCATGTGTTTCGAAGCCCATGCTGACTGGGTGACGGTGATTTGCTGTGCCGACATCAACACCACCAAAGGTGCGCTGGAAGTGGCGAAAGAATTTAACGGCGACGTGCAGATTGAGCTGACCGGTTACTGGACGTGGGAACAGGCGCAGGAATGGCACGACGCAGGCATCGGGCAGGTGGTTTATCACCGCAGCCGCGACGCGCAGGCCGCCGGGGTGGCGTGGAGCGATGCCGATATCTCGGCGATTAAACGCCTTTCCGCCATGGGCTTTAAAGTGACTATTACCGGCGGACTGGCGCTGGAAGATTTGCCGCTATTTAAAGACATTCCGGTGCACGTCTTTATCGCCGGACGTAGTATCCGCGATGCCAAAGATCCGGTTGACGCAGCACGTCAGTTCAAAAAATCCATTCGCCAGCTCTGGGGCTAAGGAACACCGAATGATGCATAAAGCCGTTCCACTCGGTATCTATGAAAAAGCCCTGCCTGCGGGCGAAGACTGGCTGATGCGCCTGACACTGGCGAAAGAGCTGGGCTTCGATTTCGTTGAAATGTCGGTGGATGAAACCGACAACCGGCTGGCGCGGCTGGACTGGTCACGCGAGCAACGTTTGCGGGTAGTTGATGCAATATCACGCACCGGCATCCGCATTCCGTCCATGTGCCTGAGCGCACACCGGCGGTTCCCGCTTGGTGCAGAAGATGATGAAACCCGCAATCAGGGTCTGGAAATCATGCGCAAGGCCATCGTGCTGGCGCAGGATCTCGGCATTCGCGTGATTCAGCTTGCCGGTTATGACGTGTATTACCAGCAGGCCAATGAAAATACCCGCGAGCGTTTTCGCGATGGCTTGCAGGAGTCCGTCGAAATGGCCAGTCGTGCGCAGGTCACGCTGGCGATGGAAATCATGGATTACCCGCTGATGAATTCGATCAGCAAAGCGCTGGGTTACAGTCATTACCTGAACAATCCGTGGTTCCAGCTTTATCCGGATATCGGCAATTTATCGGCATGGGATAACGACGTGCAGATGGAACTGGCAAGCGGCGCAGGGCATATCGTCGCTGTGCATGTTAAAGACACACAGCCCGGCGTATTCAAAAACGTCCCCTTTGGCAACGGCGTGGTGGAGTTCGAGCGTTGCTTTGCCACGCTGCAAAAAAGCGGTTATCGCGGGCCGTACCTGATCGAAATGTGGAGCGAAACCGCCGCCGATCCGATGCAGGAAGTGCGCAACGCCCGCGCCTGGGTGGTCGATAAAATGCAGAAAGCCGGGCTTAACATGGAGGAAACCCGATGACGGATGCACTGAAACAACGCGTATTTGAAGCCAACATGGCGCTGCCCGCTTTTGGTCTGGTGACCTTCACGTGGGGGAATGTCAGCGGTATTGATCGCGAGCGCGGTATTGTTGTGATCAAACCGAGCGGCGTGGAATACGAGAAAATGCAGGTCAGCGATATGGTCGTGCTGAACCTGCAAGGCGACGTCGTGGAAGGGCATTACAAACCCTCTTCAGATACCGCCACGCATCTCGAACTTTACGCCCGTTTCCCGCAGCTTGGTGGCATCGTGCATACCCATTCGACCTATGCGACCTCATGGGCGCAGGCCGGCGTCGCCATCCCGCCACTCGGCACCACACACGCGGATTATTTTGCTGGTGCCATTCCCTGCACCCGGCCTTTATCGCGTCAGGAAGTCAGCGGAGAGTACGAACTGGAAACCGGCAAAGTTATCGCCGCGTCGCTGACCGGCATCGATCCGCTGCATATGCCGGGTATTCTGGTCGCCCAGCATGGCCCGTTCTGCTGGGGAATCACGCCGGAACAGGCGGTACACAACGCGGTGGTGCTGGAAGAAGTCGCGAAAATGGCGTGGATCACCGGTTCAATCCGGCGTGACCAAACCCCGATGGACGATTATTTGCTGCACAAGCACTTCAGCCGCAAACACGGGCCGGATGCGTATTACGGGCAGAAATAATCGCTATTGAGATGCCATTAAAACCCCACCCCAACCCTCCCCTTCGCAGGGGAGGGAGCCGATCGAGTTTTTGCTCCTCCCCCTGCGAAGGGGGAGGCGGGGAGGGGGTTTTAATGGCAACGCCCCATCCCTTCGACATGATTTCATGCATTTTTCCTCATCCCCGCAGTGAGCATTTTTCCAGCATAGGGTTTATACATAGATATCGCGATCACACTTTTTCTCACGGAAGCATTCCGTCCCCTCAGACTGAAAAGAGACTGCCCTATGTCGAAGATCACGTTCAAGCAGGATGTTTTTTTGGCGGCGCTCACCCGCCAGTGGCAAGCGTTCGGACTCACTTCAGCTTCAGATATGACCCGGCACCAGTGGTGGCATGCGGTCAGCGCCGCCGTCGCGGAACAAATTCCCCCGCAAAATGAGCCGGTCAGCAGTAAAAGCAAAAAAATTATCCGCCACGTTAACTATATCTCGATGGAATTTCTGGTCGGGCGTCTCACCGGTAACAACCTGATTAATCTCGGCTGGTACGAAAAAATTGCCGCTGCGCTGGAGCAGTTTGATATCAACCTGACCGACCTGCTGGAAGAAGAAATTGATCCGGCGCTGGGCAATGGCGGGCTGGGACGGCTGGCGGCCTGTTATCTCGATGCGATGGCTTCCGTCGGGCAGCCCGGCATCGGTTACGGCCTGAATTATCAGTACGGTTTATTCCGCCAGCGTTTTGTTGACGGCAAACAGAAAGAGTCGCCGGACGACTGGCACCGCAGCGAATATCCGTGGTTCCGCCACAACAGTTCGCTGGCGGTCAGCGTCGGTATTGGCGGTAAAATCGTGAAAAATGAGCAGGGCGTTTCACGCTGGGAGCCGGAATTTACCCTGCGTGGCGAAGCCTGGGATCTGCCGGTAATGGGTTACCGCAACGGTATCACGCAACCGCTGCGCTTATGGGAAGCCACGCATCCGCACCCGTTTGATCTCGAAAAGTTTAATGACGGCGAGTTTCTGAAAGCCGAACAACAGGGTATCGACGCCGCCAAACTCACCAAAGTGTTGTATCCGAACGACAACCATCAGGCCGGTAAACGCCTGCGCCTGATGCAGCAGTATTTTCAGTGCGCCTGCTCGGTGGCCGATATCCTGCGGCGTCATCATTTCCTTGGCCGCAAAATCAGCGAACTGCCGGATTATGAAGTCATCCAGCTCAACGATACGCACCCGACCATCGCTATTCCTGAAATGCTGCGCGTGCTGCTCGACGAGCATCAGTTGAGCTGGGATGACGCGTGGCACATCACCAGCCGCACCTTCGCGTACACCAACCATACGCTAATGCCGGAAGCGCTGGAAACCTGGGACGAGCGACTGGTGCGCAGCCTGTTGCCGCGTCATTTCCAGATCATTAAACAGATCAACGCCAACTTTAAGAAACGGGTCAGCAAAGAATGGCCGGGTGATGAGGCGGTCTGGGCGAAACTTGCCGTGCATCACGACAAACAGGTGCGTATGGCGAACCTCTGCGTGGTCGCGGGTTTTGCGGTGAACGGCGTGGCGGCGCTGCATTCGGATCTGGTGGTCAAAGATCTGTTCCCGGAGTATCACCAGTTGTGGCCGGAAAAATTCCATAACGTGACTAACGGCATCACGCCGCGCCGCTGGCTTAAACAATGTAATCCGGCGCTGTCGGCACTGATTGATGAACGGCTGAAAACCGACAGTTGGGTCAATAATCTGGACCTGCTGAAAGGTCTGGAAGACGGCGTTAAAGACAAAAAATTCTGCAAACAGTACCGCAAAATCAAGCACGATAACAAAGTGCGGCTGGCGGAATACGTCTGGCAGCGCATGGGGATCCGGCTTAATCCGGACGCGATTTTCGATGTGCAGATTAAACGCCTGCATGAATACAAACGTCAGCATCTCAATCTGCTGCATATTCTTTCCCTGTACCGCCAGATCCGCGATAACCCGAAACTCGACATCGTGCCGCGTGTTTTCCTGTTCGGCGCCAAAGCCGCGCCCGGTTATTACCTCGCCAAAAATATTATCTATGCGATCAATCAGGTGGCGGAGAAGATCAACAACGATCCGATCGTCGCCGATCGTCTCAAAGTGGTGTTCATTCCCGATTATTGTGTTTCGGTGGCAGAACTGATGATCCCGGCGGCGGATGTCTCCGAGCAGATTTCCACCGCCGGGAAAGAGGCTTCCGGTACCGGCAATATGAAACTGGCGCTGAACGGTGCGCTGACCGTCGGCACGCTGGATGGTGCCAACGTCGAAATTGCCGAACAAGTCGGCGAGGACAACATCTTTATCTTTGGCCTGACCGTCGATGAAGTCAAAGCGCAGCTGAAAAAAGGCTACAAGCCGAAAGCGCTGATGAAAAAGGACAAACATCTCAAAGCCATTCTCGACGAACTGGCCAGCGGTTTTTATGCCCGTGGTGACAAAAAGGCTTTCGATCTGATGCTCAACAGTCTGCTCGACGGCGGTGATCCGTATCTGGTGCTGGCGGATTTTGCCACCTATTGCGAGGCGCAAAAACAGGTCGATGCGCTTTACCGTAATGCCGATGAATGGACCCGCCGTACCTTGCTCAACACGGCCCGTGTAGGCATGTTCAGCGCTGACCGTTCCATCCGCGATTATCAGCAGCGCATCTGGCAGGCCAAACGATAGGAGCCAACATGGAGGACAAGCAACTCGCTGAGGCCGCGCGCCGGGCAGGCATTGTAGACAGTTTCATTAATATGACGGATGACGTGGAAACGGTGTCAGATGACACGCGCGTCGCCTTGCTGGCGGCGATGGGGCGTGATCCGGCTGACGTGCCGGAAATCACGCCCGTGCCGCCGGTCAAAGTGTTTACACAAGGCAAAAAAGTGTTGCTGACGCCGGAAGGCAGTGGCGCATTTCAATGGCAACTGACGCAGGAAAATGGCAGCCAGACGCAGGGCGAAATCCTGACAGGCAACGTGTTGAACCTCGGGGCTGCGCTGCCTGCCGGCTATCACCAGTTGACGTTATCGCAAAATGATAACGTCTGGCCTTGCCGGATCATCGTCGCGCCGCCGCGCTGTTATGAGCCTGAGGCATTGCTGGCAGGGGAAAAACTGTGGGGCGCGACGGTTCAGCTTTATACGCTGCGCTCGGAAAATAACTGGGGCGCAGGCGACTTCGGTGACCTGAAAAAAATGGTCGAAGAAGTTGGGAAACGCGGCGGGGCGTTCGTCGGGCTGAATCCGATACACGCGCTCTATCCGGCGAATCCGCAAAGTGCCAGCCCTTACAGTCCGTCGTCGCGCCGCTGGCTGAATCTGACCTACATTGATGTGAATGCCGTGGAGGAGTTTACCGCCAGTCGCGAGGCGCAAGACTGGTGGCATTCGACAGAGACGCGCGAGGCGTTATTGCAGGCACGCAGCACGGAGTTTGTCGATTATCCGCTGGTGATGGCGTTGAAATCGGCGGCGCTGAAACTGGCCTGGCCGCTGTTTTGCGAGTTGCCGGAAGACAGCCCGCGTAAGCAGGATTTTCGCCGTTTCGTCGCACTTGGTGGCGACAGCCTGCGACAGCAGGCGTTGTTCGACGCACTGCATACGCATCTGCGCGATCTGGATTTAGGCCAGTGGGGCTGGCCGGTATGGCCGGAAGTCTATCGTGATGCGAAAAGTGCACAAGTGCGGGAATTCAGCGAGCGTTACGCCGGTGAAATTGAATTTTATCAGTGGCAGCAATGGCTGGCGCAGATGCAGTTTTCCGCATGTTATCAGCGCAGTGTTGAGCTGAAGATGCCGATCGGCGTGTATCGTGATCTGGCGGTTGGCGTAGCGCAAGGCGGCGCGGAAACCTGGTCCGATCCGGCGCTGTATTGCCTGAATGCTACCATCGGTGCGCCGCCAGATATTCTCGGGCCGCAGGGACAAAACTGGGGGCTTCCGCCCATTGATCCACACGAAATGAAAGCCCGTGCCTATCAGCCGTTCATAGATTTGCTGCGTGCAAACATGGCGGAATGCGGTGCACTGCGTATCGATCACGTCATGGGGTTGCTGCGTTTGTGGTGGATACCCGCCGAACAGGATGCGGGCAGCGGCGCGTATGTCCGTTATCCGCTGGAGGATTTACTCGGTGCGCTGGCTTTGGAAAGTCAGCGGCATCAGTGCATGGTGATTGGTGAAGATCTCGGTACCGTGCCGAAAGAAATCCTCGCCAGCCTGCGTGACAGCGGGGTGTATTCCTACAAAGTGTTGTATTTCGAGCACGATAAACACTTCCTTTACCGGCCGCCGGAAGATTATGTTTCACAAGCGATGGCAACGGTCACCACCCATGATTTACCGACGTTGCGGGGCTACTGGGAAGGGGGCGATTTAACGCTCGGAGCGTCGCTGGGCGTTTATCCTGATCCGCAGGTGCTGGAAAAACTGCGCGGGGAACGTGAACGTAGCAAGCAGGGGCTTCTTAATGCGCTGCATCTGACACAGTGTGTGCCGAAATCGATCAGCCGCAGTGCTGAAAACATGCCGATGACGCCGCTGCTGAACCTGGGTTTGCAACGTTATCTGGCGGGCAGTGCCAGCGCGTTGCTGGGTTTGCAACCGGAAGACTGGCTGGACATGGATTTGCCGGTGAATGTGCCGGGCACCAATACCGAATACCCCAACTGGCGGCGCAAACTGACGCGAACCCTGGAGGACATGTTTGCTGATGAGCATATCGATGCGCTGCTCAGTGATTTAAACCAGCGCAGGCAGGCATAAAAAAAGCACCCAACGGAAGGGTGCTTTTTATGTTCTGGCTGATCAGCAGGTGATCAGTAGAAGGAGTGTTCGCCGCGCTGGTGCTCGGTCAGGTCGCGCACGCCTTTCAGCTCAGGGAAGTTTTGCAGCAGTTCTTTCTCGATGCCGTCTTTCAGGGTGACATCAATCATCGAACAGCCGTTGCAACCGCCGCCGAATTGCAGGATAGCGATGCCGTCGTCGGTGATTTCCATCAGGGAAACACGACCACCGTGGCTGGCTAACTGCGGGTTAATCTGTGACTGCAACTGATATTCAACACGTTCCATCAGCGGCGCATCGTCAGAGACTTTACGCATTTTGGCGTTCGGGGCTTTCAGCGTGAGCTGGGAACCGAGCTGATCGGTGACGAAGTCGATCACGGCGTCTTGCAGATAAGGCGCGCTTAATTCATCAATGAAAGCAGACAGTTTCTCGAACTTGAGTTCGGTATCCGTCGCTTCTACGGCGTCAGGTGGGCAATAGGAGACACCGCATTCTGCGGTTGGCGTACCGGGATTGATCACGAATACGCGGATTTGGGTGCCTTCTTCCTGGCTTGCCAGCAATTTGGCAAAGTGCTCTTGGGCAGCATCGGTAATAAGGATCATAACATTCGCTCAATAGTTGACTACTCTAGTTGGTTATAATACGCCCTTTGTTTTTACCCGTCACCCTTCACGTTGCCAGTGTGTTAGCAGCACGTGCTTACGCCTGTAAAGTCCGGCAAATACAGGCAATTTGCAGCGAAGCAACGCCCTGATTACGCAGAATCTTGCTGATTTCCCTGACAGTACTGCCGGTCGTGACCACATCATCGAGCAACATCACGTGCTTATCGCGCAGGCTGGCATGGCAGGTGAAGGCTTTGCGCAGATTCCACTTTCTCTCGTGCTCGGTCAGACTTTGCTGCGGCGGCGTGCGCCGGTTGCGGCTCAGGGCATCGGGCAGATATTGGCAATGCAGCCAGCGTGCCAGCGGCTTCGCGAGCAATTCACTCTGATTATACCCGCGCGAGAAATAGCGCTTCTGATGCAGCGGCACGCTGAGAAGCACGTCGGGTCTGGGCAGATTGCTCATCCGGTAGCGTTCCTGCCAGCGCAGAAAAAGTAAACGGGCAAGTGTGGTGTCGAGTTCCGGTTGCCTGGAGAATTTGAACCGCAAAACCAGCCCGCTCACCGGCATTTCATAAGGGCTGGCGAAGATCATCGCGTCCCACGGTGGGGGTTTTAACAGACAACGTCCGCAATTGGCATGGCCCCCGGAAGAGGGCAATCCGCAGCGCAGGCAGCAGGGCGGTGCGACCGGCAGATGTTTCATGCACAAACTGCAAATGCCCTGAACCGGGAGATGCAGCGGACACTGGCATAGCCAACAGCGGCTGGCAATTGTTAGCATAGCGGCGGGTTCCTTTTGCCAATCAGACAGACACGGACAATACGCTATGAATACGCTTTACCGGGAGACTATCGGCGAAGGAGATCGCCATCTTGTGCTGCTTCACGGATGGGGGCTGAATGCCGAAGTGTGGCGTTACACGGCAGAGCGACTTGCGCCGCAATTTTGTCTGCATCTGATTGATCTGCCGGGCTATGGCCGCAGTGAGGGTTTCGGGGCGATGACGCTGGAAGAGATGGCGGAAACCGTGCTTGCCGCAATGCCGGAGAAAAGCGCATTACTTGGCTGGTCGCTGGGCGGCCTGGTGGCCAGCCAGATAGCCCTGAGTGCGCCGCAGCGCGTGGAAAAACTGATTACCGTGGCATCATCGCCCTGTTTTGCAGCCCATGAAAACTGGCCGGGGATCCGCCCGGACGTATTACAGGGTTTTCAGCATCAGTTAAGTGAAGATTTCCAGCGCACGGTTGAGCGTTTTCTGGCGCTGCAGACGCTGGGCAGCGACAGCGCCCGTCAGGATGCGCGGCTGCTTAAATCGATCGTTCTGAATCTGCCGATGCCGCCGGTGGCCGTGCTCAATGGCGGGCTGGAGATTTTACGCAACGTGGATTTGCGCCAGCCGGTGACGCAACTGACCTTGCCAGTCCTGCGTATTTACGGTGCGCTCGACGGGCTGGTACCGAGAAAAATGGTGCCGCTGATGGATGCGATTCTGCCCGATTCCTGTTCGGAAGTCGTTGAAAAGGCTGCACATGCGCCGTTTATCTCCCACCCTGATAGGTTTTGTGAACTTGTCGAGCGTTTCCTGATTGCAGACTGCAAGCCAATGTAAATATTTTTTTCAATTTTCTGGCTAATTCTCAAGGGTGACTAATACTTAAGCCGATGATGACGGGGTGAAAGGTGGGCGTAAGTTGTTACGCGAGCCTGTTTGCGTCTCTGGGGAGTTTACTGGCGTTTAACCATGAAGGTCATGCCAGCGCAGATACACCCGCTGTTCATATCCTGACTGCTTTCTTTGAGAACTATTCATCCAATTTAGAGGTAATGTCATGAAATCAAAAAAAATTATCGTTGCGGCAATTCTGACAGGGTTATTCTCACTCAACGCGATGGCGGCAGAGATGATCTCGAAAGAAGAAGCCAAAGATAAGGGTTACACCAGTCTGGGCGTGGTCACGACCAGCAATGAATACACTGCGCCAATGGATGCGAAAGAAGAATTGTCCAAACTGGCTGATGAAAAGGGCGGCAAATACTATGTGGTGATTGCGGCTCAGGAGAAGAAGAAAATCACCGCAACGGCTGAAGTCTTCAAATAATCGCTTTTATGCTGCTCTGAACCCCGGGATGCCTTTGTGCATCCCTTTTTTATTCCCGTTTTCTGTGCGCTCCTTCTCTTTCTTTGTTCTGTATCAATTTGTTTTTAAAGAAATACGTCAGATCGTTACTCTCAGCGTAACGAAGTGTCCGGACGCTTAATTGATGCAATATTCTTCGCTGCTTACACTTAGCAGGCTATCAAAACAGGTCAAATGTGATGCAACCGCCACTTGACTGAACTTCCCGATGCCTCTTGTTTCATCACGCCGGGAAAGATTCAGCAAGCTCAACCCAGGGAGGTTTGGCATGCCGCAACATCCGCAGACCACGAAAGTGTGGGACACCCGCCGCAATGAAAAACAACGGCGTATCGACAGTGTCCGTTCCGTGGCAGAGGGTAAAGTTTTACCCACAGATAAAATTATCCCCATCCTCGAAACGCTGATTGCCTCCGGCGACCGCGTGGTGATGGAGGGTAACAACCAAAAACAAGCTGACTTCCTTTCCCGATCACTGGCGAAAGTGAATCCTGAAAAGCTGCATGATTTACATATGATCATGCCGAGCGTCAGCCGCGCTGAACATCTGGATCTCTTTGAACGTGGCATCGCCCGTAAGCTCGATTTTGCGTTCTCCGGTCCGCAAAGCCTGCGCATCGCGCAGTTGCTGGAAGACGGTCAGATGGAAATCGGTGCGATCCACACCTATATCGAACTGTATTCCCGTCTTTACGTCGATCTGGTGCCGAACATCGCACTGATCGCCGGTTTCAAAGCTGACCGCAAAGGCAATCTGTATACCGGCGCGAGCACCGAAGACACCCCGGCGCTGGTCGAAGCCGCAGCCTTCAAAAACGGTATCGTGATTGCGCAGGTCAACGAACTGGTTGAAGAAGACACTGATCTGCCGCGCGTCGATATTCCGGGCGACTGGATCGATTTCGTGGTCGTCGCCGACAAGCCATTCTTCATCGAACCGCTGTTCACCCGTGACCCGCGCCTGATCAAACCGGTTCACGTGCTGATGGCCATGATGGCCATTAAAGGTATCTACGCCAAACACAACGTGCAGTCGCTCAACCACGGCATCGGTTTTAACACCGCCGCTATCGAACTGCTGTTGCCCACTTACGGCGAACAGCTCGGCCTGCGTGGCAAAATCTGTAAACACTGGACACTGAACCCGCATCCGACGCTGATCCCGGCGATTGAAAGCGGCTGGGTGGAAACCGTTCACTGCTTCGGCGGCGAAATGGGGATGGAAGAATATATCCGCGCCCGTCCTGACGTGTTCTTCACCGGCTCCGACGGTTCTATGCGCTCCAACCGTGCGTTCTGCCAGATGGCAGGCCAGTACGCGGTAGATATGTTCATCGGTTCGACCTTGCAGGTTGACGGGCTGGCGAACTCGTCAACCGTGACCCGCGGTCGTCTGGCCGGTTTCGGGGGCGCGCCTAACATGGGGCATGATCCGCACGGTCGCCGTCACTCCACGCCAGCCTGGCTCGACATGATTGAAGAGCCGGACCCGATGGCACGCGGTAAAAAACTGGTCGTACAGATGGTGGAAACCTTCCAGGCCGGGGGCAAACCGACATTCGTTGAGAAACTCGAAGCCGTTGATGTGGGTAAAGAATCCGGTATGCCGCTGGCGCCGGTGATGATTTACGGCGACGACGTGACCCACGTGCTGACCGAAGAAGGTATCGCCTATCTTTACCGCGCCCGTTCTCTCGAAGAACGCCGTGCGATGGTGGCGGCAGTTGCCGGTATCACTGACATCGGTCTGGGCGTTGACGCCAAACGCGTCGCCGACCTGCGCCGTCAGGAACTGGTGGTCTTCCCGGAAGATATGGGCATCCGCCGCACCGACGCCACCCGTTCATTACTGGCGGCGGGCAGCGTGAGCGAGCTGGTTGACTGGTCCGGCGGCTTGTATAACCCGCCAGCCAAATTCCGTAGCTGGTGATCACTATGCCGCAGACTTTAACGACTGGCGCTCTGCTCACAGCGGAAGAACTGGCCGAAAGGCTGGCAGAAACGGCGACGCAGGCGCTGATCGACGAAGCGCGGCTTAGCCCGAAACCGGGGCTGGTAGACAGCCGGAGTGCCGGAGCCCATCAGGATTTAAGTTTAGATCTGATGGTGCGTTCGGCGCGCAGCCTGACGTCCACGTTCTATTTGCTGGCTTTACACAGCTGGCAGCGCCCGGCGGATATCGCCCTGCGTCAGGAAGTGGGCCGTTTAGGTCGTGCTGGCGAAGCGCAGATGATGGCGGAAACCGGCGGCGTGAATACTCACCGGGGCGCTATCTGGGCGATGGGGTTGCTGGTCAGCGCCGTCTCCATGCAGCCGGAAAGTTTACTGCCGCTGCATATTGCGCAGCGCGCCGCGAAAATTGCGGCGTTGCCTGATGCTTTCAGCCCGAAAAAATTCAGTAAAGGTTCGCACGCCGTGCAGCGTTATCAGGTGCCGGGTGCACGCGAAGAGGCGCAAAGCGGTTTCCCGCACATTATTGGTTGTGCACTGCCGCAGCTTCATCACAGCCGGGCACACGGCGCCAGCGAAAGCGAAGCGCAGGTCGATGCCTTACTGGCGGTGATGTCCACACTGGCTGACACCTGCGTGCTGTCACGCGGTGGCTTACCGGCGCTGGAAGCCATGCATCAGGGCGCGCAGGCCGTGCTGGAAGCCGGTGGCACCAGCACGATGGCGGGCAAACAACGGTTGCGCCATCTCGAACACCGGATGCTGGCGGACAACACATCGCCCGGCGGTGCCGCTGATTTACTGGCTGCGACGCTGTTTCTTGACCGCGTCAGCGTGGTCTGAACCGGATACGCATTAACTAACATCAGTACAAAGAGGTGTTATGGAACGTTTTGAATTTAACTACCCGGCGGCAAAACCGCTGGCAGGCCGTGCCGAAGCAGGCGTGGTAGGTTCCGGCGATTTAGAAGCGCTGTATGAACCAAAAACAGTCAATGAACTGAACATTATCGTCACCACCTCGGTCGACGGCAGCCATACCTTATGGCAGAACTTTTTTAACCGTCTGAGTGCGCTGCGTGAATTACCGGCCGGTCGTCTCGACATCAATGATTTTGGCGCCACACCCGGCGTTGCCCGTCTGCGTATCGAACAGGTCTTTGAGGAGGCTGAAAATGCCAACTGATACTGATCAGAGCTTTATCGAACTGAGCGCCCGTCAGCGCGCCCGCAAATTGCTGGACGCCGGGACTTTCCGTGAACTGCTCGGGCCGTTCGAACGCATTATGTCTCCGTGGCTGGAACCGCAGGGCATCGTGCCGCAGGCCGATGACGGCATGGTCGTCGCCAAAGGTCAGATTAACGGCCAGCCTGCTGTCGTTGTGGCGATTGAAGGCAGCTTCCAGGGCGGCAGCATGGGCGAAGTGTCCGGTGCCAAAATGGCCGCTGCGCTGGAAATGGCTGCAGAAGATAACCGTAACGGCATCCCGACGCAGGCCGTTCTGCTGCTGGAAACCGGCGGTGTGCGTTTGCAGGAAGCCAATCTGGGTCTGGCGGCGATCGCGGATATTCACGCCGCCATTGTTGATTTGCGCCGCTATACGCCGGTGATCGGCGTCGTTGCCGGTACTGTTGGTTGCTTTGGCGGGATGTCGATTGCCGCCGCGCTGTGCAGCTATCTGATTGTCACCCGTGAAGCCCGTCTGGGACTGAACGGTCCGCAGGTTATCGAACAGGAAGCCGGTATCGATGAATACGATTCCCGCGACCGTCCGTTTATCTGGAGCATGACCGGTGGCGAAGTGCGTTATCACAGCGGGTTTGTTGATGCGCTGGTGAAAGATTCCCTGAATGAAGTGAAAGACAGCGTGCTGGCCTTTATTAAAGCGGGCGTACCTGCGACACATCGTTCTGATAATTATGATTATTACCTGCCAAAACTGACCGGTTTTGACACCGCGCAGCAGGCCAGCCGTGAAGTGACGGAAGCCTTGTTTAACCGGGAGGATCGCGCATGAGCAACGTAGCAAATAATGCAGCCAGCCGGGGTGATTACTGGTTCGCTGAACTGACCAAAGACGCCACTCCGGTAACCGGTCTTTGCCCTTCCGTGAAAGCGGCTGACGGCAAAATGAATGACCAGCCGGTACGTTTCATCGCCGTGGTGCCGGACAAAAATAACCAGTATCCGCGTGCAGCGGGCGGCGAAGTCGGTTTGCTCGAAGGCTGGAATCTGGCAAAAGTCGTTAACGACGTGATTGACGCCGACGCGGATGCCAGCACCAAACGCGCCATCGTGGCGGTCATCGACGTACCAAGTCAGGCTTATGGTCGCCGCGAAGAAGCATTCGGTATCCATCAGGCGCTGGCCGGTGCCGCAGGCGCTTACGCCAAAGCGCGTCTGGCCGGGCATCCGGTGGTCGGGCTGATTGTCGGTAAAGCGATGTCCGGTGCGTTTCTGGCGCACGGTTATCAGGCCAACAAACTGATCGCCTTCAAAAACGACGGCGTGATGATCCACGCGATGGGTAAAGAATCCGCCGCACGTATCACCTTACGTTCTGTGGATGCGCTGGAAAAACTGGCTGCCACCATTCCGCCGATGGCTTATGACATCGAAAACTACGCCACGCTGGGCCTGCTGTCGCAATTACTCGACATCGCTGATCCGGATAAGGCCACACCCGACGACATCAGCAACGTGCAAAACGTTGTCTGGCAAAACATCCAGGACGCACGCAAAGAAGGCGTTAGCCTCAGCAACCGTCTGGGTGCAGAAAACCGCGCAAGTTCGCAGCGCGTTCGCCAGCAGATGCGCCAGGAATGGTAATTCGTTAACAACTTTCAGTCTCAACCGGTAACGCACCTGCAAACAGCGTGACGCAGCCGCATTGCGGGTTCCCGCCCTGACATACCGTCCGGGCGAGGGCCTGCTGTTGTCTGCAACTGGACTGTCATACTAAAAAAACCATCGCACCGGCGCCGACTGAGCAATCATTTTTTGCCTCAGGAAAAACGCTATGACTTACGTAATATTGCACGCGCTTGCCCCTATTTTCGTCATCATGATCCTCGGTTTTTACGCCGGGAAAGCGAAAATGGTGGATAACCAGAATGTCTCTTTACTGAATATTTTCGTGATGGATTTTGCTTTACCTGCTGCGCTGTTTGCAGCCACCGTACAAACCCCGTGGGCGGGCATTGTGGAACAGTCACCGCTGATTCTGGTGCTGGTTCTGGCGATGTGGATAACCTACGCAGCGATTTACTTTATTTGCACCAAAGTCTTCAAAAAATCTGCGCAGGATGCGGCGGTTCTGACGCTGACTGTCGCACTGCCGAACTATGCGGCACTGGGTTTGCCTATTCTGGGCAGCGTGCTGGGTGATGCGCCGTCAACATCACTGTCCGTCGCGGTATCTATCGCCTGCGGTTCCGTGCTGATGACGCCGTTCTGTCTGCTGATCCTTGAACGTGAAAAAGCGCGTCTCAGTGGTGAAAATCAGGGATCTTCCCTGGCATTGCTGCCGGTTCTGATGTGGCGCTCAGTGAAAAAACCGATCGTCTGGGCACCGTTGCTGGGCGTGATCCTGTCAGCGATTGGCATTAAAATGCCGGAAATTTTCCTGGCTTCGATCAAGCCGCTGGGGCTGTCAGCCACCGCATCTGCGCTGTTCCTGACCGGTGTGATCCTGTCAGCCCGTAAACTGAAAATTAACGGTCCGGTGTTGTTGTCTTGTGTGGCGAAAAACCTGATCCAGCCGTTCATCGCCTGGGGTCTGGTTCTGGCATTTGGCCTGAGCGGTCAGGTTGCTGTGACCGCAATACTGATGATTGCGCTGTCTGCCGGTTTCTTCGGTATCGTGTTCGGTAACCGTTTCGGTGTGCAGTCCCCGGATGCAGAAGCATCACTGCTGATCAGTTCCGTATTGTGTATCGTGACTTTGCCGCTGTTTATCTCACTGACCGCTGCATTGCATTGATTTAAGAAGGATTGAATATGTGTGACCCGCGTGCCCATGATTTTGTCTGGATAAGCGACCGTTCAGCGCTGCAAAGCGACACAACCTTACCCGAATGGGTAAACACCGGCTGGCGCACTGCGCTGCCGCTGGTAGTGCGTCGCGATAAGCGTGCTGACGGTGCGGTTCCGGTGGGTATTCGCGGGCTGACCCGTATTCAGCGAGCCGCCGCCTGGATTGACCCGGCGGCGGTGGTGCGGGTCGTCACGCCCGAATCACTGGTCAGCGACGTGAATGCATTACTGCACTCGCCGTTTGTGTCTCAGCAACCGGTGCAGGCGCTGATCACGTTATGCAGTCTGCAACTGCCTTTCGCGTGGGGCGTGACGGGCAGTTGCGCCTACGCGCTGGTCAGTGACCTCCCGGTGATGCATGCCGACAGCGATCTCGATTTACTGGTGCGTTGCGACACACCGGCAGAACCTTCTCAGTTTTCCGATTTTTACGACCAGCTTCAGCGGCTTCCCTGCCGCGCCGATGTTCAGATCAATACGCCGCAGGGGGGATTTGCCCTCAGCGAATGGTTGCGTGGCGGTGACATCATGCTGAAAACGGCGTCCGGCCCGTTGCTGGTGCGCGACCCGTGGCAATCGCCGGCAGGCTAAGGCCCGCAAAAAGAAGCAAGGAGCACGATGAAAATCTTATTTACCTTCCCCGGGCAAGGGCCGCAGGTGCCGCAAATGCTGCATCGCCTGCCGGATAACCCGCTCACGCATTCCCTCATCGAACAGGCCAGCCTCGCGCTGGATGAAGACGTTCTGCTGCTCGACAGCGCCGATGCTCTGCGTTCCACCCGCGCGGTACAACTGTGTTTACTGATTGCCGGTGTGGTCTGGGCGAAACAATGTCAGGCCGAAGGAATCGAAGCTGATTTTTGCAGCGGGCTGTCGATTGGCGCGTTTCCGGCGGCGGTGATTGCCGGTGCGCTCGACTATTGCGATGCTGTACGTCTGGTCGCACTGCGCGGTGAGCTGATGCAACAGGCTTATCCGCAGGGCTTTGGCCTCTCGGCGATCACCGGTCTGCGTCAGATGCAGGTTGAAGATCTGGTGGCGCAGGTCAACAGTGCAGAATCGCCGGTATATCTGGCGAATATTAACGCGGAAGATCAACTGGTGATTGCCGGCAGCGATGCCGCGATGGCGCAGGTGATGCAACTCGCTAAAGCGCAGGGCGCACAGAAAACCCATCAGCTGGCGGTCAGTGTGCCGTCACACTGTGCGCTGCTTGATCAGCCTGCGGCGAAACTGGTGGAGGCGTTTAAACAGATTCATATTTCCCGCCCGATCAGTGGTTATCTCAGCGGAACAACCGGGCGTGTGTACTGGCAACCGGAAAAAATCGCTGACGACCTGGCGATGAACATGGCCCGTACTGTCAACTGGCGTGACGCCATGGTTGCCGCGTATCAGCGCGATGTACGGCTGGCGATTGAAATGCCGCCGGGCGCGGTGCTGAGCGGCCTGACACGCCGCGCGATGGAGCAGGGCGAAGCGCTGTCGTTATGCCAGTCGGGTATGCAGGTTGCGCGACGTCTCGCAACACGGTTACGGCAAAACGAACGCTGATTAAAGGCGTGATAGGTTGGTGATACTACGGAATAAAAGCCTTTCCTGAGTGAAAGGTTTTTTGTTTTTATCGGACTGTTTATACAGGGAAGTCACCGCCATGCCAGTGATACTACGCTTTAAAAATTACCGTTTTTTCTTCTATTCCAATGAAGGAAATCCTCTTGAACCGCATCATATTCATGTAAGATCTGGTCAGAAAGAAGCCAAACTATGGCTTTCACCTGTTGCCCTATGTCGCCAGACAGGTTTTTCTGCCAAAGAGATCAGGGAAATTATAACGTTAACTAACGTTTATCAGACACTATTTCAAGGAGCATGGAATGAGTATTTCGCCTAAAAGTGTTCGTTTTGATGAAAGTACAATGTGGGTGACTCTTGAAGATGGCCAGATCCTGACAGTGCCGCTGGCGCAATTTCCTGTTCTGCTGAACGCAACACCCGCACAGCGTCAGGATTGCGAAATCAGTGCTTATGGTTTGCATTGGGATGCTCTGGATGAAGATATTTCCATTGAGGGCTTAATCGTGGGAAAGCCGATCGCTAAACCGGCGACCCATACGAATGCGTCAGCGCTTTCTGCTCGCTAGCGCATACATCCGGCTTTCAGCGGCGAGGGCGAGCAGATTCGGGTCGTGCTCGCGGCTGTGCGGAAAGACCAGCGAAATGGTCTGGCGCATCTGGTAGGCTTCAGCCAGTGGCAGTAATTTCACCGTATTCTCATACACGCCTTTCATCCTGCCGGGAATCAGTGTGTAACCGACACCCGCCTGCACCAGACTCAGCATCGAGAAAATATCATTCACCCGCGTCACGATATCCGGTTCGAAACCGGCGACCTGGAAGGCTTCCTGAAAGCCGTGATAGGTGGCGAACCCTTCAGCCAGCGACACGAATTTCTTCTGTTTGTAATCGCGTAAATCCGCTGTGCCTTCTGAAATCAGTTCTGCGCTGGCCGGTGCGGCGAGGAAGATATCGTCCTGAAACAGCGGCAACTGATCGTAACGCTGGGCATCGACATTGGAATCACTGGTCGAAATCAGGATGGCATCCAGCTGACCGTCTTCCAGCTTGTGCAGTAAATCATTGTTGGACCCCATCACCAGTTCCAGTTCAAGCTCCGGACGGCGCAGTTTCAGCCCCATGATCAGGCGCGGAATGGTTTCCAGCGTCAGCGAATATAACGTGCCGACTTTCAGCCGCTTATCGCCAAAACCGGCGGCGCGCCGGGTCGCCAGGATACCGTGTTCCATTTGCTCGATGACCTGCGTCGCGTGCTCCAGCAGCGCTTCAGCCGCAGGCAGCGGCAGCAGATTGCGGCCACGATGGATAAACAGCGGGCAACGTAAACCTTCTTCCAGTGAATGCAGGGCGCGATGCACGCTGACGCTGCTCAGACCGAGTTGTTCAGCAGTACGCGTGATGTTTTGCTTTTCCATATAAGCGAGGAAGATTTCGAGTTTACGGAAGGTGATTTCACTGTCGATCATGCAGGCTCCTGCGGGCGTAAACGAGGAGTGATGATAGCCGCGACGCGGCTATCAGGAAAGGCTTTGAATCAGTGTCGGGTGAGCTGATAGCTCACCGTGAGGCATTTCTTGCCGTCGGCGCAGCTTTTACAACTGCCGCTCAGACAACTGTCATCAGCTTCGACCACTTCTGCTTTGCGCATGGCGACCAGCCGTTCAAGCATCGCCTGCACCAGCGGTTGTGGTGCATTAAGCTGATGGCTGAGCTGGCGGGCATCTGCCCGCCCGGCCAGTGCGAGACTGTCGCGAACCTGAATCAGACTGGTCATCTCATCTCCTAATGGCAATCGCTGCCGGTAGCGGGTTTACAACAGGCCGCCACATTGCGCGGTTGCAGATGAACGCTGACCCGGCTGCGGGCTTTGCGCAGGGCGGTTAAGACGAGGGCATTGAAGATCAGTACGATCAGGATAATGCCCGCGCTGTGTGCCGGATGCGTGCTGAACGTTGCCGCCTGATAGAACAGGGTTGCCAGTGAGTACGCCACGTTCAGCCCCCAGAAGATCGAGAACGTCATCCAGCTACGGCTGGTTTCACGGGCAATCGCCCCCATCACCGAGACGCAAGGCACGTAAAGCAATACAAAGATCAGGTAGCTGTAAGCCGAAATCGCCGAACCAAATTTGGTGCTCATGACGCCCATTGAGCTGACGCCCATTTCACCGTCGCCTTTGCTGGCTTCGATCGGGTTCGACAGCACGCTGATGCTGAAGGTATCTTTCAGACCCTGCCAGGTTTCTTTCACCGCGCCGCCCAGTTCATCGAACAGGTTGAAGCTGGCTGCATCGAAGGCTTCATTGGTGATGTGTTCGGCGGTATATAGCGTGTTCAGCGTACCGACCACCACCTCTTTTGCCATCGCACCGGTGACCAGACCCACGGTCGCCTGCCAGTTGTCAGGATGTACGCCCATCGGCGAGAGCACCGGTGTCAGCACTTTACTGACTGACGCCAGCGCCGAGTCATTGATGTTATCCACCGCCTTGCCGCTGAACGAGAAACTGTTCAGTGCGCCGATGAAAATACTGGCAATCACGATTACCTTACCGGCGCGCAGTACGAAACCTTTCAGACGTTGCCACGTTTGCAGCAGCAGGCTTTTCAGGTGCGGAACGTGATACACCGGCAGTTCCATCACAAACGGCGAGGCTTCGCCGCGCATGATGGTGTATTTCAGCAGCAGTCCGGTCAGGATAGCGACCACGATGCCCAACAGATACAGCGAGAACACCACGGATGCGCCGTCCTGCCCGAAAAAGGCCGCAGAGAACACCGCAAAAATCGCCAGACGTGCGCCGCATGACATGAACGGCGCCATCATCACGGTGATCAGCCTTTCACGCGGCGCATCCAGCGTGCGGGCACCCATAATAGACGGCACGTTACAGCCGAAACCGACAATCAGTGGCACGAAGGATTTACCCGGCAGGCCGAGCGACTGCATCAGCCTGTCCATGACGAACGCGGCACGCGCCATATAACCGGAGTCTTCAAGGAACGACAGGAACAGATACATCATGCCGATTTGTGGCACCAGAGGCAGCACGGTATTGATACCGCCCCCCAGCCCCTGTGCCAGAAAAATGGTCAGCCATTGCGGGAAATGCAGGGTAAAGCCAATCCACTGCGTGCCCTGAATGAAAATCGCGGCGGAGCCGATATCGAAAATCGGCTGCAGCGCACCACCGATGTTGATGGCCAGCACGAACATCAGATACATCACCAGCAGGAAAATCGGTACGCCCAGAAAGCGGTTGAGGATCACGCGATCGAGCACCTGCGTCAGTTTATTCGGCGCCGTAAGGTGGGAGTTGCTGATCTCTGCGCAAAGCGCCGCGATGCTCTGATAACGCGCATCGGCGATCAGCAGTGCCGGATCGTCCAGTTTCTGCTCAGCCAGCCGGGATCTCACCTGCGGCAATAATGCCTGTGCGTTGCCTGCGTGCGTCTGGCTATAAATATCCCCTTCAAGAATTTGCAGTGCCAGCCAGCGGCGTTGTTGCAGCGCCATGGCTGGCGGCATTTCGGCGGCCAGCACATCGACTTCCTGTTGTAAAACCGGATGATATTGCACACGTTCCAGCACAACCACTTGTGGCAATTCGTCGATGGCGGCTTTCAGTTCTTTGATGCCGCTGGCACGGGTAGAAACCAGCGCCACCACCGGGCAACCCAGACGAGCAGACAGCGCAGGGATATCAATATTGATGTTCTGGATTTTGGCGATATCCAGCATGTTCAGCGCCACGATGCATGGTACGCCCAGTTCCAGCAGTTGCAGTGTCAGGTATAAATTGCGCTCGAGGTTTGAGGCATCGACGACGTTGATCATCAGATCCGCGTCGCCGCTCAGAATGTAATGGCAGGCAATTTGTTCATCTAGCGAAGTTTGCTCGGAAATGGTGGTCAGGGAATAGGTGCCCGGTAAATCCACCAGCGTAATCTGGTGCGCTGCGGTGGCAAACTGACCTTCTTTGCGCTCGACGGTCACGCCTGCCCAGTTACCGACACGCTGGCGTGAACCGGTTAACTGATTGAAAAGCGTGGTCTTACCTGAGTTTGGGTTACCAATCAGGCCGATCGTTAATGGTTTCATTCGATAAAATCTACGTGTCAGAAAAGGTAAACATGCAAGCCCGGGGCCGCCGCGAAAAATGAACTGTCAAAGGCCTGATGTTGGGATCAGGCCATCATCTCGAGCTGGAGGAGATCGAGGTCTTTTCTGCGGACGACGAGGCTGGTACGGCGGGTTTCGATTTGTACCGGATCACCCATCGGCGCAACGCGGATAATGTTGAAAAATGACCCCGGTAACATCCCGAGTGACAACAGTTTCTGCCGGTAAGCCGGGCTGATTTCGTGTGAAAAGCCGGTAATTTTATAAGCACGTTTTGATTGAAGTTGCATAGTTCCTCGCGAAGCATTCAGGCATTTTGGGGGCAGCGTGACAAAGGTTACGCCGCGCTTCCGTGCCCGGTGATCTCACTTAACTGCGAAATATTGCTCAGAAATTGTCCATGGTGCGAAATTGTCAGCCTGTGGCTGACGGCGTATTGAATACGCAAAGAAGTACAAACGAGAATAGTTATCATAATTAGTACGCGTATAGAGACAAAAGAAAAGAGGGGGTGCCTCTTCACGGGAATCTCCACCGCGTCGCTATCGTATGCCTGCCGGATGGCCGATTTATTGATTTACCTCAGTGATTGATTCATTAAGACAGAGTTTAAAAAGTGTCGAAAAAAGATACATAAAAAAAGCCGCTGGATATCAGCGGCTTTGGTGTGGCGGGGAAAAACGAAGAATTAACGTTTTTTGCCGAGCGCGGCGGCCAGAGCATCGGCCATCGCGTTATTGCCTGCTGGCGCGGCATTGCGGCCCGACGGTTTGTTTGGCGCGTGGCGTTTCTGATTGTCTCGTGAATCTGACGCTGGCGCGGAAGAACGGCGCGCGGGTGCTTCGCCCGGTTGCTCGTCCAGTCGCATGGTCAGCGCGATACGTTTGCGTTGCAGATCGACTTCCATCACTTTGACTTTGACGATGTCGCCGGCTTTCACCACTGTGTGGGGATCTTCGACGAATTTGTTCGCCAGTGACGAGATGTGAACCAGGCCGTCCTGATGGACACCAATATCGACGAACGCACCAAAGTTGGTGACGTTAGTGACAGAGCCTTCGAGGATCATGCCCGGCATCAGGTCGTTCATGGTTTCCACGCCCTCGGCAAAGGTCGCGGTTTTAAACTCTGGACGCGGATCGTGCCCCGGTTTTTCCAGCTCTTTGATAATGTCGGTGACCGTCGGCACACCGAACTGCTCATCGGTGAATTCGCTGGCTTTCAGGCCACGCAGCACATTGGAATCGCCCATCAGTTCTTTCAGCGCCAGCTGTGTCGCCGCCAGAATGCGTTCCACTACCGGATAGGTTTCCGGGTGAACTGTCGAGGCATCAAGCGGGTTGTCGCCGTGGTTGATACGCAGGAAGCCCGCGCATTGCTCAAAGGCTTTTGGCCCCAGACGGCTGACTTTCAGCAACTGTTCGCGGTTACGGAACTGACCGTTTTCGTCGCGCCAGTTAACGATATTCTGCGCCATCATGCGTGTCAGACCGGCCACGCGGGTCAGCAGGGGAACGGATGCGGTATTGAGATCAACACCCACGGCGTTCACACAGTCTTCGACCACGGTATCGAGTTTTTTCGCCAGCTGAGACTGGCTGACGTCGTGCTGATACTGACCAACACCGATGGATTTCGGGTCGATTTTCACCAGCTCCGCCAGCGGATCCTGTAATCGACGGGCGATAGAGACTGCGCCGCGAATAGAAACATCCAGATCCGGGAATTCCAGCGCCGCCAGTTCGGAGGCGGAATACACCGATGCACCGGCTTCACTGACAATCACTTTCTGCGCTTTTACCGCCGGGAACTGTTTTTGCAGCTCAAGGAAGAAGCGCTCGGTCTCGCGGGACGCGGTGCCATTACCGATCGCCACCAGTTCGACATTATGTTTGATGCACAGCGCGGCAACCTGTTGTGCGGCTTTTGCTGCCTGACCGGTATGGGGATAAACCGTATCGATATCCACCAGTTTGCCGGTGTTATCCACAACGGCGACTTTTACACCGGTACGTAAACCCGGATCGAGACCCATAGTGGCGCGCATACCGGCGGGGGCGGCCATCAGCAAATCGTGCATGTTGCGGGCAAAAACGTTGATCGCTTCATCTTCGGCGCGTTCGCGCACGGTGCCCATCAGCTCGGTTTCGAGGTGCAGCAGCACTTTGATACGCCATGTCCAGTTGACCACGGCACGACGCCAGACGTCAGCAGGCGCGTTGTTCAGGCGCAGGCCCAGATGGTCGATGATCAGTTGTTCGGCATAGCTTTCTTTTGGCGGCTCGTCATGCTGCGGATCGGCATTCAGCGCCAGTTGTAAGATACCTTCGTTGCGGCCGCGGAACATCGCCAGCGCGCGGTGCGAAGGCACCTGAGAAATCGGTTCGTGATGGTCGAAATAGTCGCGGAATTTCGCGCCTTCCTGATCTTTACCTTCCACCATACGGGACGTCAGATGGGCGTTTTTCCACAGGTAATCGCGGACTTTCGCCAGCAGCGCGGCATCTTCAGCGAAACGCTCCATCAGAATGTAACGTGCGCCATCAAGGGCAGCTTTGGTGTCGGCCACGCCTTTATCGGCATCAATGAATTTTGCGGCAGCAGCGTCCGGCTCGTTTTGCGGATCGTTCCACAGCAATTCGGCCAGCGGCTCCAGACCGGCTTCGATAGCGATTTGTCCGCGCGTGCGGCGCTTGGGTTTGAACGGCAGGTAAAGGTCTTCCAGCTCGGTTTTGCTCAGCGTGGTATTAATGGCATTTGCCAGGTCGTCGCTGAGTTTGCCCTGTTCTTCGATAGATTTGAGGATGGTCTGGCGACGGTCTTCCAGCTCCCGCAGATAACCCAGACGGGTGTCCAACTGACGCAGTTGGGTATCGTCCAACCCACCGGTGACTTCCTTACGATACCGCGCAATAAACGGCACGGTATTACCTTCATCCAGCAGACGCACCACGGAAGCAACCTGCTCCGGGCGAACCTGCAATTCACTTGCGATAATGCGGCTCAGTTGATCATTCATAGGTCTGATATCAGTTTTTTTCGTTTAAAAAGCAGGGCACAGTTATACGGTTTGAAGACATAAAATGCCAGTCATCAGGCTGTCCGCCTGCGTGTTTTGAGAGTTAGCTGATCATTTCCCGTAGTCAATCTCATTGACGTACCAGGTCGCGTCGCCAACCGGCGTGGTGACCACCAGACTGTCGCCGACTTCTTTTTTCAACAGCGCGCGCGCCATCGGCGAGTCGATAGAAATGTAGTCTTTGCGGCCAAAAATTTCGTCATATCCGACAATGCGGAAACGCTTGATGTCGCCGTCGTCATTTTCGACTTCCACCCAGGCACCAAAGAACACTTTGCCGTCCTGTTGCGGTGAATAATCGACGATGCGCAGCTGTTCCATGCATTTGGTCAGATAGCGGATGCGGCGGTCGATTTCACGCAGCCGTTTCTTATTGTACTGGTAATCGGCATTTTCACTGCGGTCGCCCAGGCTTGCAGCCCAGGTGACCTTTTTGGTCACTTCGGGGCGTTCATCGCGCCACAGGAAATCCAGTTCAGTTTTGAGCTTGTCGTAGCCTTCACGGGTAATCAGTTTCGTCTTCATGTCACCTGTCGCTTTGCGCAAAATCCTCGCGCTATTGTTTCACACAATCGTGTCGCTGGCAGCGCAGAAATCAGCCGGAAATCCCCGGTTGCTGCTACGCTTTATCTGATGGCTTTTTAGGCGAATAATCATTATCCTGCGGCGCAATGCATTGAATTTAATAAAAGTCCTGATTCGCATAAAAATATCACTTCTGGCGATGGTTCACAGGGATTAGGGGTACAGCAACAAATGGATTTATTAAAATTCTTACTTCGTCTGCCTTTTACATTGATAAAAGGTGTTTTCCGCGTGCTGGCTTTTGTTCTGGGCCTGCTGGGGCGTGTCTTCAAACCGCTGGTCGGGAATATTGACTGGCGGGCACCTGCCTGGTGGACGGCCACTTCCGGCTGGCTGAAGCGCAGCTTTACGCGGATGGAAAATGGCGTAGATAAATACCCGAAAGCCATCAGTCTGGCGATTCTGGTTTTGCTGTGCGCCGCAGGTGCTGGCGTTTACGGCTGGCACTGGTGGCTCAATCGCCCGCAGCCGATAGAACCTGCACCAATGGTTTATCAGAACACCAGCGTGAGCGTCAGCGGCCCCGAGTCCGTCAATTACGCCGCGCAAAAGCCTGCACCGCAGCAAGTCATTTTCAGTTTCCGCCATTCTGCCGCGCCCGTGACGGAAGTGGGCAAAGTGGTCGAAAAAGGGATTTCCCTGAAACCTGCCACGGAAGGTGAATGGAAATGGGTAAGTGGTTACACCTTAGTGTTCACGCCTAAAAATCCGCTGCCGATGGGCAACAAATATGATGTGAACTTCACCCCTGATGTGCTGCTTGCGCCACAAATTAAACTGGCGAAAACTCGCTATGAATTTTCTGCCCCGGCTTTCGGTTATCAGTTGGGTCAGGCCGAGTATTATCAGGACCCGCAGGATCCCCAAAAACGCAGCGCGATTTTTAACGTTAAATTCAACGCACCGGTGGATGTCGCCAGTTTCGAAAAACAGATTTCGCTTGGCCTGACCGAAGGAAAAGCCAAAACCGGGACGAAACTCAATTATTCTGTGGTCTATGACCAGAAGAAACTCAATGCCTGGGTACATTCCGAACCGCTGAAATCGCTGGATCACGGTGGTTCCGTGCGTGTCATCATTGGCGAAGGCGTGAAAGCCTCTGTACCCTCAAATGCCACCGCGCAGGCGAAGAATGGCGTGGTGTCCGTGCCGACGCTCTATAGCCTGACGGTGAACGAAGCCAGCGCGCAGGTGGTGGATGCCGATGGCGCGAAAGGCCAGCGTGCGCTGATCGTCGGGTTCAGCGACGCGGTCAAAGACAAAGATATCCGCCAGGCAGTCAAAGTGTGGTTACTGCCACAGCATAATCCAAACGATCAGGACGAAGCCAAAGGCCCGGATGATTACGCAAGCTGGGCAGTCGACAGCGTCGAGAATAATGTGCTCGCGCAGGCCACCCCGCTGAATATCCAGCTTAATGACGCGGAAAGTGATTATCAGCCGCAGTTCAGCTTCCGTTTCGATGCGCCAGCCCACCGTGCCATGCTGGTGGAGATTGACAATATTCTGACATCTTCCGGCGGCTATAAAATGCCGGAAAAAGTCTACCGCATCGTTCAGGTTCCGGATTATCCGAAATCCCTGCAATTTATGTCGCAAGGCTCGTTGCTGTCGGTCAACGGTGACAAGCAAATCAGCGTCGCGGCGCGTAACGTACCGGGGCTGCGCCTGGACATCAAACGGGTGATCCCGAGCCAGCTGCAACACATCGTGTCGTTCAAAAGTCGTGAATATTCATCGGCGGAATTTAACCGTCTGAATGACGAGTATTTCACCGAGCACTTCAAATATCAGACGGCGGTGAATAACGACAAGCCGGGTGAAGTGAATTATCAGGGCGTCGATCTTTCGCGTTATCTCTCCACCGATCCGACCTCGCATCGCGGCGTATTCCTGCTGACGCTGTCGGAATGGGATCCGAAAAAGAAAGAAGTGAAACCGGAAGCGGATGACGACGGCAATGTGTATCAGGATGAAGACCAGAGCGGAGATGAAGCGCCGGTTGGCGATTCGCGATTCGTTGTTGTCACCGATTTGGGGATTATTGCCAAGCGTTCGCAGGATAAAACACGCGACGTATTTGTGCAGTCAATTCACAGCGGCACACCGGTGGCAAATGCGAAAGTCTCGGTTATTGCTAAAAACGGCGTCACGCTGCTGACTCAAACCACCGGTGCTGACGGGCATGTACGTTTCCCGGCGCTGGACGTTTATACCAGCGAGCGTCAGCCGGTGATGTTCCTGGTGGAAAAAGAGGGCGATGTCTCCTTCCTGCCAGCGGACCGGAATAACGATCGCGGCCTCGACTTCTCCCGTTTTGATGTCGATGGCGAAATCACCCCCAATGACCCGCGTACGCTGAGCAGTTATCTGTTCTCCGATCGCGGCGTTTATCGTCCGGGGGATACCTTCAATATCGGGTTGATCACCCGCGCTGCCGACTGGAGCAACGGGCTGGCGGGTGTGCCGGTGCGTGCGGAAATTCACGACCCGCGCGACAAGCTGATGAGCACTATCCCGCTGACGCTCGGTGCCAGCGGTTTCAATGAGCTGAGTTATACCACTGACGATAATTCACCTACCGGTGAATGGAATGTCTATCTGTATCTGATCGGCAAAGACAATGAGTCTTCCACTTTGCTGGGACATACCTCGGTTAACGTCAAAGAGTTCGAGCCGGATCAGCTGAAGGTGAAATTACAACTGACGCCGGAGCGTAAACAAGGCTGGGTGAAACCCTCAGAATTGCAGGCCAATATTGACGTACAGAACCTGTTCGGTACGCCTGCGCAGGACCGGCGCGTGACCTCGAAACTGACGCTGCGCCCGATGTATCCGAGCTTCGATCAGTTCCCGGATTACGCTTTCTATGAGAACCGCCAGAACAGCGACGGTTTCGAAACGGAACTGGAAGAGCGCACGACGGATGAAAAAGGCGCGGCGAATATCCCGCTGGATCTGAAATCTTACGCTGACGCGACCTATCAGTTGCAACTGCTGTCCGAGGCGTTCGTGGCCGGTGGCGGACGTTCCGTGGCCGCAACGGCTCGGGTGCTGGTATCGCCGTATGACTCTCTGGTCGGCGTAAAAGCCGACGGCGATTTAGGCTATATCAACCGCGATGCAGCGCGCCATCTGAACATTATTGCGGTCGACCCGTCGCTGAAGCAGATTGCGTTGCCGGATCTGAAAGTCGCGCTGATTGAACAGAAATACATTTCAGTGCTCACCAAACAGGATTCCGGCGTTTACAAATATCAGTCGAAAATGAAGGAAGTGCAGTTGTCGGAACAGCCGCTGTCGCTGACGGCGCAGGGCAACGACCTGACGCTGGCGACGGATAAACCGGGTGATTTCGTGCTGGTTATTGAAGATGCGAAAGGCAATGTGCTGAACCGCATTGGCTATACCGTGGCCGGTAACGCCAACCTCAGCCGTTCGCTGGACAGGAATGCCGAACTGAAGCTGAAACTCAATCAGGCGGAGTACCAGCCGGGTGAGGAAATCGAGGTATCCGTTAACGCGCCGTACACCGGCAGCGGGCTGATTACCATCGAGAAAGATAAAGTCTACAGCTGGCAGTGGTTCCATACCGACACCACCAGTTCGGTGCAGAAAATCCGTGTTCCTGCAGGCATGGAAGGCAACGGCTACATCAACGTGCAGTTCGTGCGTGATGTGAATTCCAATGAAATCTTTATGAGCCCGCTGAGCTACGGCGTGATGCCGTTCAAAATCAGCACTAAAGCCCGCCAGAACACTCTCGACGTCAACGCGCCTGAGGTGATTAAACCGGGGGAAAATCTGGTCATGACGGTGAAGACCGACGGCCCGCAACAGGTGGCGCTGTTTGCCGTCGATGAAGGGATTTTGCAGGTGGCGCGTTATCGCCTGAAAGATCCGCTGGAGTACTTCTTCCGTAAACGTGAACTGGGCGTGGAAAGCTCGCAGATTCTGGATCTTATCCTGCCGGAATTCAGCAAGCTGATGCAGCTCGCCGCCGCGCCGGGCGGTGACGCCGGTGAAGGTCTGGATCTGAACGTCAATCCGTTTAAACGTAAGCGCGACAAGCCGGTGGCGTACTGGTCGGGCATTACCGAAGTGAACGGCGAGAAGCAGTTTGATTATCCGGTGCCGGATTATTTCAACGGTAAAATCCGCGTGATGGCGATTTCCGTGACGCCGGACAAAATCGGTAAAGCGCAGACCTCGGCAACCGTGCGCGACAACTTCATCATGACGCCAAACGTGCCGTCGATGGTGGCACCGGGTGATGAGTTTGATGTCAGCGTAGGTGTCAGTAACAACCTCGAAGGGCTGAACGGCAAAAGCATTCCTGTTGCTATCCACCTGACTGTACCGCCGCAGCTTGAAGTGGTGGGCCAGGCCGATCAGAACCTGTCGCTGGCTGAAAAACGCGAGGGCGTGATTAATTTCCGCTTACGCGCCAAAGCCTTGCCGGGTGATGCGCCGCTGGTGTTTGAGGCGACGTATGGCGATAAAACCAGCCGCCGCACGATCAGTACGTCGGTGCGCCCGGTAATGCCGTTCCGCACGCAGTCGGTGATGGGACGCATGAACGGCAGCAGCCAGGACGTCGATAATCTGCGTCAGATGTTTGATGCTTACGCGGTGCGTAACGCGGCGGTGTCCAACTCGCCGCTGGTACTGACCAGCGGGTTATCCCAGTATCTGGCGGATTATCCGTATTACTGTTCTGAGCAGATTGTCAGCCGCTCGGTGCCGCTGATCCTCGAAACCGTGCATCCGGAAATGCGTGGCAATCTCAGCCCGGCGGACAGCAGCAAGCAACTGAAAGATATGCTGGGGGTGCTGCGTTCACGACAGAACGACAGCGGCGCGATTGGCCTGTGGCGTTCATCGCCGCAAACCGATCCGTTCGTCACGCCGTATGTAGTGCAATATCTGCTGGAAGCCAAAGCGGCGGGCGTTGCGTTGCCAGCCGGTATGCTGGAAGAAGCCAATTCGGCACTGCGCGAACTGGCAGCGAATCAGAATGATGATTTGTATACCCTGCGTCTGCGCGCATGGGCGGTTTATTTGCTGACGCGTCAGGGTGAAATCACCACCAGTTCGCTGGCCTCGGTGCAGGATACCTTGCAGCAGCGCTATCCGGACACCTGGAAAACCGATCTCAGCGCGATGTATCTGGCATCTTCTTACCGTCTGCTGAAAATGGATGATGAGGCGAATACGCTGTTGCAACCAACGTGGGCGCAACTGAGCAAGGCGTATGACAAAGCCTGGTGGACGCAAAGTTACTTTGATCCACTGGTGCAGGACGCGACGCGGCTGTATCTGATCACCCGTCACTTCCCGGAAAAAGTCTCCGCGATTCCGCCACAGGTGCTGGAAAATATGGTCAAGGCACTGAAAGAGGAACGCTACACCACGTATTCCTCGGCAATGAGCATTCTGGCGCTGGAGAGTTATTCCGCACAGGTGGCGGCGCAGGCCACGGCACCGGATGCGCTGAAAATTACGCAACTAAGCAAAACCAAAAATGTCGAACCGCAGCTGATTTCACAGGTTCAGGGGCTGTTTGCTAAAGCGAATTTCACCGCTGACGCGCAGGCACTTCGCATTGAAAACGGCAATAACGCGCCCGCCTGGTACGTGGTGACGCAGGCGGGTTACGATCTGGCAGCGCCGAAGAAAGCCATTTCCCGCGGTCTGGAAATCACCCGCGATTACACCGATGAAAAAGGCAACGCAGTCACGCAGGTGACGCTGGGGCAGAAGATCAATGTGCATCTGAAAGTCCGCGCCAACTCGCAGGAAGGGCAGGACAATCTGGCGATTGTGGATTTGTTGCCGGGCGGATTCGAAGTGGTCCAGCAAACGCCACCGGAACCGGAATCTGACAGCAGTGATGAAAACAGTGAAGCAGAAGCTTCAGCGTCCTGGCAGTCACCGCTGGCGGCATCGGGTTCTACGTGGGCACCGGATTACAGCGATATTCGTGAAGATCGCGTGGTGATTTACGGCAGCGCCAGCACCGATGTGCAGGAGTTTGTGTATCAGATTAAAGCCACCAACACCGGCAGTTTCGTGATCCCTCCGGCTTACGGGGAAGCGATGTATAACCGTGAAGTTCAGGCGTTGTCGGTCAGTGATAAAAAACTGGTGGTCGTGCCGGCTGATGAAGCGGCTGTTGCTAAAAAATAACACAATGCAGAAGCCCCGCCGCTGATGGCGGGGCTTAACCTGTTCTGAGTAGCAAGATGATCACCTTTCGCGCATTTTCTAAAACAGCCAAACGTCTGCTGCAAAACATCGCGATGGCGGTTTTTTTACTGGCGATGATTATTGTGGCATGCCGCCTCTGGCCACATCCGCTCCTTTCTCAGGGCCAGCCTTTTTCCACCGTCTATTATGACCGTCAGGGTACGCTGATGCGTATCACGCTGGCGAACGACGACCGTTATCGCCTCTGGACGCCACTTGAACAGGTTTCTCCGCTGGCGGTGAAAAGCTTGTTGCTGCATGAAGATCGCTGGTTTTATATCAACCCCGGTTTTAACCCGTTCAGCCTGATGCGGGGGTTCTGGCGCAGCTATGTGACGGGTGGAAAGATGCAGGGCGGCTCCACTATCACGATGCAACTGGCGCGGATGCACTGGCATCTGAACACCCGCACGCCATCGGGTAAAATCATGCAGGTTCTGCGCGCGGTGCAACTGGAACTGAGTTATTCCAAACATGACATTCTCGAAGCCTATCTGAATACCGCACCGTACGGGCGAAATATTGAAAGCATTGGCGCGGCCAGCCTGATTTATTTCAACAAAGCCCCGAAGGATCTGACGTTACCGGAAGCACTGACGCTGGCGGTTCTGCCACAATCGCCGAGCTACCGTATCGACTCTAAAACCGGTGTTGTCGGTGCGGCGCTGACGCAGGCTCGTAACCGGCTTTTCCAGCGCTGGCAGGCCCATTATGCAACCGACAGCAGCCAGACTTCATTGTTCAGATTGCCGCTGGCACTGCGCCAGCCCGAACAGATGCCTTATATTGCGCCGCATTTCATCGAGCAGTTACGCCAGCAGAACCCGCAAATTATCCGCACGGATACCCGTATCGACACCACACTGGATGCCGGTTTGCAGCGGCTGATCGAGCGGCAGGTGAATGCGTTTATCACCCGCAACGAAAGCCGTGGGATTCACAATGCTGCTGTTGTGCTGGCCGATACCCGTGATATGGGTGTGCGTGCGCTGGTCGGTTCCGCCGATTACTACAACCGTACGATTCAGGGGCAGGTGAACGGCACCAACGCGAAACGCTCGCCCGGTTCGGCGCTCAAACCGTTTATTTACGCGCTGGGCATGGAGCAGGGCGTGCTGCATCCGATGACTATTCTCAAAGATGTACCTTCAGCATTTGGGGCATATGCGCCGGAGAATTTCGACCGGCGATTTCTCGGACCAGTGACTGCCACCGATGCGCTGAACTTCAGCCGCAACATTCCGGCCGTGTATGTGGCTTCACAGCTTCGCCAGCCGACGTTCTATCAGTTTCTGCGTCTTTCCGGCGTGGCGGATATGTCCAGCGAGAACCATTATGGTTTATCGCTGGTGCTGGGCGGTGGCGAAGTGACGATGCAGGAACTGGCAAAACTGTACGCATTGCTGGCGAACCGTGGCGTCTTACAGCCGTTACGGATGCAGAAATCCGATCCGCGGCAGACAACGCCGGTCAGGTTACTGAGTGAAGAGGCCAGTTTCATCACCCTCGATATGCTGCGCCAGCACCGCCGTCCGGGTGATACGCTGGCACAGGCACCGTCTTCACTGCCAGTTTACTGGAAAACCGGCACGTCCTGGGGCTTTCGTGATGCCTGGAGCGTGGGGGTTTTCGGGCCTTACGTGCTGGTGGTGTGGGAAGGGAATTTCGACAGCAAAGGCAACAACGTGTTTGTCGGTGCCGATGCGGCCGCGCCGCTGTTCTTCAATATTATCGACAGCATTACCGCCAGTTATCCTGATTTGCAGGAACCCAAACGCCCGTTTCCCAAAGGGTTGAAAAGGGTGGATATCTGCCTGGCCAGCGGTGATTTGCCGACGCCATGGTGCCAGCAAAAAGGCAAAACCTGGTTTATTCCGGGCAAGTCGCCGATCAAAGTCGATACGGTTTACCGCCCGGTGCGCCTCGATAAACTGACCGGTGAAGTGGCATGCCCGCCTTATGAGGAGGACGAAACCCGTACGGAAGTGTTTGAGTTCTGGCCATCGGATCTGGCGAATGTTTTTGCACAGGCAGGGTTGCCAAAACGTAAGCCCCCGGCGAATCACTGCAAGGATGAGGGCGTTGACGTGAGTGGCAATCCGCCACGCATCACGTCACCGCTGAAAAATACCACCTACACGCTGCGGCAGTCACAGCAAGGCCGTGACCGGATTTCCTTTAATGCGGTCACGGATGCGGACAGTAAAACGGTGTACTGGTTTGTCGATGACATCTACCTCGGCAGCTCCGCCAGCAAATCCGCTATCGACTGGCGGCCTATCAATAACGGCCAGTATCGCATTCGCGCGGTGGACGACCACGGGCGCGCGGACAGCCGGTTGGTGAGTATTGAGATTGTGAACTGAACAGCGTGGCAGGCTTATCGGATATCTATTTTCAAGGTCGCCATCCCACTGAATTCGCCGGTATCCAGCCCGCCACCAATGAGGTTAATTGGGTAAGCCGTCATAGAGATGTTTCCCATACCGTTTTGATTCATGGGTAAGTTTCCAGATTCAAAAGGGATCGCTGTACCGCTGGCATTCTCAACGCGAATGCCAATATCGGCTTTATTGTCAGAAGGCCGGCGTCTGGCGACCAGCGTGTACTGATCTGTCAGGTCGTCCCCCTTCAACAGCATGGCAAGCTGTGTACCTGCCGGGATCTTCGGCAATCCATTGGCTGTGCAGTCATACGTAATGTTGAACGTTACAGGAATAAACCCTCTGGGAGGCTGATTGAGCGTGGTGAATTTATTGGTGGCGATGGCACCGAAATTGACCGTGATCGTTTCACCTTTATTGATTTCGCAGCTTTGGGGTACGGTCAGTTTTCCGCTGACGTAGACGCGGGCAACAGGGGAGCCAAGCGGAGGGGCGGTCACTATGGCCGTACCTGATGACAAATAAATCTCAGCGATCTCTGTTCTTGGTATATCCAGTTCTCCGATAAAAGGGGTGGTGATATAAAAAGTTAATGAACCTTGAGAACCAATGTCGAGGCTGGCACGGGTATTTTGCTGCACGCAAACGCCGTTATTATTTGCATCTGTGTGATGCGTGGCATCGCCAAGTGTTTTGGTCGTCGGCACCGGAACATCAGTTGCCGGAGGCAGATCAAGGCTTGCTTTGACATCAATGTGGTCATTAATTTTGTAATATCCCGGCTCAGTTCCCTTAGGTAAGGCGGTTTTTACGGTGTACATCAGCAGTACTCCACTGCGGCTGCTGGCATCTTTGTCGGTACAATTGCAGGCAATGGTGTAATTTTGCATTCCACCATTCATGCTTTTTTCATACTTTTTCCCTCTCTCGTTGTCCGACGCGGGGATGTCTTCATGAAGAAAGTTTTCATAACTCACGGCGGCACCATTTTCTGGCGAGCACATTGCCGATCCCGCTTGTGCGAGGGATGAAAAACTATTTATGGCGATCCCCAACAGTGCGAGCTTTATGAGTGATGTCAGGTTGTGCAAAACCTGTTTTTTAGTGTGCATGAATTATCCTTAAATACACTGAGCCTTCAGCGAATTCACCTGAGAGGTTGAGGCAGAAATGTTGAGTTGAGCCTGACATTGCTGAGATGCGTTATTCCCCCATTTGACATGAAGTAAAACGGGTTTTTCTAACGGGATACCTGACAGATAAACGACGCCGCCCTCATCCACGATATTGCTTTGTTTATCAGTGGCCGCCACGGCACCAAACGGGACTGTGGCCCCGTTTGGTCTGACAAGTGTCACCAAAACTCTGGCCCCCACTCGGGCATCAAAATGTGCCGTCACCATGGCGCCGGAATTCGGGATCACAATGGCTGAGGTATTTTCGATATCTACGTCGTCAGGCAGGGTGGTGGTGTCCATGGCGATACGGTTTTCGTTATACGCAGTCAGATACGGGACGACAGCAAAACCACGCCAGTCTGTTCTGACGCCAGGAAGATTTTGCAGACGTGCCCCACTGGCTCCATTGGTATCAATCAATGCAAAGGAATCACCGAGAGGTTGAGACAAAGTGGCACCCCGGGAATGCGCCACGATCCCGCCGGCAATGCCGTAGCTGAGTTGCTGAGAATCCCTGCTGTAATTGTAACCTGCATTGAGATTGCCAAAGGAGGAGCGGTAAGAAGAGTAAAGGTTGCTGCCGCTTTCACTGTTATGATCGGTATAACTTTGCTGAACTGAATAGCTCAGGCGACGATCGTCAAGCGCGGTTCCGCTTAATCCAACCTGATGCCGTGTCCCTTCGCCTTTCTGGTGAGAGACATTGTATGTCCCCCAGCTTTGTGGCAACCAACGGCTGAGCGGAATACGGACGTTCAGGGATATCTGTTGATCGTTATCCTGATCCTGTAACTGGCTGTAGGAATAGCTCAGGTTATAGCTGATACCAAACAGACTGTTGTTTAAGCCCAGTGAGAGATTCTTCTCCTTGCCGCTGTTATTCCAGTAGTCCTGTTTGTATCCTGACAGATACAGGCTCGCGCCTTGCCACAATGTCTGATTGATATTGAACTGGATTTTACTGCGTTTGTGATAATCAAGTTCCGGAACATTGTCGCCATCAAGATATTGTGTGGACTCATCGAAGTCGTAATATCCCGCACTTGAGTACCGATAGCTTGCCAGACTGAAATCTGTGTCGGTCATTTCAATATTTTTCGAATACTGGACGCGATATGACTGACCTGAGGTGGTTTGATTATTGTCCAGTGTAGAACGGGCATGGGTAACATCAGCCGAAATGCCGCCCAGCCACCGGAGGTTATAACCCATGCCGATGAGTCCTGAGAGGTAATCTTCAGATACCACAGAGCCACCGTAGGACGTAATGGTGTTTGAAATACCATAGATAGCCGTACCTTGAGCAAAGGTTGGCTCTTTCTCATTGTTATCTGTCGCGCGATAAGTCCCCGCTGTTGCGCTGTATTTCAAACGACCAGGGCGTTGCATGATGGGAATCGCTGAAAAAGGCTGATTAAACCGGCGTTCAGTCCCGTCAGCTTCTTTCACCGTTATCTCAAGATTTCCGCTGTAGGATGAGGGATAAAGATCGCTAATCTCAAAGGCACCCGGAGGGACAAAAGACTGATAAATAATGTGATCATTTTGCCGGATAGTGACTTCTGCATTTGAGTTTGCAATACCCCGTATGGTGGGTGCGAAACCGCGCTGGCTGTTTGGCAGCATATTATCGTCAGAAAAAAGCTGAACCCCGGAGAACGGGACACTGCTGAGAATTTCTCCGGAGGTCGAATTTTCACCGATTTGGAATTTTGATTTTAAGGTTTTGATATCCCGTTCGGCGTAGGTTGAGATCGTATCCCAACGCTTCTCACCTCCGCTGTTGCTGTAAGTCGTATAATTACGTAAGCGCCACGGGCCTACGTTGAAGCCATTTTGCAGATTCAGGTATTGGCTGGAATCATCACTGCCATTTCGGTAACTCCTCTGGCCGCCTGAATAGGAATAATTTGAGAAAAGTACAGGTGCGCCGTCATCCCATTTTTCCGGATCAATATAGTCTTCAGCTTTTTGAAGGATCGCTGCCTGCGGAATGCTGAAATTAAGCTGCATGAGGTAGAAATCAAATTTGACGTCTGCAGCAGGGATATATTGTGCAAGCGAACCCAAAGGTGCGTCCGGCTGATGATTTTTTAACGCCGGAAACGCATCAACATTGACGCCCAGTAACCGCAATATATCAGGCGTGATCTGTGGCTCAAGCGTGCCGTCTGGTTTGGACAAGTAGCTGATTGAATGACGTATTTTTAATTTTTTATTCACATACAATGCAGTGTCATAGTTACCTGGTAACTGTGCCTGGTCATTACTCTGGAACAACGAGAGGTCGACATCCCCAACATCACCGGCTTGACGCTCGATGAACTGAGGATCGAAATAGACATTTTCTGAACGGGCCGGGTGAGCGGCGAGTAATCCCAAAGCCGTACTGGCCAGCAGGCCACCCAGTTTTAGCACGAGCGGCGCGGAGGTCTTTTTAATGTCTCCAGACAAGCTCTTCTGTAAAAATTTTTCATCCGTGAGCATAGTTTTCTCGTGCTTCTGAGTTGCCGTAATTAGGCGATTGCTGTGAGTTATGGCGTGGCTTTATTGGTCCGGTTACAGAGGTTGCTCATATCGTTCTGTCGTGCCGCCATAGTCATTTATCGCTTCCCATTTCACACTGTTGCCTGAGATTTTCGCGGGAAGAATGACATCCAGCTCGCTCAATGGCGCAATCATGGCCACCTCTTTTAAAAAAGTTGAGCCAATGCTGAGTGAACTGAAAACAACGTGATAAGGGCTCTGATTCTTGATAACGAGATGACCGTTATTTCTGGAGAAAGTGAGCGCCTTCGGTGCTTCAAACGATTTTCCGGGCAGTTTTGTTGGCCGGTAAAAGAGCTTTATCCGCGTATTGACCACCAGTTTAAGTTCGTTTTTTGTATTTTTTGGCGTTGAAGGTATCGCTTTAACATTGATATAGAAAACGGACTCTCTGTCTGTCGGGAGGACGCTGCCGTTATAGGAAATGCGCAGGTTACTTTCCTGTTGAGCATTCAGTCGAAATAGTGGCGGGGTGATAATAAAAGGACCGCGTGTTTTTTCTCCCCCCGCATCAACCCACGATTGTATGAGGAAAGGATTGTTATCGGCATTATTTTTAACGGAAAGGGTAGCTTCCCTTTTATCTGCATCATAAATAACGCGTGTCCGTCCGACAATAATTCCGCCGGCATAGGTTATTTGTGATGTAACTACTGAAGTTATAATGAAAAGTAATGTTAATATTTTTGACTTACCCATTCGAATATGAATCCTTACAGTAGCAATATATCCATGCGGTAATTGAATAAACGTATAAGAAATGCCCTGTAGAATTAATTTTTTACAGGGCAAGGCTCAAAGTACTTATCTGTAATCGAGAGTGACTTTCACGCGCGCGTCTGCCGCACCGGCAGTGATATCGCCAGGCAATTTAAACGACTCATAGTATGCGAGAAGGTTGACATTCATAACCTTTCCGGGGATTGGATAGATGATGTCAGGTAATCCGTTGATTTTCATTATCTCGTTGGTTTCTGCATCTTCGATTCTGATGCCGACACCATCCGCCATTTCATCACCGTAATCATTGCCAAGTGCAATCAAATCAGTGGTATCAGCAACGGTATCTGACTCCAGCCATATCCGGAAGTGAGGGGTAGGATTACTTTCAGTAACGACAGGACAGTTATCAAGTGGCAGGGTAAAAGGGATCTTCGGAGAGAGATCACCAATTTCCTGGAATTGAGCTGCTGAATAAGTCCCTAAAGGTATATTGAGCTCTTCACCCCCATTGATTTCACAGGCCTCTTCAACAATCGCACCCGTAAAATTAATAGCGCCATCGATCGCATAGCTATTTGCAGCCATAGCCAAAAATATCCCACCCGCTAAGAGCTTGAACTTGGTTTTCATTTTTTGCGTCCATTCAGAAATAAAAATTAGTGGTTAATCTAAAGATGACTTTATCGGATTAAATAAAGTGAATTCATCACCTTCAGACGCCGGATTCTATCAAGTGTTCTATACATTGAATAGTCGGTGGCATCCTGTCTAATTAAATGATAATGAGTTTTTAATCTGAAATATCACTGTCTATGATCTTTATGGTTTGGTTAATTCATTCAAATGATCAGTTGGTGGGTAAATGATCTATTTCTCAAATAAAATATTATCCTTATCACTTTATTATTAATCAAACGAATAAGTAAAATCACCAAACTTTTATCCCCACGGGCACATTGAGATGATCATTTTCCTGATACTTTCGGCAGAAATGCTCAGATAATGACCAGAAAAACGGATGAGCAGGTTTGCAGAGCGGGACACCCCGTAACAAACCAACCTTCGCTTGCAGAAGACTCCTCTGATATTGTTGATAAATTAGGAAATCCATAATCATTGTTACAATTTCGACTAGAATATATACCATTAAACGCTGTCTGTTTTGGCTGACTTTTCTAACAATACAAGCTTGAGGCATTCACGCCTTTGGGAGATTTAAATGCAAGAAAATCACAAGATTCTGGTGGTCGATGACGATATGCGCCTGCGTGCACTTTTGGAGCGTTATCTGACTGAACAGGGCTTCCAGGTGCGTAGCGTTGCCAATGCTGAACAAATGGACCGTTTGCTGACCCGTGAGTCATTCCACCTGATGGTTCTGGATCTGATGTTGCCTGGCGAAGATGGCTTATCTATCTGCCGTCGTCTGCGCAGTCAGAGCAACCCGATGCCGATCATCATGGTGACGGCGAAAGGGGAAGAAGTTGACCGTATCGTGGGGCTGGAAATTGGTGCCGACGACTACATTCCTAAGCCATTTAACCCGCGTGAACTGCTGGCGCGTATCCGCGCAGTCCTGCGGCGTCAGGCCAATGAACTGCCAGGCGCACCTTCTCAGGAAGAGGCGGTTATCTCATTTGGTAAGTTCAAACTAAACCTCGGCACCCGCGAAATGTTCCGTGAAGATGAGCCTATGCCACTGACCAGTGGTGAGTTTGCCGTGCTGAAAGCGCTGGTAAGCCATCCGCGTGAGCCACTGTCCCGTGACAAGCTGATGAATCTGGCGCGTGGCCGTGAATACAGTGCGATGGAACGCTCTATCGATGTGCAGATTTCCCGTCTGCGTCGTATGGTAGAAGAAGATCCGGCGCATCCGCGTTACATTCAGACTGTCTGGGGTCTGGGCTACGTATTTGTACCGGACGGCAGTAAGGCATGAAGCGAATACGCTTTTCACCGCGTAGCTCGTTTGCCCGAACACTGTTATTAATCGTCACCTTGCTGTTCGTCAGCCTGGTGACGACCTATCTGGTGGTGCTGAACTTCGCCATTCTGCCCAGCCTGCAGCAGTTCAATAAGGTATTGGCATACGAAGTCCGTATGCTGATGACTGACCGGCTGCAGTTGGAAGATGGGACGTTGCTGGCGGTTCCACCGGCATTTCGTCGCGAAATCTACCGCGAACTGGGCATTTCTCTTTATACCAACTCTGCGGCCGAGGAGAGTGGCCTGCGCTGGGCGCAGCATTACGAATTCCTCAGTCAGCAGATGGCGCAGCAACTCGGTGGTCCTACTGACGTGCGCGTCGAGGTCAATAAAAATACCCCGGTGGTGTGGCTGAAAACCTGGTTGTCGCCTGACATCTGGGTGCGGGTTCCCCTTACTGAAATCCATCAGGGCGATTTCTCCCCGCTGTTCCGCTATACGTTGGCGATTATGTTGCTGGCGATTGGTGGCGCGTGGCTGTTTATCCGTATTCAGAACCGCCCCCTGGTTGAGCTGGAGCATGCGGCGTTGCAGGTAGGGAAAGGCATTATCCCGCCGCCGCTGCGTGAATACGGTGCGTCTGAAGTGCGTTCTGTGACGCGGGCGTTTAATCAGATGGCTGCCGGTGTCAAACTGCTGGCCGATGACCGTACCCTTCTGATGGCGGGCGTCAGCCATGATCTGCGTACGCCGCTGACGCGCATTCGTCTGGCGACCGAAATGATGAGTGACGATGACAGTTATCTCGCCGAGTCGATCAATAAAGATATCGAAGAGTGCAACGCGATTATTGAGCAGTTCATCGATTATCTGCGCACCGGACAGGAGATGCCGACCGAGATCACCGATCTTAACGGTATTCTGGGCGAAGTGATTGCGACGGAAAGCGGTTATGAACGTGAGATCGACTCTGGTCTGGCGGACGGCGAATTGCTGGTCAATGCTCATCCGCTGTCTATCAAACGTGCCGTGGTGAATATGGTGGTGAATGCTGCCCGTTATGGCGACGGCTGGATTAAAGTCAGTAGTGGTCGCGAATTGCAGCGGGCCTGGTTCCAGGTTGAAGACGACGGCCCGGGCATTGAGCCTGACCAGCTTAAGCATCTGTTTCAGCCATTTGTGCGTGGCGAAAGTGCGCGAACTACCAGCGGAACCGGACTCGGGCTGGCGATTGTTCAGCGCATTATTGATGCCCACTCAGGCACGCTGGATATCGGGAAAAGTGACCGCGGGGGATTACGAATTCGGGCCTATCTGCCGTTACCGGTTGAGATGCTGAAAGCGGTGGCGGTACAGCAAAAACTGGTTTGATTAAGGGGAGCCTTAATGATCCCTTTTATTCAGACAGGTGAAAGTTTCGGTTTCTCAATTTCGGCGATCACTTATCGCGCTGCGGCAGCTGAAACATAGCCAGCGCGGAGCGCGCAATAGAGCCCGGGATTCCTTAAGGGGGGTGGCGATAAGCCACCTTTAAGGCCAGTGTGGGTGGCAACCCACGGTTTAACAGCAGCCCAGCCGCTGGCTTAATTCTTCCTGCTCATCACATAATACTCTGCCGCTTCTTCCCGCCATCGTGGTGTTTCCGCCGTATCCCATGGATTAACTAACACCACGCCCGTGTGTGCAAACACTTCTGCGTGATCTGTGGCAAGCCCCGCCTGATGGTTCAGGCAGATTGCCGCGAGCTGCATATCACGCTCCGCCATCTCAATATTGGCCGCCTTCGATAAGGCCATCACACGCGGGTAATACAGCGCGCTGGCCGCATCAAACGGCAATAGCCTGCCCGCGAAATCCTGGTTCATCATCTCCAGCAAAGCGTCCGAAAGCGCGGCTTTCGGCTGATTCTCCGGCAGACTATCCGCCCAGCTGAAAAGCGCCGCGACGCTCAGGCTGGTCAGATACAGTTGTGTGGCGTCCTGCGCGTCCAGCCATTGCAGCACGTTCTTTTGCGGGAAGGGGCTAATCATCTCAAGGATGACGGCAGTATTGAGGATGATCATTTCGGTGGCAGTTCCAGATGTTCCACGCTCAGGGAAGAAAAGCGCTGGCGCAGCTGACTGCCCAGACCAAAATCAGGCACAGTAGTGGTCAGCGCCTGTTTTAGTATCAAACGTGCTTCTTCTTCCATCGAATGGCCTTTTCTGGCCGCCGCAATGCGCAGTAATTCCTTCACATCATCATCCAGATTACGAACGGTAATCGTCGCCATATCAGGCTCCTCTGACAGCAATGCTGTCATTCTGAAATGCCGCTGGGCTGGTTGCAATAAAAAAGGCGCGGAAGCCCGCGCCTGATAAGAGTTTGCCAGCAGATTAGCGTTTCGGTCCGGCACTGACCAGTGCGGCGCCAGCCGGGGTATCGGTGTATTTGTCGAAGTTATCGATAAATAACTGTGCCAGATGTTCAGCTTTTTCCTGCCACTGTTCACGGCTGGCGTAAGTATTGCGCGGATCCAGAATATGCGTGTCGACGCCCGGCAGCTCAACCGGCACCGCCAGATTAAACAGCGGCAAGGTGAAGGTTTCCGCATCATCAATGGTGCCGTTGAGGATCGCGTCGATAATAGCGCGGGTATTTTTCAGCGAAATACGTTTGCCGGTACCATTCCAGCCAGTGTTCACCAGATAGGCCTGAGCGCCTGCAGCTTCCATGCGCTTCACCAATACTTCGGAGTATTGCGTCGGGTGCAGCATCAGGAACGCCGCACCAAAGCAGGCAGAAAAGGTTGGCGTGGGTTCAGTGACACCGCGCTCAGTTCCGGCCAGCTTCGCAGTGAAACCGGACAGGAAATGGTATTGCGTTTGCGCGGCTGTGAGACGGGAAACCGGCGGCAATACGCCAAACGCATCGGCTGTCAGGAAAATCACTTTACTGGCGTGACCGGCTTTCGATACCGGTTTCACGATATTTTGAATGTGATAAATCGGGTAGGAGACGCGGGTATTCTCAGTCTTGCTGCCGTCATTGAAGTCGATTTTGCCGTCTGCGCTGACCATCACGTTTTCCAGCAAGGCATCGCGTTTTATCGCACCGAAAATTTCCGGCTCGGCGTCTTTGCTCAGTTTGATGGTTTTGGCATAGCAGCCACCTTCAAAGTTAAAGACGCCGTCATCGTCCCAGCCGTGCTCATCATCACCGATAAGCTGACGCTTCGGATCGGTGGATAAGGTGGTTTTGCCGGTACCGGAGAGACCAAAGAACACCGCCACATCGCCTTTTTCGCCGACGTTCGCTGAGCAATGCATTGAGGCGATACCCTGCAATGGCAGCAGATAGTTCATGACTGCGAACATGCCTTTCTTCATTTCGCCGCCGTACCACGAGCCGCCTATCAGCTGGATACGCTCGGTCAGATTGAAAGCGATGAAGTTTTCAGAATTCAGGCCCTGTTTCTGCCAGTCCGGATTGGTACATTTCGCGCCGTTCATCACGATGAAATCAGGCTCGAAATTTTCCAGTTCATTGACTTCGGGGCGAATGAACATGTTCTTGACGAAATGTGCCTGCCAGGCGACTTCCGTAATAAAGCGTACTTTCAGGCGCGAGTCTGCATTGGCACCGCAGAAGGCATCAACGATAAACAAACGTTTCCCGGATAGCTGGTTGCTGACAAGCGCCTTGAGTGATGTCCAGATTTCCTGCGACAGCGGTTTGTTATCATTTTTCCCTTTGCCCTGATCAGCCCACCAGAGCGTATCGCGTGTGGTGTCATCACGGACGATATATTTATCTTTCGGCGAGCGGCCGGTGAAAATGCCAGTATCGACATTCACTGCACCGAGCTCTGTCACCTGCCCGCGCTCATAACCTTCCAGGCCCGGGGCCGTCTCTTCTGCAAAAAGAGTTTCGTAATCAGGGTTATAGACAATTTCGCTATTCTGGTGGATCCCATACTGGGAGAGTGTTTCGGCGGTGATCCCGATAGTGGTAGGCATTTCCCTGCTCCTTGCTGAATTTGAATCCCGTAAATAGGGATAAATCAGTTGCTATTGTAGGTATATATCGCTTTTGTGCCACGACAGCTCTCAAAGAATAACGGTAGATGTGAATGTTTTTCCAGAATTGTGATGAAAAACCCGAAAGGTGTGCAAATGAGGTTATGGAATAGCTATAAAAAAGGGACTTTTCAGTGAAAAGTCCCTCAGGCTGCGCGTGTTAACGATCAATGAACGTGGTCATCTCCGGAATGAACGTCGCCGCCAGCTTTCAGTGTCGCCATATCCATCGCGTCAAATTCATAGTCCGTACCGCAATAATCGCAGTGCATCTCTATTTTTCCATCAGTTTCCAGCATGTCGAGCACATCTTCATCCGGCAGCGTCAGCAACGCTGCTGCACAACGTTCGCGGGAACAGGTGCAACGGAAACAGACATTCTGCGGTTCATACAGGGTGACCTCTTCCTGATGATACAGACGATAAAGCACTTCGTTGGCAGGCAGGGTCAGCAGCTCTTCCGCTTTGATGGTGGTGGTCAGTTGTGCCAGATGGCTGAACTCTTCCGGATCAGTATCTTGCGCTGGCAGAACCTGCAACAACATGCCGCCTGCAGCAGGCTGGCCTTCAACTTCACCCGTGCGGATGAAGATGCGGGTTGGCAGCTGTTCTGACTGCATGAAGTAGTTTTCCAGACACTCTGCCAGGTTTTCGCCTTCCAGCCCCACGACGCCCTGATAGCGTTCGCCGACGGTCGGAGAAATCGTGATCACCATGTAGCCGTTGCCAATCATCTCTTTCAGCGAGCTGCCTTCGGTAATGTCACCCTGCAGACGTGCGACGCCGCGCAGTTCCTGCTTGTTGTTACCGTTGATCACGGCCAGTTTCAGCGGACCATCACCTTGCAACTGCACGGTAATATCGCCGTCAAATTTCAGGGTGGCAGTCAGCAGGCTGGTCGCCACCAACATTTCACCCAGCAGATTGCGCACTTCTGCCGGATAGTCGTGACCGGCAATAACCTGCTGGAAAGTTTCTTTGAGCGAGACCAGTTCACCGCGAACGGCGTGATGATTGAACAGGTAGCGATGCAGTTGGTCGTGATTAGACATAATTTTCTCTCTGTTTAGCGAACTCAAATCCTTCATCCCTCCTGGAAGGACTTTGGATTTATTCAGAATCGCCATATTTAAATTTGATCAGGTTGCGGCGTTCCTTTTTGTCCGGACGTCTGTCCGGATGCGGCATCGCGTTCATTTTGCGTGCTTCGGAGATTTTTTCCCGGCTGGCAATGCTCGCCTCAGTTTCCTGATACAGTTTCTGTGCTTCTTCTGCACTACGGCGCTGAGTGGTCAGCCCCAGAACGATGATCGTTTTTGAGTCATTTCCCTGACGCAATGTAATTTCGGCATTCAGTTCCATCAGCTTGCTGGGTTTCCCCCGCTGACCGTTGTAATGCACTTTGCCGCCATCAATCATCTCGCGTGCCAGCGCGCGGGTCTTATAAAAACGAGCCGCCCACAACCATTTATCGAGGCGCACTGCATTATCGTCGTCTTCCGTTTTACCTTTCATATTCTTCCCCTGAGCGTACCGGTGTTACTTAGCCGGGCCTGTTACGGGGTGAATTGCAGGCAACAGGCTGCGGTAATCATTGATGGAAGGATGTCCTTCAAATGACTTATTTGCCATGGTCGAGTCCGGATTTTCTACACCCAGACAATAGCGGATGCCGAAGGTTTTTGCCGCATTCAGGATCGGTTCACCGTCATCGACAAATAATGTCCTGTCGGGATTAAAGCCCGTTTGTTGCTGAACTGCAGACCACAGCCGCTGATCTTCCTTCGGATAACCAAATGTGTGGGTGGAAAGTAATAAATCAAGGTGCTGGTCTAATCCGGTATGTTCAATTTTAACGGAAAGACTGTGCGGATGCGCATTGGTGAGCAAAATTGTCTGTCGTCCGCTTTCACGCAGGTGAACCAGAAACGGCAGCGTGTCGTCGCGAAGACGCGCATTTTTGCCGATGTTCGTCGTCATCTGGTAGATATCCAGACTCAGCCTTTCACTCCAGTAGTCGAAGCAATACCAGTTCATGGTGTGCTGGACGGCAAGATATTCGTCATGAATTAACTGGCGCGCGTTTTCAAGCGGGATCGCACGCTGCTGGCTAAGGGCAAGAGGGACATCCTGCAACCAGAACTGGCTGTCAAAAGCCAGATCCAGCAATGTGCCGTCCATATCCAGTAAAACAGTATCGATGCATTGCCAGTCAAAATCGGGGGGCATGAAGACTCCAGGTTCTTGCGGCTGTGAGAAACCGCAGGGGCGAACAGATGAAAGCAGGGAAGGGCGTCAGGGTAGCATAATCTGACCGGGTGGCGCAGGGACACCCGGTGGTTTTCAGCCCAGTTTTTGCACGGGGATTGGCATTAACGTGGGATGAAAGCAGGAGTTATAATATTGCTGAATATCGTCGATTCTGCGCTTATCTTTGATGAAACGGCGGGTAAACAGCACGAGATTGACCGCCAGAACACCGATTAACAGTAACAGTAATAAGCTGGTGCCCAGATAGCGCCAGAGCGTTGAGATATCCGGCTCGCTGTGCAACGAAATGTGACGGGTTCCGTTAGCATCAATGCTGATACTGGTGATCACGCCCTGCGCACTGAACGGTGTATGTAGCAGGAGTGTCGATAATTGTTGCAGTTGCTTCCACTGCTCCTGAGGCGGGTTAGCAAACACGCTGACCGGAGGCGTGGGCATTTCAATCAACTGGCGTCCTTCATCGTTACTGATCAAGAATCCGCCCGGTGGCGGGCTGTTAAGGCTGTCAGCGGCGCGACGGGTTTCCTGAACAAAGAAAGAAGACGTTGCGTTATTCACCAGTTCACTCAGCGATTGCGCGCTGACCGGACGCAGCAGAACGTTAATCCCCTGCAATGTGCCTGCTTTTGCCCGCTTCACCAGCGAATTCCAGTTGCTCGAATTGCCCAGATTCACCAGCGCATTTTTCAGACGAACACAATCGTTACTGTTTCCGCATAGCGTTTCGGTTTTCAGCACGATATCCGCGAAATCATCAAGCAGGATCATCCCGGATTTCTCGATGGCGGTGGCCAGTTGCGGGTTAATGTTTTGCTCGGGGGTTTGGTTCTGGCCGGGATGCAGCTGGTTGTTCACCGTGGTTTGCAGCGCTGTAGCTGCATCAATAATTTCTGACTGCGGCACCGGCAGCGGCGTCGCGGTATTCCAGTAAATCGCGGAACAATCAAAAGGCATAAAACCGGATGCAGAACGGCTGGCCGCCGGTGGCACATAACACATGCCGGTACCCTGAACTTTCAGGGTGTCGCCGACGCGCAGGGCAGCCTTTTCCAGTTCCTGTACGCTGTTAACCTGCGAACTTTGTGCACCTTGCAGCCAGGCTACGCTGAGTTTGAGCGGCAGGCCAAGCGGCACATAAACCAGTAACGCCAGCAGCAAGAGGAAGGCGCTGGTGGCGAGCACCAGGTTTCTTCCCCACTGCTGGAGCGGGAATCTTTTCACTTCCTCGTGCAGTGTCAGATAGCTTCCCTGACGGACAACGTGGCTGTTCATATAGACTTCCACGTCCGTTGGCTGTCCGAGATCACGACCAATATAGGGTTGCCAGTGAGGCGGATAAATCAGGTCTACCGCACCGAGCGAAATATTGCTGATATCACCTTGTTTGGATTCACCGAACAAACCCCAGCGTTTAGGTAAGCCGCGCAGGCAATGAATTTCCTTACGATTTTTACCTAAACGTTCAGACACAAACCGCCAGATAACCCAGGCGGCTAATCCTGCCGAAATCACCAGCAACCAGGGCAGAAATATCACCGGACTTTGCAGTGTGATGAAAAGCAGAAGCAGAATAGCGGAAACAGCCAGCGCTTCTTTTACACCATTCGAACGGGTCAGCGCATGCTCTTCACGTGTTTCGCGACGCACTTTGACCAGTTCAATATGCTCGCTTTCTTCATGACGGATAGACGCATTTTGCGGCTGAGAAGGTATCACCGCCGAAACCGGCGCCGGGCCTTCGTAAACGTGCTCGGTCAGCGTATGACCGTTGAGTGAAATCACCAGCGGCAAAGTCTGTGTTTTGATCAGCTCGACCTGGTTTTCCTGAGCAATGTATTGCTCCCAGAATGGCGGCAGGTGAATTTCAGTAGAATCGAGGAAGTAACGCCATTTGTTAGGATCTTCGCTCGCCACCCCATAACGGGTGATCGCGCGGGTCAGGCTATAAACATTTTCGCTTTTGGTGGTCAGCGTCAGTTTATCGCGCAGGATAATCAGATTATTGCGGTGGGTGATCGGTGTCTGGCCGAGGCCTTCATTTTGTCGCAGATAGCGTTCTACTGCGTCGCGTTCTTTCTGGGAGAGTTTGCGCTGACTGGGTGTGGAAAAACGCACGACTGACTCGCCGCGTTGGCGGCGACGCAATACGAGCCAAAAATAAGACGCTGTGGCAATAATTGCGATACACAACAACACCAGTGTCACGACTACTGTGCTCATCCGATCCCCGTTCAGACGTGGGTGACTTACGTCAACTCTGTGAAAGTATTATACATATAACGAAATGCACATTCTGCGCATGGGTGCTTTTTGATAGGAATTTTATTATTGTTAACCTGAATCGCGTGCACAAAAATACCACGCTAGAGGATACCTGCATTTGGGAATTAACGGGTATCGGTATAATCCTATTTTTAAGTGAGAGTGTTTTTGTTAAAGCAAAAATGTGACAGCCATGAGTCAACGTGTTTTTTTTGCGCGATTAACGGCGATTATTTAGTGACATTTTGAACGGGAAACAGGCAGGACAAAGACAGTTTTTCAGTAAAGATTGCGATGCTGACGCTCCTTAACGCACAATGACTACCGGTAGCGGCTTTTGAACAGACAAACGAACCCATTAGAACACCTCTGGTCAGGTGAATAATAAGTTGGGGATGAGATGACACAACACCTGCAAAAACCGAAAATTACGAAGGTGGAAACCGTAGCCCGTTCGCGATTATTCACCATCGAATCTGTTGATCTGACATTCAGCAATGGCGCTGAACGCGTGTATGAACGCATGCGTCCTTCCGATCGCGAAGCGGTGATGATTGTACCGATCATTGATGATGAGCTGTTGTTAATTCAGGAATATGCCGTTGGGATTGAAAGCTACGAGCTGGGTTTTCCCAAGGGCCTGATTGATCCGGGTGAAGGTGTGCTTGAGGCGGCGAACCGGGAACTGATGGAAGAAGTGGGCTACGGTGCACGGCACTTTGACGTGCTGGCAAAACTGACCATGGCACCTTCTTACTTCTCCAGTCGCATGAATATCGTCATTGCTAAAGATTTGTATATGAAAAGCCTGGAAGGTGATGAGCCGGAACCTTTGCCACAAACGCGCTGGCCGGTGTCACGCATGATGGAACTGTTGCAACATCCCGATTTTTGCGAAGCCCGCAACGTGAGTGCGTTATTTCTGGCGCATGAGTTTCTGATGCGCAATGCCCGCTGAGCCTGCGATAAAACATCATTAAAAAAGCCGGTCATGCATTACGCAGACCGGCTTTTTGCTTTACAGCTCAGGCATCAGAACAGTTCGTGTTCCTGACCGTTATCCATGATGGTTGTTCCGACCTCATGCACAGCATGTTCTGTCGGCTGAGTCCCGTCGATAAAGTATTCCGGGCGACTGTTACCGCCGCCGTCAGAAAGCTTACCGGTACTCTTATCGATAGTGACGGTCACCACACCCGGAGGCGGAGTCTGTGGCTGTTCCGGCACTCCTTCCAGCACGGCTTTCATGTAATCATCCCAGGCTGGCTGAGCACTTTTCGCGCCGCCTTCGGCACCGGAGATTTGATCCGGGATGACACCGGAAGCCGTCGAACGGCCCAAATCACGACGGTGATCGTCAAAGCCAATCCAGACTGATGTCACCACGTCAGGGCCATATCCGGAGAACCAGGCATCTTTCGAGCTGTTGGTTGTCCCGGTTTTGCCGCCAATGTCGTGACGTTTCAGGTCGCGTCCTGCGCGCCAGCCCGTCCCCATCCAGCCCGGTTCCCCGAAGATGTTGGAGTTCAGTGCATCACTGATCAGGAATGACAGAGGAGTACTGATCACATGCGGTGCGTATTGCTGTGCGGCATCAACCTGTGGCGAGTTCGGCGGAACCTGCTCAAGTTGTGGCGTTGGCACACTGGTATTGTTATTGATGGTGGACGTAGCAACATTTTCTACGTTGTCATCCGACAGCACGGCAGATTTCTGCGTATCCCCATAAATAACCGGAATATTACAGGTACGGCAGGCGATTTTAGGTTTAGCTTCAAACTGAACCTGGCCGGATTCATCCACGATTTTGGTGATGAAATACGGGTCAACCAGATAACCTCCGTTGGTCAGTGTGGCGTAACCGCGCACCACCTGTAACGGAGTGAATGAAGCAGAACCCAATGCCAGTGATTCGGAATGAACAATGTTCGCCGCCGGGAAGCCAAAACGCTGCAGATATTCAGCCGCGTAATCCACACCCATCGCACGCATCGCACGCACCATCACCACGTTTTTAGACTCGCCCAGACCCTGACGTAAACGGATCGGACCGTAATACGTTGGCGGGGAGTTCTTCGGCCGCCAGTCGGTACCGGCACCGGCATCCCAGCGGGTGATTGGCATGTCATTCAGGATAGTCGCCAGCGTCAGGCCTTTATCCATTGCTGCGGTATACAGGAAAGGTTTGATGTTCGAACCGAGCTGACGAACCGCCTGATTGGCGCGGTTAAACTTACTCTGGTTGAAGTCAAAGCCGCCGACCAGTGCTTCAATGGCACCGTCGTTTGGATTGAGTGAAACGATGGCTGAGTTGACATCAGGCACCTGCGCCAGCCACCAGTCATCACCCACTTTACGTACCCAAACTTGCTGACCAGGGCGCACCACGTCAGTGACTTTTTTCGGTGTCGGGCCCTGAGCATTGTCATTACGGTAAGGTCGCGCCCAGCGCATGCCGCTGAATGGCAGGCTGATGACCGCGCGGTTGGACATCGTTGCCGTCGCCTGAGCGTCGTCCGTTGCGGTGATAACGGCCGGGAACAGCGGGCCATACACCGGCAGGGTTTTCAGCGACTGAACAATCTTGTCCTGATCCCACGCAGGTTCACCCACTTTCCATAACTGATTTGACGGGCCACGGTAACCGTGGCGCATATCGTAATTGAGCACGTTGGTGCGCAGGGCTTCCTGCGCGGCCAGCTGGGTTTTCTTGGTAATGGTGGTGTAAACCATGTAGCCATCGTTATAAGCATTGTCGCCATAACGTTTCACCATCTCCTGACGCACCATTTCGGTCAGATACGGCGCAGAAAACTCGATATGTGGAGCATGATAATTCGCCACCAGCGGCTCAGCACGCGCCTGATCGTACTGGGCCTGCGTGATGTATTTCTCATCCAGCATACGCGCCAGTACGGTGTTGCGACGCGCCAGAGAACGATCGTGAGAATACAGCGGATTGAAGGTTGACGGTGCTTTTGGCAGACCGGCAATCACCGCCATTTCACTGAGTGTCAGTTGGTTGACATTTTTCCCGAAGTAAACCTGTGCAGCGGCACCCACGCCATAAGCGCGATAACCGAGATAGATCTTATTCAGATACAGCTCAAGGATTTCATCTTTGGACATCATCTGCTCAATGCGGATGGCCAGAAATGCTTCCTTGATTTTACGGGTCAGCGTGCGTTCAGGACTCAGGAAGAAGTTACGGGCCAGTTGCTGAGTAATGGTACTCGCGCCCTGTGAGGCGTGGCCGGACACCAGCGCAACGGAAGCCGCACGGAAAATACCGATCGGGTCCACGCCGTGATGTTCATAGAAACGACTGTCTTCTGTCGCGATAAACGCATGCACCAGTTCCGGTGGGATCTGGTCGAGTTTCAGTGGGATACGGCGCTTTTCACCATATTGAGCGATTAAATCACCCTCGGCACTGAAAACTTGCATTGGTGTTTGCAAGCGCACGTCTTTAAGCGTGGCGACATCGGGTAGCTGTGGCTCGATATATTTATACAAACCGAAGATCGAGGCGGCTCCCAGCAAAATGCAACACACTGCAAGAATCAATAAATACTTTACGAACTTCACCTGAGATTTCCCATTAAGTGTCAATTGGGCAGTTTATAAACAACCGCGCGGTAGTATAAAGGCAAGCCAGCAACATGGATACGTTCTTTTATTTACCTGACGATATGGAGATTGGGCGAAAATGCGACTACAAGCATGGCAGGTAGGTCTGGATATTCAAGCCGGTTTTGCCCGTGCGATCGCCGTTCAGCGGCGGCGTCATGGCTGGCAATTACGTCACTGGTGGCAGCATCCTTTGCCTCCTTTCACATTGCGGGAGGGGATATTACATGAGACCGCACCGCTGATCGCCCTTTTATCGTGCTGGCGAAAAACGCTGCCGACGTCTTTTTCATTACGAATAAGCCTTCCTGCACAACGTATTATGCAACAGCGAATGGCCGCGCCCGATGCCCGGTTGGGTGAGCCGCAGCGCAGTGCGTTTATTTTCGCTAACGCCGCGAAACAATTCCCCCTCGGCATGGAACATCTGGTGATGGACTACCGGGCTGATCCTCATGGTGATAATCAGTTGGTGGTTACAGCCGCAAGGCAGCAGGAAATTGAACAGTGGGTGCGATGCATGGTGCAGGCACGGTTGTTTCCGGATGCTATTGAACTGGCCCCTTGCGCACTTCAGATGGCGGCCTGTGCTGCCGGCGTTCCGGGTGATGCATTGCTGATTCATCCCCTTGACGATGCCTTTCTCTGGGCTTCGCCGCACAGCTTGCCGTTCCAGTTTGGCTTGCTGGATCACGCAGAGGCCATGACTGAAACCTCAATTTCTCAGAAGATCCGCACACAGTATCGCGCGGCCGCATTATGCCACGCGGAGGACTATTTCAGTGGCGAATCGCCATCTGCGGTAATGCAATGCTGGTCGCCATTAAGCGCAATCGCGCAATTGTCCGCGCCTTTGCCTGCGAATCCCGGTGCATTTGCGCCCGCCGTCGGGCTGGCTATTCGTCAGGCGGATTACTGATGCTCCAGGTCAATTTATTACCGTGGCGAAAGCTGCGCCGTCAAAAGCGGATGCGTTGCTGGCTGAAGATTTTCGTTTCGTTTCCGGTCTCTGTGGTGGTCTGTGCCTGGCTTCTGGCCGCTTTCATTGCGCAGGAGCGGACGTTATTGCAGGTGAAGCTGTCAGCGCTAAATTCAGGCATTCAAAAGATTATGCTTCAGCAGCGTCGTGTGGAGGCCGCTTCAGCACAGGTAAAGGTTCTGACTGAAGCACGCCTTTTGAGCCACCAGCGTGTGCAGCGGAGCCGGGACTATCTGCAATTATTGGAGCTGCTGGCGTTAAAGATGCCCGAAGAACTGTGGCTGACTGAGCTGACAGAATATCAGGGAATGCTGACGTTAAAAGGTGAAGGGCGGTTGTACCACGACATTCTGGCATTGAGCGACATGCTGTCGGCAGGAGACTTGCTCAGCAAGGTCAGTCTTTCTGATGTACAGCAACAGCCCAACCAGAATCTGAGCTTCGTGATGAAAACGCAGTTTCGCGCTGAAAGGCCACTGCCTGCGCCGGAAGTACCGCAATGACCGGTTTTCTATCAGAGCGTATTGAACCGCTGATGGAAAAACCCGGCTGGCAGCGGGTATTCATTCTGACCGCATGTTTAGTGATGATGGTTTTAACGCTGTATCAGTTCGGATTGCGCGGATTATGGCAGCAACAGGAAACCCTGAAACGGGAGATTGACATCGCACAACAGACCCTTTCCCTGGCTCAGGTGACGCTAATGCGCATGATTCCACTGGAAAGACTGGATCAGGAACTGGCCGGTAATGCGACATCACTGCGCAAAAGCCTGCCTCTGGAGCAAGCGTTTTCCCGGCCACTGAAAGACTCTCAGGCGGTGCTGATTCGCTGGCAACCCGTTTCGCAACCGAAACAAGAACCGCAGGGTGAATTGCAATTGCAGGTGACTTTTACCGAACTGATGCATTTTCTTCATGCGCTGTTGCAACGTCCCGAACAGCCTGCGTTTAGCGAGCTGAATCTGCATACCACCGGTAGTGGTGGGATGAAAGCATCAGTGTTACTGACACAAACTGCGCCAGCGGCGGAGTTTGTTAGCGGTGTCGTCGCGTCGAAAGCCGTGCGTGATCCGTTTAATACGCCACAGACACCCGACTGTGCTGGTGTTTCTCCGTTATCTGAATGGCTGTTAAGCGGGATTTCAGATGTCGGAGGGCAACGTTATGGCTGGCTGCTTTCTCCGCAGGGGCGCTGGAATAAAGTCGAAACAGGTTCACTCGTTGGGATGCCGCAATGGACGGTTGAAGTGCTCAGCAGTGTGCAGGTTGAACTTAGCCTCAGTGACGCACGTTGCGGCTTACAGCGTCAGATTATCAGGCTGGGTAAAGGTAATGATTCTCCAGGGAAAGGAAAATAATGAAATACGTAAATAAACGGATTGTGCTGTTTTTGCTGTGTTTATGTCTTAGCCCGGTGAAAGCCGGTACGCCACCGCTGATTTCGCTGGAGTTTCAGTCCTCGCCGGTCGGCTTGGTATTGCAGGCGCTGGCGGATGCCCGGCAACTGAATCTGGTCACCGCACCGGGTTTGGACGGGCAGATAAGTGTGAAACTCAAAGATGTGCCGTGGCAGCAGGCGCTCGACATCATTCTGCAAATGAACCATCTCACCAGTCAGTTGCAGGGCAACGTTTTATTGGTGTCGCCTGAAGAAGACCCGCAGGTTGTACAACAGCGGATAAAAGATGCCGCCGATCAGCAGGCGCTGCAAAGCCCGCTGATCAGCCTCACCGTCCCTTTGCAATATGCGGATGCGAAAGAGACGGCGCTTAGCCTGAACGCTCAGAAAGGATCGCTGTTGTCGCAAAAAGGCAATGCTTCTGCAGATACCCGCACCAATACGCTATTGTTACGTGACACGCAGGCGGCGCTGGATGTGGTGGCACCGTGGGTAAAGGAGATGGATTTACCCCTCCAGCAGGTCCAGCTGGCGGCGCATATCGTCACCATGAACAGCGAAAGCCTGCGCGAACTTGGAGTGCGCTGGGGATTTACCGGGGAGGAACCCATTACAAAAGCGGTGCGCATGAACAATTTCAGTATGGGAATGCCGGTCGAAAATCCGATATTTACTGCCGGCTTCAATCTTGCACACATCAGCGGGCGGATCCTTGATCTCGAACTGACGGCGCTTGAGCAGGAAGATAAGGTCGATATTATTGCCAGCCCGCGGCTGCTGACGGCGCATATGCAGACTGCCAGTATTAAACAGGGAACGGAAATCCCGTATCAGGTTTCCAGCGGGGCGAGTGGCAGCACGTCGATCGAATTCAAAGAAGCGGTGCTGGGAATGGAAGTCATGCCGAAAATTCAGCGTGACGGGCGTATTCAACTGGCGTTGCAGATTAGCCAGAACATGCCGGGGCGAAGTATCAAACAGTCCGAAGGCGAGGCGCTGGCGATCGATAAGCAGGAAATAAAAACCCAGGTGACGGTAAAAAACGGGGAAACGATCGTACTCGGCGGGATATTCCAGCGTAAAAACCAAAAAACGGATACGAAAGTCCCTGTCCTGGGTGACATTCCGGTGGTCGGTTCTTTGTTTAAACACCAATACACCAATGAACAGCGGCGTGAGTTGGTGATTTTCATCACTCCGACCTTAATCCTCACCCGTTAAATGGGTATTCTTACCCCTTGTAAATGACTTAATAACGTTGAGCGCATGCAACTTTTTGTGTTGCAAGAGGCTTCTGAGTTTGACGCTGCCGTCGATTTAGCTTACAAGGGTTACCGAATTGAGCACCGTGATCTTTTTATTACGACAGACACGCCGATAAAAACGTACGGTTTCCCTCCTGCGGCGTGCAAAGTGATTTATTCGGTTGCCAAACTACCAAGAGTGTTGAGATAATTTTTTTCTGATCTCGCACTATATCGCTCATGAGGTTTCAGTTTAGGTCCCGCCGCTAATTTGATTGGCGGGGCGGGTTATCATCAACGAATTGTCTTAGTAATACCGAAAAACATGGCAGAGAAACGCAATATCTTTCTGGTTGGGCCTATGGGTGCCGGCAAAAGCACTATTGGTCGACAGTTAGCTCAGCAACTCAATATGGAGTTTTTCGACTCCGATCACGAAATTGAGCGACGTACCGGAGCTGATGTGGGCTGGGTATTTGATTTGGAAGGCGAAGACGGATTCCGCGACCGCGAAGAAAAAGTGATCAACGAACTGACCGAAAAACAAGGCATTGTTCTGGCGACAGGTGGCGGTTCCGTGAAATCACGTGAAACCCGTAACCGTTTGTCAGCGCGTGGCGTTGTCGTCTATCTTGAAACTACCATCGAAAAACAACTGGCGCGTACACAACGCGACAAAAAACGTCCATTATTACAAGTGAGTGCTCCGCCGCGTGAAGTGCTTGAAGCACTGGCGAGAGAGCGCAATCCTTTGTATGAAGAGATTGCCGACGTCACTATTCGTACCGATGATCAAAGTGCCAAAGTCGTTGCTAACCAGATTATCAATATGCTGGAAAGTAACTGATTATTGGTGTCCATCATTGCCTGAGGGTGTCAGTTAAAGAAGGTCACAGAGCACGACATGGAGAGGATTACCGTAACGTTAGGGGAGCGTAGCTACCCCATTACGATTGCTGCCGGATTGTTCCACGATCCGGCTTCTTTTATGCCGGTAAAGGCAGGCGATCAGGTCATGATAGTGACCAATGAAACCCTTGCCCCTCTCTATCTGGATGCAATTCGTTCAGTGCTGGAGCAGGCAGGCGTTCGTGTTGATCAGGTCATTTTGCCTGATGGTGAACAATACAAATCCCTGACTGTTCTGAATGACGTGTTCTCCGCGCTACTCGAAAAGCCGCACGGACGTGATACGACTTTGATCGCTCTTGGTGGTGGCGTAGTCGGTGATTTAACCGGCTTCGCTGCAGCCAGTTATCAGCGCGGTGTACGCTTTGTTCAGGTGCCAACCACGCTGCTTTCTCAGGTTGATTCCTCCGTTGGCGGTAAAACAGCGGTAAACCATCCGCTCGGGAAAAACATGATCGGCGCTTTTTATCAGCCTGCGTCGGTGGTGGTTGATCTCGACTGTCTGCAAACTCTGCCTGCCCGTGAAATGTCATCGGGTCTTGCGGAAGTTATCAAATACGGCATTATTTTGGATGCTGATTTCTTTGTGTGGCTTGAAGACAACATGGACGCTTTACTGGCGCTGGATATGAATGCGCTGGCGTATTGCATCCGTCGTTGCTGCGAGCTGAAAGCCGAGGTTGTGGCTGCCGATGAACGTGAAAACGGACTGCGCGCCTTGCTGAATCTGGGCCATACTTACGGCCATGCTATTGAAGCAGAAATGGGTTACGGTAACTGGTTACATGGCGAAGCTGTGGCAGCTGGAATGGTGATGGCTTGTTATACGGCCCATCGCCTGGGGCAGTTCAGTCTGGGTGATATCGCCCGGGTGAAAGCCCTGCTGACCCGCGCAGGTTTGCCTGTGACGGGCCCCGAAGTTATGGACGCGCAGTCTTATCTGCCGCACATGATGCGTGATAAGAAAGTACTGGCTGGCGAGCTGCGTCTGGTTTTACCGAAAGCAATTGGTCAGTCTGAAGTACGCTCCGGCGTATCGCATGAAATGGTGCTGGCTTCGATTGAAGATTGCCGTTAAGACTGTGGCCATAATGATGGCCAGATAACGACCGATTTTACGTTTGCCAGCAAAGCTTTATATTTTTAGTCAGGATAGTTGCTCCGCGTAAAGCCTCTTGAGGCTTTTGCCGGGTTGGAGGTTTTAGATGGATGATTTAACACCGGAAGACGATCTCAAACCAGACACCAGCGATCGCCGCCCACCGCGCGCGCGCAAACCGTCTCCTTCCATTCCAAAAGTCGCTGTATCCCGTCAGTACGTGATGATCGGCATCGGGATTGTGGTGCTGGTATTGCTGATTGTCGGTATCGGCTCAGCCATGAAGTCACCTTCCTCCAGCCAGCCTGCTCAGCAGACCAATGGTCCGAAAGACATCAGTCTCTCAGGTAACGATGCTGCGGCACCTGCTCAACCTTCTGCTCAGGCTCAGGCTAATACGGCGCAAGCCGTAGACGGTCAACAGCCAGCTGATGGCCAGCAACCGAAGAGTATCGGTTTACCGCCAGTTTCCCCGACACCAACCGAAGCCGAGCCTGTTCCCAATAATGGTCAGGCGAAAGAACGTGTCGATTTGCCGGGTGATATGAGCGATGCGCTTTCTTCCCAGCAAAATCAGGTCGATGGCGTGGCACAAGGCAGTATGGCACCTGCGGCTCAGTCACTGACTTCTTTGCCGACCGCACCAGCGACCGTCAACGGTTCAGCTCATACTCAGGCGCCGGCAGGTTCTCAGCCGTCAGCCACCCATGTACGTCCGGCACAGTCTTCGCGTAATGCGCAGCCTGCTCATACCTCGAAACAGGCTGAGCATAAGACATCAGCAACGGCGTCGCATACCGCGAAAACGCCGGCAACCAAATCCTCCGCGTCACCTGCTCCGGTTGCCTCTGCACCGGCAACAGCTTCTGGCAGCACGTCTGCCATTAAGTCTGCGCCAGGTACGCACTTTACCCTGCAACTGAGCGGCGCTTCTCAGTCCAATACACTGAATGCGTTTGCAAAACAGCAGGGCCTGAAAAATTATCTGGTTTATCAGACCGCCCGCGACGGGAAGCCGTGGTTTGTACTGGTGAGTGGTAACTACGCTTCTTCTGCAGAAGCCAAACGTGCTATTTCCAGCTTGCCTGCGGAAGTTCAGGCGAAAAAACCGTGGGTCAAGCCTGTACATCAGGTACAGCAAGACCTGAAAAAATGAAACTGATCTCAACGCGATTTGCTGTCTAAAAACAGGATACAATCCGCGGCTGTGAATTGTATATAAGTAGCTAACTGACGGCATGAAGAAGAACCGCGCGTTTTTGAAGTGGGCTGGCGGCAAATACCCGCTGATTGATGACATCAAACGTCATCTTCCGGTGGGAGATTGTCTGATTGAGCCTTTTGTTGGCGCGGGCTCCGTATTTTTGAATACCGAGTATGACGCTTATATTCTGGCGGACATCAATAGCGACCTGATCAATCTCTACAACATTGTGAAGACACGCACTGAAGAATTTGTGCGTGATGCTCACGTGCTTTTTACGCCAGAGTTTAACGAATCAGATCGTTTTTACGGCCTGAGGGCTGAGTTTAATGCCAGCAGCGATACTTATCGTCGCTCGGTACTTTTCCTCTATCTTAACCGCCATTGTTACAACGGCCTGTGTCGTTATAATCTCAGTGGCGCGTTTAATGTGCCTTTCGGGCGTTATAAAAAGCCTTATTTTCCTGAAGAAGAACTCTACTGGTTTGCTGAAAAAGCGAAGAATGCAGTATTCGTGTGTGAGCATTATCAGGACACGTTGCTGAAAGCGCAGTCTGGCTCGGTGGTTTATTGTGATCCGCCTTATGCCCCGCTTTCTGCGACAGCAAATTTTACGGCGTACCACACCAACAGTTTTAGCATGGATGATCAGCGTAATCTGGCTCGTCTGGCGTATCAGCTTTCCAATGAGAACGATGTGCCGGTGCTGATTTCCAACCACGAAACACCACTTACGCTGGAATGGTATGCACAGGCGAAACAGCTGCACCGCGTGTCAGCGCGCCGCACTATCAGCAGTAAAGTTGCCCAGCGCAGCATGGTGAATGAACTTTTAGCGCTATATCGCTGATTACCGGCCAAGCGGTGATCATCGGATAAACCTATCGTTTGGAGAAGCGGATGAAACAGTTTTTGATTGCACCGTCCATTCTGTCTGCTGACTTTGCCCGTTTGGGCGAAGACACAGCGAAAGCTCTGGAAGCGGGCGGAGATGTGGTCCATTTTGATGTGATGGACAACCACTACGTCCCCAATCTGACGATGGGGCCAGCCATTCTTAAATCACTGCGTAACTACGGCATTACCGCGCCGATCGATGTTCACCTGATGGTCAAACCGGTTGATCGTCTGATCCCGGATTTTGCCGAAGCCGGTGCCTCTTACATTACTTTCCATCCCGAAGCGTCCGAGCATGTTGACCGCTCCCTGCAGCTGATTAAAAGCCATGGCTGTAAAGCCGGTCTGGTGTTTAACCCGGCAACCTCCCTGAGCTATCTCGAATACGTGATGGATAAACTCGACGTGATCCTGCTGATGTCAGTTAATCCTGGCTTCGGCGGGCAGTCGTTTATTCCAGGCACACTGGATAAACTGCGTCAGGTTCGCAAGATTATTGATGCCAGCGGTTATGACATTCGTCTGGAAGTAGACGGTGGTGTGAAAGCCGAAAATATCGGCGAAATCGCCGCTGCCGGTGCAGATATGTTTGTCGCCGGTTCCGCTATCTTCAATCAGCCGGATTACCGCACGGTGATTGACCATATGCGCAGTGAACTGGCTAAGGTCTCACATGACTGAAATTCTCGCCGCCCGCGGTTTAGGTTTTGACCTCGACGGTACGCTGGTCGACAGCGCGCCGGGTCTCTCTGAAGCCATGGATATGGCGCTGCGTGATTTCAATTTACCTGTCGCAGGCGTTGAGCGTCTCAGTACCTGGATTGGCAATGGTGCTGACGTGATGGTTGAACGTGCCGTTCGCTGGGCCGAAGGTGATTTGTCGCCAGAGTTTCTGCAGAAAGTGCGCGATAAATTCGATCACTATTATGCCGATACTGCCGCAGGTGGCAGCCGTTTATACCCGCAAGTCAAAGAGACGCTGGCTGCACTGGCCGCAGCCGGGCTGCCAATGGGGCTGGTGACCAACAAACCCACGCCTTTCATCGCGCCTTTGTTGCAATCGTTGGGTATCGACAGCTATTTCACGGTCGTGATTGGCGGCGACGATGTTGTGGCGAAAAAACCGCATCCGGCACCGGTCTACATGACCCTGGCACTGCTCGGATTGCGCGCCAGTGAAATGGTTTTTGTCGGTGATTCTCGCAATGATATTCATGCTGCGCAGGCCGCTGGTTGTCCGTGTGTGGGCATGACTTACGGCTATAACTACGGTGAAACTATCGCGCTGACCAAACCCGATCGCGTACTGGATAATTTCGCCGACCTTTTGCCCACTTTAGGGCTGTTATCTTTAAAAGATCAGGAAGCATAAAATGAGTAAACCCATCGTATTTAGTGGCGCACAGCCCTCAGGCGAATTGACCATTGGCAACTACATGGGTGCGCTGCGTCAATGGGTCAAAATGCAGGACGATTACGAATGCATTTACTGCATCGTCGATTTGCACGCGATCACCGTGCGTCAGGATGCGGAAAAGCTGCGCAAAGCGACGCTGGACACGCTGGCGCTGTATCTGGCGGTCGGCATTGATCCGAAGAAAAGTACCATCTTCGTGCAGTCTCATGTTCCTGAACATAGTCAGCTAAGCTGGGCGCTGAATTGCTACACCTATTTCGGTGAGCTGGGTCGTATGACGCAGTTTAAAGACAAATCAGCGCGCTATGAAACCTCCAACAGCGAAAGCATCACTGCTGGCCTGTTTGATTATCCGGTGCTGATGGCGGCGGATATTCTGCTGTACCAGACCAATCAGGTGCCGGTTGGTGAAGACCAGAAACAACATCTGGAACTGAGCCGCGATATCGCCGCACGTTTCAACGCGCTTTATGGTGATGTGTTTACCGTGCCGGAGCCGTTCATTCCGAAATCCGGTGCACGCGTGATGTCATTGCAGGAACCGACCAAGAAGATGTCAAAGTCGGATGACAACCGTAAAAACGTGATTGGCCTGCTGGAAGATCCGAAAGCGGTGACCAAAAAAATTAAAAGCGCGATGACGGATTCTGAAGAGCCGCCAGTCATCCGTTACGATATTAAAAACAAGCCGGGCGTTTCTAACCTGCTGGATATCCTTTCTGGTGTGACGGGCAAAGCCATTCCTGAGCTGGAAGCTGAATTTGAAGGCCAGATGTATGGTCATCTGAAAGGTGCCGTTGCTGAAGCGGTTTCAGGCATGCTCACTGAAGTGCAGGAACGTTTTAACCGCTTCCGCAGTGACGAAGCTTACCTGCAACAGGTCATGAAAGAAGGGGCTGAGAAAGCCCGTGCCCGTGCCAGCGTGACGCTGAAGAAGGCCTACGAAGCTATTGGCTTCGTTACTCTTCCCTAATTTCTGCTTTGGCCGTTAAATCAAAACCACGTCTTTGGACGTGGTTTTTTGCTTTCAGATCCTCAGTAAACCGCTGTGCTCAATCCGATGGCATCGCTACGGTTTCGCTGGCAAACCAGTTGAGTTTCTGACGTAAGCTCACCACGCTGCCGACAATAATCAGACTGGGGCTTTGCACCTTTTTCGCCAGATTTTCGAGCTCTGTGAGCTTCCCTGTCACCACTCGTTGTTGCTGGCTGGTGCCGTTTTCTACCAGTGCGACAGGCGTTTCTGCTGCCAGGCCATTCTCCAGCAACCGGCGCTGGATCTCTCCGGCCTGCGTAAGCCCCATATAAAACACCAGTGTTTGCTGAGTTTGCGCCATGCAGGCCCAGTCTAAAACTCCATCCTGCTTCGCATGGCCGGTGATCAGCCGCACGCTTTGCGCGTGATCGCGGTGGGTCAGCGGAATACCGCTGTAAGCGGAACAACCGGAGGCCGCCGTGATGCCCGGCACCACGGAGAACGCGATGCCTGCGGCTTTCAGTGCTTCCAGTTCTTCGCCGCCACGACCAAAGATAAACGGATCGCCCCCTTTGAGACGGACAACGCGTTTGCCCATCTGCGCCTGTTCCAGCAGGATTTCATTGATGCGCTCCTGCGGCACACAATGGTGTCCGGCACGTTTGCCCACGAAAATCCGCTCCGCGTCGCGACGTGCCAGATTCAGCACGCTGTCAGAAACCAGCCGGTCGTAAACCACCACGTCGGCCAGTTGCATCTGTTGCAAGCCTTTGAGCGTCAGTAATCCGGCATCGCCCGGTCCGGCACCGACCAGAATCACTTCGCCATGTTTATCCACGGGCTCGCGGAATAACCCTTCAAGATATTCGTGGCTTTGCGCGTTGTCATTGTTCGCCAGCGACTGCGCCAGGCGATGATGATTAAACAGTTTTTCCCACCAGCGACGGCGCTCAGAAGCATCAGGAAAATGTGTTTTTACCCGCGCCCGCAATCCGCCCGCGACCTGTGCCAGTTTGCCCAGATGCTGCGGCAGAATGGATTCCAGACGTTCGCGCAGCAAACGCGCGAGTACCGGCGCATTACCGCCGGAAGACACCGCGATCATCAGCGGAGAACGGTCAATGATCGACGGCATGATCACGCTGGCACTTTCCGGCGCATCGACCACGTTGCAGAACACGCGGCGGTGATCTGCGGCTTCGCTGACTTCCTGATTCACCAGATCGGAATCGGTCGCAGCGATCACCAGCCATTTTTCATCCACCAGCAGCGGTGAAAATTCACCGCGTAACAGGCGGACTTTGCCTTCATCTGCCCAGATCTGAAATTGCGGCGTAAAGGTGAGGGCGTTCACCGTTAGTTTTGCGCCAGCTTCCAGCAGCAAACGCGCTTTACGCTCTGCAACATCACCGGCACCGACCAGTAAGCAGGCTCTGTTTTTTAACTGACAAAAAAGGGGCAGGTAATCCATAGATAATATTCTCTGAGGCGGCGTTCTTTGAAATAGCGTTCTTTGGAATGAATAATAACGCCGCCCGGAGGCGGCGTGGAAGGCGCGGCGTTTAGCCGATTTCAGCCCGAAGCCTGGCGGTGTTGATTTCCACATTTCCGTCCTGTACGCGGACCTCGTAAGCCGGAATCGAATACTGCTCGTCTTCCATGCAGACACCGTCGGTCAGGCGGAAATGCTGTTTTTTCAGCGGACTGGCTACCCAAAGCTCGCCCTGATGTTCAGCGATAATCCCGCGTGACAGCACGCTGGCCTGTGCGAAAGGGTCGATGTTCGACAGCGCAAAAATCTGCTCATCAGCATAAGGACGAAACAGCGCGACCTGCTGATCGCCTGCCAGTGCGCAAACACCGCATGCAGGCAGGATCTGGTGGACAGAACAAAGCGTTAACCATTGGCTCATAATACTTCCTCCCCGTCGGCGATTTGTCTTACCGGGATACGTTCGTCAGGACGCGCCGGACGATGTTGCTGACGCTCACCGACGAACTGCACGTTCGGGTCACGCTGGCTGCTGTTGATAAAGTGACTGAAGCGGGTTTGCGCCGCCGGATCGTTCAGCGTTTCCTGCCATTCACAAACCGCTGAGTCGCGCAGGCGTGTCAGTTCGGCTTCGAGCTGGTCGTTAATTCCCAGTTTGTTATCGATGATGACTTTACGCAGGTAGTCGATGCCGCCTTCGAGATTGTCCATCCAGACCGAGGTACGTTGCAGTTTATCGGCAGTGCGGATGTAGAACATCATGAAGCGGTCGAGGTAACGCAACAGGGTATCGTTATCCAGATCGGCCGCCAGTAAATCGCCATGACGAGGTTTCATGCCGCCGTTACCGCAGACGTACAGGTTCCAGCCGTTTTCCGTGGCGATAATCCCCACGTCTTTGCCCTGTGCTTCCGAGCATTCACGGGTACAACCGGACACGCCAAATTTCATTTTGTGGGGCGTGCGGATGCCTTTGTAGCGGTTTTCCAGGCTGATGCCGAAACCGAGGCTGTCGCCCACGCCGTAACGGCACCAGGTGCTGCCGACGCAGGTTTTTGCCATACGCAGGGCTTTGGCATAGGCCTGACCGGTTTCGAAGCCAGCGTTAATCAGTTTCTGCCAGATGGCGGGTAAATCGTCCTTTTGCGCGCCGAACATGCCGATACGCTGCGAGCCGGTAATTTTGGTGTAGAGATTGTATTCAGCTGCGATTTCACCAATTGCCTGCAAGCCTTGCGGTGTGATTTCACCGCCCGGCGAGCGCGGTATAACGGAATAGGTACCGTCTTTTTGCATGTTAGCAAGGAACACATCGTTGGTATCCTGCAATGGCGTGTGCTGCGGTTTCAGCACGTAATCGTTCCAGCAGGAAGCCAGCAGCGATCCGACGGTCGGTTTACAGACTTCACAACCGTAGCCTTTGCCGTATTTATTCAGCAAGTCGTCGAATGAGCGGATACCTTCCACGCGGATCAGGTGATAAAGCTCCTGGCGCGAATAGGCGAAGTGTTCGCACAGATGATGGTTAACTTCGATGCCTTGTTTGCTGAGTTCAGCATTTAGCACCTGCGTTACCAGCGGGATACAGCCGCCGCAACCGGTACCGGCTTTGGTCGCCGATTTCAGTGCCGCCACGGTGTGACAACCGCCCTGAACCGCTTTGATGATATCGCCTTTGGTGACGTCAAAACACGAACAGATTTGCGCGCTTTCCGGCAGGGCATCGGTGCCAATCACCGCGCCACCGCTGCCTGCGTGAGCGGGCAGGATCAGCGCATCGGGATTTTCCGGCAGTGGAATACTGTTCAGCACCAGTTGCAGCAGATTGCCGTAATCGCTGGTATCACCGACCAGCACGGCACCGAGCAGCGTTTTATTGTCTTCGCTGACCACCAGGCGTTTGTACAACGCTTTGGTTTCATCCAGATAAACGTAGCTGCGTGCGCCCGGCGTGCGGGCATGCGCGTCGCCGATACCGGCCACATCCACGCCTAACAGTTTCAGTTTGGCGCTCATGTCTGCGCCGGTGAAGGCGTTATCGCGACCGAGTAAATGATCAGCGGTGACCTGCGCCATTTTGTAGCCCGGTGCCACCAGACCGAAAGTACGCTGATTCCACGAAGCACATTCGCCGATGGCGTACACATCCGGGTCACTGGTCTGGCACTGGTCGTTAATCACAATGCCACCGCGCGGAGCGATCTCTAAATCACACTGGCGCGCCAGTTTGTCCTGCGGACGGATACCGGTGGAGAATACGATGAAATCGACTTCAAGGAAGGTGCCATCGGCGAACTCCATCGTTTTACGGGCAGACGTGCCGCCCTGAACAATCTGTTGAGTATTTTTGGCGGTGTGGACGCGTACGCCCATGCTTTCGATTTTCTGGCGTAGCTGGCTGCCGCCCTGCGTATCGAGTTGTTCCGCCATCAGGCCGGGGGCGAATTCTACCACGTGGGTTTCAACCCCGAGGTTTTTCAATGCACCGGCGGCTTCAAGGCCGAGTAGACCGCCGCCGACCACGGCACCGCGTTTGCTACGACGGGCGCAGGATTCGATGGCATGTAAGTCTTCAATGGTGCGGTAAACGAAGCAATCCTGACTGTCAGAACCCGCGATCGGCGGCACCCACGGGTAGGAGCCGGTGGCGATAATCAGTTTGTCGTAATACACCGTGCGGCCGCTGCTGGAATGAATGACTTTTTCACTGCGGTTGAGCGTAATCGCCCGTTCGCCAATCAGCACATTGACGTTATGTTTTTCGTAGAATCCTTCGCGAACCAGCGACAGTTCTTCGGCAGTATGATGTGAAAAATAAGAGGAAAGATGGACGCGGTCATAGGCCACGCGCGGCTCTTCACAAAATACCGTGATATCGAACTGGCCCGGTTCTGCTTTATCCAGTAAATCTTCGATAAAGCGATGGCCGACCATGCCGTTGCCAATAATCGCGATTCTGACTTTGCTCATAATTGCCTCAATATTGATTTTCTGAGGCTAAACATAACCCGCGCGTAACAGGGGGTATTGATGCAAATCAAGCCAGTTCCAATATACTCCTTAGGGGGTATTTGACTGATTTTATTGGGTTTTTACGTAACCTTTCGATTTATAAACACTTTCAGGCTATTGTTCTAAGATTGGCTTTAACATCACCGACAACGCAGTCTTACTAAAAATGATGAGGTAACGCGTGACGAAAACTCTTTTGCGTACCGTGAAAAATGTACGGTTGCCTGACCGGGAAGGGTTGTGGCAGATAGATATCGAAGGCGGCGTGATACGCCAGATTGTCCCTCAATGGGATAATGCCGACTATGGCGAGCATATCCTGGATGCTGAAGGGGGGTTGGCAATCCCTCCTTTTATCGAGCCGCACATTCATCTCGATACCACTCAAACCGCCGGTCAGCCAGCATGGAATCAGTCCGGTACGTTATTTGAAGGCATTGAACGCTGGGCAGAACGCAAGGCGCTGTTGTCGCATGAAGACGTCAAACAGCGCGCCTGGCAGACGCTAAAGTGGCAGATAGCCAACGGCATCCAGCATGTGCGCACCCATGTGGATGTGTCTGATCCGACGCTGACGGCACTCAAAGCCATGCTGGAAGTGAAAGCTGAAGTCGCGCCGTGGGTCACGCTGCAAATTGTGGCGTTTCCGCAGGAAGGCATCATGTCGTACCCGAACGGCGAAGCCTTGCTGGAAGAGGCGCTGAAGCTGGGCGCTGACGTCGTCGGTGCGATTCCCCATTTCGAGTTCACCCGCGAATACGGTGTGGAATCGCTGCATAAAACCTTCGAACTGGCGAAAAAATACGACAAGCTGATCGACGTCCATTGCGATGAAATTGACGATGAGCAGTCGCGTTTTGTCGAAACTGTGGCCGCGCTGGCCCTGCGTGAAAACATGGGCGCGCGCGTTACCGCCAGCCATACCACCGCGATGCATTCCTATAACGGCGCGTACACTTCGCGTTTATTCCGCTTGCTGAAAATGTCAGGTATCAACTTTGTCGCCAATCCGCTGGTCAATATCCACCTGCAGGGACGGTTTGACACCTATCCGAAACGCCGCGGTATTACGCGTGTGAAAGAAATGCTGGAGGCGGGGATCAACGTCTGTTTCGGCCATGATGATGTGTTTGACCCGTGGTATCCGCTCGGCACCGCCAATATGTTGCAGGTACTGCACATGGGGCTGCATGTCTGTCAGCTGATGGGATATCAGCAAATTAATGACGGGCTGAAGCTCATCACCACCTACAGCGCCCGCACTATGAATCTGCAAGGTTACGGTCTGGAAAGTGGCTATGCTGCCAGCCTGGTGATCCTGCCAGCACAAAGTGGTTTCGACGCGGTGCGCCGCCAGACACCGGTACAATATTCTCTGCGCGAGGGCGTACTGATCGCGCAAACACAGCTGGCAAAAACCCTCATCCATCTTGATGAAGATCACGCTGTGGATTTCAACAGCTAAGGCAGTGAAAAATATGATGTAATATTCTGAAATAATTGGAATATTTATTCCCAAGCGTAAATAAAGGTAAAGGTCTGGCGCTAAGCGTAAAGCCTCTTTAGAATCAGTGGGATCTGTTGTTTGTATTCTGAAGAAAGGAACCGTCATGTTTAAACGTACTTTAGTGGCCCTGACTGCGCTGCTATCCCTGACTGCAATGGAGCCTGTTCTTGCGGCCGCCCAAACCCATGTCATGCTGACCACTTCAGCGGGGAATATCGAATTGGAACTCGACAGTGCGAAGGCACCGGTTTCTGTGAAGAATTTCGTTGATTACGCTCAGAGCGGCTATTACAACAACACCATTTTCCACCGCGTGATCCCGGGCTTCATGGTGCAGGGTGGCGGTTTTACGGCTGACATGCAGCAAAAAGCGCCCAAAGAGCCGATCAAGAACGAAGCGGACAATGGCCTGCGTAACCTGCGCGGCACCATCGCCATGGCGCGTACTGCCGATAAAGACAGCGCGACCAGCCAGTTCTTCATCAACGTGGCAGATAACGCCTTCCTCGATCACGGTCAGCGTGATTTCGGCTATGCCGTATTCGGTAAAGTCATTAAAGGCATGGATGTGGTAGACAAAATGTCTCAGGTCAAAACGGATAATGTCGGGCCTTACCAGAACGTGCCGACGACGCCGATTGTGATCCTGTCTGCGAAAGTGCTGCCTTAATTTTTCAGCCCTTCCTCCAGAATACTGTTTTTCTAAGCCTCCGGTTCCGGGGGCTTTTTATTGCCTATTTATTGACGCCCCTTTGATGAGACTTATAGTTTTATAGAAAGCTCCCCGCCTGCCACTTTCAAGGACAATGAAATGAGTGAAGCCCGTCTGATTGCCAAAGCCATGAATGAAGGTAAACCGGTACAGGATCTGGTGATCCTTCCTGCGCTGGCGAACCGACATGGACTGATTACCGGCGCGACCGGTACCGGTAAAACCGTCACGCTGCAACGAATGGCCGAGCAGTTTTCCCGTATCGGTATTCCGGTTTTTCTGGCCGATGTGAAAGGGGATTTATCCGGTATTGGTGCTGAAGGTGTGGCGTCGGAAAAACTCGCCGCGCGGTTGAATGATATTGGCGTGACGGACTGGCAGCCGCAGGCATGCAGCATTATCCCGTGGGATATCTTTGGTGAAAAAGGCCATCCGATCCGCGCGACGATTTCTGACCTCGGGCCGCTGCTGCTGGCGCGATTGCTCGATCTTAATGACGTGCAAAGCGGCGTGCTGCAACTGGTGTTTAAGATTGCCGACGACAACGGCTTGTTGCTGCTCGATATGAAAGATTTGCGTGCCATGGTGCAGTTTACCGGTGATAACGCTAAACAGTTCCAGACGCAGTACGGCAATATTTCTTCCGCTTCCATCGGCGCCATTCAGCGAGGCTTGCTGACGCTGGAAGGTCAGGGCGCAAATCAGTTCTTCGGTGAGCCGATGCTGGATATTAATGACCTGATGAAAACCGACAAGAAAGGCCACGGTATTATCAACCTGCTGGCCGCGGATAAGCTGATTAATCAGCCTAAACTCTACTCCGTTTTCCTGCTGTGGCTGCTGGCTGAATTGTTTGAGCATCTGCCGGAAGTCGGTGACCCTGAGCAGCCCAAACTGGTGTTCTTCTTTGACGAAGCTCATCTGCTGTTCAATGACGCCCCGCAGGCGCTGCTGACAAAAATTGAACAGGTCGTGCGGCTGATCCGCTCCAAAGGCGTGGGTATTTACTTCGTGACGCAAAACCCGCTGGATATTCCTGACAGCGTGCTCGGGCAGCTCGGTAACCGCGTACAGCATGCCTTACGCGCCTTTACGCCGCGTGACCAGAAAGCGGTCAAAGCGGCGGCGCAAACACTGCGCGCGAATCCGGCTTTCGACGCTGAAACGGCGATCACTGAACTGGGCGTTGGCGAGGCGCTGGTGTCATTTCTGGATGAAAAGGGGCGTCCTGAAATCGTTGAGCGGGCGATGGTGATAGCGCCGGAATCGAAAATGGGCATGACTGGCGACGACGAACGTAACAAAGCGATCAACCAGTCGCCTCTGTATGGTCGCTATGAAGACAGCATAGACCGTGAATCGGCCTACGAAAAAATCACCGCACAAGGTTTCGGCACGATCAACACGCCGCAATCCACAGGCCCGGCCAAACCGGCGGCGCAAACCCCTTCCGGCGGTGGGCTGATGGGGGGACTGAATGAAATATTGTTCGGCAGCACCGGACCACGGGGGGGTAAACGTGACGGTGTGGTACAGGTTGCGGCAAAAAGCATGGCGCGTGATTTAGGTCGTCAGATCCTGCGTGGGGTTCTCGGTTCCATTATGGGAGGCCGTAAAAAGTAACATCCTTCTGCTAACGCGTATAAGCTGAAACGCATCAGCTTATGCGCGTCTCTTCCTGCCTGAGATCTCAGTTTCATTTGCAATTTCTCTCTGAAATTACGATTTTTTGCGAGGTCTGGCACGTTACTGCCTGTCATTTAGCATAAAAACCGCTCAACTTGAAGGCTGTCACGTTTTTCGCCTGCCGGACTTTGTAGGCTGAATTGCTTTTGGGCTAAATCAATTCAGCAAAAAGGGGTTATTGTGAAAAAATTACTCGTTACCGGGATCGTTCTGGGGCTTTTTTCGTGGCAGGCCACTGCACAAACCATCGTGCTGACGGATGCTGAAGCCGGTACAGAACTGGGAAACTGGAAGACTGACAACAAAAAGCTGAACATCGCGGGCGCGGATTTCAGCATCGAACAAAAAGTGCTTCACGGTGGCAAACAGGAAGGGTCAAAAGTCATCACTATTACCAGCAAAGGGCTGACGATTGCACTGAGCCCGACGCGCGGGATGGATTTACTGCACGTGACCGGCGATAACATCCGCTTAGGTTGGGATTCTCCGGTTCAGGAGGTGGTGAATCCGGCCTATATCAACCTTGAAAGCCGTAACGGCGTGGGCTGGCTGGAAGGTTTCAACGAAATGATGGTGCGTTGCGGCTTTGAATGGACCGGACATCCTGTTACTGCTGACGGCATGATTTACACGCTGCACGGTCGGGCGGGCAATACACCAGCCTCGAAAGTGGTGGTTGATATTGCCGATAAAGCCCCTTATGAAATCACGGTGCGCGGCTTGCTGAAAGAAGACACCTTTAAGAAAGCCAAGCTGGAAACCTGGACTGAGCTGCGTTACGTGCCGGGTAGTCATTCGTGGACCATCCACGACACCCTGACTAACCAGTCGGATTATCCGCGCGACTACCAGATTATTTATCACAGTAATTTCGGTCAGCCGATCCTTGAGCAGGGCGCCCGTTTCATTGCGCCGCTGAAATCAATTTCTCCGTTCAATGATTACGCCAAAAAAGGTTTAGCAGACTGGCAGACTTACGCCGGGCCAACCAAAGGCTTCGACGAGATGGTCTTTAACATGGTTCCGCTGGCGGATGCACAGGGTAAAACCATTGCTGGCGTAGTGAACAAAGCGGGCAACAAAGGAGCATCGATTGAATTCGATACCCATCAGTTGCCGCTGCTGACGCTGTGGAAAAACACCGACACTCTGAAGCAGGGTTACGTTACGGGTATCGAACCGGGCACCAACTATGCGTATCCGGTCACTATCGAACGTAAACAAGGCCGCGTAAAACAACTGCAACCCGGCCAGAGCACGGTGTTTGAACTGAAATATTCACTTCTGCCGGATGCGCAGGCGGTGAAACAGCTTGAGGATCGCGTGAAAACGCTTCAGGCAGATCATAAAACAGACGTGAACGAGACCCCTATCGCTGTTGAATAATCCGAGTTTAGGGCGCTGAAGCTGGCGCCCTTTTTTCTCTGTCTATACTTAACTCCACAAGGTATGTGCCCGAATGGCTGTACCCAGGGAGGAAATAATGGCGAAGAAATTGACACTCAGGCAGCAGGAAAAACTTTTTCGCGAACGTCAGCGGCAGAACTTTCAGGCCAGTAGCGCGCTGGATGGTTTGCAGGTTGAGGTTATCACGTTAGACAACGAACAAATTTCACAACGCCTCACCGAACTGAGGAAGCACTATGAACGATAAACTCGTGCCCGGTGCCGACCCTTACTATTATACCGGCATCAATGTGCTGAAAAACCGGCTGGAAATCCGTGAAGAACATCGTCTGTTGCAGGCCGAACTCGCATTTACTGCCCTGCGCGCGTCAGCGATGCCGCTTGGGCCTGCGGTGATGGGACTGCCGCATCTGTGTGCGGTGCATCTGTCTTTGTTCCAGGATATTTACGCCTGGGCAGGCGAGTTCCGTGAAATCGATATCTACAAGGATGACACTCAGTTTTGCCATTTCGAATATATCGAAAAAGAGGGCAACGCGCTGATGCAGGAGCTTGAAGAAGAAGCGTTTCTGGTCGGGTTACCCCTGGATAATCTCGCTGAGCGTCTGGCTCACTATTACACCGGCCTGAATCTGCTGCATCCGTTCCGCGAAGGTAACGGACGTGCGCTGCGGATCTTCATCGAGCAACTGGTCATTCATGCTGGCTACGATATTGACTGGTCCAAAGTGGATCGTGAGCGCTGGCTGGCGGCCAATAAAACGGCGGTGTTTGGTGATGAATCCGAGCTGGTGGCAATTTTTAATACTGTTGTCAGTGAAATCCCGGAAGAACATTGATCGACAAAATACTGAGCCTGAGCTGAAAAATGCGTAGAATTGCCCGGTAAATTTTCCGACTTTTACCGGGTACACTATGCTGCTGCTGATCGACAACTACGATTCCTTCACCTACAACCTCTATCAATATTTTTGCGAGTTAGGTGCAGAGGTGAAAGTGATGCGTAATGATCAGCTGACGCTCACCGACATTGAACAGCTTTCCCCCTCACATCTGGTGATTTCTCCCGGCCCGTGTACGCCTGATCAGGCTGGCATTTCCCTGCAAGCGATTGCCCATTTCTCCGACCGTTTACCGATACTTGGCGTGTGCCTCGGGCATCAGGCGATGGCGCAGGCGTTCGGCGCGAGCATCGTCCGCGCCCGGCAGGCCATTCACGGCAAAACATCCCCTGTCCGCCATACCGGCAGGAGTGTCTTTACCGGGCTGAATAATCCGCTGACCGTGACGCGCTACCATTCGCTGGTGGTCGCGCCACAGACGCTGCCCGATTGTTTCGAGGTTACTGCATGGACAGAACGGGATGGTGGTCGTGACGACATTATGGGCATCATGCACAAAACCTTGCCGCTGCATGGCGTTCAGTTCCATCCTGAAAGCATTTTGAGCGAGCAGGGGCATCAGCTTTTGGATAATTTCCTTAAAATCTAATCAGTTAATATTGCTGAAAAAATTACTTACCCATCAGATGCGATTTCTGTTTGCCTGTATGTGATTTTTTATGCATATTTTGTGATTATATTTTCATATCAATGGTCGTGAGGGAGAAGGGTAATGGCGGAAAAATCATCGGTAGATCGGGGCACATTCGATAAAGTTATTTTGCCGGTTTATTCACCTGCGAAATTCATTCCCGTGAAAGGTAAAGGCAGTCGCGTGTGGGATCAGCAAGGGAACGAGTACGTTGATTTCGCCGGGGGTATCGCTGTGACGGCGCTTGGACATTGCCATCCGGCACTGGTGAAAGCATTGCACGAGCAGGGCGAAACCCTGTGGCATGTCAGTAACGTATTTACCAATGAACCCGCCCTTCGACTGGCGCAGAAGCTGATCGACGCCACCTTTGCCGACCGCGTATTCTTCGCCAACTCCGGCGCTGAAGCCAACGAAGCGGCCTTTAAACTGGCGCGCTATTACGCCTCGCACCGTCACAGCCCGTACAAAAGTAAGATCATCGCTTTCCATAATGCCTTCCACGGTCGCACGCTGTTCACGGTTTCCGTGGGTGGCCAGCCGAAATACTCCGACGGCTTCGGCCCGAAACCCGCTGATATTGTGCACGTGCCGTTCAATGATCTGGATGCCGTAAAAGCGGTGATCGACGACCACACCTGCGCCATTGTTGTCGAGCCTGTGCAAGGGGAGGGCGGTGTCACACCTGCGACCAAAGCGTTTCTGCAAGGTCTGCGTGAGCTTTGTGACAAACATCAGGCGCTGCTGGTGCTGGATGAAGTACAAAGCGGCATGGGGCGCAGCGGCAAGTTGTTCAGCTACATGCATTACGGCGTGACGCCGGACATCCTGACCACTGCCAAAGCGCTCGGCGGCGGTTTCCCGGTTTCCGCCATGCTGGCAACCGAAGACGTGGCCTCGGTGATGGAACCGGGCAAACACGGCACCACCTACGGCGGTAACCCGCTGGCCTGCGCCGTCGCCGAAGCCGCGCTGGATATCATCAATACGCCAGACGTGCTGGCCGGGATCAACGAGCGTCGCGAGAAATTCATCAGCGCGCTGGAGGCCATCAACCAGAAATATCACATCTTCAGCGAGTTCCGCGGCCAGGGTTTGCTGATCGGCGCCGAGCTTTCTGATGCGTATAAAAACCGCGCCGGAGAATTCCATGCCGCTGCAGCAGAATTCGGATTGATGATGCTGGTCGCCGGACCAAACGTGATGCGGTTTGCGCCATCGCTTGTTATCGACTTCGCGGATATTGAAGAAGGGATGGAAAGGTTTGAGAAAGCCGTGGGGAAAGTTTGCGGGGGGTGATCCCCACGCCCCCGTCTTGAAACGCTTGATCGAGACAATTTCGGTTTCTCACTAACATTTATCACATGGCCTCTCGCGCCGAAACCGACCAAGAGGGAAAAGTGCTTTTTCCCTCTGCACTCCCCTCGCTTTTTTACTGCGCGCTGCCGCAGGCACGACGGACATGTTCTGGTGTATGAGTGAGTGGCGCAAATCCAGGTGCTTCGCACTGCCTTCTCTCGGTCTTCGAGCCAAAGGTCTCGAAGCCGCTCCGTTCAGCTGAATTTTGAGCACGCCAATCAACTTATTTAAAAGATAAAAGACAATCTGCCGTTGAATTTGAGATCCTGCGGGCGATTCAGAAATCTTGCCGAACGGAGCGGCCTGAAGACCCAGGGCTTCAGGACCGAGAGAGGGAACCGCAACGCGGCAAGATTTCAAGCCTGTCACCGCGGTTGCTGAAACATAGCCAGCAAGCGGAGCGCGTGTTGAAAAAGCGAGGAGGAATCCAAAGGAGGAAAAGCACTTTCCTCCTTTGGTCGGTTTCGGCGCGGTGAGTTAAGCGAGCTCGGCAATTGAGAAACCGAAACTTTCTCAATCCATTTTAAGCCGTCAGTGCGCGGTCCCCGCACTTGAGAAACCGAAATATTCTCCGATTAGCTTTAAAAAGCAGTCTGACTGCAAGCCAGTAAAAAGGGGATTTGAAAGGGGTCTCCCCCTTCACGCCCGCCGCGTCAGCCAGATCCCATGATGCGGCCTCTGCTTCCACGCCAGTGACGAGATGGTATGCATCACGCTGAGATGTGAAATTACGCGCCGCAGATGGCGTTCCATTTCGGTCAGTGGCATATCCGGGTGAAGTTCCGGCGCATTAAACAGGTTGTTCTCGCTGCCCGGCCCGTCGTAGAGCAGTCGTTGCTGACAGCTTTGCAGCGCGATTTCGCAGGTCTGTAAATACTCCGTCGCCAGTTTTTCCGGCAGCATGTAATGCTCGCGGGCGAGGATCGTCATCGCGTTGATATGCTCAACCACAAACTGACTGTGCGTCACCCACAAACGCATATCCGCCAGATAATGTGAGTTAAAACCCGGCTCCTGCATCGCCTGATTTAGCGAAGTGAACAGCTTATTGTGCGCCTGATTGACCTGCATACGGGTGTACGCCAGTTTGGCGGTGTCGGGGCTTTCCTCGAGCAGCAGGCGGATAGCGTCCTGATAGATTTCCAGCGCCTGGTGTGCATTCTGGCGCAGCAAACCGCTTTGCCATTGCGGCCACAACCAGATAGTGCCACCAAAGGCCAGCGCGCAGCCGATCAGGGTATCGACCAGTCGTGGTACCAGAAAATGCACGCCGTTCATCGCCAGCAATTGCAGGGTATACACTGCAGTCACCGTCATGCCGACCATCGCCAGTCCGTAGTTTTTGCGCAGAACGGTATAGGACAACAGGGTGATCAGCAGCATGCACAGCAGCGTGGTGCCTTCCGGCAGTTCCAGTTTGAGCAAGCCTGAGGCAATCAGCAATCCGGCCAGCGTACCGAGTGCACGGTGCTGGATCCTCACCCGCGTGGCGTTATAACCGTTCTGGCTGACCAACATGATAGTCAGCAAGATCCAGTAGGGTTTGGGCAAATTGAAGAACAGACCCAGACTGCTGCCAATCGCCAGAATAATGCCCAAACGTGCGGCATTACGCAGTGCCACGGATTTGAAGGAAAGATAGCTTTTCAGCGCGGGCCAGAAGGGCAAACGCGGCTGGGTGTTCATCAGGTCACGTTTGTACAACGGCCGCTGTGTGCGTAACAGACGGGCAATGCGGCTGAAATGGTAATAACAAAACTGACCTACCGGATTGTCCGGGTTGCGCGCGGCGATTTTCTCCAGCGCGGTCAGCTCATTGGCCATCGTAAAGCGCCCGGATAAACGATGATAAAGAATATCGTCGGCAATCACCCGAAGACGGGTGGAAATCACCTGCGCATTTCGGCGGATAACCGCTTCGGCATGGCTTTCCTCCACCAGTTTCTGCACTTCTTCCGGCTGATGCAGGCTCACTGTAATGTGCTCCTGCAAATCGAGCGCCACCTGAAAACGCTGAAATAGCCGCTTATGGTGATGATGATGTCCGTGCTGGGGCAACATGTGTAATTGCTGATAAAGCAGGGCAATCAGGTCGATAACCTGCTGCTGGCGGGTTAGCAGTGGGGGTAACGCAGTTTCGGGATCGGTATGTTGCGTCAGCAGGCTGTACTTGGCTTCGAAATAATCCGCGAGTTGCAGATAGAGCTGGCTGAGCGTTTCGCGCATCGGCTGTTCTTCCGAAATACGAAACCACGCCCAGTTAAACAATCCGTACCAGGCTGTGCCAGCGGCGAACAACACCGGGGCCTGCCACATCGGGCGCACGCCCACCATACTCAGCGTGAAGATAGTCGCCACCAGCGCACCGGGCAGCAGGCGCGCATGCAGCGGGCTGATTTCACCGGTGACGCCCAGCAGTAACGCCAGCGACAGCATGATCAGCGGCAGCGGTATATGCCAGCTTTCGAGCATCAGTTGCAGCAGAAGGCTGCTCACGGCAAAGAGTGAACCGCCGACGAGCAGGCGTTTGAAAAAGCGTTTATGCGGGGTATCCAGACCGGCGATGTTACAACAGGCCGGGCAGAGGGAAAACAGCAGGCCCATTTGCAAATTGCCAAACAGCCAGCAAATGCCAACAGGCAAGCACAACACCAGCGTCTGGCGCAGCGCGTAGTTCACTTCAGGATGGTAAAACAGTCTTCGCCATAGCGTCATGGGTAAAGCTTAGCCCATAAAAAAGGCGCGACAGTGTTTTGCCGCGCCAATTTTTGAGGGATTAACGTGTGCCGTAAACGACAATCGTTTTACCGTGTGCGGAGATCAGGCTTTGATCTTCCAGCATTTTGAGAATGCGTCCGACTGTTTCACGTGAACAACCGACGATTTGGCCAATTTCCTGGCGGGTAATCTTGATTTGCATCCCGTCCGGATGGGTCATTGCATCAGGCTGTTTAGCCAGATTGAGCAAGGTTTGAGCGATACGACCGGTAACGTCAAGGAAGGCAAGGTTGCCGACTTTCTCTGACGTCACTTGCAGACGGTTGGCCATCTGCGCGGAGAGACGCATCAGAATATCCGGGTTAACCTGAATCAGCTGGCGGAATTTTTTATATGAAATTTCAGCCACTTCACAGGCAGTTTTAGCACGTACCCAGGCACTGCGTTCCTGACCTTCTTCGAAGAGTCCCAGCTCACCGATGAAGTCACCTTGGTTAAGGTAGGACAGTATCATTTCCTTGCCTTCTTCATCTTTAATCAGGACAGCAACTGACCCTTTCACGATGTAGTAAAGCGTTTCGGCTTTTTCACCCTGGTGAATCAGCGTACTTTTAGAAGGATACTTATGTATATGACAGTGAGACAGGAACCATTCAAGAGTCGGGTCTGTTTGTGGCTTGCCGAGAACCATTTGCTATTATCCTCTGTTGTTATCGCTGCCCAAAATCACAGGGCTCAGAGTTCCCTGTACGGCACTTCAAATCCAAAGCGCCCTTTCAGCATATAACTCTCCAGAAATGCTGCAAGCGGATGTCGGAGTGCAACAGCCTGTTTATTGCTGTCATCACCGTGGGTTCTGTACTTAAACCGCAAAAACCGTCACCGCAATTTACTGGAAAGTATGTTTCGGCTTTGTTTGTAGCACAGGTTTGAGATGCTGTCTTCTGTTGTCTCGCTTCAGCATGATGGCGATCGGGTTACGTTGCCAGATTTTAGGTGAAAGGGTACTCTGAGAGCAGATTTCGACAAGTTTATTCACCGGGAGAATAGTTCATGCATGCACGTGTCAAATGGGTTGAAGGACTGACATTTTTAGGTGAGTCTGCATCGGGTCATCAGATTTCAATGGATGGAAACGCGGGTGATAAAGCCCCAAGCCCGATGGAAATGTTACTGATGTCCGCAGGGGGGTGTAGTGCAATCGACGTGGTGTCAATTTTGCAAAAAGGTCGTAATGACGTGCGTGATTGTGAAGTGAAGCTGACCTCACAACGCCGCGAAGAAGCGCCGCGTCTGTTCACTCACATCAATCTGCATTTTATCGTCACCGGTAAGGATCTGACCGATAAGATTGTTGAACGCGCAGTCAGCCTGTCTGCCGAAAAATACTGTTCTGTGTCTCTGATGCTGGGGAAAGCGGCCACAATCACCCACAGCTTTGAAGTGATTGCAGCCGAATAAAGTTTACTCGATCTTCTTGCCTTCCATCAGGCGCTGCACCAGCGGCGCCATGATCAGCTCCATCGCCAGCCCCATTTTGCCGCCCGGCACCACCAGTGTTTTGATGTGCGAGATAAACGACCCTTGCAGCATGGCCAGCAGATACGGGAAATCGATGTCATCCAGTCCCTGAAAATGAATCACCACAAAGCTTTCATCCAGTGACGGAATGGCTTTGGCGGCAAACGGGTTCGAGGTGTCGATGGTGGGTACCCGCTGGAAATTGATGTGTGTGCGGGAAAACTGCGGCGTAATGTAATTGATATAGTCATCCATCGAACGCACGACGGAATCCATCACCGCTTCACGGGAATGCCCGCGCTCGCCGGTATCGCGCACCAGTTTCTGGATCCATTCGAGGTTGACGATAGGCACTACGCCGACCAGCAGGTCGACCTGCGCGGCAACGTCAATTTTGTCCGCCACCACACCACCGTGTAACCCTTCGTAAAACAAAATATCCGTCGGTTCCGGCAACGCCTGCCACGGCGTAAAGGTACCCGGCACCTGATTGTAGGGAACGGCTTCGTCATAAGTATGCAGATACTTACGTGAACGGCCAGTGCCTGTTTTACCGTATTCGATAAAGCTTTTTTCCAGCAAACCAAAGTCATTGGCTTCCGGCCCGAAGTAGCTGATATGACGTCCCAGATCGCGCGCCTTGCGTATTGCCGCATCCATTTCAGGACGGGTGAAATGATGAAAACTGTCGCCTTCCAGTTCCGCCGCACGCAAACTAAGCTGCTGAAATATTTTACGAAATGCCACGCTGGTGGTCGTGGTGCCTGCACCGCTCGAACCGGTCACGGCAATAACAGGATGTTTGGCTGACATAATGCGCTGTTCTCCATAAAGGTGATGCAGGCAGGCGAGACGCGGTCTTTTCTGTGGTCGAAGATCTGGCGTCAAGGCTGCGCATAATTAAGCCTATTGTTACCATATTTATTCGCGAAGCCAAAGAGGGCATCACTATTCTAAACCCGCCAGCAACGGTTGGATCAGCGGGTCTTTCTGGTGGAACAGAGAAACAATGTCATGCAGCGCCTTGCCTGTGTACTCCTTTTTCCACGCCAGACTGAGCGGGGAAGGGGCGCGCGGATAGCGGATTTGCCGGGCGATCAGCTCGCCGCTGTCGAGATATGGCTGGCACAGATGGCGCGGCAGAAAACCGATACCCATTCCCTTCAGGTGACAGGCCAGTTTAGTCGCCACATCTGCCACGATGATCTGCCGTTGCCCGGTCAGCAACCAGGCTACCCGCTTGTTCAGATGGCGCGAGGTGTCTTCCACATTGATGGCAATGTACTGACGCAACACCGCTTCTTCCAGCATGCCAGTGATGTGCTGCAGCGGATGAAAGGGCGCATGAACAAAAACCCAGTCCACTTCACCCAGCGGCAGCAGATTCACGGCGTTAGAAAGAGATTCGGTGCCGGTGACGCCAATCGCCAGCTGAAAATCTTCGTACAGCAGCGTATCCCATACCCCCATGTAAATCTGCCGTGTGAAAGTGAACTGCGTGAACGGGTAGCGCTGCGTCAGACAGCTTAATAACGCCGCCAGAGTTTCAGGGCAGTACATCAGATTGTTCACCACCACATTCAGCTGGCGCTCAATGCCGTCGTTAATCTGCTGCAGTTCTGCCGGTACACCCTCCAGCCAGGTTAGCCACTGGCGACATCGTTCAAGCAGATGCTGTCCGGCGGGCGTCAGCGACACCGTGCGGGTCGTGCGGTTGAGCAATAACGTCCCGGCACTGTCTTCCAGCATCTTAATTCGATAGCTGATGGTCGCAGGCGTTTTATGCAGCATCTCTGCCGCGCGGGAAAAGCTGCCTGTTTGTGCGACGTGCATAAAGGTTTTAATCGACTCCTCATCCAGCATAGGTCACCTGAAGTAATGTTAATGCATTGAATGAAAAAGATTTTATAGATTTAACCTGATGAGAATTGTGGACTTCATCAATTTTATGGAATCTTTTTCCATATTTCGATTGAGCAAGTTGGAAAAAGTTTCTACAGTAATTGCATTGAGGATAAATCCGCCAATCTGGCGGGCTTATCTCACCGGTTTTATTTTAAATGCAGGGATGAATGCCATGGAACTTCCGGTTTACCCGCTGACCCAGGCGGCCTTCGCGGCTTACGGCGATGTGATTGAGACGACAGGTCGCGATTTTTTTCATATCAACGACGGCAAGGTTGAGCGGTACCACGATCTGACCAACGTGGAGATCCTCGGGCAGGATCGCCCGCTGGTGAGCATCAACCGCGCCCAGCCAGCACCGTTGCCCATTGTGGTGACGCAACTCGAAAAACACCCGCTCGGTTCACAGGCGTTTGTGCCGATGCAGGGCGAGCGCTTTATCGTGATTGTTGCGGCAGGGGGCGAGACGCCGGACATCTCCACGCTGAAAGCCTTTATCACCAACGGCCTGCAGGGCGTGAATTATCACCGGAATGTCTGGCACCATCCGCTGTTTGCGTTTGAGACGGTGACGAATTTTCTCACCGTCGATCGTGGCGGCGCAGACAACTGTGATATCAGTCAGTTACCTCAGGGCTATCAGCTTATTTTACCCGTTGCGGCGGGATTAAAGTCGTGACGCTATAAAGCATCTTGCATAAGATACAAGCATCTGAAAACAAGCGAAACGCGGGCGCTCAGCGCCTGATGCTGGAGAAATGTGAGATGGCCGAAGTAAAAAAACGGGGGCGTCCTAGCCAGCCTGGTTCTGGTTCGCAAAAGGGCGCTCAGGCCTTAGAACGCGGCATTGCGGTGTTGAATTATCTGGCGCAGTCCGGCGGCAGTTCTTCTGTCAGCAACATTGCAGAGAATTTGTCGCTGCCCCTTTCCACCACCTTTCGACTGCTGAAAGTGCTGGAAGAGGCCGATTTTGTTTATCAGGATGCGCAACTGAGCTGGTGGCACATTGGCTTACAGGCGTTTACGGTCGGATCGTCTTATATCCATAACCGGGATGTATTGTCAGTCGCCGCGCCTTATATGCAGCGCCTGATGTTGTTGTCGGGCGAAACGGCCAATCTGGCGATCCGCAACGGTTTCGAAGCGGTACTGATCGGCCAGCGGGAATGCCAGTCGATGGTGCGGATGTGCGCGCCGCTTGGCAGCCGTCTGCCACTGCATGCCTCCGGTGCCGGGAAAGCGTTGCTGTATTCGCTGGATGACGAGGCGCTGATGAGCCTGATGATGCAGGCGGGGTTGAAGAACTTTACGACGCACACGCTGGATAATCTGAATGCGTTGAAAAAGGATCTGCAACACGCGCGTCAGCAGGGGTTTGCACAGGACAGCGAAGAGCATGTGACAGGGCTGAACTGTCTGGCCTCGGCGATTTTTGACAGCAATAACAATGCGGTGGCGGCGATTTCGATCTCCGGCCCCAGCTCCCGCTTAACGACGGAGCGTTTTACCGATTTAGGCGAACTGGTGCGGGATACCGCGCGTGACATCAGTCTGGCCCTGGGTCAGCGCCACTAACCGGTTCGTCCTGCGATCCCCGCTCTGTCGTGAGCGGGATTTTTTTCAGTCAAATTAAAGTTGGAAACTTTTTCCGTTATTTTATGCAAAGCGGAATTACCTGAGGATTTAGCTATGGCTCGTATGACAGCTGCACAGGCAGCAATGTATGTGTTGGAAAAAGAAGGGATCACCACCGCGTTTGGTGTACCGGGCGCAGCGATTAACCCGTTTTATAACGCCATGCGCCTGCATGGAAAAATCCGTCATGTGTTAGCCCGTCATGTGGAAGGTGCATCGCATATGGCCGAAGGTTATACCCGTGCGAAAGCCGGGAACATCGGCGTTTGCCTGGGGACGTCTGGCCCGGCGGGTACCGACATGATCACCGCGCTGTATTCCGCCTCGGCGGATTCCATTCCGATCCTGTGCATTACCGGTCAGGCACCGCGCGCCCGTCTGCATAAAGAGGATTTTCAGGCGGTGGATATTCAGGCGATTGCCGGGCCAGTGAGCAAAATGGCGGTGACCGTGCTGGAACCTGCGCTGGTGCCGCGTGTCCTGCAACAGGCGTTCCATCTGATGCGTTCCGGTCGCCCCGGTCCGGTACTGGTCGATCTGCCGTATGACGTGCAGACCGCCGAAATCGAATTCGATCCGGAAACTTATGAATCGCTGCCCGCTTACAAGCCTGCCGCCACCGTCGCTCAGGCCGTCAAAGCGATGGAAATGCTCAACGCCTGTGAGCGTCCGCTGATTGTGGCCGGTGGCGGTGTGATTAACGCTGATGCCGCCGCGCTGTTGCAGCGCTTTGCTGAAATAACCCAAGTGCCGGTGATCCCGACGCTGATGGGCTGGGGCGTGATCCCGGACGATCACCGCCTGATGGCTGGCATGGTCGGATTGCAGACCGCGCACCGCTACGGTAACGCCTCACTGCTGGCGTCGGATCTGGTATTTGGCATCGGTAACCGTTTTGCCAACCGTCATACCGGCTCGGTAGAGAAATACACCGCAGGCCGCAAAATCATCCACGTTGATATCGAACCGACACAAATCGGCCGCGTACTTTGTCCTGATTTAGGCATTGTGTCTGACGCCGGTGAAGCCCTGAAACTGCTGATCGAAGTAGCAGAAGAGCAGAGAAAAGCCGGCAAACTGCCATGTCGCGAAAGCTGGATCCAGGAATGTGAAGAACGCAAACGCACCATGCTGCGCAAAACCCACTTCAACGATGTGCCGGTCAAACCGCAACGCGTCTATGAAGAAATGAGCAAAGCCTTTGGCCGCAACGTGAATTACGTGACCACCATCGGCCTGTCGCAAATTGCGGCGGCGCAGATGCTGCACGTGTTTGAGCCGCGCCACTGGATCAACTGCGGCCAGGCGGGCCCGCTGGGCTGGACCATTCCTGCGGCACTCGGCGTCTGCATTGCTGCGCCGGAACGTCAGGTGGTCGGGATTTCAGGCGATTACGATTTCCAGTTCATGATCGAAGAGCTGGCGGTCGGTGCGCAATTCAACATTCCTTACATCCACGTCCTGGTGAACAACGCTTATCTCGGCCTGATCCGCCAGTCGCAGCGCGCCTTTGATATGGATTACTGCGTACAACTGGCGTTCGAAAATATCAACTCTGAAGACGTGAAAGGTTACGGCGTCGATCACGTGAAAGTGGTGGAAGGGTTGGGATGTAAAGCGATACGCGTCTTCAAGCCGGAAGATATCGCCCCGGCGTTTACAGAAGCTAAACGTCTGATGAAAAAACATCAGGTGCCGGTGGTGGTGGAAATCATGCTGGAACGCGTCACCAATATTTCCATGGGCGGCGAAATTGACAGCGTGAATGAGTTTGAGCCGGTTGCCGATAATGCGGATGACGCACCGACGCACGTCAGCTTCATGAAATATGAATAAGCCAGGAGGCTGAAAATGCTCAAGTTCTCTGCGAATTTATCCATGCTGTTTCTGGAGGTAGATTTCCTTCAGCGCTTTAAAGCGGCGGCGGACAGCGGGTTTACGGCGGTGGAGTTTATGTTCCCTTACGACTATCCGGCTGACACCCTGAAGGCGTTGCTGACGCAAAATAAGCTGCAACATACGCTGCACAATCTGCCCGCGGGCGACTGGGCGGCGGGCGAGCGCGGTATTGCCTGCCTGCCGGGGCGTGAAGCGGAGTTTCGCGAAGGCGTAGCACAGGCCATCGCTTACGCCAAAGCACTCGGCAACCGCAAAATTAACTGTCTGATTGGCAAAACTCCGGCGGGTTCTGATGCCGTCAGCGTGACGCCTTTGGTGGTGGAAAATCTGCGCTATGCCGCACAGGCGCTGGCGAAAGAGGGGCTGATGCTGCTGATTGAGCCGATCAATCACTTTGATATGCCGGGATTTTATCTGACCGGTACGCAACAGGCGCTGGATCTTATTGAACGCGTCGGCTGTGACAACCTGTTTATCCAGTACGACATTTACCATATGCAGCGGATGGAAGGGGAACTGGCGAATACCCTGATCCGCCATGCGGACAAAATCGGTCATTTGCAGGTGGCGGATAACCCGAACCGTAATGAACCGGGTACCGGTGAAATTAATTACGACTTTATTTTCAACCTGATTAAAAACTCGGATTACGACGGCTGGGTCGGTTGTGAATATAAGCCACGGGCGCGCACGGAAGAAGGATTAGGCTGGCTTAACGCCTACCGCTAATCGTTATAAAACGCGAGAAACAGACATTATTCACCCTCGCGGTGAGGGATTTCTGTACGCCAAATTTCAGTCACATTGAAAGGGAATTAGCATGAAAATTGGATTTATCGGCTTAGGAATTATGGGCGCACCGATGGCGCAACATCTGGTGGATGCCGGGCACAGTCTGCATTTCTCCACACTCGGCAACGTGCCTGCTTCACTGACCGATGCCGGTGCCAAAGCCTGTGCGACACCGGCAGAAGTCACCGTTCACGCCGACGTCATTATTATCATGGTGCCGGATACGCCAGACGTGGCAACGGTGCTGTTTGGTGACAATGGCTGCGCCAGCGTGCCGCTGAAAGGCAAAACCATTGTCGATATGAGTTCCATCTCACCGATTGAAACCAAAACGTTTGCGCAGCGTGTGCAGCAACTGGGGGGGGAATATCTGGATGCGCCGGTTTCCGGCGGTGAAATTGGCGCGCAGCAGGGCACGCTGACCATCATGGTGGGCGGTAAGGAATCCGTATTCAACGATATCAAACCGCTGTTTGAGCTGATGGGTAAAAACATCACGCTGGTGGGCGATTGCGGAGCCGGGCAAACCTGCAAAGTGGCGAACCAGATCATTGTGGCGCTGAATATTGAAGCTGTCTCGGAAGCGCTGCTGTTTGCTTCCCGCGCCGGTGCCGATCCTGCCCGTGTTCGTCAGGCTTTGATGGGCGGATTCGCCTCATCGCGCATTCTGGAAGTGCACGGTGAGCGCATGATCAAGCGTACTTTTGCGCCGGGCTTTAAAGTCGCGCTGCACCAGAAAGATCTCAACCTGGCGCTGCAAAGTGCCAAAGCCTTATCAATCAGCCTGCCTAATACGGCGACCTGTCAGGAGTTATTCAATGTCTGTGCAGCAAACGGCGGATCGCAGTTAGATCATTCGTCATTAATTCAGTCGCTGGAAATGATGTCGAATCACAAAATCGGTTAATTAAGTAAGGCTGGCATCAATGTCAGCCTTTTTTAATCCACAAGCACGTCCCTAACGTATTATGAGGAATTAAGGATGAATGAATCAGAATGCACTCAGCAAGAACGTTATCGTGAAAGAGGATACAGCAACGATCTTCTGCCAAAATTAAAAGAAAAAAGAAACTGGAAAGGATTTAATTATTTTACGCTGTGGATGGGTTCGGTACACAACGTGCCGAATTATATTGCAGTCGGCGGATTTCTTATTCTCGGGTTGTCTACGTTTAGCGTGATGATGGCGATTATTATCAGCGCGCTGTTTATTGCGGCGGTGATGGTATTAAACGGGGCGGCAGGTTCGAAATACGGCGTACCTTTTGCGATGATCCTGCGCGGTTCTTACGGTATCCGCGGCGCATTATTTCCCGGCATTCTCAGAGGCTGTATCGCGGCGATTATGTGGTTCGGTTTGCAATGCTATGCCGGTTCACTGGCCTTCCTGATCCTGATTGGCAAAATCTGGCCGGAGTTCCTGACCCTCGGCGGTGATTTCAATCTGCTGGGTATTTCCATGCCGGGGCTGATCGCCTTTATGATTTTCTGGGCAATCAACGTGATGATCGGTTTTGGCGGCGGCGGGGTGCTGAATAAATTCACCGCCATCCTTAATCCGTGCATTTATGTTGTTTTCGGCGGCATGGCGGTCTGGGCTATCTCGCTGGCCGGGCTGGAAAATATCCTTAACTATGTGCCCGCCAATGCCGAGCAATCGGGTAATCCGCTGTTCCTGTTTCTGGTGGTGATCAATGCCGTGGTCGCGGTGTGGGCGGCACCGGCGGTGAGTGCTTCGGACTTTACCCAGAATGCCAGCAGCTTTAAACAGCAGGCGTGGGGACAAACGCTGGGTCTTATCGTGGCGTACGTGCTGTTTGCCGTTGCCAGCGTCTGTATTCTGGCTGGGGCAAGCATTCACTACGGCGTTGATACCTGGAACGTGCTGGATATCGTACAGAAATGGGACAGCCTGTTCGCCTCGGTGTTTGCTGTGTTAGTGATCCTGATGACCACCATTTCGACCAACGCCACCGGTAACATTATCCCCGCCGGTTTCCAGATTGCCGCTATCGCACCGAAAAAGCTGACCTATAAAAAAGGTGTGCTGATTGCCAGCCTGATAAGCGTGGTGATTTGCCCGTGGAAACTGATGGAGAATCAGGAAAGTATTTATCTGTTCCTCGATATTATCGGCGGGATGTTAGGGCCGGTCATTGGCGTGATGATGGCGCACTATTTTATTGTGGTACGCAGTGAGCTGGATCTGGATACGCTGTATACCGCACCGGGGAATTATCACTATTACGATCGCGGATTTAATACCGTGGCATTCGCAGTGACATTAATTGCCGTCGTCCTTTCACTGGGCGGAAAGTTTATTCCTGTACTGGAACCTTTATCGCGGGTTTCCTGGTTTGTGGGCGTCATTGTGGCTTTCGTTTTGTATTCCGTTTTTATGAAAAGGGAACCGTCACTTCAGCCGCAAAATGTGTGAGCCGGTAAACCGGCATGAAATAAACGAATAATAAATCCAATAATAAAATCTTATCTCTGTACTTTCATAAGGAAATATAACCATGTCATATGATCTGATCATTAAAAAAGGCACTGTTGTTCTGGAAAGTGAAGCCGTGATTACGGATATCGCGGTGAAGAATGGCAAAATTGTCGCCATCGGCGATGACCTGACTGGTGCAGAAAAAATACTCAGCGCGGAAGGGTTGATCGTTGCGCCGGGAATGGTGGATGCCCATACGCACATTTCAGAACCGGGCCGCAGTCACTGGGAAGGCTACGCCACCGGTACCCGGGCGGCGGCCAAAGGCGGGATCACCACCATGATCGAAATGCCGCTTAACCAGTTACCGGCCACGGTGGATCGCGCGTCCCTGCACATGAAATTCGATGCTGCCGAAGGCAAGCTGACCATCGATGCCGCGCAGTTTGGCGGGCTGGTGTCTTACAACCTTGACCGTTTGCATGAGCTGGATGAAGAAGGCGTGGTGGCCTACAAATGTTTCGTCGCTACCTGCGGCGACCGCAGCGTCAGTAACGATTTCCGTGACGTGAATGACTGGGAATATTTCAAAGGCCTGCAAATTCTGGCAAAACGCGATCAGTTAGTGGCGGTTCATGCGGAAAACGCGCTGATCTGCGACGAACTGGGCCGCGAAGCCAAAGACGCCGGACGGGTGACGGCACATGATTATGTTGCCTCACGCCCGGTCTTCACTGAAGTGGAAGCCATTCGCCGCGTGTTGTATCTGGCGAAAGTAGCGGACTGCCGTTTGCACGTCTGCCATATCTCCAGCCCGGAAGGTCTGGCGGAAGTGCTGCGCGCACGTCACGAAGGCCAGCGCGTGACCTGTGAATCGTGCCCGCATTACTTCGTACTGGATACCGCACAGTTTGAAGAGATCGGCTCGCTGGCAAAATGTTCGCCACCTATCCGCGACAAGAAAAATCAGGACGGCATGTGGGAACACCTGCTGAAAGGTGACTTTGACTGCCTGGTCTCCGACCATTCACCGTGCCCGCCGGATATGAAAGCCGGCAACGTCATGCAGGCGTGGGGCGGTATCGCCGGACTGCAAAACTGCGTCGATGTGATGTTCGACGAAGCCGTGCAGAAACGCGGTATGTCGTTGCCGATGTTCTCAAAGCTGATGTCTTCCAACGCGGCGGATATCTTCGGGCTGAAGCATAAAGGCCGTATCTCCATCGGCAAAGATGCCGATTTCGTGTTCATCAAACCGAACAGCAGCTATGTGCTGAAAGCGTCAGATCTGGAATATCGCCATAAAGTCAGTCCGTATGTTGGCCGCACCATCAATGCGCAGGTCGTGAAAACTATTCTGCGCGGCGAAACCATCTATGACATCAAAGATGGTTTCCAGGATAAGTGCATCGGTAAATTCGTACTGAAACACCAGCAGTAATCTCTGCATCTGCCCGCTGTGTAAACGGCGGGCTTTTTCTTTTTGAGGTCAGCCAGATTGTCATGATGTTATTTCCCAGAGCGCAAATCCTGCCGGGTATCCAGTGGTTCTTCTTCATTTTCTGCAACACGGTGGTTATCCCGCCGACATTACAGTCTGCGTTTCAGCTTTCCGATGCGACCACGCTGTGCCTGATGCAATACTCTTTTATCGCCACCGGGCTGGCGTGCCTGGCGCAGGCGGCGCTCGGCCACGGCCGCGCCATTATGGAAGGGCCGACCGGATTGTGGTGGGGCGTGATCCTCACCGTGACGCTGGCGGAAGCCGCGCAAGGGACGCCGCTGCCGGTGATCGGCGGCAGTCTGGCTGTGGGTATCGCACTTTCCGGCGTGATCACCGTGCTGATTGGCCTGAGCGGGCTTGGTCATCGTATCGCCGTGTTGTTTCGTCCGGCGGTGATGATGGTGTTTATGTTTTTACTCGGTGCCCAACTGCTGTCGCTGTTTATTAAAGGCATGCTGGGACTCCCTTTTGGCGTGCCGCAGGGGCCGGTGGCTATTGATTTTCCGGCGTTCCTGCTGGCGCTCGCCGTGGCGGCGCTGGTGGTCGGTATTGTGGTCTGGCTGCCGTCACCGTGGAATAAATATGGCCTGCTGGCTGGTACGTTGCTCGGTTGGGCGGCATATCGGATCATTTTCCCGCAGGCCGTCAGCCCGGGCACCGGCACAGACTGGCAGTGGTTTCCGCTGGGCGCGCCGCAGGAATTACGCGGTGGCATTATCCTGACCGCCACAATGACCGGGCTGCTGAATATTTCGAATACTTTTGGCGCGCTGCGCGGCACCCAGATTTTTTACCCGCAGCAGACCCCGCAATATCGCCGCAGTTTTGTGGTTTCCGGTCTGTTTACCCTGGGATCGGCTGTTCTGGGCATCGTGCCTTTTTCGCCGTTTGTCTCATCGATTGGCCTGCTGACGCAAACCAATGACAACCGCAAAGCACCGTTTATTCTCGGCGCGCTGGTGGTGGTTGCCATTGGTCTGTTTACGCCGCTGACGGCGTTTTTCGCCCGCATCCCGTTGAGCATCAGCAGCGCCGTGTTGCTGGTGTCTTATCTGCCTCTGCTCAGTTCGTCGCTGTCATTTCTGCCCCACATCAGGCTCAGCAGCCGCAATGTTTACCGTCTGGCGATCCCGCTGTTTGCCGGGATTTTCCTGATGGGGCTGCCTGCCGGATATGTGCAGCAGGTGCCGCTGTGGCTGCGTCCGCTGCTGAGTAATGGTTTGCTGACCGGCGTGATGCTGGCGATTGTGCTGGAAAATTTATTGCCCTGGGACCGGGTTCACTGAGTCCCCATTACCGAAGGATTGAAGATGAAAATTATTATTGCGCCCGATTCATTCAAGGAAAGTTTAAGTGCGGAATGTGCGGCGATGGCGATTGAAGACGGGTTTCGCGCTGTGTTCCCGGAACTCGAGGCTGTCCGTCTGCCGGTTGCTGACGGCGGCGAAGGCACGGTGGATGCGCTGATTGCCGCGACCGGCGGGCATCGCATTGATATTGAAGTGACAGACCCGCAGGGACATCGCGTGCGTGGTTTTTACGGCGTGAACGGCAAAGGTGATTGTGCGGTGATTGAAATGGCCGCCGCCAGCGGTCTGATGCTGGTGCCCGCCGGACAGCGTGACCCGCTCGCGGCCACCAGTTTCGGCACCGGTGAGTTAATCCGTCATGCACTGGACGGCGGTATCCGCCATATCATTTTAGGCATTGGTGGCAGCGCGACCGTTGATGGCGGCATTGGCATGGTACAGGCGCTCGGCGGCCGTTTTACCGATGCGCAGGGCATTGATCTGCCGTGGGGCGGCGCCGCGCTGGCGCAACTGGCGGCTATTGATCTGAGTCAGTTGGATCCGCGTTTAGCGCAGTGCCGGATTGAAGTGGCGTGCGATGTGGAAAATCCGCTGACCGGTCCGTGCGGTGCGGCGGCAGTATTCGGCCCGCAAAAAGGCGCATCGGTGCAAGATGTTCAGGTTCTGGACGCGGCGCTGGCCCATCTGGCGGCGGTTATTTTCCGCCATCTCGGGGTTAACGTGCTTGAGTGGCCAGGCGGTGGCGCAGCGGGCGGAATGGGTGTGGCGGCTCGGTTGTTCCTGCGTGGCAACATGCGTTCCGGTATCGACATTATTATGGATGCCATCGGGCTGGATGAGGCGATGCAAGGTGCTACGCTGGTGATCACCGGCGAAGGGCGGCTGGATCAGCAGACCATTAACGGCAAAGCACCGGTCGGTGTGGCGCGGCTGGCACAACGCTACCATGTGCCGGTGATCGGGCTGGCGGGCATTCTGGGCGAAGGAGTGGAAGTCGTGCATCAGCACGGGCTGGAAGCCGTATTCAGTATTCTCCCACGCCTCGCGCCACTGGAAACGGTGCTGGAGCAGGGGGAGGAAAACCTGCGTTATGCTGCGCAAAATCTTGCCCGAGTTTACCGGCTGGGCATGAAGGCCTCTTCCTGACGTTATCGGTTTCTCAAAACACAAAAACCGCCAGCGATGGCGGTTTTCTTATTACATTCACGAACCGTTAAAGTTCGACGTCGCGGTTACAGTCTTTCGAATAGATATAGCTCAGCGGCTCATCGCGCCCCACGGCATAACAGGCCTGCGGGCAGTACGCACCCATAAAGATATAGTCGTTTTTCTTCACCGGGATCCAGTGGTTATCCAGGTTATACATGCCTTCACCGCTGAGGATCAGCGCGCCGTGCTCCTGCACGTGCGTCTCCACATAGCCGTGGCAGGCACCTGGCGCAAACGTCAGAATATGAATGTTCATATCGAACCCCAGAACCGCAGGGAGTAAATCCTGCACAATCACATCCGACATGCCTTCGTAGTGGATTTTTTCCAGCTGATGCACGTTGTTGCTCACCACATGCGGCTGGAAACCACTGACTGGCGTATAGCGTTTTTTATAGAGGAATAAGCGGCTGTTCTGGCCGCCGTTGGCATTCACCAGCGTCATGCTCACGCCCGGCGGGCAGTAAAGATATCCACCGCTTTCCAGCCGGTAATCCTGACCTTCGGCATTCGCAGTGATGTTACCGTCGATCACGTAGACGAAGGTTTCGATATGCGCGTCGCCGCCGAAGCCCGCCAGGTTTTTCCCCCCTTCCAGCATGTTGACCAGATAATCCACAAAGGTCGCGCCCAGTTTCGGCGTCGCCAGAATGGTGATTTCACAGCGCTCAAAACCGGGCAGGGTATTTTTGACCAGACCGTCGGGTTCAATCAGCGCATAATTCCCGCGTTTGATGATGGAACGGTTAGAAAGTAAATCATTGATATAGCCTGTGTTTTGGTTGATATAACCCATTGTAAACTCCCTTTAAGACAGATTAATAAGCCAGTTGATGCAGCATTTTCGCCAGCATTTCCACGCCCGCGGCCAGATCGGCAACAGCGGTGTTTTCTGCCGGGTTGTGGCTGATACCCGCAATGCTGGGAACGAACAGCAGGCAGGTCGGTACGCAGGCGGCGAAAATCTGCGCGTCGTGCCCGGCGCCGCTGTGCATCACGCGGTAACGGCTGTTTTGTTCACGGCACAGGGCGTCGAGTTGCGCCACCAGTTGTTTGTCCATGGGCACCGGCGCTTCATCCATCCATAAATCAATGTCGATGCCGATGCCGCGTTCCTGGCAAATCCGCCGCATGGTGGCGTCCAGTTCTGTGGTAAACGCCAGCAGCGCCTGCTGATCGGTGTGGCGGCAATCAATGCTGAACACGGTTTTACCCGGCACGACATTAACGGTACCCGGCACCGGCACCACTTTGCCGAAGGTCAGCACCAGCGGATCGCCGTGCGCTTCGGCGCTTTCGGTAGCCGTCACGCAAATCTGACTGAATGCCTGAAGGGTATCTTTGCGGTAACTCATCGGCGTAGTGCCCGCGTGATTGGCGGTGCCGGTCAGGGTCACGGTATAGCGGCGCTGACCGACAATCGCATGCACCACGCCAAGTTGCTGCTGATTGCGTTCGAGCACGCTGCCCTGCTCGATATGCAGTTCGACAAAGGCTTTGATGTCGCGGCGGGCGGGCAACGGAGAACCGGGCAGCGTGAAACCGCATTGCTGCATCGCATCGGTAAATTTCACGCCCTGCGCATCGGTGATGTTGCGCACATCGGCAGGATCGGCCTGTCCGACGATGTTTTTACTGCCCCAGAAAACATAGGGAAAACGGCTGCCTTCTTCTTCGGCCAGCGACACCACTTCCAGCGTGCGGCGCGGCGTGCCAAAGGTGTCTTTCAGATAGCGCATGGCGATAAAGGCGGCGAGCACACCGAACTGTCCGTCGAGATGGCCACCGCTGACCACCGTATCGATATGCGAGCCGGAGAGAATGACCTCGTCTTTGCGGTCACTGCCTTCGATGCGGCCATATAAATTGCCGACGGCGTCGAAACGGGTGGCAAACCCATTCTGCGTCATCCGCTGTTTTAACTGATTTTGCGTTTCCAGCCATTCGGGGGAATAAAGCAGGCGGGAAATACCGCCAGCCGGATCTGCGCCAAATACCGATAACCAGTCGAGCTGACTTTCTACGTGCTGATAAAAGGGCGACATAGCATATTCACCTTTAAATAAATAATTAATGTGCGAAAGGAGATTGTGTTTGATAAGTGTGGGTATAAAGCTCATCGGAAATTAAATAACGATAAATATCATCTATCAGTTCTATTCCATTGGCTTTCGTATGCTCTTCATAAATATCCAGGTTCTGACCCGGATACAGCACTTTTTCAAAACCCGGCGCCGGGCGAAGTGCCACTAATTCGGCCAGCATCTGGCTGATATTTTTTCTGAATATCTGAGAAGAGGTAAAGAACGCCGGATTAATCACAATGTGCAACTGGCCGAGGTCACGACCGGCGGTGAGGTCTTCATACATCGAGCTGACGGAGCGCCCGAACGGCAGGCCGAGCAAAATACCGGACAACACATCGACCATCATCATCAGACCGTAGCCTTTCGGGCCGGACATCGGCAGAAGCGCTTCGACGGCATAAGGATCGGTGGTGGGATTGCCTGCGCCATCTACCGCCCAGGTGTCAGGGATTTTTTCATTGCGCGCCCGGGCATCAAGGATTTTCCCCCACGCCTGCACGGTGGTCGCCATGTCAAAGGTGATGATTTGCTCCCCTTCGCCGGGTGCGGCAAAGGCAATCGGGTTGGTGCCGTAATAGATGTCGGCGGAACCAAACGGCACCACCATCGGGTCAGACTGGCAAACGGAAACCGCGATCAAACCGGCTTTGGCCGCGCGGTGAACGAAATAAGACAGCGCGCCGCAATGCCCCATCTGTCGGATTCCCACCACGGCGACGCCTTTGGTTTTTGCCATGTCGATGGCATGTTCCATCGCCAGGTTTGCTGCGACGTGTCCGGGGCCGTTATCGGCATGCAGAATGCCGCTGCATGGCCCGGTTTCTTCCCACTGCAACGCCGGAGAGGTGTTGGTGCCGCCTCTGGCAATACGTTCGGCATAATATTCAACCCGCACCGCGCCGTGAGAATGGATGCCTCTGGCATCAGCATAAGAGAGCACGTCGGCCACCACGGCGGCATGTTCCGGCGTTAAACCGGCGGTGGTGAGTTTGCGGGCAATAAGCTGGTGTAATTCTTCGCGACTGACCTTCATCTGGCGTTCCTTATTTGCAGCGAATGAGGCGTTGAATAGCGAAGAAAATACGGGATATCCCGCGTGAGAATGTGATCTGAATAACTAATCAGGGATAGCGAAAATCAATTTGCTAATGCGCATTTTTTCTTATTAATTTTTTATTTAATAGTTATTCATTATTTAATTTTTTCACATGTAAATCAGCGTGGTTATTTAATTAAATCTGACAATAAATCAAGTGTGAGCCAGTTCACCTTGCGAGGTTTTATTTCTGCGTAGCCTGCGTCTCACCGTCTGAAAATATAAGGGAAGCAGATGATCCACGCCTGTATTAAAAAAGGAAGTTTTCAGGATTCCGTCAGCCTGATGATTATTTCCCGCCAGCTCAGTGAATCACCGGACGTTGACGATGTATCGGTGATGATGGGGACACCCGCCAATAAAGCGTTATTAGAAGCCACCGGTTTCTGGCATGCCTGTTTTGAACAGGCGACGCCGAATGATATCTGCGTGGCGGTGCGTAGCGAAAGTCGCGAAGCAGGCATTATTGCTGCGATTACCGCACAGCTTGAAGACGCCTTAAAAGCCATGTCAGCCGGGCAACGCGGCGGGCGATCTCTGCCGGTAGCGCGCCGTTTTTCCAGCGCGGAACAACGCCTTCCTGACGCTAATCTGATGCTGATTTCCATTGCGGGCGAGTATGCCGCCGGGCTGGCGCATCAGGCGCTCGACAGTGGCCGCAACGTGATGATTTTCTCTGATAACGTCACGCTGGAAGACGAAATCGCGCTTAAACAAAAAGCCTGTGAGAAAGGGCTGCTGGTGATGGGGCCGGATTGCGGCACCGCCATTATTGCCGGTGCACCGCTGGCGTTTGCCAATGTGTTGCCGCAAGGCGTGATTGGCGTGACCGGCGCATCCGGTACCGGCATTCAGGAACTGACGTCGCAAATTGCGCTGAACGGACAGGGCATTTCGCAGGCTATCGGCCTCGGAGGACGCGATCTTTCCGCGCAGGTCGGCGGCATCAGTGCGCTGACGTCGCTGAAGATGCTGGCGGAGGATCCGCAAAGTCAGGTGCTGGCCTTTGTCTCCAAACCCCCGGCAGATGCCGTTCGCCTGAAAGTGATGGCAGCGATGAAAGCTATTCGTAAGCCAGTGGTGGCGCTGTTTCTCGGTGCGCCGGTCAGCCAGGCACGTGACGGTAATGTCTGGCTGGCATCGACCCTCGATGAAGCGGCACGCATCGCCTGCCTGCTGGCGCGGGTGGTTCAGGTTGCCGCATCGCAGCCTGATGTCACGGGTAAAAAAATCGCCGGATTGTTTACCGGTGGCACGCTGGCCGCCGAGGCCGCAATGGTGCTGGCCGGTCTGCTGGACGTGGAAGCCGATCATGTCCATGAGCACGGCACCATGCTTGACCACAACGGACACCGCATCATTGATTTGGGCGACGATTTCTACACCGTTGGCAAACCGCATCCGATGATTGACCCGACCTCGCGGGAACAGCTGATTCTCGGGCTGGCCGGTAAATCTGAAACCGGCGTGCTGCTGCTGGATGTGGTCATTGGTTATGGTGCGCAGCGCGATCCGGCCGGTTCGGTGGCAACGGCTGTCAGGCAACTGATGACGCAGCGCGCCCGACATGCGCCGCTGGTGGTGATCGCCATGGTGACGGGCAGTGAGCAGGATCCGCAGTGCCGTTCGCAGCAAATCGCCCTATTGCGCGAGGCGGGCATTTTGGTGGTGCAAACCCTGCCGGAAGCCACGCTGCTGGCACACACCTTATGTACCCAAACTGCCGTGACACCTGCGGCATCAACTTGCCCGCTGTTGTCGCAGGTCGCGGTGATCAACGCCGGACTGCGCAGTTTTGCGCTGGATTTGCAATCGGCTTCGGTGCCGGTCGTGCACTACCCATGGTCGCCCGTTGCGGGTGGCAATCTCCGGCTGGCCAGCTTGTTAAAACAACTGGGCTGAGCCGTTTCCCCTCTTCGGATAACGAGACATCTTATGAAAAATACCCTCGAACAGGCCAATACCGCCGTTATCGAACGCATTCGTCAGGCGCGCCCGCACTGGCTTGATGTTCAGCCCGCCCGTCAGGTGATCCCGGTGCTGAATCAGGGAAAAACCCTGCTGCATGCAGGCCCGCCTGTCTGCTGGGAAGACATGACCGGCCCGGTGCGCGGTGCCTGCATCGGCGCCTGTCTGTTTGAAGGCTGGGCGCAGGATGAACAACGTGCGTTGCAATTGCTGAATAGTGGCGAAATCCGGTTTGTGCCTTGCCATCACGTCAGTGCGGTCGGGCCGATGGGCGGTATCACGTCGGCGAACATGCCGGTGCTGGTGATCGGCAATCTCACTGACGGCAACCGTGCTTTCTGCAACATGAACGAAGGTATCGGCAAGGTGATGCGTTTCGGTGCCTATGGACCGGATGTTCAGATGCGTTTGCGCTGGATGCGCGACGTGCTGGCACCGGCACTGAGTGGCGCGTTGCATCGTCTCGAGCGCGGTATCGATTTAACGGCGATGATGGCGCAGGGCATTACGATGGGCGATGAATTCCATCAGCGCAATATCGCCACTTCGGCGTTACTGATGCGTTCGCTGGCACCGCAACTGGCGGCAGGCAATCTGGATAAAACCACGCTGACTGACGTTTTGCATTTTCTGAGTACGACCGATCAGTTCTTCCTCAATCTGGCGATGGCTTACTGCAAGGCGGCAATGGATGCCGGTGCGGCCATCGGCAAAGGCAGTATCGTCACCGCCATGACCCGCAACGGCAAAGAGTTTGGTATCCGCGTCAGCGGCCTCGGCGATCGCTGGTTTACCGCACCGGTGAATATGCCGCAGGGGTTGTTCTTCAGCGGCTACAGCCAGCAAGACGCCAACCCGGACATGGGCGACAGCGCCATCACGGAAACCTTTGGCGTCGGCGGCGCAGCGATGATTGCCGCGCCGGGCGTGACCCGTTTTGTCGGCGCAGGCGGGATGGACGCCGCCATCACCGTGTCTGAGGAAATGGCGGAAATCTTCCTCGAACGCAACATGATGCTGCAAATTCCCGGCTGGGATTTTCAGGGCGCCTGCCTCGGGCTGGATGTGCGGCGTGTGGTGGAAACCGGCATCACGCCGCTGATTAACACCGGCATTGCTCACCGCGAACCGGGGATTGGTCAGATTGGTGCAGGCACGGTACGTGCGCCGCTGGCCTGCTTCGAACAGGCGCTGGAGGCTCTGGCGGAACATCTCGGGGTGCATCCTCAGGTATGAATATTCCCGCACCGCTGGCGGTCAGCGCTCACGCACCGGTATGTCCCGGTGACTGGCTGGTCGTTGGTTTGTTTTCCCGCGCCATCAACCTGATCAATGAGCGGGGCGAATGGCTGACGCTGCATCGATACGGCAAAGGGTTGAGCCCGATGGGATGGCTGTTGCGGGCGCGGGATTTTGAAGGGCTACTCAGTCGTCTGACGTTGGGCGATGTGATGCGGGCGGGTGCTGAAAACCCGCCCGCGCGCAGACTGGATTTGCACGTAACACAAGGCTCGCGGCAGCTTTACGACTATGTGCACGGTTTTCTGACCGGATGCCCGCAGCTTACGGGGCTGTTCGGTGAGCTTCGTCAGGTTGTCCTTGAACCGCCCGGCGGAGAACTGGCGCATATTCAGCATCAGTTATTGCGGCAGTTGCAGGGGCATCGCGTTGACTGGCAGAACGTAGTGGGCAAAGGCGCGGGGCTGACACCGAGCCACGACGACACGCTGACCGGCATGTTGCTGGTGTGTGCGGCGCACGGGTTGCCGGTCGGTGACTTTTTTGATCATACACCGGACCTGCGCACGCTCACGTCATCGGTCAGTTGCGCCTATCTGCATCATGCGGTGAGAAGACAATTTTCCACCCCATTGCTGCATCTGATTCGTGCCCGGCGCGCAGAGCAGGTTCTGGCGCTGGGGCACACGTCGGGTGCCGATACGCTGCTTGGCGTCTGGCTGGCATTGACGCTTTTCAGGGAACACTTTCTTTAAGGAGGAAACATGGAAACTTTAGTGGTCGCACTGGGCGGTAATGCGCTTTTACAACGTGGCGAATGCCTGTCGGCTGAAAATCAGTATCGCAATATTGCGACGGTGGCCGGTGCGCTGGCGCGGCTGGCGACGCGCTACCGTCTGGCGATTGTTCACGGCAACGGACCCCAGGTCGGATTGTTGTCATTACAAAATCAGGCGTATACGGAGGTGCCCGCCTATCCGCTGGATATTCTGGTCGCAGAAACACAGGGCATGATCGGGTTTATGCTGGCGCAAATGCTCGGGCAGCAGACGGGCATGCCAGAGGTGTCCACCGTGCTGACGCGCATTGAAGTCGACAGCCGCGATCCGGCGTTTGCCTCTCCCGAAAAATTTATCGGGCCGGTGTACCCGCCGGGATCTCAGCAGGAACTGGAAAATCTGCATGGCTGGAAAATGAAAGCCGACGGGGCTTATTTGCGCCGCGTGGTGGCGTCACCCGTGCCTAAGCGGATTGTGGATATCGACGCTATTCAGCAATTGCTGGCGCGCGGGCACGTGGTGATTTGTAATGGCGGTGGCGGTATTCCGGTGTTTGAAGATGGCAACGGCGCGCAGGCGGTAATCGACAAGGATTTGTCGGCAGCGCTGCTGGCGCGTCAACTGAAGGCGCAAAAGCTGGTGATCCTGACCGATGCCGATGCGGTGTATGAACACTGGGGCACGCCGCAGCAACGGGCGATCCGTCGTGCGACGCCCGCGCAGCTCGCGCCTTTTGCGCAAAACGACGGTTCGATGGGCCCCAAAGTCGCGGCGGTCAGCGCGTTTGTGAATTACAGCGGCTATCCGGCCTATATCGGCGCGCTGGATCAGATCGAGGCGGTGCTGGCGGGAGACGCCGGAACCTGTATTTCGGCAACGGCGTAAGAAAACGGCTCCGCATCGACGGAGCCGTGAGTTACCAGTCCTGCGGGGTTTCTTCCTGCCCGGCGCGGAACTGACCACGCGGCATAATGTTCAGCGTTTCATGCAGTTCTGACCAGACCAGCACAACCTCGCCACTTTTCAGCTGACGTTTCACGTCATCGACTTTTTGTTCCAGCGATCGTTCCTGCTCGCCGTAATCGGTGCCTTCGCGCAATACGAAGGATTCCACCACGCTGGTGAGCAGTTCAGCGTCCAGTTCCTGCCAGGGAATAATCACTCTGTTGTTTCCTTAGTCTTATTTTCTAAATACGGGGCGATCCAGGCCGGAATGCGTTGCTCCAGCCACATCTGCGGATGACGTAAGCTGCCGGAAACAAACCCGACATGTCCGCCATGTTCTGTTAACTGATATTCCACGCAATCCGGTAAATCTTCTGCTTTCGGGATGACCTCCGGCGTCATAAACGGGTCGTCTTTGGCGTGGATAATCAGCAACGGCGTTCTGATCTGCGCCAGTAACGGCAGGCCGCTGCACCGGCGGTAATAATCCAGCGCGTCGGTAAATCCGTGTGCTTTTGAGGTGATGGCGTCGTCGAATTCACGAAGGTAACGCATGGCTTTTAGCTGCTCCAGCGTGACGGGCAATGTGCCCGGATATTTCGCCAGTTTGCGCGAGGCATTGCCTTTGAGCTGATCGAGCAGATAGCGCTGATAAATCCGTGATGAACCTTGTTCCAGCCGGTAAGCGCAAGGTTCCAGCATCAGCGGCGCGGAGACCACCACGGCGGCGCTCAGCGTACACGTTTCCCCTTCCTGCCCGAGATAACAGGCCAGCATATTGCCGCCGAGCGACACGCCCACCGCGCCGGTCGGGACTTCGCCATAAGTTTCATTGAGCCAGCGAATGAAAAAACGGGCGTCTTCGGTTTCACCGGAATGGTAAATACGCAGCAGTTTATTGGGTTCACCGCTGCATCCGCGAAAATGCATGACGACGCCGAGCCAGCCTTTGTCTTTCCAGGCCTGCAATAGACCGTGGGCATAAGGGCTGAAGAAACTGCCTTCCAGTCCGTGAAACAGGATCATGCGTGGTTTATGTCGCGCCTGTTCCGGGTCTTCAGTCCAGGCTAAATCCAGAAAATCCCCGTCCGGCGTATCCAGCCTTTGCCAGTGAGGTTTGAGTTTTGCGTGCCGCCGAACGAGCCGCGGTAACAGCGTCTGGATGTGAGGATTACTGGCTCCGCGCAGGGGGCGAAAGGATTCAAACATAAGATGAATAAATTTCTCTTAAGAGACTCTTGTGCGATCAATATCACGCTGTTAGCTTCAATGCTATCGCACATCTTTCGGGTCGGAGAACCCAAATTAAATGGAACCTGGTTTATTTTTCTCGATGCTTGGATTTTTATGGGTCGCCGCTATCACCCCTGGCCCGAACAATATGTTGTTAACCACGTCTGGCGCTAACTTCGGGTTCTTCCGCTCACTCTGGCTGATGGTCGGCATTATGCTTGGCATGCAAAGTATTTTGCTGCTGGTGGCGTTTGGGGTCGGCGGGCTCATCACGATTTATCCTGCGTTACATCTGTTCCTCAAAATCGCCGGTAGCCTGTATCTGCTGTGGCTGGCGTGGAAGATTGCGACATCTGCCTATGAAAAACTGGAAACCGGCGCCCCGCCACCCAGGCCGATCCGCTTGTATCAGGGCTGGTTGCTGCAATTCCTCAACCCGAAAGCGTGGCTGATGGGGCTGGGCGCGGTCGCGAGCTTCAGTCTGGCCGGTGCCGCCTATAACCACTCTATTGCCGGTATCAGCCTCGGGATGTTCCTGGTCAATCTGGTGTCCGGGATCATCTGGCTTGGCTTCGGTACCGTAATTGGCCGCCTGCTGCGCAGCAGGCGTGCGTGGTATACCTTTAATATCGCGATGGGGATCCTGACCGCCGCCTGCGTATTGCTGATCTGGCACTGATTTGCAGACAAAAGAAAGGCGCCGTCGTGGCGCCTTTCTCATTTCTTACCGAACGATCTTCTAGTCGAGATCAAAGGCCTTCGACATGTCTTCCAGTTGTTCCTGTGCATCGAGCCAGGTCATTTCGGTCTCTTCCAGCGCGCCTTTCACTTTGGTCTGCTGTTGCAGACATTCGGTGAGATCGGCTTTACGGCTGTTGTCGTAAATCGCGGAATCAGCCAGACGCTCTTCAATGGTCGCCAGTTCTGTACTTAATTTTTCCATCTGCGCTTCAAGTTTGGTGATTTGCTTACGCAGCGGCTGGGTCTGATTGCGGAAATCGGCTTCGCGACGTTTCTGGTCTTTACGCGACTGCGCGCTGTTAACGCCGCCGTCTTTGGCCGGTGCGTCCTGCTGGCTTTCCTGACGCTGAATGTCCACCAGCCATTGCTGATAATCTTCCAGATCGCCGTCGAACTGTTCCACTTTGCCGCCGTGTACCAGATACAAATCGTCAGTGGTGGAGCGCAGTAAGTGGCGGTCATGCGACACGACAACCATCGCGCCCTCGAAGTCGATCAGCGCTTCGGTCAGCGCCTGACGCATATCGAGATCCAGGTGGTTGGTCGGTTCATCGAGCAACAGCAGGTTAGGGCGCTGCCAGACAATCAGTGCCAGCACCAGACGCGCTTTTTCACCGCCGGAGAATCGCCCGGTAGGATCCGTCACTTTATCGCCGTGGAAACCAAATCCACCGAGATAATCGCGCAACTGCTGTTCGGTTTCTTTGTTCGCCAGGCGCACCAGATGTTGCAGCGGCGAATCTTCTGCGCGCAGGAACTCCAGCTGATGCTGCGCGAAGTAACCGAGTTTGACGCCTTTCGCCAGACCAATGTCACCGTGAAGCGGCGGCATGGTGCCAGCCAGCAGTTTGATCAGCGTGGACTTCCCGGCCCCGTTACGGCCCAGTAAGCCGATACGTGAACCCGGCACCAGATTCAGTTTGATCGACTCCAGAATCGTGGTGTCGCCATAACCGGCGCTGACTTTTTCCATCCGCAACAGCGGATCGGGCAAACTTTCCGGCGAGCGGAAGCTAAAATGAAAAGGATTGTCGACGTGCGCCGGGGCTATCAGCTCCATGCGTTCCAGCATTTTAATACGGCTTTGCGCCTGCTTGGCTTTGGTCGCCTGCGCACGGAAACGGTCAATATAACTTTGCAGATGCGCCACTTTCTCCTGCTGACTTTCAAACAATGCCTGCTGTTGCGACAGTTTGGTCGCACGCTGGCGTTCGAAAGACGAGTAGTTACCGGTGTATTCGTTCAGCGTCTGCTGTTCGATATGCAGTATTTTATCGATGATCGGATCGAGAAAGTCCCGGTCATGGGAAATCAGCACCAGCGTGCCGGTGTAGCTTTTCAGCCATTTCTCCAGCCAGATGACGGCGTCGAGATCCAGGTGGTTAGTCGGTTCATCGAGCAGCAGTAAATCAGAACGGCAAATCAGCGCCTGCGCAAGGTTGAGACGCATGCGCCACCCGCCGGAGAACGATTTGACTGGCTGCTGCAACTGATTCTGAGTAAAGCCCAATCCGCTGAGCAGGCTCGCCGCGCGCGCCGGAATGGTCCAGGCGTTGATGGCGTCGAGTTTACCGTGCAGCGTGGCGATAGCGTGGCCGTCATCACGCTCGTTAGCGTGCTGCAATTGCGCTTCCAGTTGGCGAAATTCGCGGTCACCGTCGATAACATACTCTATCGCAGGCTGGTCCAGAGCGGGTGTTTCCTGATTGACCCAGGCCAGCGCCCAGTTGGACGGAAACGTCAGGTTGCCTGCATCGGCGCTCATTTCACCTTTAAGCAGCGAAATCAGGGTGGATTTACCGCAGCCATTTTTGCCCACCAGCCCGACTTTCTGGCCGGGATTGATGGTCGCAGACGCGTTGTCCAGCAGCACGTTAGTGCCGCGTCGGATTTGTAAGGAGGAGAAAACAATCATAAAGCGCCGTGTTGAGAGTATGTTAAATTGTCATGATAATGATTTAAACAAGACGTATCGCGTCCCATTTTGTCTTTGCGAAGCATGGTAACGGAAAAACCGCACCCTGACGACGCTTTGGAGGTATTGATGTCGCAGCCACCAAAGGTTTTGCTGCTGTACGCCCACCCGGAATCACCCGATTCAGTCGCCAACCGCGTTTTGTTACAGCAGGCACAGCAACTTGAGCATGTCACCGTGCATGATTTGTACGCCCACTATCCTGATTTTTTTATTGATATCCACCGCGAACAACAACTGCTGCGTGAACACAAAGTGATTGTCTTCCAGCATCCTCTTTATACCTATAGTTGCCCGGCTTTATTAAAGGAATGGATGGATCGCGTGCTGGCCCGGGGGTTTGCCAGCGGTGCTGGCGGGAATGCGCTTAACGGCAAATACTGGCGTTCGGTCGTTACCACCGGCGAGCCGGAAGGCGCTTACCGTGCGGGCGGTTATAACCGTTATCCGATGTCCGATATTATGCGTCCGTTCGAGCTGACGTCGGCGATGTGTCATATGCACTGGATGACGCCAATCGTTATTTACTGGGCGCGACGTCAGAAACCTGATGTGTTGCAGAGCCATGCCGAAGCGTACGGCGAATGGCTGCAATCCCCGTTGCCGCATGGGGGGATCGTCTGATGGACGTTTCAAGTATTCCTACGGCAATCCTGCTGTTTTTATTCGCTGCGGTGGTCGCCGTGCCTCTGGCGCAACGTTTAGGTATCGGCGCGGTACTCGGCTATTTGCTGGCGGGCATTGCCATCGGTCCGTGGGGCTTAGGTTTTATCCGTGACGTGGATGAGATCCTGCACTTCTCCGAACTGGGCGTGGTTTTCCTGATGTTTATCATCGGGCTGGAACTGAATCCCGGTAAGTTGTGGGCGCTGCGGCGGCAAATCTTTGGCGTGGGTGCCGGGCAGGTGATCCTGACCGCGCTGGTGCTTGGCGGTTTGTTGTATCTCACGAAGTTTTCCTGGCAGGCGGCGGTGATTGGCGGTATCGGGCTGGCGATGTCATCCACGGCGATGGCACTGCAACTGATGCGCGATAAAGGCATGACGCGTAACGAAGGCGGCCAGTTGGGTTTTGCCGTGCTGCTGTTCCAGGATATCGCGGTGATCCCGGCACTGGCGCTGATCCCGATTCTGGCGGGGGGCTCCGAAGGCAGCAATAACTGGGAAATGATCGGCCTGAAAGTGCTGGCCTTTGGCGGGATGTTGATTGGCGGACGCTATCTGCTGCGGCCGATTTTCCGGCTGATTGTGGCCTCCGGCGTGCGTGAAGTGTTTACCGCCGCCGCGTTGCTGGTGGTGCTCGGCTCGGCGCTGTTTATGGATACGCTGGGCTTTTCGATGGCGCTCGGTACCTTTATCGCCGGGATTTTACTGGCAGAAAGTGAATATCAGCACGAACTGGAAATCGCTATCGAGCCATTTAAGGGTTTACTGCTCGGGCTGTTCTTTATTTCTGTCGGCATGGCGCTGAATCTGGGCGTGCTTTACACCCACATTTTGCTGGTGCTGGCGGGCGTGATTGTTCTGGTGACCGTCAAAGGTGCCTTGTTGTACGGGCTGTCCCGTGTATTTGGCTTGCGTACTTCGGTCCGGCTGCAATTTTCCGCCGTGCTCAGTCAGGGCGGTGAATTTGCTTTCGTGCTGTTCTCGGCGGCGGGCGCGCAGAAAGTGATTTCTTCGTCGCAGCTTTCGCTGTTGCTGGTGGTGGTGACGTTATCAATGATGACCACGCCGCTGCTGATGCAGTGGGTTGACCGGATTTTGGTGCGACGCTACAACGACGGCGAAGAAAGCGACGAAAAGCATTTTGTTCAGGATGACGAACCGCAGGTGATTATTGTCGGGTTCGGGCGCTTCGGGCAGGTGATCGGACGTTTGCTGATGGCGAACAAAATGCGCATTACGGTGCTGGAGCGTGATATCAGCGCCGTCGGGTTGATGCGGACTTACGGCTACAAAGTCTATTACGGCGATGCAACCGAACTGGAGTTACTCAGGGCGTCCGGCGCGGAAAAGGCAAAGTCGATCGTTATTACCTCCAATGAGCCGGAAGATACGATGGCTATCGTGCATTTATGCCAGCAGCATTTTCCCCATCTGAATATTCTGGCTCGTGCCCGTGGCCGTGTGGAAGCGCATGAGCTTTTGCAGGCCGGCGTAGTGAATTTTTCCCGCGAGACGTTTTCTAGTGCGCTGGAGCTTGGGAAGAAAGCACTCGTGACGCTGGGCATGCATCCGCACAGTGCGTATCGCGCGCAGCAACATTTTCGCCGGCTCGACATGCGGATGTTGCGTGAACTGGTGCCGCAAAACCGCGGCGACGTTGCGCAGATTTCCCGCGTGAAAGAGGCCCGGCGAGAGCTGGAAGACATCTTTCAGAGTGAAATGCATAACGAACGTCGCCAGCTTGATGGCTGGGACGATGACGAATAGCCCGGTAGCAGAAAAATAATTTCGGTGGTTGATCGAAAACTGACCGGACGCAATATCGGAAATTTCAGGAGAAGTAACATGGCTACAACCCGTAAACGGTTCATCGCTGGTGCGGTGTGTCCGAAATGTAAGGCGATGGATACACTGGCTTTATGGCAGGAAGATCAGGTTGAAGTGGTGGAGTGTGTAAAGTGCGGACACCATCAGCGTCAGACTGACGCGCAGGTCAGCAAGAAGCTTCGCCCGGAAGAGCAGGTGATTGGTATTTTCGATCCGAAGTAGCGTTATGGCTCGTGTTTTTTTATGCTGGTAGTACAGAGACGCGGATTTCCGCTACACTCTTCGCCAAATTTATCCGATCGCGCTTTTCAGGATGATCTCATCGAAAAGTGGCCGTCACTGAATTAGCCTTAAGCGAAGTTGCGTGCGTTATGCAACGCCCGCAGACAAAAAATTGAGTTTCCAACGGTAGGAGTTATCATGAAAGTAGCAAAAGACCTGGTCGTCAGCGTGGCATATCAGGTACGTACAGAAGACGGTGTGTTGGTTGATGAATCTCCGGTGAGCGCACCGTTGGATTACCTGCACGGCCATGGTTCCCTGATCTCCGGTCTGGAAACTGCACTTGATGGTCATGCAATTGGTGACGTATTTGACGTACATGTTGGCGCGAACGATGCTTACGGCAACTACGACGACAACCTGGTTCAGCGCGTGCCTAAAGACGTGTTCATGGGTGTTGATGAGCTGGAAGTCGGTATGCGTTTCCTGGCTGATACCGATCAGGGCCCGGTTCCTGTCGAAATCACTGAAGTTGATGGCGACCACGTTGTGGTTGATGGCAACCACATGCTGGCTGGCCAGAACCTGAACTTCCACGTTGAAGTGGTGGCAATCCGTGAAGCGACCGAAGAAGAACTGGCTCATGGCCACGTTCATGGCGAACACGGCCACGATCATGGTCACGACCATGAACACGGTGACGGTTGCTGCGGTGGTCACGGCCACGACCATGATCACGACCACGGTCATGATCACGGCAAAAAAGGCGGTTGCGGCGGTAACGGCGGCTGCGGTTGTCATTAATCGCCCGCACAGTGATATAACAGTGATATAAACGAAAGGCGCCGCAAGGGCGCCTTTTTGTTGCGTCGCAATCCGTATCAATAATGCGGTGGCGGCGTTTCTTCCGACTGATCGGCAATCATTGATGGCTGGCTGGCACGCAGTTTGTCTGTCAGCAGGCGCAGGTGATCGTGCAGTCTGCTCATTTCCAACTGATGCTGTGTGACAATCATGTTCAGCTCTTCAATGGTAATTTCCTGAAAAGCCAGTTTGTTTTCCAGCATCTCCAGACGTTGTTCAATGGTATTTGAGTTCATCATCATTACCTCACTGTATGGCTCGTGTTGATCATGTTGTGCACTGACCTGAACCTCATCCTGTATTGTAGACCGGCGATTCTACCCGTAAAGCCGCAGGATTACCTGACCTCCCTGACGCTTTATCCGTATATCCCGATCGTGTGACGAAACTTATTGATGTAAAAAAGGTCGGAATAAGACGCTAATGGCGTGTATAGAGATTGTTTTGTCGTGAGACGGACAGTTATAGTAACCGCCGAACTTTCGTAATTATTACCAGAGGTCACAGATTTCTGGTCCTGGAGAAATGGATGAAATCACTGTTTAAAGTAACTCTGCTGGCAACCACCATGGCTATCGCCCTGAATGCCACTCAGGTTATGGCTGCTGAAGCCACAGCACCGGCCGCTGCTGCAACTGCGCCAGCCGCTGCCCCTGCTGCAACTGCTCCGGCAGCAACAGATACGGCCAAATTCAAAAGTGATGATGAGCAGGCTGCGTATGCTCTGGGTGCATCGCTGGGTCGCTACATGGACAACTCCCTGAAAGAGCAAGAAAAGCTGGGCATCAAACTGGATAAAGACCAGTTGATCGCCGGTGTTCAGGACGCGTTCGCGAACAAAAGCAAACTGTCTGATCAGGAAATCGAGCAGACTCTGCAAACCTTCGAAGGCCGTGTGAAAGCATCAGCACAGGCTAAGATGGAGCAGGACGCGAAAGCTAATGCTGACAAAGGCGACAAATTCCGTGCTGATTTCACCAAAGAAAAAGGCGTGAAGAAAACTGAGTCAGGTCTGTTGTATCAGGTTGAAAAACCAGGTGCTGGCGCAGCGCCTAAAGACAGCGATACCGTTGTCGTTAACTACAAAGGTACCCTGACCGACGGTACAGAGTTCGATAATTCTTATACCCGCGGTGAGCCGCTGTCCTTCCGTCTTGACGGTGTAATTCCTGGCTGGACTGAAGGCCTGAAACACATCAAGAAAGGCGGCAAAATCAAGCTGGTCATCCCACCGGCACTGGCCTACGGTAAAACTGGGGTTCCGGGGATCCCGGCTAACTCCACTCTGGTGTTCGATGTTGAACTGCTGGATGTGAAAGCGGCACCTAAGGCTGACCCGAAAGCAGCTGAAAAACCTGCTGAAGCAGCACCAAAAGCAAACTAAGTTGCTGCTGAGTCGTTGCAGAAAACCGTCGCTAAATGCGGCGGTTTTTTTTCGCCTCTCACTTTTCTTGCCGCCTGTCCTTCATTTTATTGAGGTTACTCTATGATGATAACTTGACGCTTTTGTTTCCCCGGCATAACGTCACAGATCCATATAATCGTAAGGCCGTTTTTTCTGTGTCTTTGATACAGTAACGACCGTGGAATGATGAATAATGCGTCCTGACTCCCGTTGGAAGGCGCGATAGAGAGGGTGGTAGCTTCGATGTCTAATTCGCTTATAACTGGCGAAACCGGTGAACTGGATTTGCTGGACCAACGTCCGTTCAGCCAGGTCGATCATGAGATTTTGTCTTCATACGAGGCCGTGGTGGACGGGCTTGCGATGCTGATCGGTGAGCATTGCGAAATTGTTCTGCATTCACTGGAAGACCTGAAATGTTCAGCGGTCCGTATTGCTAATGGTGAGCATACTGGTCGTAAAATCGGCTCGCCAATTACGGATTTAGCGCTGCGCATGTTGCATGACATGACCGGTGCGGACAGTAATGTGTCCAAAGCTTATTTCACCCGCGCGAAAAGTGGTGTGCTGATGAAGTCAGTCACCATCGCTATTCGCAACCGTGAGCAACGCGTGATTGGCTTGCTGTGCATCAACATGAATCTTGACGTACCTTTCTCGCAAATCATTCAGACCTTTATGCCGCCTGAGACGCAGGAAGTGGCATCGTCCGTGAACTTCGCGTCATCCGTAGATGATCTGGTGGCTCAGACGCTGGAATTCACCATTGAAGAAGTCAACGCTGACCGCAACGTATCTAACAATGCGAAGAACCGTCAGGTGGTTCTGAATCTTTATGAAAAGGGTATTTTTGATATCAAAGACGCGATTAATCAGGTTGCGGATCGCCTCAACATTTCTAAGCACACGGTCTACCTGTATATCCGCCAGTTTAAAAGCGGTGATCTGGTGGGGAACGAACGTTGAAACTGCGTTACTGCCTGCTGGTCACCGGCCCTGCATACGGCACTCAGCAAGCCAGTGCCGCGTATCAGTTTGCACTGGCGCTGATCGCCAGCGGTCATCATCTCGACAGCGTGTTTTTTTATCGTGAAGGTGTGCTCAATGGTAATTTGCTTTCCGCGCCGGCATCCGATGAATTCGATTTAGTCCGATCCTGGCAGCGCATGGCGGCAGATTACCAGGTGGCACTCAATGTGTGCGTAGCTGCCGCATTACGCCGCGGTGTGATAGATGAAACAGAAGCCCATAATCAGGGGCACGGGCAGACTAACTTGCAGCCGGGTTTTACCCTGACCGGACTGGGCAGTCTGGCTGAAGCTTCGTTGACCTGTGATCGTCTGGTGCAGTTCTGATGTGTGAATGCAGGGAGCAATAATGAAGAAGATCGCGTTTGTATTCACCCAGGGTCCGCACGGTACGTCTGCAGGACGGGAAGGGCTGGATGCGTTGCTGGCAACGTCAGCGCTGACCGAAGATATTGGTGTATTTTTCATAGCTGATGGTGTTTTCCAGTTAATGCCAGCGCAGCAGCCGGAAAAAATTTTGGCGCGTAATTATATTGCCACGTTCGGCGTGTTATCTCTTTACGATGTCGATCAGTGTTTCGTTTGTGAAGAGTCATTAAAGACACGGGGCCTGTCGGCTGGCCATGAATGGGTTCTGGATGTTGAGCCGTTGCCCGTGACTGAAATTCGCCAGCGACTGGCCGAATATGATGTGGTAATGACGTTTTAAATCAGGAAACTCCATGCTTTTTACTCTTGCCAATTCCCCGCAACATTGTGATTTTTCATTGCTTATTCACATGATCGCCCAGGACGATGCGCTTCTGCTGATGCAGGATGGCGTGCTGGCTGCACTTGATGGCAGTGAGGCATGCAACCTGATGAGTCAGCATGTGCAGTCCATTTATGTTTTAAGCGAAGATTTGGCGGCTCGTGGTCTGGTTGGTCAAATTTCACACAGAATCACATTGATCGACTATACTGGTTTCGTCGCGCTGACTGAGAAACATACCCAGCAAACAGCATGGTGAAACAACGATGTGCTGTATATTTCTTGACACCCTCTTAGGTCAGCCCTAAAATTCTGCGTCCCCATATTAGCTAATGCTTTTTATGGGGCGATTTATCACGCGTTTACAAAGTAGTTTATGAACCAAAATCCAGGAGCTTTTTAATGGCAACAATTAATCAGCTGGTACGCAAACCACGCTCTACGAAGGTTGCTAAAAGCAACGTTCCAGCGCTGGAAGCTTGCCCGCAGAAACGTGGCGTATGTACTCGTGTATATACCACCACTCCTAAAAAACCAAACTCCGCACTGCGTAAAGTCTGCCGTGTGCGTTTGACTAACGGTTTTGAAGTTACCTCCTACATCGGCGGTGAAGGTCACAACCTGCAGGAACACTCCGTGATCCTGATCCGTGGCGGTCGTGTAAAAGACTTGCCAGGTGTGCGTTATCACACCGTCCGTGGCGCACTGGACTGTTCAGGCGTTAAGGATCGTAAGCAATCTCGTTCTAAATACGGCGTTAAAAAGCCGAAGTCTTAATGGTTCTCCGTTAAGTAAGGCCAAACATTTTCACTTTACTGTCAAAATAAACTCTTAGAGTTTTGGACAATCCTGAATTAACAACGGAGTATTTCCATGCCACGTCGTCGCGTCATTGGTCAACGTAAAATCCTGCCAGATCCTAAGTTCGGATCCGAACTGCTGGCAAAATTCGTCAACATTCTGATGGTAGATGGTAAAAAATCTACTGCAGAAGCAATCGTCTACACTGCTCTTGAGACCCTGGCTCAACGTAGCGGTAAAGGCCACCTGGAAGCTTTCGAAGTCGCACTGGACAACGTTCGTCCGACTGTCGAAGTTAAGTCCCGCCGCGTAGGTGGTTCTACTTATCAGGTTCCAGTTGAAGTCCGTCCGGTTCGTCGTAATGCTCTGGCAATGCGTTGGATCGTTGAAGCTGCTCGTAAACGCGGTGATAAATCCATGGCTCTCCGCCTGGCGAACGAACTTTCTGATGCTGCAGAGAACAAAGGTACTGCAGTTAAGAAACGTGAAGACGTTCACCGTATGGCTGAAGCCAACAAGGCGTTCGCCCACTACCGCTGGTAATCACTTCGCAGTAGTTATGCTAACCAAGCGGGCGCTTCAAGAAGCCAACCCGCTTGGGTTAACTGAACTTGAACGTCCTAGTTATAGAGGAATCAAATGGCTCGTAAAACACCCATTGAGCGCTACCGTAACATTGGTATCAGTGCTCACATCGACGCCGGTAAGACAACCACTACCGAACGTGTTCTGTTCTACACCGGTGTAAACCACAAAATCGGTGAAGTTCATGATGGCGCAGCCACCATGGACTGGATGGAACAGGAACAGGAACGTGGTATTACCATCACGTCTGCTGCCACCACCTGTTTCTGGTCTGGTATGGCTAAGCAGTTCGAACCACACCACATCAACATCATTGACACCCCAGGGCACGTTGACTTCACCATCGAAGTAGAACGTTCCATGCGTGTTCTTGATGGCGCGGTAATGGTTTACTGTGCTGTTGGCGGTGTTCAGCCACAGTCTGAGACCGTATGGCGTCAGGCAAACAAATATAAAGTTCCTCGTATCGCGTTCGTTAACAAAATGGACCGTATGGGTGCTAACTTCCTGAAAGTTGTTGACCAGATTGAAAAACGTCTGGGCGCAACTCCGGTGCCACTGCAACTGGCAATCGGCGCGGAAGAGAAATTCACCGGTGTTGTTGACCTGGTGAAGATGAAAGCTATCAACTGGAACGAAGCTGATCAGGGCGTTACCTTCGAATACGAAGAAATCCCTGCCAACATGCAAGAACTGGCTGAAGAATGGCGTCAGAAACTGGTTGAAGCCGCTGCTGAAGGCTCTGATGAGCTGATGGAGAAATTCTTTGGTGGCGAAGAGCTGACTGAAGAAGAGATCAAAACTTCTCTGCGTAAGCGCGTTCTGAACAACGAAATAATCCTGGTTACCTGTGGTTCTGCGTTTAAAAACAAAGGCGTACAGGCAATGCTGGATGCTGTTGTTGAGTATCTGCCAGCACCAACTGACGTTGAAGCTATCAACGGCCTGTTGGACGACGGTAAAGACACTCCGGCAGTTCGCCATTCTGACGATTCAGAGCCGTTCTCTGCTCTGGCGTTCAAAATCGCTACTGACCCATTCGTGGGTAACTTGACGTTCTTCCGTGTTTATTCCGGTCTCGTCAATTCAGGTGACACTGTATTTAACCCAGTGAAATCTCAGCGTGAACGTCTGGGTCGTATCGTTCAGATGCACGCTAACAAGCGTGAAGAAATCAAAGAAGTTCGTGCGGGCGATATCGCTGCTGCGATCGGTCTGAAAGACGTGACTACAGGTGATACCCTGTGTGATCCGGATAACGTGATTATCCTGGAACGCATGGAATTCCCTGAGCCGGTAATCTCCGTTGCGGTAGAACCAAAAACCAAAGCTGACCAGGAAAAAATGGGTCTGGCTCTGGGCCGTCTGGCAAAAGAAGACCCATCATTCCGCGTTTGGACTGATGAAGAGTCTGGCCAGACAATCATCGCAGGTATGGGTGAACTTCACCTGGATATCCTGGTTGACCGTATGCGTCGTGAATTTAACGTTGAAGCTAACGTCGGTAAGCCGCAGGTTGCATACCGTGAAGCTATCCGCGCTAAAGTTACCGATGTTGAAGGTAAACACGCTAAGCAGTCTGGTGGTCGCGGTCAGTATGGTCACGTTGTGATCGACATGTACCCATTAGAACCTGGCACAAATCCGAAAGGGTATGAGTTTGTCAACGAAATCAAAGGTGGTGTAATTCCTGGTGAATTCATCGGCGCGATTGACAAAGGCATCCAGGAACAGCTGAAGTCTGGTCCACTGGCCGGTTACCCGGTAGTCGATCTGGGCGTGCGTCTGCACTTCGGTTCTTACCATGACGTTGACTCCTCCGAGCTGGCGTTTAAACTGGCCGCTTCTATTGCCTTTAAAGATGGCTTTAAGAAAGCGAAACCAGTCCTGCTTGAGCCGATCATGAAGGTTGAAGTAGAGACTCCGGAAGAGAACACTGGTGACGTCATCGGTGACCTTAGCCGCCGTCGTGGTATGCTGAAAGGCCAAGAATCTAACGCTACTGGCGTTGTGATTCATGCTGAAGTTCCGCTTTCCGAAATGTTCGGTTATGCAACTCAGCTGCGTTCACTGACCAAAGGCCGTGCATCTTACTCCATGGAATTCCTGAAGTACGATGATGCGCCGAATAACGTGGCCCTGGCCGTTATTGAAGCTCGTGGCAAATAAGCCACTGGTTTAAACACAATGATCCCGTGCTCTCTCTTTGAAGGGAGAGCACAAGAGTAAGGAATATAGCCGTGTCTAAAGAAAAATTTGAACGTAACAAACCGCACGTTAACGTTGGTACTATCGGCCACGTTGACCACGGTAAAACTACCCTGACTGCAGCAATCACTACCGTTCTGGCTAAAACCTACGGCGGTTCTGCACGCGCATTCGACCAGATCGATAACGCACCAGAAGAAAAAGCTCGTGGTATCACCA